>JGI12316J15310_10000008_pt11 | contig 610531 bp, 468 predicted proteins | sample MarCyaLeptolynsp_FD_15310 | JGI IMG/M metagenome (IMG submission 15310) | reverse complement strand
TTTCGGGGAGAACCAGATATCTCTGAGTTTGATTAGACTTTTACTCCTCCCCACAGGTCATTCCAAAACTTTTCAACGTTTACGGATTCGAGCCTCCGCATCCTGTTACGGATACTTCACTCTGCCCATGGGTAGATCACTCAGTTTCGGGTCTACCCCCTGCGACTTCATCGCCCTATTCAGACTCGCTTTCGCTACGGCTCCGCAGCTGAACTGCTTAGCCTTGCCACAGAGGAGTAACTCGCCGGTCCATTATGCAAAAGGTACGCCGTCGACCGTGCCCGAGGGCATAGGTCTTCGACTGCTTGTAGATGCATGGTTTCAGGTACTTTTCACTCCGCTTATTGCGGTACTTTTCACCTTTCAGTCGCCATACTAGTTCGCTATCGGTCGTTCGGTAGTACTTAGCCTTGGAGGGTGGGCCCCCCGGCTTCACACGGAGTTCCACGAGATCCGTGCTACTCTGGGAATCCTCTCAACGGAGAGCATCGATCGTCGCGTACGGGACTTTCACCCTGTATCGTCGGCCTTTCCAAACCGTTCCGCTAATCGCGCTTTTGTAACTCCTCGAGGCCCCACAACCCCGCCCCGAAGGACGGTTTGGGCTATATCCGCTTTCGCTCGCCGCTACTAACGGAGTCTCGGTTGATTTCCTTTCCTCCAGGTACTTAGATGTTTCAGTTCCCTGGGTTGGCTCTAACGGACTATACATTCACCCGCCAGTAACACCGCTTATTGGGCGGCATTAGGTTTCCCCATTCAGAAATCCTCGGATCAATGCTTGTTTACCAGCTCCCCGAAGCTTATCGCAGGTTTCCACGTCTTTCATCGCCTCCGAACGCCTAGGCATCCACCATGCACCCTTAACGAGCTTGACCATATCGATGAATCGCCGTCGCAAATCCAAAAACTCGCAACGCCACTTCAACGACTCATGTCATTCTAATCACCGCTATCGGCGCTCAATCCTTTATCTACCAGTAGAGTTGCCCCCACCAGCAGATAAGAACTCTGGTTGAACACTTGTGTTCGTGAAGATCATCTTCTTCACAACCCACTCTATTCGCTTTTCAAAGAGCAACCGAGGCATGGCCTCAGCTCGCCATCCGAGGGATGCCGAGTTCCGAAGGCCTCTTTCAAAGCCACCGAAACACACCATCCTTCGAACCACTCAAAGTTACTGGAGCCGATCGGGATCGAACCGACAACCCCCGGCTTGCAAAGCCGGTGCTCTCCCAATTGAGCTACGGCCCCGCAAAAAACCTGCGGCAGGCTGCCGTCAGCAACTTTATCTTGTCAGCAGCGGTTGATTTAACTGAGGCACCCTCAGTCAGGCCTTTTAGGCCCTCAACCACCGCCTTTTTGTCGCACCACGAAGATCAGCACCACCAGAGCACCGAAGATCGCGAACTGAATCCAGTCCGACACGAATGCTTTCCCATCCGCACGTCGTGGTTTAACAATGGGCCCGGTAGGAGTCGAACCTACGACCTCGTCGTTATCAGCGACGCGCTCTAACCAACTGAGCTACGAGCCCCGATTCTTTCCAGCGGGACCGCCAACCACATTCGTCGCGGGCGGAACGCTCTGCCGCTCAGTGTGGCGACAAAAAAACCACCGGCAATGCCAGTGGTCTGTATCAATCGAGACCTGACGGCAACGCCCGTGTCAAACCAACTTGTCAATTCGGCGTCTCAGCAGTCTGCTCCAGCTAGCTGATTTCGCTCATCGCGACCCGAAAAACGCTCGTGCGTTTCGTTCGTCGCAGCACAGCAATGTACCACGGCCCGGCAGGGTGTCAACGGCATGCAATTAAAAAAATTATCCGGGCCAATTTAGCGACAAATTAACAATTGACAAAAGGTTAACGTCACTCCCTGGCTCCGGGCCCCGAAAATTAATTTTCCAACCCCCGCCCGACTAGCCCAAAATCGCGGTCTCAGGTATCTTGTGGGGCTCGTTTGAATTGAATTTCGCCGAGTTTTCGCATCAACGCGACCTCGGCACAGCCCCTGCGGGAATCGAAACAGATGCGCAAGACCAAAGATATCAAGCGGAAACGCACCGAAGCCGGCACCCTTTACAAGCGCGGCCAACGCAAAGAAGCCTATAAGCTGTGGGAGGAAGCCAAGAAGGAACTCGACGAATTGCGCGGTCGCAACAAACCCGCCCAGGAAGAAGCGGCTGCCGAAGGCGAATCGGGCGGCGAGTAGCGTCGACTACAACGCCCGCGTCGATTACCCGCACTTTCATTCAGAACATCGCTAACGAATTATGCCCGCTCGCAGCATGCGCTGTCGCCAAGCGGGCATTTGCTTTTCTTGCACTTCCGCCCATAGGCCGACTTCATCGCGGGCAGCGCGCTTCTCCAGCGTTTGAAAACGCAGCTTAAACGCGTGGCCAAAACGTCGATCCGCATAGGCCAAGCCTTCCTGCACCAACACTTCGTTAAGCATCTCACCCGTATCTGATAAATAGACAAATGACAATAATCGACCGTACTTGTCGCGCGGGGCGTGATTCGGGTCTAACGCCAGCCGCACGCGCCGTCCAAGCAGGTGCTCCGTTACGAAATCCTTAGCAATCTCGCCGAAATATGCGCTCGTTGCCCCGTCGCCGTGCGCCGTCTCCGGACAATCCACGCCCCACAATCGAATTCGCGTGCTTGCTTTACGACCGTCGGGCAGATCGATGTCGAACGTGTCACCGTCGGCGACGTAGGTCACTGCACATTCAACGCCGTGATAGCGCGCTCGATCGTCAGCCGCTGGGCCTGTGAGCCAGCCGAGGTGATCGGCGGCGCTGAGGCAGGCGATGCCAAGGATGATGAACCATTTTGTGAGATTACGCCGTCGCACGATGCAGCCAGTTTACCACGCCGGCGAGGGGGAATTGGTACGGCGCGCCGCGCTCTCTCTCCCGGCTCTGCAATGCAATTCGCAATCACGCGGCGACGTTGGCTTGCCGTTTGGCGAAGCGAGAGCATTCGGCACAGTATCTCCGCGAAGCGGCAAGCGGCCCCGTGCCTTTTCGTGCCCCGCCGAGGTTCGACTGTCGACATCCGCTGGTAACGCCTGCTTAAACGGCAATGCCGCAGCCATTCGAATTCCGAGCGTCTTTTTGCAGCCCCAAAATTTCCGCTCTCAGCCCGATTTTTCACCTCAAAATCTCGATTTTCGCCGCCCCAATTTCCATCTTGACATCGATTCTGCTTTCGCCGAAACATACACTGTATAAAAGGAGTATCGCACCTTCCCCCAGCGAAAGGTGGTCGCCGCCATGCCGCCCAAAAACCGACATTGGGATATCGCGATTCAGTACACCACGCCCGATCGCCGTCAGCCCCGGCGTTATAAGACGCGCTACCGCTGCCATTGCTGCGGATTTATCACGCTCTGCGAGCGCGACCTCTGGGATCGCTGCCCCGTCTGCTTCTGGGAAGACGACCCCGACCAATCTGCCGACCCGCAATACGCCGGCGGCATCAATCGCATCAGTCTTTTCAGCGCCCGCGACAATTTCCGTCGATTTGGTGCCATCGAGCTCGACGCCAAGCTTTACGTGCGCGCGCCGCGTGCCGATGAAATCCCTCCCGGCTACAATCCCCACCGTTAGCAAATTTGGTCCGCACAGCAGACCCTACAAATTGAGATGCACTTGTCTCAGAGCCGCGTTAGCATCAGAGCCGCGCCCGTAAGGAAGCGGTAACCGTCAGTGTGTTCGCGAATATCAATTGCTCGCGAAGATGCTGACGAAGCATGGCGCCGTTGAAATCGGTCCGCAATCGGACCCTACAAGTCGCTTCCGTATCATTGAGGACAGCCCCGACATGCTCCACATTCCCATCCTTCGTCACGGTCAACCCTACGAATCCGTCGAAACCACCGAGTTGGTGCATCATGCCACCGGCGACGCCGTCGCGTTGGTTAGCCAAGCCAACAGCGGTATGGTCGGGCGCGACATCAGTCAGATGGATCGCGATGTGCTCGAGCAATTCACCGTCGCAGAGCTGATGGAGATGTGTCGCAAGGCTGGCGAGCTGTTTCTCAACGGCACCGTCGCATGCGGTAACGAACAACAATCGTTTGACGACTACATTCGCCAACTTTCCGCAACGACCGGCATGCCGACGTCTTATTGCAACGGCAATGCTCAAAAGATCTATCGCATCTTCAACGAGATCGACGTCGTGATCGCCGGCCTGACGCGCGGCTTCGATCTGTCGATTCTCGATCAGGGCTGGGGTAGTGATGAAGGCCGCACACTGAGCTTTTTCCGCGAAGCCAACTGCCTCGGCGCAGTCCTACCCAGTAACTCGCCCGGTGTGCACTCGCTTTGGATACCGGCCATCGCACTCAAGTGTCCGCTGGTACTCAAGCCCGGCCGCGAAGAACCCTGGTCGCCGCTGCGGATTATCGAATGTTTCAAGGCAGTGGGCGTGCCCGCCGAAGCGTTCGGGTTCTATCCCACCGATCACGGTGGTGCGGGCGAACTCTTGCGGCGTTGCGGTCGCTCAATGCTCTTCGGTGGTGAAGCCACCACGCGGCCTTATGCCAACGACCCGCGCGTGGAACTGCACGGCCCCGGCTATAGCAAGATCGTCATCGGTGAAGATGAGGCCGATAATTGGGAGCAATATCTCGATGTGATGGTGCAATCGATCGCGGCCAACGGCGGTCGCTCGTGCATCAACTGCAGCGCCATCTGGACGCCGCGCAACGGCAAGGCCATCGCACAAGCCATCGCCGAAAAACTCGCGGAGATCAAAGCACTGCCCGCCGAAGACCCCAACGCACAAGTCGCCGCGTTCGCCAACCCGGCCATGGCCGAAATGATGTCGGAATCGATCGACGCTCAATTGGGGAATGGCGCGACGGATTTGGTGCATGAAATTCGCGGTACTGATCGTCTCGTTAAGCAAGGCCGCATCGCGTGGCTTTTGCCGGCCATCGTATGGTGCGAAGACGCCGAGCATCCGCTGGCGAACAAGGAATTTCTCTTCCCGTACGCCTCAGTCGTGGAAGCACCGGCAAGTGATATCCCGTGTGCGATCGGACCCACGCTGGTGGCCACGGCGTTGTCGCAAGATAAGAAATTTCTGGCATCTCTGATGAACGCACCGAACGTCGATCGCCTCAACATCGGCCCGGTGCCGACGTTTAAGCTCAGTTGGGATCAGCCCCACGAGGGGAACTTGTTTGAGCATTTGTATCGCCAGCGCGCGTTCCAAATTGAAGCTGTGGCGTAACGAAAAGTTCGCTTAGGCATACTCGAAATAAGAACAGCCGCAGCAAAGGGATTCCTCTACTGCGGCTGTTTCTTTTTGGGAAAAGCGATTAACGATTGTGTCATCCTTAACTCAGCCGATTAAACGCCACCGTTATTAATCGCAACGAGTCACATCGAGTCGTTACGCCAAAGGCGTTACATCCCTTAGCCCAGGGTTGACGCGTAGCAGCTACCCTGGGTTTTGAGTCACGCTATTGCATTCAACTCTGAAAGAGTTGCGACACGGCTCGGGCGGAGGTTGCCGCAACCCCGTTGGGGTTGAACGTCAGGTTAATAATAATTAACCCCGGGTAGCCGCTGTTGCGGCAACCCGGGGCTAATTGGCGTAACGCCTTGGGCGTATTTGCTGTTACAGCCACCTCAAAACCGTGATGGCTCTTGGTCTTGATTAGGCCCGTCAAACAAATTGGCACGTACAATACCGACCTGACTGAGATTAAGGCAGTCTTTAGCCGGTCTAGGTATCGAGCTTATTCAACGACATTCGCCCGCGCTTACTTCTCGTAAACAATCTCCATGTGCTTGAACCAATTGCCGCCGCCCATATCCATGTGCATCTCGAACGAATACTTGTTCTTTGAATCAAAGCGCCAGACCCATTTGCTTTCCGAATCCTGCATACCCTTCATCGGGTCGGGGCCGACGGCGATCATCGTCAGTTCTTTCTTGGCCGCGTCGTACTGGCCGGTGCCGGTGTAATACGTCGTGCCGAAGTTATCCATCCACAATGAGAAGTACTGCTTCTTGACCTTGTCGTAGCCCATCACGCCGACACCTTCGAAGTCGGTATCTTCGTGGCCACCGTCGGCCGTCGGCATCTTCATCATGCCTTTGAAGTGTTGATGCGCGAAACGATCGCCGAGCATCATCTCATTGCGCGTGGTGCCTTTGCTGACATCGGGTTCCATGCCCGGCGCGTGATAGGCTTTGCAGGTTGCCTTCCATGTGCCGCTCATCCCTTTGAGCAACTCGTGCTCGGCACCCGGCGTACCCAGCTTGACGACCATCTCCATCATCTTGGCCATCTCTTCCGGCGACGGCATGCCCGGTGCATCACCATGCTTGTGATCGGCGTGGGCATGATCGCCGTGATCGTGCTTGTCTTTGTGATGATCGGCGTTGGACACGACGACGGTGGTAGCAAACGCGGTCAATGCGACCGCAGCGCTGAGTACGACAAGTTGGCGCGTGATCATGGCGAGTTTTTGTTTGGCAATCTTGGACATGTTGGGACCTCTGGGGTGGAAAGAGACACATGATCGCCCACGCGACCATCGCGCCGGCGGGGCCGGAATCGGCCAGAACAAAAACCAAACATAATTGAGGGACAATGTTAAAGTCAAGCAATTGGTCTGGGCCTGATGCAACTCGTTCCAGACGCGGAAGTTAGCGATGCAATGAACTTTGCATCGACGTTCGAAACCATCAAGCATCGAGCCCAGCTAGTAATTAAAGCAAGACCGTCATGGTCAACGACTAAGTTCCACCGCTCGCAGCCTCTCTTGGCTTTTTAAGCACATCGTCGCGCAACTTCTCCATTGCCCAAACATCCGTGCCGCACTCAGGGCATGACATGCCATTGCTACCGGTTAAATCGTAATCACACTTACGGCACCAACCACCGCGCTCGCCGGAGATCAGTCGCGCCAAATCTCCGAACGTTTCGATATCGTGAGGCAAGTGATAGTCGCCAACTCGACGATGTGGCATCACCATGCAAAACAAAAATCTTATGAGGAGTAAAACGACAGCAGGTACCGCACTGAATCCCAGGGTAAAGAAGCACGCCATTAGTACAGATAGCCAAAACCCGATGGGCGGCGCCATGACAGAAAAGACCAAAGGAAATGCAACCAACGCCGCCAACAAAACACATAGCCAGCCACCTTCATCAACCAAATAGGTGAGGCGATTTAAAACTCCCGTGTAACGAAGATACGGTATGCGGCCATTTGACATCACGCGCATGTTTTGCCAAACGCAATTGAGCTCACTTACGCGACGAAAACGCTCCTTAATTTTCATCGAAGGCGCTATCGGTAATGCACTGGGCATTTTCTCCTGAAGAAGCGCTTCGATAGCGCGAAAAGCCCCAGCGCTGCGGGAAGACACACCCAAAATCGTGACGGTTTCAACTTGTGGTAGCTTTAATCGTGATACGATCAGATCGGAAAGGCGCTCGAACGTAAAGGATTCGGCATAGCGCGCCTCCCAATCCGACCGAGATTTACAGAGATTGAAACCGGTCAGGTAATCCCAATCATCGCCCGTTAAGAGGATTCCCGTGTGTTTCTCGATGCCGAACGACCAATCCAAAAGATCGATATCATCAAACAAATCGATGTCGTGAGCCGCAAACCACTTGTCGATGCGATTATCTGCTTTAATTGTACCGGCCTTATCAATCATTTCTGCAGCACTGCGTGCGACGGCCTGTAAGACGGCCGCCTTCGAGGCTACACGCTCATCCTCGAAATGATCGAGTAATTGATCGTTGTTCATGGTTATGGTTCGATGAGACGACTCCGACGATCTTTTGCGCCGCCACCAAATGAGGTAATACTACCATGAATCACGACGCTGTTTTCAAATTCTTACTTTATTCTTCCTACACTCAATGGATTGGAGCCTCGTTAGTATGTCCACCCCACCCCCTATCACCGGTATCGCCGAAATCGTCCTCAGCGTGCGCGATCTACCGGCCATGCGAACCTTCTACACTGACACCCTCGGCTTCAAACTGCACAGCGAATATTCCCTCGCAACCGACGCCGGTCACGACCCCAACGGTGAGCCGACGATTACATTCCTTACCATTCGCGACCAAGGCACCGACCTTGCGCGCGGTGGTCACCCGGTTCTGCTCGCGCTAATCGACTATCAGCGCCACGCCAACGCTCGTAAGCGATTGACCGGCCACGATGTGAAGCAATCGACGCTCAATCACCTCGCGTTTGAAATACCCGCGACGGCCTACGATGATTGGTTGCAGTGTCTCAGCGCCGCCGGTCTCGACCCACAACCCGCCGCCTTCCCACACATGAACGCCAAGGCGTTATTTTTCAAAGACCCCGAAGGCAACCAATTGGAGTTGATCTGCCACGCGCCTTCGGCTCAGTAAGTCGAAAACACTCGTTGATCAAGTCAATCCATTTGCAAATCAATCCACATACACATCAATCCACTTACACGTCGATCCACCTGCACGTCAATCAACTTGCACCGAGCATTACGCCGAAGGCGTTGCGCCCCCTAGCCCAGGGTTGCCGCGACGCGGCTACCCTGGGTCACCACCGCCCAACAAGGCCTTCAACTCTGAAAGAGTTGCGCCCACCACTACAAAGCACCATCCCGAATTGGATCAACATTTGACCATCACCGCCTCGCAATCCAATCGCCATTAATCCAAGGATGCCGAACGGTCACATCCACCGACTATTGGCCGGTGCTACAGGGAAATGGCCGTGTCGAAGGGACATTCTCATGCGATAAACCGAACTGGCTATTAAAAAAAGACTCCTTCCCGATCAAAAAATCCAAATTCCCCGAATAAATCCCCGCGCCGTCATCGTCTGTACAATCGAACACGGCCCACTGGGCTTGTTTCAACGTGATCAATAACCATCGAGGCCCGCTTGCCCGATCGACCTTTCCAAGACGCCGCCTTTTGGGCCTACTTGTTCGAGCGCGAACACCAGCGGCTTTGTGCCGTGGCGCTGGCATGGTTGGGCAACCTCGACGACAGCCTCGATATCGTGCAAGACGTACTGGTGAAACTGGTACATCGCCATACACAAATCGACGAGCCCTTGGGCTATTGCCTGCGATCGATTCGCAACGCCGCCATCGACGACTTGCGCCGGCGGCAACGTATGCCAAGCCACGAACCACTCGCACCCGACTGTGGCAGCCTGATCGATATAGACAGTTGTCGCGATGTCGAGCAACGGCAAATGGCGGAATTCGTGCGGCACGCATTAAGCAAGATTGACACGACGCAGCGCGAAGTGATCGCACTCAAAATCTACGGCGGCCTAACGCTGGCCCAAATCGCCAGCACGCTCGAAATCCCGGCGGGCACCGCCGCCACTCATTACCGTCGCGGGCTGGAAGCCCTGCGCGACTTACTGCGGAGGCAGATCGATGACGCCGCGTGAGACTGACAAATTGGAACAACTGCTCGGCGACCTACCGGCGACGCGACCGACGCCGCGTGACGTAAGACGCGTGCGCGACGCCATTGCAAACGGCGATTCAACAAGTGCTAATGCTAGCATCAATGACGATCAAAAACGCGCTCGTCGCCCCTTGCGGCAAAGTCGGATCACCATCCCCCAAGCTCTTGCCGCCTGTTTGGTCGTATGCGTCGGCAGCGTGCTTGCCACCGTATTGCTCGTGTCGTCGCTGCAAATCGAAAACAAGGTGTCTGATCCTCGCGATAGGCCCGTACGCCGCCCCGTCGCGCCGCCCGTTTCTCGCGTCGGCCCGCAACTCGTCATCCAAACCGACTTTTTCACTCGCCGCCAACCCGAACCGACGCCCCGACATATCGGCATCCGCCAATGGACGGCCGGCGGCGGTCAATAAGGAGTTTCAGCTATGTTTCGCAGTTTAATAACCGCAACATGTGTAGGGATGATGTCATTGGTGTCTTCGGCTGTTGCACTCGGCGAAGAGCCGACGACGAATGAAATCAAATCTTATGAGGATGTGCAAAAACAAAACGCGGAGCTTGTCGCAGCGGGCGTGCCTCAAATCTACTTCCACGCGCGCTACATTCAGGTCGATACCGACATGTACGATATCTTCATCGACGGGTATCGACCGAACGATGAAAAATCCGACCAACTCCCTGCGCTGTCCACCAATCTCATTCAAGTTGTGCCCAGAAATTCTATGCGCGAAGTCACCGATCCGAGCACGAAGCCTGTGCCGTTTGGAATGCAACACTTGGTAGCCGATCTGCGCGAAGGTTACGTATTCGAAGGCGTCGTTCTTGATGGCATCGCGGAAGTGAAAGTAGGCACCACCAATTACAAGTTTGACAATCGGGATATGCCCAAGACGTTTCCCGAAGACGCCGAGACATCCGAGAAGCTAATCGGGGTGCGCTATCTGCGGGCACCGTTAATGTTGACGTTTTCCGGAATGAACGCGGCCGTAACGTCCGGTTACACACGTCCCTATCTGATCAAAGACGAGGACGGTTGCCTGCGCCTGCCCGAGAACAGTGAGTTCACCGACGGGTCTCATCTGGATGTCGTGCCCACGTTGCAAGACGACGGCACTATTCTGCTCGACCCGATGGTGGCGTCTTTTTCGCAAATGATCGGGCGCGAAGAAATCGAAGGCGTACCGCTCGATGTCGGCAAGCCCATCGTCCAAACCGCTTACATGTCGATGACGTTTGCGATTAGCCAAAAGGCCACTGCCGTGTTTGCGTTGCCGCGCTTCGACGAAGATGCGCCGGTGATACTTGTTCTCATTCGAGCATACGTTGCTCCGCCGACAACACAGCCGGACACCACGCCAAAAGCTGGCGATACTGAATAGTACCGGCACAACTAACCCCTTTACGTTGCCCCTATCGCCGGTAGCCTCAATTACCGGCGGTTTTCTGCGCCCGCCTTGGAAGCACCGCCTTTTCTCCCTAAAATTAATAGCTTTGCGTCGCCCCCCAAGGAGCTCCATCGCCCATGGCCGATCTCAGCGTGACCGTCAACGGCCTTAAGTTGCCCAACCCGTTTGTCATTGGCTCCGGCCCGCCGGGCACCAATGCCAACGTGATCGGTCGCGCGTACGACGAGGGCTGGGGTGCCGTCGTCGCCAAGACGGTCTGCCTCGATGCGTCCAAAATCATCAACGTCGCGCCACGCTATGCCCGCATGCGCGCCGCCCAAACGCGCGAAGTGGTCGGCTGGCAAAACATCGAACTCATTTCCGATCGGTCACTCGAAGTTTGGGAAGACGAATTCAAGCAGATCAAAGACCAGTATCCCGATCGCATCCTGATCGTTTCGATCATGGATGAGTATCGCAAAGACGCCTGGTTCGAAATCGTCGAACGCGTGCAGGCCTGCGGCGTCGACGCGTTGGAACTCAACTTCTCCTGCCCGCACGGCTTGCCCGAACGCAAGATGGGCTCGGCCATGGGGCAAGACCCGGAAATACTGACCGACGTTTGCGGCTGGGTGTCCGAAGCCGCGCGCGTGCCTGTCTGGGCCAAGATGACACCGAACGTGACGCACATCTGCGACCCGGCCCATGCATGTCTTGCCGCCGGATGCGATGGCATCTCAGCCATCAACACAATCCTGAGCGTGATGGGTGTCGACTTAGAAACGCTGCGACCCCAACCAACAGTTGAAGGTCATTCCACTGCCGGCGGTTATTCCGGCAAGGCCGTGCGGCCCATCGCGCTGCGCATGGTGATGGAACTGGCGACGATGATGTACGGCGCGGGCACTAAAGGTGTTAACGCAAGTGGCCCCAGCAAAGTTGATGTTAATGAAGTTGGCGCAAGCGATTCAGCGACCCACCGCGGCTCCAACGGCAACGGTCAACAAGCAACAAGCGGCGCGTTTCCCAACGCCACCCTCTCAGCAATCGGCGGCGTCGAAGCGGGCGATCATGCCGCGCAATATATGTTGCTCGGCGCGCATACCGTGCAAGTGTGCACCGGCGTGATGATCCATGGTTACAAACTGATCCACCAGCTCTGTGCCGAACTGGACGCCTTCATGGATCGCCACGGGTTTAACACCATTGAAGACTTCCGCGGCCACTCGCTGCAATACTTCACCAGTCACGCCGATCTCGTCCAACGCCAAGCCGACCAAAAAGCTGCCAAGGCAGGCGTCGTGACCGAAGACGCGGCTTGGGAAGGCGATGCATTCGTGCAACAGTCGGATGAGTTGGTGGGGAATTCGTAACGTACGTCAACGAGAATTTTGTAACTCGCGATATCAATGAGCTTTAGCCGTCGCCGATTTAGACGCGTCCCGTGAAGCGCAAAGCATTACCAGAGAGCCGCGGCCTGTGGCCGCATCCCCTATCCCAGCACGCCTCACGCCCCCGCTCAACGCCTCGAAACCAGCATTTCATTCAAAATTGTAAAAATATCCGATTCATTCGATACTTTTCAAATGAATCACCGCCTGTATAGATAACTGTGTTTTGGTTTATCATCAGGTAATCGCTCGTTTTCTAAGTGCCGGACCCTCAATTATTACGAATTGCATCAGCATGCCATTAAACAAAGTAACCGCACTCGCATTGGTGATCTTGGTGACGAGTCCTGTCATCGCTCGAGCTCAATCGATTTCGATCGAAAAACTTGTGCTTACCGGTGAATTTGTTGACGACCCGACAATTGATACTCGTTACGACTCATTTGACCCTGCCGTTTATAGTGATTCGGGTCACGTACTCGTACACACAACGATTAAAGGTACTGATGCCTTTATGGGCGTTAAGGAAGACGCGATTGTTCTTCTCCAACCGGGCGTTGCCCCTCGAATCGTCGCACGTGAATGGCGCCCGCTCGAAGGTCTTTCACCGACCGACTTCGTTGATTTTTTGTACGACGAACCGCAAATTTCACCGCAGGGTGAAGTTGCGTTTTTCGCGGGCCTAAGGAGTCAAAAAACCTCCGACGACCGAACGGTGTTAGTCTGGTTCGATGGTGCGGATTATTATGAATTGGCCGCCTTCGATGGCCAAGTTCCCGGCCAGCCTGCAGGCGTCACCTTTGAGAGGATTTTTAAAATTCAATCCATTAGCGGTCAATTAGCAGTCCATGCACAATTGCGAGGTCTTCCACAGTCGCCAACCGACCTGGTAAATGCTCTCGTGCTACTGAATCCACAACAAAGCGAAATATTGGTTCAATTTCGCCAAGCGTTACCGGGGTATCCGCCGGAAGCTATGCTTCTAGGGTTTCCGTGGCCAGGCACACTTTTAAGCGGAAGCGGTCCGTTTTTCTTTTCTTCGGCGATATCAGGATTTGAGCAAAGTAATGACCAGTTTCATTCCGGCATCGCACTTTTTGCAAAAGGTGTTGATACACCGCTTACTGCCATTGCGGCACCAAACGGCCAAGCGGCAGGCATACCGGATGACGTTCGCTACGACAATGTCGATCCCATCTACTATTTCAGTAACGATCGCAACGAAGTCGTATTCGGTGCGAGTTTGGTTGGCGACCATGTGGAGTACGCAAATAGATTGGCACTGTTTTCCAACGCTGGTGGACAGCCTCTCGCGCCAATTATCCGATCTGGAGATCAGGTACCCGATGAGCCGCCGGGCGTGATTTACGAGAGATTTCGTCCGTTAGGCCTCAACAATGCTGGTGAGCTAGTTGCGCAGTCATACAGAAGCTGGCCCGGAATTGACGACAGCAACTACGGCGCAATCAGCTCAAATATCGGTGGCCACGGTATGCGTACGATTATTCGCCAAGGCGACCCGGCAGTGGGTTTCGAACCCGGCACCAGAATCACCGAATCTGCTTTTTTTGGAACGCGACTCAATGAACGCGGCCAGATTGCTTACAGGGCCGAGACAGCCGACGAAGACAACAACGCTTACGGAGGAATATTCATCACGACGCGCCTGGGACGAACGTATCTCGTCGTGCGCGAGGGCCAATTCATTGACGTTGATAACGATCCGAACGCTGAGGATCTGCGGCAGATTCAGTCGTTGGTTTATTTTTTCGGTCTGGACAACAACGGACAGATCTCATTTCAAGCAGACCTAACCGATGGCACTTCTGGCCTGTTCGTCGCGACGATCGAAGGCCTCTGTAATTGCCCCGGCGATGCCAACAACGATCAAACGATAAACGCGCTCGACATTAGCAGTTTGGTCGATTGTATCGTAAACCCGTCCGCATCCTGCGAATGTGCCGATGTCGATGATTCGCCGGGCGTGGGGCTTAGCGATATCAACTTATTGGTTCAGATATTGCTGGCTACTGATTCACCTTGCCACTAAATATTCACATAGTTCAGCAAATCGGATACTGTTGAAACCCAGCAGCCCTTTTACCAATAAGCTTGGTCAATGGGTGGGAAACTTCTAATCTGTAAGAACAAGTAACGCCCCCATGAAAGAACCTTCTCATTCATCCATCGAACCCGTATCAGATAAGTTGTTGCGGCTACTTTTTAAATCAAACTCTGCCGACACCATGTCGAAAGCGGAGCTTGAAGCAGCCGCCCCCAGAATCAAGGCATACAACACGCGACTGTGGTTAATCGGCGGCTCAATTGGAACGGTTGGCACCGCCGGTGCATTTATGTTGTTGACGCAAGTCTACACCAACTGGGCTGGGCCGGTCGTCGATCCGATCGTAAATGAGCGACCATATTGGGGATGGATAATGCCCTGCGCTCTCGCTGTCTTTTCAGTCATCGGTGCGGCCGAGTGCATGTACTGTGCGAAGATCAACCCGCAATTTGGCGAGCTCTTACATCGCTACCTTAGCACGCAGAATAAATGGAATGCACGCAAGACCGCGTGGTTTGGCACGTTACTTGGAATGCTCATGGCGATCGTTTTATCACTCGCGCTGGTTCTTTCGGGCAAAGTTATCGACAAGAATGGCATCCAATATGCATCAGGTCTAATCCTCGCGCGAAAGACCTATAGCGATGTCGCAAAAATCGGTTACTACGACGCGTTGAATGCCCCCATCGGTAAACGAAATATCGACAACATAGCGATCACGTTCAAAGACAAAGACCGACTCATCTTTCTGGCAGAAAAGCGATACACGCCGAATCAACTTGAGGATATCGCCTCGTTCGTCGGCGAGCAGGCCGGCTTACAAATCGAGCGCGGCCCTATTCGCCCAGGCGACGACTGATTCTGAGCGTAGCCGGACAGTGCATCCCCCGTTACGAAAGCGCTTGATCGCTTTCATGCTGCCCCGATTCCTCGCTGGCCATTGGCGTGTCGCTCTCTGACGCCTTGGACCAATGCCCCAATAACTTCTCGTAATCGCGTTCGCTCAGGATCAGGTTCTCCACCACATCCGATTCGTCTTCACTTTTGGATTTATCCGAATCCACCTTTACCGTCACCGCTTGCAGCGTCAGATACTGCTTGGCCTGACACCCTGCACATTGCATGAGTGTCACCTTGGAGAAAGCAGTGCTGCCCTCTTCAACAAAATTGAGTGCCATAAGATCGTCATAGTTCAGCGCTTCCAACGATTGCTTCATCGATTCCGGATTCTCGATAGGTGCCAACGGGCTGATCTCATGGGTGGCATCTACCCACTTTTTACACGACTCGCAAAACGGCCTAGAACCAACCGCCCCCCAGGCGATCAATATCGAAAGCCCCACAATCATCAATGCTTCGATCGCCCAGATAGCGTACAACGAAAAGCCAGACGGCGTATGACCGAACATCTCCCATGCACCCTCCGATGCGACAGCTTGAATGACGGCCCAGACCTGCCACGGCGCAGTTATTGGCTCGTCTGGTCCAATCAACGCGTGTATCCAACTGACCCAACCCACGTATAGCGCCAACAAGCCTGCTAACAATCCAAACAATGCCACGATGCCAGCGTGGCGCACCTGACCAATCTTCGCGCCCGTGCCCACCATGAATCCGACGCCGATGCCGAAAAAAGCCGTCACGAAAAAATTGATATAAATCAGTGGAATATTGAAAATCGCGAAGCCATAAATGGCACCGAGGATACCGGCTGTTAACACGCCGAACACCAACATCAACACGGGCCCGACGATTCCTATAACGCCCGAATGTTTGTAGTAACGTGCAGTTGCATCCATCGACGGCAGCCCTCCATCCGTAAACCCAAACTCTCTTTGCAACGATTGCGTCCGGTATCATGAAGCAAACGCTTATCTGAAACCAGTATTTTTCTTCGTCCGCTAAGACCACCTCGATTTACCACGATGTGTCCCGCCATGCGAGTTTAAGAACGTACGTTAACTCACAACGGCACCAAGGCTTACAGCCCAAGTGCGCTAGCGATTCGACCGATCCACGCAATACAAGCGACCGACTTGGTTTGGTGCGTATGCGCTGAAATTTTCTGACTGGGAACGTGCTAGATGAAACCCGCCCACCCCGCCGAAGGCCTGCGTTACTTCATCGCTTCCAGCCTGGTGCTGGTCTTCAGCTATGGTGTGGCTGTAGGCATGTTCGAGATCTTTCCGCACAATCTTATCAAGCAGGCCATCCAGGGACTGAGCCAGCTCAACGGCGGCAACTTTGTGCAGTATTACCACCCGGTCCGCAATGACGCATGGCCGGCCATCATTAATACCGACGACGCAAGCGACGGCATTAATCTCGTCACGCGTATCGATAGCAACGAGCGTCTCGTCGCTGAGATCATGGATCTCGACGGTAGCGTTATCCATCGCTGGGATATCGATTGGTTCGCGCTCTGGCCCGACGCCGAGCATCTGCCTTCCGAAGTAACGCCGCGCTCGGCACCCGGTTGTCAAATCCACGGTGCCGCGCTGATGCCCAATGGCGATCTGGTTTTTAACTTCGATTATCTCGGCTTGGTACGTATCGATAAGTCCGGCAGCATCGTGTGGCGTTTGGCGTATCAAACGCATCACTCGGTACACTTGCACGACGACGGCAACCTTTGGGTCTGCGGTCAAAAGCGCTACTTCGAAGACGAAACCGAATTCCCGCGCCGGTGCGCGCCTTATGACGAATCGACCATCCTCGAAGTTTCACCCGATGGCCACATCCTCAACGAATGGTCCGTCGAATCGATCCTGCGCGACAACGGTTATGGCGGTCTGCTCGGGCTCAGCCGCGGCTTTATCAATGGCTACGCCAAGCAGGACATCCTGCACCTTAACGACATCGAGCTGTTCCCTGCCGACATGGTAGAAGGCTTCTTTAAACACGACGACATCCTCGTATCGCTACGCAACATCAGCACCATCTTCGTGATGGAGCGCGCTACCAAGAAGATCAAGTTCATCTCGACCGGCCAGATGGTTTGGCAACATGACCCTGATTTTATCGACGGCAACCGCATCGGCGTGTTCGATAACAAGGGTGGTTATCAAGACAACGCTCAACCGGGCAGCCGCATTCTGGTGTTCGATGCCGTCGAAGACCTATCTACCCATCCCTCACAGGATAGGACCGAGGGAGGCTTGCAGCCATCGTTGAGCAAAGGCGTGACAGTTGCTTACCAAGGCACGACTGCCAACCCCTTCTTCACCGACATCATGGGCAAGCACCAATGGTTACCCAACGGCAACGTGCTCATCACCGAATCGACGGCCGGTCGCGCGTTTGAGATCGACCCCAACGGCGCCATGGTCTGGCAATACGTCAACTACGTTGAAGCCGGCACTGTCGGTCTGATACAGGAAGTGACGCGATTACCAAGCGCAGCAAAGCGCCTATTTGTTCCGACCGACGGTCACGTGGCGCAACAACAATCCTCTGCAACTCAACATGAAGGATGACCAATCATGTTTGATCCAACCCATCTATTCGATCAATCGCTAATACTGGCGTACGTCGGCCCCGGTGGCGGCCTCGCTGCGATCGGCACACTGCTCGCGATCGTCGTCGGCCTGATGGCAGCAGTTTTCGGCTTCCTTTGGTATCCGCTCAAGCGCATGCTGCGCGGCAAACAGGATGCAGCAGAATCGGCCAACGAAAAGCTCACCTAATGGCTTTGCTGGGATCCATCTTGTTGGTCGTCGGTTTCGTGGCGATCATTCGCGCGCTCGGTCTGGCCGAGACTGGTCTCGCCGTGGCCAAAGAAGCGCGAAATGCACAGGCCGTTGTACGTAGCAAGTCACTGAGCGACGACGAAAAAGAAGCGGCGATGAAAGCCGCGACGCGCAAGCTCTTTCGTCAGTTTTTCACGCTTGCCATTGGCGGCGCGGCCGCGCTACTGCTGCCGTTGGCGGTCGTCTGGACGTTGTCTTTGGTCGGCATCCTTCATATCGACGCCGTCATGGCCATGTCGATGTCGCCCCTATTTCTGACTATAACGGGCGTCGCTGCGTGCATCGCCATGTTCTGGCAACCGCAACAAACCACGACCGACGCCACCAGCGCTTACAACGCTACCGATCGCACGCTACATCAGCTCGCGTTCAACACCATCACGGCGCAGCTCGGTCTCGCTGATATCGAAGATCGTGTTTACGCGCGCACGTTGAAAGCGTATCCGGCCGACCGCCCCGTCTTTGTAACCGGCCTACCGCGCGCGGGAACCACGCTGCTATTGGAGTGTTTCGCGCGGATGCCGGAGTTTGCGTCGCACTGTTATCGCGACATGCCATTTGTGTTGACACCCATGTTTTGGGGGCGTTTCTCATCGGCCTTTCGCAAGACCGGCACCGCCCGCGAACGCGCCCACGGCGACGGCATGGTGATCGACTTCGACAGCCCCGAAGCGTTGGAAGAAGTCATCTGGCAAGCCTTCTGGCCGCAGCAATATCAGAGCGATCGCATAACCCCGTGGAATGACAAACCCCAGCGCGACTTCACACAGTTCTTTCAAGCGCACATGCGCAAGATCGCTGCCCTGCGCCGCCCTGAAAACACCAGCGGCGTGCGTTATGTATCAAAGAACAATCTCAACATCGCACGGTTGCCGTTGCTGCGCCGCACCTTTCCCGATGCCACCATCATTATTCCGTTTCGCGAACCGTTGCATCATGCCGCATCGCTTTTGAAGCAACACCAAAACTTCAGCGCGATGCACCGAGACGACCCGTTCGCCGCCGATTTCATGCGCGCGTTAGGCCATTTTGATTTCGGCGACAATCTGCGCCCCGTCAACTTCGATGGATGGTTTATGAATGATCACCCTGACGCGAATTCCTTGGCATTCTGGCTACACTACTGGACGACGACGTATCGCCACCTCTTAGCAAACGATTGCGACGCACATTTCCTTTGCTATGACCGACTGTGCGCGAATCCGCATGAGAATCTCAATGCGCTTGCCGATTTGCTGCACTGTCGAGATCGCCAGCGTCTTTTGCGTGCCACTGAAGACCTGCACGCGCCACGACCACGAACGATCGATACCTCGTCGATACCGCCCCACATTATCAGCGACGCCAACGCGCTTTATGACGAGCTGCTAGCCGTGGAACTAACGACGAGTCGAAGCGTGAAAATGGATTGCGCCACAATCGGCACCAACGTCTAATATCCCTTCCTTTGCCCAAACCGACCGATTGCATGCCGCAACGTTGGACTGAAACGCCCGCGACCCGTTACCATGCGCCTCTGTCAAAGCGTGAGTCAGCCTTATGCCAATGCCCAAACAAAAGCAGTATCTGATTATCCTGTCGGCCGTACTCTTCGTTGTAGCCGGATGGTTCTTCTATTCCAGTGCCACCGACCGCGGCGAGGCGGTGCCTGCCGACATGATGACTGAGCTAGAGGGACGCACGAAAGAATTCATTTGCGACGCCTGCGGACAGACTAAAACGCTACCAGCCCTGGAATTTATGGCGCAAACATCGTCGGTCGCGCTAATGGGCAAGACGATCTGTAAAGACTGTCAAGATTCGGGTGATCTGTCCGAATCCGGTCCCGCAAATCCAGACGCCGAATAATACTGTTGAAACACAGCACGTTGGGTAATTCGCCCCGCTGCAGCCGCACCCAATGCTAACGCCATTCCCCACCTTTTTTCGCTAGGGGTCCCTGCCAATCGACCGTTCACCCGCAGCAACACACATCAACCGCATGCGGGATACCGATTACGCGGCTCACTATCCATCCCGGTTATAGAATTCCCAACAATTTTTACCCAGCGCACGTTCGGCACGGCAGGTGCGACGCTCTGGCCATTCGGCGGATGTTCGCATCGCGAACGCCAAAAATGCCCAGGAGCACTTGGAATGATGAACACACCCAAAACCCTGCGACGGAATTCTCTCAACCTAACGCTCGCCATGCTCATGGCTACCTCCCTCTCGACCGGCTGCGGCTTCGATTCCGAAGGCCTCGCCGCTGGTAGCAACATCCTCGGTTGTATCGACCTTGTGCCCTCTGACCTGCGTGTCGAAAACATGTCCATCACCGGCGGCCCCGCGGGCGTCATCAATGCCAATCAACCCATCGTCATGCGCTGGAATGTTTGTTGGATGGACCCCAACGATGAATTCGAGACGCAAGTCTTCAGCGATGAGTTTATCAATCACATCGATCTAGTCCTCGTCGAGAATGGTGAACGTGTTGATGAGGTGTTAACCACCGGTGTATTCTCACCGCCAATCGGCACTGACGAATGTCGTGACGAAGAGCACCTAATCAATTTCTCACTGGAACCGGGCGAATACGAACTCGTCGTCTTCGTCAATATCCACCTTGAAGGCGTTCAACTTGTTTACGAATGTGATTCGTCAGCATATTTCTTAAACAACCGCATGGTGGCGCACTTTACTGTACTCGACGGCCCGAGTGACGATATTGCAGTGCCGGGTGGAGATAGCCCGGGTGACGACTTGCGCGAAGCGTTTGATGCGAACGAACGGACGGATGACGATCTGCCTTTGCGCGCGAATCAAACACCGATTGACTACACTGACTTTCACGCTTCCTTCGCTGGTGACGAACATAGTGGTGTCGAGCTGTCAGATCTTTAGAGCATTCCGAATTCAGATATAGCGGCTCTGGGAGTTTGATCGAGTACGCGAATCGAGATCGGATACTTCGGATTGAATGCCCAAAGTAGTGCTCTAACAATCTCTTCAACACCACAGGCGGTGCTTCAATATCCTGGGGTTGACGCGCAGCGGCTACCCCAGGACATGATTGACATCATGACGATGAACTCTGAAGGAGTTCCGCCCCGTTGCCGCATGCCGCAACGCTTACAGCGTTGAAGAATATTAGCATCCGACAACCCAGGGTAGATGCTGCGCATCAACCCTGGGCTAATGGCGCAACGCCTTTGGCGTTGGATTTCGCGCTTACAACCTCGTGGTGGATGCACTATCCATAAGCCATGACTGAGCAAAAAATAAACGCAGCCACTGTCGAGTACCCCCCCAAGACCTACTCGGCACGTGTGCTGCGCTTATTCAGAAACTGCGAAAGCGCCTCTTGAACTGCCGCATTCGCGTTCCTACGGCACTAACAGGATGTCCACCATTGCCTGCACATCGTCCACATCGAGCAGACCGTTACGGTCCACATCACCGGCAAACGGCGTGCAAGTTGGATAGGCCGTCTTAAAGACATCCTCATCCGTGAGTGCCAGCGTCAACGCCTGCACATCGCGACCGTCGACCGCGCCGTCGCAGTTCACATCACCAATCGTCAACTCGCTAAACAACTGCGGTCGATCAAACGGGAACGTCTCATTGGCCACGCGCGGGTCGGTGAGCCCGTTCTGCAAGAAGTCGACCAAGTTTGCCACTTGATTGGGCGGAATGTTGATCAAAGCCATGTTGGGATCGATGTTTTGTGGGAACTGTTGCGCCGGATTGCGATAGAAGTTCACCACTGCCGTTAGCGTTTGTAACTGACCGTTGTGCATGAAGCGATTCTTCAGGCCCACGTTGCGCAGCGACGGCACCTTGAAGCGACCGCGGTCGGGCGGTGCGCCGGTCACACTAAAGCGCCCGTCGTCTTCGGGAATAGGCCGCAATCCAATGTTGCGAAAGGCCTGATTGGAAAACACCGGGCCGCCATGGCAAACATTACAGCGACCACCGGTGACGAACGTGTTCAACCCCTGCTGTTGTGCCGGCGTCAACGCGACGACGTTGCCCGCATCGAAAGCATCCCACGGCGCTTGGTCGGAGACCAACGTGCGTTCATAGGTCGCAATCGCAAAGGCGATGCGCTCGGCATTGATCGCCGGATCGCCGAACGCTTCTTCGAACAAGTCGGCATATAGCTCACCATTGGCGAGAGCGGCTTCCATATCCGGCGGCACGTCGCAAGCCATCGCTAACGGCTTCACGGAAGCCAACTTATTCCGCACGTCATCCCAGGTGCGGCCTTCATGGGCCATTTCAACATCGGAGAGAATCGGGCCGAGCGCCTGCGATTCGAGCGCGCCGCCCATCGGAATACGCACCGTGTTGGTTTCGGGATCGACAAACTCGCCCGCTGCGCGACCATCCCAAAACATCGCTCCCGCGGCATAGGCCGAGTTGACCACATGTTGCGCATTGCGGTCGGTGACTTGCACATCGAAGCCGAAGATCGGGTCGTCGATCGGATTTAAATCCGCATCCAGTCGCGCTACTCCCAGAGAACCGAGCTTGTCGTCCGGCGTATTGAGGATACCGTCGGGCCCCGGATGCCGCCCCACACGCGGATCGGCCCCGGCCTGCGATGGAATGTGACAGGTGCCGCACGCGACGGTGTTATCGCTGGAAAGCTGTTCGTCCCAAAATAGGATTTTGCCAAGGATGCGTTTGGCTTCGGTAGGCGGGTTTTGCGGCGGCGTAGGCACCGGCGGCAAGGCGGCGCTGGCCTTGAGAACGGCCATGGCGCCGATAATGGCTACTGAAAATAAGATACATCCGCGTTGGGTATTCGCGCACGTCATCACACCACCCCATGCTTGCTATTTGGTTTTGACTATCGTTCATAGGCGGCTCGAACCAGCGACTCAAGCCGCCACTCGGTAGGCAAAGAATCCAAACGCCGGGCTGGGGGGCTTATTGCAGCGATAACAAAAAAAGTTACGGGGGCGTACCGTAACGGGCCTCAAACGCTTTCGCGCGCTCGGCAGCATCTTTGAGTTCGCGATTGCCGCGGTACCAAACCAAGGCAAGATAGACCATGATCGCAGACGTCGACAAGCCGAACACCCACAGCGCAAACCGATGATGCCCCGGTGTACCGGGCAACCGGCTGGCCATCACGCCGGGTAGATACTCGATATCGACCGCGTCACCGACGGCATATTCGACGTCATCACCGGCATCGGTACGGTCGCGACGCTGGCCATCGTCGGGGTCGTGCCATTCGTATTCGATATAGCTGCTGCGACGGCTCGCCTCGATGACCGTTGCAGTCACCGTTCTTCCCCACGCAAAGTATTTGAACTCTTGCCATGAAAAAAATGCGCTGGCGGCAAACGCGAACACAACAAATACCAACGCAAACATGGGCGGGGTCTGGAACCCAACCTCCAGATGATACCAACGGAGCGCCTTATATAGATATCCTTCCCACATCGAACTGCTCCCAAACTCAATTAACGCTCAGTGTTAATCTTTGTTTGACCGTCATTTCGAAATACAACCCACGCCACCGAATCAGATCAATTGATTTGTTATAATACCCGATCTGGCGGCGCAGTCCGAGGCAATGCGCCACCAATAACGGATTGCCTCGTCATCGATCGGACAGCCTCTTCACTGAGAACTCTCATGTCATCCATCGAATTCCAACGTGGCATCGGCTCACTCGACTTTTCGCGTTTCATGTTTTCGCGCTTGCTCGACGCTACGCCGGAAGAACATTGGTATCACATACCCATTGCCGAGGGCAACCATGCGGCCTGGCTGGCCGGTCATGTTGCGTGGGAAGACGACGATTGTCTCAAACAACTGCAACCCGAGCGCGGCAGCAAGTTACCGACGAGTTGGCATGCTACCTTCGCCACTGGCACTCAGCCCGTCGCCGACGCGGACGCCTACCCGGCCATCGAAGAACTGCGCGAGCAACTCAACACGCAGCGCGACGAACTCAAACGATTTTTCCAAGCGGAACCCGACCGCGTCGACGCGCCGATACCGAAAGAGCTGCACGGCTTCGCCAAAGATCGTGCCGCCCTTATGCATGCCATTGCCTGCCACGAGATGATCCATGTCGGTCACCTCACCGTGGTGCGCAAGAGCTTGCAACTGGGGCCGGTGTTTATGTGAAAAAACCGCATTGACGGCTTCAATTCACTAAAAGTCCGAAAGCGCTCGCGTTGGCCGCGCGTATTCCGTTACACTCTCGGCCAGTCACATAAATTCCTTCCTGATCATTACTGGTCGAAAAACGGCACTGCATTTAAAGGACACTTAGACATGAACCAGACGTACCGATTTCGCCGAGTCATTTCACCCGTCGTAGCAACGATTGCAATGCTGCTATCGGGTATCGCATCTGCCCAAACAACATATGTGATTGATTCCGATCATCTGTATAGCACTAGCAAGCAGGTGCAAGTTTTCAATCGCGTACAAACGGCCAGCAGTGATGCCCCTGCGCCGGATGTCGCTGCTGTGCTTGGCGTCACCGCGCATTCGATCCAGCCATTGGTTTTTGAAGACGCCGGTCAAAACACATTAGAATTTCACATTCGGCTAGCCCAAAGCGACGTCACCATTCGCCTGGCTCCGTACAGCCTGCGCGGCACGAATTTTTTGGTGAATCTCTACGACCAAAACGGCAATGCAACGCCCACCAACATCGATGCCGCGCGCACCTATCGCGGTGTGATCAACGGCGAACCCGGTAGCGCCGTCGCCGCTTCCATCATCGACGGACAACTCACCGGCATGATCTTCACAGCCGATGGTCGCCAGTGGAGCATTCAACCTTTAACAGACGTAAGCGCGACAGCAAATCGCGGCGATCATGTCGTATTCGATGTGGCCGACCTAATCGACGACGGCTCTACCTGCGGTGTGGAAAGCGCAACGCGCCCATCTGCCGGCAGCGGTGCCCCGCGCGGCCTAATGACAAGCTGCAACCCCATTGTGGAAACGCTCGCGATCGTCTCGGATTTTGATTACTACCAAAACAACAGTTCGAACCCCACCCAAACCGTCGATGCCATCGAAGCCATCATCAACCCCGTTTCGATGATCTACGAGCAGCAACTCGGCATTCGTTACGAGCTGGGCCAAATCGAAATTTGGAATACCGGTAATCCGATTCTGCCGGTCTCAATTGGCGGTGGTGAAATTGACGAGCAACAGTGGCTGGCCGATTTTCGTACTTGGTATAACGCCAATCTGCCGGGCATTAGCCGTCGGTTCGCGCACATGTTTTCAGGGCTCGACTTCAGCGGCGGCACGATTGGGCGCGCTTACCTCGATGTGCCGTGCAATCTCTCTTTCGCGTACGGCGTGAATCAGATTCGTACCAATCGCTTCGCCCGCAACGTTTCGCTGGTTGCGCACGAAGCAGGGCATAACTGGGGAGCCGAGCATTGCGACGGGTTCACCAATTGCGACATCATGCTGTCGGGCAATAGCCTCTTGGGTACGACCTTTGGCCCCAATGCAACCAATGAGATCGTCGGTGCCGGCGCACCGCTCTTCGCGTGTATTACACCGGCAGTCGCCGCGTCCGACTGCAACCTCAACGGCATTTGCGATGATATCGAGATCGGTATGGGCCTCGCACAGGACAACAACTTCACCGGTGTACCCGATGATTGCGAACGGGTTCACAACACCTCACTGGGTCTGTACTACTTCAATATCAATGATGCACTGCTGGAAGCCTTTAGCGGTAATACGTTGGTCGTCGCGCCGGGCACCTACCATGAAAGCGTGAATTACCTGGGCAAGACCATTACGCTGCAATCCAGCGCCGGCCCCGATGCGACCATCATCGACGTCACCGGCTTCGGTACGCGCGGCGTGCTCTTGTCCGGCGGCAGTATCACCGGCTTCACCATTCAAGGTGCCAGCGGGGGCAGCTTCTCGAATGCGGGCGGCGGTATCGAAGTTCTCACGGGTTCGGCCACCATCAACGACTGCATCATCCGCGACAACATCATGCCCGCAGGCTTCTTCGGAGGCGGTGTCTTCATCAATGGTGCCTCTGTGACGATTTCCAACACGCTGTTTTGCAACAACGCCCCGCAAAACGTTCAAGGTTCGTTCAGCAACGGCGGCGGTAACACGTTCCCAGCGACGTGCCCGGCGATTGCCACCTGTGGTTCGGCCTTGGGCGACGTAAACGAAGACGGTAACATCGACGGTAGCGACGTACAGTCGTTTGTCGATTGTTACCTCACGGGTAATACGAGCAATGGCGACTGTCTTTGTGCCGATGTAGTAACCAGCGGCAATTTGAACGCAGCCGATATTGCAGCACTGGTTGGTTTACTAGTCGGGCCGTAAGCGGCCGCCGGTGCAGCGTAGCGGTAGGTCAGGTGATAACCTGACTCTGCCACCAGCATCATTAGAAATCACCGTTGCTTGCCCACCTAAGAATGCCCCACACGTGTGCCAACTATTGGGTACGCTGTGTGTACTGTCACTAATGCGCGACTAAGTCCTTCTGAAAAATGTATCGTTGTGGCACCGCCGTCTCGGCGGTGAAAGCAGGCGAGACGCCTGTGCCACAGTCAATGATTCTTTTTGCCTTTCCACTTAGCTCACTCAGTCGCTTATTTTCGGGCAAGGCCTAAACGTGCCGAAATGCCGCACGACACATTTGACCAGTGCGGCGACCCTTCAGCCTCGAATTGCCACATCGAGTGCGCGTCGCGTAATTCATGCGTCGGAGCGGCTCATGTGGCGGTCAAGAATCGCTTCAGTTGCGAACCCGCGAAGATTCGATTTCATTTCAATCTTTGTCCATAATACTGGCATGCCAGAGAGTAACCTCCAAGTTGATACATCAACGCCCGAGATGCGTGGAAGGCAACCGAAAGGCTTTTGTCCGCATTGCGAATATCCGATCGATCCGGGTAAGTGCCCCGAGTGCGGTAATTGGGTATCGGCGCACCGGCTCGATGCCAAGCCGATCTCGCTGCGCCGACGGATGTGGATCAAGCGCGTTGTCTACACCTCGTTGGTGGTAGGTCTGCTCTACGGCGGACAGCAAACTTATGAATCCCGTTTTTGGTATCGGTGGGTCTCCGCGGAATATCTGCTTGCACCGGATGCGTATTCGTATCCTCACTTTCGCGAGATATGCCGACGCTACGTTGGCGGCGAACTGACAAGCGACCAAACGCAAGTGCTTGCCGAGCATTGTCTGTCTTTATCCACGATCGTTCGCTCACCGCACCCGAGTACAGATAGTGTCATCGTGAAATTTGAGACGAGAGCGGGTAATTGGTTCTCAGTGCAAAATAACAACGCGCTCGGCGTACCGGTCGTAAATGTCGGGACTGAGACCGGCACACTAACTCGCCTGCCGAACGAAAAAATGACATCACTTCCGTACTATGCGGTCCATTGTTATCGCGTACGTGTCGGTGAAAAACTTGCACAAGGCAGGTATCGGGTTCACGGCAGCATCCCGATCATCGTGTTCATGGAAGACTTTGGTCAGCGGCAATTACCTATTCAATTTTCTGAGGAAATTGTTGTTAGAGACGTACCGATCACGGACTTCGTCACGCCAATAAACGACATGATCTCGCAACAGCGCATCGACGAAAAATGCGCGCTGTCCATTTGCCCACGCGACGAAGGCGACTTCGCGGTCAATTTCTGCTCCGGCAAGCTCGACTTCCCGGTGGTCGGTCAACTCGATGTACGCATCACCGACGCCGATACCGATATACTGGCGAAATCGACGTTTCATTACGACGGTACCGATCCTTACTTTGTTCACGACATGCGTTTTCGACTTCCACCCGAAAGCGATCCGGCGAGCGCGCGCATCGACGTAAGTTTTATCCCGGATTTCTTCTACGCATTCGAAAAGCGATACGAGGAATGCACCGGCTTCACCATCGAATGGGTCGGCGTAGCGCTGCCGGTTCCCGGTAAAGACGACTGCGACGTGTGCAATTGCTGCAATAAGCCGTTTATCCGCAGGCCCGATTTCGTAAAGAAATGGACCCCTGATTCTGATTAGGAGCTAAGACGCCTCGCCCCTTCTGTACCAGCCTACGAAATCGGAAACCGATCACACCTGCAGTTACCCAAATCGGTACACCAAAAGTCTCGACGGTTTTTTCTCGATTCAGGTACACCTTGCTGCCATAATATTGCCATGGCTGAGAGTAACCCCGCAATCGATACCGTCGGTACCGAGCCGGAACAACCCGCAGGGTATTGCCCCAACTGCGAATATCCGATGAACGCAGTTGTCTGTCCCGAGTGCGGTAAGCATTTCGAAGCCGCCGATTTAGACCAGACACCGCGTACGCAACGAAATCGACGGCGGCGGCGTGTTGCCGGCTTGCTGGTACTTTCGATCGGCTTGCTATACGGCGGCTCTTACCTCTACCAATCGCGCGTTTGGTATCAGTGGCTGCCATTCAGCATGCTCATCAACTTTCCGTCCACCTCTGCGCATGCGAATGACGAGCTTTTCGAACGCTACGAAGACGGACTGCTTTCAACAGCTCAAACCCAACAACTCATCGCGCGCTGCATCAATCTGACGGCTGCGATCAGATCCCCTCGACCGCAAACCGAGGCATTCATACTTAAGCTCGATCTCGACTGGCGTCCGGGTTTCTGGGGCCCCGGATCGCACCTGATGACAGGGCCGACCGTCATGGTCGATGGCGAGCCTGCCTCAGTAGAATTGATCGATGAGAACGATCAACTATACACCTACCGCTGTATTCCGCGCTCAACGTTACGCCGTGGTACGGTGACGGCGGACGTGTCATTTACAGTTGCAACGACAGTTAGCACTACCACGCAGACTGCAAGGGGGCCCTTTGGATTTTGGACGACCGGGCGCTCACTATCGGGGCCGGTCGCCCTGCAGCAGGATATCCAAATAACCGACAAGCCGGTCGAATCCTACATTCGCCCCGCCCGCGACCAGATCACGGCTTTTGCCCTGCAAGAGAAGTGCGCGATCTCGATCTGCCCGCGCAGCGAACGTAGCTTTGTGCTGAATCTGTGCGTGAAGGAAATGGATGCGCAAGTCGCGGGCACCTTCACGGTGCAACTGGCCGATGGCGATGAGCGCCTCGCTCATAAGTTGGTTCAAACAGCGGCAGAGGAAGATTTGGCGACGCTCGATCTTGACTTTGAAATTCCCGATTCACTCGATCCGCAGGACACTACAGTCAACGTCAGCTTCACGCCGAATATCATGTACGCCTTTGAACATAACCTCGACCACTGCGCCGGCTTCACCATCGAATGGGTCGGCGTACCCCTGCCCGTTCCCGGGAAAGAGGACTGCAACGTTTGCAACTGCTGCACCAAGCCGTTTATCCGCAGCCCGGACTTCGTGAAGAATTGGAAGCCCCAGGCTGATGACTAAAGCAATTCACGATTGAAAGTGACGGATGCGCGGTGGCGTCGGCAAATTGCCGTTGGATGCTGACAAACTATCCCATGGGGCTTAGTCATTGTGACGTGATCTAGATGGGGCGAGCGTGGCAAGAGCAGGTTGGATCACACATCACGTGAGTTTACTCGCGCGACATTAACTTCAGGTCCTGCAGTTTCTTTTCAATAAACGCATTGACCGCAGCAGCGCGACGGTACGAGATGATGTGATCGCCGCCCTGCACAACCGCATCGGGGTTCACACCGCGTATCGGAATGGTGCCGTCGGCGTCACCGTGAATCTGAAACGTTGGAAGGTCATAAGAATGCGGCGCGGGTCGCCAACGCAATAATTGCATCGATGCCCAGCGCAGAAAGGTCGACTCGAGCGCGGCCATCTTGCGCATGCGCCGATGCGTTGGGCGCGGGACGACCGGCTTAGCCATCATGGCAGCCAGCGCCATCAATAGTCGCGCGCGCTCTGGTGGTAGACAACTCAGGAATCGAAACACTCGCATCGGCAACGGCAACTCACGTGGATGTCGTAAAGATCCAATCAAAAACAACGCCTTGGCCTCGATCAGATGCGCCGCTTCCTGCGCGATCACGCCGCCGAATGACGCCCCACCCAATATGCACGGCCCTTGCACGCCGGTCTGTTCCAACATGCGCTGTGCGTAGCTGCGTAACGACTCGCGCGGTAAGGGCTCAACCCATGCCGGCGTGATGATCTCTCCGAATTCCTCGCGTTGACCTTCGAAGAGTCGGTCGTCGGCATCCATACCGGTGAAGAGGATAAAGGGGAGCACGCCTGATCTCCGTGAACGACCGTTTGCTGCATCCTTAATGCCGGACCGTCAGACACCAATGCATGCGATACTGACGCCCGTTGGCTGACGATACCTGCCTTCTTAAGCGTTGGTGTGCAGACCGACACATTATCTTGGCAAGGCTCGAACCCACTTAAGAAACTTTTGGGCTCAGAGCGGACTTGCGGTCAATGCCACCACTCGCCATCGGCCATCGAGTCTCAAGGGTACTTACTAATATGAATGTTCGGTATCGGTCAAGAACCGCAGCACCAACATGCAGCTTTCCCATTTTCACTAAACCATTCAGAGCCTACACCACGCCTGACCGCACCTACTTGATTCCAATAGACGCGATCGGGTAACCTTTGTGAAATTTCTTAACTTGGTACAACCGGGGGGTTGTTATGAAGTACCAGAGTTTCCGCGTAATTGTTATCGCTTTGTTTGCCACCGCCTCGACGGCTTGGGCCGGCAACTTCAACACGCTTGCTTTCAGCGGCGACGGTGACAAGGACCTATACCTTGAGCCCGGCACCGAACAAGCCATCGGCGAAGCGCGCTACGGCAATGCCGCGCTCAACGGCGATTGGGAGATCGGCGTCGGCATGACGACCCAAAGCCCTCCGCTCTTCGAACAAGCCCAATACGATTGGCAAAACGGCGCGACCGTTCCCTTTTCGTTCACGTGGGACGGCACTACGCTCGGCTTCACGGTCGATGGCGTTATGGTCTCGTACGACACGTTCCCCGGCGGCATTACGGTCGATGATCTATTCATCCGCGCTGCTTCCGGCGACAACAACGCGGCGGAACTCACCAACTTGGCAATCGGTGGCAACCCTTTGGGCATCGATCATGGCGCGGGCTTGGTCGGTAGCCAACGCGAATGGTTGGTCGTCATCGGTACCTTCCAAAACCCGTTCAACCTAACGGGTGATCTGACGTTTACGTGGACGGACGAAGATGGGTTGGCAGGCTCTTTGCCTTCGGTGCAATTCAAACTGGGCAATTACATTCCCGAGCCGACTAGCGGCATCCTGCTACTACTGGCGAGCGCCGCTTGCGTCATCCGGCGTCGATCGTAAGCTTCTTTTCGAACCTATCCGGAAACTCTCACTCCCTTGCATGCAGTGGTTAGGGGAGCGTTCCGTTCTCCAACGAATTCCGAATCTTCGTGAGCACAGAAAAAAGCAGAGCTGGTTTGGGGCTAGCTTCTTGTCGCTTTCAGCACATAGCGCTTAGATCCCATTCAACACATCCGCCGGTGGTCGCGGAAATTCCATATGCACCACATCCCCCACGCGATCTACGTTTATCTGGTTGAACTTACCCGTGCGGCGCAGGTCGACCCAACGGTGCCCCTCGCCAAAGAGCGAATACCGCCGTTGGCGCAAGACCTCATTCAGCAGCGAAGCGTCGTCCGTTGCGCCGAGATAATTTCCTAAGCCAGCGGCATTTCGCACACGGTTAACAGCGGCCAGTACTTCGTTGACGTCGCTGCCAATCTGCCCTTCGGCATAGATCAAGATTAGCTCTTCATTGCGAATAATCGGGATCGACGCCGTGCTGGACGACGGCATCTCCACTTGATAGCTGCCGACCAAACCTTCAAATGACACCGGCACAAAGAAGGTCGGCGTCGCGACATACTCGCGCGTTCTGTTAGCCACTCGAAGATCACCGCCCACGGCATCGGCAATGAAATCAGCGTGCGCCGTGTATAAGTCGACATCCGGTCGGTTATACAACGGGTTACGCGTGTCGATGCTATAGCTATGACCCGGCCCAGTCGTTAATGAACCGTTAATATTGAAGAACGACCCCGCTATACCGCTAATCGCACCGGGCTTATCGCCCTGATAAATCCGCACGCGCGCAGAAAGCGCGCGATTGACTTGTCTATACGTTGCCGGTCGATCGAAGCCAGCAAAGCCGTGCGACAAGTCGAAGATAAATGTCGCGCCCCCGTTGGTGAGATTTACAGCCGCCGTATCGAGCAGGTCGGCGATATGTTGCAAGCTGTCGGCATAACTCAACGCGCTCGCCACTGGATCGTCGTCGTCAAGCGCTGTCTCGGGAATGATGCCATTGGAAAACTGCAGGTTGGCCACTAACAGCAGTGAATACGCTTGAATCGTCTGGGCGAAACCAACCGTACTGTTGAGCTGCTCCATCGTGAGCGGCGGATCGGCGCTTTCCGCGGCACGGATCAGCGTTTGAGCTGCGCGAACGACCTTATATCGTTCGACGAAGGTGCGCGTCGTCAGTTCGCCATTGGGGTCCAGCGTTTGGCCATTGCGGCCCAGCAATTCGTTGGTCCAGATCGGATCGTCACCGTTCATGTTCCAATATTCACGCCCAACGATGCTGATCACGCGCAGATAAAAATATGCATCTTCGCGAAAGATGCCTTCCAGTGCATGCGCCAGTTCGCGCACATCTTCCATCGACGGTGCCGGGCAACTGAATGCATCGCAGGTTTCGCCTTCGTTAAAGCTGCCGCCCGCCGCATCACAGTCATTTTCAATGCCATCGAAACAAGTGGTATCGATAAAACAGCACGCGCCGCTCGGTGGCGGTGGCGGCGGCATCGGTGCGGGCGATTCGTTATCGTTCGACATGTCCGGCATCATGTCGGTCGGTTCCATCATGCCGTCGCCCATCATGTCCATTTCGCCCGGGCACTCACCACCCGCCAGCGCACACAACAGCGTCAACCAACCGATCGCAATAAGCTTGTTCATGGATCATCCTTTAAGAACGGGCACGGTGCGAGATAAAGACAACAGTATAACAGATGCGGCGATATTAACTGAGACGCCGATCTCGTTGTCCGTTTCAGCAATTCGGGGCGGGTGATTTTGGGGCGTGATAGGTGTTCGCGCGACCCAATTTCTGCTTGGTCGAGGCCTCTGAGAGACTCGGATAGCGAGTTCAAGATGCCTTCTCAGTGACATGCGACTACTGGTTGCGTCTCTGAGAAACGTAGCACACACATAGCCATAAACTCGATTCGATGGCTATCGTGAATCGAATGGCGCGCCGAAGAAAAGAAGCTCAAGATGCGCAAGCCAAGGCACAGGTTCCTGAACACAAATCAAGAGACGATGGCTTTGCTACAACAATCGCTCGATAAGGCCAGCGATGTCTGCACCATCATTGCCACCGCTTCCATCGGTGTCGGCACGAGTAATATCACAATCGGGAAAGGCGACGTCATACCCAGTCGGGTCGAGCAGCGCCTGCACGAATGGAGCAACGTCGTTCAGGTTGACGGTGCCGTCGCAGTTCATATCGCCGAGGTTGTCACCGAGCGGTTCAGTAGGCACGTAAACCGCATCGATGTTATGCAGATTCGTATCGGTGAAGTTTGATTCACTGAAAAACAGCGTGGCCGTATCGGTAACCGGGTTGTATTCGAATAGGTCGCCGTTTAGGAAAAACTGCCCGCTGATCACCTCATCAAAAAACGTACTCATCACATAGTTACCGTTCGGTAGCACGTGCACGGCATCAATGTCGCAATCGCCATCATCACAGAGTGTGGCCTCGTTTACGAGTAGGTTAACCACGCCGTCATTGACGTTATATTGAATCAGATCGCCATCGGAGTAATCCACACCGCGAAAGATTGTGCTACTTGCTGTCAACGAGAACACGATGAACCGATCGTCGACGAAGTCAACCGCATTGATATCGCCGGCGTTGGTCGTCGCACCCGTAAAGTCCGCCTCTGTTAGGAAAAAGATCGACGCCACACCGGTGGTTGGGTTGTATTCGACCAGATCGCCGTCATCGAAGGTAAGCCCGCCCAGCATGCGACCGTTAAACAACACAGATAGCAAATAATTACCGTTATCGAGAATGGTGAACGCGTCGATATCGGCACTGGGGGAAATGTTGCTTTCGGCAAACAGTAGCGACGCGCCGTTCGTGTCGCCGCAGTAGGATATCACGTCGCCATCAAGGAACGTCAAACCACCGAGCATGTTGTTGATGTTGTCGGATTTTGACAGGACGAGATCGTCGGCGGCAACCAAACTTGGCGTCACAAAAGACAGCGTACCCGCAAACAACCAAACGAATCCATGCAAACAACGCGTAAAGGTAGATGATGTGACCTGCATCGATCAGCTCCTGTTGACTCAACATTATCGATTCGAAAACTCTACATCGTGCAAGTCGGGATTGTACAAAATCGGACTCACGAAATAAACGTTCGGCGCATAAACCTTCAGCTTTAATGAATCGATTTAGCCGTTCACGTTTATTCGAAACGACCCACGCGAACGCATTTACGAGCGCCAGGCTCTCCAGATATTCCTTATGCGTCGCTCAAAATGTTGCGGCTTCTCGGCATAAAGCCGCTTGCCTAACGAATACGCCTGTGCTCGTAGCTCGTCGCGGCGGCACTCGATCAACTGCTGGACCGCCGCAACGCGTTCGGCACCAATGCCCCACGGCCCGTCTTTGCTCAACGTGTCGCTAAATACCGTCAAATCATGCTCGTCGCCCAGAGTATCGCCGAGTTGCTTGGCTTCGTTACACCAAACCTCGAATGGCCCGCGCCAACAGTCACGCAAAAGCGAAAAATGACAACGATGGTACTTCACCTCTTTGCGCCATTCGTGAAAATGCTCCATCGTTGGCTTCTTCAACGCTAACTTGATAGCTTCGCGACCGCGACCATATGTATGGGTTAAGCCTCCACCGACGGCATCAAAACCAGACGCATCGAGACGCCAATTTTCAATTGCATCGAGACTCTCTTGCAATCGCACACGCACTTCGTCTATGCGTTGATCGAGTTGCTCGTCGTTGGTGGTTGAAGCGCGCCGCTCGATGAGTTCAACCCGCAGCGGTTTGACACGTTCGATGTCAGAACCTTCCGACGTCGCGAAGCGCTCGACCAGTGCATCAAAACACTCGATAAGCGTCGTCGCGTCGCGTGACACGGAAAGCAGCCGAGCCATATCACGAAAGTGCTTATTGACGCATGCGTACCCGTCAAACGCCGGACGTACCAATCGAATGAGCCCACGGATTTTCTTGCAGCGCTTACGAACGTCGTGCACCGCTTCGTGACGACCTTCGGCTTGCTCGTCGAGCTCGCGCTGAGCGCGCTGCACCTGTTCGCGCGCAATGCGGCGTAATTCGCGCTGGATATTCTTATTCGCTCGAAATCGAAACGGCATACTGCTCGAGCTCCATCTAGGCCAGAACCCGTGAATTATACCGGGCTTAGATTGCAGGTGCTCAAAATATCGATAACGCGCGCGAGCGTGACAGAATTCCAGAGTGCCGCCGATTGCGATCGGGCCTGATGGGCTTCGAATCTTGGCAAACAATGACGCGGTATTCCGCTTATCGCCGATTCGCATTCAATCCCCCCGAAAAGGCGGAATAAATCAGGTATGCAAAGGTATCTGATGCGTGATGCGGCCTTTCAGAGATGGCAAATCTCAATTTTTTCAACAACAAGCGAATACGGCGTGAATCCTCCGGTTTTCTGTCGCACAGCCAATTGCGGGGCCACGTGTTGTTTGCCCCGCGCCAAATTCAAATGCCCTTAGGAGTTCAGAAATGACCACGCTCAGCCTGCCCTCGACCGCCACCCGCGAACACCGGACCGCCATCCTTGCCTACGGCGTCGCCGTATATGCCCTCTTCTTGGTGGTGTTTCTCTATCTGATCGGTTTCGTCACGGGCGTGTGGGTGCCACGCGCGATCGACGGCACGGTAACCCTGCCTTGGGTCGGTGCAGTCTCAATCAACGCGGCCCTCGTCGGCCTGTTCGCGGTCCAGCACACCATCATGGCGCGACCGGCTTTCAAAAAGTGGTGGACGCAGATAATTCCCGCTGCCGCCGAGCGCTCGACATTCGTCCTCACCACTTGCCTAATTCTTATGTTGCTGTTCTGGCAATGGCAACCGTTGCCGGGCGTGGTGTGGCATATTGAATCGTCTTGGGGGAGGGGTATTTTGCTAGCGTTGTCATTGGGCGGCTTCGGCATCGTGTTGATCAGCAGCTTTCTGATCGATCACTTCGCTCTGTTCGGCTTGCGACAAGTTTGGACGCATTTCCGCAGCACCGAGATGCCCGCTGCTGACTTCACCCAACGTGGCCTCTATCGCCACGTGCGCCATCCGCTAATGACCGGTTTTCTCATCGCATTCTGGGCCACGCCCGACATGACGGTGACGCGGCTTTGCTTCGCGCTGTTCTTCACGGCGTACATCTTCAAAGGCACCCGCATAGAAGAGCGCGACTTGGTTAATGAGATTGGACCGGCGTACGATGCGTATCGACGCAGCACGCCAATGCTGTTGCCGAGACTTGGGCGTTAGACCGACATTGGTTAGGATATGCTCGACGATGCGAGACCGATCTCAAACGAGGGTTCAACGGTCGCTTACGATGGGATAGCATCACTCGTCCGGCTGTGTCGATGCAGGGGATGGTAGAGCGGCACGGAACTTATTGAGGTTCGCCTCAAACTCAGCCCGCAGGTCCGCGGCATCGGGCGCTAGCAGTTGTAGCGCCGTCTCTTCCCACTCGATCGCCTGCGCCACATCGCCCGTCATGAAATACGCCAGCGCGAGCGTATCTAGATAACCAGCATCCTGATGTGCCGTCAGCTTATTGCAACGCTGCGAAAGTTGAAGCGCGAGGGCCGGATCGCGCAGCGTGTCGGGTTCAATCGTTAGCAACGTCCATGCCGTTTCGTTGAGGAGGTCCGCGTCGGCGTCGGGTCCACGCGCGCGTTTGATTTGGCGTTGCAATAGGTCTTGCTGTAACGCCATGGCTTCGTCGTCACGCTCGAGCCTTTGCAATACCAACATCAAATTGGATTGCAAACGCAGCGTTTCAACATGATCCTCGCCGGATGTACGCTGCCGTCGTTGCCACGCGTCACGGAAAATCGGTTCGGCACCGGCGAAATTACCCGCACGTGCCAACGTCAGGCCCAGATTATTCATACTAGTCAATGTATTGTGATGATCTGGCCCCAGCACGTCCCGTCGCGCTTCAAACACGGCGCGCTGCAGCGGTTCGGCTTTGTCGAACTGCTCCCGATCCAGATAAAGATCGGCGAGTACCCCCTTGGTAAATAGCACATCGGGATGTTGCGCGCCCAACTTTTTCTCCTGAGTTTTCAGCGTGCTGTTCAACAACTGCTCGCCATCATCAAAGCGGCGTTGCGATACATACAATCGCGCGAGCACGCTTGCCGAAAACAAAGTGGATGGATGATCCGGTCCCATCGTTTTCAAGCGCGTGGCGTGCGCCCCTTCGTACAATGGTTTCGCCAAATCAAATTGCCCAGACCGGTAGAAGCTATTGGCGAGGTTGTTCATCAGTTTGAGCGTTTCCGGATGCTCTTCACCAAGAATGCGCTTCATTTCATCAAGCGTTTGCGCTCTTAATTCTTTAGACTTCTGTTGGCGACCTTGCAGGGCATAGGTATTTGCCAAATTGTTGGTAATCTTCAGCGTCGCCGGATGCTCGGGGCCGAACACCCGCCGATGCGCTTTCAACATGTCGGTCAACAGCGCTTCTGCTTCATCGGCACGACCTTGCGTTAAATACAGCATGGCCAGATTGCCGGTCGAATCCAAGGTCGACGGATGATCGTCACCCAACTCTTGCCGTCGCCCTTCTATCGTTTTGTGCAGCATGGATTCCGCGGCGTCGAACCGCGCGGTCGCTTCGTACACATTTGCAAGGTTGTGCTGCAGGATCAGGATGTCTTCGAGGTCGTCACGGTAAACGCGTTGGCGAACCTCCAACGCGCGATTCAGTAGGTCCTCAGCCTCATTGAAACGACCCATGTCGAGGTAAACCAGTCCCAGATTATTGAGAATGTTGAGCGTGTCTTCGTGCTCGACGCCAATCGTCTGTTCGGCAGTCCGCAGGGCCTGATCGAACAACATTTCGGCGGTCTCGAATTGTCCGGCCAATCCGTAAGCATGGGCCAGTCTGCTCTTGGAGATGATGGCATCAAGATGTTGTTCGCCCAATTCGCGCTCGTGAATCGTGAGCGCGCGTCGCAGATACGCCTGAGCGTCATCATAGTTACCAATCGCGGAGTACGTGCGTCCAATCGTCGAATAAATCGACGCCGCGACTTCGGGTTGCTCGGCCAAATCATTCTGCACGCGCTGGGCTGCGCGGGCGAGAATCATGCGCAGCAGCCGCGTATCCATACCGCGCGCCGTTTCCGGATCGACACCCGCCAACATTTCGTTGGTAAAAGCTACGGTCTGCCGCGCTTTGCCGGCTTCGATTTCGGCTTGTTGACGCGCTTGCTCGGCCGCCAGACGATCGCGCTCGGCAACATGATAAAGATTGACAGTGACAATCAATGCCACGATCACCAAAAACATCACGCCAATACTGACGGCCACGCCCATCTTGTAGCGCTTCACGCGCTTGCGTAGAACGTACCAACTACTGTCGCGTTTGGCTTCGATAGGTTCATCAGCCAAATAGCGCCGAATATCCTGAGCCAAATCCGCCGCGGTTTGATAGCGACGGTCACGTTCTTTGGCTAGCGCGCGGATGACGATGGTGTTAACTTCATCGTCGATAGGACAACGCTCGATCACGCCACCTTCGGGCGAGTAATGTTTGATACCCGATTGACTTTCCCATTTCTTGCTCGGAATCGATGCCTGCGTATGCACGATATGATTGAGCGTTTCGGCCAATTGCCCGTACACCGGATACGGATATTGCCCCGTCAGAACTTCGTACAAAATAACGCCTAACGCATACACATCGGAACGGATATCGACCTTATCCGGGTTACCTTCGGCTTGTTCGGGCGAAAGGTACGGTAACGTGCCAACAACCTGACCGGTCACCGACAACATCGTTTGCTGGCGATCGACCAACTGGCGTGCCAATCCGAAGTCGAGTACGCGCGGCTCTCCATCGCCATCCACGAGTACGTTTGATGGTTTTAGATCACGATGGATCACACCCTTTTGATGGGCATAATTCACGGCGTCGCACATTTTTGAGAACAACTTCAGCGCGTCGTTGACTGAAAGTTTCGTGTCTTTCACGTAAACATCGAACGGCACGCCGCGCACGTAGTCCATCACACAGAACTGACGACCGTCGGCTGTTTCGCCCGAATCAAAAATCGACACGATATTGGGATGCTTTAGGCTGGCGACGAGTTCGATTTCGCGTTCAAAGCGTTTACGCGCCGAGGGTGCCGCGTAGGGCCCTTCCAATAGTACTTTGATCGCGACCTTGCGCTTGGTGGATAACTGCAGCGCTTGATAAACGACGCCTTGACCGCCCTGATGCAGCGCACGCAGAATCTTGTAACCCGGAATCTTGCCGGCCAGTGGCAACTTGCCGGACGAATCATCAGTCTCGGCTTCACGAGCAGAGCCTTTGACGCCCGATTTCTCGGATTGCACCGCCCCCTTGGACGCATCAAAGTCAGACGAGAGATCGAGGCCCTTCAAATGATTGACCAGATCGTTAAAGCGATCGCCAAGTCGCTCAAGCTTACGAGCGCAGTCGGCGCAGCCGTCAACGTGTGCCTGTACGTCTGAATCTTCAGCCGGACTGAGCGCGTCGTTCTGAAAGTGTTCAAGCGTTTCGGGTGACGGGCATTCAGCCATGTTCAAAACCAGCCCACACAATCTTCGTGCAATCGGGTAGTCGCATCGAAAGGTTAAATCAAGCGGCAACGTATGCTCACCAACATAAATTTAAGGGCAGCTTCAACACGTCTCAAGGATTATGCCTTGTCAAGTAATCAATGTGAAGAAATTCATTCGATAGGTCTGGAGCTCCTCACCATTTAGGGTCAAGATGCTTGCTGAAGCTATCAATCACCCTCGGCAAAAGAAAACGGCTTCGATATCCCCACGATATCGAAGCCGCAATGATTTTACGTAATCAAGAATTCGAAGCTGCCGATTAGGCGCGGCGGCGGCGCATGCCGATCAAGGCAAAACCCGCGAGGCCAAGCAGTGCCGTAGCCGGCTCCGGGATCACGCGGACGACCACATCGTCGACGACGAAGCGTGCCAAACTACCGTTGGCACCGCCGGTCGCAGCGACAAACTGCAGCGTAACGCCACCACTGACATCGGGGCCGGCCACGGTATTGAAGCTGAAGTTCTGATAGTCGGTTTCGGAAGCAAGGAAGAGCGGGCCGCCACCGAGAATTTCAGCAGACGACGTGCCGCCGCCATCAACTTCCGAGAAAAACTCGACGATCCCGACGCCACCCACGAGGAAGTCACCCTTGGCTGCGAAAGAAATTTCGATCGGATCGCCGGGGTTCACCGTTCCGATACCGATGTTGGCCTGCTTCACCACAAAACCCGACGGTCCGGTGCCGGTGTTGATATTGAAAAACTCACCGGCAAACGCGCCGTTGTTAGCATCACCGGTTACACCGATATTCGATTCAGCCGTCGGGAAATCCGTCCATCCCGTCAGGTCGCCGGTTTCGAAATCACCGTTCACAGAGATCACCTGTGCCGACGCGGTTGCCGAAGCCAACGTAAACGCAGCGATCGCCGTTAAAGCCAAGACACAATTCTTCATCACACTATCTCCTTCATCCCCTCAGCCCGCTGGCCAAGGTGCACAAATACAACCCGGCAGCCCAGAACTGGAACTACATTTGCGGATTGTCGATTTCAATGCTGGTAGATAGGAGTTATAGACATCGCATCAAAAAACTTTTGGAAATGTAAACTCAAAATAGACAAACTGATGAAACAGTTCGACAGCATGCGTCACTGATGAAACAGTTACAGACCAGAAAACACGATACCGCCATGCGAACCGCAATAATTTCCGCCCCGGCAACTCTCGAACCTGAAACAGTTACAACAAAAATTCAATTTTGAAACTGCTTTTTTATCTCAAAGTTGGTTGATGCTGGATGTCCCGAATCATCTCGCGCGACCCGTCCGCTTTCGTTTCCCAGAAGCGCTCGCGAACATTCGGAAATTTCACCCAGTCAATCTCGACTGCCAGCCTTCGGCTTGAGTGGTTGCCGTACTCTATCAATGTGCCCATCAGCCGGTGCTTCTTACTTGCCAAAGACAGCTCGCCCTCAATAACCGCACCGTCGTGAACCAATGCAAAGCATCGCAGTTTCTTTAAGCCGACATGGAAGTACAAAAAAGCATCCAACAGCACGCGCTCTTGAGCGGTATCGGCGTTTGCAACTGTGCGCGCATGAATTGCTTTCAAATAAGGAATCCAAGTAAGTTTCGTGCTCGTGCGGCGTGCTTGATTTTGATGAGTTGTATCTACCGCTTGCCACGTGCCTTTGATAAATCGACGAAAAGCAGCGAGTTCCGCAGCGGGCACGTCGGCTTGAGGATCAACCGTAGGCAGCGTGCTAAGCTCACGCACGCGACGATGAGTCCATTCACCCAACGGCTTCATGCCTGATCCGTCGTCTTCGAGCAGTGTTCTGCGCAACGTATCCGCGTCTTCGAGCTTCCAGCGCGACATCATCTTGCGAATCGCCCGCCCCGGATGGCCTGGTTGATGCAGATCGAATTCACCTTCAGCAATGGTGCCGTCGAACGATAAGGCACCCTCTGAAACGCCGCGCCCGAGGCCTGGTATGTCGGGGCTCAATCCCAGTGTACATAGCTTCTTCTCTTGCGGGTGCCAGTAGATCACTTCCAGCGAACGCCAAGGATTACCGCCGCCATCAGCGCCATACGTTTGCGAAATGACTGACCGTCGCCCCGGCCCCCACTCCCAACGCTCGAACATCATATGACCGCTTTGCATTGTGAGCCGCCATTCACCGCCCATCAGTTTGGTGAAGGGCTGAAGTGCTTCCTCGCCGCGCCGACTCAACGTAGCGTCGTCGGTGTCCAGCTTCCGATCGGGCGGTTCCGCGCTAGCGGAGGCGTGAACTGCGCCGACCACGATTAGTGCCGCTAATAATAACTGGTACAAAAATACAACCTGCGATAATTGATCTGTGCGCTGTTGATTCGACATTTGCGAGCCTCAAATAGAGAAGCAATGACGCGTTGGATTCGTAACTCAATACACAAGATGCTAATCCAGAGGCAACTGTTGCGCGCATGGCTCTGCAGTAACCGGCCTGTCACAGGTCGCAGTGTTGTAACTGAGTTGTACCATACGAGGCGTGGATGGAATCATACCGACGGTGGAACATACCCTAGGCAGACGCAACGCCATCGCGCTGAATCGGCTTCCCACATTCCGGGCAAACGGGAGACTCGATGCCAAACAACACGTAGCCGCACTGCTCACAGTGTTCCTCTTCGATCTCAAGCTTGAAACGCAAACCGCACGACGGGCAAGCCGAACGCCCGATTGGCAAACTGTGCGTCTTCGAGCAACGCGGGCATGTGAGTGATACTTCCAGCGTGGTCGTGCGAATTGAATCGTGTTCGTGAATGGCCGAGACGCGATGAAGGATGGGGATCGCCACACTGGTGCACACATCGACAATGGCCAACGCCCCGATGACCCGCAATAAAAACTCGTCGTCGATCTCAAATAGCACCGCGCAAATGATGAGCCCCGCCAGCAACGCGATGCTCGCAACGTTTCCCATCCGCACCCAATCGTACTCGCGCCGCAAGCGCGCCAAACCGATGAGCCCCGCATGTGGCAGCGCGATCGCGATAACCGTTGCAACAACCGTCGCCTTAACCAGTGCTTCCTCGTTTACAAATCGGTCAATCCAAATCAAACACAACATCAACGTCAGCCAAACCGCCGCCGCCAACATGCCGAGCGGCCCGATCGGCTGCCATCGTTTGCGCTCCCACGGCACTGCCGACGCCAACGCCAGTAACGACGCCCCCGCCACCGACGCTGTTGTGCCAAGAATCTGACCGACAAGCGACGTGAATTCGCCGACAAGCAAGCAGTACACGCCAATCGCGCCACACAGTGAAATCGATGCGATAAAGGCGAATAAGAATGAGCGCTGGGTTTGCGAACGCATGAATAATACTCGATGGGTGTTGATGTTTGATGGGTGCGTTATAGCTTAACGGCAATATGATCCGCAACTCAGAGCCGTCATGCTGCGATATCTAGATTTCCGCGCGAAGTTAATGCAACGCGTGGGTGCCCCGTCCTTTCCGCAGAAAAGGTGGGGAATCACTTTGGCTACTTGTGAGAATGAGATAACGCGAACACGATGATATCAGGTCGATTCCCCAACCTTCGCTGGCGCGGAGGTTGGGGCACCCTTGCATCGCCTTGTCAAGCCGTTGGTCGGTAATGCAGCCCCTACAACTTGCGTTCGCGCCATGTGGAGCAACGCTGAATGGTGTGCAATCAACCCGCCTTGATCTCGTCCACCATCTGCTGGTCGAGCTTCTTGGCTTTGACCTTGCGCTTGCGCGCTTGTTTCGCAGGGATCAAATCGCGCATCGAATCGAGCTTGCCGTAGCACAACAACTTATCGTTGGCTTCTAACTCGCGGCTGCCTTTCGGATTGGAAATAATCGACGTACCGCGATGCAGGTTGAGCACGACGATATCTTTCTCGCGTAACCCCGAGTCGCCAATCGTCTGTCCGACCAGCGTCGAACCTTCCGGAATAATAATGTCCGCCACGCCATAACCCTTAGATACCGTCATGCGTTGGCGCAGGTCGATCTCAGGGAAGTTCACCTGATTGGCGATGTAATCAACAATTGCGCCGGCGATATCCAACTTGGTCGCGCCTTCGATGCCTTCGAGCCCCGGCGACGAATTCACTTCCATAATCTGCGGCCCGTCTTTGCCTTCCAACATGTCCACACCCGCCACGCGCAAGCCCAGCACCTGTGCCGCACGCACTGCCGTCTCGGCAAAGGCCGGATCAAGATCGATCTTTTCCGCCTTACCGCCACGGTGCACATTGCTACGGAACTCTTCACCCTGCGCCACCCGCCGCATCGAACCCACGACCGTATCGCCGACGATGAACGCGCGAATGTCGCGCCCCTTGCTCTCCTTGACAAAGCGCTGCACCAAGACGTTTTGCTTGGCCGATTGCAGCGTTTCGATAATCGCTTCGGCAACCTTGGTTGTGTCGGCCAGAATCACGCCGACACCTTGCGTGCCTTCGAGAATTTTGATGATGACCGGCGCGCCACCGATGCGTTCGATCGCAGGCAACACGTCGGCCCTGTCGCGCACAAACGTCGTATGCGGCATACCAAGGTTGTGACGGCTTAGTATTTGCAACGAACGCAACTTATCGCGCGAGTTGGAAATACCGTTGGCCGAGTTCGGCGTGTAAACATCCATCTGCTCAAACTGTCGCACGACGGCCGTTCCGAAATACGTGATCGACGCACCGACACGCGGCAGAATCGCGTCGTATTCGGAAAGCTCCTTCGAGCGGAAGTACAAACTCGGCTCGCCCTCCTCGAGATCGAGACCGAAGCGTAGCGTGTTAAGCACCTTAACCTTGTGCCCGCGCTCTTCGGCCGCCTGCCGCAAACGGGCGGTGCTATAACAACGCGGTGCCGTCGAGAGAATGCCGAGTTTCATGGTGGTGCCTTTCGATTTAAGCGGTGCGGTTCAGAGCCAAGCTGGATATCAACACCCATCTTAATAATCGCGGCGACCGAGCAAAACCGCGACTTGCATGTAGCGCAATCAAGGGGTTTTGCATCGGTGGAGGCCGACTGCGCAGGGTGCCACTGGTCGGCTTGTCCGCCAGTGCTTTCGGGCGCAAAGCGAACCTCAGAATGTCCGCGAACCGCCGCCCGTATCGCTGGCGTTCGAAAGCCTCTCTGCAAAACCGTATAATCACTAGTTGCAGGGGCAGCACCGAGTTGTAGGGTCCGCACTGCGGCCCATCGGCAGGCGCGACATGATGGGTTTTTTCTGTAACTTCTTGTTCAGAACTGATCATGAGCCCCGCATGACAGCCCAACGTAGAACGCGCCGCGCTTAAACGGGTGCCTCTGGTTGATGATTCAACCTACGGTCTCGATTCGAATGCAGCTGTTGCATCAAGCTCTCGCGATTATTCAGAAATCATCGCAACAAAGACACCTTGCGTGGAGTGATCGAATACATCCACCGTACCCCGGTGCGACACGCCTTGGTGAGGGGGCCGGCGGATTGGCAATGGTCGAGCTGGTATACGTATGAGGGAGAGACTCTCAACGCACCGATCCGGCCCACGGTCACGCGCTGGGGTTAAGTTCCCGCCGCGCCCGCGAACACTGGCGGCCAAGGCGGCCAGTGGCACGCGATTTTGGCATCGTTTTTCAATCAAGGTCGCCAGTGCCACGCGCTGGCCACTGCCGTATTTCGACGTAAAATCACAACAGGTTGACGGAAACGAATATTGGATTAACCTTTGTGACTCACTGAAATTACTAGAATTCGGGTTTTAGTCTAGAATGAATGAGCAAGGAAATGGAAGTGCGGGACAAAGCCGGATGGTTGAATCTCTGGTTCTATCGTTTCTGCTCGTAATAACTGGAGCAATCATTCACGTTGTTGACAGCAACCAACAGATTGAGCTGCAAAAAATAGCTTCCTCAACCAGCTTTACTCCTGAAGTGAACGGCAATCCAGATTCGGGTGATAAGAATGCTGTCACTGTCGATAACAAAGACTTCGGTAAATTCTTTATCGAAGGAATCCCTACTGTCTGTATTGTCGGTGCGGTCTTGGTTTACCTCACTAGTCTTTACTTTGATCACCGACGTCAAAGTCACAAGAAATCGGGAATGTGGCAAGTAACAGCTATTTTTCTTGTCCTTATTGGAATCTTGATTGCATTGACTGCATGGGTTGCATGGAAGATCTCATAAGTACTGCATGTTAGAAAAGATACTTTTCTCAAGCCGACAGGACTTTTACCATGAGCGGAACGGCGGCAATTGAACTTGTTGACGGTAAACCCGGTCGAATTCTCGATACTGAAGATGACAGGTCGACGTTAGCTGACAGCGGGATATTTCCCGCACTTGTTGACGCGGATGAATCTGAAACGGTCAACTTCGTCCGCGGCAAAATTAGTAAGCACAATGCTGATGTTAGAGATATAAATTTAATGGGAAAGGGTGCTTTCAGTCGCGTTTATAGGGCAAGGATCAGGAGAAAAAAGAAGGCAAAGTTGACGAATTGTATAGTTCGGGTCTATCCAAACCCGGAAGAATTTGGAGGGCCAAAAAACCTCTTGCTTGACGCGAGAGAGACTATATTCAAAACGACACCTGGTCTCTTACCATCAAGATATTTTCTCACCAAAAAAGTCAATGGCTTTGTTGTCTGGGTAGAAGAGTTTGTTGAGGGTTACCACCTAAACGAATTTCTTGGTAGTGATGAAACGACGCTAGGTGCGACAGCAAGATTGTTTTTGGGTCTGCAGAGAGATATCAATCGTCTCCATAAGAACCAACTGCTCCATTTGGACATAAAATGCTCCAATGTTCGCGTTAGAAAAAATGGGCAGGGTCAGTTTGTTGACATTGGCGCGTTTAACGAACTCGGCGATGGTCGAAACTCAATTATTGTGGCGACGCAAGAATTTCTTGCTCCAGAGGTAATAAATGAGAGTGTAAAACCGAGCGAGTATTCCGACTATTTTGCATTTGGAAAAATGTTAACTGACTGCTTAGTCACAGCTTTCGATTCAACCTTCCACGATGGCATCAAGAGCCACGCGACAAGGGACCTCGATAAAATTAATCAAATGCTGTTGAACTTTAACCGAATGACCGCGGCACACCTTAGATTTCAAGACCTAATTGACGGTTTGAAGAATTGCCAATCTCCGTCGCTCGATAAAAGACGTCTTGGCTGGTCGCAAACGGAACAAATATTCGCTAAAGCTCAATCATCAGAGATTCCGTTAAAAAGGTTGTTCGAGGGTATAGGACCTCGTAGATTTCTAACAACTAGCCGCCCTAATATTGAACATATGACCAAGAAACACGCCTTCAACAAAGCTCAGCTTTTTCCTATGTTGCTTTTGCTTGTAGGCATCCTTTCCGCTTATATGACGGCGTTCGACAACAATGCTAGGAACATTACTTTCACAGTCTTGCTGTTCGTAACCGCTGCAATATGCGAGTTCTTTTTCGTCTTAACTCAAAGATCCCTAAAAAAAGATTGATCTAGGACTGCGGAGGCGAGTGCCTGTCGCGGTTTGGCACTCCAACCTAGAGTCTCCATTCGGACATTGCAGTTGCATTCATCTGCGACGATGACTCATGCATGACTCGTACGTCTACATCGGCGAACCAGCAAGGGTAAATCCAGGCTAAGACACAATGCGGCCAAAGGGCAGAGCTCAGACATTCGCGAGCATCGCCATTCGCTATTCTCCATTCGCAATTTTTTCCATCCCCCCCATATACCCCCGCAGCGCCTTTGGCACTGTGATGCTGCCGTCGGCGTTTTGGTATTGCTCGATAATCGGGATCAGGATCCGTGGGCTGGCGATGACGGTGTTGTTGAGCGTGTGGCAGAAGACGTTTTTCTTGGTGTTCGTATCTTTGTAACGCAGGTTCAATCGCCGCGCTTGGAAATCGCCGAAGCGCGAGGCGCTGTGCGTTTCGCCGTAGCTCTGGCGCGACGGCATCCACGTTTCGATGTCGTACATCTCGACTTTACCCTGCCCCATATCGCCGGTGCATACCTGCAACAACCGATAAGGCAGTTCGAGCGCTTGCAACACGGCCTCGGCGTTGGCGAGGATGGCGTGATGGTGCTGTTCGCTTTCGTCATCATCGGCGCGGCATAGCACGACTTGCTCGACCTTATCGAAGCTGTGAATGCGATAGAGACCGTGCGTGTCTTTACCGGCGGCGCCGGCTTCGCGGCGGAAACACGTGCTAACGGCGGCGAGTTTGATGGGCAGCTTGTCCATCTCCAAAATTTCGTCGCCGTACATCGCCGTCAGCGAGACTTCGGCGGTGCCGACGAGGCTTTTGTCGTCGCGCTCGCAGCGATAGGCCTGTTCTTCACCACCCGGATAATAGCCCGTGCCCTCCATCATCTCGTCGCGCACAAGAACCGGAACCGTCACGGGCTCGAAGCCGCGCTCGACGATCGTATCCATCGCCAAGCGCAAGATCGCCTGATGCATCAGCGCCCCGGCACCACGCAGCAGATAGTTGCGCGAACCCGCCAGCTTCACACCGCGCTCGATATCGATAATGCCGAGGGCCGTGCCCAGCTCGACATGATCCTTCGGCTCGAAATCGAACGTGCGCGGCTCGCCCCATTTGCGCACTTCGACGTTGCCCGATTCATCGGGGCCGATCGGCGTCTTGGCGCTCGGCACCTGTGGGACCGTGAGCATTAGCGCATGGAATTGTGCGCCGATCTCACGTTCGGCATCTTCGAGGTCCTTAATCTTCTGCTTGATCTCGCCCGTCTGAGCCTGAATTTTTTCACCCTCGGCGCGCAAATCATCTTCGCTGCGACCCTCGGCTAACTGAGCCTGAAACCACTTGCTCTTGGGGTTCTTATAGTGGCCGATTTGCGACGAAACTTCTTTCAGCTCGCCGCGATATTGGTCCGCCTGCTTTTGATTGTCGCGGCGGGCTTCGTCGACCTTTAACAATGCGTCCAGGTCGCAGGAAACGTTCTTATCTTTGATCGCCTTGCGCACGGCGTCGGTATTCTCGCGGATGAATTTGATATCGAGCATCTTGCGGATGGCTCCTGTTGAATGTTCTTAACTTTGTTCGCGTGTTGATTCTTCTGCGAAACTCATCGTCGGCAAGCCGATTACACAGCGGAGACTCGGGAAAACACCGGTTACAAACCGGTGCCACAGCACAGATTCGCGGTCGAACTACGCCTCGCTTGCTGTCGCCTCGTATGATACGGGCTGGGCGGATGATTCAAAGCGACCGACGCGGCGGTTGCGGGTATAAAGGGGCCTATGAGCGAGATTGAGAAACGTCGAAATGTCGAAACGTCAAAACGTCGGAATGCAGTCGCACCCGGTTCAATGGCGGCTGGTTGGTGCCATAAGGAAGAAACTCCGGCTATTAGCCGGTGCCACAGCGCAGAGATACCCGACACACCGGTTGCAAACTGGTGCCACAACGCGCGAGGGTTTGCCGCGGCGAGCAACAGAGCCGCGCCCGTCTGGAAGCGGTCACCGTCAGATGTCGCGGGATGTTCACTACGCAGACCAAGCCCGTCGCGACATCAACCCTACCGACGAACATCTGCCTTAACCGGAATGATCCTCACCACCCTTTTGCTGGCCTCGTCAGGCATGGAATGCCCCACCGGCGGCACCCCCGGCGTCCCGGCGGGCTTCCCGCGCACCACGCCTTGGATGCAACGCACCATCAGCGGCACCGCCGGCGTAACGCCCGCCGCTGCGACCACCGCCGATATTGATGGCGATGGCCTGCTCGATGTTGCCGTTGCCTATGCCGGGTTCGACACCACACCCGCCAATATCGTCATTTTCTTTCAAACCGACATCGATACATTTCAAACCGTGCAGCTCTTTACCACGGGCGCGAGCGTGCCGGCTGGCACCGACATCGTCGCCGCCGACATGAATGCCGATACTCGCCTCGATCTCGTTCTATCGACCGACGAAGGCATCCTATACGCCGTCGCCCCGCTGAATCCGCGCCTCGGCGGCGACTGGGCGGGCTTCATCATCAATGAATCCGAAGGTGCTGACCTTACGCCTTGGCGCGACGTCGCCGTTACCAATCTCGATGGTGCTGCCGGCCCCGACATCATCGCAACCGGCGGTGCGATGGGACGCGTAAGCTGGTTCATCAGCCCGGCGGCCAATGTGTCCGATGGCAATGGCTGGACGCGTATCGATATCGACGCCACCGACCGCGATGGTGCCGAGTCGATCGGATTGGTCAATCTGAATAACGATTTGCGCAACGATGTGGTCTCGTCGGCGACCAGCGAATCGACCGAGCGTATCGTCTGGTATCAGCAACCCGTCAACCCGGCGACCGAAGTTTGGCAGCGCTTTCCCATCGGTAACTTACAAGCCGCGAGCGCGTTGGCGCTGGGCGATCTCAACGTTGATGGTCGTACCGATGTCGTCGCCGTCAACACGCCCGGCGGTCAGTTGGGTTGGTACGTACAACCCGAAGACCCGACAACCGCATGGGACGGATTCGTACTAGCAGACTACACCAGCGCCCGCCCGCTCGAATTGGCCATCACCGACGTCGACACCAACGGCCAACCCGATGTGATCGCCACGACGGAAACACCGGGCGCACTGCGCTGGTTCACCCCCGGCGCGAACGTGACGGATTTGTGGATCGAAAACAATCTGGCCAATACCAACGGTGACGTGGTGGGCCTCGCGCTGGGCGATGTCGATGCGGATGGCGATCAAGATGTCATCGCACTGTTAATCGGCGCGACGGCACAGGATGATGCGGTCATCTGGCTACAGAATCCGGAATAGGCTCTTTCTCGGCTCAGATGATGGCAAGATGTCGATCTTTCATGTCCGCAATAAGCATCTTCTTAACACAAAACGGCGTTTCTATACATCCCCGCTATAACGGCCGGCACCTAATTGAGACTGAGTCTCAATTACACTTGACGGCAGTTCCAGACGCCCGGATACTTCGTCAATCGGAATGAAAGAGTGACTCCTCCGCATCGACGCTGACGCCGGTGCATCGAAAGACACACCGCACCCTTTTCGAATAACAGTACGTTACTCGTCGGTGCCGCTTGACGACCGCCGCCAACACGGTTGCCCGTTTAAGGAATCCCCCATGTATCGACTTGCATCCATCGTTGCCGTGTTTGCCTTTGCCAACATTGCGAATGCACACTTCATTTTTGTCATCCCCGACGGTGATGCCACGCGCTCGCACATCATCATGAGCGAAACTCTCGACGCCGAAGAAGGCGTGAATGTGAAGTTCTTCGAGAACGCGCGCTTCTTAATGCGCGGCACCGACGGCCAACCGAAGCCACTGAGCTGCGAGCAACTCGATTCGCAACGCATGACCATGGCCACGCCGGGCAACGGTACGCGCGTGGTTTACGGCGACGCCGACCTCGGCGTGCGCCAGCATGGGCCGACGCCGCATCTCTTGCTGTACTACCCCAAGACGATCATTGGCGATCCGTTTGATACCAAAACCGTGGTGGGTGGTGATGCCGCAGTTGAGATCGTCCCGGTCGCCGCCACCGATGGCGCAGGCATGCATCTCAAACTGTTGGTCAATGGCGAAACAAAACCCAACGCCGAAATCACCGTCATTCATCCCAACGGCGGTGCCGAAAAAACGATGACCGACGATGCGGGTCTAACGCCTGCGATGAAAACGACGGGCCGCTACGGCGCGTGGGCGCGCCACTGGCGCGACGAAGCAGGCCAACGTGGCGACAAGAAATACGACCAAGTGCGGCAATACGCCATGCTGGTGTTTGAGTTTGACGGCGCAACAATGCTCCATGCCAACGATGGCGAGGCTAAAACATCCGACCACGCCGCGCACGCCACCAACGGCACTGACAAAAAATCACACCATGCTTCGAAGATCACTCCCGTCGCCGCCAAGGTCTCGACCAACACGCAACACGTCTTCGACATGCCCTTCGCCGCTGCCAGTTTCGGGGCAGTCGAATGCGATGGCTGGCTTTACGTTTACGGCGGACACATCGCGCCCACCCATGTGTACAACAGCACCAGCGCCTCGGGCGAGTTCTATCGCAAAGATCTGATGGGCGGCTCTGAATGGGAGCAACTACCCGGCGGACCACGCCTGCAAGGGATGAACCTCGTCACTTGCAACGGTGCCATCTATCGCGTCGGCGGTATGCGCTCGGTGAACCCTGAAGGCGAGAAGGTGGACAACTGGTCGTCCGATCAGGTCGCCCGCTTCGACCCAGCCAGCAAAACCTGGACCGACCTGCCGCCGCTGCCCGAACCGCGCTCGTCCCATGATGTCGTGGTGGTAGGCCAACGGCTATACGTGCTCGGCGGCTGGAATATGCAGGGCAAAAACGCCAAGCCCGTTTGGCACGACTACATGGACATGCTCGACCTTAGCGTGCCCAACCCGCGCTGGGTGCGCATCCCGCAGCCGTTTCATCGCCGTGCGCTTATTGCCGCCCAACTCGATGGTCGCATCTTCGCCATCGCCGGTTTCTATTCGCATAGCGAAGCCAGCCTCGAAGTCGATATCTACGACCCCAAGACGGGCGCATGGAGCAATGGACCGGTGCTACCCGGCGCCGATCGCAACGGCTTCGCGCCTGCCGCGGTCGTGCACGATCGTTCGCTTTACGTCAGTGTGGCCGACGGCAGCATGTATCGGCTTTGCCACGAGGGCGTGAATTGGGAACTGGTCGCGCGCACGACGCCGCGCATCGTGCATCGCGCCGTGCCAGTGGGTGCGCGCATGTTGCTATTAGGCGGAGCGACACGCGGTGGCAACTTGGCATTGATCGAAGCCGTCACGCCACCGGCAGCGCATGGTGATTTGCAGATCGCCGCAGTCGATCGCGAAGCCGCCGCGGCCGCTCTGAGCCGACCGCGCATTCGATCGAGCGATTCCACTGTTTCGGTGCAACGAAATTCGAATGAAAGCAATTCGACTCCCAGCCCGGCGCACGAAGCTGCAAGCGAGAAGGTTGAAGCCATCGTAGACGCAACGGGCGCGGTCGAAGCCGGCCAGCGTTACTGCCCGATCATGACCGACGAACCCGTCGATGCGTTCAGCGCTGCGATCACCTATCGTGGCAAGACGATTGCGATTTGTTGCGAAGGCTGCGCCAATCGTTGGCGGCGCCACCCGGACAATTACGCCGCCGCATCGCAAGACTTGTTGCCACAGTTAAAAGGTATGAAGCTGCCGCCGCGCACGCTCAAGCAAGTCTATTGCCCGGTGTATAAGAATCGCATCGTGTCCGAATCGGACATTACGGTCGAATATAAGGGCCAACAGATTAAGCTGTATAACGAGACGGCATTGCTGCGCTGGAACAAGAACCCCGAGCAATACGCCGACGCGGCGCTGTTACCTCAACTGGCTGCTGCCGAGTAAATCTTGCTCGGCTCGCACTGCGAGATCAGCGATCAAACAGAGCCGCGCCCGTCAGGAAGCGGTGCGTGTGATACGTCGAGGGACATAGGGCAAATCAATCGGGTGCGTTACACAACCGGGTGCCCCTGCCGCTCTGGGGCTGGGGGACATTTTTTCAGCGAGGGCAGCCTATCTCTCGTCGGCTTAGCTTCGACCAGACCTGCCCTTGCAACAAAGCAATAATCAGCCGTTGTCTTATAGCCGTACAACATTGCGATGCCATGTTGTATTACTCAGACTGATTCACTTCTGACTGACCGCCCCCTCAGAGCAAGCTGACCCGCGGCACGCTTTCTGCCAATCGGAACGCCAAAGCCTCTAATGTCAACGGATGGCTGGCCAAGAGGCAACCGTGACCACGCCAAACGTCAACAAGCGAAGTACTCACCAGTTTAATCCACCGCCAAGCAAACGTACCAATCACCTTCAATCGCGCGAAACCAAATCCCCTCATTCGAAGGAATCGCATCCGTCGATCCGAGAATCCGCATACCATAGGGAAGCTCTGCCGCATGCACGATGCCTTTGGTGATACTCGATGCGACATTACCAACTTGGTACTTCGTAACTGCAAAGTCGCCCGAGTCGCGATAATACAAACGCCTTCCTATGTACTCCGCATCCAATAGATCTGTATCGCGCCTGAACGCTTGATAGTCAGACATAGACACACCAAATTTATCCAGCATGTCTGGTAGAGAGATCGGCGCTATCCCATCATCCAACTGCCACTGGCCTTTGCGTTTTCTATACACCTGCCATGCGCCATCGCTCGATCGAAACGCCATACGCGACGGCCCGATACTCTCGATAGGAAGCCTTGCCAACCGCACGCGCGACGCTTCATATGCATCCCGATTCGATTTGAAACGGGCGATCAAGGCGTCATCCGTCGGAATCGAATCGAGGGGATTTGGCCCGGCTGTGAGTTGGCCGAGACAAGAGGCACCTAACCAGCCCGATACCACCAGCGACAGTAAGACAACACCCACACTCAAGATCAGTACGACCTTCTCGACGCGCGCTGTTGACGTTGATCTTGAGTCAGCTTGCATCGGTTGCATTTATGAAGCTCTGGGCCGTCTTCGATAAGATCCGTACGTCAACCAATCTGTTTAGGATCGAATTGAAAATCGACAAAATTATAATTCGACCCGAACTTGGACCGTCTCGGGATCACCGGGTTCGCCAAACTGTTTATTCAAGTATGAGCCGGGAAGGGGCCGAAATCGTCGCACTTTCTTAATCGCCACGTCATACATCCTATCTGCGTTCGAGCCGTACATGTATAGCGTGCAAAATCCCTCCCCGAATTCGTGTCCATCAAATTCTCCGGCACCGGCTTTCTCTAAGGCCGATTCGAGCTTGTCTTCAAGCTCATAGATAGCCCAGCTCTCCTCTTGCGTTCCGAATGAATCGTCTGAGAGCTTTAGGTAAACAAGTAGGGCATTTTGCTGACCGCTATCGTTTTCGAGAGCGGCTTCAGCTTTTTTACTGCCAAAAAGTCGTGACCACAGGCCCATTCCAACTCCCCACTGCATGGGTTCACAACTGCCGAAATCAGTACGTCTGAATGACTGGCTTCTGTTGCCGAATCGATTCGTACCGTAGCCCCTGCATGCTAATCGATGTCGTCGTAATCAAAATCGTCATCGTCATCATCATCGTCATCGTCATCGTCATCGTCATCCTCGTCATCCTCGTCATCATCGTCGTCGTCATCCTCGTCATCATCGTCGTCGTCATCCTCGTCATCGTCGTCGTCGTCGTCAAAATCATCATCGTCATACCGACGATAGCGGCCATCGCGGCGATACCGATCATCATCATCGTCGTCATATTCATACTCGTCGTCATCGTCATCGTCGTCATCCATATCTTCAAAATCGTCATCATCAAAATCATCATCGTCGTCATCATCATCCGCATAGGCATCGACCAATACCCGCCCCGCCGCCGGGTCGACGTCGACGTTTACAAACACCCTCTCACCGCGTCGCAACCACAGCGTGTAAGGTTGCCCCGCACCGCGTATGGGGCGAAAACGCGCTTCGACGCGCACGTTGTCGCCTTCGACATCGCTGCTGCGATAACTGAACGACTGATTGGAATTCAGCTCGGTCACATAAACACTCTGCGGTTCCTCGCCCGGCCGATGTACGACAACATCGACCTCAACCGGTTCGCGCGCGGCGCTGTTGCCGCTGATTTCGTAGTCGTTGTTGGAACAGCCGAACACCGTAACCAGTAACGCTGTCATCAAACCGTATGCATGCATCTTTGGAGCCATCGTTAATCTCCCTGTTGACTGAGTTCATCGGACATCAACCGCGAGCCAAGCCGGCGGTTCAGCATCGTCATCATAACCGGCCCCGAACCACGCCGTGCCCGGTCACGCACTCGCGCGCGAAACAAAACAGGCGGCCTTGATTCGATCCGATTGCCTGCCAATCCCAGGGCGCAGATCAGCGTCTAAACCCGGCGCTTCGACAATGGAGCGAACTGCTTACATCGCCGACACAAGCCCCACCAGCTGGTTCTGCGCGTATAGCTGTGATTTTTCTCGCATATAGGCGACTCTTGCCATGTTAGGGTAGTACCCTAAAATAAATCCTAACATTTTCCGAAATTGGCCTTGCAACGCCGACGGCTTTCTGCGAGACTGCCCGTAGATGGGCGGAGCGCTGAGCGCGGCCCGGCCAATCAGACTGCTTTAACATTCGGAGTGCGAAACGTCATGGCGAAGACCTCGGGCAACAACGGATCGGTTCAGGAAAAACGCACCGCCGCCCTCGATCGGGCCTTGCAGCAGATCGAAAAGGCCTACGGCAAGGGCTCGATCATGCAGCTCGACGGCGACGTGTCGATCACGCGCGACGCCATCGGCACCGGTGCCCTTTCGCTCGATATGGCGCTGGGCGGCTACGGTATCCCGCGCGGCCGCATCGTCGAAATCTTCGGCCCCGAATCGAGCGGTAAGACCACGCTGGCCTTGAACGTAATCGCTCAAGCCCAACGCAACGACGGCGTCTGTGCGTTTGTCGATGCCGAACACGCGCTCGACCCGGCCTGGATGAAGCGCAACGGCGTCGACCCGAAAACGCTGCTCGTCTCGCAACCCGACGGTGGCGAACAAGCGCTGGAAATCGCCGACATGCTGGTGCGGTCTAACGCCGTCGATGTCATCGTGGTGGACTCGGTCGCGGCACTGATTCCCAAAGCCGAACTCGAAGGCGAAATGGGCCAGGCGCACGTCGGCCAGCAAGCGCGCCTGATGAGCCAAGCGATGCGTAAGCTCACTGCCGCCATTAGCAAGAGCCGCTGTATCGTGATCTTCATCAACCAAATCCGCGAGAAGATCGGCGTGATGTTCGGCAATCCCGAAACCACGCCCGGTGGTCGTGCCCTAAAGTTCTATAGCTCGATTCGTATCGACGTGCGTCGTATCGCCTCGATCAAAGAAGCCGACAAGGTAACGGGGAACCAAGTGCGTGCCCGTGTGGTCAAAAACAAATGCGCCCCGCCCTTCCGCGATGCCCAGTTCGATATCATGTTTGACGCTGGCATCAGTCGTAGCGGTGATTTGCTCGAGTTGGGCGTGAAATACAACATCGTCGAGAAGCAAGGTGCCTGGCTGCGCTATGGCGACGTACAGCTAGGCCAAGGCCGCGAGAACGCCAAGCGCTTCCTCGAAGACAACACCGACCTGATGGGAGAAATTCGCCTGAAGATTCTGGAAGCCGGCGGCTTTACGCAAAACAAGGGTGATGAAGCTAAGCCCGAAGCCGCGTCACCGGCAAAAGTCGATGTCGCTGACGCGAAGCCGACGGACGACAGCACCGAAGAGTTGAACGTGAGCAAATCGGCACCTGTCAGCAAGAAGAAAGGGCGCGGCAAAAAGGCGGCGAAAGCGACGGCCTAGCCCGGCCCAAATAGCTGACGTGCAGCATGACGATTAGGCCTGATATCGCAGCTCGCATTCATATCGATCGGGGCGATATCACAACCTTCGCCGTCGATGCCATTGTAAATGCCGCCAATTCCTCTTTACTCGGCGGCGGTGGCGTGGATGGTGCGATTCATCGCGCGGCTGGGCCATCGTTGCTCGAAGAATGTCGCACGCTCGGTGGTTGCCCCATCGGTGAGGCGCGCATCACCGGCGGCTATCAACTGCCTGCTAAGCACATCATTCATACCGTCGGGCCGATTTACGATCGTGCGGGCGATGAAGCCGCCGACTTGTTGCGCTGCTGTTATGCAAGTTGTTTCGATTTGGCAAGGCAGCACCACCTCACATCATTGGCTTTCCCTGCGATAAGCTGCGGCGTTTACGGCTACCCAATGGACGAGGCGGCGCCGATCGCTTTGGATGAGGCCGCGCGACAACTCGAAAACTCAGGCACGATCCGAGCGGTGCATTTCGTGGTATTCGATAAGCCAGCACGCAAAGTTTATGAACAACTATGGGCCCAGTTGATTCATAACGAAATGTTGGATTCGTAAGCCGCAGCGCCCTACGCTTTAAATAAGGTCTCATCGCTACCTTAGGCCTTCCACTACTAAAGTGATCGAGACAGAGACCCTTCGCATGCTCACTGACCCTATTATCGTCGATCGCCTGCTCGTCGCGTCTGCTTTCATTTTTCCGATTCTACTTGTCATCTGTTTCAAACGGCTCGGAATCATATTGGGCGCTTTCTCCAATTGGGCCATCATCGGAGCGTCCGGCCCGATCCTGAGCAGCCTTGACCCCGAGCGTGTCAGTGGCGTAGCAGATTCGTTATGGATTTTGGCCGGCTGGATATTCGGTCTTATTTATTCCGCACTGATCTATTCAATCCTATGGTTGCTTCGGTACGGCCTCCAACGACTCTCGGGCAAGCACCCATCGCCACAGAAACCGGACCAGCCTTAAGCACCTTTGCATCCCGACATCAAATTCATCTCCGCCCCCTGCTCGATTGACCGTCTTCCGATACTATTCCCCATATGAGCACCGATTCACAAACCCTCCAGAGCTTTCTCGACACCCTTGCGTCCCGCGCCCCCACGCCCGGTGGTGGCAGCGGTAGCGCGATCATCGGCGCTGTCGGCGCTGCCCTCTGCGGCATGGTCGGTCGCCTAAATGACAAAAAAGACGGCGAAGCCGGTCCGTTGCATGAAACCATCGATAAGGCCGACGCCCTGCGTGCCCGCCTCGTCGAACTCGCCGATGCCGACGTTGCCGCTTTTCAGGATTTAATGCGCTGTTGGAAGTTGCCTGCCGATGCGCCCGACCGTCAACAACAGATGGAAGCCGCCACCATCGCCGCCACCGAAGCGCCGTTGGCAATCATGCAAACGGCGTTCGATGTGATGACGTTAGCGCTGGAAGGGCTCGATAAATCAAAGAAAAATTGCATCTCCGATGCAGGCGTCGCAGGGCTCGCGGCCCATGCCTGTCTCGAAGGGGCGCGGCTCAATGTGATGATCAACCTGCCGGGCTTCACCGACGAAGCACGCCGCGATGGTTACCGCAAGCAGGCCGATGCGCTACGGTTTGAGGGCAAAAATCTGGCGGCGGAAATTCGCCAACGGATCGATGCCTTGTACGTGTAAGCCTACTCCTACTCCGCCCCCGCCAATAACAACATCAGCGCCTTCTGCGCGTGCATACGGTTCTCTGCCTGGTCGAAGATCGCTGAATTTTCCGAGCGCGACACCTCGTACGTCGCTTCTTCGTCGTAATGCGCCGGCAAACAATGCAAGAACGTGCAATCGGGCTTGGCCTTCGCCATCAACTCGGCATTGACTTGGTACGGCATGAAAAACTCGCGACGGCGCGCGGCGTCGTCTTCCTGGCCCATACTCGCCCATACGTCGGTGTAAATCACGTCGGCACCTTGCGCGGCAGCACTCAGGTCGGTCGTGGTTTCGATCGTCGCGCCACCCGTAGCAAGCACCTGCGCGCGCTGCACGGCTTCGGGCTTGGGCTCAAAGCCGGGCGGCGTCACCACGACAACATGCATACCACTTAACGCACCACCGAACATCAGCGAGTGTGCCATGTTGTTGCCGTCGCCCGAATAGACCAACTTAAGACCTTCGAGTTTCCCTTTGCGTTCGACGATCGTTTGCAAATCGGCCAATACCTGGCAAGGGTGGGCGTAATCGGAAAGACCATTGATCACCGGGACCGTGGCGTGCTTGGCCATTTCCTCAACGATATCGTGCCCAAACACGCGTGCCATGATGATGTCGACGTAACGCGACGTGACGATGGCGATGTCTTCCGTCGTCTCGCGTTTGCCGATGCTTATGTCGTTGGGCGAAAGATAAATCGCATGACCGCCCATTTGCGTCATGCCGGTCTCAAACGACACGCGTGTGCGCAGCGACGGCTTCATAAAGATCATCGCCAGCGTCTTGCGGCGAAAGTTCTTGGCAAAATCGCCGGGCTTCTTCTTCACTTTGCCTGCCAGCTTGATGATCTTGTGCAATTCGTCGGGGTTGAGGTCGGCAAGCGTTACGAGGCTGCGTCCTTTAAGGCTCATGGCCGGGTTCTCCAAAGGGAAATCGGGGTCTAAATTCAATGGTTGGAAATATGGCGGCTCGGGCAGTTCGTGTCCATATCTCTCCAAGACCGCCCGCAGCTTTTTTTGATCGTCGGGCGTTAAATCGAATCGCATGCCGTCCACCATATCGGCGTCTTCGTATCGATACGCCGCCCCGTGCCGCAGCAGAATATCGAGCATACGGGCATCGGCTTTTTCAATCGCGGCGTACGTCAGAGACATTGGTTCGTAAAGCCGTTGTTGCGGATTGGGATTGGCCCCGAGTTCGAGCAGCAGCTCGGCCATCTCATGATTAGAAAGCTGAACGGCATTTTCTAAGGGCGTTTCACCTTCGTACCGGTCGGCGGTGGTATTCACATCGAAGCCGAGGCCCGCAAGGAACCGTACCGCGTCGAGATAGTTCTCGACCGACAACCAGTGCAGCGCCGTTTCACTCATGTAGCGCATATTGAGCAAATCGGGGTAGACTCGCAGCAAGCTTGCAGCCCGTGGTTGATCATCAACCGCGGCGTCAATAAAACAAAGCAGGCGCGCGGTTTGTTCGGGGTCACGCTCAGTCACGACGTACTACGTTAGGGCAATGCCGCAATTTCCTCATCCTCAGGAAACACCTCTTGCACCAATTTAACGAGCGCGGCGTCCATCGGATCGAAATCCTCCCAGCGTGTCGATTTTCCGTCCATCGCAATCGACAACATCTTGCATTCGAAACAGAGCAGCAGGACCGCAGTCCGATCTTTATCAATAAATCGCAATTCGACGCCGGGCATGGGCAGACAGCCTTTGGCGGCATCCCACATATAATGAGAGCGGTTATCGAGTTCGGTGCGCAACCGCTTTAGCCACGGATTCGATGGCTTCAGCACGTCGCTTCGATAATCAGCCGTGATTCCGTTACCGAAGTCTACGTCGGGCGCTTTCTCCGCGTCGGACGTGCCCTTCGGATCGAGCAGGCGCGCTTCGACGATCTCGGCGGACTGTACCAACTGCCAAGCTTCGGCGTCGAAATAATCGCGCGGGTGTCGATTGGATTGGCAGCCTGTTATTGACGCGAGGATAGTCGTGCCGACAAACAAAAGACGTAAGCCGCTTAATTCAGCGGTCAGCAAGAAAATTGGAACGAATCGTCGCATTGGTCTGGCACCCGCATAATTGATGTTCAAGATTTGAAGTTGACAATCTGATAATTGAAACGAATCAGCTCAGAAAATTGTTCCGCAACAACTCAGCAGGCCCCCTCAAACTTCGAAAATAAGGCTCAAAGTTACCAATACCTGTTCTGCAAACCCCGGCATTTGAAACTAGAATAGCGACTACTCACCGTTCTTGGCCGATGTCGCTGCCGCGGGTAACGGATCGAGACAGCTTAGGTGCTCGATGATCGCCGCACCGTCGGGTTGGCCCTTAATTCTATTGCGAATTTCGGCTTTATCAGCTGCCGAGCGATACAGGTCTGCAAGCACATGCAGCGCGTGCGTTCGAAAACGGTCTTTTATTAAAGGCTCATGCTGCTGTTCATTGACCAACCGCCAAAGGGCAGGAATCGAGACTACCCCGAAACGACCCGCACGCTTCAAACACGCTTCCACGATGCAACGTTCACCCGGCACACATTGCATATCTGCGAACGCGCTGGTACGTAACTCTAGCCGAAGCAGTTCGACCAATTTGTCATCCAGATCGTACTGCAGGCCCGCGCCGAGATACTCAATCGTCGACTTGCTCGCTTCAAGCGACACTATGGCCGCATGACGACGCTCTTGACGCATCGCGTCGTTGTCAGTGCCGTCATGCACGGCTTTAAGGTAATGGTCGCAAGGTCCTACTCCCAAAAAAGGTGACGGAAGCGATCGAGTTGAATCACGTGGACTATCAGCCTGAGCGGTGACAGTACTAGCGCGATCAACCATAGAAAGGATTACACCGAACAGCAGCAGTCCTGAAACACCAATGAACTTTCGGCGAAACAATTTACTCATCGAAAAGACCTCCTGCAGACAGTTATGACAATCTGACGTCAAAAAATACGCTGAATCCTAATTCGATGATAAATGTTACGTTTGAAATAACTCAAGAAAAAAGAACAGGACCAATTAGTTTGTTACAGTTAGGTTGCGAAAATGAGAAAAGACTTTTGACGTTGCAGAATAAAGGACTTCATTCACAACACAGAGTCGATCTTGCGGCCAAACCTGACTTGTGAATCACAAGATACGTCCGAGTTAGCGCTACTGTTTATTGCCATTAAAGCCCGAATACGGAAAGCGCAGTCCCTACTTAATGTGTATCTTTTTGAGCCGCTCACCATCCGCTAAATCTAGCGGTCGTCCGCTGGCAATCTTGTTCTTGATCAGATCATCGATCGAGATCACCGGCAACTTGAAACTGTCAAACTCAATCTCTACACGGTTTTTATACGCATCTTCAAACGACACGCCAGAAATCCCGGTGATGATGTCGATGCGAGTGGGTTCGACGCCAAGTTGTATGACTCGATCAATCTTATTCAGATCGCGTGTTGAAATGCCAAGTGAGGCGAATCCAAACTGGGCCAAGACATCGACCAACCGTTCTCTATTTCTGTCCGTCTGCTCAATCAGTAGATCGAAACCACCGGTATAGCGCGGAAGGCCGTGACAAGCTACCGCGTATGCACCCACTATGAGGTAGTTAACGTTCTTCGAGTGAAGTAATGCGACCAACTCTTTGTAGTCGTCTTTCAGACTCATTAAAACCTTCGTGGTAACGCGCGACCAACTCGCAAAGAATCTCCAACCGCTGTTGCGGCGTCAGACTGCGATAATACTCGATATCCGCTGCCTCGGCCTCGGCGTGGGACTTAAAGATGCGAATGGTCTTCTGCATGCGTGCCATAATGGCTACCTGTTTGTGATTCTGATCGTGTCGCTCAAGAGCGCACTCACTCAAGAACTACCAAAACATATTGTACCTAGCGAACACAACGACTGCACAAAAAAAAAGACGTGCAATCGTCGTGCACGTCGTTTCAAAACCCCAGCAGGTGATGCCCACGCTTACCGGATGTCCCCCAGCCCCAGAGGGGCAGGGGCACCCATTCTTGTCTCTACTTGCAAACTCGGTCCGCCGTTCCCCCGCCCTAAAAGGGCATGGGCACCCGTTCATCGTTGCTCGTTAAGGAGTCGGTGAATATCGAGCGCGCATTTCGTATTCATCAACTGCATCGCATTACGCGTTAGGTTCCGCCGACAACAGCGCCGGAGCGATGCGTTCCATCGCCCAGTCGATCTCGCTTTGTTCAATCACGAGTGGCGGCGCGAAGCGAATCACGTCTTCGTGGGCATCCTTACACAAGATGCCTGCTTCCATAAACTTCTCGCAGAACCAGCGTGCCTTTGGATAATTCGATTTGATCTGCACACCGATCAGCAAGCCGCGGCCGCGAATCTCTTCCACTGCAGGCGCACCCACTGCTTTGAGTTTTGTTCGGAAATGTTCGCCCAACTCAGTCGCGCGCTCGGCCAAGCCGTCGTTCTTGATCATATCCATCGCCACGCGGCTGACGGCACAACACAGCGGGTTACCGCCAAACGTCGAACCATGATCGCCGGGGCGGAATACATCCATTACCTCGCGGCGCGACACCACGGCCGAAATCGGCACGATGCCACCACCCAGCGCCTTGCCCAAACACATGGCGTCAGGTCGCGCGTCTTCGCCTTCGTGCTGCCAAGCAAAGTGATACCCCGTGCGGCACAAACCCGTTTGCACTTCGTCGACAATGAATAGCACGTTGTGCTTGGTACAAATCTCGCGCAACTGCTTTAAGTAACCTTCCGGCGGCACGATGATGCCGTTTTCCGCCTGAATCGGCTCCACCACAACGGCCACCGTGTTGTCAGTAATCGCAGCTTCAAACGCAGCGGCATCACCGAACGGCACCAACGGAAAGCCAGGCGTGTAAGGACCGAAGCCCTGCCGATATTGTTCGTCGGTGCTAAAGCTGATGATCGTCGTGGTGCGACCGTGGAAGTTGCCCTTGGCCATAATGATTTCGGCCTTGTTGTCGGCAACACCCTTCTTTTCGTAGCCCCACTTACGTGCCATTTTTATGGCGGTTTCGCACGCTTCGGCACCGCTGTTCATCGGCAGCGCCGCATCGAAGCCGGATAGCTCGCATAGTTCCTTGCACCAAGGGCCAATCTGATCGTTATGAAAAGCGCGCGACGTAAGCGTCACCTTGTTCAGCTGCTTGGTTGCAGCCGTGATAAGGCGCTCGTGCGAATAGCCGAAGTTAAGCGCCGAATAAGCGGCCAACATATCGAGGTACTTATTGCCCTCGACATCGTGCACCCAGGCTCCCTCGCCCGATTCGATCACGACGGGAAGCGGGTGATAGTTGTGGGCGCCGTACTGTTCGTTGAGCCGCAAGTGTTCGGCGGTCTTCGTGTCGGTTGCAGTGGTGCTCATCTTGTCCTCATTCACTCGGGCGTGATGGTTTAAAGGTCTTCGCGGCAGGGCCGCACGGGTCGTTTGGCTTAAGCGCCGACCGGCGCAGAATCTCCGTGGGGCGGTCGTCCGTCAAGCCGCGATTCTATGTTTTTGCATCGGCGATTCGCCAGCCACAGATCGGTGCGAAACCTTGCCTGTGACCGCTGCACCGATAAGATGAATGGTTTCGGGTCCCCGTAGCTCAATTGGATAGAGTGCTGGCCTCCGAAGCCAGAGGTTGCAGGTTCGACTCCTGCCGGGGACGTCCTCTTTTCGCTAATTCATCCTACGGTCACCAACCCGCCAAGGTCTCGTCGGTGCGAGAAATATTTACAACTTTCAAATCGAACTGAAACGTGCTCGCGGGCAAACCCTGCTGCCCTGCTCGCGAATCTGGCATCCAGTATTACAATTCGAGGTTTTGCCATTATCGCCCCGTGGAGTTTTTGCCGATGCCCGCTTTTCGATTCCAATTTCGACGTCTCGCATTTTGGTGCCAATGCATAGCCATACCCACATTAATGATGACCGGTTGCGGGCCCAAAGCTGACTTCGTGGGGACGCGGGCGATGCGTGTTGACACAGGTAAAGGCCTCGAGTCGATTGCCATCGAATCGATGTTCAAAACGAAAAGCATGCACGGCCAACAGGTCATATATCACGTGGGGGTACTGAACAGCCAACAGCAACCGATTCGCGCGCCGGGCAATAGCTATCGCGACGAAAACGGCAATCTGGCCGCCACCAAAGCGACGATCGCCGAGGAAGCAACGGGCCGTCCGACGCATGTGCGCGTGCAATTGCCGATGCGTTCTATGGGCTTGAATGAGCGACACTTACCCGCCTACGGCCAAGCTCGACTCACGCTGCCGACCGGCGAAGTGTTGGCCGAAGATATCGTCGAATTGCCGCTGCAATTCGCTGATGTCGGCAGCAATGTAACGCACCCAGAACCCACCACCGAACGGCGTGCAGCCGGCCCCGCCGGAGCCCCGCCACCCGAGTTTGCACGACCGCGCAGCGACGCACTCGCAGGTCGGGAAGATTTACAAGCACCGCCTACGGCGCGTGACAACCAAACTGCCGCAGCGCCAGAAGCCGCCGGCCCGATCAATCCCCAGATCGGCGATTCCATGGCACGTGAATTAGTGGAACAAGAAGGCCTCGTTAAAGCCAACCCGAATAACGTACAAAACCAATTGCGTTTGCGCATGATGTACGTCGCGCTAGGCCGTCATGAAGACGCTTTAGCGTTTATTAACGGTACCAATCAGGCGAACCATCGGGAAATTACGGAGTACGTGCGACGCTTCGTTCCGACCGAAACGCGGCCCGCAGTTGCCGCGCCACAAGGCTTCGATTCACTTACGGCACCGCCACAGCGTCCGACCCTTGCGCCGGCCCGTAGTACTCAGCGCGATCCTGAGCCCACGCGCGTTGCCCGCCGCGATCCTGAACCAGCGCGACCGGTCGAAACTGCATGGACCCCGCCGCCGCCGCAAAATCGCAGGCCTGAACCCGTCACTGAGCGTCCTGAGCGCGAACCGCTGATTCGTCGCCGCCCCGTCGAAGCGGCTCCCGCGAAGACCCTAACAATTCCAAGGGCGGCAATTTGCAAGCGGGTAAATGGTTTTGGCGATTATGAGTCGTTTGACGGGAATCGTTTCGATCAAGACGATTTTCCCGCATTTCAAGCCTATATCGAGGTCGAAAATTACACCTCGACGCAAACGCGTAGCGGCATGTATCGCACCTTACTGGCCCTCGAGCAGAAAGTAATCGACGAGCGTGGCGTCGAGGTCTGGGCCCAGCCCGCTAAAGATGTGGTTGACGTAAATGATCAGCCGCGTGATACGTTTTTTCTGCATGTAGGGCCGATTCGCTTCGCTCAGGAGCTGGCTGAGGGCCGATACCGCATGATTTTTGAACTGACCGACCGCACCAGCGGCCAAAGTACCCGCAGTGAGGTCGGCTTCGAAGTGACGGACGGATAATACCCCCGCTCCCAGTATCGAAACGGGGGGTTGTGAGTCCTGAAATAGCCTCGAAAATTTCCCATTTTCGATTCATTGTTGTTTGACAGAGCATAACTTACGCTTATGATCCGACCGGTAATGGTGGCAGCAATCTGCTGTACGGGCGTTTCGGGCAGGTCCTAATTCGGTTGTCCAAGCCCGGTTTTGGCGATTGTTGCACGAGAAAAAGACCGACTAACCCATCTGTGGGGCCTTCTAACGAGGGTCGGTCGCTCTCGGCCAAGCGTTGAATCGATCGGGATTCAGGTTTTTCAGGATTGAAAACCTCTCAAACGCAGCCACCGAGATTAAGGGAATGCGCGGTCAGTCTTTGGCTGACAAAGTTTGAAAACTCAATATGAGCGGTAATACTCCGGGCTGAGGGCAATGCGAAATTTGCCGAACCCCGGTACGTTCGTACGGTGTTTTCGTGTCGATACTTCGCGGAAGTGTCGAAAAACTAAGAGGTTGAGTTGGAAGAGCCCCGACATGTGTTCGGGCGCAGCAATCGCAATTCTGAAAAGTGCTGCCGGCAAGTGTAGTTCATCGGCAGACGTCAGATACGCAGTTATCACATTACTTGAGGAGATGGACTGACATGATGAGCAACCTGACGAAGCGAATGGCGACTTCAGTCATGATCGTCGCCGCGTTGGGCACTCTGGCAGGCTGCCGGAACCACATGCCCCACGCCTTTACCTGGCCGGCCACGGGTGACACGATCCCGACGCATCCCAAGCCGCCAGAAGGTGGTTATTACTCGAATTGGGATCCCTATGCCGCCGAGCTCACGGTAGAGCACGTCGGTTCTGACATCAATCCTGTCCAGACCCAGCACGTGCTGGTTGCCACGGTGCGCGATAGCGAAGGCAAGCCCCTTCCGAACCGCCGCATCGAGTGGATCATTTCTGAAGGCAGCGTCGGCGACATCGTCGAAGTTGACGAAAGCGGTTGGCGTGCCAGCCGTGGCTACAAGGTGGACAACTCGTTCGCCGTGTCGCACACGAACAACTTCTCGCACGTTCTCGACCGCGGCAATGACGATCCTTCGGACGACATCGCCCTCGAAAAGGGTCAAAGCTGGTGTGTGATCACCTCGCCGATCGAAGGCGAAACCTACATCACCGCTTACTGCCCGGCCATCTACGACTGGTCGAAGCACAAAGTCTTCCTGACCAAGAAGTGGCAGGACGTTGCATGGCAGTGCCCGGAACCGGCCACCAACCCGGTTGGCACCACGCATGAATTCGTCACGTGGGTTGGCAAGCACTCGGACGGCACGCCGCTCCAGGGCTACGAAGTCACCTATCAAATTCTCGACGGTCCGGCTGCCACGTTTGTTAACGGCGGCACCAGCACCACCGTCACCACCGATGCTTCGGGTTACGCTCGCGTAACGCTGCAGCAGACGCAGGAAGTCGAAGGCACCAACCGCGTGCAGATCGACATCGTTAAGCCTGAAAACGTCACCTGCTGCAAGCCGCCGATTCACATCGCCACGTGCGAAACCTCGAAGACCTGGTTGGCTCCGAGCATCGGCATCACCAAGGACTGCACCCCGCGTGCACTCGTTGGCGAGCAGTTCACTTACAACATCCGCGTGTTTAACGACTCGCAGATCGCTGCTGAAGACGTAACCGTCACCGACAATCTGCCGGATGGCATCAGCTACGTTTCCAGCAATCCTGGTTCGAACGGTGGCGGCAGCGCTCTGAGCTGGTCGCTCGGTTCGATCGGTGGTGGCGAAAGCCGCGACATTCAGGTCACCGTCACGGGCAGCCGCGTCGGCACCTTCACCAACTGTGCTGAAGTTCGCACCCGCCGCGGCCTCAACGCTCGCGACTGCTGCGATACCGTCATCACGGCTCCGGCACTGGCACTCGAAAAGACCTGCCCGGCTGAAGTCACGACCTGTGACTCGATCACGTACACCCTCACCGTCCGCAACACGGGTGACGGTCCTGCGACCAACGTTCGCGTGACCGACAACCTGCCGGACGGCATCGTGACCACCGATGGTCGCCGCACGGTAACCTTCGACGCCGGTACGCTTGAGCCGGGTCAGGCCAAGAAGGCTGACATCACGGTTCGTGCCGAACGCACGGGTACCTTCGACAACGTTGCCACGGCTCAGGCTGATGGCGGTCTGTCGGCTCAGGCCAACTGCACCACGGTTGTCCGCCAGCCGGTCCTCACCGTCAGCAAGCAAGGTCCTGGCCAGCGCTACATCGGTCGCCCGGGTGATTACACGATCACCGTCACCAACACCGGTGATGCTCCGGCCGCCAACACGCGTCTCGTTGATGACATCCCGGCCGGTACGCAGTTCGTCTCGGCTTCGGATGGTGGTGCCGCCTCTGGTGGTCAGGTCAGCTGGAGCATGGGCACGCTCAATCCGGGCGAGTCGCGCACCGTTAACCTGACGCTGCGGTTCAACAGTGCTGGCGACATCCGCAATACCGCTCGCGCCACGGCCGTCTGTGCCGAGGCTCAGGACTCGACCGAAACCCCGGTCCGCGGTATCCCGGCTGTTCTGCTTGAGGTCATCGATATCGATGACCCGGTAGAGGTTGGCTCGCAAACGACCTACGTCATCACCGTAACGAACCAGGGTTCGGCTGTTGACGAAGACATCCAGATCACGGCTACGTTGCCGCCGCAGGAAGAGTTCATCTCGGCCTCGGGTGCAACCAACGCCTCTGCGACTGGTCAGACCATCACCTTCGCCCCGCTGCCCTCGCTGGCACCGAAGGCTAAGGCAAGTTGGCAGATCGTGATTCGTGCCGGATCCGCTGGTGACGTTCGCTTCGCCGTCGAAATGAACACGGCGAACCTCACCTCGCCGGTGAACGAAACCGAATCCACGAACCTCTACTAACGTAGGGTTCTGCTAAGCCTCATGGGCATGGCCGGATGGGCAACCATCCGAGCCATGCCCTTTTTTTATGCGCTTAACCCGCCAGAATAATCCGCAAGGGCTAGAAACCTTAGGGATTCTTGATTACCTTTCCTGATTCAGCAGACCGAGCCGACCCGCATGTCCATCGGTCGTCCATGAACTAACGCATTATTGATCGTCCGCAGGTGTGCGGGCCCAATTTTCAGGAGTGAGGAATACAGACATGAGTAGAAAACAAACGAAATTATTCTTGTGTGGCCTTGCCGCCACGTTGATGGCCGCTGGCCCGTTGATGGCGCAGAACCGTCGCAGCACCACGCCCGCCGGTATGACGGTCACCAGCAAAGCCTACCCCACCGGCAATCAGGGCAATGCCATCCTGATGCTCGACCGCATTCATCCGGTCGAGGCACGCGTAAACGAGCAGATCAGTTACACCATTCGCATTCGCAACCTCACCAGCGGCACCGTCGAAAACGTGACGCTGATGGAAAAAATTCCCGCCGAGTTTTCAGTGGCGAACATTTCGCCTCAGCCAACAACACGCGCAGGTAGCGACGCGATTTGGACCATTGGCAACATTGGCCCACGCCAAGAGAAGTCGGTGCAGATCACCGGTTCGGCCGCCGCTGTCGGCATGATTCCTTCTTGTGCGACCGTCACCTTCAGTACCGAGTTCTGTTCGAGCATTCGCATCGTCGAACCGCAAATCGCCCTCGTTAAGCAAGCCCCCGATACGGTCATGCTGTGTGACCCGATTCCTTACAAGTTGATCGTCAGCAACACCGGCTCGGGTGCGGCACAAAACGTGGTGATCGAAGATCAGTTGCCGCCGGGCATCACCACCGCCGACGGCAAGCGCTCGGTCGTCATGAACGCAGGCACGCTGCCGAGCGGTCAGTCGCGCGAGTTCGCCTTTAGCGTGCGTGCTTCGGATGTCGGCACCTATACCAACACCGCCGTTGCCACCGAAGCGGGCGGTCAGCGCGCCGATGCATCGGCAACGACTCGCGTCGTAAAACCGATCCTCACCGTGACCAAGACCTGCCCGTCGCTGCGTTACTTGGGTCGCCCGGCGCAGTTCGATATCACGGTTCGCAATGACGGCGATGCCGAAGCCCGCAACGTCATGCTGACCGATCGTATTCCGGCAGGCTTGCGTTTCCTGCGTGCCAGCGATGGCGGCCAGATGTCGGCCGGTCTCGTTAACTGGAACGTCGGCACCTTACAGCCCGGTGATTCACGCACCGTAACGGTCGATGTCAACTGCTCGACCATCGGCATGCACCGCAATACGGTCGTCGCCAAGAGTTACTGCGCCGAAGCCAGCGCCGAGTGCTCGATTGAAGTGCGGGGTGTGCCTGCTTTGTTGCTCGAATGTATCGACGTAGAAGACCCGATCGAAGTCGGCAAGCAAATCACTTACATCATTACGGTGTTGAACCAGGGTACGTCGGACGGCACCAACATCGTGATCGAAGCCACGCTGCCGGGCGAAGAATCGTTTGTCGCCGCCGATGGCCCCGTCGGCCATAGCAATAACGGTCAGGTCATTCGCTTCGAGCCGTTGCCGTCGCTGGCACCTAAGGCGTCGGTGAAGTATCGCGTGGTGGCGACCGGTGTGGGCGTGGGCGACGTGCGATTTGCCTTGCAAATGACCAGCGATCAGTTGACGTCGCCGGTGAATGAAACCGAGTCGACCAACATCTACTAAGTCCGGGCTCAACCGAGCCTAGAATCGTCAATTGCTAGCCGCCGCATCAAAAAATGGTGCGGCGGCTTTTTTTGTTTTTGGCGGCGAACAGGCGATCACCCAGGCTTTAACCACGCTTGGGGCACTTTCGTTCGGGCATGTCGCATCGTTGGGCGTACACCGGCTATTAGCCGGTGCCACAGCGTTAATCAGTGAGTAACCCGATTACTGCCAGTGCCATACCGGCCTCGCTTCATTTGAATCGCTAATCGCCCTGACAGGCAGCAAAATTTGCGGTCGTTTGTCCGACCTCAACGATTCAGATAGCATTTGGCAAAGCCCTCGATGACGAGTCGATGCACTCATCAGGAAGGAGATCCCAAATGCACAAATATCTTTGCTCGCTGTTGTGTCTAGCGGCGCTCGCGGCACTACCCGGTTGTGGCAATGACAACCGGCGCGCCCGCGATTGGCGTGACGACAGGCGCTTCGATGACGACGACTTTGACGATGACGATTTTGAGTACGACGACGATTTCGATGATGATGACTTCGAAGATGTCGTGATCGACCGTCGCCATATCTGTAACGATGGCTGTTTCAACCACTACTACAATGGCAATCGCGTAGTCGTATTGCGCGGCCATCGTCATGGTCCGAACTGCGGTCACCGGTTTAACGGGCGCTACTGGATTCGCGGTAAGCGTGTGCGCCGCGGCAACGTGCGGCACGTGTGCTCGCGCAATTGCAACAATCATGTGTTTCAGGGTGGCCGCTTGATCACGCTACGCGGCCATCAGCACAATCGCCGTTGCGGGCACGTTTGGAACGGCAATCACTGGGTCGTTGGTCGCGGCAGAGGTCGCGGTGTCAATCGCCAAACCACTGTGATTCGAAAACGCCCCGCGCATGTTTGCTCGCGCAATTGCCGCAATCACCTGTTCGACGGTAGCCGCGTCATCACGCTAGACAACCATCGCCACGGTCGCAATTGTGGCCATGTTTGGGACGGCACGTATTGGGTCGACGGTCGCGGTGGCACCCGCGTTTACGACAAACGCTCGCGACGACGCTAAGCGTTGCAAGCAATCATAATTTCGTTCATCATCCTCGCGATTGAATTCATTGGACGCGGTCGCGCCCGACTGGCATGACCCGAAGCAAGAGGCATTCAGAATGACACGACGATTCCGAAATTTGTTTTCACTAGCGCTTTGTAGCCTGACCGTCATGTGTATGGGCGGAAACTGCAATATCGATCTCGATGATCTACTCGATAGTCTTGAAGATCTGGAGATCACGATCGTCAACACGGTCAACGAAGTTCAGGTTGTCGATACGACCGCGCCAGGCGCGACCTTACCCGGCGGTTTCAATGACACCGGCGATACGATCATCATCGCCGAGAATGCCACTGTTATTACCGACCCATCCACGCAGTTGGTGCTCGAAGAACTGCCCGATATCACCTTACTCGGGATCGAGAACATCACCGGTTTCGATATCTTTATTCAATACTTGGTCGATGGTGAACTGCAAGGCATACTGGTTTTCGATGGCGAAACGCTGTTGATCGAATACCCGTGCCTGTTCGATATCGAACTCGTTTCCGAAGATGACTTCGATCCGTTTACCGGCGATCTCGTCGATTCGTTCGATCTGACGGGCATCTTCTTTGAGAATCCGCTCGACTTTGAGTGTGGCGATGCCCTGATCATCACAGTCGATCCGATCGAGATTCAGGCGTCGGTGGAATTGATCGACCTCATCTAGGTCACCTTCGTAACCCCTAAACATTCAAGCCCGTCGAGTCGCGACATGTTTCTGTCGCACCCGGCGGGCTTTTTTCTTCGCACATTGGTTTCCCCATACCGCAAAATTCGACGAACGATCTTCTTCGTACCGTTCACGATATTGGCAAGCATGTTCAGCCTACTGTTGGGCTGCGCGGCGCCGATGTCGTTGCGGCCGGATGTAAAAATCCCCGACCGCTCCGCGGTTATCTTTTTTGTAGATGGCCTTAATAACGAAAGCGTCGATCGCCTCGCTAGTGCGGACAGGCTACCGACGATCAAACGTCAATTTATCGACCGCGGCATTCGATTTACGCAGGCCTATGGCTGTCTACCTTCAGATACCTACCCCAACTCGGTCTCACTTCTAACTGGATTTGTTCCCGGACGGCATGGCGTGGTGGGCAATCTCTGGTTCGATCGAAGCATGCCGACCCATGCCGATTACACCAAGGCGCTAACGTATCGCGCTGTGAACCACCATGTGCAAGCGCCTACGATCTATGAGTTGGTACGGCCGCTGCGCTCCGTCAGCATGCAATGCGCAACTGCCCGCGGCGCCAGCGCCGATTATCACGGCGGCATTCTTGAGGGCCTTCAATGGATCGGCGGTAACTTCTCCGCGATCGATACGTTCTCTAGTCGTGCCGTTGCACGGGCGATTCACGTCGCCAATCATTGGCGCGAGTGGCCTGCACTACAAATGTATTACTTTCCGGCCGTCGATAAGTATGGGCATGAGTTCGGGCCGCACACACCCGAATACGAACGCGCAATCGAACATGTCGATGGCTGCATCAGCCATGTACTAGATCAATTTGCCCGCGTGGGCGTCACCGATAACACGCTGTTCCTTCTCGTTTCCGATCACGCACAGATGCGCACGACTATTAGGCGGCAATTCGACCCGACGCTTGAGCTAGCCCATCATTTCGGCGACAGACTTGCGATTAGCTATCCACTTAGCGGCACACCACAGGAAAGGTACCGCGCGCTGCGAGATACCGAAATTTTGGTCATCCCGTTTCGCCGACGCTTGGAGTTACACGTGCGCGGCAAGAACGGTTGGCACGTACCCGCATCACACAAAGAAATAGCATGCGTCGCCGATGAGGTGCTTGATGTGTTGCTCAATTCATCCACATCAGAATCGGATTGGCCGGATTACATCGACATGCTGGTCGCGCGCGAAGGTAATGATCGAGCCGACTTCGAGAACCCACGTCTGCGCATCTGGACGAACGCCGGCGAATTTGTGGTTGATGAAAAACAAGCTGATCACGATTGGTTCGGCAAGGATAGGTATCCGCCCGGCACCTTGGGCGAACTGCGCGCCCTCATGCAACATCGCCGCGCCGGTGATATTCAAATCTTCGCCGCCCCCGGCTGTGCACTTTTAAAAGGTGAACCCGGTGGCCATGGCGGCATCAGTCGCACTGAACGTCACATTCCAATATTTTTTAGCGCCAAGGGTTTAGCACCTGGGCAGGTGCATCAATCGGCGCGCTTGGTCGATGTGATGCCGACGATCATGGAGTGGCTGGGTTGCCGAGAGCGCATTCCAACTGGACTAGATGGGCAGAGTTTGATGCCCCAACTGCTTCATTTCAGAGACGACACGGCAAAATTGAAAATCGCCGATGAATATCATTTGTATGACGCACGAACGACACCTATTTCGCAATCAGCTCGGCAATCTGCACGGCGTTGAGCGCGGCACCTTTACGAATCTGATCGCCGCAGACGAATAGCTCAAGCCCGCGCTCGTCGTCACGACTGATATCGCGACGGATGCGACCGACCAGACAATCGTCCTTACCGCTGGCATCGATCGGCATCGGAAAATAATTCTTCTCTCGATCATCGACGACTTTCACGCCGGGTGCCTTTGACAAAATCTCACGCGCCCGATCGGCCGTCATCGGTGCGGATAGCTGCAGATTAATCGCCTCGCTATGCGCACGCGGTACCGGCACGCGCACGCACGTGGCCGTGATCTTGATATTCGGATCGCCGAAGATCTTGCGCGTTTCCTTAATCATCTTGACTTCTTCGGTGTTGTAACCGTCGGCGTCGATGTCGCTGTTATGGCTGAATAAGTTGAAGGCCGCCTGCACCGGAAAGACGGCGGGCTGTGCCGCTTTACCGGCGAGAATATCTGCCGTTTGGGTTTCCAACTCAATCATCGCCTGCTGGCCCGCTCCGCTGGCAGCCTGATAGGTGCTTACCACGATCCGCTCGACAGGCACGTTTTTGTGCAGCGGCCATACGACCATGTTCATGATGATCGTCGAGCAATTGGGGTTGGCGATAATGGGAGCGTTGCCGATGGCGTGTGGGTTAACTTCGGGAATCACCAGCGGCACGTCTTCGGTCATCCGAAACGCCGAGCTGTTATCCACCACACGCGCGCCGGCATCGACGGCAACCTGAGCCCACGCTTTACTCGTGGAACCACCCGCGCTAAACAACGCGATGTCGATACCTTTGAATGCGTCGGCCCCAACCTCTTGTACGGTCAGCGTGTCGCTGCCGTAGGGCATTTTCTTTCCGGCAGAGCGCGGCGAGGCCAGCAGTCGAATGTTCTCGCCCGGCACGTTGCGTTCGGCAAGCAGGCGTAGAAATTCCTGACCGACGGCACCGGTCGCCCCCAAGATAGCAAGCTTTGTTGATAGCATGACGTTTTCTCGTTCCCCACAAGAACCAATCGAAGTTTAGCGGAAAGCGCCTGAACTTGGCAGCGGTAGCGGACCGGTAACGCTGCCCACCAATTTAAAATTGAAAGTAGATGAACGGATTACCGAACTCGGGGCAGTAGATCAGAATGATCAGCAGCCACGCGGCATACGTGGGGCCGGCGATCACGGCTGGCAGCCGCAGGGCCGGATAACCGCGCCGACGCCATTCTTCATACAACTGCAACGCCGCTACTAAGCCCAGTAGCATCACCATCGGTAGCTTATTCATCAACCAATGCGGTTGCGTGGGCGTTGCAGGCACAAAGAGATGCGTCACGATATACACCGCTCGCTCCAATGCGACGGTCGTCGACTCCATGACGCCAAAGCGATCGAATTGCGGCTGACAGCGAAAGAACACCCAAGCGATGTTCACCACCAGAAATGTCAGCGCCCAACCTGCAATAGTCTTTGTACTACGCTGCAAGGACCACAGCGGGTTGATTCGGCTGGCATCGCGCTCCAGGTCTGTAGCATAGGCTGCGCGTAACCAAAGATAGCATTTATGTACAACCAAGGCGGCGCCGTGAATCGCGCCCCAAATAACGAAGGTCCAGCTCGCCCCGTGCCAAAGCCCGCCAAGCAGCATGGTGATCATCAGATTACGTGCTGTTTGTAACCGCCCACCGTGCGAGCCGCCCAGGGGTATGTACAGGTAGTCGCGCAACCAAGTGGAAAGCGAAATATGCCATCGCCGCCAAAAATCGGTCAAGCTGAGGGCCAGATACGGGCTGGCGAAGTTAATGCACAACTCCAAACCAAACAGCCGCGCAAAGCCGATCGCCATGTCGGAATAGCCGGAGAAGTCGCCGTAGATTTGCCCCGCATAGCAAAACATGCCGAGCCACAGATCGCGGGTGGAAAAGACGCCCGGATTACCAAACACCTCATCCGCAGTCGCCGCAAGGTTGTCCGCAATCAGAACTTTCTTCGTCAGCCCAATCAGGATCAACATCATGGCGCTGTCGAACCCTTTCCAGTCGAAGCGCTTCCGATCTTGCAACTGCGGCAGAAACTCGCGTGCTTTAACAATCGGGCCGGCGACCAGCTGTGGGAAGAACGCCACGAATAATGCAAAACGCAACAGTGACGGTTCCGGCTCGATGCGCCTACGATAGATATCGATGGTGTAGCTTAGCGTTTGGAAGGTGTAGAAGCTGATGCCGACCGGCAGGATGAGGCCGAGTGTGCTGTAGTTGGCTTGAAAACCCGCCGCCTCGACCAATGCCCCGAATGAACCGATGAAAAAATCAGCGTACTTAAAAACTGCCAGCACACCCAAGTTGCCGACCAGACTCACGATTAACCAACCACGCCGCCTGCGGTTGCTGGTCGAACGCCCGATCTGTCTTCCGATGGTGAAATCCAACAGCGTGGACCCCACGATCAGCGTTAACAACCACGGATTCCACGACATGTAAAATGCGTAGCTCGCCAACAACAACAAGACATGTCGCGCAACCGTGCCACGCAGCGCCCAATAGGCGGCGAAAACAACGATGAAAAATGCGGCAAATGGCAGGGAGTTAAATATCATTCGCCGGGCGCTTCCATTTCCAAATTACCGGCCAAATGCAACGCTTGCACATCGACCATTCCCAGACGAATAAGATGCTCGGCAGCCCGGGCGCTGATGCGTTTTGCCAACGGCACGCCCACGTGCGTATCGTCGATAAAGTCCGCATCGGTGCGCGGAAACGTCGTCATCGACGCATCCAGAAATGGTACATCATGGCGCCGAGCAATGGATGCGATTGTCTCGATGAATTGGGGCTCACGCCGTCGCCACGCCGCTTCGGTGCGAGGGCTGTTCGGAATGTAACAAAGCACGACTTGCTTATTGGCGGCGCGTAACTCCGCCAGCCAGTCGCTTAATATCTGCACCGCTTCATCGTCTTCGTCAAAAACAGGAACGGGCGGCGGTTGGAGGTAATCCTCTCCCCAGGCCGCGACCAGATCGGGAAGCGTCCGCTTCGAATGCGTCACGCGCCACGGATGATCGAAGCCATCGGCGGGTAGGTCGCGGTCATTTAGCGCCCGGCGCTCGCGTGCCAATTGTGCATGCTTTGGAAACACACCGTGCAAGACCGATTCGTTGAGCCACATGCGGAGTTGATCGGATCGATCCCAAATGGCCAAGCCCGCCATCACTTGATAGCTGCAGTAGTAATCGATCAGTTCGTTGGACCATTGCTGATGAAGGCTGTAATCCCAAACATCCTCGAATTCAAAAAATTGACTTGCACCACGAATCGGCAGCGAATCCGACCGTAGTTCGCGCCCATTGATGCCGATCACAATCAACTCGGGATCGACCTGTTGCAACGCGCGCCGCGCGACCGTCCGCCATTCGTAAACGATCGACGCAGCGATACCGAGGTTATACGTGGAGTAGCCGGTCATGCGCTCGAATACTTCGGGCGCTAAACCGAACTTTGCCCGCGACGATCCTAGTATCAAAATCTTGGGCTCAGGTCTATAAGCGACCAAGCGCTCGAATCGATCGGCAACGCTATCGATACAATAGGCGTCGAGCGTTGCGGCAGACCGCCGCACGATCAGTTCGACCACGAGCAAGAATGCAGTGGCCGACACCAATATAATCAGTCTTCGCTTCACCAGAATATATCGGAAGGTCGCGCGATGCCGGTCAAACGTCTGCGTGCATATGACGACGTGAGATTGTGTTGATCAATCGGGAAGTTCGATACCATCCGGCAAAGATGGCATTGGCCGTTGTGGTAGTTGCTGCCAGCGATCCAGCAAGGCGGCAACATCGGCGCGAGTAACGGCAGTTTTTTCCGTCACATCACTGGCATCGATCAACTCGCTAAGTTTGGCGCGCGTAAAGCCATCGATGCGGCGCGTGGTATCGGCATCGATCGCAGCGCTCGGAGCAACGGACGCCGCCCCAAGAAAATTGCCGACTGCGGCAACTTCGCGTTCGAAGGCCAGACTGCCCTGAAAAGTCGACACGTCATTCAACGCCGACGCCAACGCGGCAGCGAGCGGCGTTTTGATATCCTGCCCCGGCTCGGTGGGGTGCAACAGCAAATCGCGGCCATGGGTGTCGAGCCAAATGAGCAGCGATTCCACTGCCTGCGCGCGACGCAACGAATCGGGTGCCGTCGTGATGATATCACTGAGGCAAGCCGCGACGGCTTCGACACCGATCCGGCGCAGGGCCGCCATGGCTGTGATTGCGACGGCAGATGATTCGTCACGGGCGGCGCTCACGATCAAATCGGTCGCCGCTTCCTGATTGCGAAATGCCAAATCGAGCGCCGCCGTCTCGCGCACTTCGGCGTCGTTATCGCGCAGCAGCGTATGGTATGCCCCCGCACACTCCGACACGGGCATGCCCGCCAATATTGCAAGCAGCATCTGTCGAGTTTCGCGATCGTCTTCATGAGCCAACCCGAATAGCACATCGTGACCCTGCGGTCCTTGGGCTGCGATACGCGCAATGAATTCGGCCTTGTCCTCGGTCGTCGATGCGCTTGCCAATTGAATGCCCCACCAATGCGCGCGCAACCGATGTCGCTGCCATACGACACCGGCGAATATCACAAACATCAACGCTAAGACGAATATGAAGCCGCACTGACCAGATCGGCGCGATGCATCGACATGTGGTGATGTGGGTTTGGTGGGCATGTTTATCGATGGCGTTAAAGAGAAACAACAGGTGTAACGACCTGACTACGGCTGGGAGATCTACGTCGCATCGGGGAGTTGGGGCGTTCCGTCCGCTAGCATCTTCTAGCGGGCGGGACGCCCACACTCCCCACGCGGGCGAGACGCCCGCGCTCTCCTAGCGATGCACAATCCTCGATATTCAGCGTACTTTTGCTTTTTTGTGCCTTTCAGCGGCATAGGATACCACCACGTGCGCTGTACGTGAGCGGGCCGCGAGAGCGGCTACTCGCGCCCGTAATGACGTAGCTTCCATTGCCGGCGCGCTTCTTTGGCTGTTAGCTTGTTAGAAACGGCAGCTTCGATCGCGCGCCAGCGGGCTTTCCAATGTTGGTCGCTATGACCAAAGCCGGTGAGATAGCGGGTAAGAAACCGCAGGTGGTCGGTGCGCGACCACCCCGGATTACCGATCACACTCGCAGCCAAACGCACCAGTGCGCGTTCACGATCCTTCTGATTGGCGCGACCGACATAACGAATGCCGTCCATATCGACCATCGTCAATTGCGGACGATCTTCATAGGGCGCATCCCAACGAATTAGGATGTTCTGCGCTTTAAAGTCACGATGGCTAAAACCGCGATCGTGAAACAGGCGGTGCAAGGCAACCATCGATTCAATCAGATCATCGATCACGCGCTGTCGCTCCGCACCCGTCAATTGCGTGATGCGGTCGCGCAGGAAAACTTCCAGATCGGTCGCACTCTCGACGAAGTCGGTCAATAAAATCGACTCGGACCGAAACAGGCGCCAGCGAAATTGCTCCACCACTGCCAACGGTTGGGCCACTGGCAAATCGCGATTGAGCAACATGTTCGCCATCTTCCAGGCGCGCAGGTTGCGCGAGCGTCCTAGGGTAAACACGATGCGCTTCCAAAGGTTGCGCGGCAAAGAACGCTTAACCACGATGCGCGGTGACTCACCGTTTACCGGAAGACGCGTAGCGCTGACAGTGGCCGTATGCGAGTTCTTCAAGATCGTCGCACGATCCGGATGCACCCATGCCAACGGATCTTTGAGCCAACGATCCCACTGGCTGCGTTTGTACTCAAAACGAGCCGCTTCGGCGGTCGGCGACGGGTGTTTGCTGCGCAGCAACGCGTGGCCACGCCAACCGGGTGCCGGACGAATGCGGGTGAAATAACGGCTGTTGCGCTTGGTACGGCGATCGCGCTTGGCCCAGAGGGCATCGGCATGACGAATCGCGCGCTCATCGAGGCGACGCACCAATTCGCGCCAATCGAGATTGATATCCCGCGCGAAAGGACTGGCATTGCGAAACGCAGCTCGATATTCGAGATACGCCTTCATAAAGCGGCATCGCATCGTCAGATTGGCGTGCCGCCGAAACCACTGATTGAGTTGCGCCAAATTGGCGACAGCCGCCGAACGAGATACGACCGCGCCGGTGATCACATCGTGCAAATCAACAAATAGCGATTCGCCCCGATTCTCACCGCGACGCACCAGAATGTTGCCCGGGTGCATATCGCCATGATGAAAGCCACATTGGTGCGCGCGAGCGATTAGTCGTGCAAGTGAATCGGCTAGCGCGCGCTCTTCGGAGCGCCGTCCGCACACTTCAAGCCAAAAGTCATTCAACGGCACCACATCGGGCACCGCATCCGTGATCAACAATGACGGGCCACCAACACCGCGAAAACCCTTTAGCGCCGTTGCCACAGGCAACACGGTGGCGATGCCATAAGCCGCCGCATAGAGCCCCACGTTCCATTCGAGCATCGCCGTCGACCCGCGTACCAAGACCTTGGTCTTGCCGATCAGATCGTTCGGATGATAAAGCTTTGCAAAATACGCGTGACCATCGAGATCGACGCGCCACACATCGCGACGGCTGTTGCGTTTGACGAGCGTCGCTTGCTCCGCCGTCACCAGATTCAGCCAGTCGATCGGATGAACGCGCAAAAAGTCCGCATGGTCGGCCGCCACCCGCCAGTGATACTCACCATCGACAAATTCAACCACCGACGCCGGTGCGGTGTTTCGCAATACGGCGCGCATGGCAACAGTTCGTGCTGTCACGGCACTTTCACCTGTGAGCCCGATCTTTTGTCGCGAGGTGAGGTGAGACGATGCGGTGGGCGTCTCCAGCAGCGAGGGGGTGCGAGATGTTCTCTCTTGCGAATTGATGATAGACCTCGGTCACATCCTGTTCAAGCGAGGCGGCAACGCCCATCCGTAGTATCTTACGAATATATCGGAAATTAGGACGCTAGGCACCTGAAAAGTGACCCACTCCGATTTTGAAACGACAAAACGTCGAAATGGCAAAACTTCAGAAAGTGGGCCCCCTCATGCATTGAGGGTGGCCTCTGATCTCCCGGGCATCAAATGGCTTATTTTGCCTTTTTCTTCAAATACGCGTCGATATACGGCTGCAAGTCGCCATCCAGCACCTTTTGGGGGTTCCCCGTCTCTACGCCGGTGCGGAGATCTTTCACGCGGGGATCGTCCAGCACGTAATTGCGGATTTGATTACCCCAGGCGATTTCGCCCTTGGCACTGTAGAGACTGGCCATCTCCTCGTCGCGTTTGGCCTGCTCGAGCTGCTCGAGCTTGGAGACCAAAATGCTCATAGCCTGCCGCTTGTTCTGGGCCTGGCTGCGTTCGTTGACGCATTCCACCACCAAACTGGACGGAATATGCCGAATTCTCACGGCCGTCGCGACCTTATTCACATTCTGACCGCCCGCCCCACTGCTGCGGCAGAAGGCCGTCACTTCGATGTCCTTTTCCGGCAGTTCGATCTTGCTTTCCGGGAAGACCGGCGTGACGTCGACGGCGGCGAAACTGGTCTGCCGCTTTCCTTGGGCATTAAACGGGCTGATCCGAACGAGGCGATGCACGCCTACCTCGGTGCTTAGATAGCCGTACGCGTATGGCCCCTTCACCAGCAGGTTGACCGACTGAATACCGGCTTCTTCGCCATCTTTACGGGCCAATTCCTCGACCTTGAAGCCTTTGCCTTCAAAATAGCGTAAGTACATGCGCAGCAGCATGTCGGCCCAGTCGCAGGCCTCGGTTCCACCGGCACCTGCCTGAATCGAAAAGAAGCAGTCGCGGTTGTCATTCTTGCCCGAGAGCAAGGCCAGCAGCGAGACGCGTTCCATCTCGTCCGCCAGCGCCAAACGTTCCTGGTCGGCTTCGGTACGGGCACCGTCATCGTCTTCGGCGTCGGCCAACTCGGTGAGGACCTGCAGATCTTCCACGCGCGAAATGGTGGCCTCGATGGGCTCGACGATGGCCTTGAGGCCCTTCAGGCGCGCGACGACGTCTTGAGCGTCGGGCTTATCCCAGAAGTCCGGCTCCCCCATCTTTTTTTCGATTTCGTCGAGTTGAGATTGTTTCGTCGGCAGGTCAAAGAGAGTCCCGAATCGAGTGAATGCGATCCGAAAGCTCGTTAATCGTTGGTGTGCCATCCGGCATGGGCATAATAAAAAACTCCTCCGCGTCGTTACCATAGAAGTCTAAGAGGCCGCCAAGCCCGTGACAATTCGCGGTCGGGCTCTAAGGTATAGATATGGAGCAAACGCCTCTAACCGAGCCGGCCACAGCGGCCCGCCCCATATCGGCTTCCCGCAAGCTGCTGGCGTGGGTTGTGCTCATCGCCGCCCTCGCGGGTACGGCGGCGTTCAAATATGACGAGCATACCCGACCCGCCCTGTTGACCGGGCCGATGGTGCAATTGCCGGCTTCCGACCGCATTGTGATTCAATGGACGGCCAACGCCCCGTTCGAACAGGCCAAGGTCTTGGTGAGGGCTGCCGGCGAAACCATTGCCGACGTGCACAAGGTGCGCCCACAGGACGGACGTTACCTACTCGAACTCGATCACTTGCCGCCCGATACGACGTATCAATACACCATACAGATTCGCGGTTTATGGTCGCGGACCGCCTTGACATCCGGGCCGCATACGTTTCGGACGCCACCGAGCCGGCGCGCGAACATTCGCTTTTTGGCGTTTGGTGATTCGGGCGTGGGCAGCAATACCCAAGCCCTGTTAGCCGACCGCATGCGCGCGTGCAGCCCCGATTTCATCATTCACACCGGTGATCTGATCTACCCGACCGGCGCGCGGGATGATTACCTCGACAATTTCTATCGCCCCTATCAACGCCTTTTGCCGACGAGCTTCTTCCTGCCCTGCCTCGGCAATCACGATGTGGTAACCGAACAAGGTCAACCGTTGCTGGACGAATTTTCGCTACCGCCCAATGGCCCCGAGGGGGTGCAGGTCGAACGCAATTACTACTTCGATTACGGACCTGCACGATTCGTCGCGCTCGACACCAATCTTAAAGAACCCGACGGCGCCATTCCCCTCGAAACGATGCAAACGTCGGTCGCAGATTGGCTGCGCGATGTGCTTACGAACTGCGACGCCAAATGGAAGTTTGTCTATTTCCATCATCCGTTTTACACCAACAGCGCCCATGCCGCCGAAGGCTCGGCTCATCTCAAAAAAGCGTTTGTTGAAATCTTGGAAGAATGCAACGTCGATATCGTTTTTAACGGCCACAACCATTTGTACGAACGCACCGCCCCGCTGTATCAGGATGAAATCGTCGAGGAATCCCAAATCGGTCTGACCAATTTGCGACTGTCCGGGTCGGCGCTGCGCATGCGCGATCCAACGGACGATCAAAAGCGGCGTTCGCTCCTTTCAACAGGGGGGGCGATCGATAGGCGTCCTGCCAACGCACCTGAGGTTGAGCGCGGGGATGAATCGCCCGAACCCAGCTCAGTCAGATACGCTGACGCCAACGGTCAACATGGCGTGATCTACATTGTGACCGGTGCCGGTGGCGCGCATCGATATCCTGCAAACCCGAATCCGCCCGCCTACATTCGCACCTACAACGACGCCGTATTCAGCTTCACCGATATCGAGCTGCGGCCCAACGTTTGCTGGGTTCGGCAAATCGATACGACCGGTAAAGCCATTGACCGCTTTGTGATTCGCAAGGGCCCCGATCCTGCACGGGGTACCGATTGACGCTTGGGCTTGCTGCCAACGCTCGCTAGCGTTACACCAACGGTTCTATGCTGCGTCAACGACTCATTTTCGGCATCTTGATGATCGCCGCCCTCGTCGGCCTGCTCGCCGGCGATGCCGCACTGGACGGTACGCGTCTGCCCGATGACTGGCGCCCGCAACTTGGCGCATGGCAGATGGTTCGATTCTGCGGCGCGCTGAGTACGCTGGTGATCATGGCGTTGGTTGTATTTTCTTTGGCCGAGATGCGACAGCTCTTTCGCGCCGCCGGTGCGCTCTCGCTCTTGCAATGGCCCACGCTTATCAGCTTGATACTGATCGTTATTCCGTTCATCGCTGGCAACGGCACACGCAGCGATGCGTCGATCAACGAGTTGCTCGATCTGCGCTGGAGCCTCGCCGTGTTAACGGTCGGCTTCATCGGTAGCGGATTGATGATCATTCGGCGCGGCACTGTGGAAGGGGCCGTGGCGGCGTTGGGTACCAGTTGCTTTATGTTGATTTATCTTGGGCTGTTGCCAGCGTTTATGATTCGGCTGCGCGTCTTTGCGCCGTCGCACGGCGTATGGCTGCTTTTGTATTTCGTGGCCGTCGTGAAAATTTGCGACATCGGCGCGCTCTTTACCGGCATGGCCATCGGTCGGCACAAGTTGATCCCGTGGCTGAGCCCCGGCAAGACAATCGAAGGGTTTCTGGGCGGCATCGCGGCGTCGGTCTTAGTTGCCTGCTTGCCTGCCTTATATGTGACTTACGTTGCGGAAACGCCGCCCGACTGGGCTGCAGTCTTTCCCGCGTTGCCGTTGGCCGCCGTCTTCGGCGCGTTGATGGCCGTTCTGGGGCAGGCGGGTGATCTCATCGAATCGATCCTGAAGCGCGACGCCGACGCCAAGGATTCGGGCAGCAAAATACCAGCATTCGGTGGCCTGCTGGACGTGCTCGATTCGCTGCTGCCGACCGCTCCCGTCGCGTGGTGGATGCTGGTAAACTAGTTGCCTTGCAGATACCAGAACGATCCCCGGACGCTTGGGAGTACCGCCACCATTTCCGAACTCATCATCACGCTCGACGAAAACGACGACAAACGCATGCAGCTTTTCGGCCCCGCCGATGCGAACCTCAAACGTATTCGCGAAACGCTGGGCGTCAAGATTTACGCGCGCGGCACGTCGCTCAAGCTGGAAGGCGATCCAGAAGCCATTGGCAAAGCCGCCAACGTGATCGAACACCTGCGCGCCAAGCTCACGCGTGTGCCGCTGCTCAAGCGCGACGATGTCAACGATGCCCTCGCCGAAATCGCGGTCAAACTCGCCAAAGACGGCATGCCTACCAACGTAATCCCCGTCTTTCGTAAGTCGGCCATTATCTCACCCAAGACCGACGGTCAAAGACACTACGTCGAATCCATCCGCGATCACGACCTGTGCTTTTGTTTGGGGCCGGCGGGTACCGGCAAGACCTATCTGGCCGTAGCAATGGCGCTGTCGCTGTTGAAGGCCGGTCGCATCAAACGGTTGGTCTTGGCGCGCCCCGCCGTGGAAGCGGGTGAGAAACTTGGCTATCTGCCCGGTGACTTACAAGCGAAGGTCAACCCGTATTTGCGACCCTTGTTCGACGCCATGCACGACATGATGGAATACGAGCAAATCAACCGCTTTATGGTCAACGATGTGATCGAAGTGGTGCCGCTCGCCTTTATGCGCGGTCGCACACTCAACAATTGCGTGGTGATTCTCGACGAAGCCCAGAACGCCACCAAACAGCAGATGCTGATGTTCCTCACGCGCCTCGGTCAGCGTAGCAAGATGGTCGTCACCGGTGACGACAGCCAGGTCGACCTCGAAAGCGGTCGCAGCAGTGGTCTCGTTGATGCCGTGCGCCGACTCGAAAACGTCGAAGGCATCGCCGTTTGCCGCCTCGGCAAAATGGACATCGTGCGCCACAAGCTCGTCACGCGCATCGTGCATGCCTACGGTGAGGCGGGGAAGAATATTGGGTGACGACGCGTACCTGCATTAGAAAAGAGAATTGTGGCACAGGCGTCGCACCTGTCTTCACCGCCGAGACGGCGGTGCCACAGTGTTGCTTCTTTAGACACTACCGCTGATTAAAGAGATTCGTAACGACGCTTAGGCTGCCGGTATAATTCTGGCATGGAAGCGCCGCCTCACCAACCCGCCGGGTTTTGCCCCTACTGCGATTACGCGACTGATCCGGGCAAATGCACGGAATGTGGGCGGGAGGTTACGGAAGCCAATATCTGTGCTTCGCCGCGGCGACAACGGATAAAGCGCGTTGTCCGACGAACAGTTAAAACCCTCCTGATCGCCGCCGCGCTTGGTGGTAGTGGGTACGGGATCTATCACGAGATGCGGCCGCATCGGATCGTGCGATATTACTCGACCGATTATCTGCTCAATCGCGAACTGCAAAGTCCAAAAGATTATGTGTCCGGCGCTCGATCCGATTGGAACATCTATACCGAACTGTTTCGACGTACAGAGTCTAAACAGCTAACAAAGAAGCAATTTGATGATTGGTTGCGACTGTACACGGAAGAATATGCTCCCGATATTGACATACCGTCACCCTATCCGGTTGGTGTCAAGCTTGAGCTTGCAGGAAAAATCCCCCGATGCAGTTGGCCCCTGGGACAACCGGGAATTCCGCCCAAGTTTCCTGGGTTTTGGACCTACACGCATGAACACGACATGCTCTATATCGATGGAAATCTGATTGCGACGACTCGATTTGAGAAAGACGTTAGCCCAATCAAAATGTGGATAGAAATCGGTCTCTACAAACATCCGCGCGTCGCGCTTGCGCATGCACACACGCTGTCCCCTGGAACTCACCAGATCGAAATCAGGCGCACAATTCGTTTTGAAGATCGTGAAGAATTCAATATCGCCAGAAGTTGGGAGTCTTACTATCTGCCTACTACGATCACATACACATCACGAAAAGAGGTCGAGGTCGTTAACTTAGGTGCGGCAGCACTTACCAAAGGCATATACGATCACCGCGATGTTGAAGTTTTAAGGACCGAAATGGAGTTTGATGACTTTAGCAGCATAAGTGAATATAGCCAAAGACGTTCGCCTGTTTTCCCTGTAGTCGCTGGGTACTGCCTGATCTATCCAGACACGATCACTAATGCCGACAGCGATCCATGTATCTATCGAATCCCGCAAGACAATTGTCGCGTTTCCGAAATCTTCACTGTCTGTATTGCGGATGCAAAAGGTGGGCAGGCAATTTTTGTCCCGGATGCTGCCTTGGCATTCGACGCCGGCCATGGTTGGTACTTCAACGGCGTTATCGAATGGCACAACATCAAGATCGAAAATGGCATGCCCGTCTTCGGCCCGCCCGATGTGATTCGACCGTATGAGCCGCACGAATTCGATCTCAAATCGATGCTAGAAATTAGCAGGTCCTGACGGCACGCGAAGGCACCGATTGAATTTACAAGCGTTCAATTCAAAGGTGGGAATCGGACAATAAAAATCTACAACCGTCGCGTAATGCGACCGCGCGTTAGGTCGTACGGGCTCAGCTCCACGCGTACGCGGTCGCCGGGCAGAATGCGGATAAAGTGCTTGCGCAGGCGACCGGAGATATGGCCCAGCACCTGGTGCGTCTTGCCTTCGTGTTCGAACTCCAACCGAAACATCGTGTTCGGCAGGGCCTGCACCACGTCGGCTTCTACTTCAATGGCGTCTGGGTTGGCCATAAACAATCGGTCCTCAAACAAAAACTCTAGCGGCATACTTTCGCCGCAATCTATGTAAATGATAGCTGAATAGGGCTATTTCACAAGGTGCGACGCCGACGGGCGGCTTTTGACGCGTCTATTAGCACCCTACCGAGCGCGTCTGGCCGTGCGCGATCAACCAATAGACCAATTCAAGCGATGTTCCTCAACTGGAGTCGCAAGCAACAGCCAACAACCCATCAAACGCGTTGACAGGCCCCCTGGCGCGACGTACCGTCAATGCCAATAGCTGTCGCGGTCGTCATTTCCGCGCCGCCGCCAATCGCACCGAGCATCTGCCTAGGAGGAACGCGATGCCGCCCGCTTTGTTTCGTCGCCGCCGTCCTGTGATTGCCGCCCTATTGTTGCTACTCGTCGCCGCACCGGGCTGTAGTTCGTTTATCGTGGGCACTTGGACGGCCGATCCGATTCCGGAAGATCTCGATTTCTATATCATCTCCGCCGAGTTCAAAGACAACGGTGATTTTCAGGCCGTGGCCCGCACTACCGACGGCAAGACCCAGAACATGCGCGGTAAATACGATTTCAGTGGGTCAACGTTGACGCTATCGCGTCCCGGCGCCGCCGACCGCAAGTACGGGGCGATTTACTATGTGACGGGTGAGATGAGCATCTCCGGCGACGGCGGTAAGCAGACGTTGAAGAAGAAGTAGAAGGTGTCCTAGCGTGACGAGGGACGACCGCCAAGTTATCGAAATCAAGCGATTCGCGCACCCGCAAATAAGCACTGCTGACACAGCAGTGGCACAACTTACGACTGGCTTAGTTAATACAAGGAACTTGATCTAATCGTCGTCCGACGGTGAACCAATGCGCGCGCGGCGCTCGCGGTTACCTTCGCATTCGAGGCAGCGCAGCGCGAACGGCAAAAACTCCAGCCGTTTCTTCGGGATCGGCTTTTCGCACTCGACACAAATGCCGTAGCTGTCTTCGTCGATACGCTTGATGGCCTCGTCGATCTTCTCCAGCCGGGCGGCTTCATTGGCCATCAGGCCGAGCGAGAGGTCGCTTTCCATCCCACCCGAGGCCATATCGCTGGGGTCGGCCAAGCCCATTTCTTTGTGGGCGAGTTGATCCTTCTCGGACTGCATCATGGCGACCAGCAGACGGCGCTCGTCCGCAAGATCGTCGCGGATGGTCTTCAAAAATTCGGCATCGAAAGCGGGCTTGCGCGGCTTCTTCTTTTTGGGTTCGACCGGCGGCGCGGCCTCGACGGCACTCGCCTTGGCGGTCGTTGTTTTCTTTTTGGTGGTGCTCTTCTTTGTCGTCGTCGTCTTCTTTTTCTTGCTCGTGGTGGCGGAACTCTTCACCGTGCCTGCTTTCTTTTTCTTTGAGCCGCCGGTGGATGACTTCTTTCCCGCGGCGGTGGATTTGCTGGATTTTGATGCGGCCTTCTTTTTCTTGGTTGTCGCCTTCTTTTTGGACGCGGACGAACTGCTCTTCTTCTTCGTCGTCTTCTTCTTACCGGCGGTCGTCTTCTTCTTTGCGGCCATATTGCACCATGGGTGGTGGGATCGTGGGTCCGGAAAGGGCTCACCCTTTCCAAAATCGCGACCAAACTAGTAGCTTAGCGCCACAAGTCAAGGCGTAATCGGCAAGACGCGGTCGGTTTCACCATAAAAAAACGCCCGGGAGCCATCATAGGCACCCGAGCGTGAAGATTCTGTTAGATCGAATCCAGATTCTTAGAAGCGATTTAGCGCTTCTTCTTCTTGCCGGTCTTCTTGGCTTTCTTCTTGGTGGTCTTCTTTTTGGTGGCACCGCCGGGGAGGATGGCATCCTTGGCGGCCTTGGCGACGCGGAACTTCACCACCTTCTTCGCCGGAATCTTGATCGATTCGCCGGTGGCCGGGTTGCGGCCCATGCGTGCCTTGCGGTGCTGCAGCACCAACTTGCCCAGTCCGGGCAGCGTGAAGCCGTTCTTGGCTTCCTTGTATGCGGTTTCGAGGAGGCAGTCCATAAAGTCCACCACCTGCTGCCGCGTCATGTCGTTCTTCTCGGCCAGATGACGCATCAACGCCGTCTTGCTCATTGCTTTGGCCATGTTGTCTCCTTCACTGAATACTTTGAACCGTTTGTTGGGCGCTTTTTTCACTGCCAATGCAGCGAAACTGCGGGAAAAATAGCGTGTTTGGCGAATTCAGGCAATCCCTTTTTTCCTGAAAGGTGGCAAAAAAAGCCGTATTCACAAGGTTTTTTTGAGGGTGATGCCGTTTCGACGTTTGTTTGCAAGGGTTTTCGCACTATTTCGGTGCGACCGTCCCTGGATTATCACTTGAACACAACATTCAGAGCGTTCGCTGATCGACGCCGCGCTTATACTAGCCGACTGCGGGTTGGAGCCCGCGGTTTGTGTTGAAAGAATCGCTTTCGCTCCCTGCAAGAGGGCAACCATGACGCCGATGACGCAGCTAGATATACCCGGGCACGCCGTTCGTAGCGGAAAAGTCCGCGACATGATCGACCTCGGCACGACGATGTTGATCGTCGCGACGGATCGCATCAGCGCGTTTGACTGTGTGCTGCCGACGCCGATCCCGCGCAAGGGCCAAATCCTCACGGCGCTGTCGGCGTTTTGGTTTGATCGCCTCACCGATATCACGCCTACGCATTACATGAGCGTGATCGATCAGACCGCCCCGCCTGGGCTTGAAGATTACGTCGATCAACTGCGCGGTCGCGCCATGCTCTGTCGCAAGGCGGAGGTCATTCCCATCGAATGCGTGGTGCGCGGCTATCTCGCGGGCAGCGGTTGGAATGAATATCGCGACAGCGGCACCGTCTGCGGCGTGGCGTTGCCGAGCGGGTTGCGACAATCATCGAAACTACCCGAGCCGATCTTCACGCCCGCCACCAAAGCCGAGACGGGGCACGATGAGAACATCACGTTCGATCAGGCCTGCGACATTGCCGGTGTCGAAGTCATCATGCACTTGCGCGATGTGTCGCTGCGCTTGTTCGAAGCGGCCAGTCAACACGCCGAGCGCTGCGGTTTGATTTTGGCGGACACCAAATTCGAGTTCGGTTTCATCGACGGCCAGATTTATCTGGTGGATGAAGCGCTTACGCCCGACTCGAGTCGCTATTGGCCGGCCGACGAATACGAAGCGGGGCGCGATCAAAAGAGTTTTGATAAACAGTTTGTGCGGAACTACTTGTTAGAGCAATGCACCGAAGGTAAGTGGGATAAGACCGACCCGGCACCTGCGCTGCCGGATGAGATTGCGCAACAGACGTCGGCGAAGTATGCGGAGGCGTATGAGAAGTTGACGGGGATGGCGTTGGCTCACAATTGAGAAAGGAAAAAACGTGTCAGAAGAAAAGAGTATGTACGATTCCCTGTTGGAACTTTGCAATGAAGTTGCAGCACTCGATGCCAATCACATATGTTGTCGTCCTGATTTGGGACCTTTTAGTTTTGAAAATCTAGTTGTTCATGTCGCTGGGTTTATTTCAGCAGCCCAGTTGATTAAAGATCACCTTTCCACAAATACGCCTAATTCCTTACTCGAGAAGACAACCGAAAAATTTCAGACCTATTTAGGGCAAGTAAATCAGTTAACCGAATTCAAGCCAGATTCGGTAGATAATCCGAAAGCTAGGGTCAACGAAATCGAAAATAAGATTCAAGGTCACTTGAAGAACCACCTTGAGTTACTTCAGAACGAAGTTATTCCCGCTTTAGGATTCTATTTCTTAAAAGAAGAGATAAAAAACCAACGATCAACATTGCTAGTCGATGAGATTGAGGAACGACTGAAACAAGCTAAAGGCGCAGCACAGGAGATTGAGGATGCCAGGGATGCGGCTAAGCAAAGTGTCGGAAAGCTTGTCGTGTAAAAATACTCATCGGATTTTTTAAAACTGGCATCCGACCACAAGGTAAATGCGCGATGGTGGTTGGCTCCAATAATTATTCTATCCGGAGTAGCAATCGGAGCTACGATTTGGCTCACCCAAAATATGACGAATGACATCTCTGACGTAATTGGACGCATCATTCCAATATCGATTCTATACTTAGGAATAATATGGTCTATGCGCAACCACAGATCCCAGTCTCATCTGGCTGTTGTTAACAACCAAAAGGCCGAGGCTCTAAAGACATTTAAGACGTTTATTGAGTCCGCAGAATCCTCTGAAATTCGCGACGCGGTTTTGTTGGAGACAACTCGTTCAATATTTTCGCCAACGGTCACTGGATTTTTGGGTCCGAACGAAGAGCTACCATCTAGCCCAATATTCGACCTAGCACGACAACTGAACAAAACTGGTCAGTAGCGACACTATCCAACTGGATGTTTCGTCATTTTGGCAGACTTTCCCCATCCCTATCGCGTACCCTTCCGACCATACGTTTTTTCGCCCCTTTGGGCCTAAATCGACGAGGAAGGACCGATCGTGTCAAACTCGAATCGCAGCCGTCATGCCGTCATGTTGTCTCTACTCGCGATCGTGCTGTTCCTTCTCGGCAGCGCGCTCCGCCTCGTTGCCGACGAGCCGCCTGCCCCTTCAAGCGAGTCGCCCGCGCTGTCAAACGAGGAACTACAGGCCGACGATCTGGTCGTCGATAACGGCTTTATTCCCCTGCAAATAGCGGAGGGTGCCACCAGCGCCGCCGACACCGAATACGTCCTCATCGCCGGTGTGCCCAGCCCGGTGCCGCTCGATGCCTTTAACCCACGCCCGCCGATTGACGAACGAGTGCCGACCGACGGTTGCGAGATTACGCCCGAACCGTTGTTTGATCTCGGCGACGGTCGCACGACCGAGAGCGCGCCGCGCGGCGTGCAATCCGGTTTGCTGTGGCCCAATGGCGTGGTGCCGTATGCGTTTGGGAGTAACACGACGCCAGCGATGAGACAAGCGGCCTTGGACGCGATGATCACGCTGGAATCGGTCGCAGGCTTGACGTTCATAGCGGCGACGCAGCCCGAGGATGGAACGCGGATCGTCTTTTGGGATTCCGATGTAAACAGTTCGCCGATCGGCTATTCTCCGCCGATCTCTTTCGGGGGGCTTTCATTTCCCAAAGAGCGAATCATTCGCGTAACGAGTTGGGGCTGGCAAGCCATCATCATGCACGAAATCATGCACTCGCTCGGTATTAAACACGAGCAATCGCGCAGCGACCGCGATACCTATGTCGAAATCATCGGTTCGAACATCGAGAGCGGCAAAAGTCATAACTTCTCGCGTAGCGGCGGCCCTACGTTTGGTAATTACGACTTTCAATCGATCATGCATTACAGCAACTGTGCATTTTCCGATTGCGAGAATCCGTGGTGCTCGATCGGCGAGCCAGCGACGGATATGAGCCCCGAAATCCCGGCAACCCCCGGTTGCTATACCGTCGTCGTAAAACCGCCCTACGATGCGTTTTGGAACGGACGCATCGGCAACCGCAGTTTTCTTAGCGATGGTGACGTTGGCACATTGCGCTCTTTGTATGGTTTTCGCTTGGCACATGATGAATGCGACGATGGCGACCCGGTTGCCGGTGAAGGCACCTTTGCATTCGACAATCGTTACGCCACGGCCAGCGGCATCACCGGCGTCGCTTGCTTCGAGAATGGTACGACCGCCATCGACCGCGATGTGTGGTTGCGTTGGACCTGTGAAGCCGACGGGATTTACAAGCTCTTTAGTTGTTTGCAGACCGACATCGATACCAAGATTGCGGTGTACAACACCGGCAGTTGCCCGACGGAAGCGAACCTGATCAGTTGCAACGACGATACGTGCGGGCCGCGTAGCGAGTTGTTTTTCGATGCGAACGCCGGCGCGCAGTATTTGATACAGATCGGCATGCGACCGGTACCCACGCCGCAAATCGGCGACGAAGTGCGTCTCGGTAGCACGGGCACGATTACGATCGACCGCGAAGTGTTTAATAACACCTGCGCCACCGCCAGCGTCATCGGCGGTAACAACCTAACCATCCCCTACGACAACACGTTGGCAACCGAAGACGGTGTCGATAACGAACTGTGCGATGCGTCGGGCTTCGCCGGGATCGAGCACGATCTTTGGTGGCGTTGGACAGCCCCGCGCAGCGGAATCGCCACCCTCAGCACCTGTGGGCTTTCCAACGCCGATACGAAGGTGGCCGTTTACCTCGGCAACGTATGCCCGGAAGGCATTGCCATCGTCGCCTGCAACGACGATTTCTGCGACACACAATCGAGTGCATCATGGGAAGCTTTCGAGGGTGCGACGTATCTGCTACGTATCGGCGTATTTGAAAACGCGACCCCCATGCCTGGGCAGTTTACGGTCGGCGTGGAAACATTTCCCGATTTTTGCCCCGAAGCCGAAGTCATTTCTGAGGCGGGTCTCTACCAATTCGATACGCGTTTTGCGAGTAACTCCAATAGCTTCGGCGACTGTGGCACGGTTCAAACGAATTTCGAAAGCGATGTTTGGTATCGCTACTTGGCAGATAACACGCGTACCGTGCGCATATCAACTTGTTTCGGTAACAGTCTCGATACCATCATCGGTGTGTACGACTCGTGCCCGGAACTTATCGATGGCACGCTCGGTATCGATCGGGTGATAGCTTGCGATGACAACGCGTGCGGTGACCAAAGCGAGGTTGAGTTTAAAGCCGTCAACGGGCAGGAATATTGGATTCGTATCGGTACGCGAGCGGGCACACCGGGCGACGTGGGAAGTTTCAGCCTTACCGAACTCGCCCTGTTCGCCGAGAACAACTCGTGCAATGAAGCCATCGTTCTCGAAGGCAACGCGTTTCAAGTGCACGGTACATTCCGCGGCACCTTTTCCAGCGGATATGATGGCGGATGTTCGGGACCGGCCTTTGAAGATGATGCGTTTTATGAGTGGACCTCACCAGGCGTTGGTACGGTAAAGATCACGACCTGCGGCACGCGCGATTATCTTGGCACCGGCCCAGGCACGCACCTGACGATACACTCGGCCTGTCCGGCGAATGACGGCAATTCACTGGCGTGTAATCGCTCTGATTCTTTCAACGATGAGCCATTCTGCGAAAGCTACGGCAATATTCTGGCCGATGCGGCCGTAACGGTTTCCGTAACGACCGGCCAAATATTGAAGATACGGGTCGCGAAAGATTCGGCTGTGACCGGTAGTGATGACTTCTTCCTGAGCCTCAACTACGTCGGCCTGCCGACGATTGCCGATCAGAGCACGCTCGTCAGTACACTCGGCGCCGATGATATTCCAGCCAACCTCACGATACTCGACCCGTTGGATAACTTCACCTTCGAATACTTCATTAATCCACCGATCACCGTCCCCGGTGATCTGCCTACGAACATGCCCCTGTTCCCGTTTGACGACTTCCTCGAGCTACCGCTCATCAATGCGGGCAACTTACAGATCGTGCGCATATTTGGTAACGCGACTGAGGGCGGCAGTGTGATTGCAGGCGTAAACCCACTCGTTGCCGTGGCCAACACGGGCGGACTGACGGCGGTTTTCGATAACCCGTTGGCCGTGTTCGATAATCCATTGCTGCTGGAAAATGGTGCGATGTTCAACGAACCATTCTTTTCCAATCAGGACGTCATTGGCGCTCCCAATCCGCTGTTGGCCTTTAGCGCACAGGGCTTCCAACTCGTGGGCCCCGGCATCAACTTCTCGCTCGCGGGTGTTGTCAACAACATCGTCAGCGCAACGATGCCGTTGGTGCCGGTGCAAGGCGGCACGCAGACAGTCGGCAACAACTATTCCATCGTTGTGTTGGATCAGGGCGGCAACGGCTTTATGCCCGGCATCGTGGCCGTGGATGTCGACAGCCTCAGTACGCTACGCGTGGACGGCGTCGGTTGGAACTTCGTACCCAACGCCATTGCATCGATGCCCGGCACCAGTGACGAATTCCTGGTCGCGGGCGGTGCGGGCTTCCAGCGCGGCGGCGGCATCGAAGGCCAGATTGTGCGTTTCAACTTGGACGGCGAAACAGAAGTCCTTAGCGCCGGCGGCTACTTGGTAAATCCCACGGACATGGCCTTTGAAGCCGACGGTAATTTGCTCGTGGCCGATCCTGACGCCCAAGGCGGGCGGGGTGCAGTCATTCGTGTGTTCATGGGTGGCGACGCCGAAGACAACAACGATCCCGGCCCAGAACCACCCGCCGGTGAAAGCCCCGCCGGCGATCAATTCCTGGTCGCCATTGGTGAAGAAACGGATGGCGACCCCATCGCGCGCCCCGTCGGCGTTACGGTGTTGCGCTGCGAGCCGGTGTCTTATGACATCGTGGGCGGCTTTGATACGGGTGATACCAATCCGGGCGATGGCGTAGTGTTATCGACGTTCGGCACAGCTTCCATCCGCGCTGCCATTCAGGAAGCCAATGCCTCACCCTGCGATAACGGCGTGATCCTGAATCTCGGCTTTGGAATTTATGGTCTAGCACTCGGTGGCCAAGGTGAAGACGCGGCCGCCACCGGCGACCTCGATATCACCGGCTATTTACGCATCCGGGGCGTCGGTATCGACGAGACCTTTATCGACGCCAACAGCGTCGACCGCGTCTTCGAAGTGCATCCCGGCGCGACGCTTATCTTGAGCGACCTAACCATTCGCGAAGGCATCGGCGATGGTGCCGGCATTCGCAATCGCGGCAACCTGGCGCTGCATCGCGTGAAGATTACCAACAACAGCGGATCGGGCGGCGCCGGGGCGGTGCGCAACGACGGGCGCATGCTTGCGATCGACTGCGAATTCGCGTTGAACAACTCCACTGCCAATGGCGGCGGCATCAGCGGCTTCGGTACAGATTCGACGACGGACTTGCGCCGCTGTTTGATTCGCGATAATAACTCAAACCTCAACGGCGGTGGCGTTTGGTTTGGTAGTGGTGCGACCGTGTTTATGGAGAACGTCACATTCTCCGAGAATCAGGCACGCTTCAATGGTGGTGGCGTGTCTTGTAACGGTGCCACGATCGTTATGAACCATTGCACCGTGACGCTATGCGAAGCGGACAGCGATTCTGATGGTGTTGGCGACGGCGGTGGGCTCAGCCAAGCGGGTGGCACCATCAACCTAGCGAATTCGATTGTGACGTTGAACGTGAAGGGTCCCGGCACGCGCTCTGACCTTGGCGGAACGATTACTTCTGGCGGCTACAACAACATTCACCAAGTAGCGCCCGGCATTCTGACCGGCAACCTCGTCGGTAACATCACCGGCTTCGGTGCGAACCTAATGGGCTTGGCCGACAACGGCGGCGTGACGCGCACCCACGCGCTCGCTCCCGGCAGCATCGGCATCGACGATGCCGACCCGAATGCGTGCATCGCGTTCGATCAACGCCATAAGTTCCGACCATACGACGGCGACGAAGACGGTACGCCGCGCTGCGATATGGGAGCTTACGAGTTTCGTGGCCGCAAGGGTGATATCAACTGCGACGGCCTCGTTGACGGTCGCGATGTGCAAGCCTTTGTGGCGGCGGCGCTGAATGAGAACCAGTACAACGCACAGTACCCGGGTTGCGATTTGAGCAATGCGGATGTGAACGAAGATGGCAGCGTGCTGGTGGATGATATTGCCGCGTTGGTGCCGTTGATCTTGGCGGATTAATCGCAATGCTGACGGAGCACACCGGTTGCAAACCGGTGCCACAGCGCGGGTTGGAGCACCGGTCGCAAACCGGTGCCACAGCGCGGTCGGCGATCGCTCCCTCCCCCTCGCAGGGAGAGGGCCGGGGCGGGGGTTGCCACGGGCGGATTTAGTTTTCGAGCTAATCTTGAACGAACGCGCGCCGCTCAAATTGCCTAACTTGGTATCTCCGGCGGGTCCTCATCGCGCGTGCTGCCCGACCAATCATTGTTGCGCGTATTCGCATCCGCTTCGACAAAACTGCCGTCCGACGCGATCGAATATCCAAGCGACAACGCCGTGCGCTTCTCACCGTGGCCATCGGCGAAGATCACGTTGGCCTTGTCTTGGTGCCGCGTATCGACGGCGGTGCGCGGGCTACCGGCGTCGCCAGTGCCTTTATCGCCGGTCGCCGTGAGGCGCGGCGGATCGAGCGTCCAACCGTGATTGCCGAGCGCTTCAAACGCCCCGCCGTTGTTGTCGTATGGCATTCGATCGGCAGCAGCGATACCGGCTGCTGTGCCCATACAATCGGCGGCCAAGACGGTGCTTCCAAACGAAGCGATCATCGATCGGTTGACGGGGAAGTTATGAAACTTGCCATTGCTACGTCGAGCGTTACCGAGGAATTGATGGTTGTAACCGTAGGCGTAGTTGCGTTCGTCGATCAACTCGGGCGCTTCGGGGCATTGATAGACTTTGTTGTCGTAATCCTGCCGGTCATCAGTGACGCTTGGCAGTGACAGCGCAAACACGCCGACGGATTTCCCCATCGTCGCGGCCCAGCGCGGTCGATACTTCAAACCGTTTCCGATCTGATACCAATTCGCCGGGTTACCCGTACCACCACCGAGATTGGCCATGCGCCCGGGCAGACTGATGTCGTTGTTTTCGTCGGCGTAGTTGTGCCAGCCCTTACCGAGTTCGCGCAAGCGGGTGAGGCATACCGTCGAGCGCGCGTTCCGTCGCGCCGCGGATAAGCCCGGCAGGACGATGCTGATAATGATCGCAACAATGGCGATGACGACGAGTAATTCGATGAGCGTAAAGGCGCTGCGTGATGTCTTCATGAGTACGTTCCGTTCGGCTTGATCAGCAGGCGAGAGCGAGCGACACCAGTGGCGTCGCTATTCAAACTATCGTAAGCCCGAACGAAACTCTCACGCAATTCGGAAGGATTTACATTAAGCTTTATAGCCAATCACACAAACGTTCAAAACAGCCATGAAGTGGAATTGATACCATATGCACGTGCCAGGTGACGATTAAGTCTCATTTAGGTGATTGAAGGTGATGATTGATTAGAACGCTGACTTCTAATCGTTAGTTGCACACGAGGAATGCCTTAAGTTGCTTCGTCGTCGCCAACTGTTGCGTCTTCCACCGGCTTTGGAGCATCCTTGCGGGTGCTGCTGCGTGCCTGACAGCACAATTCGATCAGCTCGTCCAGCAATGGCTTCACCGATTCGGCATCGGTCTTGTTCAAAATGGCGACTTCGACGGCGCCGGCCGCGGTCGAAATCGGGTCAAAGCCGTAACCGCCAGCCTCGCCCTTCAATGCCCGCGTGGTCGCCACAACCGCCGCCATGTCCTGCTTCGTGTTGGCTTCTTCGATCTTACGAATCTTGCCGGGCAGCTCTTCAACAAAAGCATCGATCAGCGGCACCATGTCTTTTTCGCCGGCAAGCGAACTCATCAATGGTTCTTTGCGCAACGATGTCAACAGATTCGACAACATATCTTTCGTGTATGGCTTTGAAACGTACTGATCGCATCCGGCTTCCAGCGTGCGCTGTCGGTCTTCCGGCTGCGTCATTGCCGTACAGGCGCAGACAAACCCGGAGTACCCCTTTTCGCGCAACTGCTTGACGGCGTCGAATCCGTTGAGTTCGGGCATTTCCATGTCGAGCATGATCAAGTCGTACACACCGCTGAGCGCCTTCTCGACGCCAACGCGACCATTCTCTGCATGGGTAACTTCCGCGTTCAAACTTTTCAACAATGCTTGTGCTAGGCGTGTGATGCTCGGGTCGTCTTCGACCAGCAGCACGCGCGTTGTTGCAGCTTCGGCGCAAAACTCCGCGGGATCGATCGATTCCAGGAAGCGCACACCAACTTCGTGAATGCGACCCGTGATGTAGTTGCAGCGCACGATCGTCGCGGGCACGTTATGCCAGGTGCCATGCATCGTCGTTAGCTGAATCAGACATTTGGATCCGGGATAGACGAACGAACCGTGCAGGAAGCCAAGGCCGGTCGAACTGATATTACGCGTGGGCACAAGATAGGCGGTTGTGCCGCCGCCCTGCGCCTGCAAGTGCACCACGCAGCGCTTCACACGATACTGATAACGGGCATCAACCCGTTTATCCGCATCGGCGCTAGCACGATCCGCATCGAGTTTGTTGAGAATTTCCTCAACCTCGGTGTCGTCGAGTCGAACAGTTTTTACGAGGTTATCCGTACCAGCCACGCTTCATTCTCAAAATGGTTATGCCCGCTGCGCCTCTTTCCAACTACCGCCGTAGAAATAACTTCGGGCACTTCTTGACTAAAGGTAAGGTTTCAAATTGCGCGGTATTGCAGAAATTCGGGGCTGATAATAGGTCTCAGTCTCCAATCTCAGCTGTATGACTCAAACGGGTGTATTTTCGACCCCCGGCATCACTTTTGACGGTGCTTGCGACATTCCGACGCTGCGAAACACCTCCTGTATTGGCCGATAAATCTGGGAGATGAATGAATCGAAGCCGCCAAACGAACAAACGAAATCGGAACATGACTGTGCTAGCAACGAAGCGACGCGGCGGCAGTTTTTGCGCCAAGGATTGCGTCGTGCCGCGTATGTGGCACCCGTGGTCATGTTGCTTAAGCCGCCGCAAGCAGTCGCCGGTTCCGGCGGTAGCCTGATTACGCCGGGTACTTGATATGAGCCTGCATGCCTCGCCACCATCATCGGTAACACGCCCGCGCCAACGGCAGAATCTGCGCCTGCGACCGATCGACGATGGTGCACTGCTATATGACCCGGTGCGCGACTCGGTCCACTACCTCAACGCGACTGCCCTCTACGTTTGGAACCGATGTGACGGCGCGCATTCAATCCGATCCATCGCGCAACAATTGCATTGTGAGTTTGAGACCGTTGCTATCGCGACCATCGAAGCCGACGTTGCGGCAACGTGTCATCAACTCTTCGACGACGCGCTGTTAACCAACGAGATAGCGGCGTGACTACGATTGCGTCGCAAATCATGACTACCGACGTCGACGATGATCGTGCGGACAACGCCGATCAACACGACCACCCAAACTCGAATTGGCTTCGCTTCGATGCGCGACTTGGCCCCGTCAGCGTACGGCTGTTAACCAATTGCCCACGCGTCTACGCAGACTATGCGACCGTCAATCGGGAGCTGCAGTCGCAAGGTGAGGCGCTCGGGTTTCGAACAACGGTACTGGTCGAGAAGCGCCGCTCCTGGCGCACCGGCATCGCGCATTATCACATCAGCGGTGAGGTCGAAGAGCGCTTTACCGTGCGCAAGCGTGCGCGTGTGGTGCCCCATATTGATGGAATGATCAATCTCAGCGTGGCGCGGTACTTTGCAGAATACGTGCAATTGCATGCTGCTGTGTTGCAAAAAGGTGATGTCGGCTTGGTCATTCCCGGCGGCCCCGGTTTTGGGAAAACGACGCTCGCCGCCGCACTCATCAAACGCGGTTGGAATTACGCCAGCGACGAATTTGCCCTGATCGATCCGCAGACCATAGAGCTAGCCAGCTTTCCCAAATCGCTCAGCATTAAGCCCGGTTCTGTCAAACTGCTGCAAGATGAAGGCATCGATATCGCCGCACTGCCGCGCTTTCATCGCATCGATAAAGGCGCGATACGCTGCCTGCCCGCGACGTATATACGCAAAGACGCGCTGCTGGATCGGGTCATACCGCGATTGCTGATATTTCCGCAACTCGATAGCAATGCCAAACCATGTATTCGCGAACTGCCACGAGGCTTGGCGGCCATGAACTGCCTGCGACGCTGCTTCAACTTTTCTCGCTGGGGGCCGACGGCAATGGAGACGGTCGCGCAATTGTGCGAGCGCTGCGTGTGTTACGAACTAACGAGCGGTGATCTGTCAGAGACTTGCCAGCTTATCGACGAAGCCGCAGCTGAGGTTGCGCGCGGTCTTAGTGAAGGTGTGAACCGCAGATTGAAAGTCCCCCATGTCGATGACGCATCGCACGACATAAATCTACGCATCTCAGCCTGATAAACGATGACGCAAAGAATCTCTTCAAATCGATCTGTTGTCCGTTGGAACGAGCCACATGGCGTTGAAACAGACTGCAGTGTTTCTGGGCTGCTCGGATTACACACGCCGCACGATCTCGAAAGATATCTAGCACAACTCATCTGCGGCAATAAGAACATCACCGACCTGATACGGCAAGTACCGGCGGCTTTACTGTCTCGACTCATCGATCGTGCGATTGACCTAGGCGTATTTGGAATCGTCGATGAGCGCGTGTTTGCCGCGCGTATCGACCTGCCATCGTTGTTACAAAATCGCCTGCAGCGCGAACGAGAGCGCACCGCCATTCAAAATCGACATCGCTTCAAGCAATCCTTGCGATTGATCGAATGCTTAGCAGACGACGAAATCCCCTACGTACTCTTAAAAGGGGCCGCGCTGATCGCATGTGGCGCGGCCGACATCGATGCACGTCCGATGACCGATGTCGATATTCTGATTCGTGCGCAAGACGCGGCGCGCGTCGAACAAATCATCACCAACCTCGGCGGGCGCGCCGGTGCCGATTTGGTGCAAGACGATTTCTATCCCAGGTTCCACTACGAACGCGAGTACCTTCTCGGCAATCCGCCGATCAAGATCGATCTGCACGTACGTGCGTTTCGACCGACGCTCTTCGCCATGCGTACGCCGGTCGATGCGTTTTTGCAGGAATGTGATGACGCCGAACTGCTCGGACAATCGGTTCGTATCCCGAACGCAACGATGATGCTTTTACATCTTGCGGTACATGCCGCCTGCCACGGCGGTAAGCACTTGCGTTGGCTGTATGATGTTTATCGCTGGCTCACCATTAATCATGAGCAGATAGACCCGCAGCAAGTAGCACGCCGTGCCGAATCGTGGCGGCTGACTGCACCGTTGCGTCTTGCGCTTTTGAATGTTGGTAGTGTGTTCAACGCAGCGGAACTCGTTCAACCCTACCTCAATGCCCTATCCCAACCCAACGATGCATTGGCATACCTAACGTTATCGCAAGCCCCCCGTGCGTTGGATCGCCCGGCCTACGATGTGCTGATCAACGCCCTAGGCGTTCCCGGCTGGCAGCGTAAATGGCAATATCTTGGTGCCGTAGGCCTGCCCCACGAATCACACCTGCGCGAACACTACCGAGGCAATCACATCGGTTGGCGTTGGGTGGCACATGGTGTCCGAATTGGCAAGCGCGTATTACCTCGTCGTGCGACCGACGCCGCTTAGTTAAGACGCGCCACCCATTTCATAGTGGGTTTGTCAATACAATTAATAAACCGGTGATTCTCTGCATCATTAGCTTTGTTGTCTTGGCAAGTAGATACTGTGTTGAAAAAAACTGCCGTGCAGGCCACAACCCTTTCAGGGTTAAATCGCGATCGGGCAACGTGACCCGGGGTAGCCGCAGTAGCGGCAACCCCGGGCTATTTTTTGTAACGCCTTCGGCGTATTGATCGGATCGATGGCGTGCCTGTTTCAGATGTGGTGGCCTGAAAAACTCGAACGCGTGATTGACGCATGATCCGTTCATTCGGATATGGTCGCCATACGGATCACTTGTTTAACGTGCAATCTCGTCGCTCATATATTCATCAAATGATCGGGATGATTCTCGGCAAATGACTCAACGCCGCCAGCATAGCAGCCCAATATCCGCCGAATCGTGCGGTCTTCATCTTTGCTGTCGTAATTCTCCACCAGCGGCGGGCTGATGCGCAATTCGTAATGAAAGTACGGCTTGGAAATGACGAAGCCTTGCAACACTTCCGAATTACAGCGCATCGCTATCTGCAACGGGCCGATCAAGACTTCGCGATCGGTACCAAACATCGAAACAGTCATCGTCTTGGTCGTTTGCCCGCGACGCCTTTCGGGGTCGAGCAAGCTCGCGACGATTTTGTTGTCTTGCAGATGGCGATAGATGCCGCGCGGGAAGGAATTGGCAGCAAACATCTTCATACGCCGAATTTCGGGGAACGTTTCAACGTAACGGTTTTGAATGTAACGCCGCACGGCACTTTCCTTTCCGTCGCGCACACCTGCCAATTCGAAACCCAGCAAGGCCATCAATAAACCCGCGATGTGATGCGATCCGAAATGGCAGAGCGCAACGTATACGCCGTTGCCCTTCTCGTGACCGTCTTTGACGTGCTGCACGCCCGACAGCTCGATACGATTCATGATCTGATCGCGCGGGATACGATCGAGGATCGTATAGAAGATCTTGTCGCAGCGCATGCGGGTGAAGTAGCCGATGCATGCTTTGCGTCGAAATTGCGGTGTGGCGCGCTCTTTGAAATATGCTTTGAGTTTGTCGTGTACCCGACGGCGGCGACGGTAATCCACCAGATACTCACCGATGCCAAAGGCGTAGCCCAGCAGATAAAGGCCGGAAAGGCTGAACACGCGCATCCACACGCGCAAAAACGCCCGCACGATTCGAATCCGCACCAGCGTGAAAAAAGGCACCGGGTGCTCTTCGATCGACATGATGCCGGGGGAGGGATCACCGCGCTGTGATCGCGCTGCCCCGCGCTCGTCGCTTGAATCGCGGTCAACGGGCGCGTTGTTGGCGCGCAACCCATCCTCGGTGTGTTTGCCAGTCGCACCTTCCATGACGTCGGCCGGCTTTTCCGAGGATGCGGTCTTCATAGATCGTTGTCGAACGCCCGCGGGCTATTCGTCGTCATCGTCCTTGGGCTGGTACTGTGCCATGACGGCTTGGGCTTCGTTGCTGGGCACCGGCTCGTAATGCGAGAACTCCAGCGCGTAGCTGCCCTTACCGCCAGTCATCGAACTCAACCGTGAATGATAATCGGAAAGCTTGGCCAGCGGCACCTGTGCTTCGATCAGCGTCATATTGCCCGGCAGCAAATCCTGCCCCGTCGGGCGACCGCGACGTTGGGCCAAATCGCCCGTGATATCACCCACCTGATCCGTCGGTGCAGTCACTTCGACGTTGACGATCGGTTCGAGCAAGACCGGCTTGGATTTCAGCACGGCGTCTTTGAATGCGAGCTTGCCGGCGGCTTTGAACGCAACTTCTTTAGAATCCACCGGGTGATGTTTGCCGTCGGTGATTGAGACCTTCACATCCTGCATGGGGAAGCCTGCCAACGGCCCTGCTTCCATCAGCTCGGTTACGCCCTTCTTGATAGCGGGCTCAAATTGCCCCGGAATCGAGCCACCGAAGATATCCCACGCCCATTCGAGCGTCGGGTCGCTGCCGCGTTCGAGCGGATCAATCTTGAGATAGACCTCGCCGAACTGTCCGGCACCGCCGGTTTGCTTCTTGTGGCGATAGTGCCCTTCGGCCCCCTTGGAAATCGTTTCGCGATAAGGGATCTTCGGCGTTTTGGTGTCCACTTCGAGCTTAAACTGCCGCGCCATCTTGGAGAGAATCACGCGCAGGTGCATATCGCCGTTACCGCTGATGACCAGCTCGTGCGTTTGCGGATCGTGATTGACCTTGAAGCACGGGTCGGTCTCGGTGAAACGGTGAATAGCCTCGGAAAGCTTGCCTTCATCGCCACGCGCTTTGGGCTCGACAGCCAAGGCATACATCGGCTGCGGGAACTTGGGCATCTCGACATGACCGTCGTTGGCCTCGGTGAAGAGCGTGTCGCCGATGTTCAATTCCATCTTAGCGACTGCCACGAGGTCACCCGCAATCGCCTCATCCGTCTCTTTATGATCGCCACCCACAAAGTAATGAAAGTGACCCGGTCGATGCCCTTTGCGATCGCCGGTGGCCATGATGTTTTTGTCGGCCTTGGTCGATCCCGAAAGCACGCGGAAGTAGGGATACTTAATTTTGCTTTTATGATCGACGGCAACCTTAAACACCTGCCCCACAAACTTATCACCACCGACCTGAATCTCTTCATCATCTGCATCAGGATGCTTCAGGAAACGCTTTTTGCCTTCCAACGGGCACGGGCAGCAATCGACGATGAAGTCGAGCAGTTCCTTAATGCCGATTTCATCTTTGGCGTCGGTAAAGAGCAACGGCACGATCGTGCCGGCGCGCACGGCCTTGACGAAGTTCTCTTTCACCAGCTCGATGGGCAGGTCGCCCTCCTCGAAGTAGCGATTCATTAGTACGTCGTCACATTCGGACACGCGCTCGATGATGTTGGTGTGTTCGTGCTCGACGTCGAGAATGTCCGACTGACCGCCGCATTTTTCTAAGCAATTGATTACCGACTTACGACCTTGAGCGGGCAGATTGATCGGTGCCACCACTTGACCGAATGACTCCTTGATATCGTTGACCAGTTGCTCAAGGTCGGCCGATTCGGCGTCAAAATGGTTTACGATAATGACGCGACCGAGACCGAAGCGTTTGGCCTGTTCGCGCATGCGGCGCGTATTGACCTGAATACCACCGGGAGCGTTGATCACGATGGCGGCCGTTTCGACGGCGGCAAAAGAGGCCACTGCCGGGCCGATGAAGTCAGGCGCGCCGGGCGTGTCGATCAAATTCAGGCGCTTGCCGCGATGCATGACGGCCAGCACGTGCGAATCGATCGAATGGCCGCGATCCTTTTCTTCGTCATCGACATCGAGATGGGAGGTTTTGTCATCCACGCTGCCCATACGGCTGGTGACGCCTGTCGCATGCATGATCGCCTCACACAACGACGTTTTGCCCGAGCCGCTGTGCCCCACGAACGTCATGTTCCGAATGTCACCCGTCGAATAGGCGGTCATGTGCGTTACCTCCGCAGAATTGGATTGTGATTTTCAAACCGCAGGCGGGGCGCAACAAGCGAGTCGAATGACCGCCGGAAAATGCGCCACGCCGGTCGGCAATTCGGCCAATGATAGCGGGTGGGCTTTATGCGAACAAGGTATGGGGAAGGTAGACGGACGGTTCTGCGGTGAAAATTAGATCGGAGGAATTCCGACGCCTCAATTCTCCGAGAGTGCCCCTGCCCCTCTGGGGCTGGGGGACTTGACCACTTCACGAACGACTTCGCCCCGAGATGATTCGTCAGCATCCACCGGCTATTAGCCGGTGCCACAGCGCACCCGTCGCTCTCGAAACTAAGCTACTTTAAATGACACCAACAAAATCAAATCTAGCAATCAAAACCGAGCGACCAAACACCGCGATAATTTACACTGCTCTACTATCACCCCACCAAGAACAACGCAATCGATAAATACAACGTCGCGCTAACCGCATCATTAACCGTCGTAATCAACGGCCCCGTCGCAATCGCCGGATCAATTCCCAGTCGTCGAAACAAATATGGCAACGTCAGCCCCATCGATCCTGATAACAAAATCGCCAGCATCATGGCGCTGCCGACCGACGCCGCCAATCGCACCGTCGAAGCCGTCATCTCGGGGGTGCTGCCATCACCGCTGCCGTGACCCGCGCCAATGTTCATGCCGGAGTTCATCACAATAAACGCGCCTGCCGCCGCGAATATCCCCGCACCGATTCCCAAGATTCCCGCAATGCGCATCTCGCGATAAGCGGCCCGGCGAAATTGGCTGGCCAACACATCACCCGTCGCCAAGGCGCGCACAATCACGGTCGAGATTTGCACACCGGCATTGCCGCCCATGGCCGCAATCGGAATCAGGAACGGTATCAGCAGTGCGAAGATATTCTTATCCATCTGCTGTTCGAAGAAGATCGCAATCAGCGACGCCGCGAACGTGCCGCCCAAACATGGCAAGAGCCACCGCGCCCGCACACTGGCCGCATAGAGCACGCTTTGCCGCGAAAATTCGTCGGCATCGGTACCGGCCATATGGAGGATATCTTCCTCGGCTTCTTCTTCGGCAATTTCGAGCACGTCGTCGTGCGTGATCACGCCGACCATGCGGAAGTCGTCGTCGACGACCGGCAACGCCACGACGTCGTACTTATCGAACTTGTTCTTAACTTCTTCCTGATCGTCGGCGACGTTGGCCGTAAACAAATCGTCGAGCAGCAATTTTTCAAGCGGCATCTCCGACGGGTTCGCCACCAACCGCACGGGCGGCACCACGCCGACCAGCTTGCCGTCGCGATCGACCGAATACACGTAATACAGTTCGACCCGCTGTTCTTCGGTGAGCTTGCGGATCATATGTATCGCATCGCCGACCTTGGCGCTAATCGGCACCGCCACGAACGCCGTGTTCATAATGCCGCCGGCGCTGTCTTCGTCGTATTGACGCAGCGGCTCCACGGCGGCGCGGTTTTCTTCGGGTAGGTGCTCGACGATTTCATCGGCACGCTCGGCATCCATCTCGTCGAGCACGTCAACCGCATCGTCGGCGGGCAACTCGGTCAAGACAGCCGAGACCTGTTCGGGCTGGAAGCCGTCGAGCATTTCCGAACGGACGGATTCCTCCAGCAACACGATCGCTTCGGCAGCCGTGCGCGGCGGCAGCAAAAACAGCACGCGCGAGCGCTCTTCCTCGCTCAGCGCTTCCAGACAGTCGGCCACATCCGCGGCGTGCAGATCTTCGAGGAACGCTTGCAACTCGGGTTCGCCGGCATCAGCCAGCACGGCGCGGAAATCCTGCAGGAGGCGGTCGTTATCCTCGTGGCGGCGCGGTTCGCTGGTTGACGGTCCTTCGACAGGCATGCGGGCATTATTGCGGCGGCCCATTTAAACACAACCGATGCCGCTGTCTCAGTAAATTTTGACAAAGCCGCACCACTCGGGTTTAACTGCCGGCCGCATGAATGTGTTGCACTTCGTCAATGCCTACTTTCCGTCGACCGGCGGCACGGTCACCAGAGTACACAATCTTTTCTTTGAAGATAGCCACCAGCACACGCTGATCGTACCGGTACCGACCCAGGACGATCAGACCAGTGAAACCGTCGAACAGATATCAAATTTGGAAGTTGTGCGTGTACCTGTCGCCGCGCCTCGCGGGCTCAATCGCTTTCGCGGCAGCTACTATCGCCGTCAGGCAGATCGTCTGATGCGTCACGCCCTCAAAAGAAACCCCGATATCCTTTATGGACACAATCCGCTGACGTGCGCATTGGCCAGCCTCGCGTTTCATCGGCAGCGGCCGGATATTCCGTTTGTCTATGAAGCCCATGGAATCATGCGCGACTATTCCAACGTGGGGCCGGGGCATCCGTTGAGTGCGTTACGCGATGGGATCACCCGCCGCGCGCTGGGCCGTTTCGAAGCGCCGGTCTTTAAAGCGGTCGATTGCGCGATTGCGCAGACGCGGGCAGCGGGAACGCGCATCAAGGAACTTTATCGCCTGCCGCCGGATCGCATTTTCGTCGTTCACAATGGCGTCGATTTGGATCGATTCGACCCACGCAAATGGAACACCGAGCGAGACGCATTACGGTCAAAACATGGGTGGCAAGATAATACGATCGTCTTTTACGCCGGCTATCTCGACGAAGTCAATGGCATCGCCGCCCTGCTCGAAGCCACCCGGAACCTGAGCGAGAAAGCCGCCACCCGCATAAAGGTCGTGATCGCCGGTAAGGGCCCACGCGCCGTTGCCGTCGAAGATGCCGCCCGGCAATATCCAAGTCGCCTTGAATTCCTAGGATCGGTCCCCCATGATGCCATGCCAGCGTATTACGCTGCCAGTGATGTATTTGTGATTCCGCGCCCGCCGTTTCGCCCGGCCGAAACGCTCTTGCCGATGAAACTGCTCGAAGCCATGGCAATGGAGAAGGTCGTTCTCGTAAGCAACGTAGGCGGCATGACCGATGTCGTGCACGATAATCGTAACGGTATGCTGTTCGCCAAAGGGGATACGGCGGCTTTGACCGAGCAGCTCGAACGATGTGCCGACCTACCCCCCTCGATGACCCAATGGGGCAAGGCCGCCCGCGTGACTGTCAAAGATCGATTTTGTTGGAAATCCTCGCGTGCGCAACTGAATGAACTGTTCGAAGCGGTCGTCAATCAAAAAAAGGCCTGATTGATTTCTTCGAATACGGGCGCGACGGCAACCATACGCTGTCGCACGGTTCTAGATAGAAGATTGCATGCCACAAAGGGGCGTTTCATAAGATGTTCTTAACCGCCGTCGATGACAAATATCTGGACGAAGCGCAGTACCTAATAAAGTCGTGCGCCCGTCATGCCCCAGCGTTTCGCTTTCACTTGTTTCTGGTCAATTCGACCGATGAACGCGTTGCCCCATTGCGGCAGATTCACCCGAATCTCGAAGTCAGGCACGTAACATGGGAGCGGGACGCATCGCGCTGGCGCGGCATCATGTGCTGCGCGCGGTCGATCCCCATTGCCGAACTCATTGCAAAGTCGACCGAACCAGTGATTTACTTGGATTCGGATATCATCATGCGCAAATCACCGGCGGGGTTGCTGAAGGAGCTGGATCAACACGATCTACTCATTCGCCTGCGTCCGAATATGACGCAGATCGGCCCTGTCGGCACACCGCATGCGGCAAAGTTCAACAGCGGCGTCATCGCGATTCGCCCAAATCCGACGACCATCGCGTTTGCGGAGGAATACAACAACACGATGCGGGCCTGGATCGACGCGGGCAAACCGATTATCGAATGGCGTGAAGAAGACAAGACCGACGCCTATATCGACCAGGAATTTCTGTATCTCGCCTACGAGAAATTCAAGGATCGGCTGAACTTCAAACCGCTGCCCGACGAATATAACGACGCCAAGTTCCACGCGGGTAGCACGTTGTGGCACGGGAAGGGTCGAGCCCGGCGGCACCCGGCCTATCGGGTCGCCAAAATGGAACTCGACTCGCGCGGGAAAGCACTGTTATTGGCAGGCGCGCTGAGCCCGCTTTCACTCGCCTACAAAGTCGTCCGTGCAGTAAAGGCGACACGATAATCGCAAGCGCGCAGCCTGCCTCGATCGCATCGCAGAGAGCCATCCGTCAGTATGACACCATCCATTACCAAAGGGAGTGACTTTTCGAGAATTGCCCGTCATAGCGCGGTGTACTTCGTGGCCAGCCTGCTAACCAAAGGCCTGCACGCTTTTTTGCTACCGGTCTACACCAAATGGTTATCGCCAAGTGACTACGCAACGTTTTCGAACCTGCTCGCCATTGCCGGCCTTATTGTCGTTGCCACCTCATTGTATCTCGACAATGCCTATGCCCGTTTCTATTTCGATGCATGCGACGAGCCGAATAAACTCCGATCGTTGTTTAGCACGCTTTTCGTGTTTATCACCGTCTGGGGCGCTCTCGTCGCCGGCGCCCTATTCTTCGTTCTAGCACCTCATCTGTCGCGGGCGTACGACATTCCAGCGCTACCGTACGTCGCTGTTGTTTGCCTGATTCCTCTGTTCGCACAATTCAATGCGCTAGCGCGCACCCATTTTCGCTCGCAACACCGCTCCGGCCTCGTTACATCCGCCACTTACATACTAGCCGTCGTTAATGCCGCCGTTGCCCTGACGATCCTGCTCGGAATCAACGCCACACCGGCAGCGCTACTGTGGGGCGTGCTGGCGGGTGAGGCAGCCTCGGCCACGTTCTTGTTGTTTCGCTTGTTTCGAGACGACGTCATCGGGTTGGACCTCGATTATCAACAGCTACGATCCGCTCTTACCTATTCGATCGGCCTGATCCCGCTGACCGCCGCTAGTTGGTTATCCGGCTATTCCGATCGCTTGTTAATTTCTTGGCTCGGGGATACGAGCGCCTCGGGCATTTATTCGGTTGCGTTTGAACTCGGGCGCGTCATCAACATCATCGTTTGGGCCATATTTATGGTCTACGGACCGATGATGTTTGCGCTGCTCAAAGAAAACAAACCCGAAAATGAAAAAAGAATCGAACGCTTCCAATCGGTTTACATTCACCTGCTAATTGGCAGCGCTTTCTTTCTGAGCTTGTTCACACCAGAATTCTACCGATTGTTCATTAACGAGAGCTACAACGAGGGAATTCAATGGGTTCCGATCATCGCTGCGGCATTCGTCTTCGGAGGACTGCGCAAACTTTACGCCACACCGATTTACTACCATAAACTCACGATCTACATCTCCATCGGCGGCATCGTCCAGGCCGGACTTAATCTGGGTCTCAACTACTTTCTCATCCCCAGCTTTGGAGCCGCAGTCGCCGCATGGTCGAAACTCGCATCAATGAGCGCGATTGCGCTGTATTTCTATGTGTTGTGCCGGAAATATCAGCCGCTTAAGATGAATCTTCGCGCAGGCAGTTCGACCGCTTCGACCCTTATCGCGTGCACATTGGCATACCTGTTTGTGCGTTACGGCCTGCATCTGGAAGGTGGTTGGTTGTTCGCCGCAAAATTGGTGATCCTGATCGGCGCGTTGGTGTTAACGTTGAAGTCTCCTTTCGGAAATTCCATGAAAACCCTGTTGACCGAATCGAAAGCGAGAAAAAGTAAGCCCGCAAAAAACCGAACTCCGGAAACTTAGCCCTCGCTATCGGCCTAATCCACCGCAAATCGCTAACGGCGAAAATATGAAACGATCTCCTGGAATCTCCGTCTTACTCGCCACGCAAAACGAAGAAGCGACGGTCGAAGCATCGATCCGCTCGTTTTTATCGTTTGGCGACGAAATCGTAGTCGTCGACAACGGCTCAACCGACAACACGATCGATATAGTGCAGTCGCAGGTCGCCGCCCATCCCGAAAAAATAAAGTTCTTTCACGAACCCGCACTACCCGACCTTTATCACAACCGTCAATTCGCGCTGGAGCGATCGCGATTTCGCTGGATACTTCGAGGCGATGCGGATTTCATCGCGTACACGAGCGGTCGCTGGAATATCGCGGGATTGCGGGATTACTTAATAAACGGAAAACGCACATTCCCTCCGGCAATTGCCGTTCCGCTCGTTAACGTATCGGTGGACTTCTGGCATACCGGGCAACCACGCAACCCCGGAGGGATGGAAAACAATCTCGAACGATGGTATCTATCACCGCCGTACACGTCGGATCGTGTCAGACTGTATCGTTATTTTCCAGGCTTTCGATTTGAACGACGCGGGCGTTGGGAAGCAACCCGGTATCACCTGATGTATCGATTGCTGGCAAAACGCTGGCCTCACCCCGTCTGGATGCATTGCACCATCAAGCCCGACATGCATCACTTCTTTCGATCGGAGCGTACCAACTGGCGACAACTCGGTGATTTTCAGCGCTTCCCAACGCTCTCTTCATATGTCGAGCATGTTGTTACGGAAAAGTACGATACCACCGATCTCGATGAAGCCGCGCGACGTTATATGGAGCGACACGTCTACCCGTTCCTCATACCGTACAATGAAGCGGAATACGGCCCCTATCCCGAAATCGTGCGCGAGATGATGGCTACCAACCCGATTTTTCGGCTGCAAGACACGCCGACTGGCAAAGTTCGTCATCGAGTCGACGCGACTGAACCTTCGAAATCGCAGGCCCAACAGATCAACGCATAACCCACGTGGGACAGCCTTAAATGGACCGCTTCCTGAATAATTGGTCGCGCTGGATTGAGGAACAGGTAAGACCCGACGGTGCGATTTGCGACCCTTATTCAAAACACCCGCTGCCCTTTCAATACCATTACGCTGCGTACGTATTAGGTCGTTTGAGCGATGCAACCACGACGAATGATGATGCTGGTCGCAAGCGCGTATGGCAATATTTCTCTCGTCTTTCGTCGCAGCAAACGCGTTCATCACGCGAATTCAATGGTTTTCTACTTTGCCTCGCCCATTGGGCGGCCCTACGGCGTCAATTGAGTTTCGCAGAAGAGCTTGCCAAGCATCTGGCAAAAATGCCACTGCCGGGCATCGATTCGCTGCAGTCGCGCAACCGCAATTTCGCGTTCATGCTGGATTTTGAGTTTGTTTACCGTTCGACGTTTCTTCAGATCGAATGCGATCAAACTTTTCGCACCGAACTCGATGGCTTGCTGGAAATAGCACAAAGCCCTGATGGGCTATACTTTGATTCGCCGGCCCCCTCCGGCGGTGGTTATCCATCCGCCGTTTACGTAGCCAAAATCGCACTCACGCGTTTGCTGGGCGCAGTTATCAACGGGCAACATCATCAGAGGGCCGAGGCGCAAAATGCAATTGATGTGCTGATCGACTTGGCAGATATCGACAGAGTCTTATCGTACGGTCGCTCACAACTGTCCCTTTTCGGCTATGCGAATCTGTTGTGTTGTTGCAAACTTCTGGCGTATGAAACGACTGACTCACGATATGCGCGAATTGCAAGCACAATCGAAGACATGTTGCAATCCTGGCAGGCACCCCAAGGCGAGGTGGGTTTGAATCCTGCGAGAGCGAACCAAGCGCGCTCGGGCTTCGATCAATACATGCATGCCATCGTTTACAATGTGTATGGTTGGGCAATGCTGTGCCTAACCAACCGCATAACCAGTTCAGATGCCAATCGCCAAGCGCGTTTACAATCAACGAACCCTGCCGCCGCACCGCCAACTGTCAACAATGAAGGCCATAGAGATGCCAACACCACCAACTTATTGCGCTATCAATCGCATGCGTACGACTGCCTGATCGCAACCCGCCGCTTTAATGATGAACCGAAACTCGGGCGGGATGCCCGCTATCAACCTACCGTGCCACAGATTCTTCGCCATCGGCAAACAGATATCATTCCACCCATCCCGCGCGACATCGGTGGATTTATTCGATTGGCTCAGCGGCAAGGTTGGTTCGAGGGCATAAGTGCAGGCCTGCGCGCCGGACGCTTCTTGTTTTCCAACGCGTACTTCGACGATTTCCTCGATCGAGCCGGCTTCTTACCCTACCTTCAGATTGGACGTTTTAAGAAGGTGTGCGCGGGGGATCAGCAAGATATCTCCTGCGAGCGGGTACAAGAGAACCTATCAATTACGACGCAATTCGAGCTGAACGCCGAACTGGATCGACGCACGCCTTGGCGCAAAGTGCGGCATAACTCAAAACGATCTCGCTCCTACGGTACGCTAAACACCAAGATTTCCTGTAAACCGACAGCAATTTCTTTCCACCATTCGATCGCCTTGGCAGAATCCCTACCGGCAAAGGCAGAATTAACCCATCTAAATCTTCGACTTACCGCTGCGCCTTCAAACCATCGGGAAGCCGACGGCTGGTGGCAATTCGAACCGCAAACAGGCATTATCATTCGACATCGACCGACTGTCGGACGGATCGTCGCCTCTGAATGTGACGGCACCACCGGTCGGGTTATCTACCTGCGAGCTTCAACAAACGTGACGCCGACCACAAAATTGGATATACAGACCGAATTCAGTTTCGACGAATCCGAGAGTTATTCATGACGGCCCGTTACAAACTCGCGCTATACTTCGCCTACCGCTTTGTTACCAAGCAGTGGTGGGACATTTTTTATTGGTCGGGTGCGCGGATCACCCACAGCCTGATACGCCTAAAGCGACCCGATCGACTCACCAACCACCAGCTACTGTCGTTGCTTTCGTGGCATGCACACCAAACCGAAAAGGCCACCAAGCATCGCTCTGCCGATCCGCCTGCCAACAAACCCCGCGGTTTTCGTCACTTCGATGCCCTCGGGCATTATCTGGCCGAGGCCGACCGTCGCGCCGATCTGAAAGACACCGATACAGCTACCCTCGCTTGGATTCATGATGTCTACCAGGCGTACGAACAGTGGCGGGCAACGCCGGGATGGATCAACATTACGGCTCCCAATGACGAGACTAAGCCACCAACTGTCGGCGTCGCTGCCGCAGACGTAGCAACCCTCATCAAACGCCGCACCAGCGCCCGCGTTTGGAAGCCGATTGCTATCTCCGACGAGATTATCAACAGCCTTATCGATGCCGGCTTACAAGCGCCTTCTTCGTGTAACCGTCAAGGCGTTGTGATCACCGTTGCCGAAAACACATTTCCCCGCACGCTGAAAGAAGGCGTCAACAATGCCTTTATGCTGAACAATGCAGCAGCCATTTTCTACATTGCCAACGACCCGTCGCTGTACCCAGAACGCCAAGCCCCCGCACTCGACGCCGGCATGGCCGCGCAGAATATTCTACTATTGGCCGAGGCGCATGGCCTGTCCGGCTGTGCGATGTATCACAGCGAATCATTCAATCAAAAAGTGTTGCGCAAACAACTTGGCATGTCGCACAACCTTTACATCTATGTCGCGCTGCTGATCGGCTATCCTGACGAAGTTGCCATCAAGCCGCGACGCATGTCCCACGCCATCCGCGCTAGGCGCGTGCGAAATGCTGCTGAGTAGTGCCTAATTCGAATCGTCGGTGATTGCCGGTTGAGTAGCAGGCAGGATTTTTCGATCGCGTAGAACCCTCAGCACCAGCTTTTTCGCCTTCCAACCGCTCGCTTTATCTTCACCGCTGATGTTGCAGGCAAATACATATGACGCGTCGCCGCGTTCCACGTAGCCAACGAACCAACCAAGAATCATACGCTGGTTGTCCTCACTTGCGGCCGTACCGGTTTTGCCTGCGAGGGTGTAGTCTTTGTTGTTTTCCAACGTGATAACTTTTCGCGTAACTTCTTGCGCCCGCTTGCCGAATGGAACGCGACCGCTGCGAAGCTTGCGCATGAATTCAACCTGTTCGTCGGCAGAAATCTTGAGCGATTGACTCAACCAGAATGTGGTAAGCCCGGACGAGATATCTTGATTGCCATAGTTGAGCTTCTTCAGATTCTCGCGCATGCGTGCCGCGCCGATTTTTGGGGCAACCCGCTGAAAGTACCACAGTACCGAATGCTCCATCGCCGTCGCCAAGGTATGGTCACGGTTCAACGCCTCACGCCAGCGTTTCTTGCCATCCCATTTCATCAAATGATTTTCGTCAGCGATAACACCCAGATCGAGGCCGATTAACGCGTGCGGTACCTTGAAGGTCGAACACGGGCCGAATCTTTCCTGACAGCGCTTGAGTTTAAAGCGCTCGACGGTCTTGGTCTTCTCGTTGACGAGCACAAAGGCGGCGTCATAGCCTTCAAATGTAGTGGATAAGTCAATTGTAGACGCCGCCAACTCGTCGATCGGCGGCGGCGCAGAAATTGCGGCAGATAGCTGATACGGAAATACACAAACCGCCAAAACAAAAGACAACATCATCACGAGCCTCCCTGCGGCGATGATTGAAGAACAGTCGAATCGAACAAACGCAGCCGTGGTACGACGGTGTTAACGGCAATGTTCTTGGTATGGCGAAAAAAAGATGAAATGAAAGCGGTACTTAGAGGCGATTAGACGACAGCGCTAACGCCACCTTCGCTATCCGTCCTGCCAGCGTTTGGAATGTACTTTTGTGAAGACACGTCGCAGCCAACATGCGTCCACAGGACGCAGCTCTGTCGCGACGCGCGCCTCACATCTCATCGCAGCGCCGGCATCCCCCACAACCGCCGCATCAACGCCAACTGCCCGCAATGAAAACACTCGTGCATCGCCGCCATACTGATGGCCCCCGCCTTATCGTTAAACATCGGATGTGGCGGACCCGCCGTCTCCTTTTGCAACGCATCTGCCGGCAGCTCGCGCACCAGCTTTAACACCTGTTCGTGCGTTTCGGTGTACAGCGCGCGAATCACACCCAGCGCCGGATAGCTCTCCGGATTCGCAACCGGTGTCGAGCCGCGACCGAAGATCTTCACTAAGTGCGGATCGCAACAATCTTCGACCGTGCGTTCACCGCAACGCACATGCACAAGGGCGATCCGCGAAACAGCAATATGGCCGAGTTGCCATGCGACATGGCCCAAATCCTCACGAGGCGCCTCGAACCAGCGCCCCTCGTCAATATCCTTTGTCAGGTCGTTCGTCCAACGAGCAGCCGCTTCCAGACGGTCAATCAAATGTTCGATCATGGCGTGTTCCTTGATAGGTCAATCAGCGTTACTTTTAGTTCATTCTATAAACGCCGTCGCGTATCGACCAATCCCCCAAGAGACGCAGGGCCAACTAGCACCGCGCCCCACTGATCGGCACCGCGCCCGTCAAATCGGCGCCGCGCCCGCCATATCAGAGCCGCGCCCGTCAGGAAGCGGTCAGCGTCAATCGTCGCGGGGTCGCCGCTACGCAGAATAACTAGGAGCTCGCCGCTATATCGCGAGTGACTACGATACCCGAAGGTTCGCCATACCCCATCCACCGACTACAATCTCTCATTCCATGTGGCAAGACATCGTCGCCATCTTGATCGTCGCCGCCGCCATCGCGTTCTGGTTGCGCCGCCTGTTCTCGACGAAAGACGCGGGCTGCGGATCGTGTTCGGCCAAATCTGAACCGACCCGCTCCGACGCCTACGGCGCACGACACGAACTCGTCAGCCTCAACGTATCAAACTCGCCACGCGAGCGAAACAGCGACAAGCACGAAGCGAACTAACATGAACAAAATCTCCGTCGATTTATCCGGCACTGTTGCCATCATCACCGGAGCGGGCCGGGGCATCGGTCGCGCCACCGCCATCCGTTTGGGCAAAGCCGGCGCGACCGTCGTATTGGCGGCACGTACTGAAAGCGATCTCAACGAAAGCGCGCAACAGGTGCAAACCGCAGGCGGACGCGCCGTCGTCATACCCACCGACGTAACCGATGAAGCCTCGGTGCAGAACTTGATTGACAATACCATTTCCGAATGCGGCCAGATAAACTTGCTCTTCAACAATGCCGGCGTCGCGCCGCTGGCCAAAGTCGATGAGATGCCCGTCGAAGTCTTCGACAACAACATCAACGCCAACATTCGCTCGGTTTACCTGTGCAGTCGCGCCGCTTGGCCGCATCTGGCCGCGTCGAAGGGGGCTATCATCAACACCGCCTCGGTCGCGGCGTTTGATGCGTTCCCCGGCTTTGCTGCATATGGCGCTGCCAAGGCCTTTGTGGTGGCATTTACCAAGTTCTTAGCACGTGAAGGGGCCGATCAGAACATCCGCGTGAATTGCGTCGCACCGGGAGCCGTTGAAACGGGCATGTTGCGCGGTGCCTTTCCCGACTTCCCGCAAGACGCCACGCTCGATCCGGATGAAATTGCAAAGATGGTCGCGATACTGGCCTCCGATGCAGCGTTGTACAGCAGCGGCCAGACGATCACGGTCTCAAAATCGATTTAGATGTCGTGTTGTGCGGGCAGATCAATGCGCCGACAGCATCACACCATTGAAATTGAAGCCTTCGAAACTCGCATACTTTGCACGCAGCTTCACGCGCCAGCGTGACGGTCGTCGTTGATAGCGCTTCATCCGCGAGTCGGTATCCTGGCGACCTTGCACCGGAGCTGTAGCGGGCGTTTGACGGGTTGAATCAATGCGCGGTGGTAGGTTAAAGCGCATCGCCGATTCGTTGGGGCAGGGACAGCTTCGCTGCGGCGATTGACAACCGACCATTGCAAACCCCACACATGCAATTATTGCCGCGGCGCAAAATTTGCAGACCGCAAGATATCGCCCTGAGTTCATCTCTCTCCCCCTCCTCGCGACGCTTCTTTCGATGATCGCCATCGGTAGCACTGCGAGACCGGTTATCCACTGGAAATTGGGACAGCCCGGCAGCATCCGACGACCTGATAACCGGCGAATCGGCGTACGCCGTTGGAAGGTTCACCTTCATTTCAAGGTTGAAATAGGCCACCGCCGCAGACCGCAGCGGCGCAGTTTTCTACGGGACGCTCGCAAAAAAATCGGAAGTACGGCGCCGATGTGCCGGTCGCGTCATTGGTCTGACCGATTCGCAGGCAATGTCCGATATTTAAGAGGCATCCTTGCGCGCAGAAGCTTATCGAGCCGCGCGCAGGTATTCAGACAAGCAGTTATTGCCTTACGGCGAGCGAGTAAAACACGTGGCTCAATCTTATCTCAAAACATTATTGGTGTTCATAGCCTTCGCGTTGCTTCCGGCGGCACTTGTACCAGCAAGCGACCGCGACGACGAAGCATCTCAAGCACCGGGCGCGGCGGCATATCTGACCGCGTTGCGCGCCGGCCGCGTCGAACAACTCGATCGGCCCGAGATCGCCATCGGTTACCAACTCGCGCCCGATTCGCCGCCCCCTGTCGGTGCCGATCTCTACGTCAGCACCGATGAAGGTGCCAGCTGGACCAAGGCACCGATCGCCGATCCGCTGGCAAACCCGCTGCCCTTTACCGCCAACACCGACGGCTTATACGGCTTCTACATCGTCCTGCACGGTGAAACCGGTTGCACGCCCGACCCGCTGCCGGGCACCGTGCCGCAGCGCTGGGTGATGGTCGATCGCGAGACGCCGATGATTCGGTTGCGCCGCATGGAGATCGAAACGACCAGCACCGGCGGCAACATTCTGCATCTCGAATGGCTTGCCACCGACGCGACGAACAATCTGCCCGTCGGTCCTGTGACGCTTTCCTACCAAACCGATAATTTCGGCGCGTTTGTCGCGATTGCGCGGAACCTCGATGCGCGCGGCAGTTTCGACTGGCACATGCCGATGAATGTCACCGGCGAGTTGCGCATCCAACTGACCGCAACGGATCGCGCGGGCAATCGCGATACGTTTACCTCGCACCCGAAAATCATCGGCACCCAAAAAGCGACCGGCCGCGTTCGGACCAACAAGAGCGTGTCGATTAATGACACCAACAACGATTCACAAGATGATTCACAAGCAAACCACAGTTCATCTGTGAAATTGGTTTCCGCCAACAAGAAATCACAAGACGGTACGCCGCTTTCACCATTTGCAGAACGCCGTGACGGTTCGGTGGACGCCGACGAAATTGTCGACGCCGCGACAACAGATGCGGAAACTTCCGCCGAAAAACGGTATGATCTGGCCCGTTGGCATCGCGCGCGGGGCGAGTATCGCTTGGCGCTGCGTTACTTTCGCGAGGCGCTGGACGCCGACGCGAATTTATACAAAGCGCAAAATGATCTTGCCACCACCCATTTGTTGTTGGGTGAACTCGATGCCGCCGAAGCCGCTTATCGCACGGTGATCGAAAGCGAACCGATGTTTGCCCCGGCGCTGGAAGGTTTGTCGGTAGTGCAGATCAAGCAGCGGCGCTATCGTTCGGCACAGGCGACGCTCAACAAATTGGTGCAACTGCGTCCGAACGATGCGGATGTACTGATTCAGTTCGGTGATGCGTGCTTGTTCGTCGGCGATCGACGCGCAGCGCGCAGCGCGTGGCAGAAAGCGGCGGCACAAAAAGATGTGACGCCCGAACTAAAAGAGAAAGCCAATCGACGCCTGTCGATTTATCAGCACGACCGCTTGAGCGCGTTGCGCGACCCGTTGGAGTAATGACCATGGCGGCAGCCAAGACTGCAAGATCGTACGTCGTTTTCGGCAACGACGATCTATTGCGCCGCCGCGGGCTGGAAGAGTTGCTGCAAAAACTCGGCGCGACCGACGGCAATGACGCCGGCATCACACCAATCGAAGGCGACAAAAACTGTGAGCTATCGACCGTGCTCGATGCGGTTCGCACGCCGTCGCTCCTCAGTCCGCTGTGTATCGTAGTGGTGCGCAACGGCGACGAATTTGTCACGAACTATCGCGACCGCCTGCTAGATTACGTCGAGAACCCCAGCCCCGATGGCTACTTGGTGCTCGAATGTCGCAGTTGGAAAACCAACACCAAGCTGCACAAGGCGCTAGATAAACAAAAGGCCGCCGTCAACTGCAAGCCACCCACCGGGCGCGATGCGTTGGTCGGTTGGGTCGATCGGGAAGCGCGTGACAACGGTTTGACGTTGGGCCGTGGCGTGGCGGGAAGATTGTGCGACTTGGTCGGCGATAATTATGGCTTGTTGCGTGGCGAACTTGATAAGCTTGCGACGTTTGTGGCACCACGCACCGATATTCAACTCGACGACGTGGAGGCGTTGGTCGGACAATCGCGTGAACAAAATGTATTCGGCATTACCGATGCCATCGCCGAGCGCCGACCGCAAGAGGCGTTACAGCTTTGGCACGAAGTGTTGATGACCGACCGCGCCGGTCCGTATCGCGCCGTTGGTGGCTTGGCCTACGGCGTAAAGAAACTGGTCGCCGGTCGCGCTTTGATGGATACCGGTGCCAATGCCGCACGGGTGCGAAGCGAGTTGCGTATCTGGACCAGCGCTGCTGCTTTGGATCGACAGTTGAAACGGTTTTCGCGGCAGCAGTGGGAAGATGTCCTGCTGCGGCTGTTGCGAATAGAAGCGAATTCGAAAAGCGGGCTCGGTGAAGTCGAGTTTGCTGTTGAAAAACTCATTGTGGACATGTGCGCCGCCTAAAAACGCCCGACAGGGTTGGCGGCAGTGAGGATGTTAATCATGTCTTGGTCGAAGGAATCGACGTTATTACGCACCGCATTGGTCATCTGCATCGTTGGTTGTATCAATGCCGGATGTTCCGATTCGAACAATAGCTGGACCATCTTTGCCAAAGACAATCCGCGCAAAGTTGAACCCACGAAGGACACGAATGCGACCACTCAGCCGCCGCCCAAGAGCGATGTCGTCGCCAAGCAAGACGACAAGGCCGATACGAGCGGGGCCGCCGATGCTACGACTGCCAATCGCGGTGATCCTCAACGCATCGAGCAATATGCGTCCAATATTTCGCCATCAAATCGCAACGATACCAAGGGCAACAGCGTCGTCGCCAATGACTCGTCGACCGTCCGCGCTAACAATGCCTCGCCAACAACTACCGCAAACAACAATATGTCTCCCGTGAGAATGGCATCCGTCGGCGACCGCGGCAATAGCGGCGGCAGCACGCCGATCACCAACGACACCGCCCCGCCCCCGACGCGTTCCAACAACATGACATCCGGCGCGAACAGTGCCGCCATGACCAACTCATCCAATGCGACGAGCATCACACCCGTGCGCCCGGCATCGTCGCTCGATGCCGCCAACGATGTCGATACGCGCCCGAAGTTTGTCGATAACGATCAACTGGCGGTACGCACCAACAACACGCGCCCACAGAACACCACGCCGCCCACGAACATCAACAATACGCCAGGCGGCGCCCCTAAGATTTCATCCGTTACGGTCGAATCACCCTCGGCGGCAGTTGCCAACACCAACCCGGTAACACCGCGCAACAACACTAACGCCAACAATTCAGTACCAACCAAGGACCCAGCCATCGAAGCGCAGCGACTCGAAATCCAAGAGCAACAGGCCAAGGTCGCCGCCGACCCGACCAATATTCAGGCTTTGTTTAAGCTGCGCATGCTGTATCTGCTGAGTGGTCGCGAGACCGACGCCTTTGCTCCTATCGATGGCATCCCAACGGCAACGCAGGACATCGTGTTGGCACAGTTGCGCTCCTTTGATGCAGCGCGCACCGTTTCAATCAACGACCCGGCCACCAGCGCCAACGCGCAACTCGAAGCCATGCGCAACCTGCAGGAAAAACTGCGCGAACAGGCCGATCTGCAAGTGCCGAAGGTCGTGCTTTGCACCGAGATCGTCGCGTTCGGCAAATACACGCCCTTCGCATCGACCGACTTTGAAGCCGGCTACGATCACGATGTGGTGCTGTACGTCGAAGTGGATAATTTCAAGAGCGAACAAACTGCCGGCGGGCAATATCGCACCAAGTTCGCGGCGCGCGTCAGCATGCTCTCCAAAGATGGCGAACAACTCAGTACGTTTGTCGAAGAACCCAACATCGAAGATATCAACCGTCGTCCGCGGCGCGACTTCTTCATGTCGTTCGGTCCCTTCACGATTCCCGGTGTGTTCCCGGCAGGTGAATATGTGATCAAGGTACAAGTCGACGACCTATTGGCCAACAAAACCAATAGCAACAAAACATCGTTTCGGTTGGTGCCCTAAGCCACCCCGGTCCGCAATCCCACAGGCACCGATCACTTGCTTGACGATCTCGGCTCTACTTCCTGGCACAATCGGCATTACGGCCCCTTCGCTCGGCTCAACGAACTGCTGACCGAAGCGGGTGTCGCACGGCCGAGCATCATGATCGTTGGCCCCGGCGGCGTCTCGCGCTGGCTGGCACCGATGCTCAACAACAGCGCTGCCGATTCATCTTTCGCGCGCAAAACGATCGGCGATCTGGCGCGCTATTCCGACCAAGTCGTTCGTCGATTTCCCTTCGTTCCGCTGGTCTCGCTCGAACCACTCGAAGTGCGCCGCACCATGCTGATGCCGCACGACCTCACCGTCGTGGATCGCTCGGCGCGCTTGCTCGAGGCTGTGAAGCGCGATATTCCCGAAGTCATCACGCATGTTGTCGATCTCGCAATCAATGCGCCCCCTGCGCGGGCCGATGTCGTGATCGCCTTCAATATCATCAGCCGATTGGAAGACCGCGCCGCCGACGGTATCACGCATCTGCTTTCCGTCTTACGCGGCGGCGGTTGGTTATTGATCGACGATCGCTCAGCGAAAGCTCATCTTGCGGATAACCCGCGCGTGACGCCGGTCGCGCCTAAGACGCATCGCGTTGAAGCGTTGGGGTAATTTAGGATGATCATGCCATTGATTTGTAATTGGCGTTTTCTCTGCGTAGCTGCGCCACTCGATCAACTCACGCGTACCGCTTCCTGACGGGCGCGGCTCTGATCGGAACGCTGTGGCACCGGTTTTTAACCGGTAGTCTTGACCTGTGTGAACGCGGCCCTGTACCAATTCAACGTTATCGCTTCCCCATCCGCAACATCGCCATGAAGATATAGGAATGCTCTCTGTCGACCTGCATACCCGCCGCGGCCAGTTTGATTTACATGTTCGCTTCGACTTGCCTGCCGATGCGGGTGTGCTTGGCATCGTGGGTGCCTCCGGCAGCGGTAAGACCACGCTGCTCGAATCTATCGGGGGCATCGTCACACCGATTCGTGGTCGCATTCAACTGAACCGTCAAACCTGGCTTGATACCACGAACAACACGAACTTGGAGCTGCGTCACCGCAAGATTGGCTATGTCTTTCAGGATGATCTTTTGTTCGAACATCTCAGCGTGCGCCGCAACCTCCTCTACGGTGCAGCCGACGATGCCGCCCTCGATGAAATTGCAACTGCGCTTGCCATCGTGCCCTATCTCGACCGTATGCCGACACAACTCTCCGGGGGTCAACGACGGCGCGTCGCGCTGGGGCGGGCGCTGTTGCGCGAACCCGAGATCATACTGCTCGATGAACCACTTACCGGCCTGGACGCGGTCACTGCCCAAAGCGTACTTCTCTATCTGCGCACTTTGTTATGCGAAGTTGGCAAACCCGCGATCTATGTATCCCACTCGCTCAGCGAAATTAACTTCATATGTAACCGGGCGCTCGGCTTGGTGAATGGAAAGATTTCTTACGATGGCGATCCACTGGGCGCAGTAACGGCGTCGGGCTGCGTGCAGGATCGCGCGATGAGCGAACTGCGCAACGTGTATACCGTGCAGTCTGCCAAACTTGCGCAGCGCACGCGCGGATTGGAACTGCACATCACTCCGCGCCAACCACAACAACGAAACGAACCAGTGATTATCCACGCATTGGGCAACGACGAAGATGCAATACTCGTGCGCGGCTGCGTGGTGGCAGCCCGCGATGTGGTGTTGACAACGGACAAGCCCACCGGCGTGTCGGCGCGGAATATTTTTCCCGCCCGCATCACCGCCATCGAAGAAGCTCAGCAACTGGCGGTTGTGCGGCTAGATATCGGCATACCGATGGCGGTCGAGGTAGGCTACGCGTCATTCGCAGAGATGAAGCTCGAACCAGGCTTGGAGTTGTTTGCGATGTTCAAAGCGTCGGCCGTGGGCTTGGTCAAATAGTCTGAAAGCAACAGAGTTGATCACACGACGGTAGTATTCAGACACGAAGCTAACATTCATGTTTGCGGCGATAGCGTTAGCCTCCGGCGCGACTGGCTTGAACAAGAACACTAATTAGGGCGGGATTGAATGCTCGAACGCGAATCGAGTTGCCCGGCGACTTACGGCCATTACAATTACTCGATAGCCGCTGCACACCTTCTTCAGGCGAAGAATATCGGAGTCGACCATGAAACGTACGTTAGCTATCTTGCTTCTCTTAATCGTGAATGTGGCTTGCTTAAATCTTCGCGCGCCGGACAACATCACCATCGGTGGTCGGGATCGCGATCGAGACCGCAACGAGCGACGCGATCGCGATGATGACCGCGATCGGGATTATGACGATGATGATCGGTACGAGCGGGATGATGATGACGACGATGATGATGACTAACACACAGTTACGGTTACCGCGTTGTGCTCGCAGCAATCGGCAAGCAGTTTTAAAACCTGCTAAGCATTGGGCAGCGATAGCCTATGCCGTTTTTATTTTGACTTTTCCAGCAGGCTGCGTTCATACCAAGGCGCACTACCAAACCAAGACCGGCAAAGGGCCTCGATACTCTATTGACCGAGCTACGATTCACGACGATACACTTCTCGTTGACGGCAGCGTAAATAGTGGCGGCAACGGCGGCATATACGGCTTTGGCGTAGAGGTTGTAAAGGCTGAGGACGAACACGGAAACAGACTGAATCTGAAATACGCCCGTGTATTTCTGCAAAAAGGGTTCGTTTTTCAATTGAAGTTTGATGCCCCAGTCAAAAGAGCAACACAGTTCGATTATGAGCTAATTTTAATCAGCCATCACGAACAACAGCGGCTTGAAGGGAATATGAACATCAAACGAAGCCCGCAGTGCTGTCAAAAATTACAACATGCCGAACCGCCTTCGTGTACATCGATGACTCGAAGGGCCGAACAAACTCCATCTCCTGAGAGTGGCAGTGAATAGCGCCGACACCTCAACCCGCCTGCGCGCCATCCGCCCCGTGCCTCGCACCGGCGTGATCTTCGTGATGGAAGAAGCCGCCAAGCATGGGTATCAACCCGGCGATGCCGACTGGATCAACCTCGGCCAAGGCGCGCCCGAGACCGGCCCCTTGCCTGATGCGCCGCCGCGCATTGAGAACATTAGCGTGAACGTGGCCAGCGCCGAATACGCGCCCGTCGGCGGTCTATTGCAGTTGCGACAAGCCGTGGCCGATTTGTACAACCGTCGCTTTCGCCAAGGCAAACCATCGCAATACGGCCCAGAGAACGTCGCGATTTCATCGGGCGGTCGCGCCGGGCTCACGCGCATTGCCGCCGCCATCGATCGTGTGCATCTGGGGCATTTCCTGCCCGATTACACGGCGTATGAAGAATTGCTTGAGTTGTTCCGCGACTTCTTGCCGATGCCGATCCTCAATGAAGATCATCGCCTACCCTCGGTCGAGCGTTTGCGGCAGGAGATCGTCGGGCGCGGGCTGGGTGCCCTACTGACATCCAACCCCTGCAACCCCACGGGCGATGTGATCCACGGTGACGCATTGCGCGAATGGGTCGCGCTCGGGCGCGAACAGTGCTGCACATTGATCTTCGACGAGTTCTATTCGCATTACGTTTACAGCGCGGCGCGTGATGATCGACTTGCCAACAGTGCCGCCGAGTTCGTTGAAGATGTAAACACTGACCCGGTATTGGTGCTCGATGGCCTCACCAAAAGCTGGCGCTATCCCGGTTTGCGTTTGTCGTGGACGTTGGGCCCAGCCCCGGTGATCGAAGCGATTGCCTCTGCCGCCTCGTTTCTCGATGGCGGCGCGCCGCACCCGGTGCAAGAGATGGCCGTGAAATTGTTGCAGCCCGAACATGCACAGGCAGAAGCACGCAGCATTCAGGCGACGTTCGAGAAGAAGCGACAGTTCATGATCGAGCGGGTGCGCGAGATCGGCTTTGAATTAGTAACCGAACCGCTGGGTGCGTTTTATTGTTTTGTATCGCTCGCAAAGATGCCCGAATCGTTGCGCGACGGCATGGCATTCTTCAAAGCCGCGCTTAACGAGCGCGTGATTACCGTGCCGGGGCAGTTTTTCGATGTGAACCCCGGCCAGCGTCGCAGTCATATGGCATCGCGCATGGCACCGTATGTCAGGCTGAGTTACGGACCGAGCCTAACCGAGCTTGAAACTGGTATGAATCGATTGGAAGCCTTGATTCGTCGGTATCAGGATTAAGAAGTCGATTCAACCTAGATTTCGATTGCTGTTCTCATATTAACACAAGATATGATCGATCAAAGCCAATGACGACTGGTTGAAGCACGCTCGCGACTAACCGACGTTACTTTTTAGACTCAGCGATCGAAAGTTAATTGCTGAGCCACGATCTGAGGAATCTCCAATGCCCGAAATCATCACGCCACCATTCACCGCCGAGTCCGCAGCCCGCAAGGCGCGGCTTGCCGAAGACGCATGGAACTCGCGCGATCCGCAGCGCGTGTCGCTTGCCTACACCGAAGACAGCGTCTGGCGCAATCGAGCCGAGTTTCTGCAAGGCCGACCGCAGATCGTAGCGTTTCTCGAACGCAAGTGGGCCAAAGAGCTGGACTATCGGCTGGCCAAAGCGCTGTGGTGCTTTGAAGGTCGTCGCATCGCCGTACGGTTTCAATACGAGTGGCGCGACGACGGCGGACAATGGTATCGTGCGTGCGGCAATGAGAATTGGGAGTTCGACGACGGCGGCTTGATGCGTCGGCGCGAGGCCAGCATCAACGATATGCCGATCACCGAGGCCGAGCGACGCTTTCATTGGCCCGCACCGGGGCCGCGCCCGGATGATGCCGTGGGAGTGGAAGACCCGATCGATTCGCCGCGGTTGCGAAAGAACTGAGGCTCTCGGGGGTCTTAATAGCTGCACCGAAAGGTTACCCACGACAAGCGATCGGCTGCCGCTGCCCGCCGTCGCCACGACGATATCAGCTGAGACTGGCTGGCAAAATCTTGACCGAACGCGGCTGCGGATTTAGCCTGTTCGTTCGAGCGCTCGTAGCTCAATTGGATAGAGCACTGGTCTTCGAAACCAGGGGTTGAAGGTTCGAGTCCTTCCGAGCGCGATTAATTTAAGATTCTATACACACCGTCCACGAACAACACCTTCCCTCCAGCCACCACCAACGCCACGCGATAAAGCTTTACAAACAACTCCGGCGAAATCAGCTTGAGCAAGCGTTTGCCCGTCAGCGTGCCCAAAATCACCGCGAAACCCATTGCCACGGCGACACCGACGATGGTGCCGAGTGATTTCATCTCTCCGATACCGGTGCCGAACAAAATTCCGAAGGCGACGAGCTTCTCGAAGTGCGTGATCATCTGACACATGGCCTTGGTCGCCACCAACCGCTCTTTCACGAAGTCGCGGCGCGCAAACAGTGGCGCAATCAATGGACCGGTCGCCCCCACAATCAATGCGGCGGTCCCCGCCACAAAGCCGAGTGGCATGAAACCGGCGGAACTGTGCGTTTGGTGAGCAACCTTCGGCTTGGGCAAAAAGACAGCCGTCAATATATAGACGCCAATTAAGATCTTCAGATACGGCTGGGCGGCTTCGTTGCCGTCGAGCAAATACCAAACCCACATACCCAACGCGATGCCGGGAAGCGTGCCTAGGGCGAACCGTTTGACCGTGGGCCAATCGACGGAGTCGATGAATGCCAACGTGCGCGTCGAGTTGCTAACCAGTTGCACCGCACCGTGCAGCGGGATGATGAGGGCGACCATTTCGGGCGTGTCCATGACACTGAACATGACGGCGAGCAGGAGAATCCCGCCGCCCATCCCGATCATGCCGCTCAGTGTGGCAGTCATAAAGGCAGTGGCGATCAGGATGGCGGAGAGCAGTGCGGTCATCTACGCCGTCCTGTTTATCGCGAAAACAGGGATTAGGAAATATGTAATCCGGCAAACCCTGATCCTCTGGCAGAAATGACCGTAATCTTATTATTTGCAAATACTTCCAAGCCCCCTGCGCCGCCATGCGACGACTAACAATGCAACTTGACAGATCACTTTCGTGCGGCTTAAATGCAACATTAGTAATTGGAGATGCGCATGCCTTCACAGCCTTGGACCCTTACCAGAGAACACTTCTTAAGCCAAAACGACGTTGGCCGACTGCTGGCGCACTTGGAAGATGCTGAGTCACAGAATGCGTCAATCTCGACATTCGTTGACCGTCTTATTATTGAATGTTTGCTATGGAGCGGTCTGCAAACGTCAGAGTTTTGTCGCCTGCGTCTGAACGACGTTTGTCTTGATGTTGATAACACGCATTTCAAGGTGTCCGGCAAACGCGACCGCCAACGCGTGGTTTATCTACCGCGCCGATTGAATGCCCTGCTGCGGCGCTATCTGGATGAAATTCGCCCCACGCAAATTGCCGATGCACCTGCGCCGGTTGATGCGTTAATCATCAACGAGCGCGGCAAAGCTTACGAACGCACGGCGCTGTTTCGGCGCGTGACTCGCATTCTGAAAGAACACGGCTTCGGCGATCGTGCCAGTGTACAACTGTTGCGACATACCTACGGCTATCTCGCCTATCGGTACTCGGGCAGCAATCTACTGTTCACCCAACGACAACTGGGCCACGCCCACCCTATGGTGACAGCCGTATATGCCCAATTTGTTGAAGAAGACTACAGCCAAATCGCAAATATTGTTGTCAAGCAACTCGATGAGACTATTAACATGAAAGGTCAATCAGCATGAAGCCCATGGTCGAAACTGAGCTTAGAGATATCTTCACGGATATGGTGATCGATGTGCTGGGCGTTGATCGGGAAGAGATCACCCCCGAGGCAAATTTTTTTTCCGATTTGGGCGGCGAATCGATCGACGTGCTCGAGTTGTCATTTCTTTGCAAGAGCAAATTCGATCACGATATAAAGTTCCAAGAGATGGCGAATATATCCGATGCGCCGCCGAGCAGTTCCAACGAACTATCCGACGAACAGATTGCCGAAATCGCGCGCAACCTGCCCTTTATTGATGTCGCGGAGCTCCGTCGAAACCGCACCCTCGATACCGTGCAGCGGCTATTGACGATTGAGAATCTTTACCAATTTCTGAGGCTGAAGCTCTCGGAGGTCGGACTGGTGGCAGTACCACCAAAATAGCCGCATGACGCGAATGGCTGCAAACTGTATGAAAAACAGCGATGCGCCGCTCATGATCCTGTCGCAAAATGCGCGGCAGAATACCGAGATTTCTGTAAAATAGGCCGCATGGGTCAATCCGCGTCGTCAGACAAACTCCTTAGTCCGGGCCACCGCCGCACCAAAATCTGGATCGCCGCGATTCTGCTCGACCTGCTGATCGTGGTCGGCGTTGTCTATTACTTTTTCTTTCGCACCGATACCAGTCCGGATTTTAGCGTCGCGGCCGAAACGCCCGTTCAGGGGGAACTGATCAACCCGGCACCATCAGTCAATGACCCTTTCCCTTTTCTTGACGACGATGAGTATGTCGAAGAATTTGACGAACCGGTCGATCCATTGATTGCGATGATCGATAAGTTATTGGAAGAAACGGAAGACGTTGAAGGGCTCGAGTTCGAATCTGCGCGCGTGGCCGTGATCAACAATCCGGAACACGCGAAGTACCGACCGATTTCATTTCAAGACATCGCCAACTGGTCGCCCTACGAACAGATGCGCGACGATAACTCGATCGAAGTTCCCGCCAGCGCAAAAAAGTATGACGGACAATGGGTCGCAGTTCCGGGCTTTATGCAACCCGTGCGTCAGGAAGATCGCAAAGTCAAACGGTTTATGCTCATGCGCAACCAGGCGCTGTGCTGTTTCGGCGCGGCTATCGGCTTGAACGACTGGATCGATGTGACCGTCCCCGGCGAGCCGATCGAATTAACGATGCACTTGCCGATTACGGTGCTGGGCAAAATTGAGATCGGTGAAGAAATGGAAGACGGCGTTACGGTCAGCATATTTCGCATGCAATGCGATAAGGTCTTGCCGCCGGGTGAACTGCCGTAGCATCTTCGTATCGAGACCGCGACCGTTAACGTGGATTCGATCTAACCAATGACAAGGCGACATCGTCAGTGCATTGCTTACAGTCGCCAATAACTGTGATGGTATGTGGAAATAAATGCTATTGAGAGCCAATCCCCAAAAGTCACTCATCAATTGCAGGGCGGGGTAAGGACAGGCTTGCGTTTTCTAAGAAAATCTGAATTTCGTGTACACGGAAAAGAGCAGAAATGGGTTTTGGGATGACTTCTGTTGACTTGATAGGTGAATGATTGGGAAAGGGAAGAAGCATGGCAATCAGAGTACGCTGCAGTTGCGGCAAGTCATTAAAAATCTCATCCAAGCATGCGGACAAAAAGATCAAGTGCCCGGCTTGTGCGAAGCCGTTTCGTGTTGGTTCCGAGCGTTTTCGAGAGGCCGCGCGCCGTGCGCAAGCGAAACGCGCGAGCAGCGCCGCCGAGTCTGCCGTCGCACCATCCGCACAGCCCGTCGCAGGCAGCGATGCTCAGCCAGACGCGCAACCTGCCGCGCTCGACGATCTCTTATTGGCGGACAGTCATTCCCAGAGCGACGTTCTCGACCTAAAGCCGACCATCGAGATGCAAGCCACCGCCCTACCAGCAGTCGCTGTCGAACAAGATGCGGAAGTCGACATGGGTTACGCCCGCGACCCCGAGAAACGCAAGTCGTCGGTCAGCAAGTTCAATAGCGTGGCCGCGCCGCAACGATCTTTCTGGAGCGACGCCGCCATCGCCTTTGTATATCCGGTAATGAACGCGAATAATGCGATCAATTACATCATCCTCAGCCTAATCGTATGCGTGGACTTGGTTTTTGATTTCATCCCACTTGGAATAATCGGTCTCATGTGTTCCGCCATAATTTTTGGTTGGGAGGTGTCTGTTTACCTCAGTGTGGTAGGTGAGACGGGTATCGGCTCCGACGATTTGCCTGCCAATAACCTCACCGGGGGTATGTACGATGGCGTCATTCGACCGGCGCTGTTTTTTGTAGGTGCGTTTGCCATTGTACTTGCCCCGGTCGCATTATTGGTGATTTTTGGCGCAATGGGGTTGGTGCCGGACGTCGTGCTTGACTTGTCACCCGTTTGGCTGGCGGCGGGAATTTTTCTATTCCCGATATCCCTAATGTTGTTCGCCTTTGAAGCACCAACCGTGATGTTCCGACCCGATCTCATCTGTACGACAATTGCACGGACCATTCTGCCCTACCTTGCCATTTGGGCACTGCTATTGGTTGTAACGGGATTGATGGCTGGCGTAAAAGTGGGGAATTTTGTCTTATCTCAAGTACCTAGTCTCGCAGGATTAGAAGTTATCACTGATTTAACCAACAACATTGTTGGAGCCGTAGTTCTCACGTTTATCAACGTTTTTCTAGGGTTGGTTGCCATGCGACTCGTGGGGTTGTATTACCTCCACTTCAAAAAGCGCTTCACATTCAAGATGGAGTAACGCCACATCACGCTCCCATAACGCCGGTGGAACGGGCCGCAATCAACGTCGAACCGATCCGACCAAACAGAACCAACGGCGGACGGCTATAATCCAATCCGATTTGCTTTCATCATTGCATGACGCGCTGTTAATCCCACGGAGCCCCACTTGGACCTGCTCGCCGTCGAACGCGTGCCGCGCATGGCACGCCCCAGCTATCTGCTCGAAGTCCGCCATCTATTCCTATGGGGCATCTTTGCCGGGATGTTCGAGGGCACGGTCTCGGCCGTGGTCGTATCAAAGACGTTCGACGCCGGACCCTGGCTCATTACGACGGTCATGGCCACGCCCATGTTGGCCAATGTGCTCGGCATGGTGTGGGGCAGCGTGATCACGGGCCGACGAAAAATTCCTATCTTTGTCATGCTCGGCATGACCGCAAGCGTTGTGATCGCATCCGTAGCGTTTACCCCGATGACACCGACGGGTGGCTACATTTTTCTTGCGCAAGTTCTCGCCGCCCGCATACTACTCTCCGGCTGCCTGACGGTGCGATCATCTCTCTGGAAGCACAATTATCCCGCTAACCGCCGCGGTCAGATCGCAGCACGGTTGCAACTGGTGCGCTTCTCGATGGGCATCGGCATCGTCGCACTGGCGAGCAGCCTGTTTGATGTAAACCCACAGATATATGTCTTTGTCTATCCGATCGCGGGCGTAATCGGTGCCGCATCTGTCTGGATGATGCGCCCCATGCGCGTGCGTGGTGAAGCAGCCGAGTTGGCGGAGATTCGCGCCGGTCGCCAAGGCCAGCGCCGCACCTTTAATCCATTGCGCGATGTTATCGATGTGTTTTCGAACGATCGCGACTATCGCAAATATTGTGTCGCGATGATGTTTCTCGGTTTTGCCAATATCATGGTGATGCCGCTGATGGTGATCATCGTGACCAAACGGTTGGACCTATCCTATTTTATCAGTGGCGGTCTGCTTGAAATATTGCCGCGCGTGATCATGATGGCGTCGCTGATTCCGTGGGCGCATCTGTTTGATAAATGGGGTGTGGTGCGATTTCGCGTGCTAAACGCGGCCGCGTGGACAGCATCGTCTGCGTTTGCCGGCGTTGCCGCGTGGATCATTCTGCGCGACACGGCCATTCCCGTGTGGCTCTTCATGATCGCCATGGCCGCCATTGCCGTCTCGCGCGTGTTCGAAGGTGCGGGCAAAGGTGGCGGATCGATTGCCTGGAACATCGGCCATCTGCATTTTGCCGAACCGGCACGAGCCGAAGTGTATATGGGGGCGCATGTATTCCTCACCGGCTTGCGCGGCCTGACGGCACCGTTTGTCGGCACATGGTTGTACACCTATTACGGGCCGTTGGCGTTTGGCGTGGCGGTGGCTTTGGCGCTGATCGGCCTGTTGGTGTTTCGATCGCTGGCGCGGGAACAGCACGATGCGCAAGCTGCCGCGCATCTGAAAACCGAGGCATCGAATGACGGCGATTTCAAAGAAGATACGGACGTATTGCTATCGAAGGGAAGTTATTCGAGTTAAGTCGATTCACGTAATATCGATTTGATTCAACACTCCACATTCCGATCACTTTCGCACAGTCGTGCCCGTCTCTCCCGCTAAGGCCTGCGGCAAATTAAATAAATCCGTAATCACAACGCGTGCATCGTCGCGCGGGCTTTGTTCGAGAAAACGCACCGCCGCCTGCACCTTGGGCAACATGGAGCCGGGCGGGAACTGATCGTCTTGAATATGCCGCCGGATTTCATTGAGCCCGACATCGCGGAGCGGTCGTTGCGTCGGCTTGCCGAAGTCGACAAAGACATGCTCGACACCCGTAACCAGCGCCAACACATCGGACTCGCACGCCGCCGCAATGATGGCACTGGTAAGATCTTTATCAATAACAGCTTCGACACCATCGAGCCGCCCGGCTTCACCCTCCACAACCGGAATCCCACCACCACCGCCGGCGACGATTAACTCCCCCGCCAACGCCAACTGCCGAATAAGCGGTAACTCGTTGATGGTGACAGGTTGGGGTGATGCCACCACCCGTCGGTAACCCCGCCCCGAATCTTCTACGATGCGCCAACCATCTTTTTGCTGGCGCGCGGCGGCGATATCCTTGGTCATAAAGTCGCCAATCGGCTTAGAAGGGTCGGCAAAACCCGGATCGTCAGGATCGACCAAAACCGTCGTGATGACTGCCGCACAGGTGCGTTGCAGCCCGCGGCGGCGCAATTCGTTTTGCCAGGTCTGGGCGATCATGTACCCCATCCAGCCTTGGGTATCGGCAACGGCCAATCCCAGATCGATGGGATACACCTGCCCGCTGGAAAGCTCCACGCGACGCATCTCGGAACCAACCTGCGGGCCGTTGCCGTGCGTGACGGTTACCTGCCAGCCGCGCTCAACAAGATCGGCAAGCGGTGCGGCCATGGCGCGGCTGCGCGAGAATTGCTCCGGAATGTCGCCGGCTCCGCCGTCTGAAATGAGGGCGTTACCGCCAATAGCGATGACCGCTTTCACGTGGTATTCCTTTTTCTAAGAAGCCCGCAAAATAGGTGCAACGGTGAATAAACGACTTTGCTTGATTGCCGGGGTTCGCCCAGATCATCCCGGCCAACAAAGCCGCACGAAACCAAGCACCGCTGGCACCCTTACTCACATGATCTTCTCATCTTGTTCATCGGTCGGCACGGCAGAAGTGTTGCAAGACAACTGTCCGCATTGCGAGATTCGGCTAAGAAGAAACGCCAAGCACGCAGCCAAAACCAATGATATGCGCCCCTTTTTGCTAAGAAAGGCAAGCTTAGCTGACGTTCTCGATGGTTCCGAAAAGACAACGGCAGCCGCCCGTGGGGCAACTGCCGCTATGCAAGTTATCGCTACTTCGTAATGGGGCCGGTTACCTAAGACCGTTCGAATGCACGATTGATTTCGCGATCGACCGACAACAACGACTGACGCAAACTGCCATCTTTGGCGATGTAAACCATTACCGTGTCCTGACGACCGTTGATATCCTCATTGAAGATCAGGTCGATGCATTCAGCGCCGGTGTCGCCGATCATATCGCCAATCACGACCTCCACATCCTTTTTGTTAAAGCCGCCGCGGCTCTTTTCCCAAATTGAGACGCGTGCTTGGCCACCGCGCGGGTTGGCCGCCGTCAGGAAGAACTGCTTCTCGGCTTCAACGCGGACCTCGCGCGTGGCGGGCGACCAATCGCTAAAGAGCGTAAGTTGGCTGGCATCATTCGGGTTGCGCAACTCACCGGCGTTGCCGGCGTAGTGATTGATAATCTCGTAGCGAATGCGGTACTTGTAAGTATGACCCGGCACGGCGTTAAGATCGTATGCGGCGATGGGCATCATCTTGTCGGGCTCGGCGCTGTCATCCACACGGTAACCACCGCCAATGTCGCGCTGCAATTTGCGCGAGGCCTTGTCAAAGATATCCTGCGCTTCGCGTAAATCGCGACCACTAGCAAGCTTGCTCGTAACCACCGCTCTCGCCAACACCATAGCGGTAGCAGGATCGCGCACGTCAAACGGCCTGTCGCCTTTGAACGCCTTTTCGGCTAAGCGGCCCCAATCGCGTACCAATTTTTGAATATCGTTTCGATCTTTGGGCGGTGGCGCTTTAAGAAATGGCACGGTGTCATAAAAGTCATCAATCCGATCGCCACTAATGCGCTTGGGCAGTTTGGTACGGGCGATGACTTCCTGTTGTAGATCGACCCGAGCGCGCAATTCATTCACCTTGGTGAGCGGCGGTCGTTCAAACTCCAAAAACGGGAGATAGGTTTCAACATCCTGCCAGCCGAGCCAGGGCGCGGCGATATCAAAACGTTGCAGGTGGATTTTCACCACTGCCAGAAACGCATCCTCAGGATAGCTTGCCACGCGGAAGTTTATCTCTTGCTTCTTCAGATTTACCTGGGCTGCGACGGCCACCCAATTGGTTTCAACCTCGATCGGATCGGCGGCCTGCATACCATCGAACCATGCGTCGATCTCCGGCTTGGTTTCATCAAACTCAAACTTGCTACGCCCTGCCATAATCACCGGTACATCGGGCTGTACCAATCTGGCCAAGTCGTGCTTCTTATCGGCGGAAACTTCGGTGGTCGAAACGAGCAGCGGCCCAAACGGCTGCATGCGCGACACGCTGTTAGGAATATCGAGTATCTCGGTGATGGGTTTACGATCTTCGCCATACCACTTAAGCAATTCACCAACTGCCGCGCCGCCGGGTGGGTCATCACTGAGTTCAGGAGGCCGCGCGTTAACGACGGCGTTCTGCGCATTTTGGGTGTTGCGATCGATCTCAGCGATCAATTCGCTGGGGGCCTTACCATCGTTAGTGGCAAAACGACCACTAAGGAACGCGAAATAAATCGCACCGATGACCGCGGCACCACACAGCAGCACCACCACCTTTTCGATATGTTCGTGAACGAATCCGGCACTTTGCTGGGCCATGATTCACCTTTCGTTTGCTAGTCATTACTCGCGAATCGTCATTCGTCAGTTCGCAGTGTTATCCACGCTGGTCGCGATCCCACAATTGGATGGCATCTTTGGTGGATAGAATGGACTTTAATGATTCCGGAATCCACTGTTCGTAAACGCTGCGAAAGTAATACGCTTCAAGATCGATTTTCAACTCGATGACGGGGTCATCGCCAAAGACAAACTCTTCCTGAAGCGGATTCTGATCGACTCTCTCAATCTTGATGCCAACGGGCGTGTAGTAGCCGGCAGACACGATTGCATCGATCACGTCGTACAACGCGGCTTCTTCAATTACCAAGTCGAGGCGCATCGGAACGAGGAAGTGACTCGCGTCATTTGCGTCATTCGTGTGACTTTGCATAAACTTGGTTAGATTGATACCGCCGCCACGTCCAAGCTTGTCGTCCATTCGCAAGAATTCCCAACGCTTGACCGGCATGTTGGCCACCCAGGCGTCGTAACCGCGATCCTCGGCCTTCAGCTTCTCGGCGCGACGATTGTTGAGTCGCGATAATGCAACGGCAAAGTCTTTAGCAGTCCAATACTGTAGGTGGGCATGCCAGATGATCTCAGCGGTCGGCTTTTCGTCGCTGTCACCCGAAAGCTGTATGTGGGGACCAAATGTCGACCGCGTCGCATACATATAAATACCACGCGCGACTTTTTCTGCTGCGACCGACTCGGGATTGCGTCGTAGCAGGCTCGCGAGACCACTGCCGCCGCTATCATCGGGGCGAGGAACTTCCTGCACGGGTTCCGGACGCCACGGCGGCGTTTCACCGCCCGAACTGGTCACGCTGCCGCCACCGAGGGCATTTTCTGTCGCTTCCACTTCATCTTGCGTGGGCTTTCCGCGTGCATTCATTATCGTTAATAAGCCATCTAAAGAATCAAGATACTTCTTCTTGAAGTTGATCAAAGCGGCGTCGCTTTCAGGCTTGGGAAGAATGTTGGGGAAAAACAACTCGCGCGGCTGGCCGGTTATCGGGTCGTCGCGCTGTGGACCGATGCCGGCTTTGCGAATCCGCTCAAACCGATCATTTTGAACCCGGCTGTTTTCTGCTGCCACCTTAATCGTCTCGGGATTGGCCGCAGTGGACGCATTGATACTGCGCGTTTTATTGTTCAGCGACTCCAGTTGCTGAACATCCTTTTGAATATCTTCAGAGCCCAACACCGCCCAAACTGCCAAGCCGATCGAACCGGCACTAACGAGTCCGATGATGATGTAGAAGAGGTTGTTTCGAATGACGCTCATGTCTGTTCCGTTTCTTACTGATCGTTACGACGCCATCAAAAATGCGCGCGGCGAAATTTCTGGAAGTTAGTTTCCGGCACGACTTTGGCTTGGCGGCAATCCTTCAGGAGGGATTCCGCCTGACGACGATCCCCCACTGGAGGGCGTGCCCCCAAACTTTTCAGGAATCAAATTCGCCGGCGTATCACCTTTGGTGACGATGAATTCGATTACGAAATTCTTGTCGCCCTTGATCGGCTCTTCGGTGAGATAGTCTTTATCGTCTTCACGATAGGGTTTGAGTTGCTCATCCAAAGTTACTTCCGGCTTCTTATCTGGCGCTTCGCGACCGCCATCAACGGGAGCCCCATTACGACCAGGCGCGTTACGACCACCAGGCCGGCCACGACCACCAGGTCGGCCGCGGCCACCAGGCCGACTGCGGCCACCGCGGCGACCCGAGCTGGCATCTCGGTCGGCTCCCGCTCCCCCCGACGTGACAATCTCTCCCATACGATGGTCATCGTTTCGATCACCCAAATCACCCATGGCCACCGAGTTTTCATCAATATGAATGCCCATGTTGGGGCGACGACCGTATAACTCGATATTCTTGATGACGTTTTCTTCCAGCCAGGATGCGGGGCTGCTCATCGGTGTAATGCCGACAATTCGAACGTACCAACCAGCCCGGCTGCGGCGGCCGGCCGAAAGGTCGTTGTTACGTACCATCTTCCCCGGATCATCGCTGTACACGACTTGGCACGAATCGATCCACATTTCTTTTCGATTCTTGCGCGGCGTGCCTGCGGCATACGCTTTGTACTCTTCCGCCGTTGCGATTTTCTTCACTTCTTCGTCATGTGCCGCGTCGAGTGCTTGCGTCACGATGGCAAGAATGGTCGGCACATAAATGTTCTCACTCGGATACTTAGCCAGCGTAGTTATTTCGTTAACGCCTTCGGGTTGCTTATCCGCCTGATTTTGCAGTTGCTTGAGTTTGTCAGCGGCTGCCGTCACCGTCTTCGCTTTTGTCACCGGCTCTGTAATGCCGGACGCACTATTGATGGCTTGTTGCGCCTGCTCGGCAGTCTGGAACATCGGATTGGCCGTCAAACTCCCGGCACTGTTGATCGTGCCACGCACCATACTGTTGCTGGCCATCAGTGCGCCGCCGGCTACCGCCAACATGGCCGCCGCACCCGTGAACCACGGCTTCTTCTTCTTCCAGAGTATTTGTCGTTTAAACTCAACGGGCAGCAGCGTCGAATCGACCACGGCCAATTCCAGCCCTTGCAACGCCACGCCGTACGCGACCGACGTACTCATTATGTTGTCTTGAAAAGCATCCTTCTTTTCGATGTCGGTGATACGCAGATTCTTATATTGCTTCAGATCTTCCACACCCATGTGCAGGTTCTGCGTCAGGAACTTTTGCAAGCCGGGCAGCTTGAACGCATTACCCATGCCGATGACTTTGGTCACGTTGGAATCGCGATGGGCCGCAGTGTAAAAGCCGATCGACCGTTGAATCTCAGCAACCAAGTCACCAAAGACCGGTCGCATAGCCTGGAAGATCTGCCGCTTATACTTCGACGAGCCGGCGTTGCGCTTGAGTTTCTCCGCCTTCTTAAAGTTGATCTTAAACGCCGATACGAGCGATTCCGTAAACTTGTTACCACCAATCGGCACCGGGCGCGACCAGATGCGCTCGCCGTCAATAATGATGAGGTCGGTCGCGACGGCCCCCATGTCGAGCAAGACAGCCGCTTCACCTTCGGGCATCGGCATTTCAAAGCGGGCGGTGTTATACGACCCGATCGGGCTGGTTTGCACCAACTCGGGTTCGAGGCCCACTTCGGTGTATAACATCAGATAGTTGCGGATCAACTCTTTACGAATCGCGAAGATACCGACTTCGATCTCAGCACCTTCGGTATCGCCGAACACCTGATAATCCCAGACAACTTCATCCATATCGAAGGGAATCTGTTGGCTGGCTTCATACTGCACCATGTCGGGAATCTTCTTCTTCTCGACGGGCGGCATCTTGGTGAATTTGGTCAGCGTTTGCTCGCCGGGTACGGCGACGGCCAAACGACAACCCGTTAGATCGTTGCGCTCGGCAAAGATGCGAATCGCGTCCGCGACCATGTCGGTCGGGTCTTCGTCGGTCTGAGATAGAATGTCAGGGTGCTCGACAAGGTCGAAGCCCTGCAACTCGAATTCTTCCGGTCCGACGGCCTGCAGCTTGATCGCCTTGAGCGAACACTGACCTACATCGATACCCCAGACAGGTTGTTTGGCAGCCATGAAATTGCACTCCCGAATTCAATCGGTTGAATCAACTAAAGCAACGTGCCGACGCACATTGCCGGGCACCATCTGGGTGCCGGCGGGCTGGCAAAAATCGCAAACACCGCGCGCACGCCTGCAGCATTGAGACGCCACGCCGAACTGCGTTCGCCGAACCCACATCATACCATCAAATCGATCAAGTCGTTGCGTTGCGTGCCGGTCCATCTTCACGGCACGTTGCTGGCAGGTGGAATGGCTGAATGTCAGCCGCTTCCATATAAGACGTTAGCTGTTTCGCCGGGCCGAGTCAACGAAAATCAGCCTTTCTCGGACGAGAACGGCAATAAGACCTGCCCCGCAACCGAGTGGTGACCACGTACCCGCCACCTATCAAGCCATGAAATAAGCCCGGGCCGCTACGTGCGACGCCGGGCTTCGGCTGAGATCATCTGAGACGTGTACCGTGAGCTCAGTTCATATCTGTCGAGCCGGACACGTTCTCACGGTTGGTGACCAAGAATATTTCCACCCGACGGTTCGCTTCTGCCCCACCGCGAGAGGGGTTTGCCACCTGCGGACGATGTTCGCCATACCCCATCACGCCCATGCGCTCAGGCGGCAGGCCATTGTCTTTCAAAACATCCATCACCGAAATCGCGCGGTGCACCGACAAGTGCCAGTTGGTGGGATGGCGGCGCCCCGTCACCGGGCCGATGCGCAGATTGTCGGTATGGCCCACGATGATGACTTCAAAATCATTGGACACCGCCGAACGCACGACCTGCGCGAACGACCTTAGTGAATTGCGGGCGTCGGGCTGCACGTCGTCGCTACCGACGGCGAACGTGAGGTCGCTTTTCCAACGTACTGCCCCTCGATCGGGATCATACTCAACCGAATCAGAATACTGAGCCGCGAAGTCTTTCAACGCACGGTCGAGTTCGGTCGGCAGTTTCACCTTAACGACTTCAATCGCGCCCGGCTGTTGCTGAGCCAGTGCGTTGAGCTCGTTTTGCAGGCGGCTGCTGTAGCTATTGAGCCGATCGCGCTCGGACTTGAGCGTGCTGGTCAATTGCGTTTGTGTACCCAATTGCCCGCGCACAGCTTCGCGCTCGGCTTCCAGCGCAAGCACACGCGCGCGCTCATCGGCAAGGTCACGTTCGAGCGTCTCGGCGCGCTCGACGGCTTTGCGCCGTGCGAATTTCTCGCGCAGGTATTCGTCGCGCGAAACGCAGCCCATCAGGCTGGTGCCGGCCAGCAACATGGTGATTGCTAATACTGATAAACGACGGGACGGCATTTCCATCCTCCTTGATGACAGTACTGAAAATCGGGGTGGGGCGTGAGCGTCATGCTTTCCCCCGACGCGGAATATCCCTGCATTATGCTGAAAACACCGGGCGGCATCAATGCAGCGCGGCGTGTGAATTACTTTGATTGACGCGGCATACCTGTGAGTTTCCGGGTGCTTACACTGAAGCCGGTCGCCGTTCGGCGAGCAATGTACCACCGGTTTGTAACCGGACGTGCGCTGTGGCACCGGTTTGTAACCGGTGGTTCTTCCGGCACAGTCACAACCCCGCACCATCTCACCCCCACCGCTCCCTCACAGTCGCGGCTCTGTAAACATGGCATCACCAAAAATCACCGCTTAACATCGCGAATTGAAGAGTCGTCTCTTCGAACGGAGTAGATCGCCCCCGTGGAACTGCAAGTCCATCAGGAACGCCCCCGCGAGTTGCGCTGGTTTCATGCCAGCAGCATGCTCTTTGGTGATTGGGGCACCAGTCGTCTATACGTGCTGGGGCTGGCTTTGTTCTACAGCGGCAGTGCTTCGCTCTACCACGTGCTGGCCATGTGCCTGCTCATGACGGCCGTCGCATGGGCCTACACCATCGTCTGCCGCTGCTTTCAGGATGGCGGCGGCGTCTATTCGGCGGCCCGACAAGTCAATCGACGCGTGGCCGTCATCGGTGCGATGCTGCTGTTTGCGAGCTACGTGATCACCGCGGCCATCTCGGCGGTGGCGGCATTCCGCTATCTCAACTTTAGCGTCGACCAAGCGCCGCTGGCCGCGATTATCTCAATCCTCCTCATCGGCGGCATCAACTTCGTCGGCCCCAAGAGCGCGGGACGCTTCGCCACCATCATCGCCGGTGCCACGCTCATCGTGACCGTCATTCTCGCGGTCTTCTGCATTCCCGCGTTGGGCGGGTACGAAAGTGCGCGACCGCTGGAGCGACCGTTCAGCGAAACGTGGGTCAGCTTCGTGCATATCATCCTGGCGCTCTCCGGCGTGGAAGCCATCGCCAACATGACCGGCGTGATGGTGCAACCCGTCGGCAAGACCAGCAAGAAAGCCATCTGGCCCGTGCTGGGCGAAGTGGTGTTGTTCAATCTCTTGTTCGCTGTCGCGATGTTGGCGCTGCCCAACATCGCGCTCGATGTGCCCTTAGCCGAAAAGGTTGCCGCCGGCGCGCAACTGACGGAACAAGAAGCGGCCTATCGCGACACGATTCTCAATGTGATGGCGGCGGAATACACCACGCCTTGGTTCGCCAAGATCGCGGCGTTTGTATTTGCCATGTTATTGCTTTCAGCGGTCAACACTGCCATCGCCGGCATGATCTCGGTGCAGTTTGTGATGGCGCAAGATAATGAGATGCCACCCGCGTTCTTGCGGTTGAACGCGTTCGGCGTGCCGTGGATCGCGTTGGCATCCGCCTGCGCCGTGTGTTGCGTGGTGCTGCTGTTCGCAGGTGAGGTCGACAAGCTCGGCCACTTATACGCCATCGGCGTCGTCGGCGCCATCGCCGTGAACTTGGTATCGACCTATTTCAATAAAGAGATCGACGTTCATCGTGTGGAGCGCTGGGGCTTGGCGGTCTTGGCCGTCTTCTTAATCATCGTCGAGATCACCATCATCGTGACGCAGTGGGCGGCGGACGTGTTTGTGATCGTGGTGCTGGGCGGCGGCTACTTATTGCGCCTGGGCATGGCCAAGGCACCGGCGGTTAAGAAGCATATCCCGAAGATTTCCGAAAGCGTGGGCAAACTCTTCGAGCCGCCGGAAATTGCAACGACGGCACCGTTGGATTTCGCCAACACCAAACCCTTCGACCCGATGCAAGGCAAGATTCTGGTCGCCACGCGCCACAACCCCGAACTGCTTCGCTTTGCTGCCGAAGAGGCCAAGGCGCGCAACGGCAATCTGATCGTCTTGCTGGTGCGCGACCTCAATCTCACCTACGGCCCGCATAAGACAAAAGTCTATAAACCCGAAGACGACCCCGAAGCGATACAGGTGTTCGCCCTCGCCGCCGAATTGGCGCGCGAACACAAGGTGCCGTTTATGCCCATCTATTGTGTGGCCGAATCGATCGGCGAAATGATCACCGACTTCGCCGCGACGTATGGCGCGGATTATGTGATTTTGGGCGTCACCAAGCGCGGCGCAGTCTTCCGAGCGCTACGCGGCGACGTGATCAACGAAGTCGCCACGCACCTACCGCCGGAGACGAAGTTGTTGATACATGCGTGAGGCAGTGGATTCCCTAAGTACCTGACGCGTGAATTTGCGGCGGAAAAGTTCAATTCCATGGGATTCAAGGTGACTCTAATGCCAAGCGAATTCACGGCGTCATGGGATGAATTAGAGTCGGACTATTACGATTGCCTTGAAACAGACGCTATTCCCGCTGTGAAGGAATTTGTCGCCCGATTAAGAGAAGCTGGCTTCAATGAGACGCTAAGAGCAGGTCATTCGCTATGGTTCCTCATGCTATCTAGGTCCATCCGACATGAACTGAATGAAGACACCAGTTACGTGAGTTTTGACTTTCGTCGCGGCAAGCTGCTGGTCAAGAATAACATTAAATGTAGTCTTGAAGATAAGATGATTGAGTTTCCTGAAATTCGCTTCAATATGCGAATTAATTATCTTCTAAAGGAGCTTGAAGGAATACCGGCAGTTTAATTTGGGCGATGTCGTGATTGCATATCAAGGCGAGTAGGTATGCACGAATCGGTCTATCACTTAGCCAACATACTAACTCCGCACGCTCGCCTTGTAGGGCAAGCGTGGCACCCAAATTACTGCGAGCTGATTGTTAAATGCCATCCACCCAACCCACCGTCGACCGCATCGTCACCAGCATCCAAACCGCCGGTGCAATCCGCGCGCGAAAGATGTTCGGCGAATTCGGTATCTATTGCGACGACATTTTCGTCGCCATGGTCTGCGATAATCGCTTGCTGATTAAGCCGACCGACGCGGGGCTGGCCTTTGCCGGTGAGATCGCCATGGAAGAACCCTACCCCGGCGGCAAGCCGTGCATGCTGATCCCCGAAGATTGGTGGGAGGATAGCGTTTGGTTGGGCGAGTTGATTCAGATCACCGCAACGTCGCTGGCCAAGACGGCAAAGAAGAAGCGAGCGTCAAAAAAGAAAACAAAGCGAAGGTCTAAGACGAACCCGTAGGGTCCCGCTGTGCGGACCATCTGCTGGTTGTCGATAGCGAACGTTCTTTCATCGAAAAAAATGACATTCTTCGACCATAGTTGCCTCTTTTTGCAAAACGATCGGACTGCAAAGCTCGAATCTTATTCCTGACGCTCGCGAAGCCAATCGATCAAGCGATGCCAGATCGCTACAACAATCGAGCCGAAAAATGCAACCAATGCGATGCCATTGACGATAACCAGAGCCCAATTTTTTGGACCGTTTGGGTTTACGAAAGCTGGTAGCGTGAATGCGAGAACAAAGGATGCACACCACAAGACGATAGAAGATGTTGGTAGAGAAACGAATGCCATCAAAGCTTCTATGTCGTAATTAGGTGTTGGTTGCAGAGTTGATCAGATCTAAGTGAATCCAACCCCCGAGCGGGATTCAGTTGAAAATCGAACGGATGTAGTTTGGCCCGCACAGAGAGCCCCTACCATATTTCGCGAACCTTGAATGCCCTCACAACGTTAAACATGTTGTGTCAATTCTAAACAAAAGGCCGCAGACGACGTCGCTTCATCGATTATGGAGCGCTGTTGTCATCACGCATCTTCTGATCGTGTGCTACCTCATTACCGTTGCGCTGTCTCAGTTTTGGTTAGCCGGTATTCGCGTCGGTCCGGTTTCACTCAGCTCCAACAACATGCTGCTGGCAATCGATTATTGCCATCGACCGCCGACTTCAATAATGAGTCAATGGATGCTGCCATACTCGAATGCCATGGTCACGCGTACTGGCTGGCAATTGGCATATCCACAATTCGCGCATAATCTTTTCGACCCGGCCAGCCGTAGCATGCACACGCGTTTAATGCTGCCGCATTGGTTAATTCTAATTATTCTGATTGCTTTGAATTGGCTGCTGTCTGCACGATTTTCGCACAATCATGAAAAAATGGACCTGCTCTATAAAGCCGAGAGCGTCGCGCACGTGAACGAACACGAACCGCCCTATCACTCCGCCTGAAACGGTCGCTTCTTCGACGGTTTGTTGCGCGGTCGTGCGCCGTAGCGCGTGCCCTCGCCCGTTAAGCGTTCTTGCGCGGGCAAACGCATGTCGTCTTCCATATCGCCGCGGCTCTTTTCTTCCGCCGTCTTCCGCGCGCACATGCGTAGATGGTCGGCCGCTTCATCGAGATCGTCGGTGATCATAAACAAGTCGAGATCGCTCGCCGAGATATTGCCGTACTCTTCCAACAGCGTGTTGCGCATAAAGTCGACCAAGGGCGACCAGAACTTCGAATCGAACAATACCACCGGATACGCCGGCGACTTGCCGGTTTGAATCAGCGTCATCGCTTCGAAAAACTCGTCGAGCGTACCAAAGCCGCCGGGGAAACACACGAGGCCCATGCAATACTTCACGAACATCACCTTGCGGGCAAAGAAGTAATGAAAATCGAGGCTGATGTTTTGATATTCGTTCGCACTCTGCTCGTGAGGCAACGCAATATTGAGCCCGACCGACGTACCGCCCGCTTCGTATGCGCCCTTATTTCCCGCTTCCATAATGCCCGGCCCGCCGCCGGTGATCACGGCAAAGCCGTGATCGACAAGCTTGGCCGCAAGCTTTTCGGCGTTCTTATAATGAACGGCATCGGGTTGAGTACGAGCCGAACCGAAGATGGAAACGGCCAAGCCCACGCGGCTCATCGCTTCAAAGCCGTCGACGAATTCGGCCATAATGCGAAACAAACGCCAGGTTTCTTTAGACGGATCGGCAAAGGGAAGTTGATTGGCCATGCGGATTGATCACTTTCATGTTTAAGACGAATATATTTGACAGCGTAGTGTAAGCGAATTTCTCATCGGTGTGGAATAAGAGTGATCACTCCTGCTAATGATGATGACTCACGATTAGACGTTTGCGTAGCCGAATTCATGCCAAAGAAATTGAGTTGACGGCTCCGAATAAAGCACTTCGCGCCGTCTCGTTCACAATCGGCATTCGTCGTCTTTGGGTTTCGAGTGAGCAGAACCATACGTTGCCCGTATGGTTATCAATTTCATTTATTGATGTGTTACGAACTACGCTTGTGTCGCATTAAGTGGTAGCCGAAACGTAAATTTGGTGCCCTGCCCCACCGTCGAATCCACCTCGATGCGACCGCCATGCGCCCGCAGGATGCGCCGCGCCATCGCCAAGCCCAGGCCCGAGCCGGCCTTGCGCGTGCTGAAATAGGCTTGAAAGATTTGCTTGAGATGTTCCGGGTCGATGCCCGGGCCGTTGTCTGCAATCGAAACAATGCCCTGATGGGTGTCGGACGCGATCGTCACATCGATCGTCTTTGCATGTTCGCCGTCGCGCGCGTCGAGCGCTTGTTGTGCATTGATCAATACATTCAATAACGACTGTTTCAGTAAACCGACGTCTACCGAGCATACGACGGGGGTTGACGCCACTTGCAATCGCAATTCGATATCATGCCGCTCTGCTTGTGGTCGAAAGAACGCTACCAGGTCTGTCACTACGTCGCGTAGATCTGCATCGCTAAGTTTCAACTCACGCCGGCGCACGAACTCTAAGAAATCATCCAGAATCGTTTCCAACCGCTGCGATTCTTTCAGAACTGTGGCAACGCGCGTGCGGCTGCGTCGTGCAATCGACTGGGGCAGCGCCCCATCCGGGTCGGCCTCAACTTCACCCCAATCTTCATCGAGCAGTTGTAGATTCATCCGCAACGTCGATAGCGCATTGCGAATCTCGTGAGCCAATCCGCCGGCAATGGCCGAAAGTTCGGCCAACTGATCGGCGGAATCCGTCGAGCGCAAGGCGTTGGAAGCGGCGGGCGAGTTGTCGTCGTTGACTTGCATAGCGCACTCGTTGTCGAAGGATCTAGACCAGTTCACCTTGAAAACGACGGCTGCGCTGTGGCACCGGCTAATAGCCGGTGCAGGTCAACCGATACGTTTCGAGCTGTAGTTCGTGAATATTGGATCGGACGCTTGATTATTTCATTTCACGAATGACGGCGCTCCCGGATAATTTGTCAGTATCTACCGGCTATTAGCCGGTGCCACAGCGCAGACCCTCATACGTATCGTAAACTAAGCGGAGACCCGATCAATCCGCAATCGCCATGACGGGTCAAGTGTCTAAAGATGGAGATGTGGGGATTAAGATCAGCGACTTGGGCTTCAAGTTCAGCGTCCACAACACGCAGATTCACCGACCAGGCAAGACCATTACAAAAAAAAGGCCCGTTGCCGGGCCTGTTAGACACGAATCATGGATGATTTGAAGCGACCGATTTCACAAATCGCGCTTCACACTTCGCAAATCACCTTACTGCAGCAGCGACAACACCGTCTGCGGCGTCTGGTTCGCCAACGCCAACACACTCGTACCGGCACTCACCAAGATCTGGTTCCGCGTCAGGCTGGCAGTCTCAGAAGCGAAGTCCAAATCGCGAATGCTCGATTCCGACGAGGTCAGGTTCTCCAGCGTGATCTGCAACTGGTTGATATTGGTTTCGAGCGTGTTCTTTTCGAACGAGCCGAGGCGACCTCTGAGAATCGAGACCTGCTCGATCGCCTGATCGATAATGCGACTGGCCTGACCAAACTCACCGTTCACCAAGGAGAACTGTTGATCGCTGCTGATTTCCTGCAAGAAGCCGATCGTATCGTTCCCAAGGCGCGTGGCCGCGACCGAATCGACGCCGATATTGACCTGCTGATTGGTTTCAACGCTCGGCCCCAACTGGAAGCGCGCCCCGCCGCCGGTAATGGCAAACGTCGATGTTCCAACCTGGTTAAATGTCTCCTGAATCTTAAACTGCAGGCCCAGCGTGGACGTATTGAGCGCGAGGTTCAATCCATCACCAAGACCACTAGCACCATTGACCGTCGCGGAAATATCACGGCCCTCAGCGCGTTTGACTTGGTCGCCGTTGATGTTTTCGGTGAAGCTAAGGAACGGTTCGGTGGTTGTGCCGATTTCCTGGATTTGCACGAACGCATCGGAACCGAATTCGCGGGTATTGAGAACGACACCACTGGCGGGGTTGGCCGAGTTAACGAAGCTCGCGCTTACCCCGCTGGAATCACCTTGCAGATTAATCGCGGCGCGAATCTGATCAGCGGACGAACCCGAAAGCAACGAGATCGAAATCACGCCATCCGGCCCGGCGATCTCCAACGTAACGTCCTCGCCGATGCTGCTATTCAAGAAGCGCAACTCGGCATGTTGCGCCGATTGCAGCACGTTAACTTCAACCGGAATAAACGGTGCCGTACCAAATTGCACGTTCTGAATGCGCAAGTCTGTTAGCTCAGTAGGCACCACGCCGCTGGCGACGTAGCCCAACGAACCATTTAGCAGCTTGCGACCGCCGAATGTCGTCGTGTTGGCGATGCGCGTGATCGATTCAATGGCCGAGTCGATCTGCAACTGATTAGCGCGGATTTCCTCATCGGAAACCGCCCCGGAGTTGGACGCCTCTAAAATAAGCCCTTGAATATCGTTCAACAGCGCCGCCACCTCGTCGAGCGCGCCTTCCGTCGTTGCAATCACGTTGGATGCGCGCTGCGAGTTCGAGACCGCCTGCCGTACCGACTCGATTTCCGAGCGCAAGTTCTCGGAGATGATCAGCCCGGCCGGGTCGTCGGCACCGCGATTGATTCGCAAGCCCGTCGACAACCGTTCGAGTGACGTCTGCAGCGATGCCTGCGCCGAGCCCAGATTGCGCCCGGCCTGTAGCGCCGCGACGTTGGTATTGATCCGTGTCATACCGTCATCCTCCACGAATGACCCGCGGCGTATCCATTCGCCGCGCCGGAGTGTTTGAGGCTACCCGATACCTGTTCGTTCATGATGACCATCCTGCCTTTCCGCTTTACCTTACGCATTGTTATTGTCCGGCTTAGCGTTGGGCGGAATGTCTTCGGGCTTAATCCTCGCGGCGTCCCGGTTCTCCCGCTTGATAGCTTCGTACACCTCTTTACGGTGCACCGATACATCCTTCGGCGCGTTGATGCCCAATCGCACCTTGTCGCCCCGAATATCCACGACGGTGATCTCAATGTCGTCACCGATCATGATGGTTTCATCTCGCTGTCGCGATAACACCAACATCGCTAAATCCTCCTCGGTTTGACGGCATCCAAGCCATCGCCCCCGAGACGTAACATCCTGTTTTCTCTAGCCGTCACCATCCGTGGCCTTCGTTGGTTAATTGCCGCATCGACACACGCATCAACATGCTGCTGGCGTATTCTTTTGCCGATGTTCCTTCGCGGCAGCGCTCATACGTGGCACCCCGCGACGAAACGCGCGTTCCGTCGCGGTTTGTCACGTACCTAGGCGGTCTTCGTGATCGCCGACTGACCGCGCTGTGGCAAACGCATCAACGGATGACGCGTGGAGTAGCGCTTATCGCTCAGCACCAGCTGCTTGCCGACGCGCGTGGCGACGTTGATCACCAACGGCCCTTGCAAGTTACCGGTCAGCATTTCGTCGACCTTGTTGACGACGACAAAGACCTGCGAGCCAGTGGTATCGGCGAGACCGATTTGCGATAGGTCTTCGGCTTTGATCGATACGCGATAATCCGCCACAAACAAGCGCGGATCGCACACGACAAACGCCAACTCGGGGCGATGCACCGCCTGCATCCAGTAGAACGCGCTGTCTTCGCCGGTCTGAATCAAGGCGTAATCGCGATCGTCGGGAAAGCCCAGCAACCCCTTCGGGAAGTTCAAAAAGCGCTGGTCGTCCACTTCGATTCCACCGAACCGTGACGTTTGAATGGTAATCATCATCCTTGCTCCCGGTCGCGCTCCGCGACCACTTACCATGTGCCGAAGGCGAACGTCGCCTCGACCGAACCCAAAACTATTTCCGCACGTTGCCGCCGAATAGATCCATCTATCCGAGGAAATCCAGCAACGACAGATTCAAATTGGCCGATCCCACCTGCAAGCTTGCTTGCAGCGCCGTTTGCGCTTGTTGGAATCGGGTTACTGCCTCTACAAAATCCACATCGCGCACTTCAGAGAGCAATATCTCGGTGGCCGCGACTGCATCTTCGGTTTGATTCACGCGGTTGCGCAGATCGCGCGATCGCGCTCCGACGGCGCCGAGTACGTTGATGATCTCTTTGCGCAGATCGTCGATATCGTCGCCCGCTTCGGTGATCTCGCTCGAATCGTTCGCAAGCAAGCCGTCGCGCAATCGATACAAAGCGCTAAATACACCCGGCTGCGTAAACCCGCCGACGATGTCGCCGGTCAACACCGTGCCGCTACCGGTCTTCAAGATGCCGAGCTCTTGCGCGGCGGGTTGGTTTAGATTGTTGACCGTGATGTTGCCCGGTCCGCCGGCGCTGGTGAGTTGAATACCGCCACCATCAGGGCTCAGCGACGCCGTGATATCGGCACCGGCAACGCCCGCCGCCGCGTTGATGTCATCCAGCACATCCTGAAGCGTGATCGCACCCGCAATATCAACGGAGAAGGCCACGCCATTGGGATCGACGATTTCGAAATCGGGGCCGTCGAACGTGTTGATGCCTCGTCCACCGTTGAGCCGCGATAGCAATAAACCGCCATCGAGCGTGCGAATGCCCAGTTCTTGGGCATCGTTGCCACCGTTTTCCCCAATAATCAACTGCGAGCCGGCGACCAGATTGCGAATTTGAATACCGTCGCCGTTTTCGTTGATGTCCGCACGAATGCCGACGCCCGAGGCGTTGAGCCGATTCAACACATCCTGAATCGTCGTCGCGCTATCGAACGTGACGACCGTCGATTGATCGCCGTTGGTAATCGTCACGCCGTTGGTCAACGACAAACCGCTGGGTTGAATATCTGCCAACGCCGTTTGCAGCGCGATGCGACGATTGACGTTGGTACCCGTTAACGCCGCACCCGGCGCGGGTGATGTACCCAAGATGCCCAGGTCGGTCGCCGTTGGCGAACCACCAACGTTCTCCACGGTAATCGTGCTAAACGGACCCGCCGACACTTGGAACGCATTACCGCTCGTTGGATCGATCTGCAGCGTGACAGAGCTGCCCACTGTCGCCGCCGCGTTGTTAAAGACATCGATCACATCGCCGACGGTTTCAGCACCGGACAAATCCACATCGAAGGTTTGGCCGGGGCTTTCGGTGATACGGATTTGACCGAGCGTGACGCCGCGTTCGGTGGCGCCGCGTAATTCGCTCACGCGCACGCCATCGTTAATCGCTACATTAAAGTTCGCCGTGCCGCCAACGGTCTCCTGATCGATGCCGAAGAGATTCTCCGCCGTCACGTTATACGGCAGCGTAAATCCGGGATCGACGAGCGTGCGCAGGTCGGCAAAATCGCCCGCCAGCGTCACGCGTCCAAACGCCGAGTTCAACACCGGTTCGGTCGTTTGGCGGCCACCAAACAAGAAGCGCGACTGATACTGTCGATTCCCGACGTTGAGCAACTGATCGATGATGCCATCGATGATGACGGCTTGCGATTCGCGCTCTTCCGCCGTTTGCAGGTTGCCCGCTTGTTCGCTTGCGATGCGCGCCGCTTCGTTCAACAGGTCGGTGATTTCGGTGATGGAAGAATCAGCTGCGGCCAGGAAACCATCGGCAAAGCGCAGGTTCGAGAGAATCTGATCCTGGCTTTCGAGCGACTTGACCGAACGCGTGATGCGCTCAGACGCAATCGGATCGTCGGCAATGGACAAGATGCGCCGGCCCGAACTGAGCTGTTGCTCGAGCTCGAACAGATTGACGGAGTTGTTCTGCAACTGCGAAAGCAGCGTGAACGTCCGCAAGCTGGTCGAAACCCGTGACAAATTGCCGGCAGCACTAATGTTCATGTACCTTGCCAAGCTCCTCGGCGAAAAACTCGCGGCCTTACCGCACCAATCCCAACAATGTTTGCAACATCTCGTCCACGACATTCAGATAACGCGCGGCACCTTCGAATGCGCGCTGATACGAAATCAGGCTCAGCGCCTCTTCATCAAGATTCACGCCCGACAAACTTTCGCGCTGCACCGTTAGCGCTTCGAAAATCACTTCCGATGCTTCCGCGGCGCTCGTTGCTGATGATGAACTCACCGCCAGATTCGCGACGGTCGTTGTGTAATGTTCGTTAAGCGACGCGCCGCCCAAACTCGCCACGGCTAAATCCTGCACACCCGCTAACAGTGTGGCGTTGCTACCATCGCCGGGCAGATCGGAGCGACCGGCAGCCAACAAGTTGAGATTGCCGGCAATCAGCGGATTCACATCCGCCGTCAACGAGTCGTAACCCGTAAAGAACGTGTTCACACCCAAAGCCGCCAGCGTGCCCGACGTATCATCCGAGAACGTGAACTCAAAGCCCGCATCCGCCGCAAACTCAACCCGTCCGTCGGCCAAAATCGTAGCCGTCAGGTTCGGCACGTTAGTATTGATATCCGCCACCAACGAATCGAGCGTGGTGTCTGCGCCGATCCCATCGAGATTCACATTGATCTGCGTGCGCACCGTCTCGCCGCTAGCGGCGTCGCGTACATCGATAAAGAACGAGCCCGTCTCGGGGAAGAAGTTCAATTCCGTATCCGGCGAATTGAGCGGTATCGTCGTATCTTGTACCGGGTTAAGTCCCGTGACCGTCGTAAAGCCTTCCAGCCCCTGGCCCGACGAGTGAATTTTGTTCACTTCGAAGATCAGCGCCGCCGTCAGTTCATCAAGACGTTGCACTTGTTCGACGTTATGAATATCGCGTGCCCGTACCAACCCCTCGATCTGACCACTGCCCGAATCGATCAAACCGTTGTTGATACGTAGGCGAATCGTCGATTGAACGAAGCCGTTTGCGTCCGTCTCGACTTCCGTCGTCAGGCCGAAACTCTCACCGAACTGAATCAGCGATTCGTTACCGATATACACATTCACCGCGCCGTTGGGCTGTTCGCGCGTGACGACTTCAAAAATCTCCGACAGCTCATTCAGCAATTGATCGCGCTGGTCGCGCAAGGCGGCGGCTTGTCCGTTCGAGCCCGACTCGGCCAATACGATGCGCTCATTGAGGTCGGCAATTTGCGATGCCAACTGATCGCCCGTTTGCACGGCTGTCGTAATTTCCTGGTTTATCTCATTGCGCGCCGCCAACAGATCGCTACGAATATCGCGAATCTTCTGCGTCAACGTTACGCCCGTATTCACCACGATGCCGCGTGTGGCGATGTTCTCCGGATTGTTCTGCAAGTCGTTGACCGAACTGAAGAAATCCGAGACCAAACTGCCGAGATTGGAATCGCCCAACGGATTGAGCACCGCCTCGATACGATTCAGCGCATTACGCTCGATGTTTGCCGACGTACGATCGCCGATGGCCGTGCGCAAGCGCGTTTGCAACGATTCGCTGATCTGACGACGAATGTTACTCACCTGCACACCGCGACCGAGTTGCCCCGCCGTGGTGATGTTGCCCGGCAACGCCGCCAGCCGCGTCGTCGAGCGCGTGTAGCCGGGCGTGGACACGTTGGCGATATTCTGCCCCGTGACCTGCAGCGCCGCCTGATAGGCCGACAGCGCCGTGCGCCCCACACTAAATGCCGATGTCAATCCCATTGCTTATACCACCGCATCCAGCACACTGGCATTGGCGTTGGTTCGCCGACTGCCCGTGTCGCCATACGTTTCATTGCCGTCGTTTTGCGCAAAGGCCGAGAACAACACCTTGAAATGCTTGAGCATTTCGCGGCACACCAACTCGACCGTGCGATTGATCTCTGCCACCTTCAACATGTTCATGCGCAGCTCTTCGCCCAGCGCGAGCAGCTTGTGTTGCAAACTGCTCGGCATTGCCTGCACCAGCGAACGCAGCGTGATGCGCTCGGGTTTTTCGGGTCGCGCCATGCCCAGCGCTTCGCAAATATCCGCCACCAATCGGTAGCGCTTCGCGTCTAACTCGGCCAACGCGCCGGCGATATCCGATTCTTCGTGGCATATCTGCGCAATCAGATCCGGATCACTCGTCCGCATCGCATCGAGCTTGCGCCGCAAAATGTCTTGCTGTAGTTCGTGCATGGCGATCATGCGGTCGAGCACCGTCGCCAAATCGTCTGCCAGGATGTCCAAACGCTCGCGATTCATGCTGCGCGCGACTCCTTCTGTTCGTTTGTGTTCTGCGTCGCTGCGGTCTTACTTGCCTCATCGCGCAAGTGCCGCGTCATGGCTTCGTAAATTCGATTCGACATCGGATCGTTGGGCGAGCGGCCGATGCGGCGTGCGTATTCCTGATACAACTGCCCCTTGAAGATCTCTTCGCCGCGCCCGCCGTGGAAGTATTCGCTCTTGAACTTCGAATCCTGTAACTGCCGCAGCAGCGTGCCATAGAAGATATCTCCAACAAAATCGCCCACTTGCTCGCGCAACTTGGGATTCGCTGCCGATGCCTTCTGCACCGCCGCCGCGCGTTGCGTAAAGGCCGTTTGGCCCTTGATGGCGTTCGCGTTTTGTAACGCGCTGTCGAATTGGCTGTTGATCTGCGTCATGTCGATTCACTACACCGCACGGTTAGTCGCGGATAATCAGCTTCCCTCGTATCTGCCCGTTGGCGTGCAGGTTCTCGATGATTTGAATGATGTCTTCCGCCGGTACGTTGAGAAGATTCAGTCGACTCACCAGCGTGCGCAACTTTGCACCGCCGCGCCGCGTCGTATTGATGCCCACGGCGCGATCGTTGCGCACCTCGGGCGTATCCACGGTCGGCTCGGGTGGCGGATTGACCGTGGTGATCGTTAAACCTTCGTGAACGATGACCGTCGGCGCGATCTCCACACCGGCACCGATCGACATCGTTTTGGTGCGCCGATTGATCACGATGCGGCTCTCACCGCGCGGCATCAGCAGTTCGAGCCCTTCAACACGGCCAATAAATGCGACCGGGTCGTTCAACGCTTCCGGCGGGATTTGCACGATCACGTTCTTCGGGCCGATCGCCTGCGACACGCGCCGGATTTGACCGATCTCGCTCTGATCTTCGTTAATCGTTTGTTCGATGACGGCGGCCAAGGCGTGCGAAGCATGTACGTCTTCAACAACCAGCGTGAACTGCCCCAACTCATTGAGATAGTTATGGACGATATCCTCTTCCATCACCGCCCCGCCGGGGATGGTGCCCGTCGTCGGCTCGCGCTTGGCGTCGGTCACGCGAATGCCACCTTGGGCAAAGGCGAAGATCATGTCGAGCCCCGGCCCTTGCAGCGGCGTCATCACCAAGCGACCACCGAGCAAACTCTCGGCCTCACCAACCGCGCTCACCTTCACGTCAACACGATCCCCTTCGCGTACGCCGTTTTCCGGCAGCGTGACATCGACCCAAACCAATGCGATGTTGTCACCGCGATTCAATTCTTCGGCGGCCACGGGAATGTTGAACTTGGCCAACATCGACACCATCGCGCGAATCGCGGGGGCATACTGACCACCGTCGCCGGTGCCGTTTAAGCCGACCACCAAGCCATAGCCCGTGAGCGTATTGATGCGACGCCCCTTAAGGTGCGTGACATCGGCAATCGTCGTCTGCGCGTACGCGTCTGCTGTGCACATATTTAGGCAAACACCTAAAACAGCGACGCGCGAAAGAAATCGCACTCGAGTTGTATCGTTCCGTCGTTTCATATTCTCAGTCGAGCTGCCTATTGCCTTACTCTGCAACTTCACAAATCACACATCACACTTCACAAATCAGAAGGGTTTCACCACGTCCAACAGTTCCTTCAGCCAACCCCTCTTGGTCGCGTCCTGCACCGCACCAGTGGGTGCCGTACCGATTTTCAGACCGAATATCTTGTCGCTCGTTACCGTGTTGTCCGGGCCCAAGTCGCGCTGGGCAATCTCGCCCGCTAACACCAGTGATTGATTGTCGTGATCCGAATCGATCGAATAAGACGCCACGACGATCAGGTTGCCATTGGGCTTGATATCGATCACCTTGCCTTGCATGCGCGTTTCGAGAATGTCTTGTCGATCCGACCGGCCCAGGTTACGAAGTTCATTCTCGTGCTCGAATGCCACCCGCGGATTGCCCGTCGGAAATTGTTGCTGCTCCCAGCTGCTGTTATGAATGCGGAACCAGGCATTGAGTTGACTTTCGATATCCCATTCGTTGCGCTGTTCCAAACGCGCATCAACACGCGATCGATAGCGATGCCGCACGATGACGCCGACAAGATCGTTAACCTTCAACACGCGTGGTTGCGGCAGCGGCGTGGAAATGAATGACGCCTGCGCTAGCGCATCATTCTGTGTATTCTGCTGACCCGTTTGAGGATTGGTGGCCCCGTTACGGTTTTGATTCTGTGCGGGCGGCCCCATCTGATTGTTGAGTGTGTTTACACCAAACCGCATGGCGGGGGGTTGCGTACCCGCGTTCATGCGCAGCGCGCCACTGGCCGCAGGCTGCGTGGTTAAGCGCTGAACCCGCGCCGTGCGCTGCTTGTGCGCGCGAAACAGCGAGCTGCTCTGCGCCAACGCCCAGCCACTGGTCAAAAAGATCGTCATTAACATGATCGGAATGATCCGCTTCATGAGTTCGTCCTTCCTATCGTTGCGCCACCAAATCGGGGCGACCAAACGTCACCACGCCCGGCCCTGTCACCATCGCATCAATGATGTCGCGCTTGCGGTGGCTGCCGTTCTTCGCCACCGGGATCACATCCCCCAGCGCGCCTTCCTTTTGCGCCTTACCCAAGGCGGTGATTTGTACACCACCACCACTGATCAAAATCTTGACTGTCTCGCCACGCCGAATCAGCGGTTGCTCCTTCAGCGCCCGCGCCGACAACATGTCACCCTCGGGAATGAAGCGCGTCGCCTCGTAACCGATGGCCAATTCGGTATCGGAGAGCCCCACACCATCGAGACTGTCGAAGCGGCGCTTCTCTACCCGCAAATCGCGTTGGCTCACGGTTTGACCGCGATTGATGGGTCGTCGCGCCACCAACACCTGTCGCAATAATTCAACTTGCGCCACGACGGGCAGCGTTTTGACGCGTTGGCCGCCCTGATAGATATCCACTTCGAGACCAACCAGGCCGAGGCGAATTGGATCGCGCTCGTGGACTTCAAAAGTTGGTTGTCCAACGCCGCTCTGCGCGACTTCGCGCAATAGATCGATGCGGCGATTGAGCGTCACATCTATTTCGCCATCGAGATCGGGGATGCGCGCTTGAATGAAGGACCGCACCGCTGATTCCAACGTATCCGTCGTTGGTTGCACGCCCTGATTGCGTTGTGGGATGCCATGCGCCGCTATGTGGCTACTGTGTGCATGTTGATGACCGTGGCTGCACGCATGATGATGCCCTGCGCGGGGGCTTGCATGGCGCGTTGAAGAGGCTTGCGATCGATGGGAGTGGTCTGTGCCCGCAGCACGACGCGCATGCTGATGACCGACCGCCTGTCCCGCGGCATGCCGTTTCGCGGAGCGCGACACGACCGACTCGCCAAGCTGCTGCACCTTTAGCCGCGCTACTTCGCAACGCAGCGAACCGTAAATGCGTACATCCGCCAGATTCGCACCGGCGGCTTTCAGTAATTGGGATATCTCGTTGGCATGAACGATGCGCTTGCCGCCCGCACGGGAGATTTCGGCCAACACCACCGCCCGCATTTCGCGTGTTAGCTCTGGATCGAAATCGCGCAACACTGCCACATCGCCAACCGTGATGCGCGCTTTCAATATCTCGGCCTTGGGCAATATGCGTATCGCCCCCGCCTGCGCGAGCGCGGGGCACAAACACCCTACGATCAACGCGCTACCGAAATGTCGAAAACATCCATGTCTTCGTCGCATCATGACGTCTCCGCCGTCTTTCGCTTTCCCCACTAACTACCTAGACGGTTATCTCCTCAACTGATTGATGACCTGCAGCGATTCATCCGCTGTTTGAATGGCTTGCGAATTCAACTCAAACGATCGTTGCGTTCGGATAAGTTCGATCAGTTCGCGTGCCGGATCGACGTTGGACAGTTCCAGATTTCCTTGCAGCACCAGCCCCGCACCGTCTTGTCCCGGATTGGTTTCAATCGGCGGGCCCGATGCGTCGGTCTGCTGAAACAAATTTGCCCCCAGCTGCTTGAGGCCCGTGTTGTTAACGAAGCGCGCCAGTAAGAGCTGCCCGGCATCGGCTTGTTGAGTTTGACCCGCCGGCGTGAAGCTCACCAGACCCACTTGGCTGATCGATACATCCTTGGCATCCTGCGGAATATTGATATTCGGCTCGACGCGTGCGCCCGGCAGATTTCCCAACACCATGTTGCCATCGGCATTGAGCGTAAAGTTGCCCGCCCGCGTAAAGACGGTTTGTTCTTGCCCGTCAATAAACGCTTGCACTTGAAAGAAGCCGTCGCCTTCGATCAGTAAGTCAAACGCACCTTGGGTTTGTTCAACGCTTCCCTGCGTGAAATCCTGTTGCGTACTCGAAAGCTGCACCCCGATACCAACTTGCTTGCCCATCGGCAAGAACTCATCCAAGCCGTTACGCTGACCCGGCGGCTGCAACTGACGGTAGAGAATGTCTTCAAAGTTGGGCCGCGAGCGCTTAAACGCAACGGTATCGATGTTTGCCAGGTTGTTGGCAATCACCTCCAGCTTGAGGTCCATCGTCCTCAATCCCGTCGCCGCTGTGTACATCGACTGAATGCCCATACGCTCGTCGTCGCCCTATTTCAAAATAGACTTTCGCCTATTTGCGTTTTCGTTTCCCTTCCGATCGCCCCTAGGCGATACGGCCCACATCGTTCACGAGCCGCCCCAGCGACTCGTCCTGCATCTGAATCATTGATGCACTCAACTCGTATGCCCGCGCCGCTGTCATCATGTCCACCAACATCGAGGCCGGATCGCTGCCCGATGCTTCGATGGCCTTTTGCCGCACGCTTGCGTTGGTCAACACGGCGCCCCCAGCAGGTGCTTCGTAAAGGTTTTCACCGATCTTCTGTAGCTGCTGCGGATTCTCGAAACGAAATACACCCAAGCGCGCCACGTCGACGTTGTTCTGTTGAATACGACCTTCTTGCGTAATGGCGACCGCCACGTTCGGATCGATCGTGATTGCGTTGCCCGCAGCATCGAGCACCTTGCCGCCGCTGGCGATGTGTTCCAAACCGCCATCGGTTCGCAAGGTAAAGCGACCGTCGCGCGAGTAGCGCGTGCCGTCGGCCGTTTGAATCGCGAAGAAGCCTTCATCGAGCAGTGCTGTATCAAGGTCGTTACCCGTGGGCACGATGCTCCCTTGCGTAAAGTCGGTGAACACTTCGGCAGGTAGCAGCCCGCCCGTCGCATTTTCGTAACTTGCCAAGCGTGTGGACGGATTGCTATCGAGCAGATACTCATTAAGCCGTTCGCCAAAGGCGACGCGATCCGGCTTGAAGCCGGGCGTGTCGACCTGCGTCAGGTTGTTGGCAATCACTTCTTGCCGCACCTGCTGGCTCGAAAGCCCATCTGCTGATAACCACAATCCGTAAATCATCTCGTGTCCGTCGCGTCCTTCGCGGTCTCTACTGCGTTAAAGTCGTTATCTGTGCTGCGCGCCTCCAAATGAAACGCCGCCGCCGCCATCACGCATTGACGAATCCGCGCGCCGAGTTGATCCACACGCGGCAAGCCTTGCGCCTTCCCCGCCATGCCGCTTACACCGACTTGCTGTTGATCAGCTTCGTTTCGCACGCTATTCGACTCCTCAAATGCAATGGCCGTAGAACCGGCGAGGAATTCCATGTGCACCCACCGTGCCAAAGTTAGAAGCGCGCTGATAAATTTTGATGTTTGTCGATTTAAGCCGCGCTGAATAAGCGACTTACGAATTGAAAGAAAATTTGAACGTGAGGGGATTGATGTATATGCGACGGTCGGCAAAAGCAGTCATCGCGCAAGCGCCGCAGGGCCTGCTGCAACAATCGCCGACTAATCATCGCCGGAGAGATCGGCTTTGGGCGGCTCTTCTTGCTCTAACCACTCGGGTTTTTCGTCGATGCCGTAACGACTGACGGGCAGCGCAAAAACGGCGCGCCAGACGGCATTATCCGGCCCCGTCGCGCCAATGTAGTACGTAACGCCGCGCCGTAACGGTGGTGGCCTGCGATCAGAAGGGGTCAATTGCACAAAACCGCGTGGCAATTCGCCATACGGAATCACCAAATCGGCGGCGGGCACGCCGGAAGGATCGCTCGACTCGATCTCCCACAGCGCTTCACGTTCGCTCGCAATCGCCAAACCGCTCACCAGTGTCGGCTGTAGACCCGCATCCCAACGCGTCGCGCGCAAGGTGAGAATAGGCTGCTCGTCTTCAAATGTAATATCGATTTGATTGGGCTGCTGACAGCCAAGAATCAGGCCGCCAACGAACACGGCTAGACCGCGACTGCACGAAAGATAGCGCAACATAGAAAAAGAGTGAGGTTTCGCGAGCACCGATTGTAACGCGGTGTTAAGCGAACGGATCGACGGTAGGAAGATCCGACTCGGGCGCATTAAGCTTCAATCGCGCCATCGGCACGATCATGGCGGCCGTCACGGATTTCACCATTAACCCTGGGATAAACAGAACTGCGCCGCGCCAAATTGCATCGCCGAGCGCCAATGCTTCACTAACGCGTGCCAGCCAAGCCGTGCCCAACATCAGAATCACCATATGAGCGGCGACAAACACGGGTAGGCAGCGAAGAAACCGACCACCCCAACCGCGCTCGCACAAATGCCCCGCCAGATAAGCCGCCGGCAGAAAGCCGATCAGATAACCCGCCGTGGGACCAATCAAATAAGCGGGCCCCGCCCCCCATGTAGCAAACACCGGCAAACCGGCCACGCCCTCTAACAGGTAAGCGACCACCGCCAACGTGCCGCGCTTGCTGCCCAACGTTCCTGCGACCAGCAAAACCGCCAGCGTTTGCAACGTAATCGGCACCGGCACGCTCGGAATACGAATCTGCGCGGCAATCGCAATCAACAAGCTGCCGCCGACGATGAACAAACCGTCACGCAATACATTCACAGACGCGGAACCTACCTGCGGCTCAACCGTTGCGGTCTTCATAAGCATGCCTCTATCGAATTCGATCAGCTTAAAGGATGGGCGAAAAGCGGATGCCCTACAGCCTCACCTCATAAGAGTGTATCAACTATATCCCGATTCGAGCAGTCGCGAAAGCTGCTAGCGTTTCCGAACGAGACCCGTCTCATCCACTTCAAACGCGAAAATCACCAGTTCGTCGCCGCCGCATACGACATTGGGAGCCACGCGGAAGCTCGTCACCTGCCTCAATTCGTCGGATTTCGCCGCCTCGGGGTACCATTCGGGAAAGATTGCCACCCAGCGCGGTCGATGGTCGCGCAAATATTGCAACAACGTCCCGCCAGCGAGGTAATGATCGACGATTTCGGGCTCTACCAAGCCTACCGTGTCGAGTATTTGGCGGTCGCCCAAGAATCCCAAGGCCCCAATATCATTGGTGGCAATTAGGTCGTCGGGCTCGGAGTTGTTGCGAATCCACTCTGCCGCTGCCAGATGCATGTCCGCGATGTTTTTGACCGACAGCACCGCCAGCGCCCCCAGTCCGATGGTGCCAACTAGCGCCCACGCCGTCGCGCGGCGCAACTGCTTCTTCAAAGACCAACGCGACCAATCCCACTTTCCACCCGCCGTCAGTGAACGGGTCAGCGGAAACGCCCCGATCGCAACGACGATTAACAGCGGCGTCAGATGCGCGAAATAGCGCTGCCCCTGAAACCAGAGCAATCCCAACGGATCGACAAACGCTCGCAATAACGGAAAGCCCACCAACAGTAGCAATGCCAACCGCCGCCCCGGCAACGCGCGACCCTCATCGCGCCAGAGCGCCTTGGCATTGGCCCGCAACCCCAGCGCCAGCGGCATGCAAATCGTCGCCAGCCCAACGCCTATCAACAACACATTGACAACCGGCCACACCAACAACGCCAACGGAAGATATTGCCAGTTACCGTGCTTGATGACGGCCGGCACACCCTCCAGCCAGTGCGGCTTCAAAGCAAAGTGCGCGACCGCCTTCGCATCAAACGTCGACGGCACGTTGTGTCCATCGAGTTGGCGGTGGAAATAGACATATATCGCGAACGTGCCGCACCATACAACGACGGCAAATGCCAGTTCGATCCAACGGCCCTTGCGCCAATCACCGGCGGGGCGCAGCAAGATCTCCAGCCCCAGCAGCGGCGCGACGGCCAAAAACTCCGGCCGCATCCATACGCATGATGCCAACGCGACGATGGCGCATAAACGCAGTGCTAAGCGCGGCGATCCGAAACACCAGACGCCGATCATGCACAAACAGGCGTATACCGGTGCCTCCATACCGGCAAATGCCTGAATCACCGCCGGACTTGCTACAACTGCCAGCAGTCCACCACCGAGTGCCGCAGCGCGCAGACCCGTCCACTGCTGCAGAATCTGATAAACAACTGCGGCAGTGCACAAGCTGAACAGGCCGGTGAGTGAAAAACTCGCCCAACGCCAATCGTCAAACAAACGCAACGCCAAAGACAACAACCACGCAAAGCCCGGCGCGGTGCAGCCCGAGCTGGGCGTGCCCTTGTTGAAAGACATCTCACCGAATTCGCTCAGGTGCTGCGCAAATTGCAGATGGATAAACGCATCGTCGAGGGGAAAGGTAACTTCACCGACAACGAAGTACGTTGCGCTGTAGTAGGCGGTGGCCAACGCCAGAAACACCAGCGCGATCAGACCCAAGTCGAGAATTGACTCGCGGAATCGATTCGAAGGCGGCGTGTCGGACAGGGTTACATCTCCTTACGACTGCCAACATCGACGCCGCAATTGTAGATCAAAGATGGAGCCTAGAAGCTATCCACCCCTACCTTGCATGGAGGGGCTGGGGGAGAGTTGCATTCCTCAGGGAAACCCAAATTAAGCGAACACGCGAAGAGCCAGAAACAGGTTCTGGGATAGCTTCTGGTTACCGAAACTAATTCAATAACAACCGGGCCAAACTGTACTGCTCCTCATCGGCCGTCGTGAAACCACTAACCCCCATCTGCTCGCATATAACGGGTTCATTTTTCACTTGCTCTAACAGAAACTCCGTCATGATCGCCGCCAACGAATCCTCCGTCTGAGGCCCAATGGCGACCACCATTTCGGGAACCACCATCGTCTTCGCAAGGATACGAAAGTCATCCTGCGCCGGGCCGGTAATCAAATTGCCGCCAGTCGCCGGTAAATTGGCAAACGCAATTTCATCGATAACGCCCGCTGCGATGGGAAACACATCACCTCGCAAAACCGGTATCGCTACCTTAGCGGCGGCTTCCTTACCAGCATACAACCGACCATCGTAAGCCAACGGCGGCGGCAGAATCTCAGTCGCGAGCTTCGTCGCTTCTAAACCTTCGTTCTTCAAGGTTGCCTGCGTGGCGTGGTCGGTCAACAAATCGCCGCGATACCCGTAGGCAAAACGCTTGCCGGAAAGATCGGCAACCCGCGCGATGGATGAATCCTTCCGCGTAATGATAAAAGCCCGCCGCGACGAACGACCGTTCGGATTGACGGCCGTCGCCAACAAATCGAGTTGCGATGCATCATCGATTTCACAGAACTCCTTGGCCGAAAGAAACGCGAACTCGATTTCCCCCAACGCCAACTGCTGCCCTAATGCCGCGCCATCCGGCTGCGCTCGGAAAACGACCGGTTTTCCGAAGAGCTTTTCCAATCGCGGTGCCAACGCACGAAATTCAGAAGGCGGCCCGAGAAAGGCCGCCTTGGTAGACCCAATCTGTACGACGTCCGTCGCAACCGGCCCGCAGCCGACGAGGGTTACCAAACACAAACTAAAACATGAAAGATAGGATCGTGTGGTCACCTGAATCACTCCTTCGAAACGTTACTGCGCCTCGGATGCGCTTGTTAATCCGTCAACACAACGCCGGGCGTTCGCATGCGTTCCAAGGATATGATATTTGCCCGTGGCGAAGTTGCCAGTGAGGAAGATCGCCATTTGCTGGGCAAAAGAAAAACGGCGTAGCGGATCAATATCCACTACGCCGTTCGGGAAAATTCAATTTGATGCCCGATTGTTATGGCAAGCAGCCACCCGCATTGACCGAACCGGGCGGAATTGCCACCAGATTACCGAGCGCGTCGAGCTGGCGCCATACCACACTCAAAATTCCCGGCTGAATATCTGCCTCGGTCAACGCAATAAGCGCAGCGTAGTCGATGCGACCGCCGGGCGGGAACTCAAAGCCCTGAATATTTCCATTGCGTGTCAGATCGATAATCGAAGCCGGCTCCTGCACGCCAACCTCGCTGCACCGCGTGCCTTGAATCCGCGCGGCATCAATCGGCGGGAACGGCGTGCCTACGATATTGAACCCGTTCATATCGGTGTAGCGGAACGATGCTTGACTGCACGGTTGTGTGACTTGCTCACAAGGGAAACGAATATCCTGCGTGGCGTACACGATGAACTCGGGGGTAGGAATACCACCGAAGGCGAATTCAGTACCAATGTTGGCCGGGTTCATCGGGTCACCCAAGGCCGGGTTGTTCGGAATCGGAAACTCGACGCCAAAGAAATCGACGGATTCCAACTCGAGCACCAGAAGCTGATCGCCGCGTTCGAGTTCGAGCTCAACGCAACCGAAGAAGGCACTGGTACCGATGTCTGATCCTTCGGGAATAACGACCTCATAGCCGGCGTTCAAATACGTGTTGATCACGTCCGGATCACTGGGAAGAAACCCGGGAAGACGACCGTCCGCCCCAATGGTGTTGCGGTCTTCCGGACAGTCATCCAGCAAATCGCCGTCCGTGTCTTCACACAAAACTTCTTCCGCCGCATTATCCGGCGTGCGATCGGCCGTTACCACCATCAAAATCCGAAACGACACGAAGTTAATCGGATCGCAATTGAAGATGCTGATGTCCATGGTGCGCTCGTTATCCAGCAGCTCGCAGTAGCAATCGATGAAGTTATCATCTCCCGCACCACCACCACCGCCGCCGCCACCGCCACCGGGGCCGGCTACGGGCTCGATTAGGTTAGTGTTGAACTGCGCGGCTAAGAACGGGCTGATACTGCCGCAACCGACAAGCCCGGCAGCGAACACGCCGACCAGCGCCAAGGCAACAAAACAAAACGACGCTGCCGACGATCTTGTCGCAATCATCTTGATCTTATCCATAAGGGACACTTTCAAACCTGGGGTTCCGGATGCCTGCTACGCTCTCATACTAGTTCGTTCCAACTGTCCCGCTTCGCCGCCGTGATGCGACGAGCGCCTCATAACGCGACTAGAAGTCGGGCGTTTGCACCGTCTGAGCGTTACCATCGATAACCAACCAGACCGTTTGATTTCGCTGGCTCGTGATCGGATCGTCTTCACGATCCAATACGCCGAATACGATGCTACCGCCGCGTCCGTATTGGAACGGCTGCGTCGTGTTATCCAACGACTTATCTAACAAAAACTGAGGTGCGGTACCGAAGTTCTCGGCACATACCGTTCCCTGAATACGCGACGCCTCGGCAGATAAGCCAACCGGAATACCACCAGCCGTTACGTAAACGAAGCCGCGCTGCGTGCAGAGTTCGTTACCCGTACAAACGAAGTTCGGACTATTGGTGCCGACGATAATCAACTCCGGCAGCGGAATCTCGGTCGAACCATTATCCTGTCGCGTCAACGACTGGCTGGGTAACGCAACGTTGGGGAACGTGATATTCAGGTCGGTATTCGGCGGAATGCGTGCCGCCGCCCCCTGATTCTCACCAAACTCCATCGTGAGGATGCGCGTGCCGCCGCCCAACGTTACCGACTCACAACCGATGTCTGCCGCATCACCCGAACCCGGCACGATGGCATCGCTGTAACCGGCATCCAAGTAATTCTGCAATTCGGCGTCGCATACAAAACCGCCGAGGCCGGCCGACGCAACAAATGTCAACGAAAAGTCGACCGATGTGTTAGCCAGATTCTGGATGGTAACTTCGATCGAACGCTGCGCCTGAGGCAGGTCGCAAACGGACGACAAAATCCCCGGATCGTCGTCATCGTCATTATCGTTGGGTGGGTTGATTACCGGCGGCGCACCAAGGTTCTGCTGCGCTTCCACAATGTTCTGATTGAACTGCGCCGCCAGAAACGGGCTAATCGACCCTGAGCCGCAGGCGACAGCAAAAGCAGCCAAGGCAGCTAAACAGAGACTGGTGGCAACAATCGTTTGCAAACGAGATTTCATAATAGACGAACTCCTCACAGTTTCGTTATGGCTGCGTCGGCAACAAACGAACCGCAAAAGCGAGGCAGGACCGACAGCAAAATGCGTCGGCGATTGCTTCCTATACCCCTCGTGGTGACAGTCATCCCAAAGTTGGAAGTGCGATCACTCCCGGGCGGGCAGATTCGATCATCCCCCAACGGATTTCTCGACCGAATCTCCCTCGATTGTACCCATGCCCAAGTGCCGAAGCAATAATGGCGACCGCTATGGAGCAATTGGATTACCGCTCCTAAAGGCCTTGGCGGCGGCTCAAATCCGGCATCGTCCGAATACTACGCCCCATTCCGAGCCCTGCGGCACCGCACCCAACGCGGGGTGCGTCGAGCCCCACGATCCTGACACTACCGCCGCGCAAGGGATTCAACGTCCGTATCTGAGAATCTTGGTTTATCAGCATTTCATCGGTATCATTGAGCGTTTGGCGGCGTTCGCCGCAACCTGCCGGCGCTGACAATCTCAGCGCCGACACCAAAGACAACAAACCTGAAGAACTTGTTCCAGAGGGGAGCGCGTTCCAATATGTCACAGCGTAAATTCTTCAATCGAATGGCCGGGAATTCTGGCGCTCGACTACTCATCATCGCCGCCGTCTGTCTCGCAACCGCATTAACGAGCGAGCCCGTACAGGCTGAATCCGTCGCCCGCCGCTGGAACGAGGCGTTGCTGCAAGCGATACGAAACGACTTCGCCCGACCTACCGTGCATGCGCGCAACCTCTACCATACGTCTCTTGCCATGTACGATGCATGGGCGGCCTACGACAACAAAGCGGCCACGTTTATTACCAACGAACGGCCCTTTACCTTCTTTGTACAGCCCGCACGCGAAGAAGCCATCAGCTATGCGGCGTTTCGCATTCTCAAGGCGCGCTTCGCCTCATCACCGGGGGCGGCAGAAACATTACCCGCCCTCGATGCGCTGATGGTGGACTTGGGCTACGACCCGACCTTCGAAGGCACCGTTGGCGACTCACCGCGCGCATTCGGTAATCGCATTGCTGCGCAAGTGCTCGCGTTCGGCTTCACTGACAACGCCAATGAATTCTTGGACTACGGCAACCTCGTTTATCAGCCGGTGAATCCGCCCATTCTGCCCGACTTTCCCGGCAATCCCGACATGATCGATTTCAATCGCTGGCAGCCGATCGCACTCGAGTTTGCCATCGATCAAGCCGGCAATCCGATTCCGGGCGGCACGGCCCCCTTCCTCAGCCCGGAATGGGGCATCGTCACACCATTTGCACTGACAGAGGATGAGCTGACCGTCTATCAACGCGACAACTTCGATTGGTGGGTCTACCACGATCCGGGGCCGCCCCCGTTGCTCGACGGCGCCGGTGAAGACTATTTCAAATGGGGCTTCGAAATGGTCGCTATCTGGAGCAGCCATCTCGACGCCAATGATCCGACCGAGATCGACATCTCTCCGGCCAGCCTCGGCAACACCGGTCTGCCCGATCCCGACGACTACGAACAGTATTACGATTTCTTTAACGGCGGCGATGCCAGCATGGGCCACGAGCTGAATCCGGCAACCGGCCAACCCTATCCGCCCAATATGGTACGACTCGGCGATTATGCGCGCATCCTTGCAGAGTTTTGGGCCGACGGCCCCGATTCGGAAACGCCGCCCGGCCACTGGTTCACCATTGCCAACACGGTCTTCGACCATCCCCAGTTTGAGCGCCGCTTCATGGGGCAGGGACCGTTGCTTAGCGAACTCGAATGGGATGTGAAGGCCTATCTCGCGTTGGGCGGTGCCATGCATGACTGCGCTATATCTGCCTGGGGTATCAAGGGCTGGTACGACTATCTGCGCCCCGTCTCGGCGATCCGTTACATGGCCGATCAAGGTCAGTCGAGCCATCCGGAAGAGCCTTCCTACAACCCCAACGGGCGCGGCATCTCGCTACATCCCGGCTTTATCGAAGTCGTCACAGCCGAAACGACTGCGCCAATGGGGCGTCATGAACACTTGGCAGGCAATGAAGGCAAGATCGCGATCAAGGCATGGCGCGGTCCCGACTTCATTGTTGATGAGGCCACCGATGTGGCAGGCGTCGGTTGGATTCTCGCAGAAAACTGGTGGCCCTATCAGCGTCCGACGTTCGTGTCGCCGCCATTTGCAGGCTACGTGTCCGGCCATAGCACGTACAGCCGCGCGGCCGCCGAACTCCTGACGCTGCTCACCGGCGACGCATTCTTCCCCGGCGGCGTGGGCGAATTTGTTTGCCCGGTCGATGAATTCCTCGTATTCGAAGACGGCCCGAGTGAAACCATCACCTTGCAATGGGCGACCTACCGGGATGCTTCCGACCAGACGAGCCTCTCGCGCATTTGGGGCGGCATTCACCCGCCGTGCGATGACCTGCCCGGTCGTGTCATCGGTGCAAAGATTGGACCGGCGGCGTTTTCCAAAGCGTTTCAGGCATATGAAGGAATCGACCTCGTAGGCGATGTCAACTGCGATGACGCCCTCACGGTTGCCGATGCCAACACGATCGTAAACGTCTTACTTGGTATCGACACCACGCAGTGCCACATGGCCGCCGCCGATGTCGATGTCAATGGCTTCCGCGATGGTCGCGACATCCGCAAACTCGTCGAACTGCTACTGCAATAAGCCACATTTTGCAGTTGAGAACACCCCAATCGCCCGCTTCGGCTTTGCCGACGGGCGGTTTTCGTTTGTACGGCCCAATGAATTTCCGCTACCTTTGACTGAAATCAGCCAAACCACGCCGTTCATCCGCAACCCGTGAGGTTATTCGTGTCATCAATTTCTCCTCCCCTGCGCCCGCTTCGATGGGTCGATTCTTCCGAATTCACCGGCCTTGAGCTCATCGATCAAACCCAACTTCCTACTGAGCTAACCCATCTGCAATGCGACACCGTCGAGAGCGTGTGGCACGCGATTAAGCGGCTGTCCGTGCGCGGTGCCCCCGCCATCGGCGTCGCCGCCGCCTACGGCGTGATCGTGGCATTGAATGAGGCAGGGCGCGAGACCGCGTGGCGCACAACCGTCGAAAAGGCCTGCGATTATCTCGCCACCAGCCGTCCCACCGCCGTGAATCTTTTCTGGGCCCTCGATCGCATGCGGGCCAAAGCCACCGATCTCGGAGACGTCGAATTCGACGCCGCGCGCGATGCGCTGCTGACAGAGGCGCACAGCATACGCGACGAAGATGCCGCGATGTGCGCTGCAATTGGGAATGCCGGCAAACACCTCATCCCCGACGGCGGCGGCGTTTTGACGCACTGCAACGCCGGCGCGTTGGCGACCAGCGAACGCGGCACGGCGCTTTCCGTGATGTACGCCGCTCACGAAGCCGGCACGAAGTTCACGGTATATGCGGACGAAACACGACCGCTGCTTCAGGGTGCTCGCCTCACCACCTGGGAATTGACGCAAGCCGGCGTAGATACCGTCCTGATCTGCGACAACATGGCGGCAGTGGTTATGCGCGAAAAAAAGGTACACGTCGTCGTGACCGGGGCCGACCGAATCGCGGCCAACGGCGACGCTGCCAACAAAATCGGGACGTACGGCGTCGCTTTGTTGGCGCGGGCGCACGGCATCCCGTTTTATGTTGCCGCCCCCAGCTCGACATTTGACCTGACCCTGGATTCGGGGGCGGGAATCCCCATCGAGGAACGCGACGGAGACGAAATTCGGGCGTTCGGCGAACGCCCGACGGCCCCTGCGGGTGTGCGGTGCTATAACCCGGCTTTCGACGTGACACCAGCCGAATTAATTGCCGGCATTATTACTGAAAAAGGGCATATTTCGCCGGTTTCTGAGGCGAATATCCGGCAGTTGTTGACCGCAACAGCGCCGCCGACCGCCGTCGGTACCGTCTGACACCCCTTGCGTCCGGGAACAGATGAGCCGCGAGGCGAACTTTTTGATCGGGTCGCCTGCACACTTGATTGGGACACTGCCCTCCGGATAAACTTAAGTATTGTGCGGCGACCAGCCGACCTCGCCTAACCATCCCACCTTTGCATCCCGAGATAGGGATAACGTTGGAGGAAACATACGTGATGAAGAAGAGCAAAAGACGCGCCAAGCTCGCAGCTTACCTAACGATAGGTGCGATGGTGTTTCAATTCGGGCAGGCGTGCACCATTGTGAATAGTGTGGCCACCGCAGGTGTCGCCAGCAGCGGTATCCTGATCGACGACAACGGGTTCTTTTTGGGCCTGATCAACGTCTGCGGCACCGAAAACTTCCAAGCATCTATCAACGGCGTGCCGGTTGGGGTTGTGCAAAATGCAGAAGACGACCTATTCGTTGGCTGCCCCGTCACGCTGGTCGAAAACGCCGGCGACATTCCGGATGGCGGAGACGGTGGCGATGGCGGCGACATGGACCCGTAATCGGTTCCCTTATCATTCGTCGATAAATTCAGTAGATAGGCAAGAAGGACGCTCGCAACGGACGCCCCTCGTAAAAGGATAAGTCAGATGAAGAAGAACTCACGAAAGATGAAACGGCTTGCAACAATGGCTAGCCTCTGCGTTGCAGGCGGCACCTTGATGCAAGGCAATTGTGCCAACGCACTGTTCTCGCTGCCGATCTGCGGCGGCATCTTAACATTCTGTACGCCGAACGATCAGCTCAACGTTTTGTTCCCGTTGCTCACGACGCCGGACTTTGATGCGGATCCGACGTGCACCATTCCGCTGGGCTGTGGCGGCAACAACAACGCCGGTGGTCAGTTCTTTGACCCGACTGGAGAGAACCCTCCGGGTGGTGGAGCGCCCGAAGAACCGATGGACGAAAGTGACGGCATCGGCGGCGGTGCTGGCGGTGGTGGCGGTATCTAACCGTCGCGCCTGTCGTTGCATTCAGCAACCATAAGAAACCAAAGGGTGCGTATCGTTGATTCGATACGCACCCTTTTTTGCGTGAATCGAGCGCTAACAACGTAAACGACAATCGTGTGTTACCCGATGCAGCCAATCGCATCGGATCATCTCTAAATCATCCTTTCGTGGTCAACGGATGTAGCCCGTGCTCATGGCGAATCTGATTGGCTGCTGCCTGCACTTTCGGCTCATTCGTTAGAAAGCGCGACAATTGTCCACTCGAAATGCTCAGCGCCTCCGCCGCGCCGCGCAACTGACCGCGATAGGCAGCGATGACATCGAGAATTTCGGCAACCAGTAATCCAAATTCTTCATTTTTGCTCGATACTCGAAAACGCCCGCCGCGATCGCAGTATTGCGCCACCCGTGCGACGATGGGCTTGATATCTTCCACTGGCACGCGCAGCGACAGCGCGCAAGCCAAGCGCAAACGGCGCAGCGCCCGGGCCTTATTTTCATGTTGCGACCGGCTTTCCTCGCTGATCACCATCAGCCCCGTGGGCTCGTGGCGCAGCCGAATGGCCGAACTGGTCTTGTTACGCTTCTGACCGCCCGGGCCGCTGGCGCGATAGGCATCGACGGCGCAGACCTTGAGCAGGTCTTCATCGCTGGCCGTAAGTAGTGCATTGCGTTGTTCGGTCGTCATACAATCTCACCGGGGCTTTTTGAGAATCTCTCATTGCTAAAGGTAACAGTCCATTTGCCTTTATGATACGCAGCGATGCACATTCTCGCGCTCAACCCGTTTCATGGCGGCTCGCATAAAGCCTTTTTGGATGGCTGGATCGCTCATAGCATCCGTCACGAATGGACCAGTCTGACCTTACCGGATCGGCACTGGAAATGGCGCATGCGACATGGGGCATTCACATTTGCTCAGCAACTTCGCAAACAACCACCCGAGCGCCCCGTCGATTTGATTTTCACGACCGACATGATGGATGTGGCCGCCCTACGTGGGCTGTTGCCGACATCGTACCGAGACATACCGATTCTCTGTTACTTCCATGAAAATCAACTGACCTATCCGTGGCAAGACGAACAAGAACGCGACCACCATTTTGCGTTCACCAATATTCAAAGTGCGCTAGCAGCCGATGCCGTGTGGTTCAATTCCCAATTTCATCGCGACGATTTCTTTGATGCTGCCAAGGCATTCTTGCGACGCATGCCCGATTATGCGCCCATCGAGCAGCTACATCGCGCTCGCGACAACGCATCTGTGCAATATCCCGGCGTTACGGTAATCGAAGACTATCGCACGCCGCGCGAAAACAACGGCCCGATTCACTTGGTATGGGCAGCTCGCTGGGAACACGACAAAAACCCGGAAGACTTCTTTGATGCCTTGCGCATCCTCAAATTCGACAACACACCGTTTACCGTCAGCGTCGTCGGCCAACAATTTGAGCAGGCACCTGCATGCTTTGCGGCGGCACGACGGGAGTTTGCAACCGACATACGTCACTGGGGCTTTCTGCCGAAAGATGAATACCGCGCACTTCTGCTAACTGCGGATTGCATCGTATCCACCGCGATCCACGAGTTCTTCGGTATCGCCGTCGTTGAAGCAATGAGCGCGGGCTGCGTACCGGTATTGCCGAACCGATTGTCTTATCCGGAATTGATCTGGGACGACCCACAGTTCTTTGATCGCTGCCTTTACGACGGCACCGTAGAAGATTTGGCGCGAAAGTTAACCAACTTGACAAGACTACGCCAAGAGGAGTCCGACGAATTCGGGACCCTGATTAAACAAACACGTATTAGGCCATACAAGTTCGATTGGAGACGGCGTAAAGCAATAATGGATGCGAGAATCTACAATTTCGTGACGAATCACCAATCAAGGCCGCGCACGAACCATTAACTCAACTTCAACAGCGGCATCGAGCGGCAGTTCGTTCACGCCCACGGCCGCGCGCACATGGCGACCGGCATCGCCGAAGATCTCGACCAACACATCGCTGGCACCGTTGGCGACCTTGGGCTGATCGGTAAAGCCCGGCGCACTGTTCACGAATACGCCGACGCGCACGACTTGTTCGATAGCATCGATACCGCCCGCGTGTTCCGCCGCAATAGCCAACCCGGCCAACACACATTGTCGCGCTGCCTGTTGTGCCGCTTCCAGCGTTGCGTCCTGCCCCACCTTGCCAGTTAGCGTTAGCTTGCCATCGGCCAACGGAATTTGCCCGCTCACCAAGATCAAGTCGCCCGTGCGAATGCCCGGTACATAAGACCCGACCGGCGACGGTGGTGTCGGTAACGCTATGCCCAGTTTTGCTAAGGTCTCTGAAGGTTTCACCGGTTACGACTCGCTTTCGGAAGATTCGTTTACGGGTGTTGAGGCGCCCTGCGTAACATCGGTATCATCGTCTTGCTGCCCGTCCGTGGCAGGAGATTCTGCAATCGGCATCGAAAGCTCCTCGTCTTCATCGCCCAATACCGCATCGGCAAAGGCATCACCCCACTCGGCACCTACACGAATCGGCTCGGCAGACAGCAATTCAACATCGATTTGATCGAAGGGGTTCTCCTGCTTGACCTTCACCCGTTGTTGACGCATCAATTCGAGCAAAGCCAGAAACAACCCCACCATCTCTGGGCGACGGCGACCTTCGAAGATGCGCTCAAATCGAATGGTGCCACCTTCGCGACCGATGCGATCGAGAATGTCGTCGGCGTGCAAGGAGATGGGCGTATCGTCGAAGACCACATCGTGGGTCGCAGCGTTGGCCCCGATCGATTGCATCACCTTGTTAAAGGCGCGCACCAAATCCCAGATTTGCACGTCTTCGATGTCGACTTCGCTGGGGGCGTCGGGTTTGAGTTTGGCGGGCGAGCGTGGCCACTTTTCCGCCTGCTGATCGGCCCGCTCCGACAAAATCACTGACGCGTCTTTAAAGCGCTTGTATTCGAGAAGTTGGCGGACCAGCTCAAGCCGCGGATCGCCGAAATCCTCTTCTTCGCCCTCATCCAGCTCGGGCCGAGGCAGAAGCATTTTGGACTTCACCTCCATCAACACCGTCACCATGATGAGGAACTCACCGGCGACGTTGGGGTCGATGTTCTGCAACATCTCGACATATGAGACGTATTGCCGCGCAACTTCTGCGACCGGAATGTCGTAAATATCGATTTCATCCCGACGAATCAGGTAGAGCAGCAGGCCCAACGGCCCCGAGTAGGATTCGGTTTTTACGCGATAGTCGTCCATCGGGGGCCATTTTACCGGTCATGGCGTCAAGATGCGAGGGGCCGCGGCATTCGGTGAATCATGCGTCTGCGGATTATCCCGCGACCAAAAGTCAACCTGTTTTGTATTTAAACCGAACAAATATGGGAAAGAAGTTCAAATCGTGGTGCGCCCCCAGTGGGCGCGGGGTCGCTCGACCCACGCGGCAGTATCAAATTGAACGCGACACTTGTGAGGAGGCCCCTATCATGGTCGGGCTTATTCATAATATTTTGTTCGACATGGTCGATCAGTTGGCCGGCTCGCAAAAGACGCAAGATATCCGCGCGGCCGCTGGTATCGCCCCAGATGCGGAATTCCGTATCGACGAAAACTATGACGACGCCGAGTTTCGACGCGTTGTTGCCGCCGCTTGCGAGCAACTTAATCTCACACAGGAACAAGTCGAAGCCGCCTACGCCAAGGCGTTCTACGAAGACTCCAAGAAACGCTGGCCCACATGGTTTGCCATCTCAAAGAACGCACGCGAATTTCTCAAACGGCAGCCGACCATTCATAACGGCTTCGCCACTGGCGTATCCGACCCCGACGCCCGACCAATTATTCGCGATAAGTTTCGACAAGAAGAGCGCGACGATCGTCTAATCGTGCACTACCGATCACCGAACAAACTCTGCGGCGTATTCGTCAACCTGGCCCAACAAATTCTCGCCCACTACGACGAAACCGCCACCATCGAGCACCCCAATTGCATCAAGCGCGGCGACGACGCCTGCGAAATCCATGTGATTTGGAGCTAGCGCGGCAAACCGAATGACCGGACCCGACGCCAACAATTCGACCGATTCCTTACGAACCGCCATCGAGTCGGTTGCGGATCAGTTGTGCGCGGCCGTCGACGGGAATTTCGATTTTCGCGTAAAGGTAACGGCACCCGATCAGAGCATCGAAAAGCTGCAGATGCTCATCAACTTTGTACTCGATGCCGCCCGTCGCGGCATTCACGAGCAGCAGATACTGAACGATGAGCTGCGCGTCACGATGATGCAGCTCGAACACAGCTGCAAGCAAGCCGAGGCAGCCAACCAAGCCAAGAGCGATTTTCTCGCCAACATGAGCCACGAGTTGCGCACGCCACTGACCGCCATACTCGGCTTCACCGACATCTTAAACGAGTCGGCGGCTGCCGCGCAGAAAGAAAAGCTCGACATCATCCATCGCAATGGCACGCAACTGCTCAGCATCATCGACGACGTGCTCGACCTCTCGAGCGTCGAATCGGGCGATGCCCGCATGATCGTCGGGGATATGGAAGTTGTGCCCCTGCTAATGGAGATCAGCAGCGGATTTTCAGCGGCAGCTCAGCAGAAGCACATTGAGCTTTCCTGCTATACCCGAACGCCGATTCCCTGCACCGTCTCGACTGATTCGCTGCGTGTGCGCCAAATTCTTACGAACCTGATCGGCAACGCCGTTAAGTTTACCGATCGCGGCTGGGTGCGGGTGGAGGCATCCTTCATTGCTGTTCCGGTCAATCGAATGCAAATCGATGTTATCGATACCGGCGTTGGTATAGACGGTAATGATAATGAGCAGATCTTCGATCCGTTCTCGCAGGCGGATAGTTCCGTCACGCGCGAATTCGGCGGCACCGGCTTGGGTTTGACGATCAGCCGGCAGTTTGCTCAGATGTTGGGAGGCGATGTGAAGCTAATCAGCGCAAAGCGCGGCATGGGGTCCCACTTTCGCCTTGAGCTCCCCTGTTTCGCCGATGAAAACACCCAATTCGTCGAACTCGAGGGCGTAACCAATGACGACGCAACGGATCGACCATCCGCGACGACCTCGACTTCAACCAACCCCATCGAAGCCCTGGATATCTTGCTCGTTGAAGACGGCATCGATAACCAGCGGTTAATCAAGCACATCCTGACCAAGCATGGTGCCAACGTAACCACTGCCGACAACGGCCAATTGGCGATTGAGGCATTCGCGGCTGCGAAAAGCGCGGGGAGTCCTTTTAAAGTCGTATTGATGGATATGCAGATGCCGGTGATGGATGGCTATACGGCGACCAAGAATCTGCGCAGCATGGGCATTGCCACACCAGTGATTGCTTTGACAGCACACGCCATGCCGGGTGACCGTGAAAAGTGTATCAACGCCGGTTGTAACGACTATGCCACGAAGCCGATTAAGCCGAAGGAGCTGATCGAACTGATCGGTACGCTAGCGGCGACCAACAAGGCAACACAAACCGTCGCGAATCACGTTTAGCTTAACCCATGCGCAAGGCTGAGATTTCGACGCGCCTGACCGCGGCGCTAAACTAACTGGACAAGCAGTAAGATTCATGGCCTGTGGCACAGGCGTCTCGCCTGTTTTCAGCGCCGAGACGGCGATGCCACAACGATAATTTCTGCCGAAGGACTTAGCGCCCGACGACGATTCCGCAGGCGCTGCGCACGTCTTCCATAAGCGGCTCTGCGATGGCGCGGGCGCGTTTGCCGGCTTCACGCAAAATATCTTCGACCGTATCGGGGTCGTTTGCCAATCCCGCTCGCTTATCGCGCGCCGGCGCGAAGCGCTCTTCGAATAACTCGTGCACGCGCTTCTTAGCATCGCCGTAGCCCATACCGCCGGCGGTGTAACGGGCACGCCATTCTTCCAATTCCGCCGGCTCGGTAAATAGCTTCAACAGCGCAAACACATTGCAAGTATCAGGATTCTTCGGATCTTCGACGGGCGTCGAGTCGGTCTTGATCGACATGATGCGCTTCTTGGCTTGCTTTGGGGTGTCGAACAGATCGATCGTATTGCCGTAGCTCTTGCTCATCTTTTCGCCATCGAGCCCCGGCACCACTGCCGCTTCGTTGAGCATGGCTTCGGGAATCGTAAACACATCGCATTTGTAAGTCGTGTGAAAGTAGCCCGCCATATCGGCTGTCATCTCGATATGCTGCACCTGATCTTTACCGACAGGTACCAAGTGGCTGCGCACGATCAGAATGTCGGCCGCCTGTAGAATCGGATAAGTGTATAAGCCCATGTTCGGGACCAAGCCCTTGGCAACCTTATCCTTATAGCTCACCGCGCGATCCATCAGCCCCTTACCAGTGACGGTCGACAATATCCACGCCAGCTCGGTCACTTCCGGCACGTCGCTCTGACGATACAAACAAGCCAGTTTCGGATCGAGTCCCAATGCTAAATAGTCGAGTGCGACGTCGAGCGTGAGTTGACGTAGATGGTCGGCATCGTTGATGGTCGTCAGCGCGTGATAATTCGCGATGAAGATGTAGCTCTCATAATCCGCCTGACCGCCGATGTGTTGCGACATGGCGCCAAAGTAATTACCGAGATGCAATTTGCCAGAGGGCTGTACACCGCTGAGTACGCGTTTTTTCATGATTGCTTCTATTGCCTGCGGGCCCGGGAGTTTCGGATGACCGCTGATGAAGTTTTCTCTGATTCGTTATGTTCTGTCAGATCGTTCCCGTCATGACGATTATAAAGCACTCGAAAAAGAAACTAAAATCGAAGCCCAATCCCGACATGACAGAACCGATCATGTAGTTGAGCGCCAAGAACGGCCAATCGAACACCCAAAACGCCAGAAACAAGCCACCGAGAAAAACGTAGCTGTTACGATGCATCACTTCGCGGGTTTGCAAATCGAATTGATGCTCGATGATGCCAAACCCATCGAGCGGCGGAATCGGAATCAAGTTGAGAAACACCGCGAACAGGTTCAAGTAGGCCATCGCACCGAGAAATAAAATCCAATTTGGCTGCTCACTGGCGATTCCATTCGTTAAACCAAACACCGGGTGTAAGATCGCCGCCAGCAATAGAAACAACACGAAATTACTCGCCGGCCCCGCCGCGCTTACCAGTTTTTCCCACTTGTCACTTCTTAGCAGCGAGCGATCCACGGGCACCGCCGCGCCGGGTAACGGAAAACCGCCCATCAACAACACCACCGCCGGAATCAGTAGACTCATTACCGGATCGATGAATTTCGTGGGATCGAGCGTGAGATAACCGCGCTCGCGCATCGACTTGTCACCACCGATATAAGCGACCAGCGCGTGACTGAACTCGTGGATCGTGACGGACACGATCCATGCGAGCAGCACCGCCACCAACATGGGCGAGAAGTTTGCCATCGCGAACATCGAATTCATCGATATTTCCATTCGAGCGGGTTCCAGAGCTTACGGTTTACAAGCGAATTCTTGTCGGCATTATCGCTGCCGCGCAAATAAACGAAACATGCGACCGTGGCCCGAAAGGGCTTCGCTATCGCAATCCGAGATTGCGCCCGCAGCCTAGCTTGGGGGCAACGACTGTCAATCCACGTTCCTTATCGCATTTCGCGTCCGGTATCTATCACGGCATTTGCACTCATGGTCAACCCGATTGTAGGTTAAATTCGGTTAAGCGTTTTTCACCGGGTCGAGCCCTGAGTCGCCCGTCGCTTTGCCGCCACAGCTCATTTGCGTGCTCTGGCCAAATGGCGGATCACATTCCAATTAGACAACTCAATATCCAAACTGATTTGTCGAAAGGAAGTGATTGCCATGACTCGTGCGCACAGCTTGTATTTTATTGTTGCTTTTTGCATTTCTCTGACGCCCCCCATGATGGGCAGCGCACGGGGGCAGTTTCAAACCTACGTGCAACCGTTTGGCGATCCGCCTCCGACCGGCGAAACTTTCGAGCAAGCCGTCAATTCGCTGCCCAGGCTACTGTCGATCGAAATGGAAGATTTCGATGACATCGATGTTTATCCGCCGGGGATAACCGTCCCTGAACTTAGCTTTCTGGATGGCGACGTCTCCGTTGCCTTCGAAACTGATGCAGCGGATGGACTCGCCTATGTTTTTCGCTCTCCTTTCTACTTTGACTATCCTGGCGCAGTTGACTATCAGGCATTGGTGATGGGCTGGAACACGGCAACCATCACGACCTCTTCAGACGACCATAAAGTCAGTGGAATAAGCTTCTGGATCTTCGATGATGGTAGGGTCCGCGATTCAGCCTACCTGATCTCGGCGACCAACTGCCGCGGTCGCACCGTCGAAGTCGTGTTACAAAGTAACGCGGAACGCATCGATGGTTACCAAATGGAGGGCTTCTTCGGTGTCACATCTCGCGTCGGCTTACGATCGATCAGCATCACACCCATCAATCCAGCCACCGGTGAATTTCAATCGGACATCTTCGAAATCGACGCGGTCACAGTCGTCATCACCGAAAGGCACGGGCGCAATCGAAGATGTGGAATGAACATGCCGTCGCGCGATGAAGACGAGGAGGAAGATGAAGACGATGATGATGATGACGATGACGACGATGACGACGACGATGATGATGACGACGACGACGACGACCAGGATGATGATGAAATGTCAGAAGATGATGACGACGATGCCCGCTGCCGTCGCGGCTGGTCTCCCAATCGGGGCAACCACCGTCGCTATCGCCGCTGCCACCGACGTTCTCGCAATCGAATCGACGCCCGTCGAGAGCGTTGTGCCAACGAATCACGCGAGCGACGGCGTCGTTGGCGCGACCGGGACTAATACCAATGACGATTCGCTGCTCAATAGATGGTTATCGAGCGCGATCTGCATGCGTCGGCTCAATAAACTAGAAGCGATCCCGTAACCTAATTCTGATGCTTCGCGTGCTTGCAAGATTTTGGATTTCACCATGACATGCCCCCCTTATCTCCTCCCCATACGGGAGGGACAGTTTTGGGATAGCTTCGACTGTGGCACCGCAGTCTCAGTCGTTCCCTAGCAATTGAGATTTTGTCCTAACACGAACGAATATCGTTGCATCCACATATGGGCGATCAACAACCCCTTGAGCGGTAGTTCAAATGACAGGGAATGAACTGCTCCGTCCGATCTGAAAAATGATTCGGGGCGGAGCAACTCATTACGCCTTCATCAACGCGACTCGTTAAAGAAAGTCGATATCCTCCGAGCCGTTGATTTCATCAAAACCATCGCCACCTTCATGCCGGCTGCGCGGATCGGCAGCGACCAGTGGCCCAAAATCCAGATCCGTCAATTCAGCGATCAGACTTACCGGCACGCGATAGGTTTTGTAATCACCGAAGGCCGCCTCCAGATTGGCGATCAGACGTTTTTGCGTTTGTAGGTAACCCGCCGCTGTGAGGCGTCCGCGCTCGTCGAGTGCTGCCGCGACCTTCCAATATTCGGCAGGTATTTGATACTCGTCGCGATAGATCATGTCGTCAGGTCGAAACACCGGGCCGGTGAAGATTGACGCACGAATGTTTCCCCAATCGACCCGCTCCAGAATGTAGTCTTCCAGATCGAGCCAACTGCGCTGGTTCAGATCCTTATGTTGCGGCGCGCAATTGGTGTAATGAAAGGTATCTTCCTCGGCCAGGCGCGCTTCGGCATCGCTACCCCAAACCGGCGTGAGTCGGCGCACCAGATGGCCGCGATCCAAAGCGTTGCGCTTGTAACAACGATTATCGATTTGCAAATTGCCCGGCAAACGAGGATCGAGCCGCCAGCGCGTGTTGCGCCGCCGCAGATCCACCAACGACGAACCATCCACATTCACCGCCGTCAGATAAGCCAGTCGCCGAACCCGACTCATCACCACCGAGAAGTGATGGTATTTCAATTCATGCCCACCGCCGGAGACCATAGCCACATCGGAAAGATCAGACGGCAACGGCAGTGGAATGTGAACTTCGCGCCCTAAAAAATCCACTTCGTAACCGGTGGCATCACGCCAACGATCGATGCGAAATGACTCTTCTTCTGCCTCGCCGCCGTTTACGCGCACAGCACTCGGTCGGTTGTGTATATTGCGGGTACGGTCCCGATCTTCGCGATCGAGCGGCAACGCTATATCGACATCCACATCTTTCAGGCGCCGAATGACTTCGCGCGATTCAATCGAATACGTCTCACGCAAGTGTTCGAAGATCTTGCTCACCCGCGTGCCTTCGTTGGCAACCCAGCCACCGCTCGGCCCCGGTACACCCGCATGATGCAGCGCCACCATTTGCCACTGGTCGTTAACGACCGGCGAACCCGACGACCCCGGCTCGGTGTCAGTCGTGTAATGCAAAAATCCACCGTCTTCAAACGGTGCGAGACCGATCACCTTGCTGTCGCGCAAGGCGACTTGTTTTAGCCCGCCGTTTGGATGTTGAATAATCGTAATTGGCTCGCCGATCAGCGCCTTGCCCGTATCCTCGATCATGCGAATAAAGCCGAACTGCGCTAGCGATTGCCCATTGGCCTCGGTCGAACGAACGGCGACAAAGGAAAAATCGAGCCCGCGATCAGTGACGAATAGCGCATCAGGGTCGAGCGCGAAATGATATGTGCGCTTCGGGCGATACAACGCGTCATACTCGAAATCGAACTCGACGAAGCTGCGGCGCGCCTCGGCTGCGGACTGCAGCACGTGGTTGTTCGTGATCAGCAAACCATCGCCAACCAAAGCACCCGTGCCGTAGCCGATTGGTCTGCCTTGTTCGTTGATGATATGCACGCGCCCGACGGCCCGAATCGCGCGGACCCCTAAGGCGAAGTAGTTCGCATGAAAGAGATTGTTGCGGCCCAGAATGCGCTCCAGCGCAAGACCGTCCTCCGTCGGCAGCATGCGCCGACGGTTGGCCCGTCGGGCTTCGGTATCAGTCGGGGCCCCTGCCTTTACGGCTGTCGTTCGTAGAGATTCTGCTGAGTCGGCGTTTTCGCGCATATCGCGAAAGCGCTGCCGGGCCTGCTCATAGATGCGCTGCATCCGCTCCTGAAATTCAAACTCGCCCATCGCGTTGCCTCCTATCATGTATGCTCAACCCAATTCGTCCGCCGACCACTGCAATCCCGAGCGACGCCGCCCGTCGGCATTTGGTCAAACATACACACCCTGCAAACGCACAAAGCGACGCCCGGTGACAACAGCTTGGCACTAGGACGGCAATTTCGGCACGAGCGACAAGGCCTGTCATCCAACTCCAAAGAGGTGTGTTGACGGCCCCTCCAATCGCGTTTAACCCGACCATCGGAACGTTATCGGGCAAAAACTCAGATACGCTGCCGCGTTCCGAGAATTCCGCCCCCAAACAACCCAAGTCGAACCTGTTCTAGGACGATTCAAACACGGACGTGAATGCACACATCCGTTTGCGAGGACGACGTATGCGCTCCCTGGACCTGCCAATCAACCGTTCTATCAACCTGCTGTTTGCACTTGGCGTTCTCGCCATGATGACGGGCTGTCACGATGCCCGCATCAGCATCGATCAGTTTGTGAAAATGCAACGCGCCGCTGGCGCACAGCAGCTTGCCCATGAGTTAAGTCATCTTGATACCGCGCCTCAACAAAACAGCGTGCCGCAGCGTCGCCGCTTCGTGGACACGTCCGCGCATTCAACGCCGCAACTTGCCGCCGATCAGTCGGCTACAAATCGTCAGCCAACGCAAGCCCAAGCCGGTACGCAACCCACGCAAAATTCAGCACGAAGTAAATCGTCAGTCGTGCAGGTACGCAGCGCCGCACAGTCGTTGCAACGCCCGACGGCTAATCGTGATGGTAAAGGACAGTGGTTCTTCGACGCCGTGCGCGGTGAATGGGTGCGACGGTCTCTACCGCAAAGGCAACTCGGTATCCGACCTGTCAATCTCACCACCCAAGAAACCAATACCGAAGCTGACGAGATGGCGACCGCTGACGAATCGATTGAGGTCAGTGCGAATCCGTCGAGCCTGACCGAAACGAATATCGCAGTCGACTCGAACAATATGGCCGCAACCTCGCAGCCCGTGTTTGCTTCGAGTGACAGTCCGGCTCAGCGCCCTTATCTGCTCGGCCCCGAAGATGTCATCGCCGTGTCGCTCACCGGCCTAAGCGGCATCGATACGCTTTCCGATGCCACCGAAGTCAACGCACGCATCGCCCACAACGGCACGGTTAACTTACCGCTGGTCGGCCCCGTGGATGTGGCCGGTTATGACATCGTCGACGCAGAGAAGGCTATTCGCGCCGCATATGTACCGCGCTTCGTACCGACGCTCGCCGTTGGCGTACAGGTCGCACAATACAAAACGACAGATGTCGTCGTTGTCGGTGCTGCCCAATTACCCGGCCTTGTTTATCTGCGCCGCAACGAGCGCGACGTATTACATGCCGTTGCCGCGGCCGGCGGCATGGCGCAAAACGCTTCCGGTGAAGTGATTCTGCGTCGCATGAACGACCCTGATAAAGAAGTCCGCCTCTTCTTGCGCGACCCGGCCAAGCTACGTTCCGTGCTTGCCCTCGACCCACTAAACTCGGGTGATGTCGTGGAAGTGGTCGCCGCCCAGCCCAATACCATCTTTGTTGGCGGACTTGTTAACCTACCGGGGCCACGCGAATTTCCACCCGGCACCAAGGTCTCGATCTTGCAAGCGCTCGCCGCTGCCGGTGGTGTGATCGAAGATGTGTTCCCCAAAGAAGGCACCCTGATTCGTCAGATGCCCAACGGTGAAGATGTACACGTGAAGCTTGACCTCGACCGCTTACGCAGCGGCAAAGACCCCAACCTGCAACTGGCCGCCGGCGATATCCTCTGGGTGCCCGAGACGTTTGGGACACGCACCATGGCTTTCGTCAACCAAACGTTCTTCCTACGCGCTGGTGCGACCGTTTCGTATAACGTAACGGGCGTCGAATACCTCAACCGTCCGGCAGTACAAAACGGCACAATCCTTGGCGGCAACGGTAACAACATACGCAACTCAGTTGATCCGCTCGGGTTTTTAGCCCCGTAGTATTGCCTTCAAATTAGACAGGTGGTTGCGCCTACTCCTCATCCCCCAAAACCCGGAGGGCCGCGGAGAGTGTGATAGCCAGCGGGAAACACAACGAACCCAAAGGTTACGCCTGGACACCGTGCAATTTCACGAAATACGGCTCGCCTAGTCGCCAACAGGCAAGGCTCCATATTTTCATTGAGCTGAAACAGGACCGCGAGAAGCGAGATTCAGCATTGATCGAGATGAGCGAAGCGTTAAACTACCCGAGAGTCGCGGGCGTAGCTCAATGGTAGAGCATCAGCCTTCCAAGCTGAATGTTGCGCGTTCGAGTCGCGTCGCCCGCTTTCCTTTTTCCTTCCCGTCACCCCCCGACAAATCCCGCTCTGAGACGTCATGAGGGCCTTTTATGGCCTTAGAGGTACGCGGTTCATCATCACTATGTGCGGGTTTCGATACGTCATCAGACGGCACCGAATGACTAGTCCCGCCGGTATCTCCCACCGATAAGCCTACATGTCGCCGATCTGATTCGTCTGTTCTCGCCGATTAAGCGGTTTCCTCAGTCTGTCCGGAAGCACCGGGCATATTCTTAATCGCCTTATGATCCGCAAGCTGTGACGTATCGGTGTATGTGTTCATCGTGAGGTCAATTAAGCCGAGTCTCATGATCTGTTGGATCACTTGAAGGGCTACGCCAGCCTTAGCCAACATCGTCGCCATTGAGTATCGCACAGCATCGACGTCCAATACATGCCCCGACGGCATCCCTATATATGTAATGCCAGCGGCCTCTAGATAGGCTCTCAGGCGCATCACATTGCGTTGAAGTAGCTTGGGAATGTCAGGCACTCGCGCGCCTATTCATCGACCAGCGTCGGCATGCGCAACGAATGACCATCATGCGTTCGACAACTCACGAAGTCGTACGCCCAAATATGATCTTCGTGCTCAGGTCGCAGTCGGATACTGAAACCGTCGCTTAGCCATAATCGACCGCGTTTGGGCTTCGTGCTTGGCACGTTCAGTCCCTGTTGTCGCCAGATACGCTCGACACGTTTGTAGTTCACATGCCAGCATTCAGTTTAGAGAATTGCCGTGATCCTCGGTGTTCCGTGCCGACCGTACACCGCGGCCAGTTTAATCCGCGGCGTCGACGGTGTTTCATCGTCACGCATATGCAGCAGATACCGCTTCGTCGCACGTGATTGTCGAAGCACCTTATACGCCTGCCGTTCGGAAACGCCCATGTGATTGATGACATGTTTGACCGCGAGATGTTTCCGCTGCGGGCTCGGAAGATTGGGTGGGCGGCCTCCCGGAGAATCACTTTGTCAAGTTCGGCATCGGCAGGCAAACGCTTCGGCTGTGCGTTCTCACGCTCGAGTTCCTTGAGCCGCCAAGCCTAGTCAGCCTTGAGCGCCACCGTGCTCTTTCCGTTACCTGTAATAGGATTGTTCCGTCACGCCGATCTGCTTGCATGCAGTCGCGACGGTTCGGCCTTGCGCGATCGTCACGTCTACTTCACGAAGCTTGTTGACGAGCTCCTTCGCCTTGAAACACTCCACGCTCATCTGCTTTTCACCTGGTCGGGGGCCTGAATTCTAATCCATGGCTCGGTCTCGTTTCAGCGTGAAAGGTCAGGGCGGAACTCCTTCAGAATTCAACGACGTGATGTCATCCAAATCGTGAAGTAGCCGCAGCGCATTAACCCCGACGGTTGAAACAACGCCTTCGGCGTAGAAGAGATGCGAGGAGAATCGCGCTCGGCATCCAAACCTGAAGTATCCGATCTTGATTCGCGTGCTCGATCGAACTCTCAGAGCCGCTACATCGGAGTTCGGAATGCTCTTACCGAACTTCTTCACCCCAAAATATGAGCACCCCATCGACCGGCGCGCGGCTGATGGGGTGCTTCGCCTCTCTACTCGATAATGTGTTTCTTACGGATTCAACAGCAAATTCAGCAACATCTGAATATCCCGCCCATCAACGGCGGCGTCGCCGTTAATATCCGCCGCGCAGAAATCCGCCGCATCGAGTGCTTGCGGATTCATCAAGGCGCTAGCGAACGGCGAGACATCGTTGATGTCGAAGGCGGCATCATTATTGACATCACCGAGTATGCGGGCACCGCAGGGTGACTCGCACTTGTCGGGAATATCATTCAGGTTTTGATCCACATCGAAAGTGGCAAACGTCAAACCTTGAGACGCACCCGTCGACGTCGCGCTGGTGACGACTGACAGTGTGGAGATCGGGGTTTCCGCACCAAACCGGATGATACCGCTATTAAAGCCGGACGCCGGCACTTCCAACGTGTTGCCGTTAACCGTCGCATTATCTAAGCCCGACATAATGGTAAACGGTTGGTCGAACGCGTAGGTCACCGGATCGGATCCGCCCGCACCCGCACCGCGCCAGAATCCAGCGTATAACAGCACGTCACTGGTCGGCGGATCGAAGGTGGCCGTCCAGTTGGTGGCCGCACCATATCCGACGCGTGTACCATCCGACGGTAAGCGAGCAAAAGCATAATTGGCACCGCTATAATCGGCACTTGCTATCCCATTAACCGGGCCGATCGCGACCAATGTGCTGCACATGGTTCCCGAGACGACTCCGTCAACGGTGTCCTCCCAACTGACAGGAACAACGGCAATCGGCGCGGGTTCGAGTCCCTCCAGTTCGTAGGCTCCCATGTCCAAAAAGTTTGGTATCCCCATACCGGTGTTGGGCGTAGCGGGGTCGTCCGCAATACGAGCCAAACCGCCGAGACCTTCGGGACCGCCGCCTGCAGCCAAATACGCCTCGTAATTTGCAGCGTCGATACCGAGCGAACCGGGCGCGAGACGGTAATTTCCATTTGCCGCGTCGACGAACGTGGGCGTTCCATCAATGTTCTCCGCTGGAGCATTTTGAAACAGTGATGACTGAGCCGTCGCGCCACCCGCTAACACACCCGATGGGTTCGATCCATCAAAGACGCAGTTAATGGCATTGACGTTTGCACCCAGGGCAAAGTCGTCCGCGTTATCCGCAAACGTACTGTTAACGATGTCTGTCGGGCTCGATGCCGCAAACACGTGATTGGCATCACGATTGTTAGCAAACAGGCAGTTGATCACCGATAGATTCAAGTCAGACTGAATAGCGACGTGTGCATTCGCCGCACCGAAGTTACCTAGGAATCGGCAGCGGTCGAGAATCAACGTATTGTCGCTGCTGAGATCCGCTCTGAGTGCAGATGCGCTCAGCCCTTTGCCGTCACAGCGATCAAAGTCGACACGCCGAATCGTCAGATTCGAACCCTGAATGACAGACATGCCAGCCGAACTCAACGAAGATCTACCGAGCCCACGCCGAATCGTGAAATCTTCCAGCGTGCTCGATGCGTTACGGATATCCCAGATCGCGTGCTTGAATTCACCGTCGATATACGTCTTGTCGCGTCCCCGACCGCGGATGGTGATATCCCGGTTGATCAGGAACAGTCGGCCCTGTTTGATCGTACCCTCACAGAGTTCGATGACATCGCCGGGAGACGCTTGGTCGATGGCAACCTGAAGTTCGTCGTATGCGGTCCCCGTGTTCTGATTGTGCGCAACGATACCATCCGGGCAGTCATCGCAGGCGTCGCCAACTCCGTCACCATCACTGTCAGTCTGGTCTGGGTTGGCTACGGTTGGACAAGAATCGCATCCGTCCAAAACACTGTCCCCGTCGGTATCGATTGGAGCGGGGTTTGCCGTCTCTGGGCAGGTATCGCAGGCGTCCGGAAGCCCATCTTCGTCCAGATCGAGACGATCATCGAATGCTGGGCATATATCGCAGGCATCGCCAACACCGTCCGCATCTTCGTCCAGTTGATTGGGATTGGCGTCAGCGGGGCAATTGTCGCAACCATCGAGTAAGCCATCCCCGTCACCGTCCGCGTTCGAGCCTTGCACGCACGGATCGCAAGCATCGGGAATCCCGTCGCCATCCTGATCAGCTTGATCGTTGAAACCCGGACATTGATCGCACGGATCGCCGACGCCATCGTTATCCTGATCCTCTTGATTTGGATTGGCGATCAGAGCGCAGTTGTCGCAACCATCGGGGATACCATCGGCGTCGGAATCGGCATGGTCGGCGCTGGTTGGGCAGACATCGCAATCATCCGGAATGCCGTCTGCATCCATATCGAGGTCGTCGTCAAAGCCCTCGCATTGATCGCATCCGTCAAGAACGTCGTCCAAATCCGAATCGGTGGTTAATTGCTCTGGGTTAAAGACATCAGCGCACGTATCGCACGCATCCGGCACCCCGTCGCCATCGGCATCAAGATTGTCGTCGAATCCGTCACAGCGATCGCAACCATCGAACACACCGTCGCCGTCAGAGTCGGTCGTAGGTTCCTCGACATTGGCTACGGTCGGGCATGGATCGCATGCATCGCCAAAACCATCGTTGTCCTGATCCTCTTGATTTGGATTGGCAATCAGAGCGCAGTTGTCGCAACCATTAAGAACTCCGTCGCCGTCATTGTCTCCATGGTCGGCACCAATCGGACACGGATCGCAGTCATCTGGAATGCCGTCCGCATCGGTATCGATGTCGTCGTCAAACCCTTGGCATAGGTCGCAATCGTCCGGCACGTCATCTAAATCCGCATCAGTGGTTAGCTGTTCCGGGTTAAAAATATCGGGACATGTATCGCAACTATCCGGCGTGCCGTCGCCATCGTTATCGAGGTTGTCATCAAATCCTTCGCATTGATCGCAAACATCGATAACACCATCGCCGTCCGAATCAGTTGGGGGGCCATCGGGATTGGTGATGGCCGGGCATGGATCGCAGGCATCGCCGAAGTCGTCACCATCGAGATTCGCCTGATCGGCATTGGATGTGGTTGGGCAGTTATCGCACAGATCGCCGACAAGATCGCCATCGCCGTCTTGTTGCGAGGCGTTAGATACCGATGGGCAATTGTCGCAACCGTCAGGCAATCCGTCCGCGTCCATATCCGCATTGTCGTCAAAACCCGGGCATACATCGATCGCATCGCCCACGCCGTCGCCATCGGCGTCGCTGAATCCTTGGAACTCAAAGGCACCGATGTCGAGCGATTGGTCTGCGCCGGTTCCGGTGTTGAATATTCCAAGATCATCCGCAAAGCGCGGTGCGCCACTCAGATCGAGCGGGTCACCGACAAACGTGCCGCTCGATGCGTTCGAGAATATCGTTTCATTGGCCGCGTCAATTCCCAATGAACCTTCGGCAAGGCGATAGTCGTGGTTGGTCCGATCAACAAATGTTGCCGTACCGTCAATGGTGTTGGTCGTGTTGTTCTGTCCGCTTGGGAAGATACTAACCAATTGAGAATCATAGAGGTTGTGACTGCCGGATATTGAACCGCCTGCGATTCTGATAATTCCGTCAATGATCGAATTGTTGACTCGGATTTCGGCATCGGTCCTTGCAATCACTGCTGCGTTGGCAGCGTTTCTGATTGTGCAGTTGACCATCTCACAGTGGCCCGGTCCATCCACGCCAATCGAAAAAACAGTGCCGTTTCTTTCGAACAAGCACTGAAGAAATGTCGGCGCGCCCGCATCGGTAAACACCTGCACCGCTTCGATGTTCGATGAGCCACCTGTGACGATACACCGATCCACCAGTGCGCCGCCGCGCAACCGCAGACTTTCTTCGCTAAGAATCGAGTCGAAATGAATGGCACGTAACGTGGGCGAGGCACCATCAACATCAATCCCGATCCCCCGATTGGTGATGGTAAAATCGGACAGCACCGCCGCCGCAGTTTGACTACCCTGCAGCGTGATCAGTGTGTCCGGGAAGTCATCTCCGCCATCGATAATCGTCTGGCCGATACCCGCCCCGCGCAACGAGACATCGATTCCATCGGGAAACACGATTTCGTCTTCGAAGATGGTGCAAGCCCCTAACTCGATCTCGTCACCGTCGTTCGCGGCGTCGAGCGCTGCTTGAATCGTCGGATGATTGGTGCCTTGCGTGACATTACGAATATTGACGGCCGGACACGTGTCGCAGTCGTCCCCAATTGTATCTCCGTCAGCATCTAACTGATCGGGATTGAATATCTGCGGGCAGTTATCGCACTCGTTACCGACTTCATCATTATCGAAGTCAAGTTGAAAAGGGTTTGATAGACCCAGACAGTTGTCGCAGGCATCACCGGCACCGTCGCCGTCTTCGTCAGCTTGATCAGCATTTATGTTTGCTGGACAGTTATCGCACACATCACCAAGGCCATCGCCGTCAAGATCGCGCTGATCGTCGTTGAATATGTTCGGGCAGTTGTCGGAGGTATCGAAAGTGCCATCTCCGTCTGAGTCTTGAATGATATGCAGACTCCATCCACCCCTAATGTTGCCGACGCCCCATTGGGTCGGATCGCTAAGCGGGGCACCTTCTTGTGCGACATAAAGGCTCCAAGTGCCGTTGGGATCGACGTCATCAAAGGTGGAAAGGTACTCTTCGAAGAAAAGGCAATCGATCGTCGCCTGTGGTGCCGGCGGTCGTGCCACGGGGTTTTGCGCGCCGTACCAGGAAGGCTGAAACGTCCCGCTCACGATCGGATTGAGCAAACTCGGCGCGTCATCGCGAAAACGAAGCGTGACCCCATCAATCAGCCCTGGTGCAGGGATTCTCTGCATCAACACGACACTGTTACACCGGTCGCCGCCCGGCGGAACGAGAATCACGGACATGATCGCCGGTCTCGTATGAAGGATGTTGTGTAAGGTCACTTCAACTTCATATGGGCCGGTCACACCAGATACCTGAATCTGGCTGGGATAAAGAGTTGCAATATTGTCTCGAGTGCCGTTTGGAAACGGTGGAAACGGGCTCAATTCAATTGGCGGCATCCCGATCTGCGCCGGGTTGGTAAACGTTTGCCCCAATGCAGTCCTGAACGAAGCGAGCATGAAAAAGCCGGCGCACAGGCAAACCAGCTTTCGGGCGTCAATGTTGGTTGGATATTTTGGCAGCGTCATGATTGGATCCCTTTGAAGGCATGTCTTCACTATTCGAGCACAGCGGGGAGGAGCGAGTAGCTCGCCCCTTCCTACCGTTCACGCCAACTGGCGTCATAACCCTTCACCAACCCGGCACTTTTTTCGAAGAATTTCTGAGGCCCGAAATTCCCCCCAGTTTCGCCCGCAAACCGCATTTTCGGGCACAAAAAAAGCCCGCCGGTCACAATCGAACCGACGGGCCGGAGGAGTACGGCACCGCACTTTTAGATCTGGCGTTCTGTAACTCGATCTACGGCGCGATCAACAAGTTTAGCAACGCCTGAATATCCCGACCGTCAACGGCAGCGTCGCCGTTGATGTCTGCCGCACAGAAGTCCGTCGCATCGAGTGCAGCCGGATTCATCAAGGCACTGGCGAATGGTGATACATCGTTGATGTCGAACGTGGCATCGTTGTTGACGTCGCCGAGTAATCGATCACCACAGGGTGATTCGCAAGCGTCGCCGACGCCGTCCATGTCGCCGTCGGCCTGATCAGCATTCGACGTATCCGGACAGTTGTCGCACACATCGGCAATGCCGTCGCCATCGGTATCGTCACCGTCGGTCTGCGTTTCGTAGGCACCCATGTCCAAATACAATGGATCGCCCGTACCCGTGTCTGGAATGCAACTGTCGAAAAATCGAATGGCGCCTGCGAGGTCGGGCGCCTGACCGCCAGCGTCGAAGTACAAGTTAAAATTCGCCGTATCGATGCCCAGTGAACCCGGCACCAATCGATAGTCACCACCTGCCGCATCGACGAACGTCGGCACACCATCGACATTGTCGCCGGTCGCACCGGGGTAGAGACAGCGCGTGGTAGTAACAGTAGCAGACGCCGCAATGGTAAAGGGGGCGGCGCTGTCGTCGAACACCGAATTGATGATGTCGACTTGCGTTGTGTTGCCACCGGCATAGATGAAGTGTTCATTGTTGAAATCCGCAAAGGTGCAGTTGACGACGCTGCCGATCGAATCGGTGAAGGATACAACTGCTCCCGAATTGCCGTTCAATTCGTTGTCGAAGAGACAATTGATCATTTGAACATTGCTCAACAGCGACGAAATCGCCGTTGGGAAGCTCGCCGTGTTCGATGCATTGTTGTTACGGAAGCGGCACTGTTCGAACAATGCGGAGCACTGCACCAAGCGAACTGCACCGGCGGTGAAATCGTTGGGATTGATGTTCTCAAAGCTGCAATCGCGGAACGTGACGTTTGCATTGGCTTCAACATTCACGCCGGCAGTGAGAGCGAAGATGCCACTGGAGGAACCGTTGCGGAAAGAAACATCCTCAAAGACAACAATAGAGCCGGACAAGAGGTCGAACATCGGCCCGTTGTTGCCGGTTCCATCGAAGGCGGTAAGGGCCGTGCCCTGACCGCGGATGGTGAGAGTCTTGCCGATAATGGTCACGCCGCTTGCTGGGAAGGTACACGGCCCCAGCACAATCTCATCGCCATCGTTGGCGGCGTTGATCGCAGCCTGAATACCCGGATAGGTCGTGCCTTGCGTGATGTTATCAATATTGATCGACGAACCCTCGCACGGGTCGCACAAGCTACCGACACCATCGCCATCGCCATCGAACTGATTGGCACCTGCCACTGTCGGACAGTTATCGCACGCATCGCCCAAGCCGTCGTTATCCGAATCAAGTTGATCGGGGTTGGTCACGCCCTGACAGTTGTCCTGCGTATCGCAAGCACCGTCGGAATCGAGATCGCCAATGGAACTGATATTGAGAACACCGGCCCCGAATTCATTGACATTTGCTCCGGCGATCCGGAAATAGATCGTATCACCCGCAGTTAGCCCAACGATGAACAGTCTTGCCTGATTGCCATTGAAGTTGTCATTGCAATCGATCGGGGCTTCGCCACATGCATTGTAAGCCTCCAACGTGGTATCGAATGATGATCCGTTGGTGTCAACCACAATCGCTTCACCGCAAAGGACATGGCTGAACCAGACAGCATTGGTGGAGTTTGCAAAGCAACTCGTCGGATCAGTTAACGCCGTCACTGACGAGTTATTAAATGGTGTTGATCCCGCACTAGCCGGTGAGGCTGAATCACAAGTCTCATCGGCACGCGGGCCGTAGGCGTAGTTCACAAAGCCCTGGACAATTGACGAGTCTGATACCCATGAGCTCGTAAAGGCCGCATCCGAAAAAAAGCTATTCACAATGCTGCCGCCACCGCCGCCGCCATAGCCAGCACCACCGCCAGAATAGCCGCCGCCGCCGCCGCCGCCGGGTCCGTTGGAAGCACCACCGCTGCCATAACCATAGCCGCCGTCACGACCGCCATTGCCACCTTCTCCGCCGTCCGGATATCCAGCGTTGCCACCGGCACTAGCGCCGCTGTCACCAGTGGCGCCACCACCACCCAGGCCATTTGTGGATTGAGAGTCTCCCGCCTCGCCGCCACAACCGCCGTCCTGTCCAGAGCCGGCTGACCCTGATGTTCCACATCCATTGAGAACCGTATTTCCCGACTTTCCTGTTTCATTATCAACACATCCACCAAAGACCATGCCTTGATAGGATCCGCCGCCACCGCCGGCGACGACTAATTCAACCCAATCGACGTCGGAATTGGGCCGATACAAGACCGCCGTTCCACCGCCGCCGCCGGTAGCCGACCAACCCGCACCTGCCACGTTCGGTGCGTCGCCATTTTCGCCACGGCCAGCGACGATAAAGCGCAACATGCCGCCGGGAGCCAACTCGTTCGTCCCGTTCCCGATAGGAAAGCGGGCGAAGACCGCGGCACCCTTGCCGCCCGGTTGGGTGCAGTCGGTGCCACTGCGGCGCACGCGCGCTTCACCGCCATTACCACCTTTGCAGGTGATATCGATCCAAATCGGCGGGTTGACCGTCGGAATTTCGTAGTCTTGGGGCGAGCCATCGCGATTGGTACCGCCGTTGTGGTTGATGGTGCCCGAGTTGCCCGGCAATTCGACAGCCGAGGCCGAAGCCGAAATCGCCAAACTCAAAATAACGCTTAAGGGAGTTAACTGTTTCATCTCAAGGTGTCCTTTGCTTGCGAGGTGACTGACCATGGTTCATGCCGAAGTCCTGCGAGTTAATCGCGTGCGGTTTGTTGACGCCATCGTGCCGTCATACCGTTCACGCCAACGGCGCCCGGAGCCCTTCACGAATTTGAGAACTTTTTTGAATTTCCGATTTCACCGGGCTGCGCTATCCGGAGTTGCGAATTTTTGGACCGGTCCGAAAAGACGCACAGCTCTGCAGACCGAAGCGGGCGAGTACCCACTGCCGATGAGATATGACGTTGGCGCGTCCGGATACGGCGCGCAGAAAGAGCGGCTTGACACAGTGTGCCAGCCGCTCGAATCGTTGATATCAAACTGGCTCGTTCAGCGTTGCCTTAGCTGGCCATACAACCCATCGCCTCTTCTGGAATGACGGTTTCCGCCGCGCCGACCTGAATGGTTATGGACAGCCAGGCGCGCTAAGTAGGTTGGCGACGAACGCAGTCGTGTCGTCGATATCCACGCCATTCATTCCGTCGACGTCGGCGCACTGGCAAGATCCGCCATCGAGCAAGCACAAGACAAAGCTCTGAATGTCGGCCCCATCGCGCTTGCCGTCGCCGTTCATGTCACCCAGACAGGCACATGTCGGAATCGCAGCAGTCCAGAAGCCGCCTTCAAGTTCAAAGTCACCACCGGCCATGTAACCCGCATCGGGTTGGCCGATGGTGCCTTCCAGTTCGAACATGCCGCCGGCGCTGTAGCCACCACCACCGTCGATGGTGTACGACGTAACTTCAAATGTGTCTGCGTGCGTCTGCGATATGCAGCCTGCGATCGCGAATAACATCGAAGCGATTTTTGTTCTTTGAGTAATCATTTTTTCGCTTTCATTCACAAAGGTCTCTGCGCTTTAGTTGTTAGTCATAAACACGGTTGCGATGATGCTATTTAAGCTCCAAATTACCAATGAGCGATTCCAGTCGTTCTATGCGCTCACGCAGTGCCTTGATCTCCGCATCTTTCTCGGAGCGCAGTTCCTGGATCGCGGCTGCCGAGTAGATTGTCAGCGGATAAGTATCGACCTGCAGAATCTCGGAGCCGTCGGGAAGACGTTCGCCGCTACCTTTGACGTGATCCGGAAAGACCTGGGCGAATTCCTGCGCGATGACGTTCAGGTAGCGACCCTCGCCGATACCAGCATGCTTGGCCTTGTAGTCGTCGGTGTATTCGAAGCTGACGAGGCGTACCTGATTGAGCGTCTCGAGCGCTTCGGTCACCGGTTGGATGTCGGTCTTGATGCGACGATCGGAGTTCGCGAGCCACGAACCGGCCGTGGACTTTGAGGCATCGCCTTCGACTTCAAGCGCGTTCGAGTAGGGGACGCGTCCCACGCCGACCATGCCGACTTCAAACGCGACCGCATCGCTGCGGATCGCGACCGACTGATTTCCACCGGCAGCCACGGCGATGTACGTGCCGTCGCTGGGCGGTACGTCCGCACCGCTGCCCCAGTTAACCAGCGAACCATCATCAGCGAGCGCAGTGCTGTGCCACTTGCCACCATCAATCGCGACGTACGTGCCGGTACTCGGCGTTTCGCTGACCTGACCATAGAGGTCCCAGCCCCAGGTAACCAACGAGCCATCTGCGCGGATCGCGATACTGTGATTGTCACCAGACGCGATGGCAAGGTGCGGACCGCTCGGCGTCTGTCCGACCTGACCGTTGAGATTCGTGCCCCATGACACGATCTGACCGTCGTCCCGCAACGCGAGGCTGTGATAGGTGCCCGCCGCCACCGCGGTATAGGTGCCGGTGGTGGGCGTATTGCTGACCTGTCCCTGGAAGTCCCAACCCCAGGAGACCAGCGATCCATCCGAGCGGAGCGCGACGACGTGGCTGCTTCCGGCCGCAACCGCCACATACGAGCCGGTCGTTGGGGTCTGACTGACGTTGCCATTGTTGTCGGCACCCCAGGCGACCAGCGAACCGTCGCTGGCGAGTGCTACGCTAAAGGCGCCACCGGCCGATACCGCGACATACGTACCGGTTGTCGGCGTCTGACTGAGCTCGCCAAAGTCGTCGCTATCGCCCCAACTGACGAGCGATCCGTCGGTTTTGATCGCGACGCCGTGGGCAACGCCATACGCGACCGCGACGTACGATCCTTCGGGAGGCGCCGCGCCACCGCCCCATTGACGCAGCGGACTGGCCGGGATTCCCGCGCCCGGCACGCCACTGAGTTGCGAGCCGTCACCGACAAACGAGTTTGCGGTGATTGTACCGTTGACCTCGAGTTCGGTGGTGGGCGTAGTCGTACCGATTCCGACATACCCGGTGCTGAAGTGGATGTCGGGCGCGCTGGATTCCCACGGACCGTCCTGAACCGGAAGATTGGTGAGCCCCGAGCCGTCGCCGACGAACGCGTCCGCAGTCATGGTGCCTACGACGTTCAGAGCGTCCGCAGTGATCGTGCCACTGACGTCCAGTTCGGACTGCGGAGAATCGGTGCCGATGCCAACACCGCCGCGGGCGCGGATCAGGAATTGACGCGGAGCGGTGGAACCGAAGCCGTCGTCGTTGTCATCGAGGTAATCCGACCAGACGAAGGCGCCGTCGTGCTGTGCGACTGCCTGCGCACCTGCTGCGAAGCTGGCGTCACCGCTGGCCCAATTGCGTTTTCCACCTGGAATGACGGCGTGATCTCCGAAGACAAGATTCTGGAATCCGCCGCCGATCACGGACGCCGGGCCGATCGCCTGGTTGCTGGAACCACCAGACACAACGGATGCTTCTCCGCGTCCGATGTTGGCCGAACCACCGCCGACGAACACGCGGAACCCACTCGCAACGTTGAATTCGCCGCCGACGACAGACGAATAAAGCTCGATGTCTTCCTGGCCGACCTTGTTGCCCACGCCGCTGCCGATGAAGTTCAGGTCACCGCGAACTTCATTCGGATACTGCGCGCTGCCGCCGCCGGCGATAACGGAGCCGGTGCCGATCGGGACAGAATTCGCCGAGTGACCCGCGATCCAGTTGCCGGATACATCCTGTCCGCTGAAATCGGTTCCACCGACCTCGATCCGCAATGCGCGCTCATTATTCGCGCGCAGCTCGAATGCCTGGTTGTCGGTCGTGCCGATGAATTGCGAATTGGGATCGGTGCCGGCGTTGCCGCCCAGCGCCCACGCATTGAGCGCGTCCACCGCCGTACGGGCGTACGGCGTCGCCGTCAACGGCTGGCGCGGGCTGAGCGTCGTAAACGCTTCGCCGTCCGACGGATCGTGCGGGCTGCGTACAGCAATCTCCAGCCAGCGCGCATCGCCATTAAAGGCCATTGCGTCGAAGTCGAGTTCGACCGTGAACACGCCGTCAACAACAAGTACGTCGTTGAGGACGAGGGTTGAGCCAATGGGATTGCCGCCGGTCGTGTCATCCCAAAGCGTGAACTCGAAGTCGGCCGTGTCGTTTAACGGTGTGCCCGACAGTTTGAGTTGACCTTGATAGGTGATTTCGCTGCCCATGGGTGATTGGGCGAGCAGCGGACTTACCGTCAGAATGACAAGTGCTGCGGTAGTCATGAGTTTTCGGTTCATTCGATTCTTCCTTTGTGCCATCGACCAAGTCTATGGCTTTGAGAACATGTGGATTAGTTCTTCAGTGTGTGGTTGACGAGCCGCTCGATTCGCTCGAGTCGTTGTTTCAACTCGGCGATCTCTGCGTCTTTGCGCTGCACCTGCTCGTGCAGTTCCTGAATCGCTGCGGCGGAGTAGATCGTCAATGGATAAGTATCGACATGGAGAATTTCGGAGCCGTCGGGAAGACGTTCGCCGCTGCCTTTGACGTGATCCGGAAAGACCTCCGCGAACTCCTGTGCAATCACGTTTAGGTAGCGACCATCGCCGACACCGGCGTGCGTAGCTTGATAGTCGTCCGTGTATTTGAAGCTAACCAAGCGCACGCGATCGAGCGTGTCAAGTGCACCCGAGATCGTCTCGATCTCGGTCTTGATGCGACGGTCGGAGTTGGCGATCCAACCTCCAGCAATAGACTTCGATGCGTTGCCTTCTACTTCGAGCGCAAGGCCGATCGGTTCGCGCCCGATGCCGACGCTGCCCGCCCGTACAATCACTGTCTCTTCCGGAGCCTGAAGCATTAGTGTCGAAAAATAAAAATCGGGGTTGGGCTCCGGGGGGCCGAAGGCGCGGCCTCCCGGGTATCCACCGGCGGCTTGATAGAACCAGCCGGGGCCTTGCAATCGGATGGTGTAAACTTGGCCGGCAGCTAACGAAACGGACGGAAATACATCGATGAGTTGAGTGCCGAGACTTTGTGAGACCGGCACATTCAAGGTCGCCAAGACAGTGCCGCCAATTCCCTCACCCACGTACACCGTCATCGTGCCCGCCCCGGCGTTAACATCGCGAAGGATGGCAATCTGACCAAGATCGCCCGTCACGCCAGCGGTGAAGCTTTGCCAATTGTCGATTCCTGGGCTCAGCACGACATCAGCGGTCGGAAAGGCATACACCTGGTCTCCAACAAGAGGACGGGCACCGAACTGAATACCGCTGCCATCGAAATTGAGTTCGCCGCCGGGGCCAACGAACGCTGCCGCTGTTACGGTTCCGTTGACGTCGAGTTCGGTCTGTGGCGCGTTGGTGCCGATGCCAACACCACCGGGGGCGTCGATTAGGAACTGCTCCACACTGGTAGAGGCAAACACATCACCTGGCGCGGATTTGCCTGACCAGACAAAACTACCGTGGTGCAACGCCTCGGCCTGGAAGCCTGCCGCCATGCTAAAGTCGCCGTCGGCAGCGTTGTTCGCACCGCCCGGAACGGTGGCGAATCTTCCGATAGCACTGTTTTGTGTGCCACCACCGATGGCAGAGAAGTCGCCAGTGGCGTCATTTTGAGAGCCGCCGCCGATTGCCGCACTGTCTCCGGCCACGTTCGCCGCGCCACCAGCTATCGCGGCACCGTTTGCGGTGGCTTGGTTCAGAATTCCGCCCGAGATAGTGGCGTAGTCTGGTGCAAACGAGTTGCTTCCAACCTGATTGCCGAGACCACCACCGATTACACACGCCGAACCGTAAAGCGTGTTTGGCCAGGTTACACCGCCTCCACCGACGATAACGTTGCCGGCACCGTCCTGAATCGAATTGCCGAGACCGCCGGCGATGAAGTTGCCCGAAAGGGTATCACCCGAAACCGAACTGCTCGCAGGTATCAACCGTAGCGCCCGCTGGTTATTGATGCGTAGCTCGAGCGCTTGGTTGTCGGTCGTGCCAATGAAATGATTGTTGGAATTGGTCCCGCCGTTGCCGCCCAACGCCCAGTTGCCGATCGCGCGCGCCGCATACGGCGTCGCCGTTAACGGCTGCCGTGGCGTTAACGTTACGAATCCACTTCCGGGAGGACTCGCAACCGTAACCTCCAGCCAGCGTGCGTCGCCATTGAATGTGCCCGGCCCGAAGTCAAGGCGGGTGGTGTAGCGTCCGTCGATGACGTCGTCCTCGACAAAGATACTCGGCCCGATCTGCACGCCGCCGGATTCCGCATTCCAAAGCGAGAACTCGAATTCTGCCAAGCCGTTAACCGGATCGCCGCCGAGGACGAGCCGGAACTGGTAGGTGAACGCATTGGTTACTGGCGTTTGAGCGGGCGCGGATGATGCAGCCAAACAGATCGTGATAGTTGCCGCGGCAGCGGTCATACGATGAATACGTCTCATATTCGTCTCTCCTCGTGTTTTCCATGGGCTCATCCGTCACCCCGGTGATAATGTTGGATCAGTGAATACCTTCGTTCGCACGACGCCTAACAAGTTGCTCACCCCGTTCACGCCAACGGCGGGCGTAGCCCTTCAGGAATTTGAAATTTTTTTTCGGGAGGGGGCGAAATATCGCTCGATTTGCCAGCCCGCCTCTGTTTTGGCCGAAAAAAAACCCACCGGTCACGGAGCGACCGGCGGGCGGAGATAGTCTGGCAATGCGTTCTTGCTCGATCTAGGGCGCAAGCAGGAGGTTCAGAAAGCTCTGGAGATCGCGACCGTCGATGTTGGCGTCTTCGTTAACGTCGGCCGCGCACTGCTGATCTTCCGTTGCCGCTGCCGGATTCAACACCACTGCAATGAATGGGGCGAGATCGTCGATGGTGACGGACCCGCTATCATCTACATCACCAAGCGTGCAAGCGGCATCCGACTCTTCAATCGTTAGCTCAAAATCCGGACCGCTGGGTTCATTCGGCTCGTCAAAATTGACCGACAATCGAATGAGATATGTCTGCCCCGCAGTGACGTCGTACTGAATCGTAGAGAGTGCCGTTTCACCAAATAGATCGCACGTTACCGTATCGGCACCGTCGTCGTTGCATGCTAGCTGCACGCCTCCGTTGAATGGGCAATCATCAAACAAGGACAACACTGTATCGAAGCCGGTCGCTGGATTGCACGTCGAGATAGTGGCCGTACCATTGATCGTTGCGGTGTAGCTAAACCACTCGTCAAAGTTGTTGAGAGTGCCGCAATCATCGTCTTCGCTGGTGGTTCCGTTGTTATCGCTCAGCGTGCCGGTATTGACGCCGATCATTGCCGTGCGCGCCGCTTCACACTCATTGCCATCCGGTTCGGCTGCCGGCGGTAGCGCATCGCGTACCGCCAGACCGGATTTAGCAACGATGAGCCGTTGATGAAACGTGAATGTCTGGAGATTTACCGTCACGGCCCTAAATGCAACATCACCCGCGTCGTTGAATCCTTCCTCGCGGAATGAAAAATCGACAACCACTTCCTCTCCGATGCCGTCTATTTCGATCGGGTATGCAGTACGCACAATGAGTGAGGTGTTGCCACCGGTATCGGTGAAGAACAACCCACGCGGGTCTGCTAGCACAATCGGCGCATCGTTCGTGGGGCCTTGAAATGCTGCTAGAACTAAGACCTCGCCCGCATCGTTAGTGGCCACTTCCATAAAGTCCGTATAGCGCGAACCGGGACCGAGCGGCGTGACGTCGTTGTCCGTGGCGATAGTCGTGGTTTTATTGTCGGCAACGCGAAAGACGTATGCCGATCGAATGCCGGGTGGTAGCTGCGGGCCTTGCGGTATCGGCGGTACGTTGAACGTAACGGTGATGGTGTCGGCAATATAAGCGAATTCACCGCGGTCGTTTAGTGAGTAATCCCAAAACTGATTGACCGAGACGGTATCGCGATAGAACCGGATGTTAACGAATTCATGGAATGGAACTTCGGTTTCGTTTTTGCCAAACAAGACGCCATCGAGCGTTAGTTCGTCGCAATTGTCACCAAAACAATTGCTCGGGATCGGCATACCCGTTGCACCAGGAAACGACTTGACGAGTAGCTGCCCGGCGTTATTTATCTCGGGGTCTTTGCTGGGCCCATATTCGGGGTCGGATGGTCGCGCGAGAATATCATCCTGTGTCAAAATTGCGTAGCCGACCCCAGATACATGAGCATTGAATGCAACCTCACCGGCGTTATTCAACGAAACGCCATCATCGCCGTTGAGACCGGGGAATTCGTCTTCTTCTATGTCAATAAAATCGTCAATGGATAAGATGGTCCCGGGAACGCCGGGAGCCGAACCACCCTCGCGCGCGACTACCCCCTGACTAGCGAGCACAATGGCCCGATCATTCGCGCTTGTGATATCAACTCCGGTGAGCCTTGTCAGGAACGCGACCTCATCATATTCATTGATGTCAGGGCTTGTAGGTACACTATTGTTAAGTTGTGGAGGGAAGTCATTCAATTCCCCGTATAGTGCCCCGCCCGCACCCAGGGCGGGTTGTCCTTCGCGCGCAATCACGCTGAGACCCTGCGCGTCAAAAAGTAATACCGCCGAATCGTTGGCGTCAGTTACGTTCCCTTGTAATCGCGCGGCGACCGCAACCGTTCCCAAGTTATTCAATGCCGGTGTTTGAAAGAAGCTAAGGTCTACGCCGTCCGCCGCGTCAAAGGCGTCACCGTCCGAAGCGATCGCGCGAAATGTCCATTGCGCCGGAATCACACACCCACTGGCATCCACCGGCAAGCCGCCGGGGCTGGGGACGCACGCGTCGCAACCATCGGGCACGCCATCGATATCGGTATCGATGTTGTCATCGAAGCCGGGGCAGCGGTCGCCCGCATCGCAAACGCCATCACCATCGGAGTCGTCACCGACACTGTTGGGGCATGGATCGCACCCATTAGGAATACCGTCGCCATCGGCATCTTGCGTATCATTAAAACCGGGACACACATCACAACCATCGGGCACCGAGTCGCCATCGGCATCGAGCGCGTTATCGCCGTTGGGGCAACTGTCGCAAAAATCGGCGAGGCCGTCGCCATCGCCATCGGCCAAGTCATCCCCTCCAGGACATACATCGCAACTATCGGCAACACCATCGGCATCGTCATCGGGCAATTGTGGCCAAGTGACATTTGAAACGGTTAGCGCGCCGGTAAAGATGCCGGTGATGTCATCGTTGCGCCCGGCCATTACCAAAGCCACCGGGAAGCCGCCGTTCACGGGAACCGACACGGTACCGTTGTAAGAAAACGGTCCACTAGGGGTTTGATCGACAACGAGATAGTTCGTCTGACTACCGGGGCCGATCACGGCCACGTAGAACTGTGCCACGGCGCCAACGTTGGCGTGGTTCCCAATGTAGGTGTAATCAAACGACCACGTTCCGCTGGTTGCGGGCGTGATTTCGAAGACCGCTCCGCGATCTGAGACGGGGCCGATCACGCCGCCCACGGAGTAGTTGAACTCAGCGCTACTGGGTTCACCGCTCGCGGGATCGATAAAAGTAAACCCATCCGGGATACCGCTTTCGATCCACTCTTCAATGTTGTAGGGACAATCGAAGCCGGTGGCGTCGACAACGCATTCGTCCAAACTCGAAAATGGACAGGGATCGAGCGAGTCGCAAACGCCGTCGAGGTCGGAGTCGTCGGGAGAATCGTTCGGACACGGATCACAACTATCCGGCTTTCCATCGCCATCAGCGTTGTCGCCGAAGCGTTCGACGGATACGGCAATGTTCACTTCGCCATGATCTTCCGGCAGGAACCCGCCGATACGAAGATAAACCGTGTCACCCGCCGCAAGCGTAATCGTGGCACTACACGATGTAAGAAAATCGGCGCACGCCGCCTCGGCCCCACCGCACTCGAAATAGAAACCCACAAGTTCTTTGAAGTCGTTGTCGCACCAAGCAAGGTCGACCTGTTGGGCGCAGATATCGTTATTGGTGTAGTAATACCAGATATCTTTGACCAAGGGATTGCCGGTACTGCACGACAGCGGTGCTTCCGAACTATTGGTTGCCTGATCGGTACAGCCGGTGACGATTCCGGGCGTTAGCGGTAATGCACCGGCACACTCATCGTTTACGGGCGGATCACCGACTGCACACCCGCATTGGAAAAAAACAAAGCCATCTGGGTTGGGGTTATTCGATACAAAAATATTGGGCGAGTAGGCGAAGCTGGCGATGTAGCTGCCGCCGCCACCGCCTGCGCGCGCATTGCCGCCACCTCCGCCGCCGGAGTAGCCGCCGCCGCCACCACCGCCGCCGCCGGCTTGCGCTCCGCCGCCGCCACCGAATCCCCAGCCGCCGGGGCTACCGCCGGTCTGTCCGCCGTCGCCACCCGAAGGGCAGCCCGCGCCGCCGCCCATGCCGCAGCCGCCCCCGCTGAGGTAACCACCACCGCCGCCGGAGAGCAGGCCAATGGTCGAGTCACCGCAGCCACCGCCCTGTCCAAACGTACCACCATCACCGGCGTTGCCGCCGCCACCACCATCGCCGCCGCTTCCATTACTATCAATACGACCGCTCTTACCGTTGTTACTGTTTACACAACCCGCAATCGGCGCAGCGCCCTGATAAGCACCACCGCCCCCCCCGGCAGCCATAAGCACTTGCCAGTCGCTGGCGCAGCTCTCACCGGCAAGGTTCGGTGGACGATAAAGAATCGCCGTCCCGCCACCGCCACCACCGGATTGCGTGCCGATGTTTACAAAGGTAAGACCGTATCCATCGGTGCCGCGACCTCCGACGATAAAGCGCAGCGTACCGCCCGGTGCCAACTGACCAGGGCCGTTGCCAACCACAAACGTTGCGACTGCCTCCGCAGCCTTACCGCCTTCCGCTTCACAAATCGAGCAGCCGGTCTGCGTGCAGCGCTCGATCCTCGCCCAGCCACCATCGCCCCCCTTAATCTGGAATGTATAGGTTTGCGGCGCACCGGTTAATGGAATCGTGTTGTCGACGGCGGTGCCGGTGTAGTTCAACTCAAAAAATGAGCATAGCAGGTCGGTAGCGCTGGCCCGAACCGTCGGTGCGACCACAGCGACGATCACCGCCAATGCGCACAAGAAGTCAGTTATTGAACGTTTTGACATGTTGCTATTCGACGACGCAAAGCTCATTGTCTATTCCTCCTCGTGCGACGCCGCGGGCGGTTTTCGTTGATCGCGCCGGGTTTCGGCTGCGGCGTTCTTCCACCCCGTTCACGCCAACGGTGCGCGTAGCCCTTCAAAAAAAAGCAAAAAAAACTAGAAATCTGCTTTAACAGAGCGCAACAGGCGATATTCGGGCACCCGCAATCTGATAAAATGGGTGACATGGATGGCGAAGTGCCGAAAATCGGGCCGCGCGAGGATGCCGGGCCACCGCAGGATGTTGCTGCGATCACGCTGCTGTTGAATCAGGCGCAGGCGGGCGTCGATGGTGCGTCGGATCGACTGTTGGAAGTAGTGTACGAGCAACTGCGCGCCACGGCGGGCAGCTATTTTCGCAACCAATCCGTCGACCACACGCTGCAACCGACGGCGCTCGTGCACGAAGCCTATCTCAAGCTGATCGGCAACCCGGAAAAGCAATGGGACGGTCGCGCCCATTTCTGCGCCGTGGCATCGACCGCCATGCGACACATTCTGCGCGATCATGCGCGCTCCAAGCGCGCGGCCAAGCGCGGCGGCGACGACAGCAGTCGCGAACCGTTAACGCAAATCGAAGCCCCTTCAGGCAGTAGTGCGGCGATTGACTTGTTGGCGTTGGATGAAACGCTAGCTTCCCTGCAAGAGATCGACGAACTGGGTGCGCGCATCGTCGAACTGCGCTACTTCGGCGGGCTTACCAACGAAGACATCGCCGACGTTTTGGATACATCGCTCTCAACCATCGAACGGCGCTGGCGCATCAGCAAAGCCTGGCTCAAAACCGAACTCGAAGATCACGCCGCCCGCGCCGAGGTTGACCGGTGAGTGAAGACGCGCGGCGCAAGGCCTTCGAGCTGTTCGATCAAATCTGCGATCTGCCCGCAGCGGAACAAACTCATGCATTAGAAAAACATTGCGGTGAAGACGCAGCCTTGCGCGACATGGTCGAGCGCATGCTGGGCCACGATGCGCGCAGTGATGATGATGACCTACCGCCCGGCACCGGCGCGGAACTTATCGCCACCCAGATCTTTGACGAAACACCGACGGAAACGCCGACTAAGATCGGCCGCTACCGCATCATCCGCGAGATCGGTCACGGCGGTATGGGCGTGGTCTACGAAGCCGAGCAAGCCGAGCCGCAGCGGCGCGTGGCGGTTAAAGTCATCCGACAAGGTCTGCGCAGCCGCGAAATGGTGCGTCGGTTTCAGCGCGAAGCGCAACTACTCGGTCGGTTGCAACACCCCGGTGTCGCACAGATCATCGAGGCCGGCACCGATCATTCCGAGCACGGTAAACGCCCATTCTATGCAATGGAATTCGTCGAAGGTTTGCCGATTGATCTGCACGCCGATCAACATAATTTAAATATCAACGATCGCATCGAATTGATCGCGCGCGTATGCGATGCCGTACAACACGCCCATCAAAAAGGAATTCTGCATCGTGACCTTAAAGCCGCTAACGTACTCGTCGCGACCAGCGCCGCCAACGAAGACGACACGCACGCCAGCGGCACCATGATCGACACCATCGGCCAACCCAAAGTACTGGACTTTGGTATCGCGCGCTTAACCGACGGCACCGACTTCAACACACAACACACGGTTGCCGGTCAAATTCTCGGCTCGCTGGCCTGCATGAGCCCCGAACAACTGAGCGGCGATCGCGCCAGCGTCGACACGCGCGCCGATGTGTATGCCATCGGCGTCATGCTGTATCGCCTGCTCGCCGGTCGCATGCCGCATGACCTGACGGGCATGTCGATGCCGGAAGCGGCGCGCACCGTTACGGAGAAGGAGCCCGCCACGTTAAGTACCGTCGATAAGTCGCTGCGCGGCGATCTCTCCGTCATTGCGGCGAAAGCGTTGGAACGCGATATCGAACGGCGCTACGCATCGGTTGCATTATTGGGTGAAGATCTTCGGCGCGTCTTGCGCGATGAACCCATTACTGCACGTCCACCGTCGACGCGCTATCGACTCATTAAGTATGCGCGCCGTAACAAGGGCATCGCTACAGTTGCGGCCGCGAGCATCGTGCTGTTGATTACGGCGGTGTTCGTATCGACTGGTTTCGGAATCAAGGCCACCATCGCGCAGAAGGAGGCCGTCTCCGCGTTGCGCAGCGCCGACCAAGCCGCATATCGCGCCGCAATCGCGGCGGCGGCGGCTGCATTAAAGACCGGGGATGCCCAGTTAGCCACGACGTTTCTTGAGCGCGCACCAAAAGAGTTTCGCGGTTGGGAATGGCACCACTTGGCATTCGAATCGGATCGCAGCATCGCGACAGGTGAATCCGAATATATGTGGGGTGAGGGTCCGGCGATGTTTCTGAGCGGTCGATTTTGGCTCAACGAAGAAGAGGCATTCCTATTCACGGCCAGGACTGATCTAGAATTAAAGTTGAGCGTGTTTGAGGTCCATGAGCTGCCGTCACTGCGATCTCTTGGTGCTTGGGGACTAGAACCCGATGAAATATGCGTCGGTCGATTCGATGACGGCGGCAAGATTCTTACCTATAACAATGCCGATCAGATGTTGGTTGCCAGAAGCGCTGTCGATGGGCGCGAGCTATCTCGATGTGAGAATCGAGGCATCATCCGAACTCTCGCGAAGAGCTTTGATGCGCTGCCGTCATCTGTAACCGCGAAGTTGGAGAGATCGAATCTCGATGCGGTGTTAACGCCACCACAGGAGCATCTGAATACCGGCGCAATTCATCCGGAACGCAAGTATCTGATGCCGTGGCGTGGCATTCGCGCACTTGCTAACCCCTTGCTGCCCGAATTGGCACCAATTGACTTTGGCCCAGTGACTGAGGGCCTTTCCAACGCCGCCTTCAGCCCCGACGGTGCGCTCGTTGCCATTACTTCACTACATCGGCAGCTCGATCTTTTCGATTTATCCACGGGCATGCCGGTTTGGAGACATGCCAATGCGCACGACGATTTGCCGCTCTCGATCGCGTTTAGTCGCGACGGTAAGCTGCTGGCCACCGGCGGTCAGGATTTGGTCATCAAGATATGGGAAGTCGTATCGGGCAAGTTGCTTGGGCGACTGGTGGGCCACAAATACGCAATCTCAGGTATCACGTTCGATGCAAGCGGGGAAATCTTGTATAGCGGCGATGCAACGGTCGTGAAGAAATGGCGCGTGCGCGACGCAATCAGTCCGGGCGTGGCCATTAATCACTCGTCGTATGTAAGTCAGGTCCTCGTCAACAACTCCGGCAGCCATCTAGTTGCAAGCGTCGTATCGTACAACCCGTTCCAAGCCCCCATGCGTGATATTCGAGGTTTGCGCATCGAAGACGATACGGTCATAGGCCCGTTCGAAATGCCCGCCAATGTTGGGCATCTTCAGGCAGTGTATTTTCTCGACAGTGATCGACTGGGTGTTATTTGCACCACGGTTGAAGAGGAAGCGAAGGAGTCAGACAAGAGGCCGTTTAATCGGCACGCTACAACCCGGCACCAATTGCTGGTCTTCGATCCATCCAATGGCAAGTTACGACAGTCGATCGATCTAGATATCATGAGAGTCTCATGGCCATGGCGAGTCGGCGATAAATTGATCGTTGACGGCAAGCCTGCGCTTGCGATTGATCTTGAGTCACTTGTTGTAACAAAGCTCGACGCCGCTCCATTACCGCGTGGCCCGGTTTCCACCGACGGCATTCTCCAATGGCGCAATGAGGCTGGAACCATCACGCACGCTTGGCCGGAAATCACGGAGCGGCCTGGGGCCTTCGTTGTCGACGACAAGAATGGTCGCGCATTCGTGGCCACCGGAGACAGAGAGCTTCACGCGCTTGACCTTCGGACAGGTAAACGGATCAAGAGCATCAAGATCAAAGATTATCCGCGCAAGCTCGCTTTGTTGCCGGATGGCACGCGTCTGTTCGGCAGCGATTTTTCGGCTGCCATACAGGTCTGGAACACCAGCGATTTGGAATTGGTCGCCGTATTGCGCGGCCATCGAGACAGCGTGCGCGATCTGGTGGTCACTCCAAATGGCAATACCCTTTATTCCGCTTCAGATGATTTCACCGTGCGCGAATGGCGAAGCAAATAGACAAATCAACCTGCGAAAATTCTCAGACTGGCCCTGACATGGATTGTCGATCAAGCAATCGTATTGCCGTCTAAATCAGTCGCCCCTATAAAAGTCTCCACTGCTCCGGCGATGCCCCAGCCCCATTTGCTCCACCTCAACCCAAGTCAATTGATAACGACTCGATCAGATGATCAGCATCCGGAGCAGCCCATCTATAGCATGCGTGTTCGAGTTGCTTCACCAACGGTGTTTCACGGTTCGTCCTGCGCGAATCCTTGTCGCTGCTGGTTTCCTTTCCCCCGCAGCGTTCCCTTACTTTAGCAACGCGCTGATTTACGAAAGTTTCCACACCTCACGCAGTTGTTCCGCTGCCGCAATGATTTCTGCGAGCGACCGCGCCTTGAACAGCAAAGGTTGCAACTGCGTGTTATCGAACGCTGTCGCCAACACAGTTTCCAAGTCGAACAACCGAACATCCACATCATCCGAAATAGCATGTTCGAGTTCGCCAATCGACGACAAGATACCCGCGCCTAGCACGCGCGTTCCGCCGTCTTCTTCAATCAAACCGAACTCAATCGTGAACCAATAAAAACGTACCAGTTGCTCTAACCGTTCGGCATCAACCTGCTTCGCCATGCCGCCGACCAACTCGATCAATTTGACGTAGGCATCGTCCATTAATGGCGGCACATGGCCGATGATGTCATGGATTGCGTCGGGCTCGGGTGTGTATTCGGGTTGCGATGCGTGTCGCAAAAACTGCGTGCACGGCATCACACGATCGGCCCACAGCTCAAAATACGTTTTGCCATGCAATAATCCTTCCGCCGGCACCAGTCGCACGCCGGTCGATGCCTGCAACGTTTTATCGAGTTCACCCAGATTGGGAATACGCCGACGTTCGATACGCAGCGCATCCCTGCCCTCCAGATACACCCGCGCCGCATGTTGCGCGTGCAAGTCATCCAAACGTTTAAAGACACGCTGCCACAATTCCGTCTCTTCATCCAAATAGACAAAATGCGGCGATGGTAACCGACGCAAGCGATGCTCGCGCGCTGAATAGAAAAACATCCGCCGGCGGCGCACGTAATCCTTATCCGAAAGCCCCGGATGATTGTCCGGCATCGACAGCACTTCCGGATCGACCCAGGGTGAATTGATATCCGCCATTGAATCCACGGTCAGCCCTCCGCTACTGCAAAAAGAAAACGCCGCTCATATTAACGAGAGCGGCGTAACATGACATTCTTAAGATTGGTTGCAATGATTGCAAAACGGCGGAAACGACGTCACCTGCAACAATTCCAAGCTCGACCGGCAAACGTCGCGGGGTCAGATAAACTCAATCTCACCCGCATCCGGCACTAAGCCGGCCTTGGCACCTTCCGCCAATAGTTTGCGTACGGCAGCCCGCCCGCGCTCGCCGTAATCGAGCGTCCATTTATTCACGTACATCTCGACGAATCGATCCGTCAGATCTGTATCAAGGCCGCGCCCGAATTCGAGCGCGTATGCGATGGCTTCTTCGCGATGGTCGAGCGCGTATTCGATCGCGTCTTTCAAGTGCTTCGCAATCACGCGCATTTTCTCTTCACCCATATCGCGACGGATCACATTGCCGCCCAATGGCAACGGCAGCCCTGTTTGACCTTCCCACCATTTCGCGAGATCTACGACCAAATGCAAACCATCGCGTTCGTAGGTAATTTGCGCTTCGTGGATAATCAAACCGGCATCGAAATCACCCCGCGCGACGGCATCGGGTATCTCATCGAACATGACGGTTTCGTATTCGAAGTTACCCTTACCAAAGCAAAGATTGAGCGCGAGAAACGCCGTCGTGCGTTCGCCCGGAATCGCGATCTTCTTGCCGCGCACTTCGTCGATACTCTTTGGCTCCTTGGTAATCACCATCGGCCCGTAGCCATCCCCCATGCTGCATCCGCAATTGAGCAACGCATACTTATCTGAAATGTACGGGTAGTTGTGTAGCGAGATGGCGCTCACTTCGAGTTCGTTGTTGAGCGAGCGTTGGTTCAGCGTCTCGATATCCGCCATCTCGTGGGTAAAGTGATACGGCGCGGTATCGATCAGCTCCTTCGCCAATGCGTAAAACATAAAAGCGTCATCAGGATCGGGCGAATGGCCTACGCGAATCGTCTCAGTCTGCGTGTCGGTCGTCATCTAGTATTCTCGCTCACTCAAGTCTCTAAAGTTATCGTAGACTACGTCGGCTCTACGCGGCCTGTGCCATTAGTCATCACTCAGCATCGCCGGTGACATTCCAACGTCGATGATGCTGCAACCCTGCACCACGTTCAAGCCGAGTTCGTCCGCTTGTGCCAACAACTCCGGGCTGTCGGTGCCGGGGTTAAGAAACAATTCTTCCGGTTGCACGGCGGCAATATCGGGCAACATCTTGATGCCGATCTGCGGCGGCACATAGAGCGTAACGCGCTTCAGCGGCTCGCCAATATCCTTCACGGAGGCAAAGACCGAAAGCCCCTCGATCTCCCCGCCCTTGGGATTGACCGGAAACACGTCCCAACCCTGCTGAGCGTGGGCCCGCACCGCCTTATTGCTGAATTTGCTTCGATCGGCGGAAGCCCCGATCACGGCCACAGTCTTGGTATCCACAGCTACGCCTCGCATCAAGTTCGTTAGCATCATGTTCATGTGATAATCATAGGGCCGCAACCGCAATCCGTTCGATCCGGCGAGAAATTGGGACCTCTGGCCAAGCCAAACACCCTGAAGCTTTCATTTTTTTTAAGGTTGGGTGGCTTCTAATTGGAAGCGTCCCCTCTCGTCACGTGAGAGGTCAAACAACACCGATTGCGGATCTTGCCCCAACGCCAACTGCCAGCCCTTGGCAAGGCACTCATCCAGCAGCCCTTCCTTATTCACCATATTCTCAAATGGCAACAAGTCATATGCCATGTTGTACGGCAACCCCAGATGCGCGCTGGTCGGCATCAAATCTGCCGGTAATACCACCGTGCGCTCACCACCTGAAAACACTACGCCCTGTTGATGCCGCGTGTGCCCCGGCGTCGGACGTACTGACACCCCCGCCGCGATCTCTGCCGTGCCCTTCACCAAGCTCAGCACACCCGCCGCTTCGAGTGGTGCCAGGTTCTCCGTGCGATACGTCGCCGTCATCACGGCATGTCCCGAGACCGCATCGTCCCATTCGCCTTGTTGCACGATGTACTTGGCACGGGGAAAAGTCGGCACAAACGTCCCTTTGGTATCCGCAGTCGTTCCGCCGCCGGCGTGATCGAAATGCAAGTGCGTGAGAATTACGAGATCGATCTGATCCGGCTCGATACCAATCGCCGCCAGCGAATCGACAATCGAATGATCGGCGAGACGAAAGATACCCTGCTCTTTTTCGTGGTATTTCGACTTCAGGCCCGAGCCGGTCTCGACCAAGATCATCTTACCCTCGGTCTCAACCAGAAAACAACTCATCGCCAGCGGAATACGATTCTGCTCATCGGCCTCCGTCAGGCGCGACCAAAGCGGCTTGGGAATAATCCCGAACATCGCGCCGCCATCGAGCCAGAGATGACCGCCATCCAAAATCGTGAGACGCATATCACCCAATTGCAGGCGCGGCGGTTCGTTCGTCGGTCCCAGTCGTGCGGATTGATTCATAGCGTGGAGTTGTAGAGGCGCGGACACAATCACTCAAGCGTGACCGTAATTCAGAACCATGCAGCCGCTCACTTGCAGGTTTTCACCCGTCGGTATAATCGCGACCGACAAACGCGCGGTCATTTTACATCACGGAGATCAACAACATGCTACTCGCGGAAAAACTCGCCAACTGGACGCACAAGCTCAAATACAGCGACCTCACGCCCGAGGCCATACACGAAACCAAACGCCGCTTTATCGATTCACTCGGTACGTCGCTGGGCGCCTATAAGGCCGACCCAGCCCGCATCGCCCGGCAAACGGCGCTCGGCGTGAAGGCCGGCAAGGAAGGTGCCGGGGCCGTCGTCGTCGGTACCAATCACCGCACGACACCCGACTTGGCCGCCTTCGCCAACGGGGCTCATATTCGCTATCTCGATTACAACGATACGTATCTCTCCAAAGAACCAGCCCACCCGTCCGACAACATCGCCGCCACGCTGGCCGTCGCCCAAGACGCGGGTCGCAACGGCAAAGATCTCATCCTCGCCACGGTCATCGCCTACGAAATCCAGTGCAGCCTTTGCGATGCGGCCAGTCTGCGGGCTTACGGCTGGGACCATGTGACCTACGGTGCGTTTAGCGCCTCGCTCGGTGCATCCAAGCTGTGGGGCCTCAAAGCTGCCGAGATGGTGCACGCCCAGGGCTTGGCGGGCGTATGCAACATCGCCACCCGCCAAACCCGCACCGGCCAAATTTCGATGTGGAAGGCCTGTGCCTTCTCGAATGCTTGCCGCAATGCCGTGTTTGCCGCCAATTTGGCCCGTCAGGGCTTCACCGGTCCGCACGAAATCTTCGAAGGGCCCAAGGGTGTGTTCAAACAACTCACCAATCGGAAATTCGATGTGAAGCTGGGCAGCAAGAAATCGGGCTACATGATCAACAAAACGTACATCAAGTTTTGGCCCGCCGAATACCACGCCCAAAGCTCAATCGACGCCGCCCTGCAGATGCGCGAGCAGTTCCTCGCCGATGGCTATAAGTCTGCCGACATGAAGAAGCTACACATGGAGTCGTTCGAAGCCGCCGTCTCAATCATCGGTAGCGAGCCCGAGAAATGGCGCCCGACCAGCCGCGAAACCGCTGACCATAGCATGGGCTACATGACCGTCGCGGCACTGATCGATGGCAAGCTCGATCGCGATTCATTCTCGCCGCGCAAGTTCAAGGGCAAGAAGTATCTCGACATGCTCGATCGCACCACCATTGCCGAAGCCGCCGACCTCAATAAAGGTTACCCCAAAGGCATCCCCAATCGCCTCACGCTCACCATGAAAGACGGCAAGGAGTATTCCAAGACCGTCAAATATCCGCGCGGCCATGCCGGCAACCCGATGACCGACGACGAAGTCGAATACAAATTCCGCACGCTGGCCGACGGCGTCATTAGCAAGCGCACACAAGATCAACTGCTCGATGCGATGTGGAATCTCGACAAAGCCAAGTCGGTGGCGGATCTATGGAAGTTCAAAGTATCGTAATGGTGGCAGAAACGCCAATTGGTTAGCAAGCGTGCGATAAACAATCCAGTGAGACTCACTTCGGCCGACCGTTACGTCGGCCTTTTTCGTCGACAAATATGATTCAGATCGCGACGAATCGAATGCGATTCAAGGTATTGAAGCAAGTAGCCCTGCGCGACGATCCAGCTGCACAGCATCGTGTAAGGCTGAACCACAGTCGTAAGTTTGATGACCAATTGGGCTTCCCAACGCCGAAGGCGTTACACCCATTAGCCCAGGGTTGACACGCAGCGGCTGCCCTGGGCTATGTCTTTCGTTAATGGCTTCAACTTTGAAAGAGTTGCGGCATCGAATGGGCAGATATTCGCGCAACACCGTTGGCGATGAACGTCGAGATGAATACGTCTAACTCCGGCATCCGCTTTTTGCGACAACCCAGTGCTCGTCGACGTATTGCCTTTGGCTTCTGTTACGGACCACGCTTTTTACGTTGTTGTGGTTTCGACAAAACACGGTAAGCAGCCGGTATCGACGATGCCTACCCGACTGAATCACCGTCAGTCGTTAATGGGTTTGAATAACCTGCAAAACAATATCGCGAATTCAGCTGCATCGATGACCATCCAAACAATGCAATCTTCGACACGGTAATCCGCACAAAAAAAGCCGCCCGTCGCTATGAGCGACGGGCGGCTTTGGGTTAACAAGATGTGTAAGCGTTTAAGAAGTCTGACTTCTTAATGAAACTTACGGGCAGGTGCCGCCAGCGAGTACTTCGCTGACGAAGTTAGCGATATCGCCAAGATCAATCGTACCGCTGTTGTCCGTGTCTGCACACAGATTCGGCGTCGGGCTGATCAGTTCGTTGGCGAAGGCCTGAATGTCGGCACCATCGCGATCGTTGTCGCCATCGATGTCAGACGTACAGGTTGCACAAGTCGGTGCAGCCGTACAAGCATCGTCGGCACAAGTGACCGTGATCGTGATTTCACCCTGATCGGCAGTCGTGAACGACGAGACCTGCACCCAGTACTGCTGACCAGGAACGGTGTCGATACAAACTTCAGCATTGAAGTTGCCGTCATCACCGTTACACGGATCTGCAGCATCGTCATTACAGGCAACTTCGAAGTCGGCACCGTTCGGACCACCGATGTCACCGGCCGGATTGAAGCTGGTGGACGTGTACACCGACAGCACCGTGTCATTGACAGCCGTCGTCGCACAAGCCGATACCTCAGTCTGCAAGTTGCTGGCGGTGAAGGTTAACCAATAGGCACCGTTACCCTCAGCAGACGCTCCACCGAAACAGGTGTGATCGGGCTGATCGATAAGACCGTTGTTGGCGTTACCAGCAGCGCCAAGTCCGGCGTTGTTGTAAGTCACCGAGTCATTGCAACCCACATCGAATGCGTTGAACACGCTCGGCTGCGGACACGCCGTATCGGGGAATAAGCCCGAACAAGCACCACCTTCGGTGAAGCCACCGATTTCACCATTGGTCAGGTTAAACGGCGTCGAAAGCAGCGATCGGTCGAAGAAGTTGCCCGGCTCGTTAGAAATGTACTGCGGAGCACAGTTCGGGCGGTGGGTGATAATGCCGAACGACGCAAAGTCGCGGCAGCCACCATCGCGAAGACAACATGAACCCGTTGCACATGGGCTATCCGCACAATCGGTACCCACACCAAGGAAGGCAAAGAAGTTGCCGCCTGCGACCGTCATACAATTTTGATACGTCAGGATCTGACAGGTTGCCGTACCGGTTTGCAGACCCATGTCAAGATCGGGCACACAGCAGGCACCCGTGCAGTCAGTATCAACACCGCATACGGTAGCCGGACCGGCGAAGATACCATTCTGGTTGGCACAGTTCGTGAAGGAAGTTTCCTGACACGGACCGAACGGCAGACAACAAGCACCCGTGAATTCAATAGCGCTTGTACAACCATCGATTGCAATGTTCGTGTCCAAACAGATGGCCATGTCGTGATCCGCGGTGTCAGCCGCGTCAAATTCGGTACCCGGGTCGCGATCAATCGAAATTGCATCACCAGGAGGCGCGGTCAGAATCAGGAATGCACAACCCGTCGTATTGTTGGTGAATTCAACCCAGAAACAGTTCTGGCTGCTCACATCAACCGGCGGGTGCGCTGCCGTAACTTCAACTTCAGGAAGACCTGCAAGGTTGCGACCAGTCGGCGTTTCCGTTGCGGTGACTGAGAACGAAGCGATCTCAACACCAGGCAGGTCGGTGACCGGATTGCTCAGGAAGTAAGTCACCGTGTAATCGTCATCACCCGGAGTACCGGTAGCACCATCCGAACAAGGCAGGAAGGCACCTTCGAAGAATGCACCGAAGACCGTGATCGATTCGAGCGTTGCGTTACCCTGCGGACTGAAGTTCTCAGCAACGGCGTTGCCTCGGTTCAAGTCGGAGATAACACCGAGCGTACCGGCGCCACCTTGGCCTTGAAGATCTGAAATCTGACCGGAAGAACCGGCGGGACAACTGACCACGATACAAGAAGGAACCGTCGTCGTCGTGAGACGATAGGTAAAGTCACCCGCACACAGCCCTAGATTCGCGTCGCCGCCAGTTGGCTGCACGATCACATACCATGTTCCTTGCGTCAAACACTCAGAAACGACGGTGGTAGCACCGGCGGGGCTGGTAAGGCCACCACCCACAAACGGGAAGGTCGCGGGGCAGGTATCAACACCACCAGTGTCGATGATACCGAAGAGAACTTCTACTTCCGATTGAATCGTCAGCGATACCTGCGCTTCAAGATCCGTGATTTCCAACTTGTACCAATCGTTGTCAGCAGCAAAGGCCATGCCATCTGCCGTCAAGACCAGACCAGTGGTGCCGCAGACCGTACCACCGATGGGGAGCGGAGGAGCATTGAACGCACCGTTAACCGGATCGAGATCCGAGAAACAACCCGAGTTGTACTCATCAGCCTCGGTACAAACGGTTTCACCTTCGAGCGTGTCCATCATGTCACAAGCTTGCACGAATGCAGACATGTCACACGGAACCGGAAGCGTTTCGCAGGTGGCACCCGGGAAGAAGTTGTTAAAGAAGAGGTCGCGAGCGTCCACAACGCAGTCATCGATGGTCAGGACTTCGGTGCACATACCCGTGCGGGTATCGCAACATGCACCATTTTCAGGTGCCGGAACGGCGAGAACTTGAAAGATTGCTTCACCGAAGGCACCGGTTCCACCAGCCGAAAACAGGTCACAAGCGAAGTTTCCAGAGCTGGCGGGACCACAGAAAGTCCAACCCCCCGTAACCGGTGCACCGATGTAGGCAGGGGGCTGCGGCATCAAGGCAGGATCAGGCGGAAAGTCAGCCGCAATCCAGCCGAGGTTTGCATCGGTGTACTCAACACTAATGTGAATGTTATCCGGAACGACCACACCAGGCAGATCAAAGTCCAGAACAACAATGCCAGTTGGAACACCCGTAAATGCAAACGTGTCTTCGAACAACAACGGAGCACCGTCACACGCAGCATCACCGACAGCAGGACAACCAGCATGTATCCGCAGAATCACTGATGTATCAATGGGGGCGGGTGCCAAGTTAATCGAGACGTGCTGAATCTGGCAAAGCTGGCGATTGGTTCCGCCGAGCAAAAAGCTACCACCCAACAACGAACTAGCGGGGAAACTACCAAAGTTGCCCAGATCCGCATCTACGGCATAGTCCACACCGTTGTGCACAATCTCAGCATCCATCGGACATCCAAGACCGCGAGGGCTACCCATACCGCTGATACGAAGGTTGCTTCGGTCGATCGGCGTGACGTCCATCGACATCCCCGTCGCTCGAGGCGCACCCCGAAGGTCCTTGCCCAAGGCCGGGACAGTTGCATCGACGCTCAGAGTTTGAGCAACTTGTGCCTGTGCCAGTGAGGCTGTCACGCAAACTGCGAGCGCCGCACAGGCAAAATAGTTAACCTTGCTTTTCCAGAACATTCACTTCTCCTTTAGAAATTCTTTGCGACGCTGATACAGCAGGTTGCCGAGCGCACAATACCCATCGTGCGGTCGGCTGTTTACGTTTGAAGCGTCTAGAAACCCCACTAACCAAAATAAGGTCTTAACCAGCGGTCTTGACCCTGATTCACACTCGTTTGTCTAAGCCTAAGAATGTGGGAGCGATCTCAATTCGCCTACGTGAAAACGAAGTATTCACGAAAGTCTCGGGAAGAAACTAGCGAATTTTCACCCTCCTAAAGCTTTGATGCTATCTGGAAGCGGCTAGCGGAGTCAAGGATTTGCACATCATCGGTGCGATTTATCGAGATTGGCCGATAAATGCTTTTACGTCCTAAAATTACCCGCATCACCTCTCTGAGGAATCTTAGAGCATCGATTGGAAAACCGAGAATTTTGCTAGAATTTCGCTATGGAACTCCCCCAAACTGTCACCGCCGTCGTCCCACGCAGCGTTACGGAGATCGCTGACGCCGCCCACGCCGTACAAGCCAACGTGGTCACGCTCAAAACCAGCATGCAACGCCGGTTGAGCCGCCCCTCGGACGACCACGACATCAAAACACCCGCCCCCGGCCCGGTAAAACGCGCCCGCGAGATCCTGCTAGCCCTCGACGTGATAAAGGCTTACAGCGATGTCGAGCTCCAAATTCGCCTGCGGCAAGTCTGGGGCGAGTTTTGTGCCCTGTGCTGGATGTTCCCCCATGTGGACCCGCAATCACCCCTGCAATTCGACGAACTCGACCCGCAACAAGTCGTTCGCTGCACGGGCGAAGCCAACCGCAAGATGGAAACGATCCAGAAAGGCCTCTGGCGGCTGCGGCACGAACAACGCCTGCGGCATGACCCGACCGCCCGCACCGACGCCGCCTTTCAACAACAACACGCCTGGGCCACGGCCATGCGGCTCGAGGTACAAGGCCGGGACGTGGCGGCGGCGTCTGACGATGCCGTTTTGCAAACTGCCTGCGAATATGCGGGCATGCTGGCTGCGTTTCGCTGGGCGCTCGACGACAGATGGGACTGGGAAGGCAGCGGCATCATGGATCTGACACTCACCACCGACCAGCTCAAAGCAACATAAATCATTTATAGGAATTAACTTACACTCATGGACCGAGGTGGTCCTGTGTTGAATTGCTCCTGCCCGCGCTGCAACTGCCGTGCATTTTCCCACTACAAACTAAGGGTGTTATGCTCTTAGGAGTCCGATACGACCATGTGGGACCAAATGCCACGGGCAACTGTCGACCCGAGTGTCGTCGACCGACCCGCGAACGGTAAGCAACCTGCAAAGGGTGGATTTGTGAATCTCGGTCAGATTCTGATTGATGAGTCGGTGCTCACGCAGGACCAACTCGACGCCGCTAACCAAAAGTGCGGCCCCAACGATCGCCTCGACCAGGTCATCGTGCGCATGGGTATGTGCAGCGAAACGGCTGTGCTCGAAGCGCTGGGTAAGCTGCATCACTTCGATGTGGTCGACCTGACCGGCGCCGATGTCAACATCGATCTCGACACCATGAAGCGCATGCCCAGCAAGTTGCTGCATCGCGCCAAACTTATCCCTCTCAATCGCGAGAATGGTTCCATCCGCGTCGCCACGCGCGACCCCTACCAAATCTATGCATTCGACGAATTGCGCATGATGACCGGCCTCGATGTGAAGCCCGTCCTAGCGCGCGAGAACGAAATCAACGAGATCATCAACAAGCATCTCGGCCTCGGGCGCGACACGATCAGCCAACTCGTCGACGAAGACGAAGACCTGAAGGTCATGAGCGACATGGCCGACGCCGATAGCGACCTGGCCGAGATGGCGCAAGACGCGAGCGTCGTCAAACTCGTTAATGAAATCCTGCTCGAAGCCATCAACGAACGCGCCAGTGATATTCACATCGAGCCCTACGAACACGACCTGAGCGTGCGCTATCGCGTCGATGGCGTCTTGCGACCGACCAACGTACCACCCGAAATTCGTAAGCTGCAAGCGGCCATCATCAGTCGTATCAAGATTCTTTCGAACCTGAACATCGCCGAGCGCCGCCTGCCGCAGGACGGTAGCTTCAAGATCAAAGCCCACGGGCGCGAGATCGACCTTCGTGTGAGTATCATCCCGATGCTGCATGGCGAAGGCGTCGTCATGCGTATTCTCGATAAGCAGTCGATTCTGCTGACGTTGGAAGACCTTGGCTTCAACGACGAAATGCTCAAGGGCTATCGTCATGTGATCACGCAGCCGCACGGCATTCTGCTGGTCACCGGCCCGACGGGTAGTGGTAAGACGACGTCGCTCTATGCCTCGCTCAACAGCATCGTCAGCCCCGAACTAAAAGTGCTTACGGTTGAAGACCCGGTTGAATACAACCTCGAAAGTATCAATCAGGTCAACGTCAACAACAAAGCCGGCCTTACGTTTGCTCAAGGCATGCGTGCCTTCTTGCGTCACGACCCCGACGTCATCATGGTCGGTGAAATTCGAGACAAGGAAACCGCCGAGATTGCGGTGCAAGCGTCGCTTACGGGCCACTTTGTATTCAGCACGTTGCACACCAACGACGCCCCCAGCGCCACCACGCGTATGCTCGACATGGGCGTCGAGCCCTTCCTCGTTGCTTCATCGGTGGAAGCGATTTTAGCGCAACGCTTGGTGCGCACGATTTGCAAACACTGCAAAGAAGAATACGAACCCGATCCGCTCGATGTGCCGCCCGATTTCGATCTAAAGCCCGGCCAAAAAGTCTATCAAGGCAAGGGGTGTCGCGACTGTCGCAACAGCGGCTTCTCAGGCCGTAAAGGCATCTTCGAATTCATGAAGATGAACGACGAGATTCGCGAACTCGTCCTCGAACGCGCCTCCGCCGGCAAGATCAAAAAGGTCGCCCTCGACAGCGGCATGGTCATGCTGCGCGACGATGGTTGGAACAAAGTCCGCGCGGGCATCACGACGATCAGCGAAGTCGTCCGCGCGACCAAGGGATAGCAGCCACCCCAAATCCTCTTTCTGACTCTTTACGTGCTTGCGGGTGCCCCATGTTGGTACACCAACGTGGGCCAACCGCCAACCGCAGCGAAGAAGTCATGTCGATCCTATGGATCGACATGGCACCGCACCACCTAACGAACTACATCCTCATTGCCTCCCCATACCAAGGGCTTGGAATTTCTACCTGCTTAAAGTTAAAATCTAGGGATCCCCTACATGAATTAGCGAACACCTTCACCATTAAGAGTGTTTCGAAGCGATTAGGAAGGGAAGGACACAATGCCTCGCCAGATGAATACCCAAGGCAGTCGTGTATGTTGGATGCTTACACGCTCGATTCGCCGCCAAGGCGCGCTGATGGCAGTGCTCCTGTCGGCGGGATGGTGTGCCACCGTTCACGCCGGAAGCACCGATTGCAACAACAACGGCATCGAAGACGCGGTAGAAATCGCCAACGGCACCAGCACGGACTGTAATGCTGACGGTGTGCTGGATGAGTGTGAATCAGGGGTGGCGTTTCGGCCGTACACGGTTCCTATATCATTCTTTTCGCAGGACACCTTAGCGACTGCAATTGACGTAAACGGTGATGGGAACTTCGACGTGGCCGTCCGAAACCGCTCACCCGCAACGTTAGTGTTTCTGGAGAATCCAGAGGGCAATGGCCCCACTGATCGCGGCGCGTTGATCTTCCCACCCGGACAAATTAGTGCGAGCGCTTCAGGTCTTACTGCTGGCGATATCGACGGTGACGGTGATCAGGATCTGGTGGTCGATGGAGTACCCACTATCGGATTGGGGTGGTATGAAAACTTAGACGGGGTAGGCGGCGAGTGGGGGGTTCGACAAATCTCCGACCAGTTCTTTCTCAGCGAGGTGACCCTAGTCGATTTCGACGGCGATGGCGATCTGGACATCATCGCAGGGGGAGCATGGATTAGTGGCCTGAGCCTCTTTCTAAATGAGGGAGATGGCGACTTCGCCGCACCGATTACGATCGTTGAGAATACGTTTGTCTCTGATTTCACCTGTGCCGATCTTGATTCGGATGGCGATCTCGACATCGCTCTCACACGCACCGGCTTGGACAGCCTCGGCTGGATTCGCTACGACAGTACCACCAATTCATTCGGAACTGTCGAGTCAATTTCAACGTCGACGTTAATCATTGATCAAGGTATCGTTGCCGTGGGTGACGTTGATAATGACAACGACATTGATCTGGTAGTCGGTCGTGCCGGATCCGCTACCCTGGCGGTAATCGAAAACACAAACGGAGCGGGCGATTTTTTATTGGGCCAGCAGCTATTCTCCCCAAATGCCTCAGTTGCGGATGTCGAACTCGTCGACCTAAACGGTGACAATTATCTCGATCTGCTCATAGGCTCATTTTCAACCTCGTTCTCGCCCGATCCGCTTGTATGGCATCTAAACACTGCGGGGGCAGAGACATTTTCAACCGCGTCTGAAAGTCAGCCCTTTGCTACGACTTCAATCCAAAGAATCGAACTCGCAGATATCAATGGCGACGGCAACACGGATGTCCTCGCGACCGTCACATCACCGAACAGCCCGATAGTTTTTTTCGCATCGTCGCGCGATTGCGATGGCAACGGTATCAACGATTCGTGCGAGATTGATGACGGTACCGCCTCCGATTGCGACGGCAATGGCATTCCCGATATATGCGACGCGGTAGTGGAGGATTGCAATTCAAATCAGATACCCGACTGGTGCGAAGAGGATTGCGACAGCAATGGTGTGATCAACGATTGCGAACCGTTCGTTAGCTTCGTGGAATATGTCATCGATCAAGGCATAGACGACGTGTTCGGCATCGATGTCGGTGATATTGACGGTGATGGCGATCCGGACCTGATTGCCGCCGTCATCAACGAAGATCGCGTGATTTGGTATGCAAACAACGACGACGGCACCTTCGACAATCCGCTTGATGTTGCCGTCGGCTTAGACGGCGCGAGCCATGTTAAGCTGATCGACATCGATCACGACACTTGGCTCGATGCGGTCATTGCCGCTTCTGAAGCGGGCACCATCGGTTGGCATAGAAATGAAAACGGTAACGGGTTTGGGCCGCGACAGGAATTATCAGGCGTCACATTTGAATACGGCGATCTGGGCATTGCAGACATGGATGGCGACAACGACTTTGACGTGATCGTCGCATCCGGCCCTACCGGAGTCGTCGGCTGGAGCGAGAACCTGGACGGGTCGGCAGGCTTGGGAAGGTTTCAAGTCGTTGAGGTACTGCCGGGCACGGCCCGGGCTGTGGCAGCGGGTGATATCGACGGCGACGGCGACAACGATCTCGTCATGAGCGATTACGACAATGAATCAGCGACGTGGCATGCCAACATCGATGGGCAGGGTAATTGGGGCCCGGCCCAGTTGATCACGAACGCGAGTTTACAAGTCGTTGACATCGAGATCTTCGATATGGATGACGATGGTGATGCCGACGTGTTGTTATCGCAACAGGGGTCCTTCACTGGGTCAGAGCGCAACCCTTGGCTAATGAACTTAGACGGCATTGGCGCAAGTTGGTCGAGGCGGCGACTGCCGATAGATTTTGATCCTACATCGGGGACTTTTGATTCAGCAGTTGCCGACCTTACCGGCGACGGCGAACTTGACGTAACCCGATTTACCTTTGACGGTATGGCGTGGGCAAGCAGGCTAAATCGCCCCGGAAATCGTTGGGTAAGGTTGGAATCACGACTGACACCCACCGCAAGGTTTGCCTCTGAGATCATCCCTTGCGACATCGATGCCGATGGTGATATCGATCTGGTGTATACCGCTACCAAGGATAATGCTATAGCAGTCATGCTAAATGTCGACGGTGACTGTGATAACGATGGCGTACCCGATCTATGTCAGCGTGACTGTGACAGAGATGGTCGGGTCGATATCTGCGAGATCACTGAAAAACCCTCACTCGACTGCGACGGCGATGAGCAACTTGATGCGTGTCAAACGTCTCCTCGGTTTGCCAAGCGATTCGAAGACGAATCGGAGTTGCAATTCAATAAGATTGCGATCGGAGACATCGATGATGACGGACTTACGGATGTTTTGGCTGCCCCCCCAGCGACTGCGACAGATCAAGCCGACCTATACCTGATTCGTAATCTGGGTGAGGCACCCGGATTTGCCTCTGCAACAGCGCTAGCAGATACCGGCGACAAGCCCAGCGCGCTGCAACTTGCCGATATCGACAATGACGGCGATTTGGATGCGGTGACACTCTCCGCGGGATCGGGTTCCATCATGTGGTACCCCAATATTAACGGCCTCGGCACGTTTGCTTTTCCTACTCTGATTGCAATTGGCCTTAACAACCCTTCCGAACTGGTCGCCGCAGATATCGATGGCGATCATGATGTGGACCTTGTCGTAACCAATAGCGGTAGTAACGATGTTTTGTGGTTCGAGAATACCAATCCCACACTCGGCAGTTTCAGCACCGCAAACATGATCGACAGCAGGGCGGAAACACCGGATCAATTGGTTGCTGCCGACTTTGATGGCGACCACGATATTGATATTGCAGTCAGCTATTCGGGAGATCTTGGACTGCTCTGGTACCGCAATACCGATGGTGCTGGCGATTTTTCTGCCGGTCCTAGTATTCCGTCGGTGGACGTACCGGTCTCCGATCTGCGTGCGGTGGATTTGGATGTCGACGGAGATATGGACTTACTCGCAAGCTCTGTAGTAACTGAAAATATCGTTTGGTATGAGAATCAGGCGGGTGTAGGAAACTTCGGCGAATATCGACTTGTGACAAATTCCAACGAACCGCCAACTGTCGTCAATCATGTGGACGCGGACAACGATGGCGAGCCGGACGTCATTGTTATCAGAGATTACCTGGGTATCAGAGCGGAACTGTTTTGGTTCGAAAATCAAGGTGCCGCGGTGAGCTTCCGATCGAATAGCGGTCGCGTCGGCACAAATTTCAACGGACTACCCATCGCAATCGAAGTCGCCGATGCGGACGGCGACGGTGATGACGATGTATTCCTTGCCTTGCCGACAGAATTACAACTCATCATCAACGATAGCAACGACTGTAACGGTAATGGAATTCCCGATAGTTGTGAGCAGGATAGCGACGGCAATGGCGTAATCGACGCGTGCGAACTTCTCATTGGCGACGTGAACTGCGACGGACTTGTCAATCTCGCCGATATCCCGGCGTTTTCGCTCGCACTGGTGGATCGATTGGCATACGTGGCCGAATTTGGGCCGTGCACCGCCGACCGGGCCGACATCGATGACGATGGCGATCTTAATGGCAATGACGTTGTTGAATTCACGGCCAACCTGACAATGCCATAAATAAAAGTTTTGCAAACTGGCGCAGCGACAATTGAATACACCTTGCTTTGAAGCTCGGCCATAGGATTCTGACCCCCGAGGAACAGAAATAATGTTGGCGACCGTGTCGATGTCTAGACCATTACACGTTTGGGAGTGAAGCCTACGTTGTGGCAACGACCAATGGTCGGTGTGTGCAAACGGACCAACCTCAATCGCATTCATTCGCGAGATAGAAAAGGCCTAGAACGTATCGAACGTTTCAAACTACTTATTCTCTGGTGCCACTGCTGCGTCGCCATGCTCCACCCGCACCGTAATCGGCGACGCGCTATCCAGATGCACGTCTCGTTGCGGATAAGCAATCACAATACCGGCTTCGCGGAATAGTGAATCCACGCGGAAGCGCACATCACTTTCGATGATGCGCCGTTCCATCAAGCGGCGCATCACGATCCAAAAGTGCGCCTCGAAGACCAACGCGTTATCACCAAAGTCTGAAAATAGAATCACCGGCGCGGGTTTGCTGAGTACTTTGCCGTGTTCTTCCAGAGCCTTTTCGATCAGCTTCGTTACGTCACGCGTGGGCGAGCCGTATGCGACGCCCACGATCACCTGTGCCCGATAGCGATCGTCGGACAGCGTCCAGTTGATCACGTTCTTTTCCAGAAACGAACTGTTGGGCACGATGATGTCCATGTTTTGCGGTGCCCGCACACGCGTGCTGCGCGGGCCGATGTGTTCGACCGTGCCGATCAGCACTTCGATCTCGATCAGGTCGCCCACACGAATCGGCCGCTCGACCAGCATGATCAGACCGCTGATGAAATTGTTCATCACGTTCTGACTGCCGAAGCCGACACCGATCGCCAGCGCCCCGCCGAGAATCGTGAAGGCCGTTAACGGCACGTTGACGATGCGCAGCGAGAGCATCGCTACGGTTAACACCAAGAGATAAAAGAGCATCGACTGCACGGCGGCGGCGGCACCTTCGTTGAGGCCCAACCGCGGAAAAAAGCGCCGGGCCAGCAGCTTGGTGAGCCGGCGCGCGATCAGCGTACCGAAGAAAAACAGCAGCAAGCCGATGACAACCTTGCGCACCGTGATGGGGTTATCCGAGACGGACGTGAGTTCGTAATTCCAAACATCGACTACGATGACCCAAACGTCGTCGAGCTTCTCACTCCAGTCGACGGTTTGGCGGCGCTCGCCGATTTGCGCGAGCATTTTCTCATGCAGTCTGCGCGTACCCTCTAATCGTTCGACCGTGGCGCTGAATATCTTGATGAGTTGATCGACTTGGGTGCGCTGTTCGTTCAGCCAGCGGCGTGTTTGGGCGTCGTCTTCTGCCACTGCGGAGATTTTGCTATCCAATGTAACAGCTTCGCGGCGCAGCTCTTCCAACCGCGTACGGTGCAATCGGATGTCGCGCGCCAGTTTTTCGACCGCTTCGTTGGATTCTTTCTCCCACCTATCGATCTTGGCCTTGTCGGTCTGACTGTTGAAAATGTCGTAACGGCGATTCCAAACTTGCTTGGCATCGGCGATGGCCTGTAGTTGTTGGCCGAGCAACGTCACTTCACGCTGCCGCGCTTGGCGTGCCAAGCGTCGCGCCTCAACCTCTTCGACGAGCGCAACAGGCTTCTCCACCGCGTTATCCAGCCGCCGCCGCGCTTCGGCCCATTGCGAATCGCGTAACGCCAGATCGCTCTTGGCATATTCGAGTTGACGATTGATGCGGTACTCAACTTCATCCAGCCGCGCGATGAACTCTTCCAGCCCGGCCCGTGCAAATTGGGTATCTTGCTTAACGACGGCCAGCTTCTCTTTCAGAAACGTCAGCCGCACCTCGTGAATTTCGCTATCGAGCTTTTGATTGTTGAGTTCGACCGTGCGCAGACGCCGATCGTTCATCGCAATGCGACTTTCCAGTTCGGCGCGGCGCAGAGCCCGGCTGAGTTCCGGTCGCTTGGTATCGTCGGTATTGGTATCGAGCGCTTCTTTGGCTTTGCGGCGCGTGCGTTCTTTTTCTGCGGCCTGTTCGGTGGCGGACTTCAGGGCACTGGTCGCCAACTCAATCACATCCACGCGCGATTCGGCCCGCGCTTCTTCGGTGAGTAGTTCGGCACTGAGCGTTTCCAACAACGCAAAAGGATAAGGTGCCGATTCGACCGGCCCTCGCGCGCGCAGATTTTCGAGGTCGGTCTTTTGCTGTTCGAGCGATGTTTTTAGTTCGGCGGATTGTTCGAGCGCCGCCAGAATCTGGCCCAACTGCAGGTCTATTTCGCTAAGCAGTTCGGTCTCGCGTTCCAGATAGCGCGGCGGTTCCGCGCCGTCGGTCGTCGCCGCTTCTAATGCGGCCTTGGCAGCGGCCAGATCTTTGGCAACTTGCTCGCGCTCCGCGGTAATCTGTGTAACGGATACGGTGTTGCCCGCCGGTTGGCTGGTTGCGGTCCCGCCTCCTGCAGAGCTTGTCTCATCAGCGCGCGTATCACTCGCAAACAAGACCAAAATGACTCGGACGGCGATTCTTATGATGGGAACCATAACCGAGGATTATAGACGTATAAGTTAAAGGCGAAATAAAGCAGGTGGACGCTAGACGCCATCCATCGAGCGATGGATATCCAAATTTCGCTGCGCTTTTCGAAACGAATTTAGCCACGCGTCGGTTTCGTCATCGTCATCGCGCTCGAGCGGTACCAGCGCCTGCCCCAGTTCGATCAACTCTTGCGTACAAATCTGCTCGGCAGGCTTGGCCGGTGCCCAAGCATCTTCACCCGCATGATCGACGCGATGCACAAAGCCGTGCTTATGCAACGCCTGCAGCATGAGTTCAACCACCACAGCATTTAACTGCGTGGCTTCAACCAAGTCGCCCTCTTGTGTCGGTTCGCCTTTTTCAAAGCGGGCCAACACGTCGTGCATGATCACCACGATATACGCCGGATCGACGAACGGCGGTGGCTCGCGATCGAGCGTCGCGTTACCGTGCATCCCACGCTGCACAGCTTGCAGGATACAGGTGAGCTCAAAACCGTACAGCACGATGATCCATAAGAAGTAAATCCAAAACAAGAACAGCGGCAACAAGCCGAGCGTGCCATATAACACGCTAAACGTCGAACTCTCTTTAATAAACGACCATGCAATGTAGGCAGCAAAGAGATTGGTCGCCGCCGACCAGAGCAGCGCCGCAAAAAACGAGCCCGCTGCCACAAAGTGCAGCCGCATCTGCTTGTTGGGCAAGAATCGATACAGCAACAGCAACAACAGCCAGACGGAAAGAAACGCCGTGAAGACCGAGATCGCGCCGGCGAAGGGTCGCACCCAACTGGTTTCGCTGATGCTGCTTAGGAAGCGCGTGCGAAAGTCGAAACTCAGATACAACAAGGCCGGCCCGACGGTCAGGATCGTCCAGTACAACGGTATGCGCCGCGTGAGCGCGCGATTGGTGCTTGCCTGACAGATCGTGTTGAGACTGCGCTCGATGGTGCTGATCAACCCGATCGCCGCCCAGGCCAAGACCAACAATCCAACGAGCCCGACGGCACGACCGCTGATCTTGCCGTCGATACTACTGATCATGTTGCGTAGCCACGTGCCCAACGTCGATTCACCATCGGGTGCCGCCACGCTATCGAGATTGGCAGATTGCAGCAGGCCTTCGAGAAAGCTGCCGAATACTTCCGCACCGCCGAAGGCTCGAAAGATGAGGATGACGATGATCAAGACCGGCACCAAGCCGAAGATGGTGCGAAACGCCAGCGCGGCCGCCATGTTACCCGCGCGATCTTCGCGCAGGCGGCGAAAGCCCTGACGAAACATTTCGAGCAAATAGCGCAAGGCGTATTGCTTGCGCGTGAGGTCGTCAGTCGGCAGATGAAGGAACCGGCGGATTTTGTCGAGGACGTTGCTCATGTCGTGTTCGATATGATACCACGCAGCTGGGGATTAACGCATCGTGAAAGTTATTCACTATTGATAGATACATGCACGGTCCACATCTCCGGATAGTCCCCCCAGCCCCAGAGGGGCAGGGGCACCCAGATCGGCACGAGCGAAGAAGTGGCCACCAATTCAGTTTAAAGAAGCGCGGCGACAGCTTTCAGAGACACTTATTTACAGGTATCCAGAATCTCGCGCGATAACACGGCTGGAAATCTCTCATTGATTCTCGGGCGGTCCTCGTCGAAAATGACTCGACCAACACGGACGAAACCACAATCCACCGGACGGAGCCGAGATCATGCCTTTCGCCAGAGCCCAACGCCTGGACCAAATGCCGCCCTACCTCTTCATCGAAATCGATCGCATGAAGTCCGAAGCCCTCGCTGCCGGTCGCGATGTGATCAGCTTCGGCGTCGGCGATCCGGATCAGCCCACGCCGCAATTTATCGTCGATGCCATGGCCAACGCCGTGCACAAGACCGAGTACCACCCGTACCCATCAGGTGCAGGTATGTTGGCCTTCCGCGAAGCATGCGCTGACTTCGCCAAAAATCGCTTTGGAATCGACGTCGATCCGAAGGGTGAAGTATTTGCCCTGATAGGTAGCAAGGAAGGCATCGGACATCTTCCGCTGGCCGTGCTCAATCCCGGCGATGTCGCGCTGATTCCGTCCCCCGGCTACCCGGTCTATGAAAGTTCCACCATCTTCGCCGGCGGCACTCCCTACGAGATGCCGCTCACTGCTGATAATAAATTCCTGCCCGATCTCGACGCCATCCCTGCGGAGGTGCTCGACCGCGCCCGGTTGATGTTCATTAACTACCCCAACAATCCCACCGGCGCGACGGCACCGTTGGAATTCTTCGAGCGCTGCGTGACATTGGCGCGTAAGCACGACTTTGTCATTTGCAGCGACGCGGCGTATTCCGAAATGTACTTTGACGAAAACGCCAAACCGCATTCCATCCTCGAAGTGCCGGGCGCTAAAGATGTCGCTATCGAAATGCACTCGCTCAGCAAGACGTTCAACATGACGGGCTGGCGCGTGGGGTTCGCCTTGGGTAATGCCGATGTGCTGGCCGCGCTCGCCAAGATCAAAGGCAATGTCGATTCGGGTGTGTTTGGTGCCATTCAGGAAGCATCTATCACTGCCCTGTCGCGCATCGACGGTCCCGAGATCGAAAACCTGCGCGCCATGTATAAGCAGCGTGCGGAGACGCTGGTCACCGGTCTGAACCGCGCGGGTTTCGGCGTCGATATGCCCAAAGCGACTTTCTACGTTTGGGCGCAATGTCACGATGGGTACGATTCGATGCGCGCCGCTAAGCGCCTGCTGGAAGAGGCTGATCTCGTCGCCATTCCCGGTGTCGGTTTCGGTAAGGCCGGCGACCGCTACGTACGCTTCGCGCTGACAGTCGATCAACCGCGCATCGCCGAAGCCGTGAAGCGTCTCGAAGGCATGAGTTGGTAAGCATGTTGCCGCACGTGGTTTACATCGGGCTCGGATCGAATCTTGGTCGGCGCAAGAAGAACATCGCGGCGGCGCTCAACGCTCTACAAGCCGCACGCGATATCGAGGTCGAAACAGTTTCACCACTTTACGAAACCGAACCCGTTGGTGGCCCGGAAGATCAGGAATTATTCATCAATGCGGCGGCGCGCTTGCGCACCTCGCTCGCGCCGCATCGACTGTTGGCTGTTTGCCTGAACGTCGAAGAGACCCTCGGTCGCAAACGCGCGATTCGCTGGGGACCGCGCACCATCGATATCGATATTCTGCTGTTCGACGATCAGATCATCGATGATGAAGCACTCACGATTCCGCATCCGGATATGCATCGACGGCGCTTCGTGTTGGAACCGCTCGGTGACATTGCGGCGGATATCACGCATCCGGTTCTCGGGCAATCGATACGGCAACTTCTCGACGCGTGCCCCTGAGCAAACAAATTCTCATTGACAAATCAGCAGATCAATCCACAATTCACTGTTCTGCGGACAGATTCGTGCTGCCGCCGTGATGGTCGTTCCCCGGCCCGGGAACACGTTTTAACCAACAATCGCCGAGCCCGGAAAGGGCGTTTGCCCCGTGAAAGTTTTCATGCTGGGATGGGAGTTTCCGCCGTATATCTCCGGCGGTTTGGGCACTGCGTGCTTCGGGCTAACGCGCGCCATGAGCAGCCTGGGCCACGAAATCACCTTCGTGCTGCCGCAGTCCGTCGAGCACGATCCCAATACGTCGAGCCATGTGAAGCTGAAGGTGCCGACGCCCGGGCAAGTTGCCCGCGCCGAAAGCCGCCGTCGCGGCATTACGCGCTTGGCCGAAATCGAAGGCCTCGAAAACGTCACCTTCCGCACCATTCCCGCTGAGCTGCGACCTTACGATCGCCCCGGTGATGACGAAACGATCTCCGAAATCGAACGACAGCTTCTGGTTCACGAAAAAGAGATTGCGACCGAGGAAATTCTCACTCAAGCGACCGGCACTGCGGCACCTTCCGCAGCCGACGCGCCGACCAAAGTTCTCGACGGCGGCAGCGCGTCGAAAAAACAGCACTACGGCGGCGACATGTTTTCCGAAGTGCATCGCTACGCCCGCCTCGCCATGGAGATGGCGCTGGAAGAAGGCTTCGAGGTTGTGCATGCACACGACTGGATGACGTTCGCGGCCGGCATTGCCGTCGCCGCCGCCACCAGCCGACCGTTGGTCGTACACGTGCATTCGACCGAGTTCGATCGCAGTGGCGAGCATGTGAACCAGCGCATCTACGATATCGAACGCCAAGGCGTGCATGCCGCCACCAAGGTGATCGCCGTTAGCCTGCTTACCAAAAACCTACTGGTACAGCGTTACGGCGTTGCCCCTGAAAAGATTGAAGTCGTTTACAACGCCATCAACAAAAATGGCGAGACCTATGCGGAGCCGCCGGCAGCCATTCGGCGCGACGAAAAAATCGTACTCTTCCTGGGCCGCATCACCATGCAAAAAGGCCCCGAGTATTTCCTGGCGGCTGCCAAGAAGGTGCTCGAACACGTGCCCAATACGCGTTTCATTATGGCCGGCAGCGGCGACATGATTCGTAAGTCGATCGAAATGGCTGCCGAGTTGGGCATCGGTCAGAAGGTGCTGTTCCCCGGATTCCTACGCGGTGACGATGTCGCCAAGGTCTACAAAATGGCCGATCTGTACGTGATGCCCAGCGTCAGTGAGCCTTTTGGTATTGCGCCGCTGGAAGCCATGAGTCACGACGTCCCCGTGATCATCTCCAAGCAATCCGGCGTGTCCGAAATTCTGACACACGTGCTGAAGGTCGATTTCTGGGACATACACGAGATGGCCAACAAGATCATCGCCGTGTTGCGCCATCCGCCGCTGCAGCGCACACTGAAAGAGCACGGTACGTTTGAGGTGCGCCGGCTTGACTGGCGCACGGCGGCCGAGGGCTGTGTAGACGTGTATGGCAAAGCCATCGCCGCTTGGCGCGGGCATTAAGGCTGGCCCGCGAAACAGTCCCACTGGGTTCGGGAACGCGTCGAAATCGCCCGTACGCGCTTTTTGATATCTCGTTTAGAATGCGGCCTCCGCCGAAACAAAGAGGGAATCGATGCCGTCTGTCTGCTTTTACTTTCAGGTTCACCAACCCTACCGTCTGCGGCGTTATTCCATTTTCGATACCGTTCACGACTACTTCGACGAAATCAAGAACGCCGAGATTTGCCGTAAGGTCGCCAACAAGTGCTACCTACCGGCGAATCAATGCATCTACGATCTGATCAAGTTGCACGAAGGCCGCTTCCGCGTGTCGTACGCGCTCACCGGCACAGTGCTAGATCAGTTCGCCGCCTACACGCCGGAAGTGATCGACAGCTTTAAGCGCTTGAACGACACCGGCTGCGTCGAGTTTATCGCCGAAACCTATTACCACAGTTTGTCGTTTTTGTACTCGCGCGATGAATTCAAAGCGCAGATCAAGATGCACGGCGACCGCATCGAGCAACTGTTCGGCCAGCGCGGCAACGTGTTTCGTAATACCGAGTTGATCTACAACAACGAGATTGCCGCTGCCGCCGCCGAGATGGGTTACAAGGCGATCATCTGCGAAGGTGCCGATCATCTGCTCGGCTACCGTTCGCCCAACTTCATCTATCGCCCACCCAATGCGGATATCAAAGTTCTGACCAAGAACTATCGCCTGTCCGACGATATCGCGTTCCGCTTCGGTAATCGCGGTTGGGCCGAATGGCCTCTGACGGCCGAAAAATTCGCGCACTGGGTGAACGACGCCAACGGTTGCGGTTACTCGATCAACCTGTTCATGGATTACGAAACGCTGGGCGAGCATCAATGGGCCGATACCGGGATTTTTGACTTCCTCTATCACATGCCCGGCGAAGTGATGAAGCATCCGGACAACAACTTCAAAACCCCCAGCGAAGTCATCGAAGCCTACGATGTTTCAGACGTGTACGACTGCCACAACCTGATTAGCTGGGCCGATACCGAGCGTGATCTATCCGCCTGGCTCGGCAATGCGATGCAGTCCAACGCATTGCAGGAAACCTACAAGCTAGAGGCGGCCGTGAAGGCCAAGGACGATGAGCAATTGCTATCGGACTGGCGACGGTTGCAAACCTCCGACCATTTCTATTACATGTGTACCAAGTATTTCGCCGACGGCGACGTGCACAAGTATTTCAACCCCTACGAATCGCCCTACGACAGCTATATTAACTTTATGAACGTGCTCGATAACGTTCAGTCCCGAACCAAGTAACCCGCAAACACCGTCGCGCGGCATTGCCGCGCCCCAGAAAGCAGATTTCCGCGCCAGACCGGAGGCAATGAAGTGAAACGATCTACCTTGGCAATTATCGTCGGCGGTGGCCCCGCCCCCGGCATCAACGCCGTCATCGGCGCCGCCACCATCGAAGCCATCAACAGCGGCATGTCGGTGATCGGCATGTACGAAGGCTTTAAGTACCTCGTTTCCGACAAGTTTGTGCGCGAGCGTCACACGCGCCCGCTCGAAATCCCCGATGTGGCCCGCATCCACTTCGAAGGCGGCAGCATTCTGCAAACGTCGCGCACCACGCTGCTCAATGAAAACAAGCTTTCCGAAACCACTGTGGTCGAGCCCGATCGTGCTAAGCTCGAACAGGTCGTGCGAAACTTCAACGAGCTGGGCGTTACCCATGTGCTGACCATCGGTGGAGATGATACGGCACTGAGCGCACGCTTCGTGGCCGAACACACCAACGGTCGCATTCGTGTGGTGCATTGCCCCAAGACGATCGATAACGACTTGCCGTTGCCCGGTGATATTCCGACGTTCGGATTTAATACCGCGCGGCACCTTGGCTCCGAACTGGTGCGCAACCTGATGGAAGACGCGCGCACCACGCGTCGTTGGTACGTCGTTGTCGTCATGGGCCGCCATGCGGGTTATCTCGCCCTTGGCATCGGTAAGAGCACCGGCGCGACGTTGACGATGATTCCGGAAACCTTCCCGGACAACATTCGCCTGCAGCATCTGGCCGACATCGTCGAAGGCTCGATGATCAAGCGCCAAACGATGGATCGCCCGTATGGTGTCGCGATTCTTGCGGAAGGTCTCGCCTATCGCTTGGGCGACAAGGAAGAGATCGAAGGCTTGCTCGGTAAGAAGGTGCCGCTCGACGCCGCCGGTCACCTGCGCTTGGCCGAAGTGCCGCTCGCGCGTTTGATGGCCGACGAACTCACCAAACGCTGCGCAGATCGCGGTCGCAAGACCACCATTATCCCGCAGACGCTCGGTTACATGTTGCGCTGCGCCCCGCCCGTGCCGTTTGATATGTCATACTGTCGCGATCTCGGTAACGGTGCCGTGCGCTTATTACGCGACGAAACCCTGGACGTGCGCGGCGGCGTGATGGTGACGATGCAAGGCAGCAACGTTTGCCCGATGAACTTCCAAGACATGGTCGATCCGCAGACCAATCGCACGCGCATTCGCGTGGTCGATCCGACGTCGGATGCCTACACCGTCGCTCGACGCTATATGATTTGTCTGGGAGAGACTGACTTCACCGACCCGGTATCGCTCGCCCGCCTGTCATCGGCCGCGAACCTTAGTGAAGACGAATTCAAGCGCCGCTATCGTTCAGCGGTGGAACCGATGCAAATGCCGAAGGCCGCGCCGGTCGCACCGCCGAGCGTTGAGCCGGAGAATGTTGCGAACGTTGAAGAGAGTGTGAAGGCAACGTAGTCTCTGAATCGCGGAATCATCCAAAATTACACCACACAGAGCTGCGGCCTGTGGCCGCAAGACTCATGTGGCCAATAGGCCACAGCTCTGTATTTTTGGCGTGCGTCGCCAAGGCGGCCCACCGCCAAATCTACCGCCCCGCAATCGGCTCATCTTCCGGTCGATACGCGTCGTAATCCAACATCAACAGCGACACATCATCGTCCTGCGCTAGGCTGCCCGGCGTGTTATCGAGTAGCGACCGCATCTCGGTAATGAACGAATCCGCCGGCAGTTGAAACAAGTCCGACGCCGCCGGTTCGAATTCCGGCAGAATCGGCAATGGCGGTCGATGCGTGATCAACGTCGGCTCCAAACCATCGGAATATAAGATCAACCGATCGCCGGGTTCCAGTTTGGCCGTCTCGTTGGAATATTGCTCGACCGGGTTGATCCCGAGTACGCAACCTTCACCGTGCAATTCGCGCAAGGCGCCGTCGGAAGAAATCAACAGCGGCGGCGGATGCCCAGCAACGGCGTATTCGAGTGTCTTTGTTTGCACATTGAGAATGCCGTACCAACCCGTAATGAATTGCGAATCGGGTAAGCGCTGGGCCGTCAACAGTTCGTTTAGATGGCCAAGCACCTCCGCCGGTGATAGCAACTCATACCCATTGCGTAAAATGCGCTTCGGTCGAATCGCGTGCTTGATGTACATCGTCAAGAGACCGGCAGCAACGCCGTGACCGACAGCATCAGCCAAATAAAATCCCCAATGATTTTCGTCTAATCGAAACACATCGAAGATATCACCACTGACCCACGAGCAAGGCCGGAAGATCGACGAAAACTTAAACGGATCGGGCTGCGGCAGATTCTTCGGCAGAAAATCACGCTGCAGGCGCGAGGCGAGTTGTAACTCGCGATCGGTTTCTTCGAAACGCCGTTGCAGCGTGCGCCCCAGGCGCTGCATCGATAGATACTGCTTATCGATCTGGCGAATTAACGGGCGTACGTGGGCGATGGCGCGCACCGCGCCCTCAATCGCATCGGTCGTCGAGCTCAATGGCATGCAAACGACGCCCGCATCAAACTTCGCGTACTGCCAGGCGCGCTCGGTGAGTACCACACTGCCGATGCGACGCTTACGGAGCAACTCCAAGGTATCCTGAATTGCACGACACTGGTTGCGGTCTTCGAGCTCGGTTAACGGCTTGCCGTCGATCAACAGAATGACATCGACGCTGCGCAGCCGCCCGAAGTCATTTTCCGCCGTGATGTTGATCTTGTCGCAATCGCACCAATCGGCTTCGTTAAGGTGTGCGATCGCTTCGTGTGGCCGCGCGCCATAATCGATGACGCCGATGCTGACGTTTTCACCGGGGGTAGCAAAACGCGGACGGTTTTGCGCGGCAGTGGCGTGCGATGGAGCGGCTTTATGATTCATGGTCAGACACCCGACCGCCCCGGAACCGGCGCGGCCCTTTCCAGTGTTAGCGTACATTACGTTTCTAACGATTAGGTCGGGTGAGTAGGCTTTAACGTTGAACTAGGACGTGATGATCGCGCTGCGATAACGGCCTCACGTAATCGGACCACTAAAGGACTACCGCGCAATGGCACCGGTTTGCAACCGTTGGAACGGAGCCGGACGCGAAAGAGGCAAATTATATTAGGAAACCAATGGCGTGAGGTGTGCGAGCCCGCGCTTAAAGATCGTCCGGTATCGTCACCACATCACCTTCGGTAATGCCATGCTCGGCAAACTGACCGGCGTTGACCTCGAGTACGTACTGGGCTGGCTCCAGCGATGGGTAGCCCATTTCGTTAAGCGGTTCCATCGTATAAGTCTTCACAATGAGGCCGTCGGAGCGGATGTAGGCGATATCGAGCGGGATGATCGTGTTGCGCATCCAAAAGCTGCGATATCCGTCGCCGTTAAACGCAAAGATCATTCCATGGTCGTCTGCCAATTCGTCGCGGGTTGTATTCATCAGGCCGAGCATCTGCTGCTGACTGGTGCGCGCGACGTAGGATGTGTACGTCATCTTATCGGCCACGTTAATGCTGGCCGTATCCATCTCGGATAGATTGTTTTTCTCGGTCGAACCGGCAGGAATATCCACACAGCCGACGAGCGTCGGAAAGACGAATGCCACCATCCACATGCTCCGGCGAATCGGGTTGGGTTTTGACCCATTCATACTTTGTTACCTCAAACGTGCCTTACGGCTGCTGGCCATCCGGTGTTTTCTTATCGAGCGGTTCGACCGATTCCTGAAAGTCCGTGGGCGTCGGCACCTTAAAGCGATTGGCATCGATATCGGCCGATTCCTTGATTTCTCTGAATTCGACCGTGATCACGCTATCATCAACGGCGCGTTCGCAAATCACTGTAACCGGTAGATCGGATTTCGGATCGATGATCATATCGACGTATTTATAGCGCTCGGCCAAATCAGTCGCCGGTCGCGGCAGACAACGCAAGTGAATAGGCTTCTCGCTGGCCCCGATATTGAAGCTCTTTTGCTTTACCTCAAAGTGTTTAAGAATCTCTTCACGGCTGCGGCCAAACGGTAACGGAAACGGGCCCTTACCGAGTTCGAACAAGTCGAGCTTTTCCCCCGGTCGCGCCATTTGTCGCCGCACCACCGTCTTCGCCCGATCGTTGCGTTCAATGTACCACTCACCATTGAAAGCGTAATACTCCGAATCGGAATTCTTCACACCGTCGGCAATCTTCTCGGTGAAATGCACAAGGAAGCGCGGCTGCCCGGTATGCACATAGTACATACTGCCAATCTTCTCTTGTTTATCGACAATCCCTTCGATGGGGCCCGGCGTCGTGAAGGTGTAAATCAATCGACAACTGAGCGACTTGATATCACTGCCTTTGCGTTCGAGCTTATCGAGGACGGCGTCGACTTTGCTTTCCCCCGATGACGCCCGATCGTTCTCTTTAGCTGGCTGCTTATTAGCTGGTTCCTTATCGGCGGGTTGTGTCGTCGGTTCCCGTGCGTCATTCGCAACCAGATGCCCGGCACAGATGCTAGCAATCAGCGCGGTTAACAAAGTGAGTCGTCTCTTGAAATCTGGCATGTTGTAATCCAACTTGGCTGGGTCGGCCCAAAAAAGCAAACCGCGACAAATAAGGCGAGTGGCAATTCCCTTCGGGATTGTAGTGTGCAGCGCGCGACCGCTTCAAGCAACAGCAGCACGAAGTCTACCGCATCGGAACGCCGCATAATGCGGCGAAATCGCGCAAATCCCGCACCACATGGGCGGCGGCCGCGGCCCACGCGGGCATCGACGTTTCGTACTCGTAATACAAGACCGACACGGCCCCCGCTCGGTTAGCACATTCCAAATCGTATTTGTAATCGCCGATGGCAATGGTCGAGGCGGGTGCAACGCCGGCGGCGGCGCACAAATCCAGGACTGGGTCGGGGGCGGGTTTGACTACACCGTCGCAGCGGGCCCGCGTTTGATCGAACTCGATATCGTGGCGATCGATAAATACATCCACTGAGACCCGTGAATTACGCGTCATCAGCGAGACGACCTTCCCCGCCGCCCGCAGTTGTTGTACGACCTCGGCGGCGAACGGCTGCAGTTCACACACCGCTGCATCCTGAGCCTCATGGCGACAAACGACCGCCTCGGCACGCGCACGGGCTGACGGCAGTAACTGTTGCACGCCCTCCCAAACGGACACACCGTCTGCGAGGCCAATCTCGCGCCGCATCAGGTCAAAGTCGAGACCGCTGCGCGTGAGGGTACCGTCCATATCGAAAATGACGTGTTGGAATTCCGTTTCCGGCATTTGACTGATTGCAGGGATCGGTTAGATGTTCCTCAGCGAAAAGACGGCTGCTGTTTGCGAAGAATATAGTCAGACATTTCGTAATAAAAAACATGCCGACTCGGTTCGGTCGGCATGGCGATCATTTCATTGAGTTCTGAATGCTCGGCGACAAAACGTGTCGCGTTATTCAAACTAGGCAGGTGCCGCTGCCGCCTTGCCTGCAGCCGACGAGCCTTTCTTGGTTGTCGCCGGTCGCACGATCTTGTAAGCCGCGCGGTTATCCGTGAAATCCAACACCTTCACTTGCTGCATACCGACCTCGCGGGCAGCAGCAAAAACATTGGCCTTCGTGACCGTGCGGGCGCTCTTAGGCAGGATCACCCAAATGGCACCGCGACGCTTTAGGTTGTCGGCCAACATGCCGATCTGACGCAGTTCAGCGGCGCGCTCTACGCCGATCATCACCATGTCGCAGCGTGTCTTACCTTCGGAGAGAATCTTGCATTCGCGACCGCGCAGCGAGTTCATCAACTCTTCGTCGTCCTGCAAATTGAGGACGCGAACGGTATGGCCATCTTCAACGCCCAGCTTGTCGGCCAGCGTTTGCGGATTCTGGATGTAACCTATCCAGCCTTCAGCCGTCTTGTCATCACCGAGGCTAATCGTGACGGGGTTGCCGTGGAAGCTGAAGCGGATGCCCTTGCCATCACGGCGCGGATTGGTCAGCTCGGCCAGCCGAAAGCGATACTTGGTCGCGCCGGCAAAGTCGATATGGTCGGCCTCCATGCGCACATCGCCTTCGAACTTTTCCTTGCCTACTCGCAGCTGACAAGTCGCTTCCATTGCCATGGGACCGAGTCCTCCCTGTCACCGCCCGCTGTGGCGGCAGACCTTATGCACAAAGCCCGAAGCTTCGGGCATTAATGAACAGCCAGATTCCCCCAAGGGGTCACAAAACTGAAAGACGTGAACATGAACCAACGCGCCAAAACGCCTTCCCGTCAGGTCCGCGTAACTTTACAACGCTTGGTAACCCCGTTTTTGGGTGTCGGCTCGGTTACCATCCGTCATTGCGCGGGCGTTTTTGGTCAAACGGGAACGACATTATTCCCCCGTTTCGCGCCGACAACAGGGCCTATTATACCGGAAAATCGTTACCGCGCAAAGCAGGCACTAAGACTGTGACTCGCTGAGCTTGGCCACCGTTGTGAGATCTTCCAGCGTGGTAATATCGCCCTCGATTCGACCGGTGGTGGCCAATTCACGCAATAAACGTCGCATAATTTTGCCACTACGCGTCTTGGGCAGCCCCTCTGTAAATCGCACCGTTTTGGGCTTGGCAATGGCCCCCAACGTCTTGGCGACGTGCTTGCGCAACGCGTCTTCGAGGTCGCTACTCGGCTCGAAATCACCCTTCAGCGTGACAAAAGCGGCCACAGCCTCACCGGTCAGTTCGTCCGGATAACCAATCACCGCCGCCTCTGCTACCGCTTCGTGCGAGACCAATGACGACTCAATTTCCGCCGTACCCAGACGGTGACCCGACACCTTAATCACGTCGTCGACGCGGCCAATGATCCAGAAATAACCGTCTTCATCACGACGAACGCCGTCTCCGGTAAAATACGCATTTTCAATCGTCGACCAATATTGCTTGCGATAGCGCGCTTCGTCGCCGTACACGCCACGCAGCATGCCGGGCCACGGTTTACGGATTACCAGCAGCCCTGTCTCGTTGGCGGCAACTTCATTGCCTTGGGCATCGACCACAGCGGCATCAATACCGAATTGCGGGAGCGTGGCCGAGCCGGGCTTGGTCGGCACTGCGCCGGGCAAGGGCGAAATCATGATGCCGCCCGTTTCGGTTTGCCACCAGGTATCGACAATCGGGCAGCGCTCGCCGCCGATGTGATTGTGATACCACGTCCACGCGGCCGGATTGATTGGTTCACCCACAGTGCCCAGCAACTTCAACGACGACAAGTCACACTGCTGGCAAAAGCTCTCGCCCTGTTTCATGAACGCGCGAATCGCCGTGGGGGCGGTATAGAACTTCGTTACTTTGTAGCGCTGACAAATCTGCCAGAAGCGCGCCCAATCGGGAAAGTTCGGCGCGCCTTCGTACATCACGTTGGTTACGCCGTTTTGCAATGGACCGTACACGATATAGCTATGGCCGGTGATCCAACCGATATCGGCGGTACACCAATAGACATCGTCGTCGTGTAAGTCGAAAACGTTCTTGGTTGTATGGCGCGTGTACACCATGTAGCCCGCCGTGGTATGCAAGATACCCTTGGGCTTGCCGGTGCTGCCGCTGGTGTATAGCAGGAACAACATGTGTTCGGCATCGAGTTGTTCGGCGGGGCAATCGGTCGAGGCATCCGCCACGATGTCGTGCCACCAGACGTCGCACTCATCGTTCCAAGCGATGTCGTTCTCGCAGCGCTTGAGCACGATCACCTTCTTCACGTTGCCGACCATGCCGCACGCTTCGTCAACGTTGGCCTTAAGCGGCACGATGCCACCGCGCCGCCAACCGCCGTCAGAGGTGATCACCACGTGTGAATCGGCATCCTGCAGACGATCGGCAATGGCTTGAGCACTGAAACCGCCGAAGATTACCGAGTGCGGCGCGCCGATGCGGGCACAGGCCAACATGGCAATCGCCAACTCGGGCACCATTGGCATGTAGAGCGTGATGCGATCGCCCTTCTTGATGCCCTGCGCCTTAAGCGCATTCGCGAACTTACAGACTTCGTCGCGCAACTGGGAATATGTCAACGTGCGTTGATCTTTGGGCGTGCCGTCGGCCTCGGCGGGTTCGCCTTCCCAAATAATCGCCGGATGATCGCCGCGACCGCGCTCGATTTGCAGATCGAGACAGTTGTATGACATATTCGTCTTGGAACCGACGAACCACTTAGCAAAGGGTGGATTCCATTCCAAGACGCGCGACCATTTCTCGAAAAAGTGCGAGTCAGCGGCGACCTCCGCCCAATAGGCTTCGGGATTGTCGATCGACTGCTGATACAGTTCGCGGTATTGCTCCATGCTCTTCACATGGGCCTGGGCGGCGAAATCGCTCGGCGGTGGATAGGTGGCGGATACGTCAGTGGCCATAGCATGCCCTTTCGTTAAACGAACTCAAATATTCAAACCGTTATGATAAGGAATGGGCGCGACGAGGCCAAATGGATGGGTGCGTCGATGAATGGATCCACACGAATCTACGAATCGCGCTCGTCGTCCTGTTGCCGAATGACCTCGCGAATGCGATAGATTCGTCGCCCCTGCCGATCGTGATACACGCGTACCAACAGCTCCGCCAAGATCCCGAACATCACACATTGCACGGTAAAGAACGCCATTAGCGCGCTAAGCGATACCAAAATGTTGCGGTTGAGATGAAGCCCTTCTGGCTGCCAGAACCAGCCGAACTTTTGCGCGATTGCCACGCCCAATACCACCAACGCAGAACCGAACGACAAAATCCCCAACCGCCCAAAAAAGTAAAGCGGCTTGGTCATATACGTGCCGAGAAACCGTACGATGATCAGGTCGAGCACAACGCGCACCGTGCGCCAGAGACCGTACTTCGTTACCCCCGCAACGCGCGGTCGATGGTTGGCGACCATCTCGGTAATCTTCGCGCCATGCCATGCGGCCAATGCCGGAAGAAAACGATGCAAGTCACTCGATAGACTCACATCTTCCAAAACCTCGCGGCGATAGGCCTTGAGTGTGCATCCGAAATCGTGAATCGGCACGTTGGTGAGCGAGCGAATGATCTTGTTAGCGATGATCGACGGCACGCGGCGTGAAAACAACTTGTCCTGGCGTTTCTTGCGCCAACCGCTGACGATGTCGTAGCGCGGCTCGCCGTTGAGAATCTGCAGCAACTTGGGGATATCTGCGGGGTCGTTTTGTAAGTCGGCATCGATCGGCACGATCACATCGCCGCGTGTGTTGTCGATCCCGGCCGCCATCGCCGCCGTCTGCCCGAAATTGCGCCGCAATTCCAACACCGTGACGCGTGGATCAGCCTGAGCCAGTTCCCGCAAGATCGACAGACTCGTGTCAGTGCTGCCGTCGTCAACCAAAATCAATTCGTAATCGAGCCCTGTCGGTGCCAATGCCTCCGTCAGTTGCTTATGCAACTCGCGCAGGTTTTCTTCTTCGTTATGGACCGGCGCAACCACGCTGAGATCGCAACGGGCGGGTCGCGGCGTTTGCTGTTGAACGCGCGGGGCGGAATGTTCGGTTTCGATGGCAGTCGCTTCCATGGTGTCTCGCGTGTGGGCTAACGTCGACGAAACCACTAATTATCCGCACCAGACGCCAATCGTCGAGCCGCCACTGCCCCCGCCCAGCCAATTCCCGGGGTGAGATAGAAAATACCGGCCAGACCGACTTCACCGAGCGTCCAGACCGTCCGCAAAATCAGCACGACGATCAGAATGTCCGCGGTTTCGCCGAAACAGAACGTGAGCAAGGCCGCCAGCAGCCCTTCGCGGGCACCCAGCCCCGCCGGAAGGAACAAAATCAAAAACCCCGCCGCCGTTGCGAAGGACGCCGTGCCGACGACAAACAGCACATTCATCGGATCGGTCAGGCTGCCGCTGAGCGGTTGCATCGCCAGCGCCTGCGTCAGCGCCCATAGGCTCATCCCCGAGCCCAACCACGCGACCAACAATAGCGGCGACCAGCGCAATGCGGTCGGATGCCAACCGGCAACGCTGACCACCTTGCCTTTCTGACCAAACGGCACCGAAACCAGCTTCGACAGCTTTTCAAACACGCGCGGCAATAACGCGAGGTGCAAACCAACGGCGATGCCCAGCGCTGTCATCGTGTAAATCGGCAGCGGCGTGGGAAACAAAAAGAACGCGACGGCCGCCAAGGCGCCCGCGCCCGCCATGGCGGCGAACGTTTCGTACGTCACCGCCATGCCAATCTCGAATCGCCGCCCCTTCGACTGCGGCATCATGCCAGTACGTAACACCAACACAAATGCTTTGCCGGGGATGTACTTGCCGAGCGTGCCGACGCAATAAGCGCGCACTGTTGCAAAGAGCGGCGCGTGATAACCGCCGCCGATGAGAATTTGCCGCCAATGCAACGCGAAGAAAATTTGCCCCAGCATAAAGGCGACTGCCGACGCCGCGACCCACGGCCACGCGATTCCACGTTCCCAGATGCTCTCGCTTTGATCGGACCAGTCGTTGTAAAGCTTATTGAACTGCCAACCGACGGCGACCAGCACGATGAGGATGAGCACGCGCTTGAGCCAGACCTTCCAGCGTTTCTTGGGAGCAGCCGCTTGAGGTTCAAGCACGGCCTCAGCCGCGCTGTCGTTGGAGGTAATCGCGGCGGCATCTTGGAGGTCGGTGGTCAACGGTAGGACTCTTGTTGAGAATGCCTTGGAAACGATGGTAGATCAGGCGCTAGCATGGTAGCCGAACTGACGAACGCGAATCCGCCAGCGCCTATGGAGCATGTACACGCTTCACAATTTGTCTAGTTGTCAGGAAGCGTGATATAACGCATCGGCCATTCATCACGTTTTTTTTATTCAGGCTCGGCTCCGCGCCGCATATCCATATCCATGCCGCCTAGCCCGTCCACCGGCACGGTCGCCTCGATCGGCTCGTTCGTACCCGGTTTCGTTAGAGGTTCATCGCGTTTGTCGGGTTGACGCAACCTCGGCTCGGGCCACGGCGGCGGGCGATTACTGATCAGGAGCGTTTGGTTCTTGATGGTGCCCTCATCGCTTTGTATCCAGATATGCGTCTCAGGGAATTCGCCATCTTCGATATGATGCATGAGGTGCTTACGAATATCCCAATATTCGCGGGTAATGACAAACAGCGCCAATTCATCGCCACGAAGTTTCTTCACGATCTCGTTGAGCACGATGCCGTACTCGGTTTCCAGATCGCGCACGCCGCCCTGCTTTTCGAGCAATTCGAGCTGATCGATCACCCGCGGGAAACGCACATCGCTATGCCAGATGATGGTCGGATTCTGTTGGGCGACCTGATACAAGTTTTGGTGATACTTCTTATCGAGTTCCTTCGACAGCTGTTGCGCGAAGCTCATATTTGCGCGTTGACCTTGCACCACCGGTGCCACGCGCGACCAACCCCACATGAAGGTAATCCAGACCGTCACCACCAGCGCTGCAAACGAGGCGTTACGCGTTCCGCGCAGGAACAACGCCGCCGAGGTCGATAGGCCGATGGTCAGGATCAGGCCCAACACTACATAGGGAACGGCTAATGCCTCCCATTCGAAGGCTGCGTTAATGCCGTGATAGCCGGGGAAGGTCTTTTCGATGAACGGAATCTCACCCGGCTCGGTCCCCTTCATGTAATACGCGCCACCGATCACGGCGACGGGTATGAGAATCCAAACCGCGAACGCACCCAGCCGCGCGAGTGCCTTCGAACCCTTGCGATGCGGATCGAAGAAGTGCGACAACTCGATTCCGAGCAACACAAACAATGGCGGTAAGGCGGGTAAGAAGTAGCGCGTTTCTTTGCCGGTCGAGGCGGTAAAGAACAGCAGCAATAACACAAACCAGATCAGCATAAACAGCTTGCCATCGGAACTGACGCCGCTGGTGTTACGGACGGTGCGAACTAGCGCTGCTGGCAACGACATGGCATAGGGCAAGCAATAAACGAACGCCACGCCCAAGTAAAAGACGTAGAAAATCGCCTGCTTATTGGCTTCCACATTGGGCAAATCACCCGTCATGCGGTCGATATACTCGACGCGCCATTTCATCCACGCGATATCGCCCTGATTCATATAGATGTAAATCACCCACGGCAACCACGGCAGCAGGAACAAGAGGATGCCCAAGAGATGAATCGGATTGACTAACGCACGCCAGCGATTTTGCAATAACAACGAGCCCAGCGCCGGAATGCCGATCGTCACCAGCGGCATCGGCATCTTGTAGAGCATACAGAAGCCCGCCGACAGATACGCAACGATGAGATACCAGTTGCGCCTTCGCCCTGGTCCCTCATCGGCGATGCCCACCCACAAACATGCCAACGAGAGCGTGGTGAAAAACGTCATCCCCAAATCGGCAGCACCGCGATGCGACCATTGCAATACCATCGGCGTTGTCGCGGCCACCAATCCGGCGAAGATCGCGGGTCGCACACCGGCAATACGCCGCGTTAGCCAAAAGACCACCGCTACCACGCCGACGGCGAAAAAACTGTTCGGCAAACGCGTCGAGACTTCGTCGACGTCGGTTCCGCGAATGTAACTGGTTAGTATGACGGCCCAATATGGGCCCGGCGATTTTTGCAAACGCAACTCACCACTGAAGTACGGCGTGAGCCAGGCTTCGATGCCACTGTCTTTGGCGTCGATGCGCTCCTTCATTTCGCGTGCTGTTTGACCAACCCAACAATCCGTACCTTCAAACGCCGCCCCACCATCGAGATCGTAGATGCCGATCAGCAGCGTCCAACCCATCAGCGCCAACAACCATGGCAGCGCGCCACCATGCATCCGCAGGGCCGGCGCCTTGGTCAAATCGGGACGGATCGGACCGTGAGTTCCAGATGCTGCAGCGCGCTCGGACTTTGAAATAGTCGCCGCCCCCGACACGGGCGCTGCTGGTGGGCGCTCGGTTTGCGGATTCGTTGGTGACGGCACCGCACCCTGCGGCTTTGCGGCACCGGGCTTGGACTTAAAGTCGATGATTCGCGGTCGCGGTTCGGGCGCTGGACCGGACGGATGCGAAGGCGTGTTTTCTGCCATGGCGAATGGACCCCTATTTTCGGGAAGCGGAATGCCGGAATTGCTCTGGCTGCCGAACGGCGCACGTTAAAAGAAACGATGGCCGGGGTCCAATGGTTCGGTCGATCGCCGATTTGAAGCGAAGAAAGTTCAGTGTCCGGTGATTGAGACGTAGCTCCGTTCACTTGAGCATTGGCTGCATTTACTCCCTCTCCCTTGCAGGGAGAAGGCCGGGGTGAGGGTTTTGAACATCACAAGAACCGCCAGCATGGATACAGCCACGCACGGGGCGGTACTTGACTGATGCGATTGCACCGCCGCGGTAAGGCGTCATTCCTGCTTGAGGAAACTTAGTCCCCGCGATAATCCGCTCGACCGTTAAGCGTCTTGAGAATGTCCGACCCTAAAAACACAAACGGGCGGTTCTCATCTTCCATGTCGCTGATGGCGAGGCGCGATTTCTCGAATAGCCCTTTGCCCTCATAACCGCCGTTGCGTAAGAAGAGGAATTCTTCGCGGGCGTTATCGTGCAACGGGTTTTGCTGATTCACTTCGCCCGAGTTATCGAACACGACCAAATTCTGATAGCCCCGGAAGGGTGCCTTCTCGTGTTCGTCTTCGTCGAGGCTCGTGTAAGAGCCGGTGCCCAACATGCGAGAAATCGCTTCGAGAAAGGCATCGCCGTAGACCTCACTCAGTCGTAGGTAGTGGGCAGCCACATCGCGGCGCAGCAGCGCGAGCTGATCGGGATTGAGCGGATAGACCCGACGATGATCCCACCCGGCTTTGGGCGCGACAGCGAGGTTGTTATCAACATATGTGTCCGGCACCAACATGCGACCGACTTCATCGAGCAGGCGCGCCAAGCGTGTCAGCGCGAAGCGATTGGGACTATTGTTGAGCGCCACGATCACGCGTTGCGGATCGTTCCATTGTGCCATGTTACGCAAAGCAAAATTCGGTGCGTCAAAGAACTCGTCGTCGTATTCGAGCAGGCTGCGCACTTCCACGATGAAACGCTGACGATACTCGGAAGCCAACGGCGGTTGATTGGCAGGCGAATCGGAAATGATGCGACGCATCATTAGGAAGCGGGTCATCGCCATTTCGTGCACTTCGGGCGGCACGTTGCCGGGGAAACGATTGGGGTTCCAACCGGCAAAGGGCTTGCGCACCTTGTCGGGATCGAGCACATCAAAGTCGAGGCCGATACGCAACTTGGCCAGACGCTCCGACGGATGCTCGGAACTACTCAGGAATGGTACGTCCACGGTACTGGCGGGCTCGCGCGCGATGGGCAAGTTGAAGTAACCCAAGTGACGCCCTTCGTCGCGATCGCGCCGTTCGCGATCGAGCGTGGGAAAGCGCGCTCGAATCAACAAGTGCGTCATCGTCTTTTCTTTATCGATCCGCTCGCCACGATCCACGCCGGTCAATGGGCTGCTGCCCAGTGCGCCGCTGCCCGACTTGGTGAAGAACGATGATATCGGTGTGACCACATTGGGCCGCAATTCGGTGGTGAAGGACGTCAGGTCGTTGGCATCACCAATGGCTGTGACGCCGGCCTGTTGAATGATGTTTCCTTGCGAGGAATAGAACGTTAGCGCGATGGCCGAGTTCTCTTCTTTCTTCTGATAGGCCGCGTCGCTCAACGCTTCGGCAAAGCGCTTCTCAAAGATTTGCTCGTAGGTTTTGGCATCGCGACCGGGACGCACGCGATGGGTGCGCCGCTTCTGATATTCCTGCACCAGAATCTGTCGCATTTGTTGCGGGTTGCGCGTTTCCAGAATTTGGAGTTTGGTGCCGGGCGGGAACGTTGAATCGCGCAGGAACATCGTCAGCAGAACCCGCGCTTCGACGTTGTGTTTCTCATCTTCGGTCAGCGTTGTCGACGAACCGGGAATCGGGCGAATATTAAAGTCCTCAATAATCAACCAGGTTCCGGCAGTCGCTTCGATCTTGCTGATCGCACCCGTGCCAGTGGCCACCACTTGCTGCTGGTTTTCCTGACTAATCAGTGCCGCGATGCCTTGGTACGTGTTCGAAGTCGGCCCCACCGGCACAGTGAACTCGGTCAGCCGTTCGGTGCGTTTGATTTTGTGCACGATTAGGTTGCGTTCGATGCGATCCCAAAATTCGCGCAGGCTGTCGACCACTTCGGAAGTAATCTGATGTTGCACACCATCGGGGCCAAGATAGCTAAACGACGCAACCTGCTGGCGTCCATCGAAGAAGAGATCGTCGGCGCCGACCGAAAAGTCGGTGCCGATGGTTGTTTGTTCGCGCGCCGGAAACGCCGGCAATGTTGGCGGCACAATCGAGATCGGCGTCGTGCCTGCGGGCAACATGCCACCGGCCACACCGCTGAGCGTCGAGATCTGTAACTGCTGATTGGCTACGGCCAAGAGCGTGTTAAGCGACGTCTCGCGCAAGATGCGTCCGCTGCTCGCGCCGAAGCGCGCATCGTGCACGCCCTGAAACTGCCCGGTCAAACGCGACGCCAACGCGCCCGAGACGATATCGCGATCAGTCAAGCGCACGGCCTCAATGCTGATGACCGAATCGACGGCGATGCGCCGTTCGAGTTCGTCGGCTTCCTCTAAGAAGCGCCGGAGCATGCCAGCGGGTAATACGATATCGACGTCGCCGATTTCCGGATCGAAATGAATGCCAGCGCGATCGAGCGTCGACGGTGGCGAATAGCCCGCGATCTCCATCTCTTTGTTGATGCGCTCGACCAAGGGCTGCAGGCGGCTGATAAACTCGCCATCGCGAATGATGTAAGAAAAGCGGCGCGATTCCTTGAGCCACTTACCACTGCGACCGTTGTCATCGGGCTCGGAACTGGGCAGGCCCAACTCCGCCGCGATTTGTTCGCGCACGGCGCGAGCGTCGGCCAGCGATTCGCGTTCGGATTGCACCGCGGCGCGATCTTCCAGCGCCTCGCGCTTCGCCAAACTACGAAGGTACTTTTCGGTATCGCGCCGAAAGGCGGGAAGGCCGCTGTCATAAATTTGCCGCGCTGTCTGCGCGATGCGAATGCCCAGCGCCACCGCCTCGCCTTCGGTTACATCGTGCAAGAGAAAACCGACCACCTCGCGCGTGGGGCCGCGATAGGTGCGGTCGTCCGATGCTCCCGGCACCGGTACGTCGACGCGTCGCGAAGCATCGACCGGCATGAAGATAGCATCGCGCTCGGCGCTGAACTTCGCGCCCAGTCGCTGTTGCAAGACGGGCAGCATCTCGGTCAAAACCGCATCCATGCTGACGATCGGCAGTGCTTCGCTTAATTCCGTCAATTGCCGGTCGGTGCGTAGCAGCGTGGGCACGGCGGGTGACTTCATCAACTCCAGAAGCGATTCGGGCGTAACGCGAAACGTAAAGCGCGGCTCGCTGTCTTCCGTTGCCGGGTCGGGACGGCGTTGCATGAGTTCGATGGTGACGGCTTCGGACGAGACGGCCTTGGCGGCCGGTTGGCCATCTGCACCGTCTTGCGCGCGGCTGTCGTGACGATTGGGCAAGGTGCCGACGACCAGCACGGCGATCAACCATGTCTTTCCGACCCAAATTTTTTGATGCTTCGAACTCACGAAATATCCTAAATATGCGGGCAGGCACCGCGCTGGGCGGCGCATTGGTTGCGGCTGATGCGGCAAAAGTTGCCGCCGGAAAACTGCGGGCGGATCGCGCCCGTCTACTGACATCGGATGGTCGCCGGGTGGTCGTACAGGAAACGCAGCGCGCTCGACCCATCAAGGCGCAGAACCCGCCGTCATCGCGCCATTCTTGCCCGGCGTCTCGCATTCGTGGCAGGCCCGTTCGATTCGGCTAGGATTCCCGACGAATCGAGGAATCACGAGCAACGACACCTATGGCGCAGATCGAAGTAGAACATTTAGGAAAAACGTTCAAAGTGCCCGAGCGCGAGGCGGGACTGGTTGCCAGTATTGGCAGTCTGTTTCGTCGCAAATATCGCGATGTACGGGCTGTGGACGACATCAACTTCACGGTCGACGCCGGTGAAATCGTCGGCTTCCTCGGCCCCAATGGTGCGGGCAAGACCACGACGCTCAAAATGCTCTCGGGCTTGTTGCACCCGACTGCCGGAGAAGCGCGGGTGCTGGGTCATACGCCTTGGAAGCGCGAGGCCGATTACTTACGTCGCATCAGCATGTTGATGGGCCAACGTTCGCAATTGCAATGGGATTTGCCCGCGATCGATTCGTTCTACATGCACGGGGCGGTGTATGACATCCCAAAGGATTATTATCAATCGACGCTTGACGAGTTGGTCGAGTTACTTGCTATTGGGCCGGTGCTGAAGAAACAGGTGCGCACGCTGTCATTGGGCGAACGGATGAAGTGCGAAATTTGTGCGTCGCTGCTCCATCGCCCCGCCGTGTTGTTTTTGGATGAGCCGACCATCGGTGTCGATGTTGAGATGCAGGCGCGCATTCGCTCGTTTATTGGTGAATACAATCGCCAACACGGCGCGACGATCATTTTGACGAGCCACTATATGGCAGACGTCACGGCGCTGTGCAAACGTATCATCGTCATCGACCAAGGGCAGTTGCTGTTTGACGGTTCGCTGCCGGCGCTAAGTGAGAAGATGGCACCGTTTAAGGTGATCAAGATCGACTTGGACGCGAAGTGTGACGACTATCCATTCGCCGAGATCGGTGCAGTGATTAGCTGCGACGATCGCAAGGTCGAGTTGAAAGTGCCGAAGGCCGACGCCGCGGCGGCGACGGCCAAGCTGCTGACCGATCTATCCGTACTCGACCTTACGATTGAAGACCCGCCGATTGAAGATGTCATCAAGCAAGTCTTTGGCGGTCGCGCTGCGCGCGACGATGCGGACTCAAGCGAAAGCGCTACCGATACCGTAGAGGCGTCGGCATGACTCATTTGCTCCGCGCCTTTCCCGCCTTTCTGCGCATCAGCGTTCAAACCATGCTGCAATATCGCGGCGAGATTCTGCTTTGGTGCATGTGGGGCATCGTGAATCCGACTGTGCTCTACGTGATGTGGTCTGCAGCCACGCGTGGTGCGCCCGACGGGAAAATCGCCGGCCTCGATCAGAACGGATTTGCCGTGTATTACTTTTTTCTGCTCATCGTCGGACATCTCACTGCCGCATGGGATGTGTACAACATGAGCTATCTGGTGCGCAAAGGGCAGCTATCACCGTTGCTGTTGCGACCGATCCTGCCGATGTGGGAATCGCTCAGTAACAACATGGCATACAAGATCACCACGCTGATGTTCGCTGCGCCGATGTGGTTGATCTTTGTTTTGATCACGCAACCCACGTTTCAAACGCAATGGTGGCAAGCGGGCCTAGGGATGATTGCCTTACTGTTGGGGGCCGTTCTCAACTACATGTTGTGCTATACCGTGGCGCTGGTAGCGTTCTGGACGACCAAGCTCGACGCCGTCGGCGAAATCTATTTTGGGCTCGGCATGTTGCTGGGCGGTCGCATGGCCCCCGTCGATGCGTTGCCGCCCTACCTACAAATTGCGTCGGAATTTTTGCCGTTCAAGTGGATGTTTGCTTTTCCGGTTGAGGTATTGGCCGGTATGCGTGATGACATGACCGCGGTCGCGCGGGGTTTGCTAATTCAAGCCGTGTGGGTGGTGCTGGTGGTACTGATGTTTCGAGTGGGATGGCGTTTAGCGGTAAAGCGCTATTCAGCGGTGAGCGGATGAGCCGCGTATTTTCATTCATGTCACGGTTCAACGAGTGCGCGCGTCCCTCTGGCCACGGGTGCCCCTGCCCCTCCGGGGCTGGGGGACTAACCATGCGAGTAAGTCTCAAATGAGTCGCGCCTTCTCTCTCATACTGCTTTTCGCGCGCATCAGCGTGCAGAACTTCGCCGCCTATCGGGCGGACTTCTTCTTGCGCGGCATCATGTCGCTGATTCAGTTGGCCGCCGAGCTCATCGTCGTCGACACCATCTTTCACAACACCGAAACGTTGGCTGGTTGGCGTTTTCCCCACATGCTGGTACTTGTCGGCGTCTACCGCATGGTCGCGGGCGGCATTCGAATTTACATCGTGCCCAACATGCGGCGCGTATTGGAAGACATTCGCGAGGGCACACTCGATTTCGTTCTACTCAAACCCGTTAACTCGCAACTACTCGTCAGCATTCGTGAATTTGTCTTTTGGCGCATCACCGATTTGATCTATGGTGGTACCGCTGCAGCGATTGGCGCTGCTAAGCTGTCGCAAGATATCAACGCAAAACAAATCGCGATTTTTATCTTTATGCTGGCCGCTGGTTTCGCGATTATCTATTCCGTCTGGCTGGCTTTGGCGACGATCGGCTTTTGGTTCATCCGCGTGCAGAACATCGAGATGGTGTTTTGGAACGTGTTCGAAGCCGGTCGCTTTCCGGTCATGATTTACCCGTATTGGGTGCAGTGGTCACTCACGTTTCTCGTACCGTTGGCGTTTATTACGACGTTTCCGGCTGGCACGCTATTAGCCGACCCGGCAACGGGCGTACCGGCGGCGGCCCCATTTTATGCGGCGGGGATTGCCGTTGTGAGCGTGTTGTTGTCGTCTTGGTTTTGGCGGTTTGGTTTGAAGCATTACAGCGGGGCGTCGGCGTAGGCTGCCTTCGCGTGATTCGTCCCCCAGCCCCAGAGGGGCAGGGGCACCCGTTCAGGGAGTCCCCGTGTTGTGACACCGGCTTGTACCCGGTCTATTGTCTGCGCTGTGGCACCCGTCTGCGCTGTGGCACCGGTTTGCAACCGGTGTTCTGCTGAGGTGAGTTCGTCGTCAGCGCACGCTTGCGCGGTAAACGGCTCGTGAATTCACTTACGGGGACCGCTTCCTAACGGGCGCGGCTCTGATCGGAACCCGCAAGGCATTGATCAGCTTGGGGAAGACGTTTGACCGCTTCACGAATGATAACGATCGTCGACGAAGTTTCAGTATGCACCGGCTATTAGCAGGTGCCACAGCGCTAGCGTCGCTCCCATTCTTGAACGGCTCTAGATATTCTCTTGAGCTCGTTACTTATTTCACGAACTGGCAACCACCCGCGTTAAACCGTTACACCTATTTATACATTCGTCATTTTTGTTGATCTCGCCCTTGCCGCTCGTTATAGATGAATAGTTCCATTGCGATTCCGCAACGGTTGCCGTCGCTCATCATTTCTTGCAGGTGCGGCCATGAAATTGCTCGTTATTCAGGATAATCAGTTGCGGCGCACCGTGCGCGCTGCGGGTGGCAGGTTGGCGATCGGCAGTGATCCATCGTGCGACGTGCATCTGCCCGACCCGAAACTTCTCAAACATCAAGCCAGTCTCGCGCTCGACGACACCGGGCATTGGTGGTTGGAGGTGCAAGACCCGTCGGTGCCCACATGCCTCAATCGCGCCGTACAAAAGGCGCGGGCGCAGCTTAAGCATGCCGACGAGATTGAGATTGGCCCGTTTGCGCTGCGCTTCTATCTCGATCCGGCGGCGAGCGCCGAAGAGCGTCGCGCTCAGCGCGTGCAGAAACTCGAAAAACAACTCAAGGACACACTGCCGCTCGATACGGTTATTCGCAAAGATGATGACTGCTTGACGCTTTCCGCTAGCACCATCACACAAGCGGCCGACATGCTCGCCGAACTGCGGCGCTACACCAGCGTCGGCGACCTCTTGCTGCCTGTATTGAATCGTCTAATTCACGATTTTAACGGCAGCAAGGCATGGATCGGTGTTCGCAAACCCGAAGCGCGCGAATTCGATTGGGTGCTTGGCACCAAGGGCGGTACGCAACCTTGCAAGCGACCGAGCTATTCGCAGATGTTTGAATCGCGTTGCTTGTGCGGCCGACAACACCTCTGCGCCCCGCATGTGCCCGTTGCTGGCATTGCCAGCGCGATGGCCGCGCCCTTGGTTGGGCGCAATCGCGACGTCTTGGGCATGATCTATGTCGAAACAGCTTCAGGCGGCACGCGCTTCGACGACGCAGCATTCATGGGGTTTTCGGCAGTCGCGCAAATCGTGGCCACGCGGGTGCATGACCTACTCGGTAGCATCAGCGCGCACGAAGTAGAAACCGTATCGACCGAACTCGAGTTGGCCCGCGCACTGCAAAGCTCGCTTACTGTCGATGCACTGCCCGAAGTGCCGGGATTGGAGGCGGCAGCCTATCGCTTGGCCGGCACCGAGACTTGCAGCGACTACTACGATATTGTCGCAACGCGATCCAAGAAAGTGCTGGCCGTGGTCGCCAAGGTCGAGGCCGATCCGCTTACGCGCTTGCGCTATCTTGGCGAGTTGCGCGCCGCGTTTCGCTACGCCGCCCTGTATCAGGAGGCACCGCACACGTTTTTGCGCGCATTGAATTGGCTCTTGCTCAACAATGCCGGCAATTGCATTCATCTCATGATCGCCGAAGTCGATCCGGCGAATGGTCTTGTACAGTTTTGCATTGCCGGGCGCCGCGTGCATACGGGTCGCATTTCGCCCAATGGCGATGGCGAATTGATCCCGTTGGCGGGCGCTGCTCCCGTGGGTGCTGAGCGCGGCGCGGTATACGAACTTCGACAGATGACGCTCGATGAAGGGCAGGCACTTTTGATGGTTTCTGACGGTGCCAAGACGACGCTCAATCGTGACGGCGCGGCGCTGAGCATCGGCGGTGCCGAAGACGCGGTGTGTGACGGCCTCGGTGATACGCCAGCCCACGTGCTGCGCGATTTCGCGGCAGACCTCGCAGATTATGTCGATGGTGGCGCCCATCCGGAAGATTTGACGGTGGCGTTGGTGCGGCGGGATTGAGATTCTATGCCGTGACGCGGCATACCTGCCTGTTAAGGGGAAAACGCGATTTGGCAATAACAAAATTAGCCCCCAGCCAATGGCCGGGGGCTAAGTGTCGAATCGGCGAATATGTTAGATTCGTTTGAATGCCAATTCTTGGCACACGCAACATCGTCCTAGGCAATAGGCTCAATCGATGCCGTTACGCAGCCGCGCCGTCGCTGTTTTTCTCATCACCGCCACGTTCGTCTTTTAATAGCTGGCTACCATACAGCGCCTTATAGAGATCGCAGCGTTTGATCAGTTCGTCGTGCTTACCCGAATCGACGATCCGACCGCGATCCATTACCACGATGCGATCGGCTTGCAGAATCGTCGAAAATCGGTGGGCGATGATCAGAGCCGTGCGACCGGCGAGGAAGCGTTCGACTGCTTCGTGAATCTTTTGCTCGCTATCGGCATCGACCTGACTGGTAGCTTCGTCAAAGATAAAGATCGGCGCGTTGCGCAACATGGCGCGGGCAATGGCGAGGCGTTGTTTTTGACCGCCGGAGAGCGTTGCACCTTGTTCGCCAACGATGGTGTCGTACTTCTCCGGCTTATCCATGATGAACTCATGGGCGTAGGCAGCTTTGGCGGCGGCTTCGATACGTGCTTCCTGACCATCGAGATTGTAATTGCGTTCGGGATGACGACGCTTCAGCACGATTTTGCGAATCAACTTTTCGTCGCCATACGCAATGTTGTTCGCAATCGTATCGTCGAAGATCACGGTATCCTGCGTGATCAGACTCATCTGCTTGCGCAGGCTGCGCAGTGAATAGTCGCGCGCATCCTGCCCGTCGAACGTGATGCGTCCCTCCTGCGGATCGAGAAAGCGAATCAACATCGACAGCAGCGTCGTCTTCCCCGAACCGTTGGGGCCGACAAAGGCCACGCGCTCGCCCTTCTTAACGGTCAGGCTAACGCCGTCGAGTGCAGGTGTTTCAGCACCGGGGTAGGTGAAGCGCACGTCTTCAAATCGAATTGCCTCATCGAGTTCCGGAAGTGCGGGCTTATTGCGGTCATTCGGTTCGTGAATCGGCATGTCGAACACTTCGAACACACGATCGAGCGCGGCATTGGCGCGTTGAATGCGATTGTAGAAGGAGCTCATCTTGCGAATGGGATCGAACATCGCCGCCATGAACGCGGCCAGCGTGCCGAACTTCGCAAACGTCATTTGCCCTTCGAACATCAGATGGGCGAAGAAGATAATGGCCCCGGTTGCGGCAATGCGGCCCATCGTCTCGAAGACCGGGCTCGACATCGCTTCGACACGTTCGATGCGCAACATGAGCTTGAGCATCTTCTGATCGACATCGTGCAGGTGCCGCCGCTCGTAGCTTTCCATCGAGTAGCCCTTCACGACGCGAATCCCCTTCAACGCGCCGTCGAGACCAGCCAGCATGCGACCATAGGCGAGGTAGAGCCGCTTATTCGTCTTTCGAATGATCTTGCCAAAACGGCGAATAACGTAGCCCGCAATAGGAGCAATGACGATGGTGATAATCGTAATGCGTGTATCGATGATGAGCGCGCCAGCCAGCGCGAACAAGAATTTTAGCGGCTCGCGCAGCGTTTTGGCGAAAATCCAGACGAGCCCGCGGTACACATCCTGACTATCCTGCACAAACCGCGAGATGATGTCGCTGGCCCCATGTGCAGCAAACTGCGCCAACGGCATGCGCAACACGTGGTCGTACATGCGGCGGCGAATCGAAACCAACGTCAAGCCCGCCCCGAGTGCGATCAGATACTCGCCGGTGAAACGACAAGCCGCACCGAAGATGCCGATCACCAACGTGCCCAGCAAGACGATGATCAACGTGTTCATCTTGTCTTCGCGCGTATCACCTTGCGGTAGGTAACTCACTGTATAGAGGCCCGCGCGCAGATACGTTGGCAGTTCTGTGGCAGTCGCGCTTACTTCGGTTGAAGTGCCTGTTGCCTTCGACACGACGGTCAGGGCAAGGGATTCATTTAATGTTGCGGTGCCGATGGTATCCAGCACCTCGCGGGCGCGGGCATCGGGTCGATTCGATAACTGTAGTATATCGCCGACATCGGCCTTACCGGCCAGCGGCGAGTTCTTCTTGATTTTCAGAATCGTGAGTTGCCGCTTTTCGCGATCGTGGAAAAACTCGGCATCGAGCCGATCTTCGGCGCAGGCCTGATGTACCCAAGCGGGGATGCCCTGCTCGCCCGCGATAACTTTGATGACCGGCAAGACGGCAGCGATGTTGAGCGAGTACGTCAGCGCGACCAGAAAAATGCAGACGATGGCGGGAATCAGGTATTTGTAATACGGGCGCGCAAACTTGAGCACGCGCAGAAAATGAATCGGCGACGCGCCCTTCTTGGAGCCGCGGGCGACGTTTGCGCTGGGACCACCGACGTTGACCATAAAACCTGTGTAAGTCGAGGAAGCTGACCTGACAACGCAGGCCGACGGATTCACCGACGGCACACCCGCGTCCTAACCGGTATTACGAGAGTCAGTTCCGATATTTCGAGATTCGCTGCCACGCAGGCAGCCGTGTCAGGGGCATTGTGGCAGGCGGGTCAGCCCTGTCAATCTGACAGACAATTGTAAGTGACGGTCAATACTGGATTTGGCTGGCAGCAGGGCCTGCGTTGGTCGTTTGGCACGCGAATTGTTTTATACCTCGGTGTCAACAAGGAAATCACGCGGCATGCATGGTGCATTGCCCGCCCGAATACAAAGGAGACGTGCCATGTTGATTAAGCGAGTCAATCAGAACACCCCGTTTATTGGTTTGCAGCGCGATTTTGGTCGGTTGTTCGACGAAGTCTTCGGCCAAGTCGGCCCCGAAGGCCGCAGCGTATGCACCTACCCAGCGCTGAACATCCTCGAAAACCAAGACGGCTGGATCGTCGAAGCCGACGTGCCGGGCCTGACGATGGATCAGCTGAACGTCGAAGTCGACGGAAACGAACTGCACATCGCCGGCAAGCGCGAATGGGAAACCCGCGAAGGTGAAACGTTCGTGCGGACCGAGCGTGCCAGCGGCGAATTTCGTCGCACACTAAGCCTGCCGACCGACATCAACCTCGACGGCGTCGATGCCAAGCTGACCAACGGCGTCTTGAGCATCACGCTGCCCAAGGCTGAAACCGCCAAGCCGCGGCGCATCGAAGTGCGTAACGACTAGACCACTTCACGAATGAATGCGACTACAAGCGATTCGTTTGCATGCACCGGCTATTAGCCGGTGCCACAGCGCAGCCGTCGCTCTAAGTCGTCAATCGGTCTAAAGTCGGCGTCGGCAGACGTTAATGAATCCTGCTCAATTTCTATCTGGCCGCGCGGCTTACCGCGCGGCTTTTATTGTGCGCTCGTGTGATTGGGGATTTGCCAGAAAAGGAAATGCTTAGCTACCGCGGTCTATCCAGACTGGTGGCCGGCGAAAGCTCTTGTGTTGCCTTTGGTGCCGGGGCAGCCGTACCCGCGTTGGTCGAAAAGCGTTTTCGGATTCTTGTCGACAACGTCAATCCAATAGCGCGCAGCCAGGAACCACCGCAGGTTCGGCTGGCGCGCAATAAGCGCTGAGCGTCTTCGAATTCACCGGCATGGGCACATTCGCGCGCAGCAACGAACAACACGCGGGCCAAACGCTCGCGGGCGCGCGGCTGATCCAACGCTTCACGGGCCGCGGGCAATTCAAAGAACCGTTGCAATACATCGGCCTTCACGCGCAAGTTGCGGCTCATCTGCTGTTTGCTTAGACGATTACCGTGTAAGCGCCGCAGCGCCAGCGGTTCTTCGATCAGCGCAAAGCGCTCGGTCAAACTCAAGCGTAGCCATAGGTCGTAATCTTCGCAGACCGGCAAATCCGGATGGAAGCCGCCTGCTGATTCAAAAAGCGCGCGTCGCATCACGACTGTCGGCACGTGTACGAAACTGCTATGAAACAACGGGTCGGTAATCTTGCCGTCGTGACACGGCTTGGTGCGACCCGGCACCGGCTTGCCAATTGAATCGACGGGCTTCATCGGACCATAAAGGATACTGACATCGGGGTCGGCACTGATGCGCTTGGCGTAGGTTTCCAGTTTGTTCGGTAACCACTGATCGTCGCTATCTAAGAAGGCGATCCATTCACCGGTTGCGCGCGCGACTCCCGCATTACGGGCCGCCGCCGGACCTTGTTGTGTTTGGCAAATGACCTGCGGTTGGGTTTGGTGATCCGCCACGCCTGCCGCGATATCGTCGTCGGACCCGTCATCGACGACGATCACTTCGAACGGTTGGAGCGATTGCCGCGCCACCGAATCCAACGCCTCGCGCAAATACGCGAGTCGGTTATACGTTGGAATAACCACACTAAAACGCGGGGCGCTCATGAAACTGGCCTTTGCCTGCGGATTGGGTGTCCATTGGCCGCGAAAAACCATCTGGACGGCGTCCTCCATACTAAAGAGGCCTCACAGACAAGTATATGTCTTATGAGCGGACGGGGGACCGGTCAAGATGGCTACCCCGCCGCGCCCTGCCCGCCGCTCGCCCAAGGATACGAATTTTGCTAAACTTTCCACCTTCGTGAACCAAGTAATCCGCGTTTCAAACGGAGCACCCCGTGCAAAAGCCGAAGGTCGATCAGCACGTCAAAATCCAGCAGGTCATTCACACGCGCGATGGCGATTGGACCACCGTCACCGAGGGCAAGATCGTCGCCGTCGAACCGCGCCCGACCGGCAGTTGGTTCGCCCATGGCAAAGACGACAAGCTCTGGCTTTATCGCATTCGCCTGCAAAAGGAAGACGGCGAACTGGTCGAGCTGAACACCGATCGCGATACGCGGATCAGCATTTTAGACGCCTCGGCCTAACTTATGACGGCGGCGCGGTATCTGGTTTCGATCGCGTTGGCCGTCCTGCTCGCGTATTGGCTATTCGCCGACCTGGTTACCAAGCAACTCAATTGGCAGACCGATTCCCGCCCAATTCGATTCGCGTATTGGGGCGATTTTGAGGATCACGCGCTTTGGACTGAGATCGTGCGCGACTTCGAAGCGTTCCGACCGGGGCGCCCGATCCAACAAGAATGGCTGCCGCTTTCGGGCTATCAACCCAAAATTGAACAACAACTCACCGGCGGCGCGGGCCCTGCCGTCATGATGTTTCAGGATGAGCCCTTCCCACGCTTAGCCCGCGATCATTTCTTAAAGATCGATCCAGAAAACCATCGGGCATTGGCGACGCATCTCGCGGACTGTTGGCCGTCAGCCGTTGATTCCTTCAAGGTCGATGGCGCCTTGCATGGCATACCGTTGCACGGTGGCAGTGTGCTGATTTTTTGTAACCCTGATGCATTTGCTCGCGCCGCGCAACATCACGGTCGCGAAATTCCGTTGCCCACGGGTGATTGGACGCTGACAGAGTTTGCCGAACTCGCGCAACTGCTCACCATTGATATCGACGGCGATGGAAGCGTCGATCAGTTTGGGTTCTTTCAACCTTACTGGGTGTATTACCTGCCCTTCATTTGGTCGCACGGTGCCGATCTGCTCGACGAATCGCGCACGCGTTGGATGTTAAACGGCCGACGAGCCGAAGCGGCATTTACTTTTTTTGCAGACCTGAACTTGCGTTACGGCGTCACGCCCAATCCGCAGGCTTATGCCGGTCAGGATTCCGACACTGCATTTTTGTCGGGCCGCGTGGCCATGTGCGTGACCGGCCCATGGTTTATGCCCTACCTGAATCAGACCGACCTACGGGGCCGTTATCGCGCGGTGCCGTTCCCGAGCGGTGCGCGGCCGGGGCGCACGCGCGTTACGTGGGATGGCCTGTGCATCAATGCCAACGATTCAGCGGACACTCGCAAACGTGCCTTGGCGTTTGCGAAATATGCGCTGACAGCAGGCGTGCAGCGCCGCTTCGCTGCGGCGCAACGAGCGCTACCCGCGCGCGAGAGTTTGGTCACCGACTTTATCGAGGCGGGCGGCGGCAACGCATCGCCTGCTGCGGCTTTCGCGCAAGCCATGCAAACGGCGCGGATGCAACCCATTACGGAACACTGGATCGGTATGTCACGCGCCGTGGGTCGGCATCTCGGTTCTACGGTGCGCGCGGGTAGCGGTCGGTGCAGCCCGCGCGAAGCAGTGGACGCGCTGGCGAACGATCCGGTCATTACCGCCGCATTTGGGCAAGATCGTGATTGAGCCGGCGCGCCGTCAAGACCGACCGGTATGGTTTATCGCGCCGTGGCTGGTGGGCTTCGCGCTAATGTATGGCGTGCCCTTGCTGTATGGCTGCTGGTTGGCGCTGACGGATTGGGACGGCATCGCGGTGGGCAAGGCCGCTTGGATCGGCACGGATAACTTTGCCGCTCTGCTCGATGATGCGCGTTTTCTTCGCGCACTGGACAACAGCTTGCGTTTTTCGTTGCTCAACGTGTTGTGCCAATTGCTGTTGGCGCTGTGGCTGGCGATCATCGTGCGTCACGCGCGACGACGCGGTTGGTGGGCGACCATTTTTTATGTACCGCACTTGCTGAGCGGCGTGGCCACGTGGTTGATATGGGCGTGGCTGCTGAACCCCAGCGTGGGCCCCGTCAATCGCTTGTTGGCGGCGGCCATCGGCATCATGAATGACGCATTGTCGTGGATTGGGCCCGAATACACGTTGCAAATTGAACTCCCGCTTTGGCTTTATTCACCTGATGCGGCACGACCCGCTTTGGTGTTGATGAACCTGTGGCGCGCGGGCGGACCGATGCTGATCTTTCTTGCAGCACTACTGCGCACGAACCCGACCATTGAAGAAGCTGCGATGCTCGACGGCGCGGGGCGCGGGCGTCGATTTTTCTCGATCACGATGCCGCAGTTGCTGCCCGCCCTCGTGTTTAACGTGCTGACGGTTTTTGTGGCGTCGATGCAGCATTTTGAAGCGCCATACCTGTTGAGCAATTGGAGCCAAAACGGTGCCCTGCAATTTGCGACGCTGGAGATCTATCAGACTGCCTTCGAGCGGCAGCGCTTTAGTTATGCGCTTGCACAAAGTATCGGTTTAATGGTGTTGCTCACGATTTTTTGTGTCGGTGCGCTCTTCGCCGCGCGCCGATTCGTGCGTTACGACTTCTCCACGGAGCTGTCTGGATGATCGAACGCGCGACTGTCATCACGCGCATCAGTCGCTGGCTGATCGCACTGGTGTTCTTGATGCCGGTGGCGTGGGCGCTTTGGGCGTCGCTGCAACCCGTCGAACGCCTGTTTGTCGGCGCGATCTTCGATGAAGCGAATTCGGACGCCATGTGGCAGTGGGGTAACTATCGCGAAGCCGTTACACGTTTGCCTGTGCTGCGGTTTCTGATGAACTCGTTGTTTATCACGCTCACTGCAACGCTCGGAACAGTACTTAGTTGCGCAATGGCCGGCTTTGCGTTTGCGCGCTTGCGTTGGTGGGGGCGACCAATCTGTTCTAGTTTGGTACTGCTGAGCATTTCCGCCCCGGTGAATCTTTTAATCCTGCCGCGCTTTTTGGTATTCGATGCGCTCGAGTGGCTGAATACCTATAAGCCGTTGATTGTGCCTCATTGGTTGGCGGTATCCGGGTTCTCCGTCTTTCTGTTTCGACAGTCGTTTAAATCGGTGCCGCGCGCCTTTGAAGACGCGGCCCGCCTTGAAGGTGCAACCCATTGGCAACTATTCTGGAACGTGATGCTGCCGATGGTTCGGCCCGCCGTTGGGGCAGTCGCCGCGCTGAGCGCCGTCGTGCACTGGCACGCGTTTTTTGGCCCACTTTTGTATCTGTCGGATTACCAAACGTATCCCATCAGCGTCGGCCTACGCATGTATTACAAAATGCAAGGCGCGTGGCCCAACCTGCTGATGGCTGTGGCGGTGCTGTCGATGATTCCGCCGCTAATCGTCGTGCTGCTGGCGCAACGGCACCTGATGCGCTCGGTGGAAGACCCGACCGGCACATAGACGTGTAATCGCCAACTGACTTCGCTTGGTGAAGGTAGACCGTTACGACCGCGAGCGGAAACAATCGCGACAGTAAACCGGCCGGCCTTCGATCGGCTTGAACGGCACAGTGGTGGATTGACCGCAGGCCGAACAGACGGCATCGTGAAACTCGCGTGGCGGTCGATCGCCAAAATCGCGATTGCCGCGAAAACCACCGCCACCGCCGGAGCGCTGCGGGCGGCCCCCACCGCCGCCGCCACCACCCTGAGGCGAGTTGGCTTTGCGCTTCTCGCGACAGTCGCGACAACGTTTGGGATCGTGCTCGAAGCCGCGCGAGGCGTAGCGTTCCTGATCTTCAGCGGAATGAACAAATTCCTGCTCGCAATCGCTGCAAACGATCATTTTGTCTTCGTACATGGGGGCGAACCTCCGGTTGGGGGGCGGGAAGCTTGCGATAACGCCCAAGCCCACACACACAGGGCGTGCCGGACCAAGAAACGCTGTCACAAGGAAGGGGCGAATTTTTTTGACTGTTTGGGTGGGTTCGCGGCGGAGAGTCGCTAATTCCCTGAAGTCAGATAAGAATCCCTTCTGGGCCAATCTGGGTGCGAGGATAGCGGCCCATCGCCGCAGCCTGCCCTTAAAATATGCGTTGCGAGCTTCGACGCGTCAAATAAATTCCGGCAGCGTTTTTTTCGGTCATTCGCGCAGGCAGAAAACTGAATCACCATGGAATTCTCGGTTCGACCCAATCCCAACGTGCCTTACGACATCGCCCATCGCGATGATGACTTTCTCGTGGTTGAAAAACCGGCAAGGGTTGTGACGCAACCGGGCATAAAACACGAGCACGACAGCCTGCTCAATGGACTGTTCTGCGAATACGGTAAGTTGCTACAAAATATGGGAAGCGAGCGCGGCTGGGGCTTGCTGCATCGGCTGGATAAGGACACCTCCGGATTGGTCATCGTCGCACTACGCCCGCAAGCATATGACGCCCTGCGTGCCCAATTTGTCGAGCGCAAGATTCGCAAGACCTATTGGGCCATCGTTGATGGTCTGCCCAAGCCAGCTCAGGCCGTGATCCAGAAACCCATCGCCGAAGTTGTCGGTCGCCGCAAACGCGCCGTGATTCGCCACGATGGCAAGCCCAGCATTACCGCTTACAAAGTGCTGCAGTCGGCGAATGGCGTTTCGCTGATCGAAGCGCGGCCCAAAACCGGCCGTCTGCATCAGATTCGCATTCACATGAGCGAAGTCGGCAACACGGTCTTGGGAGAAACCATCTATCTTGGCAAGGCGCGTCCCCCGAATGTGGTACGGCTCTGCCTGCACGCGGCGGAGTTAAAGTTTTCGCATCCGGTAAGCGGCCAAGGTCTGACCGTGCGCGCACCATGGCCGAAGGATTTGCGCAAGACGCTGACGCGGTTTGGGTTGGATGAACCGAAATTCGGGTAGCGGTGTGCGAAATGACTAAGTCCTTCTGAAAAATGTATCGTTGTGGCACCGCCGTCTCGGCGGTGAAAGCAGGCGAGACGCCTGTGCCACAGTCAATGATTCTTTTTGCCTTTCCACTTAGTACGCACCGCGGGTGGACAGCACTGCCGGTATAGTGCGCAGCAGAATCTCGAAATCCAACCGTAGTGATTGATGGCGGATATACCAGATATCGAGCGCGAGCCATTCTTCGTAGGGAATTTCCGTCCGTCCACTGACCTGCCATAAACACGTTAGGCCCGGCTTTACCGACATTCGTAAACGTTGCTGTAACGTGTCGGTCTTTGCTTCGTTCAACGGAAGTGGTCGCGGCCCGACGAGGGCCATTTCTCCGCGTAAGACGTTGATTAACTGCGGCAGTTCGTCGATGCTGAGCTTACGGAGAATTCGGCCCACCCGCGTCACGCGCGGATCGTTGCGCATCTTGAAGCACGGCCCGTCCTTATGCTCGTTGCGCGCTAAGTAGAGGCCCTTATCATCGTCGGCACCGTTATACATGGTGCGCAGTTTGTACATCTCGAACGGGTCACCAGCGAAGCCGGCCCGTTGTTGTTTGAACAATACCGGCCCGCGCGATGTAAGTTTGATCACCAACGCCGACAGCAACAACAGTGGCGACGTTAACAACAAAACCGTGACAGCCACCGTGACGTCGATCACCCGTGTCATCACCATGTACGAACGGCGCTGCTTAAAATGATCGCGTGCGCGCGGTTGCGCGACCTTGATTGGTACTTGCTGCGGCGCGCTAATCGATGTTGGTAGAATGGAGGTGAGCTGCGTCATGCGTCACCCCCTAGTGAGTTGGTCGAGTCGTCTTTGGTAGCGTGCACTTGGCGGCGGCGTTCCCAACCCCATTTGGCGGCGCGCCCCACGAAGAGCGGGTTCCCGAGCAAATAGCGCTTCCACTTACCCGCCGGGTCTTCCCAAAGGCGGTACAACCATTCGCCGCCGTGATCGCACAACCACGACGGGCCACGTTGTTCCTGACCCGCGTAATAATCGAAGAGGGCGCCGACGCACCACAAGATGGGTGCGTGAATTTGGTCGCCATGCTGTTGCACCCAACGTTCCTGCCGTGGTGTTGACAGGCCCACCAGCACCACATCCGGCGCGGCTTCGTTAATCAGCTCAATAACACGCGCATTGCTAGCATCGTCGAAGAAGCCGTGATGCGTGCCGGCGATACGAACGCGTTCATCAACCGCCTGCATGCTGATCGCCGCAGTAGCCGCAATGCCGGACTCGCCACCGAGTAGAAACAACTTTAGATCCGCAGCGGCGGCTTTTTCGATGAATGTATTGAAGAAAGCGGCGGCCGTCATGCGTTCGGGTAAGGCATGCTCACCCAACTGACTGGCCCAAACGATCGCCGCGCCGTCGGCATAGAGAATATCCATCGCGGCCAGATCGGCATTCAGTTGCGCATCGTCTTGGGCCATATTCGTGGTATGCGCATTGCAATAACCGATGCGCGTGCGGCGACCAGCGCGCGCGCGACGAACCACCAGCTCGATCAGTTCATCGACGAGCAAGCTGCGCACCGGCAATCCCATCACCTCGACAATGGGTGGCAGTTTATGTTCCGACAATAGCGCCGGCATGCACCGCCCTCCTGTTGGCTAAGAGATCGTCGTAAAGCGACTCGTACCGCATCGCTACATCGCGCACGTGAAAGCGGCGCAACAATGTACTGCGTCCTGCCTTACCTAACCGAAACGCCAGCTCGCGATCCGTCGCCACGCGCTCCAAAGCTGTTGCCAACCCGTCGACATCGCGAATGTCGGTCAGCATCGCATTGGTCTGTTGTTCCAACGCATCCGTCATACCGCCGGCGCGCGTCGCCACGATCGCCTTACTGGCAGACATGGCTTCTAGCATCACGTTTGGAAAACCTTCCGATTCCGACGGAATGCAACATACATCGGCGGCGGCTAGTGCGGGCCATACGTCTTCCGTAAAGCCGCAGAAATAAACCTTGCCGGCAATGCCCAACTCGTAAGCGCGCTCTTCTAATTCGGCACGTAACGGGCCGTCGCCGACCAGCGCCAATCGATAATCGACTCCGCGTCGATCGAGTTGCGCCGCCGCTTCGAGCAGCGTGTTGACGCCTTTTTCATAACTCAAGCGTGCGACCGTCACGATCAGCGGGACTTCCGGATGCGCATTACAACGCGCGCGAAACTGTGCCGCCTCTTCGTCGTAGTTGTGAGGCGAGACTGGCTCGATACCCGTATGAATGACGTGTACGCGCTCGTTAGGCATGCCGAGCCGCTCTATACAATCCGATTTCACCGCGTTGCTAACAGCAATGACTTGTGTCGGTAGCCGCGCGCAACAGGCATCGAGCGACGGATCGAGCAAGCGCTTTTTGGCGCGCCGAAACGCGCCAATGGCATATGCGTTACTGACGACGGCATCGATTTTCATTAATCGCGCGGCCAAGCCACCCAAGAGATCTGCGCGAAGCAAATGCGTATGCACGATCGACGGTTGCCATTTATTGATGAGAGCGGCGGCACGCGTAATGCCACGCGGATCAATCGTCACCGGCACATTGAGATTAAAGGTGCGCACACCGATGCGCTCGAAGCGCTCGCGCATGGGGCCACCTTCGTAAAAGCAGGCAATCGCCGTTTCAAAACGGGCGCGATCCTGTCGGCGTAGCAGTTGCAATAGCCATTTGGTGTCGGTCTTAACGGCGAAGGTCGAGACCAAATGCAACACGCGAATCGGTCGCGCGCCGCCGGCATCGGAGTTGTGAGCGATGACTGGCATGACTTCCTTCCTCATCCGCCTCGGCATGGGTCGTGCCAAGTCGGCCCCCTACTAATTCACGCGTGCTTCCCACCACGCGCAAGTTGGCTTCTCAGCGCGCGACGCTCGGGTCGAACGCGACTGATAACCGCGCGGGCGGCATTGGCGCCCACGTTAAGCGTACAATTCAGCGGACCGTGCGGCTGTCGGCCGTGCGGATGCTGTCGAGCCTGTGCTGCCAATGGCGACCGATATCGGTCGCGAGTTGACGGCTCGTACTCGTGCACGTTCGATCGGCTTCGGCGTGTAGCAGCGTCGCAAAGCGACTTGCCACGGCATCTAGTGCGAAACCTTCACGCACGCGCGTCTTCGCATTGGCAACGATGCTTTGCCGTAGCGCAACATCCGCCGCCAATACCCGAACAGCATCGGCTAATGACGTGGGGTTCGCTGGTTTAATTGCGAGCCCGGTTTGTCGGTGGGAAAGAAACTCGGTCATACTGCCGACGGCCGGGCCGATAAACGGGCAACCTGCCGCTGCCGCCTCCAACATAACCACGCTAAAGCACTCAATATCGCTACATAAACAGCACGCATCGAGACCGGAAAGTAGCTGCGGGATATCGCTTCTCGGGCCCAGCATGGTAAGCGTGCGCGCGGGCAGCCCAGCCGCTTCGACGGCTCGGCGAACCTCTGCTTCAGATGGCCCAGCACCAACGATGAAAAACCGATAACGGTCATCTTCGTCGGCGAGTTGTCGCGCCGCGCTGATAAACACATCGTGCCGCTTTTCCGGACGCAGATTGGCGACCAGCCCGACGGCAAAGTCGCCATCTTCCAACCCCAATTCCGCGCGTACACTTTCACGCGGTGGAAGGTTTTCAAAACGCATTAGGTCGATGCCGTTATGTACTACCGAGACCTTAGCTGCCGGTGCGTTTTCAACCTTGATCCAGGCGTGCCGATGCGCCGCGCCCAGCGCGATCACCCGATCCACCCAATGCAACAACACGCGGTTCGGTCGCTCGAGATGCCGTTGGTCGTCGGTCGGATGCCAATGAGACCAGACCACGACGGGGCGGCGCGCGAGGCGTGCTGCCAGCGTGGTCCAAAACATGCGGTCGCCACCGCTGTGCGCGACGACGCAGACGTCGATCTGTTGTTGACGAATCAGCCGCGCCAAGCGCCATGCCGCCGCGAAATCGTATTTGAATTTGAGTAGATGCTCGTGAACGGGGATGCCATTCGCGCGCGCTTGATCGGCTAATGGACCGGCATCTTGTAAGCAGGCGATCCTCGGGGTTATTCGGTTTGCCGGGAGAAGCGTGGTGAGGTCAATCAACATCCGTTCGGCACCACCCGGTTCGAGGCGGTTGGTGACGAAGAGGGCGCGCGTTAACCCCGGCGCGTGAGAGTCCCCCAGCCCCAGAGGGGCAGGGGCACCCGCGGAAGGGGCAACCGGTGTATTGGTGCCCGTCGCGTTGTCTTGCTGGGTGCCCCGCCCCCTCTGGGGCTGGGGGACATTCGCAGCGCGCGAGGACTTAAGTTGTGCGCGTACATCGGAATTCAACCACGCCAGCGCGCCAGACGTCATCCCGCGCAATTCCGCGAATCGTTCGGATCGCTGATCGCGTAACATGCCGAGCAACAAGCGTGTGGCCAAGACCATCAATGAGTAATACGGCTCGGCGCGTCGCCAACCGCGCAGGTTGCAGGTCTTGTTGAGGATGTACAGGTAGTTGAAGCTCGTCATGTAGCCGAGGCGGCGCGAGTTCGCGCGACCGCTGGTTTCACGACGATGGGTGATCTCGGCGCGCCGCGCTTCGAGCAACCACGTATGGGGCGCAAGGCGGTATCCGAACTCGCGATCTTCGCCCAGAGCGTATTCGGATAGCGACTCATCAAATCGATGCGCTAACACGAGATCACGGCGATACGCCATCGCCGCGCCGGACATCCAACGAGCCCGCACGGCGACGTCTGTATCTTGTAATACCGCAGGCTTTGGCGCATTGGGCTGGGTCGTCGGTTGCAACTGCCACCAGCGCGCCCACTTGCACCATTGCGCATAGCGCCGACCGCCGGGGGTATCGAGCTTGGGTTCCAAGACGTTTGCCGTCACGCCGCCGACGCTCGGATCGACAAACAGTCGCACGATTTCGGCAAGCGCGTGCTCGCTAAAGGTCACATCGTCGTCGAGGTAGAGAATGACGTCGCTTTCGGCGGTGTCAGCAGCCCAATTGCGCGAACGCGTCAGCCCCGGCAGGTCCTTCTTCTCGTATTTCCAAACGATGCCGCGATCTTGGCAGCCAAAGGCGATGTCTTCCCAGACCTCATCCGGCATGGTGCCGTCGTCGATGACGATCAATTCTTGTGGAAGGTGCGACTGTTCCCAGACTGACTCAATCGTATTGCACAACGACGCGATGCGATCCTTGGTGCAGATGGCGACTGCCAAGCTGGGCGTAGCGGTCGGTAACGAACTGGCGGGGCGATCATCCATGAGCGCGGGGTCTTAACTCCTGCGTTGCAAAAACGGCAACTGACGTGGAATCGCATGAATATACCGCAAAACCTGTTGACGTTCCGCGCGATTGAGAACCCATTCCGTTGTGAAAAGTAAAAATAAGAAGACGATTAGCCCGATCGGCAACAGCACCTTCCCTCCCGCCACCAGGAGCGACGCGAGCAGCACCACAACCGTCCCTTGATCGATGTGCACGCCTTCGCGCCGCACCAACAATACGCAAAACATCACGGCACAGCCCATACCCACGGCACCGGCCCACGCCGCCGCTCCTTGCCCGTCGTCACCGATAATGCCGGCGGCAAAAACGAACGACAACGCGCGATCCAGACCGGAATAGATCGAACTCTCGCGCAGGCGGGCATAAGCTGGGTCGAGCCACCAACCGGCGAGTAGGAGATTTACAACAAACCCCGTAAGCCACGGCCAGAGCATCAACCGCGTGCGCTCGCGCAGATGAAAGTGCGCCGGGATAAACGCCAGAAATGCAGTGAAGATAAAGAACAACAAATGCAACGGTAAGTATGCAGCGCCGGCTGTGTATTGCGCTCCGAAGGGCAACATGACCCAGTCACGCGCGAACGACAAAGATGCGCACAATAGGATCAGTCCGGAACCCACCACGCGCAAGGCGAGCGAAAGTTGGCGTTCAGCATGCTCGCGGCCGTGCGCTTCCCAAGTGCGTGTGACCGTCGCCATGACCAATGTCGATAAAGCGATTGCACCGACCAGAATGAGATTTCCGATTTGCCGCGCCGCGCCGAACACAGCGACCGCCTGTTGACCTTCCATCTTGTTCAGGTGCCACGAGGGAAACCAGAGTAGCACTTGCCATGTTACGCCCGCGAGCATGGTCCAGATGCTATAGCTCAGTAGCTTGCGCTCGAGATCGTTCGTTTCATTGTTACCATCCTGGCTTGGTAACTCACGGACGACGGAGACCAGCCGCAGGCCGAACCACGCGTTGGGTAACGCCAACGACGCGGCATACAGTGCCGCCAGCGTAAAGGCACTCAACTGCCCGGTTAGATAAACGATCAGGCAGCCTGCAAAAAACAAGATGCTGTGCGATAACTCCAGCCAGGCCAGCGCCGCGAACATGCGCAGGCCCTTTAGCAACGCCATCACGAAAAAGAACAGCACCAACATCGCCACGATGATGCCTGTGAGGCGCGCAATGGCCGGCAATTCAGCCGCAAACGACGCGTCACCACCGATTTGCAAGAAGAGAAACTCCCCCAGCAACGGTGCAAACCATACGAACGCCGCGACTGTCACGATCGTGATACCGGCGAGCAGTTGCATCGACCGCCGCGCAAAACGCGTTAATGAACCCAAGTGTTCGTACTGCGGTACGTATCGTGCGATGGCTTCGTTGAGCCCGAGGCTGCACAACGGCGTAAGCACATTTGAGACGAGTAGAATCGTGTAAAGCAAGCCGAACTGCTGCTGCACCATGATGCGCGTGAGCAGAATGATGCGGGCGAAGTTCAACACGCGCACCACGCCTTGGGCGATCAGATAACTACCGGTCGATTGCGTCAGGCTGCGGCTTTGAAAGAGCTTTTTGCGCGCAGGTGGATCGGCCTGCGCGTAGCTAAGCGTGGGTGGTGCGTCGTCGAGCTGAGGGTCGTCGGCGGGCATGACGGTCGGCATTCTAACCGCCGTACGTATCGAAGTTGTTGTCGGTTTGGGGCTTGTCGCTGGGCCAGGAATAGGAATCTTCGTCAGTCGCAGGCAACGGCGCGGCGTTGGCGTCGATGGTCGCGAAACCGCGGCGCGCATGCAGCAGGCCGGGCCCGAGCATCATATCGAGCGCCACGGGAATAGCGCTGAGGCCGAAAAACAAACAGTTGGCAAAGGGGTTGTCGCTGGTTTCGCGGAAGGTGCCGTCCACGACGTATGCCGCGAAGAGAATCCAATACAACACCAGCAAATCGCGGTTGATAAACCCGCGACCGCCGGGCGGCAATTTTTTAAAGAGGCGAATGCTGTAGCGTAGCAAGGCGATCATCAATGCGAGATAGAGCGCTAGCCCGACGACGCCCGTTTCGGACACGATACTGAGCAGGTTGTTGTGTTCGAGGGCTGTGGTGCCAAACGCGAAGTAGGGGCTGGATGGATCGCGCGCCACGCCGGGGGCAAAGTCGCGAAAATGACCAAAGCCGACGCCGAAGAGTGGATGATCCTGCACCAGTTCCCAACTCATACGGGCCAGACCGATACGCAGCGTGATCGGCTCGATATCCGTCAAACCGCCCTTCGCTCGGTCATCGCCGAGGAAGTTGTTCATGTTGATGACAGCGATAAGCAGGACCGCGGCGGTCAAACCCGAAATGAGCACCACGCGGCTCATGCGTTGACGTGAGTACGCCACCCAAACGAGCAGGCAAACGGCGAAGGAGAGCCAGACCGAGCGCGTACGTGTCCAGAAAAGGACCGGCAGCATGAGCGTGTTGAGCGCGAGCAACGGCCAACGCATCCATACGGTGTTACGCGCCAGTACCAAGTTACTGAAGAAGCAAAAAATTAGCGCCAAGCCCAAGGCCGGCGATGATACGAAGGGTCCGCGCACGCGTGTCCAGTGAATACCGACCGACGGGTCGCTGATGAAACGCGGCCAGGTTAGCGCTGTTAAGCCGAACTGTTCGCACCAGCCGGTGAAGACCAGGTAAATCGCAATCGCGGCAAAGAATATCGAGACTCGCCGAAAATCCGCTTCGTGGCGGAAGGCGTGTAAGACAATCACGAAGGAGGCCAAGGGAAATAGATAACCACCGATCAGACGATAGTGCACCGTGATCACCGAGCGCGTTTCAAAGCCAGAGAGAAACGCCGACAGCGTGAAGTAAGTCACCAATAGACAGAAGGGTATCAGGATCGACTTGGGCCAGCGCAGTCGAAAACGATCGAACGCCATCATAGCGACAAACAACGCGCCCAGCGCGGCCAAGCCCAAACGCGAAATACTGACGGCAAAGAACCCCGGCACTTGGGCGCGCCAGAATTCTTCATGGAAGATCATCAACGTGATCAGCCAAACGCCGCAGGCGACGAGTAAGTCACCGCTATAGGCGTACCAAATGAAGGACACGATCAGCGCGATGCCGATCCAACCGGCGAGCAGAATCTCGCCCGATTGCCCCATCATCTGCGCGAAGGCAAATAACCCGCCGATCAGCATGACGACCAGCAACGTGATGAGCCATGCGGATTGTCGCGGGTTCTGGATGATCATTTTAATACTTAAGATTGGGGCGAGCGTGAAATTCACTTAGCCCCCGGCCAATGGCCGTGGGCTAATCCACGAACACGTAAACAGCTAACCTTTCGCCAACGGCTAGGGCGTCGCCGAATCGCTTACGTCATGTTGTACAGCAGCGCCGGAATCGGATCGGTACGTCGATTCATCACCAAACCCAAGCAGCGTGCGCCGCTGATCTGCAGTCGCTTCTTCGTGTCGGCAATCGTTTCGCGCGGCGTTGAGCCGGCAGCCGTTACCAACAACACGCCGTCGGTATGTGCACCCACGATCTGAGCATCCGCATGCCGATTGGCGTTGGCGACGTCGATGATCGTATGATCGAAGCGATTGCGCAATTGACCGATGAGTGACTTGAGTTGACGGCTCTTAAGCAAACTCATCGCGTGCTTGGGCGCGGCACCGGCGGTTAACACATGCAACGTCGCGCCGTGTGGCAGCGGAATCGTCTGCATAGCATCCTTAACGGTGCATTCACCGGCAATGACTTCCGAAAGGCCGGGGCGTTCTTTGAGGTTCAACGCTTCCGCGATCTGCGGTCGGCGCAGGTTTACATCGACCAATGCGATTTCCAATTCGGGATTGGCATCGGCACCGAGCAGTGCCAACGATGCGGCAATCTGCGAGGCACCATCGCCCTGCTTCACCGCCGTCACGGCTACCACCTTGGGCGGCGTGCGATCGCCGGAGAAGAAGACATTGGTCCACAATTGCGACAATTCGCCTTCGGCGGCGCTGCGCAGACGATATTGCGTCGGTTTTGCACCTTTGACCTTTGGCTGGGTCGTAGGTTCTGCGCTAGTTGTAACGTCAAGCGACGTAGCGGTTTCGTCGGAAATCGCAGTCGTTGGAGGCGCTTCGTCTTGCGCCGTGTCGGTAACAAGATCGAGCACCGGCGACGAATCAGGTTCGGTATACGGGCTGACTGTCGGCGCGCCGGTCGATGACTGACTATCAGGCTTTGGCGCCGATTCATCCTCTTCGCGCGCCGCTTCTTCGAGATTGCGCACCTGTTCGAAGGTTTCGTCGAGTTCGCGCGTGTCTTCCATCCAGCCGAACTCGGCAGGCTCGCCGACGGCCCCACCGCCACCGGCGGGCAGCGATGCACTTACATCGTTCGGATCGTTGGGCGGCGGCCAAACGTGACTGGGCTCGGCCGGACCGAACGTCTCTTCGTCCTGTTCGTGCATGTCGGGGCGTGTTTCGTTGTGTGGATCGGACACGGTGTCACTCCAATATCAACTTACCTAATGGTCTGTTGTTCTCATCTGCTTATCGGTCAGTCGGCCGCGCCAGTCGCGTTAGGCTTTGCAAATCGCTCATCGCGACATGCAATTAGCGGCGTTAGCCGGCGATCTACACCGGCACCAGCAAGCCGCGACCATGTTTCTTGACCGAACCCAACACGGGCAAACCCAAGTAACGTTCGGCTTCCACGCTCGATCGCAACGTGTGATCGAAGTGATCGAGGAAGAACGCCAGCGCCACAGCAATCAACGATGACGCCAAGAAGGCGGCCAGCGTGTAAAGCAATGGCTTCGGTGAAACGGGTCGCGCCGGATCGGGCGTGGACGCGGCGCTGAGCTTGCTGATCGAAACGGCGTGCTGAGCGCGATACTGATTGGCTCGCGCTTCCTGCTGTTCGCGTTCGAGCTTGGCCAAGTGTTCCTGGGCCGTATCGAATTCTTTCTTGAGCTGGGCATATTGCGCCAACTTCCGATGGATTTCGTCTTGCTGTTGCGATGTCGCCGCGATCAGTTCGCGATTAGCCTGAATTTGTTTATCCAGGGCGGCTACCGTCGCGCCGAGGCTGGACGCTTGGGCCACCACACCGCGAAGTAGGTCGCGCGTACTCTCCAAAATTTCATCAGCGACGTATTTCACATCGCGGCTGGTTTCGTGAAACTGGGAATCGAGCTTGGCCTTCCGCGCCCGTAATTTCGCGAGATGCTTGGTGCCTTCGACAATCGCGGTGTTCGCTTCGATAAACTCCGCCGGCACGCCCGCCAGGATCGCTTCCATCTCGGGCAGGCCGAGTTGCTCGACACCGCCCGGATCGAATGCCTGCACCGGTAGCACATCCATTAAGACTTCGTGCACCGACTTATCGCGCGCCCACTTCAGACGCAGTTCGGCATCGTTGTCGCGAATCTTGCTGAGCCAGCGCTGCACGCCGTGCTCGCTGCCGCTTTTCAATAGTTGCTCGAGAACACCGATTTCACCGGCATTGGCCCGTACGAATTCTGAGTAACCGCCGCGCGCTTCTTCCACGCTGCGCTTGTAGTCGTTAATCACGCTCTTAAGCACTTCCACCGCCGGTCCGGCCAAATCCTGCTGCAGTTCGCTAAAGCGCTGCACGTACATGTCGGCCACCAGATCGGCAGCAAAGCGCGCCACCTGACCGGCCTTGCCGGGGCGGTCGACCTGCAACGTAAACGTCTCGGTCATGGCGACCTGTTCGCCGCCGGGTGTTTCGAGTTCGACCGATTCACGGAATTCGCGGAAGTCCGTCTGACGTTGCGTCAGCAATTGCTCGACTTGTTCGGCGACGGGGCCTTCGTTGAGGAACGCTTCGATATCGTGATCGACCCCCGACCCGGAAGCGCGACCGCGCCGTTCGGCGTCTTGCTGTTTGCGTAAGCGATACCACTGATCGCGGAGTGCGTCGTTTTCGCTGATGACCATCGCGCGGGCCAACACCAAGTCGGACATGACGATCTGCTGTTGTGCCTTCACGAAGACTTCCAACGAGCGCTCGCCCTCTTCGGTGATGAGTGGGTTTCGGTCTTCGGGGCGTTTGAAGATCAGCGACAGCTCGCTGCGGTATGTCTTCTTCGCCACGAATTGACAGAACGCCCAGGTTCCGACCGTCGCCGAAGCCACGATCACGAACATCAACACCCAATGTTGGAAGAGGATGCGGGCAATTTCTCGTAATGATCGTCCCTGATACGCGTCGTTCATCGCTGGTCACCCAATCCGTGGGAAATTTGTCGTTTACTTTCTCGTTGCTGACGGCGCTCATTAATCGAGCCGTCTTCGTCGCCTCAATTAGCCCCCGGCCATTGGCCGGGGGTTAATTGGTATGGCCCCGTTCGCCATTCACCCGTACCTTACGGGCCAAAGTTCGTATTGATCTGCGGCGCGCCGACGCTGTCGGTTTTGATCGTCTGCGGTGCATTGCGGATGTCGTATCCGAAGTTCACACCCACGAATCCGCTGTACGGGAAGACAGCGCGAATACCGCGGGTAAACACCTGATCGATCCAGTCGTTCGACTGAGCCAACCATGTCGGCGGCACGTAGATCAAATCGCCGTCGGCCAAATACGGGTCGTAGCGATAGATGCTGCCATCGGCTTCGCGACCTTCCGGCCCTGCCTTACGCGGTTCGAGGAACTGATTCATGTCGAACACGATCGCTTCGGGAATCGGCACGTGCTTGCGTCGCACCAACAGAATCTTCGACTTCTCGGCACGAGCATTCACACCACCCATCGTCGCCAATGCTTGCATCAACGTGATCGGGGCGTCTGCATTCAACATACCGTTGGTCAACACCTCGCCATGCACATAGATGCGGCGCGGAGCGAACTTGAGTGTTTGCACTGTTACTTCGACTTCTTGCAGATCTTCTTCAACATAGCGCGTGTCGAGCATGCGCTTGGCTTGATTAACCGTCAGACCCGAAACGTGCGCTTCGCCGATGTACGGCAAGTCGATGGTGCCGTCGGGCTTGATCGGTACCAGGCGCGACTGTCCGCGAGGGGCAGTGGTAATCGCGCGTTTGAGTTCTTCGATCTTGACGTTGGCCGCTTCTACGACGACCGTAAGCTCGGGCTCTTTGATATGCTCGGCGTAGCGGCGCAGCAGTTCCTGCTCGACTTCTTCCGCCGTTTTGCCGGCTACGCGAATGCGACCGACAAGCAAACAGCGAATATTGCCATCTCCGCTGACGGCCAATTCCTGATTGAATTGCTCTTGGTAAGGGAAGGCGACTTTGATCTTGTCCTCAATCTTGAGAACGTAATCCTTGTCGGTCACCTCGTTCTTGACCTGATAGATGATTTCGACCACATCGCCCGGCGTAAGCCGATACGGCGGTCGATTGACCGTTTGCTCGGGCAGCGACTGCCGCGGGTCAGTCGGTTGATACAGTGCCGACGGGCGCGGTTCGGCGGCGTCGGGGATCTCGTGATCACCGCGACCGCAGCCACCGGCCAGACTTAAAAGCCCGACCGCTAAACACCCTGTCAATCCGATTTGCCGTGTGCCGAATCCGTTCAGCATTGCATACATCCTTGGGATGAAAAGTCGTTCCTATTTCGGTACCACAAACGCATCCGCGACCACGCGCCGGACCGTTGCCAGCATGCGTTCGGCGGTGTCGTATTGCGGGTACTTACCGACGTACACGTTGTACAAGCGCTCGCCCTGACGGGTGGTGCGTTCCACGCGACTGGGTAGGGCGCTTCGTTTGAGTCGTTGATTGAGTTCTGAGGCCGAGCCGCTATCGCGAAAGGCGCCCGCTTGAATCGAATATGCGTTATGCGGCCATTCGTAGAAGCGTTTGGCATGGGCGGCCACTTCGCTGGTCGGGTAGCGTTGATAGACCGATGCGAATTGGAGCCGTGCATCCTGCCAGCGACCCGACCTTTGCAGGCAGAGGCCGTAGCGATAATGCAACAGATCGGCCGGCGGCTTCTCGGGCAGCGTCTTGAGCGCCGCGTCGTAATGCTCGATGGCTTCGTTGGTTTTGCCTGCTTCGTAAAGCAGCGTGGCCAGCGTGGCATGGGCATTGGCGCGCAAGTCGCGATCCGACGCAAGCTTTACACATTGCCGCGCGTCGTTCTCGGCCAAATGCTTCTTTGACATCTGCACACGACACAGCGCCCGCAGGCAATAGGCCTCTGCAGATGCGTTATCGTTTGGGTAGCGGCGCAGAAACTTGTCCAGCTTTTCGTGCGCGGCGTCGTAGTTCTGATTGCGATAGTCGGTTTCGGCTTTCATCACTTGGCGCAGTTCCAACTGATTTGGGCCGCAGCCGACGGCGACAGCGATGATTGCGATCATCGGCCAACAGCGGCGCGCGATCGTCAGCATGGGGCGTATTCGAAGATGTGCAGGACTCGTTGCGTTCGTCATACTCATTGGCTCCGCGGGTTTCGTTCGCTGGGCCCCTTTCAACTGCGATCCGAGACGAGACGGCAATCCGCAAAGTCCCGGAATCACGTAGGGCTTATCGGAGTGGTAAGGGGCCGGTTTAAGTCAAAAAACAAACGATATTTTGTGACCTGACGCGCAAAATTTGCGCCGGGTGGTCCGATTCAAATTTTACTACGAATCGACAAGCCTGTGAGTTTCTTCCGGCCCTAGCCAATCACGCCACATCGCATGACGAACTTCGAATCGCGCAGAATTGGCCGAAGTGACACCAACGCCCTATGAAATGACGCCATTTCAGTATTGGCAGTCGGCTGCGCCAGGCGTTTTCTTTTTTGACAGCCCCCTGCCCCATTTTATAATCCGAGGCGATTCAACTGGTCGGCTGTAGGTCGCGATGGATCGCCGTCACGCCGACTTCAGCTTGTGAAATCTAACGCAGTGCTACGCTGATTGGGTCGGTCGTTCGTTTTGCGCGAACCACCGTCGCCCGATCCGATACTGCACTCGTCTACCCCAAACGGCGCGGGCTTATGATGCAGCGGACACAACGGATTGCCGCCTTTCTCGCCGGCGGCTGGCTAGCCTTTGGTTCGCTCGCCGCCCTTCACGCACAACCCGGAACCGCAAACAACATCGAATCGGTGCAGCCCCTGTTGCCGCCCGGTATTTCCGATTTTGATTTGGAGTTGTTCGGTAAGTTCGCCTACCTCTGGCGCAACGCGCGTAATGAGCAGGTCGTGCAGGTAATCGGCAACTTCTCAGGCCGAATGGGAGAATACCGCCTGACGGGGCGCGATGCCGTTATTTGGTTCCGCACGGTTGATTACAAAGGCGAAAAGTATCTCGACGCCGACATCTTCCTGTGGCAAAACGCGGAAATTCTACAGCCCGGCGGCACGGTCGAAACGGGCCCGGCACTCGTCGTCACGTTGCGGACCTTTGGCAAACCCGTATTAAACATCGATAGCCATTCGCGCGAATCATCCGCTGATACCGAGTTGTATGCGGAGGCCTTGCGGGCCCGCGGCGCGTTGGAGGTTCAGCCTGCCCCGGCCGCGACAGTCGCCAAAGACCCGGTGCAACTTAATCCGTCCGTCGACGAACTGCTTGCCACGCGCCCAAAGTTGCCGGTGCGTATTTCCTATCAGGCCGACAACACCTACAACGAGCCTTATGGTGATTCGTCGGTGCTGTTGATGATCGGCAATGTGTTCATCGCGCGCGGCAGCCCAGCCCAAAGCGGCGAGTTTATCGAGTTGCAAGCCGATGGTGCCGTCGTCTTTCTGCATGCCGGTGCGATCAGCAGCCAACTACCCGGCCTTGTCAATGAGTCACCCGCCGAACCCTCGCAACCGCGTTCGGGCAGCATCGACATCGATGAACCGATTGAGGCGGTCGCGCCAGCCGACGAACCCAAACTGGTCGAAAAGGAACGAGAAGATCAGGTGGCTGGCTCCTACATTTCGGCTGTATATCTTGAGGGCGATGTCGTTTTGCGGCGCGGCGAACGCATGATTCGCGCCCCGCGCATGTACTACGATTTTGATAACGACAAGGCGCTGATTCTCGATGCCGTTACGCGTGCCGTCGAACCGCGCCGCCAGTTACCGGTATACGTACGCGCCAAAGAGATTCGCCAGATCGATCCGCGCACGTACACCGCGAGCCAAGCGACCGTTAGCACCAGCGAATTCCACACGCCGCATTTGGCCATCGCGGCTGAGGAATTGACGTTTCAGGATCGCACGCCGCGCAACGAGTCGGGCGATATCATCGGCGTGCAGGCTGGTACGTACGAAGCGAAAGAAACGCGCGTTATGCTCGATGGCACGCCGATCGCCTATTGGCCTTACTCATCGGGTTCGTTCTCCGAAGACACGCAAGGATTAAAGGCCATCAAAACGGGCTACAACACCGAATTCGGCGCCTCGATCGAAACGGAATGGCGCTTGTTCAGTTTGCTCGGCTTGCAGGAACCCGAGGGCTACGACGCCACGCTCCGATTGGATGCCTTTTCCGCGCGCGGGCCCGCCATCGGTATCGATGCCGACTATCAACGCGACGATTATTACGGCTTGGTACGTACCTATTACATTCGCGACAACGACGCGGACGATTTGGGCGGTCTGCGGGGCGATTTGGAACCTGATTCTGAAGATCGCGGTCGCGGCCTGATTCGTCATCGCCAATTCCTCGATAAGGGTTGGGAACTGTCGCTCGAGCACGGTTTCCTCAGCGATGAGAACTTCCTCGAATCGTATCAGCGTAATGAATTCGAAAATGCCAAACTCAACGAAACCGTCGCCCGCTTGCTGAAGCGCGAAGAAAATTGGCAATACTCGATCACTGCCCTTTGGCGCATCAACGAGTTTCAAACCGAAACCGAAGAATTGCCCGATCAGCGCTTCAGCGTTGTCGGCGAACCCTTGGGCGAGTACCTCACTTGGTATAGCGACAATCGCGCGGGCGTGGTGCGGAAACGCATCGCCGACTTACGCTTTGACTTCTTCCGCGACGGTTTGAATGAGCGCGACAACACCGGCTCAGTTCTGCGTGCCCTCTCACGCCAAGAGTTACAGTTGCAGCTGCCCGATCTCGGGCCGATCAGTCTGGCACCGTACGTCGCCATTTCCGGCGAAGCCCTCGACGACGCGCCCGACTTCACCCGTGGTAGCGGTAGCCTGCAGCGCTTGTTCTTTAGCTACGGTGTGCACGGCAATATGATCGCCAGCCGCGTGTATGACGATGTGCGTTCGGAACTGCTCGATGTCAATCGGCTGCGACACGTCATCAAGGCCGATTTCACCGCGTTCAACGCCCACGCCAATGTCGATCCTTCTGAACTGACAAACTTTACGCCGGGCGTTGAGGATACTGACGACTTCGGTGGCGTCGTGTTCGGTCTGCGTCAACGCCTGCAAACCAAGCGCGGCCCCGCCGGGGAGCAGCGGACGGTCGATTGGATCACGTTTGACTTGGAAGCCGGTTTCTTTGACGACGCCACGCCGGGTGAAGACACGCATGGCGACTTCATTCTCGCCCGCCCGGAAGACAGTATCGCCTCCAGCTTTGTGCGTGGTAACTTCTTGTATCGCCTGAGTGATTCGACGGTGCTCGCCTATGACGGCGTGTACGACGTAAACGAAGGCGAAATGGGCACAAGCAACTTCTCGATCGCTGTCGAGCGCAATCCGCGACTCTCCTGGTTCCTCGGTTATCGTTATATCAATGCGACGGATAACAGCCTGCTCGCCTTCGGTAGCAATTACAAACTCTCGGAGAAGCACACGATCGGTGTGCGCGAAATCTTCGACATGGACGAAGGCCGCAATTTCCAAACCAGCGTCGTCTATATTCGTAAGTATCCGCGCTGGTACACCGCCGTTTCGTTTGACGTCGATCGCTCGCTCGACGATGTGGGCCTGAACTTTTCCATCTGGCCGGAAGGTGCACCCAACCTCGCGCTGGGTTCCAAGCGCTTTACCGGCTTGGGTGAAGATGTCGGGCTGGATTTGCGTTCGGGCTTGTAAGAACGTTGGCAAGGACTATCTACCAACACCAACTTAGATAGGTGATGCGTGAAGTGTCTTAGTCAGCGCGTCAACTATTTTTCTCCGAGACCCGTGCCCCGTGTCAACAGCTTAGACACGTGAGACCGTACGGGACAATCAACGTCAAACCGATCGATCAGGCTCAATTCGAGTTGTCCAATCGAAAAAGCTCAAATCCTTGAGCTTTGTTACCTTTGCGAAATTGAACTGACTCAAGTAAGGCATGCACGGATCAAAGCAGATAACTTCGGATAGTCAGAAGTGATTCGCAGAATTCAAGTACTAGAGCATTTTTCACTCCAGTCTAGCGAAGCAAAGATCGTTCTCAGCCCCGGAGGGGCGCAGGTAGAAAGCCATGGATGGAGCGGCGCGAGCCGCGCAATCCATGGATCATGTTGCAATCCGCATTTAACCGCGGCAGCGGTGCAGGTACCTACGCCCCTGCCGGGGCTTAATGGATTTACCGTCGATTACCCCGGATTGCGCTTCGACCGCTAACGCGGTCTACGCTACATCCGGGGCTGTCAACCCATCAGCCCTGCCGGGCTTTCAGGCAGAATAGATCAATCGTGATCAAGTAAGGTGCCGCTACATGCGAATGAAAAACGCTCTAAACAAGGGGAAAGCACGCTCTATCGAATTCGTGTCTTATTTCCTGGTCAACTTTCAATTGGTCGCATCCTAGAAGCAGCGAAGTAACTCTGAGTTCATAAGAGGGGATTGATTCGGGCAGACTTATACGCCGAAGGCGTTCCACCAATTAGCCCAGGGTTGCCACGTCCGTGGCTACCCTGGGTTTGGAGATAAAATGTCGATTCAACTCCGAAGGAGTTGCGCCTACGCGCGAGCCGCAACCCCTTCAGGGTTGAATTGAGTATTGCTATCCGAACCCGGGGTAGCCGCATTAGCGGCAACCCCGGGCTGTATTTCGTAACGCCTTCGGCGTATTGAAGAAACCAAGGGCTTGCCCTAGACCGAACCACTGTCCAACCGCTACACCCACCTATTCATCACCATCATCGCGCGCTTGCGGCTCTATCCAATAATCCAACGCAATCGCCAACGCTTTACGCCACGGCAGTGTGCTAAACAACAATACTGCCGCCGTGCCGATCATGACGGTCGACGCAAACGCCAATTCCTCGCGCGCGGGTCTCCAGAAAAACAGCACCAAAAAGCACACGCCGATCACGCCGCCGCTGGTCATATACATAAAGAACCAGGTGCTACCTTCGGATGCGTCAAAGTCGTAGTCGCACGATTCGCAGCGATGCTTCAACGAGAAGAAGCCGTCGAACAGCCGCCCTTGTCCACAGCGCGGGCAGCGTCGATGCGCCGCGTGCTTTAAGAGTGTAGTAAAGACTGGCCGAGAGTCGCGCGTCATGGGCAGACAACAAAAAACCCGCAGCGTTGGGCCGCGGGCTTGGAAAATATCGACTTCTAATCAACCAATAACACCGAACGCGTTTACTCGTCCGGCTCGATGGTGACGGTCAGGCTCTTGGAGCGCAGTTGTTCTTCGTACAGTTCGGCGCGCTCGCGATGAATCACGATGACGAGAGCGCAGCCGGTATTATGAGCCTCTTCGCAGCGTTCGATGGCCTCTTCGAGCGTCAGCGGCGTCAGATCGAGCAGCGTCGCAATGACGTGGTCGAACTCGTTCTGATCGTCGTTATGCAAAATCACGCGGAACATCGGCAGGTGGCGCGGCTTGGCCGAAGCCGGTAGCGTGGCCGTGTTGCCCTGCGTCTGGGCGTTGTCAAAATCTGCGTTTTGATGGTCTTGTGGCATGAATGCTCCCTCAATTACTCTACAATTCAGTATAAGGGGCCGGTCGGAAGGCCCGCAAGGCAACCGCCTGTGCGGTCGAAGCGGGCATTCTATATAATCTTCGGCGGGTTAGGGGACGTCCCTGAAACCAACTCAATACAGCGACCCGTTATTCGGGCGTTTATCATCCGCACCCACGGAGCCGTCATGGCGCAGCTACCTTCAGCCCAACCTGTAAATCAACCCCCTAAGCAGGAGGGGCTGCTGCTCGATCCCGATTTTCTCGCGCGGCTCGAACAGCTCGAATTGATTTCGCGCAAAATTCATGCGAGTCGATCCAAAGGCGAACGCCGCTCCAAGCGCAAGGGCGAATCGGCCGAGTTCGCGGATTATCGCAACTATGTCATCGGCGATGACCTGCGGCATATCGACTGGAACATCTACGCGCGGCTCGACAAGCTATTTTTGAAACTCTTCCTCGAAGAAGAAGACCTCAATGTATCAGTCTTGCTCGATGTATCGGGATCGATGCAATACGGCAACCCCAGCAAAGGGCTTTATGCCAAACGCGTGGCTGCCGCGCTCGCTTACATCGGCCTTTGCAATTACGACCGCGTGAACGTGTATGCGTATAACGAAAAGGTACACGATTTTCGTCGCGCCCTGCGCGGTCGCCGCATGATGTCGCAACTGATCGGCTTTTTGGAAGAGATGCCGCTGGAAGGGAAGAGCCATTTCGCGGCGGCGGCGCGACAGTTTGCCATGCAACAGTCGCAAAAGGGTATCGTGTTGATTTTGTCCGACTTCATGGACAAAGGCGGCTTCGAAGAGGGCTTTCGTTTCCTAATCGGGCGCAAGATGGATATCTATGCGTTGCAAATCTTAAGCCCGGAAGAAGTCGAGCCCGAACTCACCGGCGATTTGAAGTTGGTGGACATCGAAGATGAAGACGTGGCCGAGGTGACGGTCACCAAGCCGCTGCTCGATAAATACAAGGCGACGTTGCAGGCGTATTGCGAGTCGATACGTGATTACTGCACCCAGCGCGGCGCGGCCTATCATTTGGCGATCACCAATCAACCATTTGAGAGTTTGGTGTTGAACTATCTGCGACGGCGAGGGTTGGTGCGCTAATGAGCTTTCTTTCGCCCTATACCGCCCTGATTGCCGCGGCCGCTTCAATCCCGCTGCTGCTGCTCTTGTATTTTTTGAAGCTGCGCCGCACGGAACACACGATTGCGTCAACCTTGTTGTGGCGCAAGGCCGTGCAAGACCTACGCGTCAATGCGCCGTTTCAGAAGCTGCGCAAGAACATCCTGCTGCTGCTGCAGATGCTGTTGTTGATCGCCGTGTTGGTGGCTTTGGCCAAGCCCGTCATGAATTTTGTGCGCAAGCCCGAGCGCAACGTTGTGTTGGTAATCGATCAATCGGCCTCGATGAAAACCATCGAGGAAGACGGCCGCGCGCGAATCGAGCACGCCAAACAAGCTGCCAAGGACTTTATCGATAATCTCGGCGGTAGCTCGAAGGCGATGATCATCGGATTCGCCGATCGCGCTGAAGTTGTGACCGCCTTTACCAACGATCGGCGTCGCTTAAAGAATGGCATAGATGGCATTGAAGCCAACGATGGTCTGAGCCGCATAGGCGAAGCGTTGCAGTTGGCCGTCGCGTATTCATCGAGCTTTGTCGAAGGTGCGGACGATCCCGGGTTTATTCCCGACTCGGTGCAAACGGCCGACATCGAGTTATTTGGCGATGGGCGCATTAGCGACGCCGCCGAAGAATTCATCACGCGCGCCGAAATGATCCACCATCAGATTGGCGAGGTCACCGACAACGTCGGCATCACCGCCTTCGGTGTGCGCCGCGCGATCGATCAGCCGGGTATCGTCTCGGTCTTTGCCACCGTGCAAAACTTCGGGCCGCAAGCGGTGACGACCGATGCGTCGTTGTTTTTGGACGATCGCCTACTCGATGTGGTGCCGGTCGAATTGGGCCCAGCCGAGATCGCGACCAGCACGCAACCCGCGAGTACGCGCGAGGCCGATGACAGTCAGGCCGGTCGCAACATTGTGTTTAAGTTCTCCCACGAAGCCGGTGGCGTGTTGCGCATAAAACTTAGCCGCGACGACGCCCTGCCGCTGGATAATGAGGTACACGCACCGCTCGATCCGCCGCGGGCGATGCGCGTGTTGATCGTGGCCGATCGTGAGCCGATGATTCGCACGCTGGAATGGACGTTTGGCTATGCGTTGCAGATTGATGATGTGCGCGTGCTCAGCACCGAGGGCTACGAGAACGCGCCGGAAGAGGAAGTCGCCATCGAAGGCCGCTCGGCCTACGACCTGGTGGTGATCGATAAGCACGATACCGATCGGCTGCCGCCGGGGAACTATGTGTTCTTCAACGGCGTGCCCAAGATCGAAGGCGTTGAGATTGGCGAGGATATCAACGAGTACTTTTTTGTTACCTGGCGCGAGGCGCATCCGCTGTTGCGTTACGTCGAGTTGGAGACCGTGCAAGTGGCCAAGTGGCGACGGTTGACGCTGCCCGATCATGCGGCACGGTTGATCGAAGGCGAGAATACAGTCGTCACGGCGCTGATCACCGACCCCGGTCATCGCTATCTGATCAACGCGTTTGACTTGCTTGATACCGACTTCACCACGGACGTTGCCTTTCCGATTTACATTCAAAACACGATTGACTATCTGGCCGGCGGTGATGTGGAAACGCAGCGTCGCATGATCGCCCCCGGTGAGACGATTACCGTGCAGGTGCCAGCCGGCGCATCAGAGATGACGGTCACCATGCCGGATCAAACCAAGACGGATGTCGACGTCGAAGGTCGCCTCAACACCACGTTTGGTAATACGCGCAGCGTGGGCGTGTACAACGTCAAATTCGACGATCCGAAAGAATCGACCGAAACATATTGCGTCAACATCTTGGACGAAGTCGAATCGCTGATCGCGCCCAACAGCGAGCTATCGCTCTCGGGCACGCGCATCGAAACCGTCTCGGGCGAAACGGAAGTCAACGACCCGGTCTGGCCATACGCGGTGGCGGCGGCGCTGGTTTTTCTGATGATTGAATGGTGGGTTTATAATCGAAGGGTGATGATTTAGGATTCAATTCAGCCCCCGGCAGGGGGCGACGGTCGAGAGCCATGGATGGAGTGGCGGCAGCCGCGGAATCCATGGTCACCGGTCTGCCTCCAAAATTAAGCTGCGGTAGCAGCGTAGGTTATTTCGATGGGCCGCACGTACAGCCAGATACTGTCACACGTCGTGTTCTCGACCAAGAATCGGCGACGCCATCTGACCCATGATGTAATCGAGCGCCTCTTTGCGTACATGGGTGGCATTATTCGGGATGAGGGCGGCACTTTATTGGCGGCGGGCGGTGTGGAAGATCACGTTCATGTGTTGATCCAACTCCGAACCGATATGGCCCTTGCGAATCTCATGCGTTCGGTGAAGGCGAAATCGTCTCGATGGATCAAAGATGAATTTCCAAATCAGGCAGAATTCGCATGGCAGGAAGGCTACGCGGCCTTTTCCGTCAGTAAATCGCAACAGGCTACCGTGATCGATTACATCGCACGACAGCGTGAGCATCATCACGGCAACGATTTCAAAACAGAGTTTCTAAAATTACTGGAAGCTCATGGCGTGGAATATGATGATCGGTTTGTGTTTGAGTGAAGCAATTTTTATGGCCTTGTGCGTTGTGGGAGCGAATTACCTACACCGCTGCCGCGGTTTAATGCAGAATGCAACATGAGCCATGGATTGCGCGGCTCACGCCGCTCCATCCATGGCTTTCGACCTGCGCCCCATCCGGGGCTACGAAACGACTCTCGCAATACTCTCAAATAATTGAACTACTCCGCTGCCGCCTTCTTCACCGTCATCTCTTTGCGCATGCGGGCGATGTATTCGTCGATGATCTGCTTGCGGTATTTCAATACGTCTTCGGGCAGGTCGTCTTCGCGGAGGAGAATATCGAACGTGTAGGTGCCGTCTTCGCTGGGGACGGCTAGCTTGCCGACGTACGGCGAACGCAGCGAAATCGGCAACGAGCCGAAGCCGCCGGTGCCTTTCTTGCGAAGCGCTTCGGAGAGCCCCACGTGAATGCCGTCGCGTTCGATGCGATATTCGATGCCGGTATGGGCGCTGAGCAGCTCGAAGCCTTGGCGAATGGAGTTCTGCCGCAATGCCAAAGAGGTGTGTTGGGCCGAGTTTTGCGGCAGCTTGAGCATCATGCCGGCTTCGAAGTTGATCGGCGTATCGGCGCGATCGGCTAAGTCCAGCAGAATGTTGGCCAATGGTTCGTTGGTGTATTTGATCGTGACGCGGCGCGCGAGGTAGTTTGCGATTTGGGCCTGCACGGTTTTGATGACGATGTGATCTTCATTGGGTAGCCAGACCCAACCAAGCGAGCCGGCGGCGTCTTCGAGCACTTTGGCGATGGTGCCGCCTGCCTGCTTACCGGCGGCTTCGGCCAACAGCGCTGGCGCGTCGACTTTGCTGGTGATGCGATAGCGAATGTTCAACTGGTTGAGGGCCGCCTTGCTGTAGGCCGTGGTATTGCATTTTCGCAGCAGTTCCAGTTCATCCCAAGTGGCACGGCGATTGATGCGCATCAGCGGCTTGGAAGCAAATACGAAAACGACGTCATTCTCGACGCGGAATTCCAAGCCGAAGGGTGCGGCGATTTTGGTCAGCGCGTCGCGGACCGACGCGTCGCGAATGGTGACCTTACTCAAACGCGTTTGATCGCCCCACGGCAACAGGCTTAGCGCTTCTTCGCTGGCGGCAATGTTGATACCCACGGCATCACCGAGTTGATCGAAGGCATCAGCGATGGGTTGCTCGCGCAATTCAAGGCCATCGAGCTTGCGATCGAGCGCTTGCGATACGTCGGCGCTGGGTGCGGGCTGTGCGTAGGCCAACGATACGTGCAGGCAGATAATGGTGACGATACCCATGCGTAGTGTGCGGGCGAAGGAAGATTTCATCCTGAGGAACACTCCGAAAAGAAGTTGCGTTTAAACAACGGTACCCGGCGCGAAAGGCACCGGGTTACCGAAGCTTGAAATTCTACTGTTGTGACGATGCGTGCATCATCAATAGTAATACGCGTCAATCGTCACGCCACCGTTACGGGCCGGTGCCTTGGGCAAACTACTGGGCCACGTGCCGTTAACGATCACGGTACCGCCGGGCAACGGCTCGTCGTCCTGCATCGCCAACGCTTCAGGCGGTGTGCGCACGAAACTGACCTCCACCAAACCACCACTGGTCGGTCGATCCACTTCGACGACAACCGTCGAACCACCGTTAGCGACCGCAGTGATCGGATTAGAATCGCTGTTCGTAATCGGGCGCGCCGGCCCCCAGAATGCGAACACCAACACCGCCGCCGCTGCTAAGGGGGCCGCCCAGGTCAGCACTGCGGGGAACCGGATGGTCTCGGGTTGTTGTGCTTCGACTTCCGACGAAACGGCGGCGCTCACGCGTTGGTGAAACGCCTGCCAATCGGTTCTTGGCACGTTACCTAACAGCTCTCGCAGTTGAGTATCCGTTTGGTCATCAACAAGTTCTGCTTGCGCAAATTCACGGCGTGCCGCGCGTTGGGTGGCTTTCGCCATGGCCGTGACATTAACGTCGTCAGGCAGGGCGCGCGTTTCGCTTAACAGATCGTTCAAGCGCGCGTAGACATCGCGATCGCGTACCAACGTTTCGTCGGCGTCTAGCGCCTGCTGCAACGTCGCGCGTTCGCCATCCGTCAACGGTGCTTCGGCTCCGCGGCTGATGAGCAATTCAAGTTGTTCGCGGCTTGCGTTCATTTATTCCTCTAACAAGTGGGCTAAGGTTTCCTTTAGCGTTTTGCGTGCTTGAAACACGTTCCACTTGACCATTTCCACGCTGCATTCCATTACTTCGGCGACTTCTTTCTGGCTCATGCCTTCAATCGCAAAGAGCACCAAAGCGAGCCGCTGCTTCTCCGGCAGGCCATCCAACGCCATGCCGATTTGCGCTTCGTTTTCCCGCGTCTCTAATGCCAGGCTCGGTCGCTCGACTGCCCGCCCGTCGGAGGCGGCAATCTCTGCTTCCGGCACGCCTACGTCGCCTTTGCTGGTGGCGAGCGGCGCGTGGCGCTTACGGTCGCGCCGATAGTTCAGCGACAGGTTCGAGACGATCCGCATAAGCCACGAACCAAACCGCAACGGATCGTTCAAGGAATCGAGCGCCTTAAACGCCTTCACAAAGGCGTTCTGGGCGACGTCCTGCGCGTCCTGAATGTTGCCGAGCAGCCGATACGAGACGGCCACGGCGCGACGCTGATAACGCTCAATCAGCTTATCGAACGCCGACAGGTCGCCCGCCAACGCGGCAGCGACATCCTCGGCATCCTGAAGCCGGGCGGCATCGTCGCCCGCGGCTGATTTCGCACTATCTGCCATGTGTTAAGACCCGTACGACGCCGGCTCGTTAGGCGGCGCAAGGCGAATAATCGCTCAATTTTTCCACTGCAGGCCCATTCTACAGGCCCCAATCGCAGAAAATCACCTTATGAGACGATGCGGAGCGTGGCAAGATGAGAGGAATAAGGCTTGCGAGCTGGGAGCGATCAGTGGCGGCTAGCGACCGCCGGCCCCGAAGGATTCGAGCAATTCGCTGGTCGAGCGGGCGAGTTCGCGCGGATTGGCGGGTCGTTCGTCGGACATTTCGCGCGACATGCGCTCGAATTCGGGCTCGAGCTTTAAAAAGACGTCGACAATCTGCGGATCGAAATGGGTGCCGCGTTCCTCGGTGATGATCTCAACGGCTTTGCGATGCGGCATGGCTTTCTTGTAGACGCGTTCGGTCGTGAGGGCATCGTAAACGTCGGCGAGCGCGAGGATGCGCGCCGAGAGCGGTATGTCTTCGGCGGCGAGTTTGTTGGGGTAGCCGTTGCCGTTGAACCATTCGTGATGGCTCTCCGCAATTTCCTCGGCCATCTTTAAAAAGCCCGAGTCCGGAGCGCGCGCGAGCAACGAGCGGATGGTCTCGGCACCGACCGTCGTGTGTCGCCGCATGACCGACATTTCTTCTTCACTGAGGCGCCCCGGTTTAAGCAAGATAGCGTCGGGAATAGCAACCTTTCCGATATCGTGCAATGGCGCAGCGCGTTTCAGGTTCCACATAAATTCTTGCGTAATGTGGGGAGCGAAGACGGGCTTCTTGCGCAACTCACCCGCGAGTTTGAGGCAGAACATTGTCACGCGATCGAGATGCTTGCCGGTGTCGTCGTCACGATGCTCGGCGAGCTTAGCCAATGCAATGACCACCGAATCGCGGGCCTCATCGCGCGCAATGCGCGTGCGCACGTTTTGAACCGCCGAGGCGGCATAATTCGTCAGTAGATTGAGGAAGCCGATTTCGTTGGACGTAAACGGCGTCTCCTGAAAACGCTCGGTCAGATTGAGCACGCCGACGACCTTCTCCGAAGCGCAGAGCGGCGTGGAGAGCATCGGCAGCCCTTTGAACATTCGCATCTCTTGCTCGCCCAATAGCGAGCGTGCTTCTTCTTGCGAATTGATGACAACAGGTTCACCGGATTCAAACACGCGCCCCGCAATCGACTCGCCGATTTTGACGCGAACATTGTCTTTTAGTTGCTGGCCGAGGCCCAGACTGCTTGCAATATAGAGCGATTTTTTGTCGCGTTCAGGCAGCATGATGGATATGCGCCGGCAAAACGTGATGTCCGCCGCTGCATTGATCGTATGCCGCAGGATCATGTCGAGCTTTTCGGTGCGTGCCAGCGCTGCGGTCAGGTCGAGCAAAAGCCCGAGGATTCGAGTTTGTTCGCCAAGGACGCTGCGACCTTGTTGTAATTCACGCCAGGTGCGATGCAAGCGTGAGAGCGATTTGACCCGCAAGCTCAGTTCTTCCGGATCAATCGGCTTGGTAAGGTACGCATCGGCCCCCGCTGCCAGCCCCGCCTTGATATCTTCGGGCGCATCGCACCCACTGAGCATGACGATCGGGACGAGTTCGGTCTTGGGTGCATGACGAATTTTCTCGGCAAATGCCAGGCCGCTCTCGTCAGGTAGTTGGACGTCGAGTACGATCAGGTCGGGAACGTCGTCATAGCAAAAATCGAGCGCTTCCGTTGCTGTCGTAGCCTGTTCGATCTGCCAGCCCAACCGTTCCAGAGCATACTTGCAAAGATTCCGTGCTGCCGCGTCGTCGTCGACGATCAGAACCGTTGGCGCATCCGTCGACAGCGTTGTGTCGCTATCCGCCAACGCGGCAATGTCTGGAATGGTGGGAGCAAGGTCCACAGCAGTTAGTATCCTCGTGTACCACAACTCGGTAGGAAACAGCGGGTACAGGTGAGGATCGGTCAACCACCGTAATCACGTAAGTAAGCGATGGTTATGAACGGATGGCCAGTATTACATTGTATGAAATCTATACATAAAACGTCCGTAGAGCGGGCGTGGGGGCGAAGAACCCAAGTAATTACCCGGACGGGCAGTACCTGCGCTGCCCCCGACGAAGCCCTTCGTCCGGATAATTCAATTTAGCTTTTTGTCAATTGACTAAATAAGCGAGGATCAACCACCCTCTTTCTGCAGCCACGTCATGTGGTAATCCTTGTCTTCCAGGTCGTGGGCGACCGTGGTGAGATGGAGCTTTTTGTAGGTATCGCACATAACGGCCAACTCGCTGCTGCGCTCATGGCCGATGCTGCCTTCATAGGTGCCGGGGTGCGGGCCGTGCGGAATACCGGCGGGATGCAAACTCACACTGCCCGAGTCGATACCCTTGCGGCTGGTAAAATTGCCTGCCACATAAAAGAGAATCTCATCCATGTGTACGCTGGCATGACCGTAGGGGCAAGGAATCGCCTTGAGCCCATCCTTGTCGTAGTAATCCACTTTGCGCGGCACGAAGGAACAGATCACGAACTCATTGCCTGCAAACGTTATGTGAATCGTCGGAGGCAAATGCACCGTTGCGGTTTTCGGTTGATAGTCGTGGATGTTGAACGCGACCGGGTACACCGATCCATCCCAGCCGGCGACGTCGTGCGGAAAGTGTTCGAACTGATGCACCGTAAGCGTGTTGTCGCGCTTCACCACGAGCTTGTGCGGTGCCTTACCATGCGTGGCTTCGCTGTAAGCAAGTAACGATTCGGGAATGCGAAAATCGCGATGCGAATATGGCGCGTAGTCGGTGATCTGACCGTGGCTGTTGCGCCATTCGTTGGGCACATCGATCCAGCCGGTCCCTTCGAATGCGAACAGTTCGTTGTCGGCGTTGTCGAATTGGAAGCGATAAGGCGTGCCGCGCGGAATGAGGATGTAATCGTGTTCGCGAAAACTGAGGACGCCGAACATCGATTCGAGTCGACCGCTACCCTTGTAAACAAAGTAGCACTCGTCGCCGTCGCCGTTGGTGAAAAATCGCGGACTCGATTCCGTCGGCTTGACCATGCTGATTTGAATGTCACTGTTGAACATCAGCACGCGGCGGGCGTCGAGGAAATCGCCAGAGACCTTGAGTTCCTGCGTGCGAATATGGCGTCGATAGAGCGGTTGCTCGGCCAGCGGTTCGAATGGGCAGAAGCCGGGGATGGCCAGCTTTTCGACGGCACATTCGTCCGTGGGCGGGTCGCGAAAGTAGAGCGTGGAGTATGGCCCCTCAAAGCCTTGCCGCGTGAAGCATTGCTCCATCAGCAGCTTGCCTTCTTCGTACATGGTGATGTGCGGCTTCGGTGGAACTTTGCCAAGTTTGTGATAGTGGATCATGCTTATATAGCTCCGCTTCTCGTACGCGTCGCTTTCAGGTCGACATTCCCCGAGCGACGAGGCACGTGACCGCTTCCTGACGGGCGCGGCTCGGTCTGACATCCTGCAGTGCATTTAGAGGGCCGCTTCGATCTACGGCTTATCTCTAACGAATAATTATAAACCAATAGGGCTGATACGCCCTAACGTGCCTGTTTGAAAATGGCGGGTTTGGCGCAAAAAAACGCCGCCTGCGCTGGGCAGACGGCGTTTCGATTGCTTCTTTCGAGAACCAACGCGACTCTCGCATCGGATCAACCGCAGCTTTACTTAGCGGCGGCGGCGGATCAAAGCGATACCACCCATGCCGAGCAAGGCCAAGGTAGCCGGCTCAGGAATGGTGGTGAAGTTGGCACCGCCAAATGTGTCCTGGGCAGCGCTTGCAGCAGCGACCGAAAGATCGACAGGAGCGCCACCAGCAGTGAAGAAATCGGTGGCTAGGTCGTAGCTGTTGCCAAACTGGTCGAAGGCGACAGTTGTCGGATTGCTGAAATCATCGTTGATCGCGTAAACGATCGACGGGTCAAGCGAATCACGGAAGATCAATTGCGGCTCATCACCCGTGTAGACAAAGTCGGTACCGCCAAGAGCACCAGCAATTGAATTGGCTTCATCACCGGCATTATCCGGAGAGTTGATGGCATCGAAGACCGTGCCGATACCCAAGCCAGCGAGATCATCAACGCTGTCAAGAACATCACCAGTGGCACCCGTGAATGTATCCGTCAGCAAGATCGTGAAGGACGGGTTTTCGAAGTCCGGTACAGTTACCGTGAGCAGGCCGTTGGCGTCAAACGCGCCAGAAACCATGCTTGCACGGTCAACGGTGCTACCCGGTGCAAAGTCGGTGTCGGTCGTGAGAATCCAACCGTCAAAAGACGTATTCGGAGCTCCGAGCAGCTCTACCGTGGTGTCGGCAGGATCCGTACCTACCGGATTCGGCTGGAATTCGTTGATCAACTGTGCCGACGCACTCGACGTCGCGATGGCGAAAGCTGCGCCAAAGATCATTGCCTTGAACTTCATTCCTACAACTCCTCATGTGTGAAAAAAGAAACGTTTCTTTCGTGGGAAGTGCAAAAAGAGCATCTTCCCCCTCTCAACTTTTTCGTAACGCACTCGCCATGAGCGCGCACTGCCAACGCAGGCAGCATGAAATCAAGTTTTGGTTCATTGGGAGGCAGCGAGGCCGGTGCAAAACCGGGGTGCGGGCTGCTCCTTTTCCATCCATGAGTGATGCTATCAGATATGAAATGTGCGGCAATTCAATACTGGTGAATGTCGTGTTAAGAAATGATTAATGTTGATATCAGCCCTGTTAATAGCTTTTAGCGGGCCTGATTCTGTTAACTTGGATAGACTGCGACGATTGTGAGCCCGCCTCCTCGAGATTTGAAACCGGCCCTAAGTACAAACGGTGACTTATCTGATCTGAGCGTGGGGAAAGAGGTCCAGGATCGCAGCCTCGCGCCGAAGGAGAAAATAAGAAAGCGGCCCACCCTGCATTCAAGGCGGGCCACTTCTTGGTCATATTCGAGCCGACTTTCGAGCCTTACAGCGTGCCGCGGCGGCGTTGTTCTTCTTCGATGCTGACAAACAGCGCTTTGAAGTTGCCCACACCAAAGCCGCGCGAGCCGTGGCGCTCGATAACTTCGAAGAATAGCGTCGGACGATCTTCCAGCGGCTGGGTGAAGATCTGCAGCAAGTAACCGTCTTCGTCGCGGTCCACGAGAATGCCGAGGTCCTTAAGCGTTTCGAAATCCTCGTTGATCTTACCGACGCGATCGGCCAATGCTTCGTAATAGGTATCCGGCACACGTAGGAACCGCACGCCTTTGTCGCGCAGCGTGGCGACGGTCTTGCAGATGTCGCCGGTGTTCATGGCGATGTGCTGCACGCCGGGGCCATTGTAGAAATCGAGATATTCTTCGATCTGGCTCTTCTTCTTACCTTCGGCTGGCTCATTCAACGGAAACTTGATTTTGCCGGTGCCGTTTTGCATTACCTTGGACATCAGCGCGCTGTATTCAGTGGCGATATCTTCGTCGGTGAAGTGCAGCAGTTGCTCGAACCCGAGCACGTTGGCATAGAACGATGCCCAATGGTTCATCGCGCCGAGCTCCACGTTCCCCACGATATGATCGACGGCGGCGAGGCCGCTGCCTTCGGGGGCGGGCACGTTCATTTCCATGAAGCCGGGTGCGAAGTTGCCTTTATAGCTTTCGCGACTGATAAAGCGATGAATGGTTTCGCCGTAGGTGCGGATGGCGGCGATGCGAATCTCGCCGTGATCGTCTTTCAGCGTCGTCGGCTGTTGCACGACCGTCGCGCCGCGGTGTCGCGTTTCTTCGATGCTTTTGTCGACATCCTTCACGCGAAAGGCGACGGCTTTCACGCCATCGCCGTGCAGTTGGCAATGGCGGGCCACTTCGTGATCGGGCGTGAGTGCCGTCGTAAGCACGAAGCGAATCTTGCCCTGCTCCAACACGTAGCTGGCTTTTTCCTTATCGCCGGTCTCGAGACCACGCTTGGCGACGATGTTGAACCCGAACATGTGGCGGTAATAGTGGGCGGCTTGCAGGGCGTTGCCGACGTAAAATTCGATATGGTCCACGCCATCGAGCGGGAGAAAGTCCTGAGCTTTGGCTGCTTCGGTCTTAGGGGCGGATGCTGCTTGGGTCATGGTAAAATCCTCTTGCTGCTAAATCAGACGGTCACGTGCGATTATAACGGCGCTGGCTGAAAATCCGAGTGTCGAGCACGGTTTAGCATCGCGACAGATCGAATGTCGCGACCATGTAGCCGATGCGAATGAGCCCCCTGCCAACACGATAATCGCCTACTGCGAAAAGAGCCCCTATACCGGCTTGAACTGCTCGAATGACTGTTGGCAACTATTGCAATAGTGAATAGCACGGCAAAGCGTAGGGCCGAAGATCGATTCGAGATTGGTGTCTTTCGAGTCGCAGAACGGGCAGGCCGTCTCTTTAATAAGGGCTTCGGTCACCGGGCTGCCACCGCATTGGGTGGGCGGCGCGAGACCGAACTCTTTCAGCTTGCGGCGACCATCATCGGTGATGCGGTCGGTGGTCCAGGGCGGGTCGTAAACAACCTTTACGTCGACGGCATCGAAACCGGCAGCGCGAACGGCATGCCGAATGTTGTCGCGCATCACATCGAGGGCCGGGCAACCGGCAAAGGTCGGACACATCTCGACGGTGGCGTTGCCGTTATCGAGATAGGCATCCTGGATGATGCCGAGTTCGACGACGGAGATCGCCGGGATCTCCGGGTCGGTCACGGTTTGAAGCGCCTGCCAGATGGCATCGATTTGGGTTTGGTTGTTGGTGGTTTCGGTCATATTGCTTATTTCGCAATGAGTCTTCACGAGTTAAATGTGAGTGTCATGCCGGTTGATCCCTCGACGCGTGACGCTGACCGCTTCCTTACGGGCGCGGCACTGATCGGAAGCAAATCACCACATCAGAAATTCACCCAATCACCAAATGCCCCTACCACGTTGCCGATGGTTCGAGGCGATAAACTTTCTGCATATCGCCTAAGGCATCGACGAGGGCTTGCTCGTGCTTGCCGGTGCGACCACCGAACTTCGGCTCGACGGATTCATCGATGGTGAGACCGGCATCGGAGAGCGTTGGGTCGATGCGCTCGTGCCACTCGCGTTGAAGATCGGCCTGCGTCGGACAAATGGCGGCGGCTGCCAACGCTTGGTCATGGGCCGTCGCCTCAAACAACCCTAACGCATACGGCCACAAATAGACAAACGCCTTTTTGATGCGGTCGCGGCTGTCGTCGGTGCCATGGGCCAAGTGACGCAACGTCGATTCGGCGTGCATCGTGTGATAGCGCAGTTCGCCACGGATCTTGCGGCAAAGTGAGGCGAGCGGGTCGTAGCGGCTCGATTCGAGCGCGTTGTTACGCACCACGTCGGCCTGGACGAAAAGAAACTGCCGCATGAATGAAATTGCCCAGTCGCCGTGGGCCATCAGCCGATCGCGCGTGGGGTTATTGCAAATATCAGGGGAATCCGCCGGCGCGTCGGGTGCAATGTTACTGAGCGCGACGAACTGGCAGCAGCGGAAATCGGGGGCGTCGCGCATGAAGGCGAGCGTATCGGGGTCTTTTTCGCCCAGTTCGTGCAGCAGCGTGTAATACGCGGCAGCGTGCCCCATCTTATCTTGCGCCATCGATGAAAACGCGATGTCTTCCTCGAGAATGGGGCCGATGCCGGTCCATTCCGAGTTGCGATGGCCGATCAGAATGCTGTCGTCGGCGAGGCGATATAGCAGGTCGACCACGGCGGGTTTGAGTTCGGAGGGTAGATTCTCATGGTTGAATAGATCACTCATCGTTTTCCTCGATCACGTTGCTAACTGCTTGCGACACACGTTTCTTCAACTTGGCCATCGGCGTCGAGCCAGATGTAGAGCATCAACATGCTCTCGGCGTAAACCAGCACTCTGCCCGTCACCGATTGCCGCGTACAAACCCAGCCCATGTCATACTGGTCTTGCAATTCGACGCTTGTCGTTAAGGACATTCTGGGCGTTCCGAGTAGCTCAACGACGCGTGCCTCAGTCATGCCGACTTCGATCTTGGCCCATTTGTCACGCGTCGGTTTGTCATCGAATAATAAATAAGCGAGCGCGACGGTGACAAGAATTACGGCGATGCCACCAAACAGAATAATCCAGCTTTTCTGTGGCCGCTTACTCGACATTCATTCAAAATCACTCTGCCAACTCGGGCCTTGACTAGATTTCTTCCGTATCACCAACAGCCTTCGCGCGCTTTGTGGTTTGATAGCCAAACGCTTCGCGATAACTCTTATCCGTGCCGTGTTCAAAGATCTCGGCGTCTTCATACGGTGTTGCCGTGATATCTTCCGCAGCGACGACCCAAATGTTGACGCAAGCTTGTCGCCGCGCGAATTGTTCTTTGGCCATCAACAAGGCTGTTTCAGCATCGGCGGCATGCACTGAACCGACATGCACGTGCGGTTCGCCGCGCGTTTGTTGGTGGAAGACTTCGAAGATGGGCCATTGGGTGTCAGACATGGAAATACTCGAAAATGCAAAGTGAAAAATGAAAAATGCAAATTGAACTTTGCATCTTGCACTTTTCACTTTTAATTACTCACGTAACGCTGCAGGCACCGTCGCGCGTTGTCCTCGCGCCGCCGCTGCCAGCGCTTCGCGAATCCAACGACCTTGCTCGTGCGATAAGCGCCGCGTTTCGAGTCGTTGGGCGCTAACGGGGCCACCGCCACGGACGACACCGATGAACTTCTCCCAATTCGGTTCGGTGTAGGTCCATTCCTTGGTCTGCGGATCGAGCTTGAGATTCCACTCTGCCGGAACTGTTAAACCAAGATTGAACAGCTTGGGCAGATACTTCTGCAAAAACTCTTGCCGCTGTTGGTCGTTGGTCTTGAGCTTTATCCGCCACTTCATCAACTGCTCGGTATGCTTCGATTCCTTATCGGATGGGCCGTGGAACATCATGATCGGTTCCCACCAACGATTGATGGCGTTTTGCAGCATGTCGCGCTGCAGCTTGGTGCCGGTCGCCAACGAAATGCACATGTCGTAACCGTGAGTGAGGTGGAAAGCTTCTTCGTAGCAAATGCGCTTCAGTGCGCGGGCGTAAGGTCCATACGAACCTTCGGCCATCATCTTTTGATTGACGATCGCGGCGGCGTCGATCAACCATGCGATTACGCACACATCCGCCCAGCTTTCAGCCGGATAATGAAACACGTTTGAGTATTTGGCTTTGCCGGAAATCAATTCGTCAATCATCTCTTCGCGGCTTTTGCCGAGCGTCTCGGCGGCGCGATAGAGCAATTGGCCGTGACCGACTTCGTCTTGCACTTTGGCCACTAATGCCAACTTGCGCTTGAGCGACGGGGCATGGCAAATCCAAGTGCCTTCGGGCAGGGCACCGCAAATCTCGCTATTGGCGTGCACATGAATCAGGCGAATGAGTTGCTGACGGTAGGCGTCAGGCATCCAGTCGCCGGGTTCGACCTTATCACCGCGCGCGATGCGCGCTTCGAAGCGGGCGAGGTTTTCTTCGTAACCCGGGTCGCCGGGTTTGTCATTGCGTTGTCCGAGTACGGTTTGAACCATGTGGGTCTCCCGTGTGTTTTTCACTTCTAAGGTGCATCCTGGAATGCACGCGACGTTCTTACAATTGCTTGCTGCTACTGTTACAGAACCACCGGCTATTAGCCGATGCCACAGTTCCCCAAAAATTCACCGGCTACAAACCGGCGCCACAGCGCGACCGTGCACAACGCGGCCTACACCGTGCGACGCTTTATGCCGTCCAGAATGTAATCTGCCATCATCGAGCCCACCTCTTCGGCCGTCATCGGCCCATCGGGTCGATACCACGTGAACAGGTAGTTCAAGGATGACAAGATAAAACGCGAGACACTAGCGGCGTCGGTCGCTGCAAGCACGCGATCGCGAATACCCTGTTCGACCATGTTGCGCCAAAGCGCTTCGTATTCGTCGCGCAGCTTGGTTACCTCTTGGCGTCTTTCATCTCCAAGGTGCCGCCATTCGACGATATAAACCGCCGCCGCATCGAGGTCGTTGGTGACGACTTCGATATGGGCAATGACGGCTTTGCGGAGTTTGTTGAGGATCGGTGCATCGGCTTCGACGACGGGTCGAAGCGACGCAAAGAAGCGGTCGGCCGCATCGCTTACGACGGCCCAAAGCAGTTCGTCTTTCGAAGCGAAATGCGAATAAAGGCTGCCGCCTTGAATGCCAATCCGCTCTGCAATATCGCGCACGCTCGTCGCGTGATACCCCTGCTCGCAAAAGAGCTTGGCAGCGGCTTGGCGGGCTTCGTCTTTCTTGGTCACGGTGAGTGACATCTAAAGCTCCTCGCTGATGCACCCTAACGAGCGCTTGTTAGGAATATAGGGTATTTTCGTTGGATCCGTCAACGAAAATCTGTGATCGGACCTCAATTGGCGGAAAAAGACTTGCAAACCGAATCTCGACCGACTAAAACATAACCTTATGGTTATGCAAAATCGTGGCAACTTGGACGACGTCTTCGCGGCCCTCGCCGATTCAACCCGGCGCGGCATGCTCGAACGGCTGTCGCGCGGCCCCGCCAACATCAGCACTCTGGCTCAAGGGTACGAGATGTCGCAACCGGCGATTTCCAAACACATGCGCGTGCTCGAAAAAGCCGGCCTGATTCATCGCGAGAAGCAAGGGCGCGAGGTGCGCGTTTCCGTGAACACGCAGACAGCCGAGCAGGCGCGCGACTGGATTGCCTATTACACGCGCTTCTGGAAGCAACAGTTCGACGCCGTCGAGCAATATCTGGATCACCACAACCTGAAGAATTCATCAACCGAGGAGCAGCCATGAGCACCGACGCCCATTTTGAAAACGGAACCTTGACCATGACGCGGGTATACGACGCACCACAACAAGCAGTCTTTGATGCCTGGGTGCAAACGCAAAAGGTCGAACAATGGTGGGGATGCGAACAGACCAAACACGTTAAATCAGAAATCGAATGCAAAGTTGGCGGTAAGTTCAATCACCTGATGACGATCGAAGGTGCCGGTGAGTTTCCGATGCAATCGCATTTCGTCGTATTCGATCCGCCGAATAAGTTGGCCTACGAGATTCCGGGGAACGAACACATGCCGCAGACTATGCTGGTCACGGTTGAGTTTCGCACCATTGGGAATCAGACGGAGGTGACACTCGTGCACAGCAATCTGCCGGACACGCTCAGCGATATCGTGCGCGGCGGCTGGACGGCGGCGCTGCGGAAGCTGGGCGAATTGTTGCAACGGCAAATGGCGGAAGCAAAATAATATGGCTGGGCTCTAGTTTCAGCCCAGCAATGCCTGCGACCAGTTAATCTTGTAACATGGCGTGGATGGCGTCTCGTCCACTTCAATTTTGGAAACTGATGTTGAATCAGTGGCATCACACCGCCGGAATCGGATGCGGTGTGGTGCTACTCGGTATTGCGACTCACATCGATTGGCACTGCGAGGCGTGGTTTACGAGATGGATGTTTCGGCAAGGTTACATGCTTTCGTTTTTCGAGATCGGTGGCTTCGGCTTAGAAGAACCTCTTATTCAAATCACCGGGCTGCTCGCGTTCCTCGGCCTCGTCCTCTTGCTCTTCATGACGATCGGAAGATTAGGATTTCGAGTACTTTGTGGAAAGTTCAGATTCAGGGGAGCGGGCTTCTATCAATCTTTTGCAGTGACAACGTTGATCTCGCCTCTCATCTACCTAATTGCGGCGATACCACTGTCGTTGGCGCATATTTTTATCACGCGACGATCAGGCCCGAGTGCGATATTCGACATATTGGTGATCATCGCAATATTTTTCGTAGGACCGGCGATCGTTTTTCGACGACAAGCGAGCAGAAGATTCTTAGGAGCAAAACGCTGTAACCGATGTGGCTATTGGCTATACGGATTGGACGGCAACAGCTGCCCCGAATGTGGTTCTGCGTTGGATTCGAAATCGCCCAGTGAATTGCGTCAAACGTAATTGGCAAGTGCAAAAAAAGGCCGAGTCGCCAAAAAAACGACTCGGCCTTTGATAATTCCGATCAGCTTCAATAACTATCCCGATATCTCCACCACATTATTCAACTCACCATACGGGTTGAGCTCAACGTTGTGGTTCTCCGGATCGTTGCGCCATTCGCCATCAACGACATATCGATATTGATAGCGGCCGGGCCGCAGCGGCAACTTGATTTGGAACATATCGCGATCGACATGCTGCAGCGGCGTGCGGTCGGGGTTCCAATCGTTGAAGTCGCCGGCAAGCTGTACGCGATTGGCGTTACCCGCGCGAATCACAAATAGACAGCCGTCGTCAAGCGCCATCGGACCGTAGATGCGATCGATCTTGCGCGCCGTTGCCTCCGGATCGTGGACCGGTCGTTGCGGATCGGTTGCGACGGCCGACGATTGCGAGACTACTTCTTTTGCTTCAACACCGGCCACGTTTCCACTCGCTGCGGGCGTTTGCGTTACTTTGTCGGCTTTAGCTTCGTCACTCGACTGATCGTGCAAAGGACGACCGGGGCCGATGAGCGTCTGGCTCGTCGCCAGCAATTGACTGGCGTCGGCGGCGAGTTGATCGGCACGCGACATCAGCGACTGTTGCTCGGGCGTGAGTGCCTTGGCTTGTTGCTGTTGTTGGGCTTTGATCTTGTCGGTGCCGGGATCGAGAACGATGGTCGGCTTGGTGGCGGTAGCGGCTTCGTTCAGCGCGATGACTTCGCGAGCGAACTTAACAAAATCGCGACAACCGCTGCTGGCCGGGTCGTATTCGGTGATGGGCTGGCCGAGGCTAGCGCTTTCCTTCAACTTGGTGTTGAAGTTGATAAACGTTGAGAACATCGCATCGCCGTGACGCTTGCGCATCTCGGACAAAATTTCGCGTGCCAGCTTGGTGCGTACGTCGTAATGATTCGCGAGAATCCGCAGTGTTAACGGGCGCTGCCACTGATCGCGGCGCTGGCGAATCGTATCGAGTTGCTTCGACAATCCGTGCAGCGAGAAGTAGCCGGTATCGACGGGCACGATGACTTCATCGGCAGCGTAAAGTGCCGAGTCGGTCAGAAAGCCGGGCGTGGGCGGCGTATCGATGATGACGTAGTCATATTTCTCGCGAACCGATTCGAGGGCCGCGTGCAGACGCACTTCGCGATCTTGCACGGCAGCCAATTCGCGTTCGAGGCGGGCCAGATCGGTCTTGGATGGGATCAGGTCGAAGTTGCTGGAGATTTGCCAGGTAACGCGAGACAAATCGGGCGGGGTATCACCGCACGGCTCCGCGAGAATGTCGGTGACGCTGATCTCGATCTGCTCCTCGGGCACGGCCAAACCGAGCGCGAGGTGCGACTGGGGATCGAGATCGACGGCGAGCGTGCGACGGCCTTCCCGGGCCAAACACGCTGCCAAGTTAATGGAGACGGTGGTTTTGCCGCATCCGCCCTTCTGGTTCGCAATCGCAATCGTCCTCATGCGATGTAGCCCTATCTTTTTGTTTTCGCTGCACTTAGCGAAATGGGTTTGAATATCTGTGATCGCCGGTCCCCGGCGAAAAGTTCAACCGATAATCATTGTTCGGCCTGCCAATATTGCGCCCTTGAGTTTTTATAGGACTGGCTGATTTTCGCAAGGGTAGAAATGGATGTTTTTTGGATTTTTCGGGGCCGGATTTGGGCTTTGGCAGTATTGAGAATGCGGATGGGTGGCCGGATTGTCTATTTCCACGAGTTGGCAGGAATTTGAGCGAGCGAATCGGCGAGGCCAACATTGAGAACCATGCGGCGGCACGAATTCGCTGTCCAACGGGCAAATTCTGCCGATCTTGGCTTTTTGGGCAGAAAGAAACCCTCACCCTAGCCCTCACCCTGCGAGGGAGATGGAACGAAGACAGCTCACGACATATCGGTCGCGGTTACTTGTTGCACGGTCGCGGTTACTTGCTGCCCATCGGGCAACAAGTAGCATGAAGCGTTAATGAATTGGGAATCCCTATTAGACCGACTCGAGCAGATTGATGGTCGCCGCATTTTGGTGTTGGGCGACTTCATGCTCGATCATTACCTGTACGGCGATGCCGAGCGCATCAGCCCAGAAGCGCCCGTCCCCGTGTTGCGGATGCAGCGGGAGGAATCGGCGTTGGGCGGCGCGGGCTCGGTCGCGGCCAATGTCGCGGCGCTGGGTGCCACGCCGATTTGCGTCGGCGTGATCGGCATGGGCGTGGATGGTGAAACGCTGGCGAAGCTGCTCGAACAAGCAGGTGCCGATATCAGCGGACTGGTACGCAGCGCGCAGCGGCGCACAACGCGTAAGACCCGTATCGTGGGTTTGGCACAGCACCGCCATCGGCAACAGTTGATGCGTTTTGACGAAGAATCGCGCGAGCCGCTCGACGAGAAGACCGCCAAGCTGGTGGTGGGTGAATTGAAGCGTCATCTTGCTTCGTGCGCCGCCGTTTGTATCGAAGATTACAACAAGGGCGTGGTGACGCCGAAGATTGCGGCTACCCTAATCAAGCTTGCGGGTGATGCGAAGATTCCGGTGTTGGTCGACCCCGCGCCGCTGGATGAATACGACAAATACAACGGCGCGTCGCTTATTACGCCTAACCGTACGGAGACGGAGCGCCTGATTCGTCGCCGCTTAACGGGCATCGAAGATGTCGAGAAACACAAGGTCGATATTTTGAAGTCGGCAAAGACGCAGCGGGTTTGCGTAACGCTCGATGCGGAAGGGGCGGCATTGATCGGGCGCGACGGGTACTTCGCCCATATTCCCACGCGTAAGCGCGACGTGTATGACGTGACGGGCGCGGGCGATGAGGTGTTGGCGGCGTTGGCCGTGGGTATTGCCGCCGGCTGCAAAGATGAGGAAGCGATTGCGCTGGCCAATATTGCGGGGGGGTTGGAAGTCGAGAAATTCGGTTGTGTGCCGATTACGCGCGACGAAGTGATCGGCGAAATCCTGCTCGAACATCATCAAGCGTTGGGCAAGGTGCGTACGTTGGATCAGTTGTTGCCCGAACTCAAACGACGCCGCAGCGCGAAGGAAAAAGTCGCATATACCAACGGCTGTTTCGATATCCTACACGCGGGGCATGCAGCGACGTTCTCGTACTGTAAAGAACACGCCGATATCGTGGTCGTAGGCGTTAATTCGGATGAATCCGTTAAACGCTTGGGCAAGGGTGATGGTCGGCCCTATGTGAACGAATCCGACAGGGCAGCGCTGTTGGCGGCCATGGGCGATGTCGATTACGTCGTGATCTTCGACGATGACACGCCGACGGCGCATATTGAAGCGATTCGACCCGATTTTCTCGCGAAGGGCGGGCAGTACGATAAGAACGGTGTCGTCGGCCACGAGATCGTTGAGGCTTACGGCGGCGAAATATTGTTGGTGCCGATGCGCGATGGCTTGAGCACCAGCGCGATTGCCGAGCGCGTGCAACAATCATCAACAAGCAATACAGCGCAAGTCGCAAAGGCGAATCGTTAACGTGGCCGAACGACTTTCATCGCTGTCGATTTTCTTTCCGTTTTACAACGAAGAGGCCAACATCGAGGCTGTCGCGCGCGCCGCGTTGGATGCTGCGCCGGGCTTTGCTGAGAGGTTCGAGATCATCCTCGTAAACGATGGCAGTCTCGATCGCACGGCGGAGATTGCCGACCGATTGGCCGAATCATCCGAGCACATCGTGGCGGTTCACAATCGACCGAACATCGGTTACGGCGGTGCGCTGCGCAAAGGTTTCGAAACGGCGCAACACGAGTACATCTTCTTCAGCGATGGCGATGGGCAATTTGATATCAAGGAACTCGATAAGCTGATTGCCCTTCTGGATAAGACCGACTTGGCCGTCGGCTATCGTGCCAAGCGCGCCGATACCTGGTTGCGGAATTTCAATGCCTGGGGTTGGCGTTGCCTGATTCGTCTATTGTTCGGCTTAAAGGTGCGCGATATCGACTGTGCATTTAAGCTGCTGCCCAAGCGGCTGTTTGACGATATCGAGCTAAAATCGGACGGTGCCATGGTCAGCGCCGAGTTGTTGGCAAAGGCGAAATACAAGGGCTATCGCATTCGCGAGACGGCGATTTCTCATTACCCGCGCACGGCCGGCGATTCGACTGGGGCGAATTTGCGGGTGATTCTGAAGGCATTTCGCGAGCTGTTTAAGTTGCGGCGGGAAATCCGGCGCGAAGGCTTGCCGAATGCGAATGCCTGACAGCCAGAAGCCCCATAAAGTTGTTATGGCTGCCAGAAATAGCGCGTTACCGATGCGTTGCCGGTAATATGATTGGATAGGGGAAGATCTGGTAAGTTACGTCGCGTACGTTTTTAGGGAGCTTTGCGACTATGAAATCGACACGTATCTCTTGCTGTCTTTTAACCATCGTGATGGCAGCCGGTTTGCTCGGTTGCGATTCATCGGTACACAATAATGCCGAAGCGACTGTCGCGCGCGATGGCCTGATGCCGGTCGGCGATTCTTTGATCGACGAGTACGGCAAAGTCAGTGTGGACATGACTTACGTGGCCGATCAGGCGACGATCAAAGATGTGCCCAATCGCACGGTATCCTATGAACCGCTCGCGAGTTTTCGCAATGCGGATGATTACGTTTACATCCCCGGAGCCGCACTCACGAAGTCGACCGGCGGCAGTGAAATGGCCGCGGCAACCACAGCACGTGACGACAGCGATGGCGACAACGCCGATCAACCCACAGAAGAAGGCGGATCGATCTGGGGCAAGATCAGCGGCGGTTTGAAGCAGTTGACCGGCGGCGGACGATAAGCCCCATTGCAAAACCGGTAGAACAATCCGCGTCGATCACGTACGCTTTTCCTCGTAATGGCAGCCGATCATATTCCAAATGCCGCGCTCCCCGCGCATAGCGTTGCCGAAGCCTATCTGTATCTTCAATTTGCGCAGTGCGGTCAGTGCGGTAAGTCACCATTACAGGCCGAAGGGCAATTGACGCGCGGCAAGCAATACTTCGAATTGCCGGCGCGATGCAAGGTCTGTCGCGAAGCTACGATTCTGATATTCGACATTCAACCAGCGCCATCGCGCCAAGCCGCGCAGAGCAAAGTCATCAATCCCACCGGCGCGCCCTCGCAACTAATCGATGTCCATAGTTGGTTGTCGATGTTTCAGCAGATCATTTCGGCATCGGGCCGCGAGCAAGACGCAACTGCGAGTCGGGAATTGGTCGAAGAAGCCGCGTCTTGTCTTGACGAGGCACTGAAGTTTTATCGGGACGACTCGGAGGTTCCGCCGCCGGACGCATTCTTCAGTGACGCCGGTCGTGCAGCGTTTCGCAAATCTCCGGAGCGCTACACCCGCTCAACGTGGATGCGGCGCCGGCTACAGTTGCCGGTGGCACCGCCAACGCTGCCGCTGTCAGCCAATTCTGATAAGCGCTGGTGGCAGTTCTGGCGTTAGGCCGCGACGAATACCGGACGATTTGTATTTTTGTATGGCAGCAAACCCGGCCCAATCGCCGATTTATTTGGTGCGGCGCGTCTGTTCACCGTAAAATTTTGATAGAGAGCGGAAACGGCGGCCAGGAGTTCTGACTGATGCAACTGTTCAAACGAATCGGCATATTTTTGAAGAACACGCGACTGGATCGTGCGGTGCTGGGTTTTGCGTCGCATATATCGCGCAGCGGTGATCACGAATTGGTTTTCGCCCACGTGACCAACCCGAAAGATCCTGGCGCTAGCGCGGCACCGAGCGCCGAGGAATTTGACAAGCTGGTGCGGGAACAGATGCCGGAGAACCCGGCGGCGAAAATTGAAACGCGCATTCTGACTGGTAATCAGACGGACACCATTCTGCGGTGCACGCGCGATGAGAACTTTGATCTGGCGATTCTTGGGCGCAAGCTTCCATCGAGCCAGTTGGGATTGGGTGCCAAGATTTCGCGCATCGTGCGCAAGACGCCCTGTAGCGTGTTGGTGGTTCCCGAATTATGCGAGCCGCACTTCGATCGCATCATGGTTGCAATCGACTGCTCAGATCATTCGCGGCTGGCGATGGAAACTGCACTGGAAATTGCCCACGCTTGCGAAACCAAACCGCAAATGGTGGCCGTAACGGTGCGCTCGGTCGGGCGCGGGCACGACGTGGCAGGCTATACGTTTCAGGAAGCGGCCAATCAGCAAATCAACTACGGCAACAAACAACTCGACGATTTTTTCGCGCAGATTCCAACCAACGGCGTCGAGGTTGACAAGATGGTGCTGATTTCAGAGTCGCCTGCATTGGCCGTTACCCATGCGGCCATGGCGCGCAAGATGGATATCGTGATCGTCGGCAGTCGCGGCGCTTCGAGTACGGCAGCGGCGTTGTTGGGAAGTAACTCGGAGCGCTTGTTGGCTACTTGCGCTTTGCCCACACTGGTCGTGAAGGAAAAAGGCGAAACACTGAACCTGCTGGAAGCGCTGTTCTCGATGGGCTAAGCTGCTCGTTATGCAGCCGCCGCCATTCGATCGACAACTTGAACTGGCCGCTGATCCAAAGGTAAACGAAATCGACACCGTTCCAACCGGGAACGGTGTTTTTTTGTTTCGCGATGATGCGGAGCGCCCGTTGATGCTGGGGGTGGCAGCCAATCTTCGCGCCACTGTGCAGTCAAAGCTATTCGAAGACGTCGAAGATCCGCTCGACAAGAAGCGCGTGAAGCTAACGGGCGTGGCGCGATCGGTTGCCTGGCTGCGCACCGTCAACGAGTTTGAGCGATACTTGTATTACTGGCAGCTTGCCCGCGACTTGTATCCGAAGACGTATCGCAAGCTGCTACCTTTCGCGGGTTGTTGGTTTATTACCGTTGATCCGAATATCACATATCCAAGGTTTGAAGCGAAGAAATCGCTGGATTCGGATCGTGCGCATATCTTTGGTCCATTGTTGCGGCGCAAGGATGCTGAACACTTGATTCGACTCTTGGAAGATGGCTTCGATCTCTGTCGTTACTACGACGTGTTGCTACAAACGCCGAATGGTCAGGCGTGTGCTTACTTCGATATGGGCCGCTGCCCGGCACCTTGCGATGGTTCGGTGCCAATCTCCACCTATTCCGCATCGATCAACGCGGCGTTGGCGTTTATGAAGAGAGATACGGACGGGTTGGCGCCAATCGATCGCCGGATGAAAGATGCAGCGGCCAGTACCAACTTTGAGTTGGCGGGTGTATACAAGAAGGTGCGCGACGAGCTAAGCGGTGTATTCGCAAAGCCTGCTTTTCAGCATTTGGCATGTCTGAATGATACCGATTGGGTTGCGATTTTGCTGGACAACGCGCGCATGCGAGATCCTAAGAAGGCGTCACTGCGCGCATATGGATTTTCCGGCGGCGCAGTAGATCGCCTAGAGGGTGGGAAGGCGACAGAGCTAGCAACGCTGACCGAACAGTGGCAGACGGGTTTACAAAGAATGCGGAACGGCACCGCGCTTGCACCCGAGCCACTTTCGATCTCGACCGCCCTGCTGGCGCGTTACCTGTTCAAGCCCGATCAGCGCATGGTCGCGATTTGTACCCGCACGGTTTTGAACGATTTGGATCAGTTGCAAAAATTGTGTGCGGAGAAGCTGTTCAAGGTGTAGCCCTATGCCGCGATATCCCCGATTGAAGTGCGCAAACACGCAGGCTTTGGCGTCAATACGCCTATCTTTACTACTGACCGAGCCCGTGTAGAAAACCTTCAAATATTCATCAACTAATCGCTGAACCCGCAGCGGAAATTTCTTCCCCATCGATGAAGCGCCCTTCCGTCATCCAACTTAACAACACGTGTCTCGGTGTCTGACGAGGTCAATCAATGAGGATAAGACGCTCAAATACGACTGGCCGTTCGAGAGGTTCGATATTACATTGCCGCATCGATCGGTCGGCGAGATGGGCCGAGTTTTCAAAGCAAGACTGTTGTAACATCGCAAGTATTGCGAGGGAGAGATGATGAGCATTAAGAATCGAATGGTAAGCACGCACACGTTGAAATTCACTTTGTTCATGCTGGCTGGGTTGACCGTGTCACAAGCCGGTTGTTTGCGGGCGGCGCAGCGCACGCTGACCGAAGCCAAGGGTGCCGAGGCGGAGATCACGATCGTACCGGGCACCAGCATTGCGAACTTTAACGCTTACGATGATGTATCTGTGAGCGCGCCGCGCACGCGCTTGGGCAGCTTGGTACCGTCATCGCTTTCGAGCACCTTGCCCGGCGCGCTGAAGGCAGCGCTGACGACGGGCGAAAAGGCGCCGTTCAGCGGTGGCGGCAACAACTTCAGCATTAGCGGCGAAGTGATGTGGTATCACGAGCGCGGCGGTCTGGGTGTGATCACCGGCTCGAAGTCGTATGCCGTTGTGCTGCTCGACCTGCAAGACGGCGGGCAGGCGTTGGGACGGTTGCAAGTGGTGGCTAGCAGCGGTGCGTCGCGCACCGGCCCCGAAGATATGGCCGAGGCGGTTGCCGAAGCCGTGGCCGAATGGTTTGAAGAGCGCGTCAGTCGCGGGTGATTGACGTCGATTTATGCGGCGGAGGTGTTCGCCCTTGTCTATCGCTCTATCGAAAGCGCGTTCTGCACGATTTTGTGTTGGTGCTCATTCTGCATTTTTCTTGAGAAAGCGACTTGTAACTAAACCTCTTCTTCGAAAGTATGTGTCGTTCTTGGATAACTACTAAACCACATCGCGAATGACTGCGGACCTGGAAAATTTGCTGTCATACACCGGCTATTAGCCGGTGCCACAGCGCAACCGTCGCTCTCAATCGTAAATAGGTATCGCTAATGTTTCGATTGCCAAAGTCGCGACGACAGTTCGGAGTCGCCGCATCAGATGCTATGATGCAGTGATGTCGCATCGTCACTTGGCTTTCAGAATGATGATTCTCGCCGTGGGGTGGTCGGTGAGTAGCGCTCAGAATGGCGCGATGGATTCGTCACGACCAAACGAACCGGCTAGGCGGCCTGCCTTGAAATCAGGCCTTGATAAGAGGTCAAAAGGCCCGGTTCGAGCAGCGCCCACACCAACCGCGCCGTGGTCATTTTCGGTTGGTCGCATTCTCGGTGAGCGCGGCAAGCTCGTTGGCAGATTGCGACTTGGCGAACTCGATTGCTTGCTGATTCATAGCGATGGGCGGTTGTATCTTTTTGACGGAGCCACGCTCAAGCCTGTTTGGGATAGCCCTCCGGGATGCCCGTATGAACCCGAGTTAGTTGCATGTCTTAATGAGACGGTCGTCCTCAGCGATCCGTTCTCCGTGTTCGCCCTATCATTGGCGCATGGCGAGCGGCAATGGCGCTATCCCTCGGAGCAAGACGAAGGCCTTCAGGCCGGCGACTTAGTCGACACGTTGCGCATCCAACAGCGCAGCAAAATCAACAGTACGTTGATCATCGCAACTGATGGTGAAGCGCGACGTATTCAGGCGATCGATTTGACCAACGGGCGTTCGGTATGGCAGCAGCGGCGCGACGTTAGTTGGATGGGTGCTGCGCGTGATGGTGTCGTATTTGCCGAGCGAAAGGGCACAAATTCTATCCGCTTGGCTGTTCTGAATGCCGACGACGGTCGCCTGCATAGACAGATCGAAATTGAAACCCCCATTCCCGTTGGCTTGGAAACCGACCACTTTGAGATCCACGCTGACGTACTGATTATCAAAGATGATGCTCGCTGGCTTGGATTTTCCTTGCCGAGCCTCGAACGTCGATGGAGCATTCCGGTCGATGTAGGTTTAGACCCTTCCACCTGTCGCATGAGCGCAAATTCGCTCACTGTTATCGAACACCTTGAGGTACCGGGGCCGTTGTCAGCCGTGCACGCATTTGGCGGCGACGTGCGGTATGCGGGATACGATTTGACGAGCGGCAAACTGCGATGGGAACGGTATTATGCGGGCAGGCAACGGCACACGATCGAGGAAGTAAACGAGTCAACTGTTTGGTCGAGCCATCCTCGTGGCATTCTTTGTCATCGCGACGGCCGTTTACAACTGTCAATTGAGCATCGTTCACATTCGTACCAAGGCGCCTACCAGCGCGAGCTGGCATGGCAGCGGACGGATGAACGCCTGCTGCGTATCATCGAGGTCGCGCTTGGCACCGGCGGCAGCCGACGGTATCGACCGGTTCTGATAGACTACAACTTGGATAAACAGCGCATGACGACGATACAGGCATTTGAAGATGTGACATCCCCCTTTCCTGTTGAAGCAGCAATCGTGAACGGCGGAGTCATCATTGTGCGCAACGGCGAACTGCGACGATATACGAGCGAGTGAAGCACCTATGCAAATTGAGACGTTTGTCGATAATCAATTTCAGGAAAACGCCTACGTGGTATGGCGCGCCGACGGTGGGCCGTGTTGGATTGTCGATCCCGGTTTTCCACCCACGCCGGCGAATATCGTCGAACATATCGAACAGCACGACCTGAAGCCCGCGGCGCTGATTCTCACACATGGACACCTCGATCACATCGCGGGCGTACCAGCGATTTTGGAGGCGTATCCCGAATTGCCGGTTCACATGGCGGAAGCGGCGCGACCGGCATTGACCGACCCGAACGAAAATGTCTCGGGACCGTTCGGCTGGCCGATTACGGTCGGTGAAATCGATACCATCGATATGCCGCACGGCAGCGAGTTGACGTTGGATGGCAGTGAGTGGTTATTGCTGGAGAGTTCGGGCCATGCGCCGGGTAGCCGCAGCTTATACTGCGAAGAAGCGGGATTGGTAATCGTGGGTGACGCCCTGTTTATGGGCAGCATTGGGCGGACAGATTTTCCGCACAGCAATCACGACGAGTTGATTCGCAACATTAAGGAAAAGCTGTTTACGTTGCCCGATGAGACGCGGGTGTACTCGGGTCATGGGCCGGTGACGACCATCGGGCAGGAAAAGCTGACAAATCCGTATCTACAGTGAGCAAAGTCCGTATCGCTGCCGACGGTGAGGGCGGGAACGCAGGCGTAAAGTTGGTGTCAACGTGATCGCGTGAATCGCGCTGCGGTCCAGACCGCGTGCGTGAACCTCGACGTTGCGAAGAGAATGGCGGGCAGGATGCCCGCACGCCTCTTACCTGTCATGACATTAACTCACTTGCTATGGCTGCCGTCGCACCACGGTAGGTTGCCGCTCTTGCCGCATTGGCAGACGGCCTTTTTTCCGTCTTCTTCCACATCGACCACCATCGGGCCAACGTCTTCGGTGCATTGCTTATGAGAGCCGTCGCAATACGGCAGGTTCCCGCTGAGGCTGCACTGGCAATAGGCCTTCTTACCGGCAGTTTCGTCAATAACGATGGGGCTGTCACCGCGTTTGCAATCCATGAGTGCGTCTCCTCGGTTCGAGTGTCAGGGCGAAATAAAAAACCGACCTGCGCGAATCATAGCGCCGATCGGTCGAATTTGAAACGAGTTGTCGTGGGCTAGGCTAGGCGCTCTCACAACAAGACTTTTTACAGCTAGAGCCGCATTGTTTCGCTTTCTTGGATGCGCAACACGTGGCCGTGCACTTGGTGCTGCAGATTTTGCCTGCCTCATGGTCGCATTCGCACTTGCCGGAGGGGCAGATGCAGGCCAGCGTCTTGTCGTGATCATGATCATGCTGGTGACCGTGATCGGCGGCGGTATCTTTGCAGCAGCTATCGCCGGTGCCGCAGCAATCGGCATTGTTTTGGCTGCAGCCAATGGTGAAAGCACCAAGGGCAAAGCACGTGAAGGCGGCCAGACAGCATTTGTTAAATCGACTCATAGGAATCTCCTCTTCGTTAAGTGATCGGACGACTTAGTTAGATCGACCGGCATCGAGCAAAATCATTGGCGAATCCGGTTTGGGTTTGTTGATGTTGCTGGCCCAAGGCGGTTCGCGTAGGACGGAATCGCTGCGCGTGGCGTCGACCGGACCATCGAGCAGATCGCGTGAAATGCGGTCGTCACTCTCCATGAGGGTGCCGGGCGGCATCATCACAGCGCTGACCGGCCACGCCACGGCGTTAATCAGCATGCGCGGCGGACCGTAAGCGATATGCAGCAGGTCGCGCTTGTTCCACCGGAAATCGTTATCCGGAGCGTCGTAGTCAACGCCCTCGAAGGAGCGATTGCCGCGCACTTCAAACGGATCTTCGAACCACAGCGGCCAGTGGCTGACCGCACCCGATTCCTGCGAGACGACGGTGCCATCCCAGTTGGTGCGTTGCAGCCGGATGTAACGGCCATCGGCCGCGCCGCGATAACCTTCAGCGCTGGCTGTGGTGAGTTCGGGTAATAACGTCGCACCGGAGTCGACGAAAGGATTATTCACGTGGGTGCAGCCCAGCGCGAGCCACGACGACAAAATGACCAAACTAATGAGTATGTTAGATTTCAACGGGATTCTCCACGGCGTAGTTGGGGGCTTCTTCGGTGATTAGCAAATTGTGCGGATGGGATTCATGCATGCCCGCACCCGAGATGCGCACGAAGCGTGCCTCACGGCGCAGGTGATCGATATCGTGGGCCCCGCAATAGCCCATGCCGGCGCGTAAGCCGCCGACGAGTTGATAGGTGAGCTCGGCCAGTTTACCGCGGTACGGCACGCGGCCTTCGACGCCTTCGGGGACGAGCTTTTCGCGTTCGGACACATCTTTTTGAGCATAGCGATCGGCGCTACCTTGATGCATGGCACCCAGCGAGCCCATGCCGCGATATTCCTTAAAGCGACGGCCCTTCCAGAAAACAACCTGCCCAGGCGACTCATCCATACCGGCAAACAGCGAACCGAGCATGACCGAGTTGGCACCGGCGGCGATGGCTTTGGTGATATCGCCGGAATAGCGAATACCGCCATCGGCAATGATCGGTACATCGGCCTCGTTGGCGATCGGCACGACGTTGAAGATGGCGGTGATCTGCGGAATGCCCACACCAGAGACAATGCGCGTGGTACAAATCGAACCGGGACCGATACCGACCTTGATGCCGTCGGCACCCGCATCGATCAGGTCGCGTGCGCCGGCAGCCGTGGCGATGTTGCCCGCGATAACTTCGATATTGAATTGGCGCTTCACCTCGCGCACGGTTTCGATGACGTTGGTGCTATGGCCATGGGCGGAATCGACGACGACCACATCGAGGCCGTTGCGGATAAGCGCTTCGACGCGTTCGAACTCGCGCACGCCCACGGCAGCGCCAACGCGCAGCCGGCCGCGCTCGTCGCGACAGCTATTCGGGAACTGCCGGTTCTTATCGATATCGCGCATGGTGATAAGGCCGGACAAGCGGAACGATTCATCGACGAGCAACAGCTTTTCGACTTTGCTGCGTTGCAAGATGGCTTCGGCTTGTTCGAGCGATGTACCCGCCGGTGCCGTGACGAGATTGTCCTTCGTCATTACCTCGCTGACGGGGCGATTGCGGGCGCGATCGATGCCGGCATCGGATTGATCGAGAAATTTGAGATCGCGCCGCGTAAGAATGCCGACGAGTTGGTTGCCATCCTCGACGATGGGAACGCCGGAGATGTTTTGCAAGCGCATGAGTTCAGCGGCCGCGCCGACCGTATCGTTGGGGCTGAGTGTGACGGGGTCGAAGATCACGCCGTTGGCAGAGCGCTTGACCTTGTCGACTTCGCGACATTGGGCTTCGACGGAGAGATTTTTGTGAATGATGCCGATGCCGCCTTCTTGAGCGAGCGCAATGGCGAGGCTCGATTCGGTCACGGTGTCCATCGGGGCGGACAGAATCGGCATATTGAGGTCGATACCGCGAGTGAGCCGCGTGCGAACATCGGCTTCGCGCGGGATGACATCGCTGTGAGCGGGAACCAAGAGAACGTCATCAAACGTGATGCCGTCGCCGACGATTTTTTCGAACATAGTTAACCATCCGTCAGGCAGATATTTAAACGCCGTAGTGTACGACCAGTCGGGCAGGTTGCAAAGGTGGCTGAAGGGATACACGGGCGGTCGAAACAGGCGAAACTGGCCGGTTGGTGCCCGCATTAGGCAATAGAGCAAATTGTCTTACAAATCGCGACAAAGTTTGCTGCTTTGCGTGCAGCATGACTGACGGCAAGCGTTCAATGCATTCCGCTTGGTTACCGATGGTCGTCACGCGAACCTGAATCGCCAATGCAGATTCCTGCGCCGATCAATTACCGGCTTAGATCGGAGCGTGACGGGTCCGTTAACCGTGCGTCCGTTTTTGCGCTCCGTACTCAATGTTATCAGCACTCGTCGCGCGCAGGTCCTAAAGAATCGGGGCAACTGTCGTCGTTCGCGGGTAGCAATACATCTGTCTAAAAAGCAAGGCGATTCCGATTTGTTCCTTCGGGTTTTTGGGTTATTGATTGAGTACCGCCGAGGTTTCGTTACATGCTTCGACGGGCCATGTGTAACTCAGGCGACCTTTAGAGGTCGGAGGGGAAGGAACCAATGGTTAAGAACATTAATACGTTTGCTTTTGCACTTACCTTGGCCGCGTTTGCCAGCCTAAGCACCGCACAGTCGGCACGGGCCGGCCTGATCGACTTCAACGGCTTCGTCCACGGCGAAATCATCACCGACCAGTTGAAGGTCTCGGAAGGCGTATCCTTCACGGCCAATAACTTTACCGAACCCTTTGGCATCGCGGCGGTATTCGATACACAGTTTGGCGGCATGACGCCCGACCCGGACTTGCTCGGCCCCCCTTGGGCGTTGGGCAATCTTGCTGCCGAAGGAACCGTTCTCGGTAACGCCTTAATTCTGGCTGGCGACGATACGCTTTCGGCCCCCGGCATTCTCGCCGACCCGAATGATGAAGGTGACCGCCCCGCCGGTGAAATCACGCTGACGTTTGAATCGATCCAGACCAGCATTGGTTTTGACCTAATCGATGTGGAGAGCATCACCGCCGAATTGGGTGCGATCGAGTTCTACCTCGATGGTGTCTTGCTGGACTCGGTCGGTTTTGACGAATTTGTGATGATGGGCAACGAGTTCTTCGACGCCACCGTCGCTTACGGTAACAACTCGGCCAACCGCATCGCGCCAATCGGCATCGGCGATCTGACGCTGAGCCAGGAGAATGCCGACGCCGCCGGTTTCGATCAGGTGGTATTCTCGCTGGGTGGCTCGGGTGCAATCGACACGATCAACTTCATCCCGGAACCGGCAACACTGAGCCTGCTGGCCTTGGGTGGCGTGACGTTGCTTCGCCGCCGCCGCGCCGCCTAAGGGAAAGGCGTCGCAAGCCGACAATGCGGACATACAAACAAACGACCAGACGAATCGAGCCCAGCGGAATAAGCCGCTGGGCTTTCTTTATTTGATGGCTGAAAAAGAACGACGTGCCCCCTTTTCAAACCGCCCCCAACAGAAGAACCAGTCTGCCCCATTCGGACGCCGCAGATCGGGCCTACTGGCCTAATCCCAGCATTTCACGCCCCCTGACACATCCGAAATCTACAAATTCGTAAACTGCTGCGTCGATGGAAAAATTGGCCGCCGCCGGGCCTGAAGCGTGCGATCTTTGCGGGAAAGGGGTTATAATCTTAGGGGAATAAACACCGGCAATTAGTAGCAGCGGAGTGCATTCTTTCGCTTGTTTTAGTCGGATTCAGTTTACCGCTGTCGGTTGCGCTGGTGTTTTCGTTGTTTGGTTTTGAATACGTCCGGGGAACCGGGTGATTAATTCTGCCCGGGATGCTTTCCGTACCGGCGGGGGAAATGATGATACGCATGATGAAGAATGTCGCGTTTGTTGCGACACTTGCTTTGATTACAGGCGGCCTCACCCAGCGCGCCGATGCAGCGGGCGTTGTTGACTTTGACGAGTTCGTACACGGCGAGATATTGGCGGATCAGCTCAAGATCTCTGAAGGCATTTCGATCTCGGCAGTTAACTTCAGCGAACCATTCAACATCGCGGCAATTTTCAATACGCAGTTTGCAGGCGCGACGCCTGATCCCGATCTGATCGGCCCGGCGTGGGCCGGTGGCAACTTGGCCGCGCTTAATGTGGAACTTGGCAACGCCGTGATTTTGGCGACAGACGACGAATTGTCGGCACCGGGAATTCTGGCAACGCCCAACGACGAGGGCGATCGCCCTGCCGGTGAGATCATCTTTAACTTCGAAAGCCTTCGGACGATGCTCGGGTTCGATCTGATCGACGTGGAAAGCATCGTTGCGGAAGATGGATCGGTTGACTTTTACCTCGACGGCGTCTTGCTCGATTCGGTTGGCTTCGATGAGTTCGTCACGATGGGTAATGAGTTCTACGACCCGACCATTGAGTACGGCAACAACCACGCCAACCGTATTGCCCCGATTAGCCTTACCGATTTGACGCTATCCGACGAAAACGCCGACGCCGCTGGATTCAATCGGGTGGTGTTTTCGATGGGTGGTTCGGGCGCGATCGACACGCTTAACTTTATTCCGGAGCCGACAACGCTGAGCCTTTTGGCACTCGGCAGTGTGGCATTGATTCGACGGCGGCGATCGGCCTAGGGTTTACGGCCTAGTGGATTGTCCGATCCGTTTGAATCTGCCCTTGCACTGCATAACGGTCTTGGAAACATAGATTCGTGACTCTTGAAGCCCGGCGGACACCCCCGCCCGGGCTTTTCTTTTGCGTCATTCTTGCAAATTTAGATACTCAATGCCGCGGAAGGCTGGGTCCCAATTGAGGAATTCTTCTGCGATAGCGGGTTCCCGGCGTCGGCTACGATTTTTCGAAACGCGTTATAATGCGGTGTTCGAATGACGCCCCGATAGGAGAGCCCGCGTGTCCGAGATGCCCAGCGTTTCATTTGTTTCCCTTGGCTGCCCCAAGAACCTTGTCGACTCGGAGAAGATGCTCGGCCTGTTGGCGGAGGCGGGCTGCCCCATTGTCGGTGATGGCAGCGGCCTCGGCGAAGTCGTGATCGTGAATACGTGCGGCTTTCTCAGCGCCTCGCGCGATGAAGCAGTCGGCATATTGCAAGAGGCCGCCGAGCACAAACGCAAGGGTGATATTCAACGGATCGTGGCGGCGGGATGTTTGGTGCAGCGCGATGGGCAGGGCTTGATGAAGGATGTGCCCGAGATCGACGCGCTCGTGGGCGTGCACAATCGCAGCGACATCGTACGGGCAGTCACGGGTAAACGCCGCAGTGAATTGGCTAGTACCGACACCGACAACACACCCGATGATTCGGTGCTGTTCTTAGGCGAATATCACGCCAGCTCATGGACGGAGGCCAACCGTAGCGATCAGACGCGCTTGCGTCTCACGCCCGCGCATTATGCTTATCTGCGCATGAGCGAAGGTTGTAACCAAAAGTGCACGTTCTGCACGATCCCTTCGATTCGCGGGCCGATGCACTGTAAGGGCGTCGATGAAATCATGGCCGAGGCGCACGAGCTCATCGCCGATGGTGCGGTTGAGATCAATCTCATCGGGCAAGACACGACGAGCTATGGTCAGGATATTGGTTACGACGCAGGGTTGTCGGGCCTATTGAAAACGCTAAACACGCTCGACGGCGCGCATTGGATTCGGCTGATGTATGCTTATCCGTCGGACTTCACCGATGAGATGATCGATGCCATCGCGGCATGCGAGAAGGTCGCGAAGTATATCGATATACCTTTGCAGCATATTAGCGATCGCATGCTGAAGGCGATGTATCGCCGCGTAACGCGGAAAGAAACCGAGACCTTGCTTGGCAAATTGCGCGAGCGCATTCCGGGTGTGAGCATTCGCACGACCTTTATCAGCGGCTTTCCGGGTGAATCGCAGGCCGATCACGAAGAATTGCGCGAATTCATTCGCGAATTCGGCTTTGATATGTTGGGCGTGTTTCCGTATTCCAACGAACCGGGCACGCCGGCACATCGCATGAAGAACCACTTACCGCCCGAGTTAATCGACGAGCGCGTAGACGACCTGATGCTGACGCAGCAGGATGTCGCGTTTGAGATGGCGGCGGCGCGCAAAGGCAAGAATTTCGATGTGATGATCGACGACTACGGCGAAGGCGGCGTGTATCCGGCGCGCCATGAGGGACAAGCCCCGGAAGTCGACAGCGTTGTGTATGTTGAAGGCGGCGAGTACGACCCCGGTGATATCGTGACGGTGCGATGCACCGGTCATCGCGATTATGATTTGCTGGCCACGCCCGTGGATGCGGGATTACCGATTTTACAATAGGCCGAATCAAATATGGAACTCAACGAACCCCTCGTTAAACAGGCTTTGGCCACCGGCTTGCAGCAATTTCCCGAATTCGAAGCGTTTGGCCCGCGGCTGGTGTATGCCGAATTGATGGAAGGCGGCGCGTTTTTGGTGCGCTATGCCGAACGCCCTCCACAGGGCACGCCGCACGTTTGGGATTTTCAGAACGCAGTCGTTAAAACCTACAAGGCATTGGCGGGCGAGCCCGGCGCCGATGGTGCGTGCGGAGACTAGATAGCGATGAGCGATAGTGCATCCGGCGGCGTGCGCGTGGTCGTGTTCACGACCGATCTGATTTTCTCAACCAAAATTACCAGCACATGCAAATCGTTGGAGGTGCCGGCGCGGGCGCTGACGCGATTGGGGCGATTGACCACGATCAACACCGATGATGTGAAATTGGCGTTGATCGATATGGATGCCGAGGAAGCCGTGGGGGCGATTGAGTTTGCGGCGGGCCTGACGAGCCAACCAGAGGTCGTGGCGTTTTATTCGCATGTGCGCGGCGACTTACGTGAGGCGGCGCAGGCGGCGGGCGCGACGCAGGTGATGACGCGGTCGAAGTTTGTGGATGAGTTGCCGGGGTTGGTTGAAAGGGTGGCTGCTTAGGTAGCAGGCGCTTGCTACGGTGTTGGTGCCCCAGCCCCAGAGGGGCAGGGGCACCCGCAAGAATGAGTCAACGATTCCCCACCCTTCACTGTCGTGAAGGATGGGGCACCCGATAAGCGACGCCGTCGCTGTTATCCATACGTCATCGCGACGTACGACGCGGACCGCTGCTTCCTTACGGGCGCGGCTCTGATGCAGAGGCACCCGGTGCCGTTAGTTTTTCGCCACGCCAAACGCCGTATGTCCCCCAGCCCCGGAGGGGCAAGGGCACCCATCTAATGGTATCTTCTTTACTTGCTGTATTCCCAGCTTGCGCCGGGCTCCATGACTTTCACTTCGATGCCGTTGGGTTTGAAGGCGGAGATGTCGTCGACCAGCATGCCGGGGAAGGTTTTGTAGTGGATCGGCACGGCGACTTTGGGCTTGATGAATTCAGCGGCCATCTTGCCCAATTCGGGGCCCATCGTGAAACGATCGCCGACGGGCACGAGCGCGATGTCGGGCTGATAGATCTCACCAATCAACTTCATATCCGAAAAGAGCCCGGTATCACCGCAGTGGTAAATCGTCACGCCACCGATGTTGATGACAGCCCCCATGGGCTGCCCCATGTAACGCCCTTCTAAGCTCGATGAGTGAAACGCCTGCGTAAAGGCCACCCAACCGAACTCGCCGGCGAGTTTTCCGCCGGGATTACCGGGTTGCACCTTTTCGTAACCCTTCTCGTTTAAGTATTCCATCATCTCGTACGCACAGTACACCGTCGCGTCGTTGGCGCGTGCAATGCCTTCACAATCACCGAAATGATCGGCATGACCGTGGGTGATGATGATGTGCTTGGCTTTGATATCGTTGGCCTTCATCGTGGCAACGGGATTGCCCGTAAGCCAAGGGTCGACGGCGACGGTATGGGTGCCGTCGGTGATGGTAAAACCGGCATGGCCGAGGAAGGTGAGCGTGATGGACATCGAGGGGCTCCTTTCGGGGGAAATCGCTCGCAGCGCTGCGTTGCGATGGTCACATGTTAACATGGGCGGACAGGAATTAGGAATCTCCATAAATTTCGCAGGTTAAGTGAGGACCGTGCCGGTGATGACAGAGAAAGAAGCCACGACGATCAGCAAGTTTTTGAGCTTGGTGTTGCGGCATCAGCCCGAAACGATTGGTATCACGCTCGACGATGCGGGTTGGACGGATGTCGGCGGATTACTTGCCGCTCTGCAACAACATGGGCGCGGCATCAGCCGGGAACAACTCGAATACGTGGTCGCCACGAATAGCAAGAAACGTTTCGCATTCGACGACTGCGGCGAACGTATTCGGGCGCAGCAAGGGCATTCGATTCAGTCAGTCGATTTGCAATACGAACCTGCGGTGCCGCCGGCAATCTTGTACCACGGCACAGCCAAGTATGTCATCGAGTCGATCATGCGCGACGGCCTCAAGCCGATGAAGCGTCAACACGTGCATTTGAGTGCGGAGGTCGAGACGGCCATCAAGGTCGGACAGCGGCACGGCAAGCCGGTGGTCTTGGAAGTCGACGCGGCAGCGATGCATACCGCCGGCGCCAAGTTCTACCTGACACCGAATGGCGTGTGGCTGACCAATGCCGTCGCCCCGCCGTATCTTAGGCTGAGCGAACGAGGCGATTGATATTTGGACACCACCAACCGCTCATTTTTTGTTCGCTTAGCGACTGATGCCGATATCGACGGTTGCCTTGAAATCTACGCCCCTATCGTGCGCGATACATCCATTTCATTTGAGTTCGAACCGCCTGGTCGCGACGAGCTGGCGCGGCGCTTGCTCGATGCCGATCATAGCAGGCTAACGTTGGTGGCCGTCAATGGTTCGCAGGTGGCGGGCTATGCCTACGCCACGCGGTTTCGCGGACGCCCGGCATACGATTGGACAGTCGAATCGAGCGTTTACGTGCATCCGGATTACCAGCGGCGCGGCGTCGCACGGTCTCTGTATCGGGCGCTGCTCGGCGGTTTAAGAATTGCGGGATACCGAATGGTGATTGCCGGAATCACGCAGCCCAATCCGGCGAGCGTGGCGCTGCATGAGAAGCTCGGTTTCATGTATGTCGGCACCACGAAAAACGTTGGATACAAGTTCGAGCGTTGGCACGGTGTGGGATTTTGGGAATTGGATTTGGGATCGAGCTGTGCGCCAGAGCAGCCGACGACTTCGGATCTGTTGGTAGCGCACGCGGAGTTTCAGGCGTTGTTGGCCGAATTGGGATAGTGTTTCGATATAGAGGTTGCGGAAACGACGATCGATGTTTCCTATGAGATAGCACCGACTAGATTGCTAAGGCTCTCAACACCCGCCTCTTTCAGATATTGCTCAATCCCTTCGACAACGCGTATCGGCGTGTCCGGGTTCACAAACAACGCCGTGCCGATGCTAACGGCCGATGCGCCGGCCAAGATAAACTCTACGGCATCTTCCCAGGTTTGAATGCCGCCCATACCGATGATCGGCACACCTGCATCGCGCGCGACCTGCGTGTGTACCCGATTAACCAACTGTATCGCCAAAGGTCGAATTGCGGGGCCGCTTAAGCCACCGGTACGGTTGGCGAGAACACACTTGCGCGTGCGGATGTCAATCTTCATGCCCACGAAGGTGTTGACCATACTGAGGGCATCCGCACCGCCCTCGATTGCCGCGCGGGCCGTGGCCGTGATGTCGGTCACGTTGGGTGAGAGCTTTACGATCAGCGCGCCGTTCTGCACGACCTGTCGCGCTGCGGTTACCAACTCTTTTAATAACGGTGCGTCAGTGCCGAAGGTGAGGCCGTCGGAGACGTTGGGGCATGAGACGTTTAACTCGACACCGTCGATCCCCGGTAAGCCGTCGACGGCATCGCACACTCTCAAATAATCATCGATTTGATAGCCAGCCACGTTCACAAAGACGCGCGTGCCGAGCTGCGCCGCTTCCGCCGCTTTCACACTGAGGAATTCATCGAGGCCGACATTGGCCAGACCGATGGCGTTCAACATGCCGCCGGGTGTTTCGACGATGCGCTGGGGTTGATTGCCCTTGCGCGGATGCACGGTCACGCTCTTGGTGGTGAAGCCGCCAAGCATGCTGAGATCGAAGTAGGGCGCGTACTCCTTGCTGTAACCGCAAGTGCCCGACGCCGTCAGCACGGGGTTCTTGAGAACTGCGGGGCCGAGTTGAGCGGATAGGTCGGGCATGGTGCGTTTCGGAATTCGATTATGGTGCTAGTGTTCCGCGATACAGGTTTGCGATCCGTCTACTGAGTATGTGCACCCGTTTTTGTCGTGGCGCGATTTGTCCCCCAGCCCTGGAAGGGCCGGGGCACCCGGTATTTGTGCTTGGGCTGTGGCACCGGTTTGTAAACGATGATGGGTCGCGTTGAGACCGGTTCTTCGTTTGTCCTGCCTCGCGGTTATGTTCCGTTTCAAGCTATCTCAGTGTCGATACCTGCTGACGGCTGTCAAGCAGACAGGGTCTCGTGTCAGTCAGCCATCGAAGATTCAAGGTTACAACTTGGAAAATGTGATTTTAAGCGGTGAGCCCCTCTATGAATTGGTTCCAGTGGTCGTCATGCGCCGTCGGGTTAGAATCAGGATCTTCGCGCGGCCCCTGCCTGCGGGCGTGGCCTTGTCGATTTTCGCAGAGGAGTTCGTCATGTCGCAACGCACCATGGAAGCCCATTATCGACCCAACTGGGAGCTCACCCAGGCGCGCGGCCTTTTGGGATACAACTGTGGCTATGCGGCCCAGCGCGGTAACGAATCATTCGACGAACATCAACAGTCATTGGTCTGGCGGCTGCTCGGCGATACTCAGATTGATGAAAACAGCGTGGTGCTCGACGTTGGTTGTGGTATTGGCGGTCCATCGGGTTGGATGTTCGAGCGATTCAAACCCAAGCAACTGTTCGGGCTCGAATATCTGGGCTCCAGCGTGCAGGCGGCGGGGGAACGCTGGCGCAATCAGGATCCGCGACCGACCTTCCTGCAGGGCGATGCCCACCATATCCCACTAGCGGATAATCAGGTAGACGTCATCTTCAATCTCGAATCGGCTCTGCATTATAAAGACAAACGTCAATTTATTAGTGAATGTAAGCGCGTGTTGAAGCCGGGCGGTCGGTTATGCCTCGGTGATATCACCACGCGGCGCAAGTGGCTCTTTTTACCGGTCGAAATGACCAACAGCTTGCCGAGTCAATTCACCTCTAGCGTGTGGCTCTGGTCGGCATCCGATTACAAGGCGGCGTTTCGCGAACTGGGCTTCAAATTACTCAATCACGAGAATGCCGCAGCGCCGATCGCCGATTCGCTGGCCGACGGTCTCGATGAAATTAAAGGTAAGAACTTCGTCGAGACCTGGGGCAATATGCGCGGCTTTCGCGGACGCGTCGGCTTTCTTGGAACGCTGCGTCAGCTGTTGCGTTTGGGCATGCTCGATTACGACTTGTTTCAGTTGGAAGTGCCGGGCGGTAACAGCTAGACGATAGGACCGAGCGGCGCGCATCCGCTAAAAATGGCTTGAAAACAGCGTTTTTCGAGCCATTCGCGGGTGACTGCGTCGAATCGTACTCGAGTTTTATAACGGAAGTCGCCCAATCCATCCCCTAAGATCGACGATAACAGGAACGGGTGATTACCGCGCCGCCGGCGCGAAGGGTGTGTTCTCATGAACGTCTTATTCTGGTGGTTTGCGATCACAATTGCGGCAGTGGGCTTCATACTGCTAGGGCTGGGCGTCGCGAAGGATAAAAGCAAGCAGGTCGACGCCACGACTGGGGCTGCATCGCATGAAAACGGCGTGTGCCCGAATTGCGGGTACGTCTTACGGTCGACCGCCGATTTTTGCGGCCACTGTGGTCAACACATTGATGAATCGAAGAACTAATTTGCATTCGCTTGATAGGCAGGAGCAAACAAAACGATGAACGACCAAATGCGATACAACGCGAAGCCGCCAATTATTCGGGGGCGGCGCTGGCTGAATTGGAAGTTTCTCTCCATGGCAGCTGGCATCTTCTTTTTTGTGACCTTTTTTATCGTGTGGTTCTACGTCCGTATGGAAGTGACCACCAACAATCTCATGTTGCTGATGAACAAGACGGGCAAAACGCTACCGGCCGAGCTGCGCGAAGACTACGGCGATCAGGTGGTGCTGTACCCCGACTTGGTCAAGGCTGTCGCGGCCAATACGGGCGAATCCGAAGAGTACGTTCGCAATCACTACAAAGGCATTCGCTACGAGGTAAATAAGGAAGGACGCTACTTCCCCAACCCCTACACGCGCAAGGCCTTTATGGTGCCGACGACGCTGATTAAGCAGAACGAAATCGGTGTGAAGATTCGCCGCTTTGGTAAGCCCCTTCCGACACCGAAGACCGTTGCCACCGAATCGAACGAGCGCGGGCCAGTCGCCGAAGTCTTGGTGCCGGGCCGCCACGACGTGAACCTGCTGGCGTATGAAGTACAGCGCTTTCCCGCCGTGCAAATTCCGCCCGGTCATGTGGGCGTGGTGACGCTCTTGAGCGGTCAGAAGCCGGCGCAGGGCAATACATACACCGTGGCTCCGGGTGAGAAAGGTGTGCAGCGCGAATCGCTCGAGCCCGGCTTGTATTACATCAACCCTTACTTGCAGAAGATCTTCATCGTTGATATTCGTAGCCAGAAGTACGACATGATCGGCGACGGCGCGATTCACTTTCCGTCGAGCGATAGCTTTACGATCACGATCGAAGGCACGATCGAATGGGCCATTCGCCGCGATCAGGTTTCCGATGTGACCGTCGCCTATGGAACCTATGGCGATGCCGATCAGATCCTCGATAAGATCATTCTGCCCAATGTACGCAGTATCGCGCGTATTCAGGGTTCAAAGCTTAAAGCACGCGAGTTTATTAGCGGTAAGACGCGTACGGCATTCCAACAAAAACTGCTCGAACAGTTGAAAGAGAAATGCCTGCAGCAGGGCATCGATATTCGCGCAGCGTTGGTGCGCGATATCAAGCCGCCGGTCGAAATCGCTCAGCTTATCAGTAAACGCGAGCAGGCCGATCAGGAGATCGAGCGCTCCACCAACCAAATGCAAGAAGCGCAGGCCGAAGCGCGACTGGTCGAACAGGAAGAACTGCAAGCCCAAAATGCCGCTATCGGGGAAGCCCGACGCGATGTCGTAACGATGACGAAAAAGGCCGAGCAAGAGAAAAGCGTTGCCATCACAGCGGCGAATCGCGCGTTAGAGGTCGCACGCTTACGGTTGGAAGCTGCAGAGAAGGAAGCCACGGCGATTCGGTCGCGCGGTGAAGCCGAGGCCAAAATCGTCTTACTCAACTACGAGGCGCGGGCACAACCCTTGAAGGAAGCCGTCGATGCGTTTGGTGATGGTACCGCTTATGCACAACACTTTTTCCTGCAAAAGGTCGCGCCGTCGATCAACAGCATTCTGAGCAATACCGAAGGGCCGTTCGCGGATATCTTCAAAGACTTTCAATCGATCAACTCGACGCCGCGCAAGCCGATGGCTGCCGCCGTCGAAGCCGACGATACCACGGAGGTGCAGCAGTGATGCTCAATTTTCTGCGCAAGTATATGTATGTTCTGATTGGTATTTTGTTGCTGTCGATTGCCGGCATCAGCGCTGTCGCGTGGACGTTCTGTCGTATCTATGTGCCCGAAGGCATGTGTGCCGTGTTAATTAAACGCACGGGCGACTTACTACCCGAGGGCGAGTCGGTCGCGACGCAGTCGGGCCAGCGCGGTATTCAGCAGGAAGTGCTGGGGCCGGGCCGACACTTTCGCGATCCGATTCGTTGGGATTGGAAGCTCGTCGAGTTGACCGAGATCCCTGCCGGTGATCCGGAGACCTGGAAGCTGACGGCGGGCAACTTGTCGCGCGAAAGTCGCACCGCGCTGAGCAGCGGGCAGTACGTCTTCGAAGGTAATTTCCCCAAGATCGGCGTCGTCACGCGCAAGGTCGGTAAGCGACCGCCGATGGGTCAGGTGGTGGTGCCGCGCGATTCGGGTTATCAAGGTATTCTGGCCGAAGTGCTTACGCCGGGAACCTATAAGCTCAACCCGTACGTGTATGAGATCGAAACCTATCCGGCGACGATTATTCCGGCGGGCTTTGTTGGCGTGGTCACCAACTTGTTCGATAGTGATATCGCATCATCTTCGGCGGCTGTCATCCCGACCAGTAATCCGACCGATGCCGTCGTATCAAACTATCGCAGCCCCGGTGCCGATCGCGGCCAGCGTGGTACCGTACGCGATGTGTTACAGCCGGGTATCTATTTCATCAATCCAAAGTTGCAGAAGGTTACGCTGGTCGAGATCGGTTTCAACGAATACTCGCAGTTGCGAATGGCCGACGGTGCCGACGAGCAAATCTCGTTCCCGTCGGATACGGGTTATCTCATTCGTGTGGGCGTGACGGTGGTATGGGGCATCGACCCCGATCATGCCGCCGAGATCGTCGATAACTTCGGAAACGTCGACAAGGTCTTGGAGAAGGTCATCGTGCCGCAGTTGCGCAGCATCTGTCGTAACATCGGATCGACGTATTCGGCGCGCGATTTTATCCAAGGCGAGAAGCGCGAGCAGTTTCAGCGCGACATGACCGAAGAGCTGCGCCGCGTGTGCGAAGCGAAGAATGTGGAAGTGCTGCTTGCATTGGTCCGAGATATCGAAGTACACGCCCCCGCCGCCACGGGCCGCGGTGGTGAGGTAACCGAAGATTTGAAGCGCACGATCCAGCAAAGTTTCATCGCGATCGAAAGCCAGATCACGAAAGAGAAACAGCGCGACGCCGCGACGGTTAAGGCGCAGCTCGAAGAAGAGATCAAGAAGGTTGACATCGCCCGCGAAACCATCAAAGCGGAATCGCGCATTTTGGTAGCCAACATCAAGGCCGAGGGTGAAAAGACTGCCGCCGAAATCGCCGCCAGTGCCGAGCTGGCCGTTGCGGACATTCAGCAACAAGTCGCGGAACTCGAAGCGCAACGCGAGAGGATTTTGGGGCAAGCCAAAGCCGATGTTGAACGGATGAAGAACGAGTCGGAAGCGAAAGGTTTCGCCATGCTCGTGAACGCGTTCGGCTCGCCCAAGGCGTACAACCTGTTCACCTTCGCCGAAAACTTCGAACCCGAGAGCATTCGCCTGTTCTATTCGGGTGAGGGTACGTTCTGGACAGATTTGTCGCGCTTCGAACAAGTCGGCGCCGCCAAAATGCTGCAACCGAACAAAGCCGACAAAGATTGAGCAATCGATTTGGGTGCCCCACCCCTTAGCGCAGCGAGGGGTGGGGGACATTGCGCTGTAGGGACAATGCGCTGTGGCACCGGTTTGCAACCGGTGGCTGCCATCGAAAGCCTCAATCGTGCGATTGGTCGTCAGCTAATTCAAATGCCGGTGCGGGGATCAATCATCCCGCACCTTTCCACGCTGACCGCTTCCTCACGGGCGCGGCTCTGATGATCGAGCTGACCGCTTTCTCACGGGCGCGGCTCTGATGACCGCGACGGGATTAGTTCACCGGTTTTTAGCCTGTACCTGCCACCACCGACAACCATCCGCACAACGTTGCTACTCCCCTTGCCGGGCGCCCCACCCCTTAGCGCAGCGAGGGGTGGGGGACATTCGCTGCCTGATGCTCAAACTGTCTCTGCCAGACCGATTTTCATCCCAAGCATTTGCAATATTCGCATCGACTGCCTCGTTGGGCTTATGATCTGCGTCAAACCTATCAGGCGAAATCAAACGTCCAACCGGGAGATCATCGATGTCATTGCAACGAATCATTGCCACCGGCCTTTGCGTAGTCTTTATCGCAACGGCTAATACCCAAGCCGCAGATGCGGAGCAATATTGGCCGCAGTGGCGTGGTCCGCACGATACGGGTACGGCCCCTAAAGCCAAGCCACCCACCGAGTGGAGCGAATCCAAGAACATCAAATGGAAGGTGGCCATCCCCGGTAGCTCACACGCCACGCCCATCATCTGGGGCGATCGCGTGTTTGTGCAAACGGCCAACGAAGTGAAGGCCGCAAATGAAGAAAAAGAAATACCCAAGGCGGTGCAGTTCGACGGCATCGCAGGCAACGCCGTCTTTGCCTCTATGCAACCCGGCGAACGGCCGCGTGGTCGACGCGGTCGAGGTGGACGACGAGGCCGGCGTGGTGGCCGTCGCGAACGCGAAAAGCCCACGGCCAATTTTAAGTTCGACATCCTCGCGCTCGATCGCACCACTGGCAAAACGCTCTGGCAAACGACTTGTGCTGAAGAAGTGCCGCACGAATCGCTGCATCGCGACAGCACGCAGGCTTCCAACTCGCCCGTTACCGACGGCAAGCACGTGTATGCGTACTTCGGTACACGCGGTCTGCACTGTCTCGATTGGAATGGCAAGATCGTTTGGTCGAAGCGCTTCGGCAAGATGAATACGCGCAATGAATTCGGCGAAGGTAGCTCGCCCGCGCTACACGGTGATACCATCGTAATCAATTGGGATCATGAGGGAGATTCATTCATCATTGCGCTCGATAAGAAGACTGGCAACGAAAAATGGAAGGTCGATCGCGACGAGCCGACTTCTTGGTCGACGCCCATCATTGTTGAAGACGGCGGCAAGCCGATTGTCATTACGTCGGCCGCCAACTTCGTGCGCGGTTACGATCTCAAGACGGGCGAGTTGGCCTGGAAGTGCGGCGGTTTGACCAACAACATTATTTCATCGCCCGTCGCCGCGGATGGTGTGGTCTATTGCATGAGCAGTCGGCGAGGTGAAAAGGCGATGGCGATTCGTTTTGCGGGCGCTAAGGGCGATATCACTGATAGCGAGCGCGTCGTCTGGAGCGATGATAAGAATACACCGTACGTGCCGTCGCCCTTGCTTTACGATGGCAGTTTGTACTTCACCAAGCGCCGCCCATTGGTCGTATCTTGCTTGAATTCGCGCGACGGCAAACCGCGCTTCGAGCCCGAGCGTTTGAGCGACCTCGCGGGCATGTACGCCTCGCCCGTTGCCGCCGATGGCAAGATCTACTTTGTTGGTCGCGAAGGAAATACCGTGGTGCTGAAGCACGGCAGCGAATTCAAGGTTCTGGCCACCAATAAACTCGACGACGGCTTCGATGCGTCACCGGCGGTGGCAGGTGATGAGATCTACCTGCGTGGTCGTAAGCATTTGTATTGCATAGCGAAGTGAAACTAAGCCATTCGGGAGAGAGTATCGTTGCGGCACCGCCGTCTCGGCGGTGAAAGCAGGCGAGACACCTGTGCCACAGTCGATGATTGTGTTTGCCTGCCCCACTTGATTTGTCTTAACCGTTAAGCGCGCGATGAACCTTGTGTCGTAGAATACGTATGGCTAGGCGGGTAATGCCCGCCTTTCTTATTTTATGAGGATCGATGACGCTATCCGTTCCAACATCCAACGACTATGAATTCGCAAGGTGCAAGACGTGCAACTACTTATTGCGCCACCTCGAAAGCAACGTCTGTCCTGAATGCGGTCGCGCTTTCGACCTTAACGATCGCTCGACCTACTGGGTTCAGCCGCGCGAACGATCATGGCGTGATGACGCATCGCCGCCGCCCACCTGGCACTTGTGGGTGTTCTTTGGCGTTACGCTATTTTATATTCACGGTGCCAGCTTTCCGTTGGCACCAAACTTCTTCTTACCGTGCTTGCTGCAGTTCGCTTTGGTGGTTGTCGCGCCAGTTATTTTGGTGTTGTATCTGCGACGGATCATCGCTTGCTACAAATTGCGATCGGATGATCTGCCACCACCTAACGAAGCGGCGCGGCCACGACGGAACTGGTTCGGCCTACCGTGCTTTATTGCAGTGATCATTTCCGTGAACATGTATAATTGGCCCTACGCGCTCCGCTGGTCGATCAGCAAGCCTGCATTCGATAGCGTAGTGAAGTCGATTTTGTCCGGTGAACCCGCGCCGAAGACACCCTGCTGGATCGGTGCATATCGGGTCAAGCAGATTGATGCTCAGCTATACGAGGGCGTGATCGACTTCGTTACGGGCCAATCATTTGATGCGTGTGGCGTTGAATACTCTTTGGACGGCTTACCGCCCAGCCCCTTGTTTCAGTCGTTTGGCTTGATTCCAGTTGAGTTAGGTAACAACTGGCGCGAGTTTGAATGGTAGCAGGGCAATCGAGGATGAACATTAGAGCGTTTTTCATTTGCATATAGCGGCAACTCGCTTGATCACGCTTGATCTGTTCTGCCTGAAAGCCTGGCAGGGCTGATGGGTTGACAGCCCCGGATGTAGCGCAGACCGCGTCAACGGTCGGAGCGCAATCCGGGGTAATCGATGGTAAGTCCATTAAGCCCCGGCAAGGGGCGTAGGTACCTGCACCGCTGCCGCGGTTAAATGCGGATTGCAACATGATCCATGGATTGCGCGGCTCGCGCCGCTCCATCCATGGCTTTCTACCTGCGCCCCTCCGGGGCTGAGAACGATCTTTGCTTCGCTAGACTGGAGTGAAAATGCATTAATGTTGACGGTGGCTAGGTGCTTGTCCAAAACCTGTTCTGACTCTTTGTGTGCTTGCGAAAATTTGGAGTTCTCTTTTAGGGATGCAACCCTCCCATAACTCCGCCCTGCAGGGGATAGGGCGTTTTGGGATGGCTTCTACAGTTAGTTTGCTGAACTCGATTCGCTATTTCCTTTGGGCGATTATCCCGACCACTCCCGAAACGCCCCACCTTCATTCGCTTGCCAGTACCGCTGCGATTCGACCTCAAACGCCGTCAGCCATCCACCGCCATACGCGCAGGTATCGATGCAGTACGTATGGTCGGTCACCAGGGGCGCGCCACTACGCTGCGCCGTGTGGCCGCACAAGATGGTCTTACCCGAAATATGCGTTGGCCCGTCGCCATAAAACTTTTGCCAGCGTAGCACCTGCGACGATTGCTGTGCTAACGGCAACTCACGATCCAGGTTTCCGTGCACACAGATAAAGTCCGCCAATTCAACGTAATCCAGTAAATGATGTTCACTGAATTGAATGTGCGCGGCTGGAAACGCTGCCATCGACGAAAACACCGATGGCAAACCATAAGACGCCAATGTCTCTCGACCACCGAACCTGAGCCAATCGTCAAACACAGCTTCATCGCCGCAGGCTTGTAGCATCACCTCTTCGTGATTTCCGATCAGCGATTGCAGCATGCCACGTTGATGTCGCTCGAACATCCACTCCAAAACGGCGCGCACGTTTGGCCCGCGATCGACGCAATCGCCGAGCGTGATGATCGAATCTGAATCTCGTATGGGGATGCGCTGCACCAGCGCCTCGAGCGCCGTCCAGCAACCGTGTATGTCACCAATGATGTACGTCGCCATGGCTCACGACGTTACGTCATCATCACGGGCCTGTCATCAACGCGGCAATCATCGACGGTACGTCTTCGCTGCCAACGCTGCCGTTGCTGCTGAAATCGGCGGCACAAACTTCGTCGGAACTGCCCGAGCCGAGCGCGGCATTTACGAAGAATTGAATGTCGTCACCGTTAACGGCACCGTCGTCATTAACGTCCCCAGTTGCACCAGAGCAGGGCGTGAAGATCGACATCGTGCCGCCGGCGTTTGCGATTACGGGCGCGGCAAGCGGAATGATCGACGACATGGGGACGGCGAAGCCGGGCCCACAATCCGGACCACAATGACAAATCGCCACTACGCTGTGATTGTTGGCATCAAAAATTGGCGAGCCGGATGCGCCGCCAGTAGCGATGAGATCTACGCCAATTGCAACTGGCGGGCTAACGAAGCAGTCACCGGGAATATTGATGTCCGTGACGTTACCTTCGCCATAACCTTTCACGTTGCCGTTGCTACCTGCCGCGTTGCCGGCGTGGTGAATTTCGTAAAGCGGTTGCCCAACGCTCGGGGGCGTCGGATCGACCGTCGCCACACCCCAGTTTGCCGCCGGATTACCGCTGAGCTGCAGAAGTGCATAGTCGAGACCGGCGTTCGAATCCAATAATAAAACCACATCGTAAGCGTCCGTGGCCTTCGTATTGCCGCTACCGCAACTGGTGCATTCGTAATTGAATTCAACCGTTAATCCCTGTATGCCAAGGGCCGTGCAATGTTCGTTGGTCATCACAATATTGGGCTCTGCAACCAACCAAGCGGTGCACCACTCACCACCAAAACGTAGGATGCGACCGACCGGCATACGATTGTCGAATTGGGGTGTTCCGGAAACGCACTCGACGTTGTCTTTGGCGCCACCGCAGCCCGGTTCGCAGCCGGTGCTGCCGCCGAAGCAGACCTGCGCTGCCAATTGTCCGCACAGCGCGTCCCATTGATTGTTGCAGCAAAATGGATCGATACCGGGATTGTCCGGATCGCCGCAGATTAAATCGCAGCAGGGAAAATCATTACAGCCCGGCGTACCGTTCGCAAACAAACAGTCGCCAGCCCCCGGACACTGACCGCGTGCATCTGCGGCGAAAAATATAGCAATTGCAATCACACATGCGGAGAGCGTCCGCAAAAAACGAGCAAGCATCGGAATTCACCCCTTAAACGAATGAGACTCACCGAAATGAGTCATTCTCCTCCACAACTCAATTCTATCCCGGCGCGTGTTGCGGGTCGAGAAAATAGCGACTTTCCAGACCGTGCGCATCGCGATCTTTGCCCAGCAGACGCTGGTATGAGGGGACGAGTTATCGCCCTATCGTCATCTTTGGTCATTCCGAAGGTCCGCTTGGCGATTGCGGTTATTTTAATGAATCCTTCATCTCCTTAATGCCAGCTTGAGTTTCCGACACGTTACATCTGTAACGCTTCGGCGATTTGCGAAATTTATTTGCCCGTCGCATTGCTGTTTTGTAAATCTTAACTAACCGCCCGATTCCCTCGGTGCCGGTCAATTAAGGATTCTGCTAAGAGGCCAGCCTAGCGACGTACACCCTGTACGTCTCACCAGTAGTTATCGCGCCGCGACGCATGGATTGCGCGCACCTGCCGAAGCACGGCGAAACGATTCGCTCCGATTGGGGGCGCATGTCGTCGCGTCAATATGCTTCCTTTACCGACTGGTTAGACAAAAGGATGGTCAACCATGTTTGGCGACTTGCGCAAATGGCGGCTTCTCACGTGTTTTACTCTCGTTGCATTCATCACCGGCTGCGGCATGGATGGTGGCTGCGATGGCGGTGCCATGGGCCCGATGGGTGGCATGAATGGCGGCGATGGTGGTGACGGCGGCGACAACGGAGGCGGTGGTGAAACGGTACCGATTTCACAGTCGTTAGCTCCCGCAGCGGATTCACTAGATGCCGACGATGCATATCACCTACTACGTCGGGCGGCTTTGACCGGCAAACCCGAAGATGTGCAACGCGCTGTTAACGATGGTCTTACCGCTACCATCGATCGACTGATGACGCGCAGCGATGTCCCCAGCGACATTATGGATCTCGCGGAATCGTACGAAGACGACATGCCCAAGCGTTGGTTGGTCGAACTGCTCGAAGGCCCCAACCCCTTGCACGAACGCATGACCATGTTTTGGCACGATCGATTCGCGACGTCGCGCCGCGTGGTGGATGGTCGAGACGATCCGCTCGCTATCACGCATTTGGAGATGCTGCGCGAAAACGCGTTGGGCAATTATCGCTTGTTCCTGCAAGAACTCACGCTCGATCCGTTAATGCTGGTATGGCTCGATGGTGGCGATAGCCCCAAAGACAATCCCAATGAAAACTATACGCGCGAATTCTGGGAGCTATTCACGCTAGGGCGCGATGTGCTTTACACCGAAGACGATATTAAAGAGGGTGCCCGCGCCTTTACCGGCACGTTACTGATTCGTAACGACAACGACCCGTTACGGCCCGTGTTCGATATCTTCAACCACGACGAAACCGATAAAAACATCTTTCCGTCGCGCGCTCAGCCCGCCAACTACAACTTCGAGTCGATCATCGATTTGACGTTGGCTCAACCCGAAGCGGCCGAATACGTGGCTCGTAACCTGTTCGAGTACTTCGTGCATCCCAATCCGTCGGACCGCACCGTGCGGGAATTGGCGGACCAATTTGTGGCGGCCGATTTCGAGATCGCGCCGATCGTGCGGACGTTGCTGATGTCGGAAGCGTTTTTCTCAGACGAAGCGCGCCATACGCATGTGGCCACGCCTGTCGAACACTTCCTGATGTTTGCCCGCACACTCGACATGCATATGGAATCGGAAGATTCGCAAGGCTTTATCTTCAACCGTCTCAGCGACGATCTGCGCGATGCCGGTCAGGAACTGATGAACCCGCCCGGCGTGGAAGGTTGGACCGAAGGCGAAGCCTGGCTCGAAGATCAATGGGTACTCAATCGCGTCGATGCGTTGGGTCGCTTCATGGAATTCGGACCCGAGCGCGAAACAGACTTGCCCTATCACCTGCTGCCGCCGGTAAATACCTGGGACGACCGCAGCATACGTCGTGATCTGGTATTGACGATGGCCGACATTTTTCATCTTGACCTGACGGAAGATGAAATCGACATTTACATTGAAGTCCTCGACCAAAACGGCTTTCTGGCATTCCATCTTGAGGATACCGAAGATCAACCCCGACACGTGCGCGAGATGATTCGATTGATGGCGATGGATGATCGCTTCATCGGCTTTTAGCGCGACGTTTACTTTTGCCCCCTACCCCCGCCCTCTCCCGCTGACCACAGCGGGAGAGGGTGCTTCCCACAGAGCTTGCGACACCGGCTTGAAGCCGTTGAAAAGACCAAGCGCTGTGGCACCGGTTTGCAACCGGTGGAAATCGAACCCCTGTGGCACCGGCTAACAATCGGTGCGTAATACGCCTCTTAGGCTCGGGCTCGAACCCGACAACAACTAGTCCTAACCGGCATAAACGACAACCTGTAAGACAACTTAATTGACAAACTGGAGTGCGCTCATGTCTTCTGGATGCAACGAATGGAATCGACTTAACCGACGCTCGTTTTTGAAAGCCGGTGGAACGACCTTGGGCGCATTGGCCGTTGGCGATGCCATGTTTGCACGCGTGGCCTCGACCTACGCCCAATCAACCGGAGGCACCGGTAACTTGTTGGTGTTGTGTGAACTGGCAGGCGGACTAGACGCACTAAGCTTCTTAGCGCCGTTCACCAACTCGACCTATCAAAGTCGACGCCCGAGTCTCGCACTAGGTGCTGATGATGTTACGGCACTGCCTGATAACGCCACCTACGGCATTAACAATCAATTTCAGTTTTTCTCCGACCTTTACGCGGCGAACGAATTGGCCATCGTGCAGCAGGTGGCCTACCCCGATAGCAATGGCTCACACTTTGAGAGTCAGGAGATTTTCAAGTTCGGCGTTCGCAACTTGAAAGCGACCGACGCGACCAACGCGTCCTGGTACGAACGTTTGCGCCGCACGTACTTCAACGAACCCTTCGGCTTTCTCGATACGCGCAGCATCGGCAATCCTCAGAACTACGGTTACCCGGACAATACGTTTCGCAATGCAGCACAGGAAGCATTCGGTCGCCTCGCGCGGATGCGACAAGGCGGTAACGCCACTCAGCAAGCGATTCGAGAGACCTACGCTCGCATCGATCAACTCGGCGCCGATCTGCGTGAGCGAACCGAGAACTTTACGTCAACCGGGGACGCTCGCGGCGAGTTTTATCGCGCCGCCCAACTCGCTTCGGCCGATTTGGGTACGCAGATCATCAAGCTGCGCTACGGCGGTTTCGATACCCATGCATCGCAGGAAGACGCCAACTCACGCCTATTCCCACGCGTAAACAACGAGTTTCAACAGTTCGTGGATGACATCAAAGCGCTGGGCATGTGGGATCGCACCACGGTCGTGTTTTATACCGAGTTCGGTCGGCGCAATGAAGAGAACGGCAGCCCCGGCACCGACCATGGCTACGGCAGTCACATGATTCTGGCCGGCCCCGGCGTTAACTCAGGCCTGCATGGTCAAGCTGTTACGACGGCGGATATGACCGAACGCTCTCTACCCTACTACGTTGATTTCCGCGCAGTGTTTTCCGATTGCATCCGCAACTGGCTCGGCTTTGATCCGGATCCGATTTTTAAAGTCGGAGGTGAAACCTTCGACGAACAGGTTGGCAGCGCGCTGTTCAGTTAATGCTGAACCGGCGCATGCTATTTTGCGGGATAAGTGCGCCCCCGCCGCGTTGGGGAACGCGGCGGGGCATATTCCGCGACACAAATATCGATCATTGACGCTCATAGAACAGTGCACGCAATTATCAGAGCCGCGCAACAATCAGAGCCGCGCCCGTCAGGAAGCGGCCAGCGCAATAACTAACGCGGTCACTGTTACCGCTTCGATGATGAACTCGAACCGGCGATAAATGTGCACCCGCTAACACAGCCAGAAATCTCCTACCCACGCAAGAGGCAGCTCAGGATGAGACGCGACGAGACACGGACGGCTATTCAATTCGCATTGGCCACGATGCTTACAGCGTGCGCGACGACGTCGCGTTTAGACGCCGCTGAAGCGTTGTTCGATGGCTTCACCGTCGAAGAATATGCCACCGGCCTCGGTAGCCCGACGTGCTTAGCCTTTACACCCGACGGTCGCCTTTTGGTTGGCGACCGGGACGGGACGATTCACATCGTACAGCAAGGTCTCGTGCGACCGACGCCCTTTGCCACGGAAACGGTTCACGACTTCTTCGAAAGCGGCCTCCTAAGCATCGCAGTATCGCCGACGTTTGATAGTGACCAATTTGTGTACGTCTTCGCGAGCATCTCGCCCGAAGAACAGAACATCATTCGCTATCGCGTGGAGAATAATCGCGGTGTCGAGCGTACGGTCATTCGTGACAATCTTCCCTCCAATGGTGCGTTTCATAACGGCGGCGGTATGGCGTTCGGCCCCGATGGCAAGCTCTATTTCTCCATTGGCGATAACGGCGTGCGCGATAACTCTCAATCATTAACAACGTTGGCCGGCAAAATTTCGCGTATCAATCCCGACGGCAGCACACCGGCAGATAATCCGTTCACCACGCCCACGGGCGGTCCGCGTGCCACATTCGCCTCTGGCTTTCGCAATGTGTTTCGCTTCTGCTTCGATGAGAGCGGGCGCATATTCGCCACCGATGTCGGCTCCGACGGAGAACAACGCCGCGAAGAGATCAATCTCGTAACGCGCGGTGGCAACTATGGCTGGCCGCTGGTCGAGGGTTTTTCGGATAGCACCACCAGTACCGATGGCATGACCGATCCGATACTCGCGTACACTGACGAAGGCTCGTCGCCGACCGCGATATTGTCGTATTCTGGCGACCACTTCCCGACGGAATATCGTGGCAACTTGTTCATGGTCGAGTATGCGCGCAACAGCATTTACTATTTGCCGCTCAATGGCGATCAAGTTCAGTCGCTTACGCCCTTCGTCAACGCCGACGGTGGTGCAGTCGATATGACGCAAGGCCCGGACGGCGCGTTGTACTACTGTGAACTCATTGGTGGCCGCGTGATGCGGATACGCCACGATGAGGATGCCGGTCAACTGATTCCAATTGGTGGCATCGACTTTAGCGACGAGGACGACAACGACGACGGTGATGACATGGATCCCGACGAGATTGCGCCGTCGGATACTTGTGCGACGGGCTTACCGTTCTTCTTTATGTTGATGACGTTGGGCGTTATCTCAAGATCGCGAAGAGGTCGACTCGGGTTTCGCGTTATACCTTTGGTTCATTTCACGCGAAACAGATGAGGTCGAAGTCGATCCGCATTCGGGACAGGTCGCATCGCGGTTGTGCCCGCGCATAGAGTAACCGCAGTGTTTGCAACGATTCGGCAGCTTTGAGTAGGCATCGACCGCCGAGGCTCCACAGGCTGGACAGTCGGTGATTTGAAGTAAGAAGACTCGGTAGTTGCACTTACAACAAGTGTACGGCTGAGACTCAAACAATCTCTGCGACCACTTATGACCGATCCATAACAGCACAAGCCCAAGGCTAGTAATTACAAACGTGAGATAGAAAGGTGCCCTACACCAAAGTAGCAAGAAGCTCACCCCGAATGTGACCGACGCGAAGATAATGGCGGCAGCGATCGGTCGTTCGGGATGATCGCCGTCAAACATTATTCGCCGAAGAAAATTTTTCATCGATCATGCGGGCGATTTTCTGAGTTTGTGGCCGACGTCGACACTGCCTGCCTAAAGCAACTTGGCCTGCAAGACCTCGACCCCACCGGATGCCCCTGCCCCTCTTGGGGCAGGGGGACTCTATCCGCTCGGGGTACCTGCGCGCCGGGTGCCCCTGCCCCTCTGGGGCTGGGGGACTTTTTCCGTTCGCGATGCCTGCGCGCATTAGCTTCATTCCTTCCCGTACGCAAACTCCAGCATATCCCCGAACCTTTGCGCCCAACTTGCCTCGTTGTGTTCACCGCCTTCGATCTCTACGTATTTGAAGTCTTTCTCCGCTTGCATGCCTGCTGCTTCGAACACTTTTACCAATGCGCGCGTATCACGGATCGCCGTTGTGAACTCGTCAATCTGGCGACCTTCTTTGGTACCCATGTCCAGCCAAATGCGCAAGTTTTTTAAGCCAGCGTTGTCGCTCTTGAGCGACTTCACAACTGCGTGGTCGTTCCACCATAGTGCCGGCGAAACGACCAAACAGCGCGAGAAAGTCTCAGGATACTGTTGACAGATATACAGCGAGATCAGCCCGCCCAGTGAGGAACCACCGATACCGCGCGCCGATCGACTGGCGTCCACACGATAGGCCGATTCGATAAAGGGAATCACTTCTTCGATTAACATCTTGGCGTAGCGTTCGCCTTTGCCGCCTGCCTTGCGATTTTGATCGCGCCCGGGCGTGTACTCGTCGGTCCGTTCGCGCGAGTTATAAATGCCAACGATAATCAACGGCTCGATGCGGCCTGCTTCGATCAAGCGTTGCGCCGTTTCATCCGCTTGCCATTCGACGCCGAAGGTTGACGTGTTGGCGTCGAACAGATTTTGCCCGTCGTGCATATACAGCACCGGGTAGCGCTTTGATGATGTCGCGTCATACCCCGGCGGCAGATAGACGGCGATATCGCGCGACGGCAGTAGATACTTCGATTTAAACTCGCGGTGAAATTCCACGGTGCCCGTGATCGTCGGTTCTTTCGGCTTTAACGGTTCGCCCGCGCCGAACAGCTTTATCACCACATCCACGGTCGTTGCTTTCTTAACTGTGAACTTGCGATTATCGATGTTGCGCCCGTCGGCCGTTTTCTCGACAGTGGCCCATGTGCCGAGCGTGGTCTTGAACTCATAATTACCCGCCGGCAAACTTGTGATGGCGATATAGCTGCCGTCATCCTGCCGTTCGGCCTGCAAACCATCCGCCGCCCAATTACCCAATGCCGGATGACCACCCGCGATAAACACCAACGCATCTTCTGCCGTGGTCGGCGGCACCGTGATGTTGAATGTCACCTTAAATGTTGTCGGATCTTGCGCGTGTGCCACGCTTACCAATACCACACTCATCAACACCGAAAAAAGCCGCATCTTTCACCTCATTTTCAAGTCGATTTCATTCCGTGAGCCGCAATCTTAGTCGAGTCCGATCAGTTTTCCACGCGGCCTAGCACAAGTTTTGAACGGAAAAAAATTCTGAATCCGGCGCGGTGGGTGACTCGAATACTCCGTCGGTCGGCAGGTTACCCGCGGAACCGCCGAAGGACGTTTGAATTAGAAAAAGTAGCATCACAAGCGATTCAGGAGATTCATTATGCGACGCACACTCACTGTCATGTTGACCGCCGCCCTCATTCATTGCACCACCGCCGCCAGCTTTGCCGGCGGCAACGATATCGTCGATACCGCGCACCGAGCGGGACAATTTAAGACGCTCATTGCCGCATTGCAGCAGGCTGACTTGGTGGACGCCCTGCGCGGTGACGGCCCCTTCACTGTCTTCGCACCCACCGACGAGGCATTTGCCAAACTGCCGAAGGGCACCGTCGAGACACTGCTGAAGCCGGAAAACAAAGCCCGCTTGCAAGCGATCCTCACTTATCATGTCGTATCGGGGAAAGTGCTGGCGAAGGATGTGGTCAAGCTCTCGATGGCTGACACGCTCAATGGTCAACGCGTAAGCATCGACACATCCAAGGGTGTTAAGGTCGATAACGCCAACGTGGTCAAAACCGATATTGAGTGTTCCAATGGTGTGATCCATGTGATCGATAACGTAATCCTCCCCAGCGATAAGAACATCGTCGAAACCGCGATCGCCGCCGGTTCTTTCAAGACGCTCGCCGCCGCACTTACCGCTGCTGATCTGGTCGATACCCTGCAGGGTGAAGGCCCCTTCACCGTGTTTGCACCGACCGACGCCGCCTTCGCCAAGTTGCCTAAGGGCACGGTCGAGTCGCTGCTCAAGCCGGAAAACAAGGACAAGCTCACGGCGATTCTCACGTACCACGTCGTTGCCGGACGCGTCTATTCAGATCAAGCCGTGAAAGCCGGCAATGCCAAAACCCTGCAAGGCGAATCGATCCGCATCGCGGTCAAGGGTGGCAAGGCGATGATCAACGACGCAGGCTTGGCCAAGACTGACATCGACGCGACCAACGGTGTAATCCATGTGATCGACAGCGTGCTCATGCCGCCGTCGTCCACGATGGTGGGTGCCGCCAACCCGATGGAACTGATCGAGCTGGCCATCGACCGTGGGGTGCCGCTTTTCAATGATGGCCATCAGGCCGCTTGTGCCAGCGTTTATGAAATGACGGCACAGAGCTTGCTTACGCTGGCTAACGACGAGCTATCGAACCATCAGCGCATGCGTCTGCAGCGCGGTCTGAAAGAATTTCGCAACGCCGACGGTCATTCCGCCAACCAAGCGTGGGCACTGCGCTATGCTCTTGATGACGTTTATCAATCAATGTCGCGCATGGCTCGCGGCAGCGACTCGAACCGAATGCGACTCGTTATGAACGGTCGCTAACCCAGTTTCCTCCTCTTCCATGCGACGGTACCCGTTGGGGGGCTCTGCCGTCGCTTTTTCAACGCCAGATCACACGACCGCCGAAATCGTTAGCCGATTTCGGCGGCGTTTTTTTTGCGACTTCTCGGAAACGTCCGTAAACCGCAACAAAAAATGTGCCCGTTGAATCCGAACGCGATCGTCAAGCGAATTTATTGCTAGACACGAGGCCGCGCGGCGGCAGAATGGTTCATCCGAGGAGTTGACATTGGAAGCCGCCCCCGTCGATCCCGTTTTACCGCAGGTTGCCACCGGCGATTCGCGCGCCGTACAAACCTGCATTGACCGTTATGGCGGTCTGATCTGGTCGCTTGCCAGTCGACAACTCGGTAACACGACCGAGGCGGAAGATGCCGTGCAGGAAATCTTCATCCAACTTTGGGAAGTGGCAGATCGATTCGATCCGACAGTAGCGGCTGAATCGACATTCGTGGCCATGATCGCGCGGCGGCGCTTGATCGATCGCCGTCGCAAGTTGGGTCGCGCACCGGATACGCGTTCGATCGATTTCGCGGACGACCCTTCGTGCCAGGTCGATCCCGGATTGGCACACATCGAAACACGCGAGCAAGCTGCCAAGATCGAATCGGCACTCGCGCAACTTTCCAGCGACCAAAAGCAAGCGCTTAAGCTATCGATCCATTCTGGTTGGTCGCACAGTGAAATCGCGGAGCATTTGGGCATTCCGCTCGGAACGGTAAAGACGAATATTCGCCGCGGCCTGATAAAGGTACGCGAACTTCTTGGCGCAGTAACAGACGGCACGGCCGCGGAGGCGGTGTCATGACGATGCAACGACACGACCTTCCCAACGATGAACGCCTGCAAGCGTTACTGGCCGACCGCGCGACCGATGGTTTGTCGAATGCGGAAGCCACCGAGCTGCGCGATCAACTGGGCGTTGGCGATACCGACGCGCTCGATACGACCGCCGCCGCGTTACAACTGCATTGGCATGCCATGTCCAACGATACCAACGAACTGCCCGCGGCGCTGCGCACCCGCGTTGCCGCTGATGCGCAGCGACACTTTGCCGGTAATGCCGCACCGGTAGCCGAAGGCGAATCGGCATCTGTATTGCCGATGCCTGCTACCGTTGATGATGCTGTCGAAATCGGTCGCGGCTTAGGGTTGATGGGCTGGTTTGCGGCGGCCGCTGCTATTGTGGTAGCCGTTATCGGTTGGATGCCACGCACGCAGGATGAACCGCGCATCGCGCGCGACCCCACGGTAACCGAGTTGCGGCAGCAGCTTTTGAGTGACCGCAGCGATGTTGTGCAACTTGCATGGGCCGGTCTGGCTCAGCCCGGTTTTGAAGATGTGCAAGGTGATGTCGTTTGGAGCGATGCAGCGCAGGCGGGGTATATGCGGCTGGTCGGTATGCCCGCCAATGATCCGCAGCGAGTGCAGTATCAACTTTGGATCGTCGATCCCGAGGTTGATAAGCACCCCGTCGACGGTGGCGTCTTTGATATCGACAGGGATACGGGCGAGTTGATCATTCCTATCGACGCCAAGCTGGCCGTGCAAAAGCCGGCGGCGTTCGTCATCACCGCAGAACGGCCCGGTGGCGTGGTCGTGAGCGACGGGCCGCACTTGGTGATTGCCGCAGCGAAGAGTTAACAGAAAGAAAGTTGACGCAACGCCTTCAGCATTGAATCGATCCGGCACTCTCCATACCACGGGTAGCCGCTAGCGCGGCAACCCTGAGCTAATGGATGGAACGCCTTCGGCGTACATAAACTCTCGCGAAAACACAACCTCGGAGACTCGAGCCTAAGCGCTTGTACCGGTAGCGAATCTCTACGAACGCGCTAAGTCCGGATTACTGGAAGACAATTTGTCGAGTCGAGTTAATTCGTTTTCACCAATTGGCGACCCGCCTAGAGCCATTTTCATTTGAAATGTAGCGGTAACTTACTTGATCACTTTTGATCTGTTATGTCTGCAAGCCCGGCAGGGCTGATGGGTTGACAGCCCCGGATGTAGCGCAGACCGCGTTAGCGGTCGGAGCGCAATCCGGGGTAACCAATTGCGATAACAGTAAGCCCCGGCAGGGGCGTAGGTACCCGCACCGCTGCCGCGGTTTATTAAGGCATGCAACATGATCCATGGATTGCGCGGCTAACGCCGCTCCATCCATGGCTTTCAACCTACGCCCCTCCGGGGCTGAGAGATAACTTTGCTTCGCTATACTGGCGTGAAAAACGCTCTAGACGAGTTGATCTATTCTTGACGCGATATGACTCACGTCAACGCAAGGCAAACAATCTGGCAATAAAGGTATTGCGTGTGCATCTTCGAGATATAGCGGAGGTTTCGTGCCAATTCGCGACTGACTGGTGAAATGCGTTCAATTGCGGTGCTTTACGCTACGCTGGATTCACGATTGCCTTAGCTCATTTGCATCCCAACGCGCCTTGTGTTACCAACGGAAAGACGAAAGGTCTTTCCCATGAACCGATCCGCATTTCAACCGCCCACGCGGTTAACCAACATCGCCCCGTCGCAAATTCGTGAGAACATGCGTATCGCTCGCGAGGTCGGGGCTGTCAACCTAGCGCAAGGACGCCCCGACTTTGCGACCGACGCCCGTATCAAGCAGGCCGCGATTGATGCGATCAGCAACGATCACAATCAGTACTCGGTTACGTGGGGCTTGGCGGAATTGCGCGAAGCACTGTCGGCAGATATGAAAGCGCGCTTCGGTTACGACGTAAATGCCGAGACCGAAATTACCATTACCTGCGGCGTGACGGAAGGCATGAACGCCGTGTTGCTGTCGCTCGTCGAACCGGGCGATGAAGTGATCGTCGTCGAACCCGCCCACGAGAATTATGTGCCCGCCATAAGCTTTGCTGGTGGTGTATCGCGTTTCGTCACGCTACGACCGTCTACGTTTGCGTTTCCGATGGATGAGTTGGAAGCCACGATCAACGAGCGCACGCGGGCATTGATTCTCAACACGCCGCACAACCCATCGGGGCATGTGTTCACGCGCGACGAACTGAAAGCAATCATCGATATCTGTACCCGGCGCGGCGTGTATATCATCACCGACGAGATTTATGACCGTCTGCTATACGACGGTCGCGAGCACATTATGCCGGCCACCATTGCCGAGCGGCCCGAGTTAATCATCACCACGGCAGGTCTGTCCAAGATTTACGCCGCGACGGGCTGGCGCTTGGGGTACGTGCTGGCCACCGAGCTGGTTACCGCCGCCGTTCGCACAGTCCATGATTACCTCACGATCTGCGCGCCGACGCCCTTTCAGCATGCCGCCGTTACGGCATTGGCTTTACCGCAAGATTATTATGACGACCTCGTCGCGATGTTTACGGACCGGCGCGATCGAATGATGCGCATTCTGTCGCGCTGTGGCTTCAAGCCGCATGAACCCGAGGGTGCTTATTATCTATTGGCCGAGTTTGACGACTGGAACTTCGACGGCGGCTCCGAGGCGTTTACGAAGTTTCTGATTCGTGAAGCCAAAGTCGCCACTGTACCGGGCAGTGCGTTTTATTATAAGGATCGCGACCTGGGCGAGCGGATCATCCGCTTCGCGTTTGCGAAGAGCGCGGAATTGATCGATTCGATTGAGGCGACGATGCGGGAGTGTTTTGAGGGGCGGCGGAAGTAGCGGTGCCTTAAGAGCTATGCCTCCAACCGCGCAAGAAAAATGGCACCGCATATCATGCGATGCCATTTGAGATGTTCTGGATATCGAGCGGGCACCAGTCAACGAACGCCGTGACTACCCTGACGACTAGTCGGCAGCCTTGTCCGGCTTCCAGTCGCGCTTCGGCGGTTTGACCACGAGGCCCATGCGGATGGCCTTGGTCGAAACCTTGATACGTACGACCTTGCCGTCCACCAACGCGCGGACGCGTTGAATGTTGGGCTTGAACTTGCGCTTGGTGATGCCGGTCACCTTCGTACCAACACCGCCTAAGTACTTGGCCTTACCGCGATGGGTGTAGGAGCGGCCAGCTGACGTCTTTTTTCCCGTAAAATAGCAAACGCGGGGCATAATCCACCTCGAATTCGTTCTAACTCGCGCAATTTGCGAAAGACCTGCGATTATCTGCGATTTTCGTGGTTTGGCAAGCGGAGGGGGATTTGTGAAGTGGTGATTTGTGATTTACCAGGAGATTTGGTGATTGCGCGATTTGGGGATTTGGTGATCTGAGGGTGGCTGACACGTACCGCGACTTACGAACCCACTGGAACTACTCGACATTGGCCAGATTCGCGGCCACGCCGGCTTATCGCAAAGACAGGTCACTGCAGTAACTATATATTTTAAAATGATTTACGAGCAGACTCGCTCGATTCCTGCCTCTTTCGACCTGAGCGCGGCTCGTCCTGCACCAACTCGCTCCGCTACCAACATTGCCTATTGCACTTGAAGCTTTGCACTTGCCGCCTCAATAATTCAAGTAATCGAGAAGTCCACCGCCTCACGTCCCAAGACTCAAGCCTCAGGTCTCACGCCCCAAGCCCCCGCTCTTCCCCGATTATCAGACCTCAACCATCATGCAATGAATCGGCAACTTCGGCGTTTGTCGATGGGTAAGGAATGACGATGGATGAGACGGCTCTGGCCGAGACCATTGCGGCAGCACAGCGCGGGGAGCCGGGGGCGTTTGACCGGTTGGTCGATGCCTATGCGCGCCGGCTGCACGGCTTTCTTTACAGGCTAACGGGCTCGCGCCAGGAGACCGAAGACCTGCTGCAAGAAGTGTTTTTGCGGTTAGTGCGGAATATCGCCAGCTACGCCCACGACGGTCGCTTCGAAGCGTGGTTGTTTCGCATCGCGGCGAACTTGGTGCGCGATGGCGTGCGACGGAAACAACGCACGCCGACCATGATCGTGCGGGCCGGCAATGACAACGGTGATGGTTCATCGGACGCCGTCGATGAAATCGAAGGCCACGAGCCGAATGCTGACGCGAGCATGATGCACGGTGAAGCGGTCGATGCCTTGAATGGTGCGCTGCGGCAACTGTCGGAAGCGGAACGAGAGGTCGTGATGATGCGACACTTTTCGCAGATGTCATTCAAAGAAATCGCCGCGGCGACGGGCGTGCCGTTGGGAACGGCATTGGCCCGCGGTCATCGCGGCCTGGAAAAATTGAGAAACATCATGGAGGCGGCGGAGGCCGACGACGGCGCTGCCCAATCCAGTAACCACCACCCGCAAAAGGGGCTGCGCGTATGACGCGTGAGACGGAAAACAACTTGATGGCGGAGATCGCCGAGAACGAACGCTTGCTGGCACAATACGAAGCGCCGGCACCGCGCGCGGATCTGCTTGATAAGATCAAAGCGAACGTGCGTAAGGAACTCGGCAATGTAAGTGAGGGCACTCGACCGCCAAGCTGGTGGGCGCGCCCCTGGCATGGGGCGCTGGCGGCGGCGGCGATGGTTGTTCTGTGCGTGGGCGTGGTGCGTTATGCACAGACGCTCGACTATGGTAACGAACCAATCGATAGAACCGTCAATACATTGGCCTCGCTGCCGTTGGTCGATTGGAAAGCCTTGCCTTCCACAACCGAATTCGATGACGAACCGCTCGATGAGTTGGAAGCATTTGAGTTTGGTGATACGTGGGCACTATCCGGTGCCTCGATGTATGAAACGTTTGAAGCGGCTTTCGGCGATGATGCCGAAAACGCCGGCGAAACATTGCAACAAGGGGCGCTGCCCCCGGCCGAAAACGGCCAAACGAGATCGGTCTAATGAATACCTCGCGCAAAATCATGTTGTCTTTGTTAGTCGCCCTCTTGTTGGGCGGTGCTTACGGCTTGTCCTGGCTGGTGCCGCAGACCGTGCAGGCTGAAGTATTGCTTCTCGATGAGGCCGATCCACCGAAGGATCCGTTGGGTGGACCTCGCAATCCGGAGCGTGATGTTGAATCGGATGAAGACGCAGCGGACGACCTCGATGAGTTAGATGAACCGCGCGACCGGGGACGCGGCAAGGGTTTTCGACGCGGCGATCGTGGGCGTTTTGGTGAAGGTGGACGCCGCTTCGGACCGGGCGGCAAAGGCCGCCGCGGCATTGGCCGTGGACGCGAGGGGTTGGGCCGTGGCAACGGTGAGCGCCCGAGTCCTGAAGAGATCGAAGCCGAAGTGATGCCGATTCTGGAAGAGAAGCTACCCGCGTGGCACGAACGGTTTTCGCGATTGAAGCAACGCAATCCCGAGCGCTTTCGTCGCGCACTCGGTCGCGTTTATCCGATGGTGCGCGAGTTCAAACGCTTGCGCGAAGAGCACCCCGAATTGTCGCAAGGCATCATCGATGAGTTTCAGATCGAACACGACCTGCGGCGCAAGGCAGAAGCATTTTCGCAAGCTGCCGAAGGTTCGGCCGAACGTGAAGCACTGCTGCCTGAGATTCGTGAAATGTTGACGCGTCAACAAGAACTGCGTTTACAGCGACACCGCGTGCGGTTGGAGATGTTTGAACGGCGTCTGCAAGAACAGCAGGCGCGTTTGCAACGCGAACGAGAAAAACTGGCGCGCGAATCGGAAAACGTGGAAGCGGAAGTTGACCGTAAGATTGAAAAGCTAAAGAACGGTGACTTCCGCGATGAGTTGGGGCCGCCAAAGCGAGGTAGGCCCGGCGGTTTCGGTCGTGGGCCGCGCGCTGGCGACGGCTTTGACGGCTCGCCACGACGGCGCGGAAAGTTTCGCGAAAGGATGCGAGAACGCCGCGAGCAGCGTGAGCGCGATCGGCGTGAAGCGGAATCTGACCCCAAGGACGGGGATGACGACGAAATGATGGGTGATGAGTGATCGTCGTTTAATGATCTAGAAGCAAGGCCAAAAAAAACAAACGCCTCCGGCCCTAAGCCGGAGGCGTTTTTATTTCGCGGCCATTAAGGACTACTAACTCGTTACGACAGGCGACTAGCCGAGCAGCAAACCAATAAACACAGCGATATCGCGACTGTCGCGTATGGCGTTTTCATCGGTATCGGCACCGCAGCGTTGATTTGCAGTGGCACCGGTAGCATCGAGCAATACGTCGACAAACAGCGCAACATCGTCCAACGTTACCGCAGTATCGCAGTTCATATCGGCAGCGATACAGCTCGAGCCAAACTCCCATTCGACAGTGATGTCGTTGGCGGCGTAACCCTCCACCGGTTCGCCGTTGGCGTCGGCCACATACACGCGATAGGTCGCGAAGTAGAAGCCGGGTTCCATCACAGCGTACCAGTTATGCGTCATGATGCCGCTCCAACGCCAACGCGTGTCCGACCCCTCGGTACCGAAGATTGGTTGGTAAGTGCCCTGCTCGTAAGTCATCAGACCATCCGACTGCTCGAGCACTTCAATCCAAATGTCGTACTGCGGCGGCAGTGAGATAAAGCCGTTCGCGAGCCAGCCGTACTGACCGTTGTAGGCCATACCATCGAGCGCGCCGGCGGCACCTTCGTAGAATTCGCAGTAATCGGTCAACGCCATAATCTCGGTACCATCGTGGTCGCGACCGAGTTGAATGGCATCACTCGGCAGCGTAATCAGCAAGTGCTTCATTTGGCCACCCAGAGATGGATTGTTGGCGTGTAACCACAGCGGCGTGCAAGCCATCATGACGGTCGCCATAACAAGTCGCACACGCGTCGTTCGTCGTCTCTTCATATGAGCAATCTCCTTTCGGATCATGAAAACCAAACAGACCGGCTATCAATTACCGACGACGACGCAGCACCACGGGCAACCCCATAAACAACAGAGCCGCCACCGACGGCTCGGGCACGGCAGTCCAATTGAGCATGATTTGCTCGGCGGTATATCCGGCAAGCGGCGCGCCGGTCGCGCCATCGCCGACGTAGACCTCAAACGTGGCGGCGTAGTCGCCCAACGTCGGTGCCGTAACCCAGTGATGCGTCATGGTGCCGCCCCACTGCCATATGTCGGACGATCCGTCCGTACCGAAAAGCGGCGCATAGCTATGGTTGGCCTTCATGGGACGCATACCACCGGCGTAAAACTCCAGACCCGGCGTGGCATCGACAAGACGCACCCAAATACCGCCATCGACGGGCGGCGCAAACGCGCCGTTGGCGAGCCAGCCGTATTGATCGTTATAGAACTTGCCATCGAGCACATCAGCCGGGCTGTTATGGCTTTCGCCGAAGTTATACATCTCCAGCGGCGCCGGCGTTTCGAGGTCGAGCTCGATTTCATTCGTACCGTTCAGATTGATCAGCGCGTGGTTCATGGGGCCAAACGTTTGCGGCCACACTTGTGCCTGTGCGTGAGCGGTCACGACCAGCACGACGGACAAAACTGCAAGTGAAAAAGTACGAGACATCTTTTATTACCTTTCGGTTTGTTGAGTGATTTTTAGTGTCGCCCCCTGACGTTAGGGAGCTGTTGCGGGGTTCCAGGTATCGAGACCGCGCGCGTCGTCGAACGTTTGCTCGAATGCGCGCTCTTCGGCATGACCGTCGACAAACACATAGCTTGCCTGCGGTCGATGTCGATCTTTCTCGATTTCTGCGGGCGCGTTGAACTGCACCCAAAAGTGCGCCATCACATGATCGGTTGCCGAACTGTCGGCCAATTCGCCGAACACGATCGTGGTGCTGGGATGCGGAATGCGCGTTCCCACGCGCCAAACGCTGCCCTGCGTTTCGGCTTCGGTCAGTTCGTAATACACGTTGTAACCGTAGCTAAGACGATCGATGCGCTCGTCAAACGGGCACACATAGCTTTCGTCGCGTACACTTTGCCAACCGGCATCGGGCGTCTCAAAAGAGACGCCCGCGAAGTAGCGGTATAACGCGTATTCCCATGGCAAGGCGCGGGCGGCAAAGGCCGAGTGATTGCTCCGCGGCATGCGATCCTCATTGTCGGATCGAAAGTACCCGACAGCGTTACCCAACTCGCGTGTTTTCGCGAGACAGGCAGTGCGCATGCCTTGGCGGCGCGCTTTGGACATTGCGGGTAACAGAATCGATACCAGCAATGCAATAATCGCCAGCACGACCAACAGTTCGAGCAACGTGAAGGCGCGGAATGATCCCCTTTCAATGCGTCGCATTGAGACAATTCCTTCGTGGGTTTGAATCGGTCCGGCCGTGCGTACAGCGCAAGCGCGAGGCACGAGCGCACAACAACTGCCGGACGTTCGTTAAGGTTCAGGAATAGGCGCATCGTGTCTGGCCGCGCATGGATTCATGCACGGGACAAGCGAAACGATACGCATAGATTTGCGGCATCAAGGCAAATGCTTGGGCGCTTGTTGCGACTGCTACGCAATACCAGGGCAGCACGCGCGAACAACCGGCGCGTTGCAACAGCGCGGGGCAGACGACGCACGTACACGCTTCGTAAACGCGTAAGATGACGATCACTGCTGGTCGCTTACGCTATTCAGACATTCAAATTGATGCCAAGGATCAGGTGCGCCGTGGAGGAGGTGGTTCGGGCTGAAGATCGCGATTGATGGGAACTTTCGCAACTACATGCGAATGCAACTCGGTCGTAGGCGTCTTCTCGAAAGTTAAGTCCAAGCTGGTTGTTAACGTGGGCGGCAGCGACAGCCACTTACCTGCTTCGCCGCGACACTTCAATGCACCGATAACGACCGTCAGCGAGAGATCGACATCGTCGTCGCCGCTATCGCACGCATCATCCGACGAACTACCGCAGCAAGATGACTGCTTCTTCTGCGAAAAAGCAGGGAAACAGCAGCAATTGGTGCGACACATCTCTGCCGAATCGCAACCACAATTGTGGCCACGGCAAGGAAAATCTGCATCACCGCGCGGTACAAATGAGGGCATCGGAAAGCCGATACTCGCCGCGACAAACGCCAACAACAAGATGGAAGCGGTAAATTTCGTGCGCACCACACCTGAATTCTAAGCGCGTGAATCCACCCGGACAAATCGTTCAATCGGTTCAGCCATTCGGCAGAATCACGGCCTTGCCGGTGCGCCAGGATGCGACCTCGGCTAAGGCCTCATTCACCTGATCGAGCTTGAAACGGTGCGTGATGAGTTCATGAAACGGAAAGCGATCGGTGCGAGCCTTTAAGAAATCCAGCGCGCGGGCCCAGTGGCGCGGCTCGCTGCCGTAGGAACCGGCGACTTCGAGTTCTTTGCGCGTAATCAGGTGCGGGTTGAGCATCGTCGGCCCCGCATCGCAGTATTGGCCGAGCACCAGATAGCGACCACCGTCGCGGTTGAGTTCCCATCCTTCGGCGACAGCCGCCGGATGCCCGACGCATTCGACGACCATATCGGCACCGAGACCGTTGGTGTGATCGAGTACGATCTGTCGGCGCGCAGCAGGGTCTTTCACCTCTTCGATATCGATCACCACATCAGCACCGAAGCGTTTGCATCGTTCGAGACGATCTTTGGGACCACCAATGGCTATCAAGGGTCGCGCACCGGCATCCGAGGCGATGGCCAAGGCTGCTAGACCCACCGGCCCCGCCCCTTGAATGACCACCGACTCGGCCCAGCGCAACGGCATCTTTTCGTAACCGTGGACGCAGGTCACCAACGCGCAGCCCGCACCGATGAGCGCCTCCGGATTTAGCTCTTTATCTAATTTAAAGATCGCCGTACCACCCCGCAGGTGATGAAACTGTCCGTAGCCGCCCAGAAAATGCGGCGCGGCATCGCATGGCGTGTTAACGCCATATGCCTTGCGATTGGCGCAGCGGCTGGGCAGGCTGTGCAGCCTGCAATACTTACATTGACCGCAGGGCATGCCGACGGTCCATGAGACGGTGTCGCCGACGGCGAGATCGTTACCGAGCCAGTCGCGCACCGCCCCGCCAGTGGCCTCAACGACACCGACGGTTTCATGCCCCATGATCAGCGGCAGCGGGACCTTGAGTTCGCCCTTATGAAGATGGACGTCGGTACCGCATACGCCCGCAAGCGTTACGCGGACGAGAACATCACCCGCAGCGAGATCGGCGGGAACGGGAAAATCCTGAACGACAAGCGGCTCTTGAAAGCCCGTCATCACGGCGGCTTGGGCGGTTTTGTTGCTCATGCGGGAAATCGTGGCATGGGGATGGGATTCTGGCAAGATCTGGCGCGAATTGGGCGGCGGTACGAGACGAGTATTGGCGATACACCTTAGAAGATCACCCCATGGGGGCAAAGTAGCGATCACGCCGATTCCACGCGTTAGGCAATTCAGTTCAAGCGCAATCAAACGAAAGACCACACATAGAAGCACGCTAACCTCGCAGGCCTTAATTAGCTCGTTGTCTAAATACATCCGGCATGCACGTTAACAAAATAAAAATATAGAAATTCGCTTGACTTCGATTTATCTTGTTGTATAAATAACTTCATCGACGCGGCAGTCTCGCCGCGACGAAAACTTGGGCCGCCGTTTCCAACTATTTGCCGGTCGTAGTGTATCGATTTATCGGTTCGTGAATGCGGCACATGGAACGGCACCTCGAACTGCTGCAACGCGTGTTTGCAGAAAGGACATGAGTTTTGATGCTGAACGTGAAACGCACATCCTTGAGAACACCCAGCCATGGTTTTGGCCATGATAACTGGGGTGCGCCATCGATGTTCGTGGCGCCGGTCGGCTTCCTAAGTGCCTTGCGCATAGCCAATTATGGCTTAGAGCGCGGCCTTACCCAACCCATCTTTGCTGATGGTTGCGGTATGGATGCCGATTCTGAGAGCCCTCCGCGTTGAGCGATCGATTTGCTGATCTCTCAGCCCCGGAGGCGACCTCTCGCCTGCGGGGCTTTTTTTGTCGACGCATGACGTTTCGACAACGGGCCGTACGGGCGCGGTAAGCGACATTGTTTTAGCTTTTTGTCTTTTTTGTTCTTCGCCTAAACAAACGGTGAAGAGCGTTCGGAGATGGTGCGCGCTCATTGATAGCGTGGCAGAGTTTTGAGTGATGTGTTGGTGCATCAAGGGATGCACCCTGTAGCGTATCGACGTTTGTCGATATTCGGGAGCGATCGATGGTTACTGGTGGCGTGCGTGCGATGAAGTGTTCGACAGAAAGTAACCGTTGCGCCATGGAATCACCGTTTACAAACCGGTGCGACAGCGTAGGGGCGGAACCACCGGTTGCAAACCGGTGCCACAGCGCTCCGGCGCTGGCGCTTGCAGTGGGTATTGACGGCGTAGCCATGCGAATACGCCAACCGCAAGCGTGCGGATATCGATTGCGAAACATCATGACGGATGAAGACATCGAACGATGGCATATTCGCATGACACCGGACACCTATTTTTAGGGATCAAACGATGCGGCGCCGGCGGCGCGAACCGACGACTAACGTCTGGTCGCTTCGCGTTCTGTGTAACGGCTTCGAAGAAAGCATCGTCGTTGATAGCTCAAACGGTAGAGCACCAAGCTGAAACCTTGGCTGTTGTCGGTTCGAATCCGACTCAACCCACCAGCCTGCTGCGGCAGGCGAACCCGCAGGCCGACGGATAACGGCCGCCAGACTTCGAATCTGGAAATGAAGCGGAGCGAGGAATGGATTCATTGGATTTGCCGGTTGTGCCGGCGAGGCGGCGTGTGTTGCAGCCACGACCGTGTCGCCGAGCCGGCGCGACACCTTCGACGCGGCTTTGTCGCCGGGTGGATACCGTCGAGACAAACAGGGCCGATCGCGGCGCATCGTTGAATGCCGGAGAGCGACGACTGCAACGCGAATCACGCTCTTGTCACTGGCTCGACTACAAACCCGACGCCGCCGTGGTTGATGGGGTAAACCGTTGAATCGTTGCTTGCTCCGTACATAAAAGTTATCGCGCGACGCAACGCTGCGTTGCCGCGTTTGAATTGAGGCTGCACCAGATGGTGCGAGAAAGGAAGGTCGGGGGCGCCGTGTCGAAATGAGATGCGCTCGGCACGGCGCCCGATGGGGGGAAGGGAAGCGCACAAATGAAACATGATCATCAAAACGACAGATCCGAGCCGCGCCCGTAAGGAAGCGGTCAACGTGATGTGTTGCGGGATCACAATTAAATCGAATGTGCAATCGAGCAAAATCGAAGACATCAAGTGATCTCGTTTAAGAGATGCCGATTGGTTCTTGTTGAATCGCTCGTCAATCTGACATGCACCGCTTCCTAACGGGCGCGGCTCTGACAGACATAAGAGCGACATTGAAAGAGAAATACACAAACGGGTTAACGAAACACGAAAGGAGGTGACCCGATGTTTTATCGTAAGTATCAAATCGCCAAGCACGAGCGGGGCCTCTGCTACCGCAATAAGGACTTTGAAGGTCTGCTCGCGTCGGGCGATTACCGGTTCTGGCGCTGGCCGCTGCGACCGTTCCGCAAGACGGTGGAAATCGTCAACACGCTGGTGAGCAAGTTCGAACACCCTTTGCTCGACATCATCGTGCGCGACGAGCGCGTGCGCGATGAGTTGATGGTGCTCGACCTCGGTGATACCGAGCGGGCGTTCGTTTGGAAGAACGATCGCCTGACGTACGTGCTCGGTCCGGGTCGCCACGCCTTTTGGCGCGCACCTGCCGACATCACCGTGGAACAGTACGACGTGAGCGAGTTTCGGCTCGAACATCGTCGACTGGAAACGGTGCTGGCGCATGCCGAAGCGCGCAAGCACTTACTGACTGTGGACGTTGAGCCACATCAGACCGCGCTGTTGCTGCGCGACGGTCAGATCGTCGCCACGCTGACCGAAGGTCGTTATGCCTACTGGCGTGCGGCGGGACGGTTGGACGTGCGCACGATCGATCGGCGCGAACAGGTGCTCGATGTGGCCGGTCAGGAAATTATGACCAACGACAAAGTCACGCTGCGTGTGAACTTGCTCGTGACCTATGCGGTGACGGATCCGCAGAAGGCGGCAACGCTAACCAAGGATCCGGAACAGGCGTTGTATCGCGATGCACAGTTGGCGTTGCGCGCTGCCATCGGTACGCGGAAGCTCGAAACGCTGTTGACCAACAAGGACGCAATCGGCGACGAATTGCGGACGGCGATGGTCAAGCGTGCCGCGCACCTCGGTATCGACGTGTTAACCGTCGGGTTGAAGGACATCATCCTGCCGGGCGACATGAAGGTGTTAGTGAACCGCGTGATTGAGGCGGAGAAGCAGGCGGAAGCCAACCTGATCCGTCGGCGCGAGGAAACGGCAACCGTCCGCAGCCAGTTGAACACGGCGAAGCTGTTGGCGGATAACCCGCACCTGGCGCGCGAGCGCGAGTTGGAGCTGCTGGGTGAAATTCTGCGTGGCACCAAGGCGACGATCGTTCTCGGTAACGGGGACATCGCCGACCAGGTGCGCGGGATGGTCGGCAGCTTGAACAGCTAGTGGTTTAACCTCGGGATGCCGTCGTCGGTTGATACAACCGGCGACGGCCCCGGATATAGGTGTTTGTCTATTAGTCGAAAGCAAGATTGCAATGCACCTGAACAAAGACGCGATTTAGGGAATCATCAGAGCCGCGCCCGTCAGGAAGCGGTACCGGTTAGCGACGAGGCAGATTCGATTCGACCAGATGATGCCGCCGAAGCGCGGGAATTTGGTCGGCCATGATTAAGTGGCGCCGCGCGAGCGAATTTTGTCGTCGCGCACGGCAACGCTCACCGCTTCCTTACGGGCGCGGCTCTGATAAACGCGCGTGCGGCTCTGATAGGTATTAGCGCGGCACAAATAAAAGTGCTTCGCGAAGTGTTACCGTGTCGGCACTCTCAGCCGGAGAGTGGCGGCGGCCGGTTTCGGCAACGTGCCGGTCGTCGCTCTTTGCTAAGTCGTTGCCTCTGATTGGGTTCAAACGCAAGAAAGGAGGTGATCGCCCTTCAAATAGTAGAAACGCCCGGTGTCGACCAAGGAAAGGCGCCGGGCGTTTTTTTGAATCGAGATGGATGAATTTGGAATTGAGGATGTCCACCATCTGTGGGAACGTCGGCTGGTTACGCGCCGACACCGCGCTCATAACGCGGCGTGCAAGAGGTTCGATTCCTCCCCACAGGATTAATCACCCTGCGCGAATCGCTACGCCAACCATCTCTTGTGACCAAGTGCATGGGTCGAGGCACTTTCAAAATTCGCCATTCGCCATTCTCAATTTTCTTCCCCCGCCGGTTGCCGGCTGGTCGCGCCGGTGCCGCTCTTATATAGCGGTCGTGCGAGAGGTTCGATTCCTCCCGGCGGGAATGTCCCGTGACCAGGCTCGCGCTATTAGCTCCCTCGATATGCGCACAATGGCCGCAGGATTTCGCCAGTTCTCCAGCGGTGCGAATTCGTTATCTTATAGATGACGATTCGTTATAATCGCGACCATTCGCATGCTTGATATCGAACCTGAGCTAATGTCCGTAAGGGAAGGAACGCGTTTTCAATCATGGCCACACCATCATTCGCCTATCTTGCCGAAGGGAAGCTCGTCGTCGGTCGCGCCGGCCAACAACCTGAACCAATCGACAGCACCTTTGTACGTGGTGTGGAAGAACGACGCGAAGAACATCGCAAACGGCACGGCTGGCGCTCGAGCGGGATGGTTTGGAACACGATGGACGAAGGGCCGGAGTTGGCGCAGATGCGCGGCATGTTTCCAACCGAACAAAAGGCCGCACGCTTCCTCGGCGTAAGCAAAGGTCCGACCGGCGGCGAAATTCTCTATAGCCTCGAGACCGACGCGGTCGGCGGGTTGTTCAAGTACGACATCAAAGAAGGCTACGAACAACGCCTCGTTCACCGACAGGGCTTGCACCTGCGCGACCTCACGCGGCATCCGGTTAGCGGTCAACTGGCCGGGTCGGTCGGTCATGCCGATGGTTCCGCCAGCCTCGCCGTGATGCAGCCAGACGGCGCGCGACTGCGCGAAGTTACCGAAGGCGACGCCGTCGACGAAGCGCCGTCGTGGGTGCCGGGCGAAGAAGAAACCCTCGTCTACCAAAGCGCGGGCATCGGTCGCGATCAAATGGATGACATTTACGGCTTTGCGCCGTTCGGCATTTACAAACTCGACCTTGCCAACGATCGCATGAGCACAGTGTTGGAATTGCCCGAGTTCGATTGCCTCGCGCCGCGCATCACTGACGACGGCTCGTTATACTACATTCGGCGGCCCTATCAGTTGGAGCCGCCACGAGACGTCCTGCGCATGACGAAAGACGTTTTGCTCTTTCCATTTCGGCTGATGCGCGCCGTCGTACATTTCTTTCACGCGTTTTCGATGTTCTTTTCGCGCAAACCGTTGATTACATCGGGCGGACCGCGCCGCGAAGGCCCTGACAAACGCCGTCTGATGATTCGCGGTCGCATGGTTGAAGTCAGTCGCGAACTGGCCGATGGTAAGAATGTCGATAAGCCGCTTATCCCCAATTCATGGGAGTTGATTCGGCGCGCGCCCAATGGTGATGAGACGACCATCGCCAGCCATGTGTTGTCTTACGACCTATGCCCGGACGGCGCGCCGATCTATTCCAACGGTAGCGCCGTGTTTCACTTACCCTTAGGGGCAACCAAACCCGAACGGCTGGCTCGCGGTCGGTACATCGAGCACTTGACGGTGGTCTCGGATTAGTTGGACTGGCTAAGTTTGGGCGCGTAATTCACCATCAAGCTTGATGCGCCTCGCGTTCTGGCTCTTTGATACCGGCTGCAATTCCAATTCGTAGTATCCACCGGGCAGTGATGCCGAGACCTGTAAACACACTGCTTCGACGATAGGCGATTGGGGTATCGCGTTGCTTGCCTCGACCGTTGCCAAGGGCCATTCACTGAGATCCACCACATCGATCAGAACAAAGCGATACGCCCCAGGGGCACTCGCTGCTTGAAGGTGCATCCCCTCGATCTGTAACACGCCCCCCGGCGTCAGCAGTTCATTGACTGTGCCGGTGGTCTTATCACGAACCAAGACAATCTCAGGCGTCGCCTCGTCGTCATCGACCAACACAAAACAGTGCGTCTCCGCGATCTCACGCAACAGCTGCCCCGGCACACGCGTAACGGCAAAGACACCGCCAGGCTGCTCGTCGCCCGGCACATACTCATAAATATCCATAAATGCCGCGCGCTCACCGCGCATCGCCTGTTCCAAGGCGGCGGCCATTGCGTCTTCAAGCTGCATACGCAACTGGGTGCGGCTGCGCAACTCAGACTGTGGCAGGAGCATCTCTACCAGCAAGTCGAGATCGACATCGTCAAACGCGACGGGCAAGGCGGCGGCGCGCGCCGATGCGGATAGCGTGTCTTTCTTGATGAGGCGATACCTGGTCACAAAATCATCTTACTGAAGTGAATTGAGAATGGAGAATTGCGAATTGAGAAAAGGGGGGAAACGCCGCGCGACACACCGCTTCGGCGCGAGCCTTTCTCAATTCAACATTCCCAATTCTTAATTAGTCAACTTCTCTGAAACGAAACCGGGCGAGCGAACCACTGTCCACCCGCCCGCATGTTTCGACGTACCAACGTTTTGACTTTTCGACGTTTATGCAACGCCGTACATCAAAAACAACCAGACCCAAGCCCCAAGCCTCACGCCCCGAGATCCCGAGACCCAAGTCTGACGACTCATCACGCCCCAATCGTCGCGCTGGCGGTTTCGCTCCACGGGCCTTGTTCGCCGCGGCTGTTGGCCCAGCGCACCCAGTAATAGGCGATCTGCCCGCCGTCGGTGCCGGGATAGTCGGCCGTAAACGGTGCCCGCGTCGACAGGCCGAGGAAGCGCAATTCACTCGGGTCAGTCGGGGCGTCGCCGCCAACCTTCACCCAAATCTCGGCACCCAGCACACCGGCGGGCTTGGCCCGACGGGTGGGCGTGGTTTCATCGACAAAGCCGATGATGTGCCGCAAGCGCTGGGCACAGTCGATGCTGACCAGCGGGCGCGTCTCGGGCGGACCGGCGGGCGTGGGGTTCATGCCCGGCACGGTGATGCCGAGCGCCGCCCGTTGGGCATCGGTAATGGTGGCGCTAGCCTGCAACCGGCGCACGAGGGCCCGCACCAAGGCGACATAGCCGCCCCGGGCTTCGTCCTTGTCGGCCCGCGCGCTTTCGGCGTTGGCCACGGCGGTGACATGCGCCGGAAAGTCGGTTTCCCATTCGGCCTGCGCCGCTTCGAGGGGCGTCAAATCGGCGGCATCGAGCCCCAACTCGACGGAGTTGGCACTGGCATAATCGAGGAAGTTGGTCTGCCACGCATTGAACTCAGCATCGGCAGCGGGAATGTAATCGGCCATGGTGTGTTTCCTCCGGCTCGGGTTTGCTAAGACGCATTACGGCACACGCACGAGAATGGCGCATGCAACGCTCCTAATTTTACTCACAGGTCTTTTCGGCGGGGAAACTGCTGATATTTACAAGATTATGGTAATTTACGGTGGCTCGTCCGGATTTCGGAAGGCGAGGCCATGTGTGAAGTAGCGAAGTGTGATTTGTGAAGTCATAAGAAGCGAGCCGTGAGACTCGGGTCTTGGGTCTTGGGTCTTGGGGCTTGGGGGTCATAAACGTCAAAAAGTCGAATCGTCGAAACGGCAAAAGCGGCGGGCGACAAGAGAATTTGGAAGTGAGAAAGCGCCGTCGAACCGCCCGCGACATCCGATAGGCAATCGCTTTCTAAATTCGCCATTCTTCATTCGCAATTTCTGCCGCATTTGGTGATCGGGCGATCTTGTGATTTGGCGATTGGTAGGCCTTTGGCTCCATCTCTGGCATTTGGCACTTTTCACTCTTCATTTTGCATTTTCTCTGCCTATGGTGCCAGGGGGCTGGCCGCCCCCTTGGCGATCCCCCGCTGACGGCTGGAAATCAACACGCCAGCGACTTTTGCCGTAGAATTGCGGGCCGTGTCGGGGTACAACCCTAGTTTACGAACTGCTTGTGAGATATTCGGCGCGACCGCCTTTTTGCTGACACGCTCGGGACGTTAACCATGCCTACCAACGATGAGAAGTGCATCACGATCTTGCATCTGTCCGACATGCAGTTCGGTAAGAACCATCAATTCGGGCGCTTCACAGCGGTCGCCGATGGGTCGCTCGATAATCTCCTGAAGCGAATGGTTGGTGACCTTGACCAACTACGTCGGGATGAGGGCGTCATTCCCGACCTTGTTGCCGTAACCGGCGACCTAGCAGAATGGGGTCGTAAAACCGAATTTGACCAGGCAAGCGAGTTCTTAATTGGGCTCGGAGAAAAACTCCATCTACCAAAAGAGCGATTTATCATCGTTCCGGGTAATCATGACGTGAACCGGAAGAGCTGTGAGTCCTACTTCTGCGATTGCGAGTCCAACGAAGAGCCGCCCAAATGGCCCGCCCACAAAAAGTGGAATCAGTACGAACGATTTTTGAATGATTTCTACGGCCATCCGCCGCGTTTCGGGCCGGGGAATCGCTGGGACATTGTCGAAGTGCCTGACTTGGAGGTCGTTTTCGCTTGCCTAAACTCGACGATGGCCGAAGACGAAATAAATGAAAACGCCCTTGCGCCAGATGAGATAAAGCAAATCCGCGAAAAACGCTCCGGGAATTGGGGGCATTTCGGCTGGTGCGGTGAAGAACAATATGACTGGTTCGCGACTGAGCTCTGCCAATTTCAGGACGCCGGAATATTGCGAATCGGCCTCATTCATCACAATCTCGAACGAGGCTGTCGGCACGACGACGAACACCTAGTTGATGTTAACAACTTTCGTCGCATCCTCGGCGACCGCCTGAACCTAATCTTGCATGGGCATACGCACGCGGCAAATTATTACGCGCTCGCTGGCTCCCTGATGGAGACAACCGTGCCAGTCTATTCGACCGGCAGCGCCGGCCTAAAGATTGATCAGCGACCGGAAGAAGCCCCGATGCAGTATCAGCTATTAGCCGTTCGAAAAAACAGCGTTACGCGCTACGGTCGGAAATACGATCTTCGCGACAAACGATTCACGGCCGACACAAGCATCGACCCCAAAGGCAAAGCAGGTGAACATTGCCGGAACCATTTATTTCATGAAACCCATGAGACCTTTAATGTCGCAGTCGAAGGGGATATAGTAAGAATCGCGCGACGGACAATACCAACCCATATCGTCCCCCGCTATATGAACGCCCTTCAATCGAACCTTTTCGGCGGTTGGAAAGATATCCTCGCTTCAAGATACGACGCCACCAACTTCCTCGCACGCGTTGCGACCGTTTGCAAGGCCCGATTTGCAAAATTAGGCACCATCAATATCACCCGACGACGTTCCCCAGGTTTCGATCGCGAATTCCTTGATATCTGTTGCCATGCGGGCGATGTGGTTCAGAACATTATCGTTGCAGTCACATCAACACTTGAAAAAGCCACCATTGAACAATTCTGTGACAATATCGATGCAACTTATCGTAACGCCGACCCCTTACTAAAATCTTTCGTTGTCATTGAGAACGGCGAGCCCGAGGATGATACCGTAAAGGCCTTTCGGCGACGTGGGGTTGAAGTGCTGAGCTATCGTCAGTTTAAGGGATTGATCGATTTCACGCCTTTCCTACATGCGCAAGGTCGGATCCTCAACGATGAACGCTACCAAACGAAACAGTATGTCACCCAACGACTTATTGACGAGGTCGGCAGCCTCAATGTCGAGCGACAGGATGCCTTGGCCCACATTCATGATTGGCTCCTCGAAGATAAAGCGATGTTTCTTCTGGCACTGGGTGATTTCGGCACCGGCAAGAGTTTTTTGGTGCGCGAGTTGGCCCGCCGCATGTCTGTCGAAACGCCCCATGTTGTGCCGTTCCTCCTGGAATTGCGTGACATGGAGAAGACCCACACGCTTAGTGAAATGGTTGCCGCACAATTCGCACGCCGCGCGACCACCCATATCGACTTAGATGCCTTCTTCTTTATGTTGCAGACTGGGTCCGTCGTGTTGCTTGCCGACGGTTTCGATGAGTTGGCGGTGCGCGTCACCTACGATTCGGCGGCCAAACATCTCGAAACGCTGCTCGGTGCCGTCCATGGCCGTGCAAAAGTCTTAGTGACAAGCCGGACACATCACTTTCGCGGCACGCGCGACGTTCATACGGCATTGGCACGCAAGCTTGAAAACGCCGCGCATCGGCGCGTCGTAAAACTGCAGCCCTTTGACACCGACGAAATTGACGCGTTCCTGGCCAAGCGTTTCCCAGACCCGGCGGAGGCCAAGGCGTGGGGCGCCCTGATTCGTAATGTTAACGATCTAGGAAAACTGGCGGCAACCCCGCGCATGTTAGACTTTATTTTGGACATACCGCAGAAGTGGTTGCGGCAAGCGGAAGAAAGAACGGGCGAGATCAGCGCCGCTACGCTCTACGAACTGCTGGTCAAAAAATGGCTGGAATTCGAAGCCACCAAGACAGGTAAGTCGCAGGGCGAGATGGCGCTGCAACCCGAGCAGGTTCGCGAAGCTGTAACCGATCTGGCCAAGCTGCTTTGGAAAATGACCGACCCCACGGCCGGGCTGGATGAATTACGCGGCGCCGTCGCCGAGATCATACGGCGATTGAATGTTGCCGGGGCCACCACCGATGAAGCCGTCCATCAACTCGGCTCGGGTTCACTGCTTATTCGGCAAGGTGAGGGCCGTTTTGCGTTTCTACATCAATCAGTCATGGAATGGCTGGTGGCGAACGATCAGGCGCAACTCATTAGGAAGGGCGAACGGGCCATACTCTTAGAAACTAATGGGATGTCGGAATTGATGGCCGATTTTTTCTGGGGTTTGGCATCCAAAGAATCGGCCTTCGAATGGGCCAAAGGCGTCGTCGAAGCCGGGCACTCGGGCAACGCCACGGAAAATGCGGAGCTGGTCCTCGCCCGTTTAGAACTAGCAGGTGTAGATACCAGTAGTGTGAAGCGCAATGTTGCCGGCCAAAATCTGAGGGGCAGCGACCTCACCAGTGTATCTCTTTTTGCCACGGACATAAGCGGCACCGATTTGACCGATGGGTCGCTTGCGAATATCAACGCACGCAAATCAAAATGGCGGAACGTGATCGCGGTAGGTGCTGATTTACGTGGTGCAGATTTTCGAGGGGCCGATCTGCGCGGTAGCTGCATGGATCGGGCCAGTCTGATCGGTGCCAATCTGAGTGGGGCGCGGCTGGAGGGCGCGACCTTCCGCCAAGCCAAGCTCACCGGGGCGCAGTTTGACGAAGGCGCATTGCAACATCTTGATCTATTAGGAGCATCGTTACCAGACGTCCACCGAGTAACACCGCAACATTGGCCAAAAACCGCTGGCGTTAGATGCGCAGCGTTTCACCCTACCTTGCCGCTGTTGGCAGCTGGCTATGAGGACTACACCGTACGACTTTGGGACGTCGCCGATGGTTCCTGTCGACGCACACTCCAAGGGCATACGAATACCGTCTACGGCGTTGCCTTCTCACCAGATGGCTCTACGCTAGCCTCAGCATCAAGTGACAATACAGTTCGCCTGTGGGGCATCGAGGACGGTATCTGTAGGCGCAACCTCCACGGGCATAGAAGCGCGGTATATGGTTTTGCTTTTTCACCCGATGGCACCGCCCTCGCGACAGCCTCTGGAGACGCCACCGTTCGACTGTGGAAGATCGCGGACGGAACCTGTTCGTGTAAGCTCGACGGGCACAAGAGCACCGTCAATGACCTCGCCTTCGCACCAGACGGGGATACGCTCGCCACGGCGTCACTGGACAAGTCTGTGAGGGTGTGGGACCTTGCCGAGGGCACCTGCCGGCTCACACTTGAGGGGCATGAAGGCATCGTCAATGCCGTCACATACGCACCAGATGGCGTTACGCTCGCTACGGCGTCTCTAGACAAGACAGTGCGGGTGTGGGACGTCGCAGGGGGCACCTGCCGACGCACACTTGAGGGACATTCTGATGAAGTTTGGGGGGTCGCCTTTACCCCTGATGGCGCCGTTATTGCATCCGCCTCACACGACAAAACCGTGCGACTATGGAATGTCGCTGACGGTCAATGCCTCCGAGCACTCGAAGGGCATGGGAACCCCGTTTATAGCGTCGCATTCACACCTGATGGTAAAACCCTCGCCTCCGCTTCCGCCGACGGTACAGTTCGACTGTGGGAAGTCGCCGACGGCACATACCGACGCACACTCACAGGAAATTCTGGCTATTTGTACGGCGTTGCAATTGCCCCCGATGGTTCGGCTCTTGCCACTGGCTCACATGACAAGACTGTACGAATCTGGAATGTCGCTGACGGTACATGCAGAAGCACGCTTGAGGGCCATGGCGAAGAAGTTTGGGGGGTCGCGTTCGCACCCGATAGTGCGACCATAGCCTCTGCCTCGCAAGATCATACGGTTCGGGTGTGGGACGCCGTTCAGGGCACCTGCCGTCACACACTCTTAGGGCACGAGTCGAGGGTAAATAGCGTCGCCTTCTCACCCCATGGCACTATCATTGCTTCCGCCTCGAATGATCATACAGTCCGTCTATGGGACGCGACCGACGGCACCAACAAACTCTTACTGCATGGGCATACTGGCCCTGTCTATGGTGTAGCGTTTGCTCCCGCAAGCACTGCGCTCGCTTCCGCCTCACTAGATGAAACAGTGCGGCTTTGGGACGTTACAGCCGGTACCTGCCTACGCACACTCCAAGGGCATGAAAGCGCCGTCTATGGCGTAGCGTTTGCCCCTACTGACTCGACCATCGCCACATCTTCGTTTGACAATACAGTGCGGCTTTGGAATATCGCCGATGGCACGTGCCGCCACACACTTAAAGGGCACAAAAGCTCCGTCTATGGCGTTGCCTTTTCACCCGATGGTTCCGCGTTGGCCACAGGCTCGCGCGATACCACAGTTCGGGTTTGGAATGCTGTCGACGGGAAACACCGACTGTCATTAGAAGGCCACAAAGACGCGATATGGAACGTTGCCTTCACGCCGGACGGTGCGATTCTCGTCTCCGGGTCATTCGACAATACAGTGCGACTTTGGAACGTCACCGATGGTACCTGTTTGGCGATTCTCTACGCCACCGAGCGCGGCTGGGTGGCCTACACCCCCGATGGACGCTACAAGTTTGCCGGTGATTTGGGCGGCAACTTCTGGCACGCCATTGCCACCTGCCGCTTTGAAGTAGGCGAACTCGAAGGCGTCATTCCAAACCTGCGCATGGCCGATGATGAGCCGTTTATTCGCAATGCGCTAACAAAATAGCAACAACGCCCCGACGCGCATAAATAGACAACCCGCTAAATACGCAATGCGGCCGCTATTAGCCACCGCGATCCGACGGCAGCCTTTTGCAAATCAGCGACGCCATACCATCAGCGGGGGATCGCCAAGGGGGCGGCAGCCCCCTGGCATTGGCGCATGCCCAGCGGAAGGCGCCGGGCGGTCAGCGTCACCGGCGAACGATGCCGAACCGCGCGGGGCTCGGCCAAACTTCCCTCTGCAAAGCGCGGGCGATCTTCCGCCCGTCGCGTGCCATGCCTCACCGGTTGCAAACCGGTGCCACAGCGCAGAGGGGAATGCAAAATGAAGAATGTAAAATGCAAAGTTGGGCGTGGGGAATGCAACGTTAAGGGTGTGAAATGCAGGACGGCAGAGAAGCCGCCGGGCGCTGCACGATCACCAAATCACGAAATCGCCCGATCACCAAATGCGGCAGAAATTGAGGATGGAGAATTGCGAATTCTGAAAGTGAGTAACCAAAAAGGGACACGAACGCTTCGGGGGCTCTTTCTCAATTCCAAATTCCCAATTCTAAATTCTCTTTTTGCCTGCCGTTTTTGACGTTTCGACGTTTTGACTTTTCGACGTCTGCCAAATCCCCCCGACATCGCACTTCACAAAGCACCACTTCACAAATCCCCAAGCCCCACGCCTCACGCCCCAAGCCTTCCCCTACGCCCCCACTGTCGCGCTGACCACCTGCCCCCACGGGCCCGGTTGGCCGCGTTGGTTGAGCCAGCGCAGTTGGTAGTGGGCCGTTTGGCCGCCGGCATCGGCGGGCAGCCCCGGCGTCGCGCCGTCGTAGATGAGGGTGGCCGGGCTACGCGTGAAGACGCCCACAAATAGATACGCGTCTAAATCGGCCGGTAGCGGCGCGCCCGCCGGGCGCAAGGCCACCCGCACCTCAACGCCGAACACGCCCGCCGGTTTGGCGCGGCGCGTGGGCGCGGCTTCGTCGGTCACCACCAGCGCGTGTTGCAAACGCTGCGCCGTATCGACAGCGCCGCGCGGGGCGCTGACCGGCGCGCCGACGGCGGTGGGCGTGAGATCGGGCACGGTGAGCCCCAGCGCGGCGCGCTGAGCATCGGTCACTTCGGGCGTGCCGCGCAACTGCGCCGCGACCCGGCGCAAGGCGGCGACAAAGCTGGCGCGGCGGTTCTGCTTGGCGGCGGCCGCCGCACGCCAGGCCGCCCGCGCCGCCACGGCGGCTTCATAGTCGGTATCCCAGTTTTTTTGCAGTTGGTGCAGCTCTTCGAGGGTGGCGTCGCGCAGGCCCAGCGCGGCCTGATGCTTGGCGGCGTAATCCATGAAGGACGCGGCCCAAGCATCGAAGTCGGCATCGGGACGGGGGATGTAGTCGTGTTGAGACATAGGGGCGGCTCCTGCTAGGAACACCATCGACGTAGCGATTGCCACCCTTAAGAAGCTGGGAGCTCGCCCGCTTTATAGCAATCTTCGCCGCATCATTATCAGCCGCCCCGCCCTGCCCACGACCGGCGGCCTGCCGCAGGCAACCGGTGGGCTTCCGCAAACACAATGCGGAAAGCCGCCAATATTTGGCGACGCCCCGCCGACGCCACGCGGCGAGCAACGACTGAGTCGGGGCGGGCCGCGTGCACAACGGTTGGTTTAGCGAAGACGTTGCCGACCGTATGCGTGGCCTTGCGAGGGCGCGGTGCAGAAACGCAGCGGCAGGGCTAGACTGTGCCATATGAAGGCGAACCAGACATCGGCGGGTCTTGAAGATACGCACCGACGTGGCGGCGATCAAACTCGATCCGTCGTGCTAACGCGTGAGATTCGCTTTTCGATCGACCGCGATTGGGCGACGGCGGCGCATGGGGAAGATGGGTTCGCGCGAGCGCACCCGATCAGCAATTCTTGGGGCGGTTGGCCGTCGGCCGTGGGGATTGCACCCTATCTGGTGTTACAAATTTCGGTCGAAGGCAAGCCCGATGCAACGACCGGATACTTGGTAAACATTCAACTGCTCGATCAGTTGTTGCGTCAAACCGCGCTACCGGCGACGGCGAAGTTGCTGCGCCAGTCGGGCGTCAACCTTACCGGCGAGCTATTGATTCAGCAGCTTTGGCTGGCGCTAAAAGAAAAAGCCGAGTGGTCGGTCGTCGCGCTGCAGCTGTGGACAACGCCCCACCTTTCCTACGCCATCAAGAAAGATCAACCTGAGATGATCGAAGTTACGCAAACATTTGAGTTTTCTGCCTCGCATCGATTACATGTAGCTAGCATGAGCGATGAAGACAATCGCAAATACTTTGGTAAGTGCAATAACGTCAACGGCCATGGACATAACTATCGCGTGGAAGTGACCATCGGTCGTCCCGAGTTGGATGAAGCGGGACGCGCGATTTCGTTGCCCGAGTTTGAGGCGATCACCAAACGCTGCGTGATCGATTTACTCGATCATAAACATCTTAATGCCGACGTGCCGGAATTCGCCGAGCTCAACCCGTCGGTCGAGAACATCACGATGGTTATTTGGGATAAGCTGTCCGATCAATTTGGCACGGCAACGTTAAGGAAAGTGCGTGTTTGGGAAACGGCAAAGACGTATGCGGAATATGCAGGAGATTGATGGGATGACGCGTGTCATTCCATTGCCTTCATTCGACAGATGAGCGCGAACGGGTGTCGAGGTGAATTGCTGAATTGCACCGGCTGTTAGCCGGTGCCACAGCGCAACTACCCGCCACAGCGCAACTATCCGCCGCAGCACAGCTATCTGGCTTAGCACGACTATCCGCCACAGCGCAACTGTCAAAGATATTCGTGAAGTCGCCTAAACAACAAAACCCCGCGCGGCTGAAATAGCAGCGCGGGGTTTTTCGGTATCAAACTTTCAAATCATCGCCCTGATGATAACAGCGATGACGGATTGCTTACAGGCACGGGCCGGTGTTGAGTAGAAACGCATTAACAACCAAGCCAATATCCGTGTTGTCGAGAGTGTCGTCGCCGTTCATGTCGGCGCAACCGCATTCGCTGGTCGGCGCGCCGCCGCCGGCTGCGATAAGGCAATCGACCATCGATTGCATGTCGGCACCGTTGCGCAGGCCGTCGCCATTGGTATCACCGGGGCAGGTTTCGCAGGGTAAGGCGCACGGATCGCTGGCACAGGTGGTGCCGGCGCCGACAAAGGTGCGTCCTAAAGCCGGCGTACAGTTCCACGGATCGATGTTATCGACGCAGGTGGTACCATCGGCACCGGCGCAACACGCGCCCGGCGCACACGGATTCTGACCGCACGAAACACCTTCGAAAAACGCGGCATCGCCTAGCGCGAGACAGTCATTTTCCGAAAGCTGCTGACAGCCGGCCGACGCCGAACAGCAGGCACCGATATCACAAATACCCGGCGAACAGGTGCTGCCTGCACCGAGGAACGTGTCGCCCGCATTCATGCAATCGATATCGAGCACGGCGTCTTCGCAAATGCCCGAGGCTCGGCAGCAAGCACCAGTCACCGGGCCGCCGCCGCAGGGGTCGGGATTGCACGTGGTGCCGACGCCCAGAAATTCTCCACCGACGCCCGCGCAGTTGTTGGCGGTATCTTCGACACACATGGTGCCGCGACAGCATGCGCCGGTATCACAACCGGTATTACCTTCGCACATCGAGTTATCGCCGAGATACGAACCACCGTTGCCCGCACAATCGTTGGCGGTGAAGCCATCGACACAACCGGATTCGGGCAAGCAACAGGCACCGGTCGGATCGGGCGGTGGCGTGCAATCGGGTTCACAGGTCGTATCGGGCCCGAGCCATTCACGATCCTGGCCCATCAAACAAATGGCTTCGGTTGTTTCAACACAGGCCGACTCGGCGCAACAGGCACCAATCGGCTCGGGGCAGGATTCACCTCCGCAGAACACACCGGCGGTAAAGGTGCCGCCTTGGTTTACGCAGTTGATTTCGATCTCGTTGATGCAGGTGGTGCCGAGGCAGCATTCGCCAACATCGCAAATGGTTTCATTGGTTGTGCAATCGGTATTGGGGCCGGCCCAGATACCACCGCCATTAACACAGTCAGCTTCTGATTGATTCTCTAAGCAGCCCGACTCGGCACAACAGGCACCGGTCGGCGGCGGCCCGCAGACTTCCCCTTCGCAGAGTTCATCGGGATTGTAGATCGCGCCGTCGGTATTGAGACAACCCGCCTGATCGGTCACGAAGCAATCGCCTTCTGGTAAGCAGCACGCACCGCAGGTGCCTTCTCCACATTCGGTACCGGGCGAAAATGCGGTGCCATTCATCAGACCGCAGTCGATCTGTTGCACTTGCATACAGCCGCTTGGCAAACAACACGCGCCGATGACGCACTCACCCGCATTTTCTTCGCAAGTGGTACCCTCGCCGAGGAACGTGCCGCCGGTTGCAACGCAGAAGCTCTGCGGAATGTCGGTACAGTTGCCCTGAAAACAACAGGCACCGGGTAATTCGTCGCCCGCGTACGTGGGCACCTGCGTCATAGCCATCATGACTGCGGCGCAGCACCAAGCGGCAAAAAGCGATTCAGTTCTACCGATTCTCATGTTTCATCCTCTCTCCTGGTCGAATCGTAGCGCCACTCAGGCACGGGGATCAAAAAATCGTGCAGTGATGACAGGTCGATTCAAATCAATGGGTTTCGCTAACGGCACTCGGCACATAGCGCGTTTCTTAAGTTTCGATTTTTGGTTATGGCCTTACGGACAACTGCCAGACAACAAGCACTGTACGAACCCCTGAATATCGCGACCATCGAGCACACCGTCATCATTGACGTCGCCCTCGTTCGGATCGCAATCGGGGTATGTTGCCTGATACATTGCCGGCGCCACGGCGGCCAACGCAAAGGCGTCAGCATCATCGCTGTCGACGACGCCATCACAATTCATGTCGCCGGCAACTGAAAGCGCTGGATCGACGGTGAAGCTGATGCTACTGAAGAAAAAGATCACAAACGCTGATTCAGTCGGCGACTGCATCGGCGGGGTATTGACGGCCACCAGCGTATTGGCCAAGGGATCGGCCAGATTGAATTGGTAAGTACCGGCAACAAACGGCGCGCGGAAGGAGCCCTCAGCAATCAGCAAGGGACCGCTTTGGCCCAGGCCCGGCTCGACATTTACATCCTGCCCCATGGTGGCAGCGGCCACGCCAAACGTATTTTGGGCACCGCCGATTTGTTCGAGATTGCGCGCGCCAACTGCGCCGACTCGCAGGCCGCGATAACCAGTGGGACTATTCGAAAAACCTGCCGGCGCATCAAAGCCGGCCAATTGCGGCGGAACGCCATCGGCCAACGGGATATCAACAAATGATGGATTGAAGTTCGACTGTTCGAGGTTGACCAAAATCAATGCCAAACCAGCGTTATCACCGGTGCTAACCTCGGCTTCGATACGCCACTGCACCAGTTGCCCCGGTGCCAGCGTCTGGCCTTGCTGCGGTGACAAAAGACTAAGGTTGACGGTGCCGGCAGCCAACGCGGTGGAACACCACGCGGCAACAACGAACACAGAACAGGTGGGCAAACATCGGGTCATGGGCAGCGTCTCCCTCGGCGCGCCATACATTCGCGCAAAGATAGCGGGCAAAATCAGCCATGCCGATTTTACGACCGCGAACTATTCACTATCACACCACCCAATGCCGTCCACCCTATCCAGACAAACAGCAAAATGCAATAGATTTTCCGAAACAGGAAGGGTTCTTTTTGTTCGTTGAGGTTGTTAGCATGAAGAAAACACGTTTTAGGAGCACCACCCATGCTACCCCATCGACGACTGCCGCTTGTTGGCATTGCCGCTGTCTGTTTATTTACAAATCTCGCCGTTCAACCGATTTTTGCGCAGGATACTGTCCCGCTCGGCTCGGTACAGCTTTCACCCACATCCAATCCTAATACGCCCAGACCCGTTGAAGGCATTGCTTCGCAAGCAGCAGCCCGAGACCTCAATAGCGCCCCACGTGGTGGCACCGGCCCCATCGGTGCTTGTTGTTTTGGCGTGGGGTGTTTGCCGTTGGAAGAAGAGGCCTGCACCGTCGAGGGCCTCACGTGGTTGGGCCCCGATACCGACTGCGCGGATTGCCCGAGCGTGCCGGAATGCCCGCCCGATACGATCTTTGGTCAACCACCCAGCGCACCGTTCGGCTCTGCCGGCGCGGGCACTTCTGAACTTACCGCCAACATTCAGCGCTACGAGAACTTCGGCGGCGTCGGCGGCAGTGTGGTGGCTCTGACTTGGTACGGCTTTGATTTGGAATTGCTACCCAACGGCATGTGGGAAGAATGCGAGGAGTTTGATAACACGTTTGAGATCTCGTTTCACCCGAACCTAAGCAATCGCCCTGGTCCCGCCGTATGCACCTACACCGTCACCGCAACCCGTACGCCGACGAATCTGCGCTACGACGCCGCGAACATCGTCGGCGGTACCGGTGCCGAGTTAAGCGTCTATGAAGCAACGCTGCCGACACCGTGCACGATCACCAACGGTTTCGTGTCGATCGTCGGTTTGGGTAGCACCAGCTGCTGGTTCTTATGGACCGACCCGCCCGGAACGTTCGGTGACGATTTCTCGGTTTGCGTTGGCTGTATCGATGAAGCGCCGCAATTGGACCATGCCGTGTGTTTGCAGGGAACGCTGGGCGGCATTACCGGCGCGTGCTGTGACGAAGCAACGTTGGCATGCGTGAATGATGTCGAAATTCTCGATTGCCGCAGCACCGGGCAGCGTTTTGTACCCGATACCACGTGCGAAAATCTCGATCCGCCCTGCGGTGCTGAAGTTGGTGCTTGCTGTGACGATTTTCAAGGCTTTGGGATGGGCTGCGTTGATGGGGTGCTAAAACAGGATTGCGATTCGGAGTTGCGCTTTGAAATTAATCAGGCATGCCAGTTCATCAATCCGCTTTGCGGCGAGCCTACCGGCGCGTGCTGTTTTGGTGCGAGCGATTGTTTCATACTGACGCAAGACGATTGTGAGAGCGAGGACTTGAATTGGCTGGGTGCTGATACGACATGTGCCGAGTGTCCACCGCTGCCCGAGTGCGCGCCCGAGGCGATTTTTTCGCAGGCTGTGGCCGACATCATCTTTGAACCTTCGGCGTTCACCTCCGAGATCGGCTCGGGCTTCGAGATTTTTGAGAACTTCTCTGGTGTTCCCGGCCCGATCACCAGCCTGCGTTTCTTTGGTTTCGATTTACAGCCGATGGGCAATGGCTTTATCGAGTGTGATGAATCCGATCCGACCTTCATCATTACGTTTTATGCCGATGAAGCGGGTGCCCCCGGTACGGTGTTGTGCCAACATACCGTGCTCAGTACGCGCACGCCGACTGGATTTACGTTGCTCAACGCGGAACTGAACACCTACGACGCAACACTGCCCGATCCCTGCATCACCACCAACGGATGGGTCTCGATACTGGGCCTTGGAAACCCGAATTGCTACTTCTTGTGGATAGAATCACCTGACGGTGACAATCGGTCGGTACAAACCATCAATCAACTTGGGCAAACGTTTATCAACTCGAACGATTTCGCGCTGTGCCTGAACGGCTTTATCGGCGGTGTGACCGGCGCGTGCTGCAACGATGTGACCGGAAATTGCGAGAGCAATGTGTCGATCGAAAATTGCATCGGCACAAATCAACGGTTTGAACCGGGTGCGACTTGTGCGTCATTGCCGGCGGCGTGCGGCCAACCGCGCGGGGCGTGCTGCTTCGAAGTACTCGAGTGCTTGTTTATCGACGAAGTGGGTTGCACCGAGTTGGGCGGCAATTGGTTGGGCAGCGATCAACCGTGTTTGACTTGCCCTTGCGTCATTCCGTGCCCGGACAACGGCATCCCCGAAGGCGAGCTCGCGTGCTTCACCGACTACGAAGATATGTTCAATCCCGGTTGTGACGCCGATCCGCCCACATTTGCGCCGGTGAGCATAGGCCAAACCATCTGCGGTACTACCGGCATCTACTCGCTTAACGGCCAGAACGTCGGTGACGAGGATTGGTTCGCCATCACGCTGGACAATTTCGACAGGCTCGGCGTGCAGCTCATTGCTGAAGGCACCATGGTGTTAAGCGTATTGGATAGCTCCGTCGGCTGTCCGGGGTCACCGATTTTTGAAGAGTTGGTGCGCCCCTGCGAGCCAACTTCGTTTAGTGGGTTCTTTGGTGCGGGTACTTACTGGATCGGTGTACAACCAGCCGGTATTGGTGAACTGCCCGGCTGCGGCGCGCCGTACACGTTGATCGTCGGCGGCTTGGCGTCGTGCGATGGTGATGTGCAATTCGATAACGATCTCGATATGGCCGACTTTGCCACGATGCAAAACGATTTCGGCAACACCGGCATGGGGTTGATCTTTGATCTCGACCGTGATGGCGACGTGGATATCGCCGACGTAAATATCATTACGCCGTTAATTGCGCTGCCGTGTCCGTAGAGATGGCTTGCCCACATTCGGGGCAGTTGCCCGATTCGTTACCAGTCAGATCATAAAAGCACTTGCGGCAGGCGTTGGGGCTGCGAGTTTTACGGCGATGTCGAACGAACAGCACTGTTGCAAAGAACGGGTAAATTGCGGTCAATACAGCGAGCAGCAAAGGCGAGAATTCGACCACACACGTCACGTGCCCGTGCTCCAAACGAGTGAACGTCCCAGGGAGGCCATGATTGTTCGAAAACTTATCGACATGGCTCAACGACACGAAACAGCCGGGCAAATCGAGCTTATATTCGAACTCGGCCCAATCCTTGGGTGCCTTGACATGCTGGACCATAATCATCAGTTGACCGAATCCCGTTAAAAGACTAGCCCTCGTATTGTTAAATGATGCCTGCCACTTAAATGGGGGGTCTAGGGGTAAAACCTCGACACTCAACAGAACTGCAACCAGCACGACGCAGCAACAAATCGCAACAACGGTTCGATGTAACCAATTGCGAATCCGCTTCATCACTTGACTGCCACCCTCATCTCGGGAACCGATTGCCCGCATTCCGGGCAGTTGCCCGATTTGTTGCCGGTTAGATCATAGAAGCACTTGCGGCAGGCGTTGGGGTTGCGTTTGAGGCGCGCCCAGCGTCGCAACGCGGCGAGCGCGACGATCAGCGGATAAACGCCGAACAGCACGGCGAGTTTCCATAGGCGGACATCAACTGAGGTCATTGCAATGGTGCTGGCATTGACGGGTGAACTGCGCTCCGTGGGCTCAATTGGGTTCGCCTGCATTTGCGGATTAACGAGCTGTCGCCGTTCGAACTGATACGCAGATCCCAATAGCGCGTATTGATGCTTTACCGGCGCGCCGCCCGAAGGGTCGCTAAGGTCGACCTTCATGTAAACCAAACCGCCGCGCTTGATACCGATTTGCCGATGAAAGCGGGCGGACGATAAATCCCACATGAAGTCGTCGCGTTGGAAAGATGCGAACTGCAGCGCACCCCAAGTCGCGGCAATCGTGAGCAGCAAGAGCAAGACTACGAACAGGCGATGTAACCAGATGCGCTTCATGACTCGATACGATCGTCTTGCGCCGTCAGTGGAATTGAACGACCGCATTCTGGGCAGGTGCCGCTCTCGTTACCTGTGAGGTCATAACCACAGGCTAAGCATCTTGGTATCGTGCCATCTTCTTCAACGTTCGGCTTCCACGCAAAAACTAATGTCAGTATTACCGCGAAGATGCCCCACGATAGCAAACTCACATGCGTCTCAGATAAGCCCACCGAATCGAACATAGGAAGCATCAACGTTAAAACAACGCCGACCACACCAATTAGAAAGAATGCGGTCACGAGCTTCCCAAAGATGGTCCCGAGGCGGTCGATCACGTCCAAAAACTATAGCCCACCTTCAATAACTAATCTCCATCTGCACATAAAAGAAATCACTATCGGTGATATCATCGCCCGCGCTGCGCGTGAAGGTGCCCGGCATAAAGTGGGCGTAGCCCGCTTCCAGCGTCGTGTGTTTATCGATGCGATAGTTGATCTGTACGTCGAATTCCTGCCCGATGAAATTGCCGCTGGTGCCGGTCGGATCGACGATACCGGCGCGCGGGAACGCGTCGACATCGGAATCGAGCCAATACCATCGATAAACGGACACGAATTTCAGCTTATCCATCGGCTTAGCGCTCACATAAATCGCCGGGTTGATCATATTCGACCAGACGAAGTTATCCGAAAATCCGAAGAACGGATGCGGCGCGCTGAACAGCGGATTGAATGTCTCATTCAAGCCGTCGGTAGGGTCGTTATCACCCGAGGCATAATGAAACATGGCCGCCACGCGCGGCTTCCACGGATGATCGAAACGATAGCCCACATCCGCCGCAAAACCATACGCGCGAATATCACCCACCTCGGTATCGCCGAATTGAAACACACCGTTAACGTCGTAATCGAGACCGCTGTCACCAATGAGGCCGAAGGCACGCAGACCCAAGGTGTGGCGTTCGCTATCGATACTGCCCGGCGCCCCCAAGTCTTCATCGAGCACGAAGTAATAGGGTTCGATCGTGACATACGGCGACCAATGACGGAAGTACCCGATCACGCCGTAAAACGCGCGTTCCTCATCATTACGGTTGGGAGAAAATAGCTGGCGATCGACGGGCTGAAATGCAAACGCTTCCAACTCGAATTCGCTGGCCTCATCGCCAATGCGCAAGCGAAAACCATCGAATGCGAATGAGTTGGTCGGCCAGCGATTGCGCGCGATCAATCGGCGATCGAGCGCATCGAATGTTTGCCGGCCAAATCGCAGGCTCACGGGTTCGCCCGAGCCGCCAACGTCGTCAAAATACAATTCGACAAACGCCTGCAGAATATCGGCATGATCGACATCATAAACCCTATCCGCGAACTCCTGGCTAAGCAGACGCGCATCGAGAAACTCAACGCCGAACCGAAACGGATCGAGAATATCCTTGATTCCCAAGTAACCGCGCGTACGCAATAAGAAGCGCTCCTGATCACTAGCCAAGCCCGCCCGATAGAAATCGTCACGCAACGCATAGCGCGTGCGATGTTGCATGCCAAAGAGCAGCCAATCGACTTTTTCATCCGGGTTCCAAAACGGTTCAAATTCTCGTACGTACAACGGTAAGTCGCGCACGCTCTTCTGTGCGAGTGCACGCGAGATTGGGAAAGGCTGACGTTTCGGTCTTTGCGACGCGGCGTCAGTTTCCAGACTTAACGGTTCGGCATGATATGCTTCGGTGGATCCGGATTTGGTTTGCGCACCGACGACGGCGGTAGCATATAGAATGACGATCGTCGTCAGACCGCACCGAATGTTGGCTTGTACAACAAGCATAGTACTCCCACATCTAACACCGATAATTCGATAATGCTATATCGGGAGATGCGTGGGGTGGCGCTACTTGTTATTGCGATAGGTCGAGTGGCAATTCTTGCAGGACTGTCCGAGTAGATCGAGTGCGGCCGATCGATCCGCAGCTGGCGCGTCGGCTTTCAGCAAAGTCTCAAATGCACCGGCTTGCATCCAAGCAGTCTTGAGAAGCTGGGCGAATTCTGGCGGATACTCTGCAACCGCGTCAGATTCGCGCAGAATTCGCAGTCGATTCTCCAAACGCCCGGCTTCCGCCAGCGGCACCAAGTCAGGATGGTGCGCCGGAACCTGCCAATCGGCCGCTTGAACCTGGCGCAGATGATCGTACGCGTGCGAGATGTCGGCCATGGCTTTGACAAAATCCGGAATCGGTGCGACTTCAGGAAAACGATCCGAGACCGCGTCTAACTCGCTGTCGTCGACTTTTCGCAATGCTTCCACACTTTTATAAAGCCCGGCATAACTTGGCGATGTTCCCGCGTGCCGCATCAGCATAATGGCCTGTTCGTTCGGCAACATGCCCAACGCCACGGCCGCCGAAGCCGTTGCCGCTGGCCCGCGATGTTTGCCATGATGACAATGCACGTAAACCGGCCCCGGTAAGTCGCGCACCGCGCGGGCGATTTCGAGCTGACGCTCTTTATCGATCCCGTGATAGCCGATGGGTAGATGCACGTAACGCATGTCGAAGCGCTGCGCTTCTTCGACGTTGGGCGTGGCGCCGTCGACCGAGATGATGGTCTTAACCTTATGATTGGAAAGCAGTGCGAAGTCCGCCGCATCTTCGGGCACGGCACCGCTGATGAGCTGCGGTGTGAACGCGATAATATTTAGGCCTTGCTGACCTGCCATACCCGGACGCGAATCGACGGGTGGCTCACGCATTGGCTCGCTATCAGCAGAGGAGTCGGTCTCGGCGACGGGCTTGGATGCGTCGTTCCCTGCGTCAGAATCCGGCTTACCCGATTGGGACGAACCCGAATCGCACGCAAGTGTGGTAAGCATCACCGGGATAATGACCGTCAGCAAAAGCGTCGATGCGGCGACACGGCGTGAGTGCCTATCGCCGTCGCTACGGTTTGTGAACAACATCGAGATAATTCTGATGGGGAACAACCCAGTTCCTTTCGTTATGCCGCAACTCTATCCCGCGCGAACATGAGGCTCAAGGTATCAGGCCTTGGATGGGCGAAAAAGCGACTTAATCGCAATCGAACTGCTCCCAAGAGTGCCGAACGCGACATTTTTGCACCGACACTTGCATACCTAACATAAACCTAATATACTTCAGGCATGTCGCTCAGACCCGTAGCCAACCCGCCCAATCCATTCGCGACCGAGGCCCGGCAATGGCTAGGGCCGCCGCCCGCTGTCGGCGTGGAGGTTTACGAAGAGCGGGCCAAGTCGATCCTCTCGGAAAACGACAGCCCGGACATCCCTTTTCGCTGGTCGATCAATCCGTATCGCGGCTGTCAGCACGCCTGTGCCTATTGTTACGCCCGCCCGACGCACGAATACCTCGGGTTCGGAGCGGGCACTGATTTTGACACCCGTCTAATCGCCAAGGTCAATGCCGCCGAGTTGTTGCGTGCCAAGCTGATGAAGAAGAGCTGGCGGCGCGAGAGTATCAACTTTTCAGGCGTGACCGATTGCTATCAACCCATCGAGGCGACGTATCAGCTTACACGGCAATGCTTGGAAGCGTGTTACGACTTTCGCAACCCGGTGGCGATCGTGACCAAGGGTCGTCTGATCTTGCGCGATCTCGATCTGTTGAAGCGTTTGCACAAAGTCGCGGCAGCGCGGATTTACCTTTCTATCCCCTTCGCCAGTGACGAGATGAGCCGCGCCATCGAGCCCTACGCCCCGCCCACCTCGGTGCGTTTTGAGACCATGCGGCAATTGGTAGACGCGGGCCTGCCGGTCGGCCTGATGCTGGCGCCGGTTATTCCCGCGCTCAACGATCGCGATATTCCCGAATTGTTGCGCCGCGCCGCCGAGGCCGGTGCGCGCACGGCGGGCTACACGGCCTTGCGCCTCGCCGGTAGTGTCGCGCCGGTATTCCTTAAGCGCGTGCAGGACGCGCTGCCGCTCAAGGCGCAACGCGTGCATTCGCTCATTCGTCAGATGCGCGCCGGCCGATTGAATGACCCGCGCTTCGGCAACCGTATGAGTGGCGACGGCGAAATCTGGGATAGCACGCGCAAGCTGTTCGATGTGAGCCTGCGCCGCTTTGGGCTTACGTCGTTGGGTGACGAGCGCGATGCGCGCCGCGCCGAAGTATTGCAGCGGGATCGGTTTGAAGGCGCGCAGGTGGATGTTGGTAGCAACGCGCCTGTACAGCCGCCGAGTTTATTCACCAAATCCGACCATCCGCAGCAGCGTTTCCTCAACTTCGGATGAGCCCCTACGCCGTGGCCAGCCACACCGCGCGCTTGTAAACTGCCCTCGTTAGCACCAACCCCCTGCCAACGAGGTCATACATGACGGCAAGCACCAAGTACGATCAACTTCTCAAACACATTCGCGAGCTGGGCCATCTCGAAAGCAGCGTCGCCCTGCTCGATTGGGATGCCGAAACTTACATGCCCAGCGCCGGCATCGAAATTCGCAGCGAACAGATCGCCACGCTCTCGCGAATGAGCCACGAAAAAATGACCGAGCCCGCGTTGGGTGAACTACTCGCCGAACTCGACGGCAACACCAACGACGAAGACGCCGCCACCAACGTGCGCGAGATGAAGCGGACGTACGATCGCGCGGTCAAGGTGCCCGGTCGGCTGGTGGAAGAATTGGCGCGCACATCGACCCGCGCGAAAGAAACCTGGAGCCAGGCGCGCAAAGAGCGCAAGTTTGAACTCTTCGAGAAAGATCTGTCGCGGCTGATCGAACTGCGCCGCGAATATGCGGATGCGATCGGCTACGAAGAAAAACGTTACGACGCGCTGTTGGACGAATACGAACCCGGGATGCGCGCATCGGAAGTTACCGAAGTATTCAACAGCTTGCGCGGCCCGCTGAGCGAATTCGTACAACAGATCGCCGACGCCCCGCAACGGCCCGACGCCTCGATTTTGCATCGCCACTATCCGGAAGCCACGCAAAAACTATGGTGTCGTCAAATGGCGGAAGTCATCGGCTTCAATTTCAAATGCGGCCGCATCGATATCTCCACCCATCCGTTTTGCAGCGGCACCGGCCCGCAGGATGTAAGGCTCACCACGCGCTACGAAGAAGATTTCTTTAACGCCGCCACTTTCGGCACACTCCATGAAGCCGGCCACGGTCTATACGAACAAGGCCTGCCCACCGAGCACTTGTTTACGCCGCGCGGCGAAGCGACCAGTCTCGGCATTCATGAATCGCAATCGCGCCTCTGGGAGAACATGATCGGTCGTAGCTTGCCCTTCTGGAAGCGGTACTACGCGCAATGCCAGATTGCTTTCCCGGATGCACTGGGTGACGTGCCGCTCGAACATTTCTATGGCGCGATCAACACCGTCGAACCGTCGTTCATTCGCGTTGAAGCCGATGAAGTTACGTATAACCTGCACATCATCTTGCGTTTTGAGATTGAGAGCGAGCTCATCGAAGGCACGCTGGCCGTGAAAGACCTACCGGCGGCGTGGAACCAGAAGATGCATGACTTGCTTGGCATTACGCCCGCGCACGATGCCGATGGTTGCTTGCAAGACGTGCACTGGTCCTTCGGCGGCTTCGGATATTTTCCCACGTATGCGTTGGGCAACCTCTACGCGGCGCAGTTTTTCGAACAGGTGCGTAAAGATATTCCCAACTTGGATCAACAAACCGAAGCGGGCAATTTTGACGACCTGCTACATTGGTTACGCACCAATATCCATCAATACGGCAGTCGTTACCGCGCCGCCGAACTTGCGGAACGCGTAACCGGTAAGCCGCTCTCGGCGGAGCCATTCCTCAATTACATTCGCGCGAAGTTCAGCCCAATTTATGGACTCGGCTAACGCGTTGTGGCGGTTCGACCAATGCGCTGTGGCACCGGTTTGCAACCGATGGAACCGCGCATCAGCCCGAGAACGCATCAGAGCCGCGCCCGTAAGGAAGCGGTCACGGCAAGAATGCAAACGACACGCCGTTACCGCCAACCAACCAACAACAAGCGCGACACCGACGCAACATGTGTCTATCAACATACCAATCGACTCCACCATCTGTACTAACGCATCGCTGAATGATTCCTACTAACACGGACTTTCAAATGCCCACGACAAAAAAGAGAAGCGCGCCCAGCAAACCTCAAGCCCTTCAACAACGCTTCGGCGCGCACATGTCCGCAGCCGGTGGCCTCGAGAACGCTTTTACAGCGGGTGCCGACATCGGCTGCGACTGCCTGCAAATATTCGTGAAGAACCAACGTCAATGGAAAGCCAAACCGCTCAGCGACGAGCAAGTCAGCGCGTATCAAGCAGCGGCCAAATCAACCGGCCTCGCGCCGGTCGTCGCTCACGCAAGCTATCTGATCAACCTTGCTTCGCCCGACGAAGCGGCACGCGAAAAAAGCCGCAACGCTGTGATCGACGAGCTCGAACGTTGCGAAGCATTGGGCGTGAACGGCTTGGTATTGCATCCCGGTGCCCATCTCGGCGACGGCTTCAGCAAAGGAATCCGTCGTATCGCGGGTGAACTCGATAAGGTCCACAGCGCGACCAAAAACTATAATTGTCAAGTTTTACTTGAATCGACAGCGGGCCAAGGCACGACCATTGGCCATGAAATCGAGCATCTAGGCCGTATCATCGAGCGTACCAAATCTCCCGAACGGCTCGGCATTTGCCTCGATACCTGCCATCTGTTCGCCGCCGGCTACGACCTCAACGATGCCGAAGCATACAACACGATGGTGCAGGAAATGGACGACACCTTCGGCCTAAATCGCATCATGTGCATTCACTGTAACGATTCAAAGTTTGATCTGGGCCAGAAGCGCGATCGCCACGAACACATCGGCAAGGGCTTCATAGGCAAGGTCGGGTTTCGACACATATTAAGCGACCCACGCCTCGCACACGCCATGCGAATTCTCGAAACGCCGAAAGGTGAAGACGACCGCGGTCGCGATTTTGACAAGTTGAATCTTGCGGCGTTGCGGCGGTACGCGAAGGGATAACCGGTGTGGGAAAGGGTAATCGGCATTGGAAGCGGTAGCTAAGGCAGACGCTCTGATCCCCCTCCCTTGCAGGGATGGGTTAGGGGAGGGTTCCAATCCTTAATGAAATTCAACTGACTGCGGGCAAGCAACAAGAATAGATTTGGGCTTGAGATTAGCTTCTAATTCCTTCTGCAAAATGTATCGTTGTGGCACCGCCATCTCGGCGGTAAAAGCAGACGAGACGCCTGTGCCACAGTCAATGATTCTTTTTGCCTGTTAACTTAGCAATATCGAACGATCGATTCAATACGAATCTTCTATTCACGCCATCATCACGGCGTTAGAAACACATCCGTTTGACCGCGCGGTCGTTCGAGCCCGGTATATTCGTCGTCGCGATAATCACTGAGGCGATAGATGTCATCGTTCTTATTCAGACCAGCTCGCGAAGACGGCGTCCACTGCACGCTGTTATCCAGCCGCAACACGTTCTGCCCGCGATCGCTGCCGTGATTGGGCGAGTTCTGCGAGATCAAACCATCACGACGAAGATTACGGTTTTCATCCACCAATGGCGTCATGCCGGCCGTTAACGGCATCAGCGGCGAATGATCGTAGCGACGCCACGGGCCGCGCGAATCGAAACCGACATACGAAGGCATCGGCACCGTGCCCAGACCGTTCACTTCAATCACCGAATTGCTACCGGTCGTCGCATCACCCGGATCGATAAGCGCCTTTGGCACGATAAAATTCATCCGTACCAACTGATACATATGGCGACTACTCGGCGCGAATTGACCTGTCGGTGCGTTGCGTGCCCAACCCGCATCCGATGGTGCATGCCCAGCGAACGGGTAAACGCCGTCATTCTCTTGAGCGTAACCTTCAAAGCCTGCGGCCTGCACGCGTAAGTTACCCTGACAGGCAATCTGTTCGGCGCGATCTCGTGCCGATTGATAGCTTGGGAAAAACACACCCACAAACAACACGATCGCCGCCGCCAGCGCAAGCAAGTCGCGCGACGTCAACCACGAACCACCACCGACAGCATCGGCTTCGTTCGCTTCGGCAAAACTCAACACGCGTTCTTTGTTAAGCACCGCATCGATGCGCGCACTGAGATCCGCCGGCACCGGACAGTCATAGCTACCCAGCGGCGCGAGCAGGTCGTCAATAGCCTGCAGCGTTTCGTCGTCAGCTTGCGCTCGCAAGCGCTCGGCCTCATCGGCATCGTGCAAGCCCAAGTGCAAACCGAGCAAGTCGTTGTTGACGTCACTAAGTTTTCGTTTGTTGCCATCCGGCATCGTCGATCACCACCCTTGTGAACGTATGGTTCACTTCACCCTGCTTACGATTCTGACCCCACCGATGGTTCGGATGATTCTGTAGCCGCTTTCCGATAAAGGTCCGCAAACTTGGACACTGCCGCATGCAGCCGGCTTTTCACCGTCCCCAGCGGTATATCGAGAATGTCGGCAATTTCCTTGTACGGCAACCGTTGGTAATACCCGAGCAACAGCACTTCGCGCAGATGATCGGGCAATTCGGTTACCACCGAGCGCACCATGTCGGCCTGTTCCGACGCGTGCAATCGATCGACCGGGCTGGGGCCATCGTCGGACAACACCGCCAAGACGCCGTTCGATTCGTCATCATCATTGGTGGACATCAGCGCGACCTCTTTGCGTCGCCCGCGCGACCTTAAATAGTCGCGAGCCTTGTTGGCGGCGATCGTGAACAGCCAGGGTCGAAACCGTCGCTGCGGATCGAACCCCGCCGCCGAATGATGCACCTGTACGAACGTATCCTGCACAACGTCTTCCGCCGTCGCACTGTCGCCCACGAATCGAGCCACGAATTGGAACAAATCCCCCTGATAGCGGCGCACGATCAGCGTGAAGCTGGCTTCATCGCCATCGAGAAAGGCAGCCAACAGCGCCTCGTCCGTATTCGCTGTAGCTGCAGGGTCTTGGTTCACACCGCTCCTCATCGCATACGAACCCCCGCCGCCGGTGGTTCACTAGGGAAGGAAGGAATCACAGAAATAAATCGGCGCATCGGTGGGCGAATTTACCCTTGACTTTCCCAATGGTCAAAAGTACCGTCAGAATAAAGAGTTATGATCGGAAACGGCCCTGACACCGCTCCGAAATGCTCGTTTTCGCGACCGAACGACGCCGCCCAGCGGAACCAAGATTAGGCGATAAACCCCAATGGCCATCGGACCCAACTCCAATTCGGATGCTTATCGGGGCTTGCCGCCACGCACCGTCACGGCGCTGGTGGAAGCCACCGCCGCAATCAACGCCTCCCTCGATCTTAACGACGTTTTGCAGGCCGTCGCACAAACGGCCGCTGTCGTTTTGCGCTCGGAGGCATCCAGCGTGCTCCTTCTCGATCAACGACGCAACAAACTGGTCTTCATGGCAGCCGTCGGCGATCGCGGGCCGGCGCTGATCGGTGAAGAGTTCGATGCGGATTTGGGGATTGCGGGACGCGTTGCCAAAACCGGCAACCCGGTCGTCGTCGCCAATGTCGATTCGAGCGGTGATTTCTTCCGCGGCATCGATGCCAAGAGCAGCTTTCAAACGCGCGGCCTGATCGCCGCGCCCCTGCTGTGGAAAAGCGAAGTCATCGGCGTGGTAGAGGTGCTCAACAAACTCGGCGGCGATTCGTACGACGCTGAAGATCTTTCGCTGCTGCAGATCTTCGCCAACCTGGCCGCGGCCGGTGCCCACAACGCCACCCAACACGAATCTGTAGTGCGCGAAAACCGAGGGTTGCGCGCCACGCTGAAAGTGCAAACGCCTATTGTTGGTAACTCGTCGGCGCTGCGACAAGTAACAGATATGGTCAATCGCGTGGCCGGTAGCAACGCGACGGTGTTGTTGCTTGGCGAAACCGGCACCGGTAAAGAGGTGACGGCGCGACAAATTCATGCGGCCAGTCCGCGCGCGGATAAGGCGTTTATTGCCATCAACTGCGCCGCGCTGCCCGAAACGCTGCTGGAAAGCGAACTGTTCGGCCACGAAAAAGGCGCGTTTACCGGTGCCCATGCTGATAAGATGGGCCGCTTTGAGATGGCTGATGGTGGCACGCTCTTTCTCGATGAAATCGGAGATATCTCACCCAGCACGCAGGTGAAGCTCTTGCGAGTGTTGCAAGAGAAAGAGTTCGTACGCGTGGGCGGCACGCGGACCATTGCGACGGATGTGCGCATCGTGGCGGCGACCAATCGCAATCTGCAAAAAGCGATGGAAGACGGCGAGTTCCGCGAAGATTTATACTACCGTCTAAATGTATTCCCGATTCGCCTGCCGCCGCTGCGACAGCGCAAGGAAGACATTCCGCCGCTGGTCGAGCATTTCGCCAAAATCTCGGCCACCGAGCTGGGTTGCCCCGAGCCGGATATCAGCGATGAAGCGATGGCACTGCTGACGGGTTACCGCTGGCCCGGCAACATTCGCGAACTGCAGAATATCGTCGAGCGCGCCGTGCTGCTGGCCGACGGCGGCACGCTGGGTGCGAATCAGCTACCACGCGAAATTGTCGGCGAAGAGATCGTGCAGGAAACGGCGCGTGCCGATTCATCGCTTTGGGGCTACGAAAAAGCGATGATTATCAAGGCCCTGCAGGAAGCCGGTTGGAATCAATCCAAGGCAGCCCGTGCGCTCGGCATTAGCCGCGACAACCTGCGCTATCGCGTGAAGAAATATGATATCAAGAAAGACGTTTAGCTTGGTTTGGTATCGATTTGTCAATCGCAGCGCCAAAATACCTGCCTGATTCGATATCAAGCGATTAAGATCTCGACGAATCGTTGCGAGCGCGCGTCTGAATTGACTCGTCGATATCGGATTTGCCGCGCGCGTTAGACTTATTGACGATTGAGAGTGACGGATACGCTGTGGCACCGGCTAATAGCTGGTGATGGTTTATAGATCATCCATGGTCGCTGTCATTCATGAAGTGTTCTACTACGTTCGCAACATTACCTCATTCGGCGTCGCCGACACCGTTTACCGGGGCTTCGACAATGGCTGATCGCATTCTCATCATCGACGACGACACCGAGTTGTGTGCCTTGGTGGAGGAGTATCTGACCAACCAAGGCTACATCGTAAGCTCCGTACATAACGGTCGCCTCGGCGCGGCGCAGGCTTTGTCTGCGGATAACGATCTGGTGGTGCTCGATGTGATGCTGCCGGAGATGGACGGCTTTGAAGTACTCAAGCGCGTGCGCACCGATAGCGACGTTCCCATCCTTATGTTGACGGCGCGCGGTGAAGATGAAGACCGTATCATTGGTCTTGAGTTGGGTGCCGACGACTACTTGTCGAAGCCCTTTAATCCGCGTGAACTGGCCGCGCGGATCGGGGCAATTCTCAAACGTGCGCGACGCCACGCGACCGACGAACCAGAAGACCAGGGCGAGCCGCTCACCGTTGGTGATGTGACGTTGGTTCCGGCCACGCGCGAAGTCACCCGCAACGGCGAGCCCGTGAAGCTCACAACGGCGGAATTCGATCTGCTCGCGATCTTATTGCGCAACGCCGGCAATGTGGTGGAACGCGGTGACCTGTTTCGCGGCGTACTCGATCGCGAGCCTGACCCGTTTGATCGTAGCATCGATATGCACGTGAGCCATTTGCGCAAGAAGTTGGGGCATACCCATGTAAACACCGAGCGGATTAAATCGATCCGGAGCGTAGGATACATATATACACTCGTCGAAGGCGAAGATGGCGCGTCGTCGGTGAGTTGACATCGTCCAGGAGAAACAATCTTCTCCTAACCCGGTCCAAAGCGAACGGGAAGTCATGCACGAGCTTCCAGCCAACCACCAACCGAGCGACTCATGGGACGCCTTTTCTTTCGCATCTTCTTCTCCGTCTTGCTCGCCGTATTTATCGCGGCGCTGGTCGGCGCGTTGGTATTACTTTTGCTTTATCCTGAAATGGCGCAGAAGTTCACCGAATTGATGCGTGACGAGTCGGCATCGATGGCGACCGACAGTCGCCTTGGCTCACGCCCATCACTTGGCTACACCCTTCTGCGTGTCGGCCCCACAATCGTAAGCCTTACCGTCGTCTCATATATCCTCGCACGACGATTGGCCAAGCCGATGGAAACACTCCGCGCCGGCATTCGGCGTTTTGCCACTGGCGATTTGGAATATCGCGCCGCACCCGAGATCGGTCGACGCAAGGATGAAATCGGCGAGTTGGCCCAAGAGTTCGATCGCATGGCAGCACGTATCGAAGGCCTTGTCACCACGCAACGCCGCTTGTTGCGCGACATTTCTCACGAACTGCGCTCACCCCTGGCGCGCCAACGGGTGGCAATCGAATTACTGAGCGATCGCCTCGATGATGACAAAGCATCGGAAACACTCGCGCGCATCGAGCGCGAGGCCGGTCGTCTCGATGCGTTGATCGACGAGTTACTCACGCTGGCGCGTCTCGAATCGGGCGACCACCCCGATTTAAATCCCGCGCCGCTCGACCTATGCAAGATCGTCAACGAAGTCGTCGATGATGCCAACTTCGAAGCCCAACGCGCAGGCAAATCCGTTCGGCTCACCGAATTCGAAAACTGCCGCACCGTCGGCGTGGCCAAGTTGTTGCAACACGCTCTTGAAAACGTGGTACGCAACGCCATTCGACATACCGCCGACGGTAGCGAAGTTACCGTCAAGTTGGGCACCAACCTCGATACCATTCATGTTCGCGTGCGCGATCACGGTCCGGGCGTCCCTGCCGACAAGCTTGACGATATCTTCAAGCCGTTCTTTCGTATCGATACCGCGCGCGAACGCAGCGTCGGTGGTGCGGGGATCGGCCTCGCGATCGTGGAACGCGCCATCGGCTATCATCGTGGGCGCGTGTGGGCAGAGAATGCCGAAGGCGGGGGACTTGAAGTGTTCGTCGAGCTACCGAAACTTGCGGTGAGCAGTCAAGATGAAGCGCCGTCGCCATGATGCAATACAGCGCCGACAGGTAACAAAACGTAAGCCGGTAATCAACAATAATGGGTGATTCAACAACGTCAGAACAGAAGCCGTTACGCCAGCTACCCATCAGCGTCGCCGGGCTTGCCTATCTAGTCTTGGTAGTCCTTTGTGTATTCCTCTGGTCGCCAGACATTTTTGCAACACTCACGAACGGTGGTGCAACGATGGCCGTCACCGGTCACGCCGCAGTGATACGCATCGCGCTTGTCAATGGTGGATTTGCTCTACTGGGTGCGCTGGCAGCGGCAGGATTTGGTGCGACCATTCTAAGTCTTAGTCGCGTAGAGGTCTCCGATCGGTTGACTTATTGGGTTATCGCGACGGCGTTGGGCTTGGGTTTGTGCGCATTGGTGATATTGGGATTGGGATTGTTGGGGTTGATTCGGCCCATCACCGCTTGGTGTCTTGTTGTTGCAGGGCTGATCTTATTCATCGTTCAAATACGTACCGATATACGGCCCGTTCCAGGTACCATCAATCGCACCGCACTCCTTTGGTGGCTACCAACAGCATTGCCGTTGGCCTTAGCGTTAACAGTCGCCGCATTTGAACCGGGCCTGATCTGGGGTGAAGAAGGTAACGGCTACGACGTACTTGAGTATCACTTGGGTGGCCCTAAGGAGTATCTCGAAGCCGTACGCATCGAATACCTGCCGCACAACGTTTACACCAACTTTCCCTTTAACGTGGAGATGCTATATCTCTGGATGATGTTGTTACGCGGCGATGCCGTCGCGGGTGCTTTAACAGCAAAAATGTTAAACGTGATGATGGCAGTGTTGGCCGTTTTGATGATGCGAGGTATTGGAAGGCTCGTAGCGCCCAACGTTGGGCACCATGCCGCGATCCTGTTCGCTTCGTTACCATTCTTAGTCTATCTGTGCGGCGTCGCCTATGTCGAAAATGGCATGTTGCTCTTCAGTGCGACAGCCATCTATTGTTATCTACACGGCATCAAAGATTGTAAGCTGTCGTTGCATTGGTGGGTTTTAGCTGGTGTATTGGTCGGCTGGGCTTGCGGCTGCAAGTATCCGACGGTTCCGATGTTAGCGCTACCCGTGGCATTCGTCGGCGTGATGCACCTCACGCTGCGCAAAGTTAAGCTAAGCGCGTTCGTTTGTTTAACCATCGCAATGGTGCTGGCGTTTGCGCCGTGGCTGCTGAAGAACTACGCGGCGACCGGCAACCCGGTCTTTCCGTTGGCACACAACGTGTTTGATAGCCATCCGCCGGGTTGGAACGCCGATAGCGCCGCCCGTTGGCAAGCAGGCCACGCCGTTCCGGAAGCGGCGCACCCGCTGACAAAACGCTTTGCGCGTCTCGGCGATCAGGTGCTGCTATCCTGGAAACAAGGCGCGCTGATTTCGCTCGGAATCCTTAGTACGCTGGGCTTGGCATTCTTTTCTTTATTCGCGAATAGGCGCAAGACCAACGGCGACGACCATGCACAAGCGGCTGGCAACATCACCTCGCCAACCATTCACTTATGCGCGCTTCTCGTCGTTGGAAATTTATACGTCTGGCTATTTCATACCCATCTGGTCGATCGTTTCGCCGTCGGGCTGATCATTCCTGCCGTGCTCATGCTATCGATCTTTTTGAACTTACCGCAATGGCATGTGCTGGCGCGTACGAGACCGTTGGTGATTTGGATTGTGTTTGTAATCAACATCCTCGCCACGCTACGCTACTTCGAAAAGAACCAAGTCCCTCTTCTCGTCCGCAACGGTCTCGATAACGGATCGATGCTGCGCGAATACTTCACGCCACATTACGAAGTCATCAACAACGTAGCCAAGCCCAATGCCAAGGTGCTACTCGTCGGCGACGCGCGCACGTTTTATTACAATGCCCATGTTGATTACTGCGTTACCTTCAACCAAAATCCGTTCGCAGACGCCGCCGCCAATCTGAGCCCGAGCGCATTGATGCAATGGCTGCGCGAGCGCGATTACGAATTCGTCTGCGTGGATTGGGTCGAAATGCGCCGTCTGCGTCAAACCTATGGCTTCTGGCCCGCGCTCACCCCTGAGTTGTTTCGCCAACTTCAAGCCACAGGCCTCACTGCCGTCCAATCCTTTCAATCACCCGTCGTGCCCAATTCACCGCCATACGCCACGCTATTTAAAGTCAACGGCGATCAATAATGATCCCGTCTCACAAAATTTGCTTGGATTGCCAGAGCTTGACTGTTACAACGCGTCTCATGTCTTTGGGCAACCGACCATGACGATGGCAGTGATCTTCGATGTGGACGGTGTTTTGGTACGCACCGACGAAGCGCATTACCAAAGCTGGCAAAGCGTGATGGATGGTGCCGGCATCGCCTTCGATCGCAGCGTCAATCAACATTTATTGGGCGTCAGTCGCAGGGCGAGTTTGTCAATCATCCTAAAAGCTGCCGGTCAAACCCTCGACGATGCAACGCAAGCAAAACTTGCAGAAGAAAAGAATCAACGTTTTCAGGCGTTTCTTGAGACGCTTACGCCAGCAGATGTGTTGCCCGGCGCACTCGAACTCATAAAGGCTTTGCGGATGCGCGCCATCCCCATCGCCGCGGGTTCGTCGAGCCGGAATGCCCGCCGAATTCTTGAACGCACCGAACTGTTGCCACAATTCGATGCCTTGGTGGACGGCAACGATATCCAGCGTTCCAAGCCCGACCCGGAAGTGTTTCTAAAGTGTGCCACACTTTTGGAAGTACCGCCCTCGGCATGCGTCGTTATCGAGGATGCACCGGCCGGTATCGAAGCCGCCCGCATCGCTGAGATGCTGGTGATCGCCGTTGGCCAGAGCGTACCAAAGACAGCGCCGGACAAATGGTATCCAGACCTGACGTGCGTATCACCGCAGGCGTTGCTCGATTTATTGAGAATTGGCTAAGGATTGATGCCGTAACGTGCTTATCGAAAATTCGGCGGCGTTACATCAACATCGAAATTCAGATCGACAGTAAAGGCCGGTTGAAATACCGCCACGCGCAAAATCTCGCCCATCAGAATGAACGGTGTAAACAGCGCCAGCACGACGGTTTGCGTCACAGCGGCCACCACACCCACGAGTAGGTTCGCAACGGCCCCGACGACGCCTGCCATGATTTCAACGATGACATAACCGAGCGCGGCAAAGGCGGCCTGATGGAATGCGACAAACGCCAGAATCAACTGCGCCGCCACATCGGGCTTGGCCGTGGGCTTGGTGCGCGTGTCTTCGAGCTTCACCTTGCCGATGGGGTTGTCGGGCGGTGTGTTGGAAGCCACGTCAATGCCCAGCAGATTCTGCAATTCGGTCGAAAGCTCGGCGGCCGCCATTTGCAGATCGACATCAAACGGGATTTCCCGCACGGCGTCGTCGCCATCGAGGCTGGCAAACGTTAAACGCACTGAGCCGGCCAAGCGGGCCGTTGAAATCTCTTCGTAAGTAATCTCGATCGTCGAGCCATCGAAGCTCGTCGCGCGGCTGACCAACCCGTTGCTGAGCTCTACCTTCGATTCCTGCCCCATCGCATTGCGATAAATGAAGCCATCGACCCGTTGAATCAGCCCGTTGGTTTGGAACGCACCGTAGCTAAATACGGATTCGCCGGACGACAGGCGCAACACGCCTAGCAAATCGCTACTGGTGTCGGTGTTGATCAGTAATCCAAACGGATTGCCGCCCGTGAACGGTGTGAAGCCGCCAAAGCTGAACCCGTTTTGACAACCAGCCGAACCGGCAATCAACACAGAGATGGCGCAGCCGCAAAGAACTTGCCCGGCATGGCGTGCGAAGGATGTGCGAAGCATGGGAGTCGGGACTCCTTCCCGTGCGAGGGACCTGTCATTGTGCGCAGCGGAGCAGCCCAAATCAACCGTTTCTTTCCAGAAATTCTGCGCTGCGGTATCCAGTGAACGAAGCAAAAACTGCGCTCAGGGGCGTGCAATCGCCCTCAAGTCACGATTTAACACAATTGCGACCCCGTCGGGGCACATCATAGAAACGACCAACTGACCGCGCCGGACCGAAATTTCCACCATTTTCTCGACTACCGAATTCAGACACGGACTGTCGCGCGAACGTTGGAGAATTGAGGAACGCCGCGCCGCAGACTGCTAGAATGCCGCCTCGAAGATGCCATCAGGAGCCCATTGCATGTCCGACCCCACTGCCCCCACCGATTCATCCACGCCCACGACCGCTGCGCCGGAGAATGCCGCCGTTGGCAGTCGCCCGCCCCAGGGGCCCATTCGCATTTGGCCACCCGCTATCGTCTCAGTCATCGCGCTGGTGGTTTTCGTCACGTTGCACTTGGTTGGCGAACCGACATTAACGCGTCTTATTGCCGTATTTGTTGCGCCGTTGGTGGCGGCAACATTTATTCTCGTCTGGTGGCTGGGATTCAGTCGTGCACGCCCCACAGACAAATGGCGCGGGTTGGTCGGCACGCTTCTGCTCGGCGGCACCATGGCGCTACTCGCCCACCCCGTCGGTCGCCTTTTTATCACCGCTTGGGGCATTAGCTTCACCGTCATGATCATGGTGTTTTATTGGGCGCTTTCGCGCAGTAGCGCGGCGCGAACTCGACGGCGCGGGCTCATCGCCATTGCGCTGCTGGCTGCTATTCCATGGTTATGTATCAAGACGGCCGGACAAAACGGTGAAGGACTACTCACGTTCGATTGGCGCTGGAGCGACCGCGCGGCGCAGGCGCTGGCAAGTTGGCGCGAGTTAGGGGTGAAGCCTAAAGCAGCGGCGTTCGAGTTGCCTGAGCTTTCCGCGCGCGACTGGCCCGGCTTTCGCGGCCCTCAGCGCGACGGCTTGTATCGCGGGCCGCTAACGCTGACGGCAAACAATATCGAAGCAATGAAAGAGCGCTGGCGACACGCCGTTGGCATCGGTTGGTCGAGCTTCTGCGTCGTGGGCCCTGTGGCTTACACCCAGGAACAGCGCGGCAATGAGGAATGCGTCGTGTGTTACGACCTCGACACGGGTGCAGAGCGCTGGGTGTATGCGCGCGATAATCGCTTCGAAGAAGTCTCCGGCGGGCCCGGACCGCGCGCCACGCCGACGTATTTAGACAAAAGACTTTATACTTACGGCCCCGAAGGACACCTCGCCTGCCTCGATGCCACTACCGGCAAGCCCATTTGGACCGTCGAAGCATCCCCTAAGGGCGTACCGATTTGGGGCGCCGCGTCGTCACCTCTGTTGGTGGATGATCTGGTCGTCGTCGCGCTATACGGAAAGAACGGACGCCTCGCCGCCTATCACCAAGCCGATGGCAAACTCGCATGGCGTGCCGATGGCGGTGCCGATGCCTACAGTTCGCCCCATCTCGTCGAGTTGGCGGGCACGCGGCAAATCGTCATTCTCGACGGTGCCGGTTTTAGCGGTCATGCCCTCGAAGACGGCAAACAACTTTGGCTTTATCCGTGGCAAACGGATCAGCCCAAGGTCGTGCAACCTTGGCAAATTTCAGACGACGAAATTTTGATAAGCATGGGATACGGTCAAGGCATACGGCGCTTGCAAGTGGACAACACTGACGACGGCTGGACAGTGGAAGAAGTCTGGATATCCAATCGACTCAAAACCAAGTTTAACGACTTCGTTTGTAAAGACGGCTACGCCTATGGCCTCGACGAAGGCATTCTGACATGCATCGATCTAACCGACGGCAGTCGTCAATGGAAGAATGGCAGATACGACTACGGACAGGTGCTGCTCGTTAAAGACAAATTGCTAATTCTTGGAGAGGACGGCGATCTCGTGTTAGTTGACGCCACACCGGATGAATTTAGTGAGTTGGCCGTGCGACAAGTCTTCGACCAAAAAACATGGAACCACCCGGTGCTTGCGCAAGGTAAGTTGATACTCCGCAACGATCGCGAGGCAGTGTGCTTCGATGTGTCGACGGATTAGCGGACTCGCCAAATCATTAAGGCAGGTCCACGCGTACCAACTTGATCGTGGTCGTCTTTGAATCGCAGATCGCGATAATGAAGCAGTCCCTATCCTGAAATTTGGAAGAAAGCACGCTACCAATTGTAAGGTCATGTTCGGTCGACGCTGCCAATGACGACCAGTACGACTGCGTCCCCGTTTTTAGATCGATGATCATCAATTGCGGCATTCGACCTTCAGTCAGCAGCGCTAATCCCCCTTCGGGCAATGTTGCGCGCGCAGGAATATGAAGCAAACGGCAAAGCCTTGCCTGACCCTTTGATACGCGTCTCATCTCGCCCGCATCCTTACTTACTCTCGCATACTCGGGGCCTACTTGATTCAAGTCGCTTTCCATCCACCGCCAGCGCGGCTTGTCCTCATCGGGATTTACCACCATCACGCTGGTCGGCTCGGATTCAGTACCCGGCAGCAAGACGCCCATGGTGGGAAAACGCGACTTTGGTGCAACGGTGTTGAATAACGTAACCCGAGCGCCGGATCGTAGGATATCGAACTCAATCGGTGCGTAGCGCACCCGATTGAACCAACGACCGTATATCGCTGCCATGATAGTTTTCGCCTCATTGCGACGCGACGGCTTTGACTTTCCACATGTCAGCAATATCGGTGTGCGCTCACCATCGTCATTCGCAACAAACCCACCACCGATAAAACGCGATTCGGATTCGATCCGCTTAAATGGATGCTGATAGTTCGCAATCTGCTCAAACGTGTCCGTTGAACGTAAACTGATACCAATCCGATCGGACTGTTTTTCGCGCTGATGTTTCGGCAAGGTGGCAAAAACCAGATAACTTTCGGCAGTGCCCGTTGCTGGATAGAGATTACCGAGCGCGTGATACAACGGATCGTGACCGACAAAGGCCGTTTTCACGCGCCCCGTCAAACCGTCCAGCAATGCAAACGCACCAGCGTTTGCACCGGCAACACAAATATCCGATCGGCCATCGCCTGTTACATCGGGTATCGAATACAAAGCCGCAGGCGTAATTGATACAGATTTTTCGTCTTCAAGGAACAAAAATGGCGCGGTTTTGCTCCACAACGATTTGCCAGTAGCGGAAACGGCCCGTACCACGCGACGCTTGCTATCGTCGACCAATTCATCGAACACGACCACGATATCCGGCGCGCCGTCGCCATCGACGTCACCCGCATTGATCATTGAAGTTGGCGCTCCGTCGAGACGCGTTGCTGCAACCGTCGGTAGCGTACCCTTCAATTCCAAGTAATCGCTCGGCAGGACGAGTTTCCCCTTCGGCCCGACTACAACCGATGATGCTGCTTGCTCAGCCTTGTCGGATGCTGCTGCGCGATCGACCATCCCTTGCGCCGCAGCGCGAGACAGCGAACTCAGCATGCAGTATGCGACTAGTAAGCAAACGCGGCGCGCGAAGGAATGCGTTACCAACATGCGATTACCCATCTTTCAGCATCTTGCGCAGAACCGTGTGGAGAATTCCGCCGTTGCGGTAGTAGTCGATCTCGACCGGCGTATCGATGCGCACCACAGCGTTGAAGCGTTTTGCGTCGCCACCATTGGCGGGCTTTGCGACGACCGTTACCTCTTGCAACGGCTTGAGGTTATCATCCAAGCCTTCGATATCGAACACCTCTTCGCCCGTCAGGCCGTGGCTCTCGTACGATTCACCATCCTTAAATTGCAACGGCAAGACGCCCATAAACACCAGATTGCTGCGGTGAATGCGCTCGTAACTCGTCGCGATCACGGCGCGAATACCGAGCAGCAGCGTACCCTTTGCCGCCCAGTCGCGCGACGAGCCGGTACCGTACTCCGCACCCGCTAAGACGATCAGCGGCGTATTGTCTTTTGCATATTTCAAAGACGCGTCGTAGATCGTGGTTTGTTCGTCGTTGGGCAAGTAACGCGTATAGCCACCTTCGGTGCCGGGGGCCATCTTGTTTCGCAAGCGCACGTTGCCAAACGTGCCGCGCGTCATGATGCGATCGTTACCGCGCCGCGAGCCATAACTGTTGAAGTCTTTCGGCTCAACACCGTTATCTTGCAGATACTTACTCGCCGGGCTGTCGAGCGGAATGGCACCCGCCGGCGAGATATGGTCGGTCGTTACCGAGTCGCCCACCAACACCAAGCATCGCGCACCGTTAATGCCCTGAATCGGTTCCGGTTCGGGCGTGATATCCATAAAGAACGGCGGCTCTTGCACGTAGGTGCTCTTTTCATCCCACTCGTACACCTTACCGCCGCTGACCTTAATTTTGTTCCACTTCTCATTGCCGTCGAAGACATTGCCGTATTGTTCTTTGAACATCGCAGGCGTGATGTGCTTACCGACGGCCTCGTCAATCTCCGCGCGGCTGGGCCAGATATCGCGCAGGTACACCGGCTTACCATTGCTGTCTTCGCCAAGTGCTTCGGTGGTAAGGTCCAGATCGGTGCGACCAGCAATGGCATACGCCACGACCAACGGCGGCGACGCAAGATAATTCGCCTTCACCAACGCATGCACGCGGCCTTCGAAGTTGCGGTTGCCGCTCAACACGCTCGAAGCGATCAGGTCGCCTTCTTTAATGCCCTTCGCCACCGGCTCGGGCAGCGGCCCGCTGTTACCAATGCACGTCGTGCAACCGTATCCGACGTTATAGAAGCCAAGCTTCTCCAGATACGTATCCAAACCCGCCGAACGCAAGTACTCGGTCACAACTTTTGAGCCCGGCGCGAGACTGGTCTTCACATACGGCTTTACGGTGATGCCGCGGTCCACCGCTTTTTTCGCGACCAAGCCCGCCGCCAACATGACGGAAGGGTTACTCGTATTGGTGCAACTGGTGATCGCCGCAATGACAACCGAACCGTGTCGCAGCGTGGTTTGCTGACCGTTGATTTCAATATCGACCGCATCGGGTTCGGCAACAGCCGTGGCCGCGCCGCCGGCAGCGAGACCACCCTCAGCAGCCATTTCGGTCGCTGGCGAGCCCGCGGCGGCGTTGGGCTTGTTGTACGTGGTGCCCAACGCGTTTAAAAAGCTCGACTTCATATCGCTGAGCCGAATGCGATCTTGCGGGCGCTTAGGGCCGGCCATGCTGGGCTCGACCGTCGAGAGTTCCAAGTGCAGCGTGTCGGTAAAGATCGGATCAGGCATACCGTTCACGCGGAACAAGCCCTGCTCTTTACAATACTTCTCAACGAGATCGATCTGCTTGGTGTCACGGCCGGTGCGTTCCATATAGCGCAACGTTTCGCTATCCACCGGGAAGAAGCCCATCGTCGCGCCGTATTCCGGTGCCATGTTGGCAATCGTGGCGCGATCGGGCAGACTCAATTCAGCGAGCCCATCACCGTAGAACTCGACGAACTTACCGACGACGCCTTTCTGCCGCAGCATCTGCGTAACGGTTAGCACCAAGTCCGTTGCCGTCGTGCCCTCTGGCAAGCGACCGTTCAACTTAAAGCCAATCACTTCCGGCGTGAGCATGTAAATCGGTTGGCCCAACATGCACGCCTCGGCTTCGATACCACCCACGCCCCAACCGAGCACGCCCAGCCCGTTGATCATCGTGGTATGGCTGTCGGTGCCGACCAACGTATCCGGCACGGCAACCGACTTATCGCCAACCTGTACCGTCATCACGCCTTTAGCGAGATACTCAAGATTAACCTGATGCACGATGCCCGTGGCCGGCGGCACCACACTAAACCCATCAAACGCGCTTTGCCCCCAACGCAGGAACTCATATCGCTCACGGTTGCGCGCGAACTCGATGTCTTCATTCAACGACAGCGAATCGGCCGCGCCGAACTTATCGACTTGCACCGAGTGATCGATCACCAAATCGACGGGCACCAGTGGGTTGATCTTCGCCGGGTCGCCGCCGAGCCGCACCATGGCCGAACGCATCGCCGCCAAATCGACCACGGCCGGTACGCCGGTAAAGTCCTGCAACACCACACGCGCCGGCGTGAACGGCAGCTCGTCGGCGGCAGGTTGCGGCGCATTCCACGCGGCTAAATTCTTCACGTCGTCCTCGGTCACAATGCCGTCGCCCGCGTGCCGCAGCACATTCTCCAGCAGAATCTTGATGCTGAACGGCAACGACGTAATCCCCTTCATGCCGTCGTCGATCAGTTTTTGCAGGCGATAGACCGTCACCTTTCCGGCGGCAGTGTCGATGGTGGCTTCGGCATTAAACGGATTGCGGGCAGTCGTCATCGAAGAAGAACTCCATGCAAGTTGGGCGTTATCGTCGTTGTCAGCGGTGAATCGGGCCGGCGGGCGAATACGAAACCTGAAAAGCGCCGTTCCGCGCGTAAATCGGCCTGTAGGACCGCAGAGCCCCTGATTATAAGGATAAAACGCGTTGCCGATAGGTGACGCGTTGCGTAAGCAGAATCGCGATTTTACGTTTATCCTAGATGGCGAACCTCGTCGCGCCACCAGAAACAAGCTGCGTGCGCGGTAACATATACCCTTCGAAAGAGCCCCTCATGGCCGAACCGTATTGCGGACATTGTAACTATCAACTCAAAGGCCTGACCGAATCGAGCAAGTGCCCTGAGTGTGGCAAGCCCTTGGTCGAAGTGCTGCAGCGCTCCCCGATGTACGGCAAACGCTACACCTCGCCCACCATTGTGTTCGGCCTACCGCTGGTCAGCGTGGCGATGGGCCCCGCGCTTGGCGAACGCCGCGGCCACGCCAGAGGCATTATTGCGATTGGCGACGTGGCGACCGGCTGGTTCGCCATGGGCGGCATCGCGCGCGGTATCATCGCTATCGGTGGCATGGCCTTGGGCATCGTCTCGTTCGGCGGGATGTCTATCGGATTGATTTGCTTCGGCGGCTGGGCGCTGGGCGGTATTGCGACCGGCGGCGGAGCGGTCGGCGGCATCGCACATGGTGGCGGTGCGGTGGGCTACATCGCGCGCGGTGGCGGTGCTGTAGGTAAGTATGCAGCGGGCGGCGGCGTGAAAGGCACATACGTCATATCCCCCACGCGCCGCGACCCGGAAGCGGTTAAGGTGTTCGACACGATCAACGGTCTGCTCGGCAGCCCCAAGATCAGCGGCGGCGCATTGGCATCATTTAAGTTGATGGCCTTCGCCGTCGGTTGGGGCATCGCTGCCACCTTGGCTGTCGCTGCCATTCCGGCGCTACTCGTACTGATCGAACTCAGCAAACGCCGCAAAGTTAGCTCAGACGGGTTTAGATGACGAGTTCGGAAGCAGCGATCTGATGGTTGACTCAAGAGACTGGAAACTCCCCACGCACCGGGGCGATTGCCACCCGATCAGAGCCGCGCCCGTCAGGAAGCGGTGCGCGCCCGAACTAACACGGCTACCAACAACGCGCGCAACGTAACAAACACGACCCCGACGAATCAAACACAACGCCCCCAAACACTGGTGCGCGCCGAAGAATCACCCCGCGCGTGGCAGCACGTCAAGGCGCTCCCACCAACGCCGCCAAAAACAACGGCAAGTCATCCCCATTGGTGCGATAGTCGCGATTCAAATCCGTTAGCGTGCCGTTGCCATTGGTCAGCAGCACATCCACAAACAGCGGTATATCCGCGACCGTCACGGCCCCGTCACCATCGAGATCGCCACCCACATCGCAGCTATCGATCAGGCCGTTACCGTTGTCATCTGTTTCGGTACCCAATACGAATCGCCGATAAGGCCGCAGGCGCGGATAGTCGTTGCCTTCGTCGATGGTCCAGACGTTTTCAAAATCCCATTCGGGCTCGTAGGTGGATTGCATCTGCATTTCGGCAGTGGTGCGACCGCCGGAAGTCTCTGCTCCAGCTCCGGCCGTCGTGAGTTGCCCGGTGGTTTCGATATCCCAATACGATTCGACAGGGCTTCGGTTGAGACCGACCAAGCCGCCCGTCTCAGCGCCAGTCACTGTACCGGTTGCATAGCATCGTGAACTTCCGATGTCTCCAGGTAATGTCATAAGACCCATCAAACCGCCAGCCGCCGGGGCTTGACCTACCGGCTTATCGAGGATGACCTCTGCCTCGGAATAACAATCCTGGATGCCTTGATCAAAGTCACCAAGGAGGCCACCGACGTACAGTGAACCGGTGACGGTGCCACCCGACGAGCATCTCCCAACGTAACGATTTTGGCCGGTGGCTCCTCCCGCTAGACCACCGACAAAGGATGCTGCCTCAATATTTCCATAACTCGATGAATGAACCATGATTCCAAAAGGAAACTGGCCCGTGATTCCACCGGCCGAATATTCACCAACGGCACGCACATTTCTTAGATGAACATCGATGATCTTAGGCAAGTCAAAATGGTCTCCCGTCCACGCGAAAGCCCCAAACAACCCAGCATCGCGACCGGATACCTCTAAATTTAGAACCTTGTGCCCGCCGCCATCATACTTACCCCCAAAGCGGTCGGAGGTTGGACCAATCGGCTCGAAGTCTTCGACGTTGCGCATATCAATGGTCTGCGTTTGGAGATAGCTGGCGGTCACGTCCTCGTGTACGCGATTTAACTGCTCTGGCGAGCAAACCCGATAGGGGTTTGCATTCGTGCCGTCACCGCCAGCGAACCCGCTGGCTTCGGTGATACAAGGAGGTGCCAAATCGCAACTGTCCAAGATGCCATTACCGTTGCAATCGAACTCGGTGCCATCAAGCAACTCACAAACGTCGACCAGTCCGTTGCAGTTGCAATCGAGTTCTGTTCCTTTTTTCGCCGGAATACGCAAGCGTGGGTAGTCATTGCCCTCTTCAATCGTCCAGACCGTATCGAAGTTCCAATTCGAAAAACTTGCTTGCATTTGCATCGCGCCAGTATTCAGCCCGGTGCCCGCAGCAGAGATTGTCAGCGACGAAGTATCGACATCCCAATAACAGTCGATCACGGGGCCGGCGGTGGGATCGACCGACCCGATCAGTCCGCCCTGTGGGCCTGAGAACGAAATCACCCGTCCGACTGAATAACATCGCTCTACTGTCCCTGTCTCTAGATTACCGATTAGGCCGCCACCACCAACTGATCCAAAATTGACAACCAGAACTTCTGCGGCACAACCATCAATCATCGCATTGCCGGTAATGCGGCCTATTAAGCCGCCGCCTGCAGCGCCTTGGTCGATGACACCGGTCACCGAACACTGGCTAATCGTTGCATCACCGGAGAGCAATCCCACTAAACCACCATTTGCCGACGCTGGGCGTGCAACAGAATCTACGTCGACATGGCAATTTGTGATGCGACCACTACCAGAGAAGATGCCGACCAAACCGCCCTGCCCCAAGAAGTTCTCGGCAGCCGTGAGTTTGAGTTTCTCAAGATGAATGTTACGTAGCTCCGCCTCTCCCCAACACGTGCCAAAAAGACCAAGGCCCGCCAAACTGTCCGTTGTCGTTAAGTTACGAATGACGAAGCCATCGCCGTCATAGACGCCATTAAAGCCGAGTCCGCCACCACCACCGATCGGTAGAAAATCTCGATAAGCGATCATGTTGATGTCAGCGATCTGGCGAAAGTGCGCACTAAGGTGAGCGTTGACATTGTTGAGCTGCGCCGGCGTACAAACCAAATACGGATTACCGGGCGTGCCGTCGCCACCGGCAAAGCCGCTGGGCTCCATAGCGCACGGCGCGAACACATCGCACTCATCGGGCAGGCCGTTGCCATTGCAATCCGGGCTCGTCTGCGCCGATAGGTCACACGCATCGACCACACCGTTGCGATTGCAATCGCGCAGCGACAGTTCGTCGGCATCGGCAATACCGTTGTTGTCGCAATCCTGCGCGACAACACGCGGTGCGGCGACCATCGAAGTTACAACTAAGAAAGGCAAGACAAGGCGAATATGCTGAGACATAACTGTTTACCCGAGTGCAGCGAATGAAACGATGAGCCGGTCGGCATTCACCAATCCAAATCTGACGAGAATCATCTACTCCTGACCATTTGAAGAGCCATGATAACGGAACAGAACCCGAAGTCTGAAGGCAGCAGCCGAAGAATCTAAGCACATCACGGTGCCCCCACCAGCGCCGCCAGAAACAACGGCAAATCATCCCCGTTGGTGCGATAGTCGCGATTCAAATCCGTCAGCGTGCCGTTGCCGTTGGTTAACAACACATTCACAAACAGCGGAATATCTGCCACTGTCACGGCCCCATCACCATCGAGATCGCCACCCAAATCGCAGCTATCGATCAGGCCGTTACCGTTATCATCCGTCTCGGTGCCCAACACGAATCGCCGATAAGGCCGCAAGCGCGGATAGTCGTTACCCTCGTCGATGGTCCAGACGTTTTCAAAATCCCATTCGGGTTCGTAGGTGGCTTGCATTTGCATTTCGGCAGTCGTGCGCCCGCCGGATAGCTCAGGCGGGAAAGCGCCTGAGGTAAGTTGCCCGGTGGATTCGGTGTCCCAAAAGCAATTTTCAAACGTATCAGGATTAGCACCGTTTGAAATCCCGCCATTCGTAATGCCGGTTACGAGGCCGACGCCATAACAGTTCACCACCGAATCATTACCCGAGGCGACGCGGCCAAAGAGCGTACCGCCGCTCGAGAAAGAGGCTGATGAGCTAATGCTGATGGATGCTTCCGAGTAACAATTTGATATGAAACCTAATGTTGATGATTCGCCCGATAGGCCTCCCACATAGCGATCCCCGACTATGCTCCCAGAAGAACTACATAGACTTATGAACGTGCCCAGAGAGTTAACACCGATAATCCCACCGACTCTCTCATTCCCAGAGATCACGCCGCCCACATGACAATCCACAATAACTGCGGCCGCAGCGCCAGCGACGACAATGCCTCCCGCCGAAAAAGTCGATTCGATTCGCGCGTCAACGAGATTGACACTTTCGATACGCGCTCGAGAATTAAACTGAGCTCCGGAATCCCCTAGATTACGGAATAACCCTCCTACTGAAGAGTTTATCCGCAATCCTGTGATATCTAATCCAGCGCCGTCGAAACTTCCCGTAAAGCTGTTTGTTGAGCCATTAGTACCAATCGGGATAAAATTGTCGATCGTTGCCAGATCAATATCGCGGGTTTGAAGGTAGCTGGCCTCCAAATCGAGGCACACACGATCCAACTGCTCCGCCGAACACACCCGATACGGATTGTTCGGTGTACCGTCCCCGCCCGCAAAGCCACTTGCTTCGGTCACACAAGGCGGTGCCATATCGCATTCGTCAATCAGGCCATTTCCATTGCAATCGACAGCGCTGCCACTGATAAGTTCGCAGCTATCCGGCAGGCCGTTAGTGTTACAGTCGTCGGCCGTACCTTTGATTTCTGGCCGACGCAACTGCGGATAACCGAGGCCCTCATCGATTGCCCAGACGGTGTCAAAATTCCACCCGGCAAAGCTGGCCTGCATCTGCATCGCCGCCGTACTCAGCCCGGTACCCGCAGCAGAAAACGACAGGGTCGAGGTATCAAGATCCCAATAGCAATCGGTAACGGGGCCGGCAGCTGGTTCGACGACTGCAATCAATCCGCCGAGGGGGCCGATTCCCGCAACACGCCCTGCTGAATAGCATTCTGCCACACTGCCCGCATCAAGCGTCCCGATTAATCCGCCGGCGCTACCGTTGATACCCACGAATACATCTGCGCTGCACTCGCGAATATCTGCAGCGCCCGTGACACGCCCGATGAGCCCGCCGCCGAGTTGATTCCCGCCTACAACACCTTGTGTTGAGCAGCGCGTGATGTCGGCAGCTCCCGACAGCAGTCCGATTAAGCCGCCTTTGTATCGGCCGGCACTCGATAGGAGTTGCACGTTCGTGGCATGACAATTCATTATCTCGCCATCGCTATTGAATTCGCCGACCAAAGCCCCCACATCGGAAACGATTTGCGCAGCACCAACACTGGCATTTTCAAGCCTGATATTCCTCAAGCTTGCCGAGCCGCCACACATCGAAAATAGTCCTGCGTCTCCAGAGGAGCGGCTAACAATTGACAGATTACGAATTGCGTATCCGTCACCATCGTAGCTACCCGTAAACACAGCTCCGAACATTTCGCTGGGAATAGGCGCGAGTCCAATAAACGCCAGCATATCGATATCCGCAATCTGTCGAAAATGGGCATCCAAATGATTACGCACATGATCGAGCTGCACCGGCGTGCACACCAAATAGGGATTTCCCGGCGTGCCGTCACCACCGGCGAAGCCGCTAGGCTCCATCGCGCAGGGTGCGAACACATCGCACTCATCGGGCAGGCCGTTGCCATTGCAATCGGGGCTCGTCTGCGCCGACAAGTCGCACGCATCGATCACACCGTTACGGTTGCAATCGCGCAGCGATAGTTCATCGGCATCGGCAATACCATTGTTGTCGCAATCCTGCGCCATAGCGCGCGGCGCGCAGGTGAGAACCAAGAGCAGCACGAATAAACACACCATGCGAAACCGATCAGACATCATAAGGGGCACCCGAGAGTTTTTTGGTTCTTTGAGACCGTACAGATCGACGACCGACCGCACGAAGCAGTCATTCGACCGTGATCATTGAACGCTAAATAATTACGCACAGTATAACCGCCGCCGCCCGGCAATTCGAAGCAATGGATGCTAGATTTTTACTAAATTAGCGCGTTCGCCCGCCCACGAGGCCAATTGCGCCTCGAAAGAACGCTGCATATCCAAGTAGAACGCGATTGAATGCGAACCACCGTGCACCAGCTTGTCTATGGAAGCGATCACAAAACTCCCCCTCCCTTGCAGGGAAGGGTTGCAATTCTTGAGAAAATCCGATCTTTCAAGAGCACGCAATGACGCACAAATGGGTTGTGGGAAAGCTTCTATTCACCGGTCCCCAACCGCAATCCAGCAAGCGCAAAACTGCCAGCGCAAAACTGCCAGCGCTTATTGATCCGATTCTATCCGACCGTCGACCAAGTGAATTATTCGCGCCGCCTCTGCTGCCAGATCGCGATCGTGCGTGACCATCACGATCGTTTGGCCGTCGCCGTTGAGCTCTTTTAGCAAATCAAAAATCGATCGACCGGTCTTGCCATCAAGATTGCCCGTCGGCTCATCCGCAAACAGCAACGTCGGTTGATTCATCAACGCGCGCGCGATCGACACGCGCTGACGCTCACCGCCCGAAAGCTCGTTGGGTCGATGTCGCATACGCTCTTTCAGACCCACGCGCTCTAATAGCGCCCGCGCCCGCTCGGAGGCCTTCGCTCGTATGCCCATCCACGCGCTGGTAGTCGCGCCGACCAGCTTTGGCATCATCACGTTTTCCAGCACATCGAACTCGGGCAGCAAGTGATAAAACTGGAAAACAAAGCCGAAGCGCATGTTGCGCAATTCGTTACGCCGCGCTTCAAAGGCCGGGTCGCCGTTACCCTTCTTATCCGAGGCGCGCGGCGAATGCGCCGCTTGATGCAACGCCTGCTGCACTGCCTCGGGACGCGGGATCATCCGCTGACCCTCTGGCTCAAAGATGGGCGCGTCGTCGACAAACACCTGCCCGCGCTGCGGTACGTCGAGCCCGCTCAACACGTGCAGCAACGTGCTCTTGCCGCTGCCGCTCGCCCCCGTGATCGCCACCAACTCACCAGACCGAATCGACACCGAGACGCCCTTGAGCACCGGCAGTTCGGTGCGCCCGAGGTAGTACTCCTTAAACAACCCATCACCGCGCACGACAGTCGCAGAACTGGTGGTCGTCTTACTCATAGCGCAACGACTCCACCGGCCAGGTGCGCCCGGCCTTAATCGCGGGCACCGCCGCGCCGATCACCGACGCCATGATGGCACCCAAACATATACGCCAGACGTCGAACCATTTCCACGTGCTGGGGATCTGATCGAAGGAATACGTCTCGGGGCTCCACACGCGCAGGCCCGGATCGATCTGCGCCAGAAATGCCTGCACATCGTTGATATGCGTCACGAAGTTGGTGCCCAATATCGTACCGAAGATACTGCCGACCAACCCGATCGCCGCGCCGTACACAAGAAAGATCGCCGTGATCCCTTCGGCGCTACCACCCACGCTCTTGAGTATGCCCACATCGCGCGTCTTTTCCTGCACGATCATGTAGAAGATGCACAAGATCAGGAAGATCGCCACCACGCTGATCACGCCGAACATGATCAGCACCAAGCCTTCTTCTTTCTGAATCGCCGAGATAAAGGAGCGCTGCATCTCTTCCCATGTGCTGATGTCGACATTATCAAGCTGTCGATATTCAATCTCATCGGCAGGTACGCGCCGCGCCACTCGCGCAAACGCATCCATGATAATCGGCTTCAATCGCGCCAAATCTTCGCGCGTTTCGCCAAACCCGTCGTTCAACTTAATCTGTATCTGGCTGCACCGAGGGCTGCTCATCGAATCATCAACACGCTGCTGCGCGCCCATCTGCAACAACTCTTGCGCAATCGCGAAATCGATATAGACGGTCTTGCTATCGATGTTATGAATACCCGTGCGCACGTCATCGACGTAACGAAACAGCGGCTTGGGTGGGGGTTCGTTCAGCACATCGCCGCCGCGCGTCAACGGCAGCAGGGTAATAAAACACGGCTCGCCAATCGCGTATGCGTTGTTGCGCGCATACTCACCAGACGCCAAGCGCCGCAGGATGACATCGCGGCCGATGATCACACCAGGATATTCCTTGCCTTCATACCCCGGCTTTAGGTCGGTCGCCGTCGATACATCAAACACGCCCGGCCCCGGGAAATACATTTCGCGCGGTGAGCGCGCAAAGCGCCGCTGCGTTTCATCCTGTTTCTCGTCGGTCAGCGAAGGGAGATATTTCTGCGAAAAATGCTCGTCCATCTTGCCGGGCAATACGACCTTGCCGTTTTTGTCGAGCCCATAAACCGGCCGCCCGCGCTTTTCGGTCAAATCCGTATCACCGTAGCGATTGTCGTAAAACAAATCGGTACCAAACTCATTCACTTTGCGGTATTCGTCGAGTTTGATACCGCGAATTGCCACGGCGCGCGTCTCTTTCGACGCGGGAAACTGAATCAACCCGTAGCTATGAATCAGCGGCGTCGCCTCGGCGACCAACGGTTCACCAGTCCGCTCATCCTTTAGCGACTTCAGCTCTACGATAAACTCTTCGTAATAAGGAAACCCCGACAGCGCCCCATCGACAACGAAATCCCCCAACAAGCCATGCGCTCGCTCGCGAATGCTATCGACAAAGCCGCCCATGACGCTCTTGACGATGATCATCATCGCCACGCAGAGCGTCACAGCCCCCACGCTAAAGAACGCGATACGCTTGCGCTGTAACAAACGCGACGCCAAAAAGGCGATGTAATAGCGAGGCCAACCGACAAAGGGTGCCAACCGCGCGCCCATCCAAAACGTGAACGTGGCAACCCCCAGGATCACCAACCACAGTGCGGCATTGGTAATCGCCCAATGCGGCCGCACCCATGCCTCATGAATAAAAGGATCATTCCCCCATAACAGCGGCGAACCGATTTCAAAGAGCCAACCCGGCGCGTTGGGCACGATGAAGTTATTCTCTTCGTGTGCACCAAAGTTAAAAAATTCAACGTGCGTAATCGGCTGCCAAGAAACGAGGTAATAAATCGAGCCCACTACCACGCCGACGCGCAGCAAAAAGAAACTGCTACTGAGCCAACGCCAGCGCAATACACGCCGCGTACCCGGCCAGCAAACCAAAAGTAACCAGCAAAACAGCAACGGCCCCTTGAGAAACAAGCTGCGATCCTGACCGTCCTCGGTATTAGAAAGCTCGGCCGGCGTGAAGAACCACGGTACATCGGCGATGAAATGGCGAAACGACGATGGCAAGCGGCGAAACGTCGCATCATCGTTGCGCAACGTCGCCAAATCGATATACAACCGACGATCGTCGTACGTAAACGCTTCGATATCTTCGATCAATCGCGCCGTTTCGCGCTCCTGCAGCCACGCATCGTCGTACCCCTCGGCAGCCAACCGTTCGATCAACAACTTTCGCCGAGCCTGAAACCCCTCCGGCATATCCTTCAAAGGTGAGAAACGCTGCTCGAAGCGCACATACGCATCGCGGTTTTCCTTCACGATCGGCTTACCGACGAGCGACAAACCCAGTGCCGCATCCAAACACGTCAGCGTGACCCAGATCGCCGCGATATTCCATAAGGCGCCAAACGCCACCATCAACGCCGGTTGCCGTCCGCCCGTTTGCCAACGCCCCACCCACGCCAAATATCCAACGATGCCGCGCCCCAGCCCGATGATCAGATGTCCCACCAACGCCACCGGTGCCAAGAGCAACACCGGTAACGCCAACAGCCAGAACTGTCGCGGTGACAGCTCCAACGGCTTGCCCATTAACTTCGCCAACGACGATTCGACGACGATGTAATAAGCACCCGCCAGCAGATTCGTGAAAATCAGAAAGAGAATATAGACGGGGACCGAGATCGGCGCGAGAACCGTAAAGAGCAGCTTCCGTGTGCGAGGGCTCACGCCTTAATCCTTGCTCTGCGGTCGTTGCAACGGGAACAAAATCACGTCGCGAATGCTGGGCGAGTTGGTCAGCATCATCACCATGCGATCGATACCGACGCCCAAACCACCCGCCGGCGGCATGCCATACTCCAACGCGTTGATAAAGTCCTCATCCATCACGCGCATCGTTTCATCACCTTCGCCGGTGACTTGCGCCTCGAAGTTTTCCTTCTGAATCGCCGGGTCGTTCAACTCGGTATAGGCGTTGCCCATTTCCATACCGGCGACGAACGCTTCGAACCGCAGCGCCAACGACGGGTCGTCTTTTTTGCGCCGCGTCAGCGGGCAAATCGCCGCCGGATACTCCGTCACGAATGTCGGCTGAATCAACTTGTCTTCTACGGTCTCTTCGAACAACTTGTTCGCGACGACGGCATCATCGGCCTTGGGCATATCGATGCCAAATTCTTTGGCCTTGGCTCGAACGGCATCGTTGTCTGCCAAGTCTACACCGGCGTGTTCTTTCAGCAGTTCCGTGTACGTCTTGCGCGCCCACGGAGTGGCGAAGTCGATCTCCAGATCCTTGAACATTCGCTTGGTGCCGCCGCCGATGGCCTCGATCGACGCCGCGAACATCGCCTCGACGATATCCATCATGTCGCTCAGATCGCCATACGCCTGATAGCACTCCATCATCGTGAACTCAGGATTGTGCCGCGGGCTAATGCCTTCATTGCGAAAATTGCGATTGATTTCGAACACCCGTTCCATACCGCCGACCAACAGTCGCTTGAGATACAACTCGGGGCTGATGCGCAGGAACAAGTCCATATCGAGCGTGTTGTGATGCGTCGTGAACGGTCGCGCAGCCGCCCCACCGTAGATGGGCTGCAGCATCGGCGTTTCGACTTCCATAAAGCCGCGGTCGCGCATGACCTGCCGCACGGCATCGATAATCTGCGAGCGCTGCCGAAAGGTCTGCATCACCTCAGCATTGGTGAACAGGTCGACGTAACGCTGGCGATACCGCTGATCGACATCCGTCAGGCCGTGATACTTCTCCGGCGGTTGATGCAAGCACTTACACAACACCGTGATCGCGTCGGACCAGACCGTAATCTCATTCGTCTTAGTGCGCCCCACTACGCCGTCGAAGCCAGCGATATCACCCAGGTCGAGCCGCTTGATGACTTGCCAACCCTCGCTACCGACGTCGCGCTTGGATAAACCAATCTGCATATCGCCCGTCGAGTCGCGAATCGTCAGAAACGCCAACGAACCCATTACGCGCCGCAGGACGATGCGACCAGCGGCACGCACCTTTAGATCTTCCTTCTTCTCGCCCGCCTCGATGTTGGCCGCTTCGGCTTGCACACGAATCGCATCGTTGGCAACGACGTCGGGAAAACGCCAGCCGTAAGGGTCGTGCCCCATCTCGGCAAGCTCTTGCAGCTTGCGTAACCGTTCTTCGTAAAGTGAATCGCTCATCGATTTCCGTTGTGGCGATCAGAGCCGCGCCCGTCAGGAAGCGGTCCGCGCCGATTTGTCGTTAACTAGGTTTCACGTCGCGACGTACCGCCCTACTCCCTCTCCCTTGCAGGGAGAGGTTTAGGTGAGGGTTGTCACCGGCGACTAGCGACACTCACCGCAAACAAAATTGAGGCGAAGCCTCGTCAAGCATCGCCCAAAGATTCGCCTGCGGCATGCTAGCCCCCAATGTAAACGGCGACAATGCCGGGAAGGTTCCTTGGTCCTGTGGGAAGGCTCGCGACGAAGAAGAGAATTGTTGCAATGTGAGAGGCGACGCCATTCAGCGCCGGGTGCCCCATCCTTCGCGACAGCGAAGGGTGGGGTAGCAAGATCACACGATCGCGACCCGTATAAGCCTCGTCGCAACCTATTCACGCCGGGTGCCGCATCCTTCGCGACAGCGAAGGGTGGGGAATCAAGCCAATGGCCGGGGGTTAAGTATCCATATCCGAAACGGCGATTCCCCAAGCGGCTATCTCTTAAATTCACATCGAGGGCGTTACCGTCGCCAACCGCCCCGTCTGCATCCACGCCACCCATTTCTCACACATCCGCGTGATCGACCGCCCCACCGGCATCGCCGCAATCTCTTCCGGCGTCACCCAGGCCAAATCATGGCTCTCATCGCTGACGGTATAAGTCGCATCTCCCGTGATGCGACACAGAAATCGGATGTCGTAATGTAAATGCCCCGGCACCTCGCCCCGCGCCGGAATCGGATGCACATCGAGATCGAAAATCTCCGCACTGACCGGTTCGATACCGTCGATACCCGACTCCTCTTGCGCTTCTTTGAGCGCCACCCGCAGGATATCGCTGTCACCATCGCAATGACCGCCAAGTTGCAGCCACTTATCGAGTTTACGATGATGCGTCAGCATCGCGCGCCCGCGTTTCTCATCAATCAACCAGGCCGCCCCCGTCAAATGACCGACGAGTAAGCTGCGCTCGAAACACTCGGCATGCTGCTTCACAAATTCAATAATCTGCTGACGGTGTTCCACTTCAGCGGCATCTGTCGGTCGATAGTGTTCGAGTTTTTGGAGTAGGTCGTCACGATGCATGACGGAGATGTTAGCCCAATTTCATACGTTTATGAATCCGTGCCGGCGGGCATCATCAGGCAGATTTGCGCAAAAAATTGGCCGCGCATGGCAACATCAATAAACACTGTGCGGTGCCATGATCTCCACGGCGTTCTCCGCCGCGTCTTGAATATAGACCGACGCCGTGCCATCGCGATGGCCGACCAACTCACCATACGCTTCCGCGTTTTCCTTAACAAAGGCGATATGAGGCGGATGTTGTTCGGGAATCACAAACGCCAGCGCAATGTTCTCAAACTGCACCATCGCCCACGTCTCGTCCTGATACACGACGTCACAGTTAAACTTTTCGCGATACCAATCGACCGTCGCGGCGATGTCCTTCACGGAAATGGCGACATGATCCATGCGATCCAAATTACCCTTGCCACTCATGTATATGCTCCCATTTTTTTTGAAATCGATTTCGTGGCTAGCCTTTCGCTGCCTCAAAATCGTAGCCCGCCAATCGCAATTAGGCATCCGGTTTCGATTCATTAAGCGAACGTTGCCCGTTACCATTGACGGCAAGCGCCACCGCGCCACAATCGCGGATATAGCAGCAAATCGAATCGCAAGGGAAGCCGCGTATGAGCCAAAATGCCGAAATCGCGATCGTGATGGGAAGTAAGAGCGATTGGGACACCATGTGCGCCGCCACCGACGCGCTGGACGATTTGAAAATTCCCTATCACGTGCAGGTCGTTTCGGCCCATCGCACGCCCGACTTACTCCACCAATTCGCCGCCGATGCCCGCGCCAACGGCTTCAAAGTCATCATTGCCGGTGCCGGCGGCGCGGCTCATCTGCCGGGCATGCTCGCCGCCAAAACCACGCTGCCCGTCCTCGGCGTGCCGGTGCAATCACGGGCACTCAACGGTCTCGATAGTTTGCTCAGCATCGTGCAAATGCCCAAAGGTGTTCCCGTCGGCACACTGGCCATCGGCACGGCGGGGGCCGCTAATGCCGCGTATCTGGCCGCGTCGATTCTCTCGATTTACGACGACGGCGTGCGCGAACGTCTCGATGCCTTTCGCGCCGCTCAAACGCGCGCAGTGCTCGACAACCCCGACCCGAGGGCGTGACCGATGCGGCTGGGAATCATCGGCGGCGGACAACTCGGGCGCATGCTGGCCCATGCGGCGCAACGGCTCGGCATCGATGTCACCATTCTCGACCCCAAGGAAAACTGCAGCGCCGGCCAAGTCGCGCGCCAGATCGTCGGCGCCTATGACGACGTCGAAAAACTGCGGGAACTCGCCGCCGTCAGCGATGCCATCACCTACGAATTTGAAAATGTACCGATCGAACCATTGGCGGCACTCGACGGAAAGATCCCGCTGCGCCCATCACCGCGAGGTCTGGCAGCCGCGCAGGATCGTCTGACCGAGAAGACACTCTTCCGCAGCGTCGGCATGCAAACGGCCGACTTCGCGGCGATTGATTCACTCAACGACCTAGAGCGCGAATGCGCCACCTTGAACGGCGCCTGCATCTTAAAGACTCGGCGCTTCGGCTATGATGGCAAGGGCCAGGCGCGCATCGACACGCAACAAGACATACAGGGCGCCTGGGATGATCTTAAAGACAACGGGCCGCTCATTCTCGAAAAGCGCATCGATTTCAAGCGCGAGCTTGCCATCATCGCCGCGCGCGACGCCGATGGAAACGAAGCGCTTTATCCCGTCACACAAACGCACCATCGCAACGGCATTCTGCATCGCACGCTCGCCCCCGCACCGGTCCTCACCGACGAGATCGAACAGCAGGCGCGCACGTACGTGGATAAATTGCTCAAGCAACTCGACTACGTCGGCGTGTTGGCGCTCGAGCTGTTCGAGACCGATGACGGGTTACTCGCTAACGAGTTTGCGCCGCGCGTGCATAACTCGGGCCACTGGACGATCGAAGGGACCACCTGCTCCCAATTTGAAAATCAGGTGCGGGCGGTGATGGGCTTACCGTTGGGTGCACCGACGCTGCGCGGCCCCACCGGCATGTTGAATCTGATTGGTAACGTGCCGCCCCGCGCACCGATACTCTCAGCGCCAGATACAGCCCTGCATCTCTACGGCAAATCGGGACGAGCAGGCCGCAAAATCGGACACATCACGGTGACTGCGTCAACGCAGGACGACGTGACAAAACGCGTCGACGCTATTGAGAAAATTGTTGCTAACCAGCAATAAGTCCGTTGAATCGAGCGGCCCGTCGATGTGGCGATATGTTCAAGAGAATAGGTGCAAGCGCGACAAATTCCATTAGACCACTTCACGAATGACTGCGGCGGTAGATGATTTATCGGCATACACCGGCTATTAGCCGGTGCCACAGCGCAACCGTCGTTCTCAATCGTGAACAGTTCTAGCATGCCGCATCATGCAAAATTGAATCCCGACGCGGGCTACCGGCCAATCTCTTTGGTAAGCTGAAACTTCCCTTTCGGCTTCTTGGGCCCGCCCAACGCTGCATCAATTGCATCATTCATCCCACGTTCGAAGCCGGACTCGTACCCCGACCGCGCGTAGATCACAGTACCATCGGGGCCGATGACGTAGATAGCGGGTAAGCTGCGCACGTTGTAGCGACCGGCTACCGCTTCACCATTCAGTAAACAAGGATAGGTCGCGCCGTTCTTGACGAGTTCCGCCGCTGGGTCCTTCATATCACGATCTTCGAAACAATTAACGGCAAATACATCGACGGGCTGACCTTCGTAGCGCTCGTGCACCGCCTGGACATGCGGCAAAACCAACTTGCACGGCTTGCACCAACTGGCCCAGAACTCTAACACCACCACGCGACCGCCTAATTTTGACAGTTCGATCTTCTTCCCTTTTGAAGATTTCAGAGAGAAGTCCGGCGCTTCGGCACCAACCGCAATAAGTTTGGTATTCAGCCCTTCATACTCGCGCCGCTCAAAGCCGGCCGGCACCGGCGGAACAAACGTTTCATCGTCAAACGCTGGCGTGATATCGAGATCGGTCAGTTGCAAGACCGTCGCGCCAGTAACCTGCCCGCCGATCATCACCTTGCGCTCCACGCGGCGCGGCAAATAGTCATCGACGCCGAAATACCAGCGCGCGTCCACGCCTTTGCGACCGTAAACGACATCTATGACGTGACAATCAGTATCGCCGACCTTCTCGACACCAAAATACGTGCGCGACTTTCCGTTGATCTCATCGCTGAAGGGTGTCGGATGAAAGTACTCCAGCATAAACAGCGGTCGGAACGGCTTGACCAATTCCTCGGCACCGTCTCCGCCTTCGGCGTAGATCTTGCGACTAAAGTCAATCCGCACCCGCTTCTGACCGTCGGTGGCAACATCGAAGCGTCGTGTAAATCCGCCGGTATCAAATTCGCCACGGAACCGAAATGCATCGCGCGCCTGATGCTGACTTGACGTCTCGCCGAAGTGAAACGCCCCCACCAAGCCTCGCCGTTCCTGACGGGCATCGACACGGCCCTTGATCCGGGTCACGCGACTCGCAGCCGTGCCGGTGCCAAACAGCTCGACATCGTATGAGACCGCACGCACCCGCCGCGTGGCGGCGTCGGCCTTTTGCAGCAGTTCTTTCAAGTCGGGCTGATCGCCCTCGTCGGCCACGAGCACCGCCGGCAACATGACCAACACGGTAGCGATCACGCCGAGGAAAGCTCGCGACCGATAACTACGCAACAATTTTGGCTTCATGATGGCGTCCATACGCAATAAAAAACGCCGTGGCACGGGCGATCTCACCCGATCCACGGCGAAAAGTTTGGCAATGCAACTTCAAAGGGCTCGTCGACTTAGGCCTCGGCTGCCTTCTTCTGCTTTTTCATTTCTTCCAGCGATTTCTGCAGCTCGACCTTCATCCGGCCTTCGGCCAATTCAACGGCCTTTTCCTCAAGCTCCAGAGCCCGTTTGAAATCACCTTGCTCGGCCAACACCCAAGCGTACGTGTCGATAATCGACGGATCCTTTTCGTCGCTTAGCTTCATCGCCTTCTTGACGGCCAACAGCGACAAATCCAGATCGCGCGATTCAGCAAAGTCTTCGTGCTTAATCAACTGCCACGAAAACATATTGAGATTGGCAGCGTCTTCGGTGCGACCGATCAGATCGCGCCCGTATTTGGCGGCCTCCGTCTTTTTATCCATTTTGACCTGCAGCAGATGATAACGACCGAACTCGGCAGCGAAATCATCGGGATTGATCTTCAGCATTTCGCCCATGGCGTCGAACGCCTTTTGCCATTCTTCATTGGTGACGGCACTCCGCACCTTGGCCAGCACTTCTGCTTTGTGCTTTTCTTCCGCCTTTTGCTTGTCGGCGAATTTCTTCCAATCCTGCTCGGCACCCGCCAGTTTGGCGATCGTGTCACCGAACGCCTCATCCATCGGGTGGCCGATCCACTTCACCTTGCCGTCGTTTACGACGAACGCGCAGGGTATGCCCTGCTGTTTTGCCGCTTGCATCCATGCCCTATTGGTCTTGCCCTTATCGTCGCACGCTACGGTGTAGCGCATCTTCTTGTCCCAGCCACCCTCCAAAAAGCGGGTGATCAACGTCTTGTCTTCATCCGTCACGCCGATGAAAGTGACGTTCTTTTCTTTTTCCTGAAAGAAATCCTGCATGTCGGAGAGATGTGGGATACCACGCAAACATGGGCCACACCAAGTCGCCCAAAACTCCACCACGACGACAGCGTTTTTATCGACATTGCTCAAATCGACCGGCTTGCCTTGGACCCAATCTTTGATGTGCAACTGTGGCGCGGCATCGCCGACATCGAGTTTGGCTAACGCAGGCTTGGCAACAAAGAGTCCAATCAACGCTGCAAGAATTAAGGCTTTCTTCACGAATCGCTCCTAGCGGTTTGGGGTGTTAGTCAGATGTTTCATGACGGCGTACCCGAGCGGTCGGTTACGCCTACGGGCAGTTGCCCGATCAAAATATACAACGAAAAAGCCGAGCCGACAGTTCGCATTGGTCTCACGCGGCCTCAGATGAACCACAGCGCGACCGGGCTTATCTTGAATCGCTCGCGGGCATTATAGAAGCCCGCAGCAACCGCATCCAAAGGTGAAACGGGTATTTATCGCCAATAATCAGCCTTTAGTGCTCTTGCGGGCCGATTTGCCCCGCGCCTGCTTCTTATTGAGCTGCTCGTTAATCACGCTACCAATCTCGCTCATCTTCTGCGGTCGAAAACCGCGTTCGGCCATCAAAATCTTGCCATCGGTCCCGATGACGTAAATCGTCGGGATGCCACGCACGAGGTATTCGTTGGCTGCTTGATCGCCCTTGAACAGTTGAGGATAGGTAAAGCCCTTGGTCTTGAGATACTGCCGCGCGCGGGCGTCATTGCCACGCTCGCGACAATTGATGCTGTACACCTTAACGGCCTTGTCCTTGAATTCGTCGGAAAGCTTCTGCAGGTACGGCATCGCCATCTTGCACGGCCCGCACCAAGATGCCCAAAAATCAATCACGACCACCTGACCGCGCAGCGATTTGAGGCTGACGTTGTTGCCCTCGGCATCAGGCAGCGTCCAATCCGGTGCCTGCGTTCCTTTGGCCAACAGACCGTTGCTGGCTCGGTTGGCTGTGCTCACCGGGGTCAGCGATGGCCGCACCGTGGTGCGATAGGCCGTCGGTGCGCTAAGGGGTTCAAACAAAGACGCGTCAAGCTGCGGGTTCACCTTTAGATTGCGGGCTACAAATATCTCCGCGTTCGCAGGCGTGGTGCGACTGCTGCGAACCATGCGACGAAGCAGCAAATCTTCCTTACCGATGAAAAATCGCGTCAATCGCATGCCTTGCTTGTCATAGGCCACTTCCACCACGTAACAATCGACGCCGTCGACCGATTCTTTCCCCACCAGCTTTCGCTCGGCGGCTTTCATCTCCGTCGCGTATGCGCTATTCGTGAGATAGAATGGTGGGAACAGCGCGTCTTCCTCCTTGCGCTGTACCGTCTTGGTTGCACCGCGATCGTACGAGCGGCGACCGTGATCGATATGCGTCACCCAACGCCCGGTGTTCACGTATTGAAACTCGGTCGGCGACTTCGCCCGTGCATACATGCGTGTACCATCCATCCTCACACGCACGAACTGTCGCGAAGCGTCAAATGCCGCATGGACTTCGCCATCGGTAATCGGCAGCCGCTGGGCCAAATTTCCATCACCCAAATGGCTGGCCGAAAAGGAAATCGAGCGGAGCTTGGCAGCGGCTTTCTGTGCCTGCACCAGCAGTTTTTCGGCATCGTCGAATTTCGTCGAATTGGATTCAGCCGCAGCCGGCAGCGCGCCCACGAAAACCACCGCGCACATCGTGATCAACTTTTTCATACAAGAACACTCCCGACAGGCCGTTTTCAATGCGTGCCTGATTGTTCAATGGAGTAAATGTTTGGCGTCTATTCTTTTAGGACGCAGCACTTCGCCAATGCGGCTGCTACGAGGCTATCGATCGGTCATCGGTAACCTAGAACTCCAGAGTATACCACAGATCGGGGCCGCAGGATTGCACTTCGGACCTTTGAATCGGTCGCGCGTCTGCAATTTTGGACATCCCCCGCCCCGAAAGGGCCGTTAGCGAGCGTTTCCCGCCTATCAGGCGTGGGGCCACATAAATCTCGGCCCGGTCCGCCAAACCCGCGTCCCAAAATGCACCAAGCACCGTGCCGCCGCCCTCCACCATCAGATTCGTAACGCCACGTTCATGCAGCAGCGCTAATAAGCCCGGTAGCGACACCTGGCCACGGCGGCTCGGCAGCACGCACACCTCGCAACCGGCCCGCTCGAGCTGTCGCCGTTTTCGATCTGATGCGGCCTCCGTCGTCGCGACTAGCGTCGGCAACGCCGCTGCCGACGCGACCAACTTTGATGTCAGCGGCGTACGCAGTTGCGAATCCAGCACCACCCGCATGGCGATGCGTTTGGGTTTGGCCAGCCGCGCCGTCAACTCGGGATCGTCGGCCAACACCGTACCGCTACCGACGAGAATCGCATCGACCCGTGCCCGCAGTCGATGGGCCTGCCGCCGCGCCGCCCGCGAAGTGATCCACTTCGAATCGCCCATATGCGTGGCAATCTTGCCGTCGATCGATTGGGCCCACTTCAACGTAATGAACGGTCGCTTCTCTATCTGATAGGTACGAAACGGCGCGATGAGCCGTTCGACATCCTTCTTCAGCAACCCCAAGTCAACCTGTATGCCAGCGGCACGTAGCTTTTTAACACCGCGACCGGCCACCAAAGGATTGGGATCGCGTACGGCCACCACAACCCGTTTGACGCCCGCGCGAATCAACGCGTCGGCGCAGGGAGGCGTCTTGCCGAAATGCGCGCACGGTTCGAGTGTGACATAACACGTCGCGCCCTTGGCTTGAACACTTGCGGCCCGTAACGCGTTGACTTCGGCATGCGATTTACCGAACTTGCGATGATAGCCCTCGCCCTCAACCCGGCCAGCTTTCACCACCACGCAACCGACCATCGGATTAGGTTCGACGTACCCCTCGCCGCGCCGCGCTAATTCGAGCGCGCGTTGCATGTGTTGATAATCGGCTTGGGTCCATTTAGGCATGTGTCTTTTTGAATCTCGATACGTGCGGCGACATATCGCCTGTCGCGTCTTACTCCCTCTCCCTCACAGGGAGTAGGCTGGGGTGAGGGTTTCCGAACTACGGCGGCATCTCGTTGTCAAAAGAAATCGGCATAAACAGGAATTTCCCAACTTACCGTACTTCCCATTCTTACAAACAACAGAGCCTGCGTATCAACCACCCCGCAACATTTCGGCCCGCACCGCTTCCTTACGGATGCGGCTCAGTGCGCTGTGGCACCGGTTTATAACCGGTGTTTTACTCCCTCCTCGCTGTGCCACCGGTTTGCAACCGGTGTTTCAATCCCCCCGCGCTGTGGCACCGGCTAATAGCCGGTGTCTCCCACCTCAATTTAGATCATACTCCTTCAACTTGCGATACAGCGTGCGCACCGGAATGCCCAATTGCTTAGCCGTGCGCTCGCGATTGCCGTTGTTCTGTTGCAACGCATGCTCGATGGCGATTTTGGTAATCTCATCGAGCGTGGCATTGAGCATCGGCTTGGCAACCGGCACGATCTCGCGGCTGCGATTGATTTCGGGGCGACTGGCCAAATCCGACGTGTCCAACGTATCGCCCTCACACAGCGCTACCAAAAGATTGATCACATTACGCAACTCGCGAATGTTGCCGGGCCAATCGTAGTTGTGCAGCATGCGCAGCGCATCGGGCGTAATCTTGCTGACGTTACGACCGTGTTCGGCGTTGGCTTCTTTCCAGAAGTACTCGATCAACGGCAAGATATCCTCGCGCCGATCGCGCAGCGGCAGCAAGTTAATCTCTGCCTGGTTGATACGGAAGAACAAATCCTCGCGAAACGTCTTCTTCTCGACAGCTTCCTTTAAGTTACGATTGGTTGCCGCCACTACCCGCACATCCACGTGAATCGGCGTACTCGAACCCACGCGAATGATCTCACCGCTCTCCAGCACGCGCAACAGCTTCGCCTGCATCGCCAACGGCAACTCGCCGATCTCGTCCAAAAAAATCGTGCCACCATCGGCCGTCTCGAAATGCCCCTTCCGATCAGTCAACGCATTCGTAAATGAGCCCTTCACGTGCCCGAACAATTCCGATTCGATCAACGACTCGGATATCCCCGCGCAGTTGACCGGCACCCAGGCCTTGTCGCGCCGATCGGAATTGCGATGAATCGACCGCGCGATCAAATCCTTGCCCGTGCCCGACTCACCATAGATCAGGACCGTAAGCTTGGTGCGCGCCAGCCGCCGCACACGGTTGAGCACGCTCTTCATCGCCCCGCTGGCGGCCACGATGCCGTCGAAGTTGTCCGCCGCCGCCAGTTCGGCCCGCATCGACAAATTATCGCGCGCCATCATGGCCTTGCGTGCTGCGCTATCGACCTTGCGGCGCAGATCGTCGAGGTCGATCGGCTTCTTGATGTAATCGAACGCGCCGACATCCTTCAGCGCGTCGCGGGCCAATTCTTCATCGCCGTGAGCCGTGATCAATATCCCCTCGGTCCAGGGGCTCAGCTCTTTGGCCCGCGCGATGACGTTCAACCCGTTGATATCGCCGCCCAGTTGATAGTCGGAAACCACCACATGCGGCGGCCATTTGCGAATCGACTCGATCGCCACCGCCCCGTCATCAACAAGACTACACAAGTGCCCGGCACGCTCGAGGCCTTCCTTGACGACTTCTCCGTGGGAGGCTTCGTCTTCGACGATCAGCACTTTGGTGGTAGGTTCGGACATCGCATTTGGATTTTAATAGCACCGGCGGGATTCGTCTCGAAAGGAATGGTTGGCGCGTCGACTTACGTGCTTACTCGTCACCCCGCCTGTACACATTTTATGTTAGGCCAGGAAAGTCAATATAACCATTCCGAAGCTGACTAACCATGAACGCCCAATAGCTGTTTTCACGTCGCAGCGCATCTGAATCTATCAGTTCAATTTCTGATTTGAATACAGCAACCAATTCGTCACGAGACACGTCTTGTTTCTTGCAATCCTCCGGTACACGTCCAAAGTACCGCAGAAAATACATCTCATTGCCTGAGTACTTTCCGACTTCCCATAGCAGCGCACGTTGAGCAACAAACTCCTTGATACCGTAGCTCACATAGCCAACCTGAAAACGATCGCGTAGTGCCTCCTTATGCTTCGAAAACATTACCAGGTTGCTCAGCCTATCCGTCGCAAGCAAAGCTTGACCATAGTTGCCGATGATCATTAACTCATCAAATGACTTGATTCCGCTTGGCGCGCCTAAATAATCAGCGGCCGATTCAACTTGATAAACACTTAGAATAGTATCGACGATTTCATTATACGGTATCCCAACTCTTGAGAGGAATACCTTGTCTTCGTTACTGACCGGAAATTGATCTAGCTCGCGCTCGTCATATCTTCTTAGCATGGATGGCTCGAAGAGACGACCCAACAGATATTCAGGCACCAACTCCTGCTTTGACCGAACCTTCATCGCTTCAATCCTCGGCTTTTTAGCTTGATTTAATCCGCTTAATCAACCGACGCAACGCAATGCGTGCCGACTTCCCTAAATCATCGTCGCCAACCGCTTTAATCTCGTTAACCACGATCTCGATATGCCGCTGCAAAACCTCGTACGATTCGACGCCTTCGCGTTGGGCGATACTTCCCAAAAATGTCACCGGAGAACCAACAACCTTGTCCAGTTCGCACATGCTCTCCGCGAGCCACTTTGCGCCCGTCATCATCTGGACGAGCGAACGATCTGCATCGGATGCCACGATATGCACAAACACGCTCGTCTCTGTCATTCGCTCCCAGCTTTCAAAATTGCTTCGAGGCAACGGCTGATTTTTCAGATAGCAGTTGACCATCTCAGAGATTAGCGGTGCCAGCTTCCGTCGCAAATCGCATGGTTGCGATCCAAAAAAGACGAGCAGCATCGAGTAGAACGCCACGGCGTAACGGGTATCGCGATCCAGCGCCTTAAACTGCGCCCGCGCTTCCTGATTCGGCGTCATCGGCTTGGGTGGTTCGGTGCCCGAACCTGAACCGTCACCGATAGGTGCCTTAGGTTCTTTCGCGCGAAAGAACGAGCTTGTCGGGTTAAGCCTGCGATGGTCCTTTTCAAAAGCCTCGCGCTCAGCGGAAGGCAACGTCGTCACATCACCCGGTACAACGACGTAATCCACACCGCAATACGCCGCCAAGCGTGAGAGCCAATCAGCCAAACATTCACCAACGATGTGAATTTGTTCATCGGCCTCGTGGTCCGTTAGCAATATCGCGCCGACACCCAGCGGGCCGTCTGAAATGCAATATAGAAAATCGTCGCCAAAACAGTTCTCGGCAAAGGCGATAAACTCGCAAGGCTTCCACGCTTCGGGCCAAAATCGGCGATCCGTCAACTCATCCCCTGCGCCCCAGCGACGAAGCTCGGATGGTGAATGGATCGATAACACAGGTGCATCGTAGTCATCGTCATCCGTACTCGGCGGCACAGGAATCATGCCGTCCCAATAGCATTCATGATAAAAGCGCTGCAGGTCTGCCGGGATCGATTGAGCCAAGTCCTTACCTAGTACCGCAAAATCGGCACGCGTGACCGAATCGATCGATCGCGGTCGCGGAAACGCGATAGATACTTGGTCGATCGCCAGATCAAGGCTACTTTTCGGATTCCAATGATTCATGCGGGAATAATACGCAAAGCGACGGAAAAACCCTAGCGGCTTAGCACGAATTCAGATTTGCCGTCGGTTGCGCTACCAAGCCAACACTGAACAAGTATTACCGCTGATCGTGCGAATTGGGCGGATATTCCACCAGCACCGGCACTTTGCTTGCCCCCGTCATTCGCAATCGACATCAAACTCAATCGAAACATCATGATGAACTACTTGTCGCAACGCCTCGGTGCTGATCGATGAGCTCTGAACGATTGTCCAGTCTCTCAATACGACGTACAAAATCCGTCGGGATGCTGGAGTCAATTCCCCAAGCCCTTCTGTGAGATTTAGATGAACAAAAATCCTTGCAATCTCCAGGCTTAGATCGAATCTTTCTGGATTAACGTAATCCGGTTCGAGCATCCAGCCATTGTAGGACCACTCAAGCTGACTCGATCCTCGTTGATCACCGACCCGCCAAGTTTTGGTTGCATCCAACCTTAGAAGCCGGGAGATATTCATCGGATCGCATTCAAAATCCCGAATCATCAATACGGCGCGATTGAGCATATTCCACTTATCTTTTTTTCTACCATTCCGAACTAGACAGCACCCTCATTCGTGCGTGACAAGCTTGACAACGAAGCCAATAGGACGAGATTTCGAACCGTTTGCAGATCTATCAGATTGCACTATTCCTCTGCCAGTTTTTCCACCAACGCCGACAACTCACCTCTGTAACACTAAGAAACCGGCCCTTCTACATCGATACATCTGCCACACCACAGTTCGAGTTGCTCATTCGCCATTTGCCGGAATCTCTCTACTTGCATGCGCAATACATCCGCATAAGCAACAAAATAAGTTTCTTGCTGGGCATCGGCGTATTTGCGCTGGCAAATGGACCTGATCGACACGCGGCCTCTGATATCAATCAGGATTGCCGTTTCGCTGTGATGCGCGTCCAACCGCACGGGGTCGGATAACCCGTCGGCCGCCGGCAACATCTTGATCGACTCCAGCTACTTTGGAATTAAGTCCCGCTTCTGCACACACCACAGCCCAACAAAAGATAGGATCAGCAGAAAGAACAGATCGAGAATGGACTTCGGTTGAACATACCATCGTAATTTAGACGATTGGTGTGCCCAATTGAACCAGCAACAAATCCTCAAATGGAAGCCAAATCTTCGCCGCGACGGCAGCCACATTAAGCTCGTCGAGATCTGGTACACCTCGTCACATTAATTCAGAACGGCCGACAAAAACCCGGAAATATCCCGCCCGTCGAGCTTCAAGTCGCCGTTCATGTCCGCGATAACGCTAGCCGCAATCGGCAATGCATCAAAAAAGGCGGCAACAAAAGCATCAATATCGAGTATGTCAACAACACCATCGGTGTTCAGGTCACCGTCAATACAATCCGTTACGCGCAGGCTGATTAGCCCATTCAGATAAGAGGTCTTGACGATTCTTTGATCACTAACTGCGAAGCGCCATCGATCTAAGTAATCTGTCGTCGCATAAACAACTTGCGGATCGAGCCGGTCACTGATATCCAGACCGCGCAATCCACCGTTGGTCGCGACGAAGAGGCGATCGCCAGAAATTTGCAAATGATATGGCAGGCGAATCTCGGGAATCGCGAATGATTGAATGGCCTGCAGGCCATCATTGTGAGAGAGATCGATTACCTGAAGATTAATCCCGCCTGTGAAGCCGGTGCCAAGATAAACGTACGGGTATTTCAGGGCCAAGCCACCATCATTGGTAAAGCACAAATGGCAGTCCAATACGATACTCAGATTCTCCGGATCCGAATAATCGACCAATAGCACGCCATCGCCGAACCCCGCCAGAACAATAAAAGGGTAAGCGATTTCAACATCGATCACTTCATAGTACCCAGGGATGAACGGATACAACTCTTGCGAAGCGATCAACACGGGGGCCGCGGGCGTCGAGATATCGAATAACTCAATCGCTTCGTACCCGGCAAGAATCAAATCGCTACCGTCGACAGCAAACAACACACCGTCTTGCCAGTAAGCGGGTATCGTATTCAAAATGACCGCATTGAGCGGATCGGAAACATCGATCACATCGATCCCGTTCGATCGGTCGTACGCGTAAATCATGTTATTGACGAGGATGAAATTATCGTACGGTCGCGCACCTACGGTCTGCAGAAAATTCAACTGTCCGTCGATGGGGTGAATCTCGAATAGCTGCAACGCCATACGATTGAGTTCGTCATCATCACCAAGCGTGATTACATAGTCGCCTGCGATGGCCACCGCTCGATAATCGTTATTCTCATTGGGCGTGCTTCCCTGTAAGACCGGTTCCTCCAAATCCGTCAAGCCGAAAATATTGAAGCGATTGTTGCTGCTCGTAAGAAGCTTCCCGTCGGTCAAAGTAACCAACGCGGCGCCAGCGGCCCCTTGAACGTCACGAATAAGCATCGGATTCTCAGGGTCGGTGAATCGCATAACGCGTAGCCCGCCTTGCAAACCAACGAAATAAACGAGATCCCCAACGACTGCTAAGTCACCAAAGCCGCTAACGCTCTGCCCGCCCAGCACCGAAACCGTCAGCGGATCGAGAAACTCAAACGCCTGCCCGTCGAGCGAAACAAAAAAGTCACCCACCGGCTTGAAGCCATTTTGAATATCGATCCTTCCGATCTGGATTAACCGATCAGTATTCGAAATATCGATGACCGAACCCGACACATAGGCCACATCATCGACTAACTGGATGTAAGTTTGTTCACCGGAAAATGAGGTATCCCGATCGACCGCGCCGCGCACGACGGGCGCCGACGGATTCCCTATATCAACCGCCGTCAACGTATAACCATCAAATACGAAGAGCGTATCGTTACGCAGGGCAAAAACCGTTTCCCGAAATCCTGTAAGTTCGATGCGCGACAGCTCGATGGGGGTATGCGGATTTGTCGCGTTCAGAATGCGCACATCCAAACGCGTCGCCACCAGCAACAAGTCATCGAAGGCTGCGACACCAGTGAGCGTTGTATCGAAAATAATTTCCGAATCAAACTGAGGTGCTGCCGGATCGGATAAATCGACCGTCCGCAGGCGGTTGCCCACACCCAAAAACGCGATATCGTCCACCACCGCAAGCCCGACCGGGCCTGTGCCGTAATAGCCTTCCGCAACAATGGGGCAGGTATCTGCCGCTACCGGTAGCGAAATGCATACCGTGCAAATGACCGAGAAGATGTAAGCACGCATGACTTGGCCCTCTAGCGTCGCCCTCAATCCAACATCAGTGGACAGACGCTTTGCCTGCTTCGAAATTTTAAACTTCAGGAAAACGGTTCTGGAAAGCAACGATTGGAATAACGCCCAATCCCTCTATACTTCAGCAGAATACCCGCAAATACCGGGAATTGCCACGAAAAATGCTGCTCACTTGTTGTATCTCAATGGGATTTCTCGACTGGCTTGCTCGCAAGTGTGTAGCATTTATTGCGGATGACGACGGACGCCGATGATTTTCCCGGATTAAAGTGGAGATGACCAACCAAATGTCGTTCAAGGCGCCCTATCTCACTTCCGTAATTTCAACCTTGGCCCTGGTAAGCTGCGCCCCTGCAAGCCGCGCCCCCACCATCAACGAATCCGGCACGCTCGCGCTCGATAAGTCGCGCGGCAACCAATCCGCCGCTTACGATTGGTTGAACGTCATTCTCGAAGCCAGCGCTCGCGAAGTCGACCGCGTAGGCGCGCGACCGACGATCCTCTCGCGCCAGATGGCCATCTGCACCACCGCCATGTACGACGCGTGGACGCTTTACGACCACCAGGCCGTCGGCACCCAACTCGACCGTCACCTGCGCCGCCCACCCGATGAGCGCACCCTCAACAATAAAGAAACCGCCATCGGTTACGCCGCCTACCGCGCCATGCTCGATCAGTTTCCGACTGACGCCGAATGGATAACCGAGCAAGCGCGCGAGCGCGGCATCAATCCCAACAACACCGCCACCGATCCGACCACGCCGCCGGGCGTCGGTAACCTTGCCGCCAAACTCGTTACCGAAAACCGCCACCACGATGGCGCCAACCAACTCGGCACTCGCGTCGGCAGCAACGGCACGCCCTATTCCGATTACACCTACTACCGCCCCGTCAATCGGCCCTCCCCCGGCCCGATTCGCGACCCCGATCGTTGGCAGGAGATTCCCTTCGACGACGGCAAAGGCGGCAAGATTGTCGTCCCCTTTCTCACGCCGCACTGGTACCTCGTGCGACCCTTCGCCCTGCGGCGTAGCGATCAATTCCGCCCCGGCCCACCGCCCAAAGTCGGCACCACCCAAATGAAAAAAGAAGTCGACGAGTGCATTCGTGTGAACGCCAGCCTGACCGTGCAACAAAAGGCCATTGTCGAATTCATGCGCGATGGCCCGCGCTCGACCGGTCAATCGGGCCATTGGTTGCGTTTTGCACAAGCCGTTTCGCGCCGCGATAGCAACGACCTCGACACCGACGTCAAACTTTTCTTCGCCATTGGTAACACCGCCTTCGATGCGTTCATTGCCTGTTGGGATAGCAAGCGTCATTATGACAGCGCGCGGCCGTGGAGCCTGGTGCGTCATTACTATCCCGGTAAGAAGCTCAAGGCTTGGGCCGGCCCCGGCAAGGGCGTCAAAGAAATTCCCGCCGAAGATTGGCATCCGTATTCACCGGCAACGTTCGTCACGCCGCCCTTCCCCGGTTACACCTCGGGCCACAGCACCGTCAGCGCCGCCTGCGCCCGCATGTTGGAACACTTCACCGGCAGCGATCGTTTTCAAAACGTCGAGCAGCGCATCGCCGGTTCCCTAACCGAGCCGGGCTTTCAATGCAGCGTGATGCAAATGGTCAACGGCAAACCCGACCAGCGCCTGCACGATCACGAAAGCTGCGCCGTCACGCTCTCAATGCCCACCTTCAGCACCACCGCCCAAATGGCCGCCATGTCCCGCCTCTGGGGCGGCTACCACATCCGCACGGACAACGACGCGGGGTTGGTGCAAGGTCGCAAGGTTGCGGATTTTATTTGGCCGAGGATTCGGGGATGTTTTGATGGGACGGCGCAGGAGTAGGGGCAGTTAAAGTAAACCAATTTAATTAATGTGAGTAAAGTATACTCCCTCTCCCTCGCAGGGAGAGGGCCGGGGTGAGGGTTTTAGCCAAAGCGCAATACGCCAATCTCGCCGAATAAACATGATTACGGTAGATACGGTTTGACGAGGGTCTGCAATGAGATATTACGAAGTACGACACGACTTTGATTTGCCCAAACGCGGCAACCTAGATTACTACGAAATTCGAGACTTCGATTACTCATTGCTTAATGATCCAGTCGAGCTAAATGAGATTCCATCGTATGTCCGGCTTTTTGTTAAGGAGCAAGACCTTCCGCTAAATGACTTTCCAAACAATCACCTGAGTTGGTATGTAATATCCAATCGCATGATTGCGGCCCTGAGACCGCTAATCAAGATGAATATCAAATTATTTGATGTCTCGATTCAAATGACTGAATCGGCAGCATACATTGAGGGCTATTCTGTAATGCAGATACTAAAAGAGATTGACTGTATTAATTGGCCAAAATCATCACCGTCGAAAGATTCGGGCAACATACACAGCTTTCAAACGCTTACATTGAACGAATCCAACATCGGCGAACACGATCTGTTTATGGCAATAGGATTCGTAGGAACAGCAATTTGCAGTCAGCGATTTGTTGACTGCGTTAATGCTCACGCAGGCACAGGACTCTATTTTCATGAGATTCAAACAGCCTAATTAGTGCGTTCGAGTAGGTCGTACTCACCTCAGCGAGACACAGGCATCAATCAACCGCGTTATAACCAACCTATAGCCAACGCACGTCATCCTGGGCGCTTACTGGAGCAACATAAATAGCAAGAAATTCTTGTTATTGATTGACGAGGGTCTGCAATGAAATATTACGAAGTACTGCACAACTTTGATTTGCCGAAACGGGGCAACCTAGATTACTACGAGATCCGAGACTTCAATTACGCTTTAATAAAGAAACCCAAAGAAGTTCGCGAGCTCCCCGAATATGTTCGGCTGTTCGCGAGGGACAAGGACCTGCCATTGAATGATTTCCCAAATAACCATCTCGGTTGGTATATTGTTTCAGATCGATTGTTTTCTCATGTAGAGCCTTTGATCACGATGAACATCAAGATTTTTCATGCGCCGATTCAGATTACCGAGTCAGCCAAGCGCATTAGAGGCTACTCAATCATTCAGGTGCTGAAAGAGATCGATTGCATCAACTGGCGGGAATCCGATCCGTCGGTGGACACAGGATTTCTCCACCGATTTAAGGTACTCACATTGGATTCGTCGGCGATACGAGACCAAGATTTATTTATGGCGAAAGGTTTTCGAGGCACAGCAATCTGCAGTCAGCGATTTGTCGACTGCGTTACTGCTCACGCAGGCACAGGGCTCTACTTTCACGAGGTTCGAACCACCTAATAAAAGCAGTAGAGTGGGTCGTACTCTACCCATCGACACACGCGATCCCACGCCGTTCCATTATTTGCGACGGATTCGAATGGCTAAAGCGTGTCGACACCGCGATAATAAGAGGTATGGCGCGCAGCTTTAAAACAATTCGACGCCGAGCGCGTTGCGCGATCTGTTCGGTTGCCTTGCTCATACTCATCCCACTGCTCGAAGGCTTGCCAAATGAGGTACGACCACTGAGCGTCGGTACACTACAAGTTTTAGGCGTCTTATTATTCAGTTCGTATGTACTGTTCATTGTTTTGTACGCAAGCTCTCGTTGCCCAAATTGCAATAAGCGTTGTTTCACAAAGCGGCCTGCGAACGGATTGGTTCGGTTCAATTCGTTTTCCGCGCGATGTATGAACTGTGACGCATCAATTTGGCGGAAAGACATGAGACACGAATGACGAAGGCGGGCACGAGTGATTGGGACTCGGCTTAAATAGATGGCATTCATCATTGCATCATTGGGCCACCGAATTTCCTTTTGCAAACATCCTGTGCCCCTGGTCGGTGGATACTATGTAGAAACCCGTCAATCTCCCTACAACACCCCCTTGACAAACATACCAACCAGTCGGTATTGTGACACCAATCATGCCAAGGACCGCCGAAAAACCCCTCCCCGCCCGCGAAAAGCTCGTTTTCGCCGGTGTCGACCTCTTCCGCCGTCAGGGTTACGTCGCCACACCCGTGGACGCGATCTGTGCGGCGGCGGGTGTGAGCAAGGGGGCGTTTTTTCATCATTTTGCCAGCAAAGAGGCCCTTGCCGAGGCTTGCATGGACAAGTGGGACGAACGGATGGCCGGCTGGGATGCCGGTCATACGGAGACCGCCGACGGTTCCGACGCCGTCACCATCTTGGCGTCGTACATGCAGCGCAGCATCGAATTTTTGACGAACCCGAAAACCTTTGCCTCTTGCTTGCCCGGCACCACGGTGCAAGAGATTTCCGAAAGCCACCCGGCCCTGCGCGATCGCGCGAATCAAAGTTTCACCAAGGCGAACGAGCGCTTTCAAACATTGCTCTCCGCGGCGACAAATGAAAAACAGACAACTGTCGACACTACCACACTCGCACAGTTATGGATCGGCACAATCCAAGGCGCGTTAATTCTCTTCAAAGCCTCGCGCGACGTAAGCGTGATCGAAAGCAACATGTCGCACGTCAGCCAATACATCTTGCAACAGATAGGCGCGACGGATCACAAGACAGCAACGTAATCAGGAACGTCAGGGAAAGGGAATCGACCACAACGACGACGCGACGATTGAAATACATGTAGGGCGGGTCGTACTCGCCCCACCGAAACACACGCGATGACCGATGGTGGGTTGAGTACAACCCACCCTACAACTTAATGTGGATACAGCACAATAACGCTACGACAAGGGACTTAACTAAGGAGCACAACTATGAACCTGGCTCAGATGTTTCTCGAAGAATTCAATCGCGAAGCTAAGACCACGCGTCGCTTTCTGGAACGCATCCCTAACGACAAACTCGATTGGCAACCGCACGAAAAATCGATGTCAGCCGGCAAGCTCGGTCTGCACATCGCCGCCTCGCAAAAAGGCATCATGGAAATGGCGCTCGCCGATACGTTTGATACCAACAACATGAAGCCGCAAGACACGCTGCCAAGTAATACGCAAGAGATTCTCACGGCCCAAGACGCCAGCGTTGATTTCGTCAACGAAAAGCTCCCGACCATCACCGACGAACAGATGATGCAACCCTGGCGCGCCGTGCGCGGTGAAGAAGTAGTCTTCGAGATACCGCGCATCGGTGTGATCCGCAATATTCTAATGAACCACATCTACCACCATCGCGGTCAACTGGGCGTGTATTTGCGACTCATGGGTTGCCGCGTGCCAACGGCCTATGGCCCCAGCGGTGACGAAAATATGGATGGTTCGCCGATTGAAGAAGCGGCAACGACGAGTTAGGCGACCAGGCGTTGATACTTAGCAATGCTTCTTAGCTTGCATGACCCATCGAAGCTTTGCCAAAGCCCTCACCCCGTTCCTCTCCCTGCAAAGGAGAGGGAGCGTGCTTCGGTGGGTTGCGTACAACCTACCCAACTTTCGCCATTACGTCGTTCGCGTCCGACATCATCGGCACAGCTGTTCTTCTCGGCTTCAACGAACGCGAACGTAACGCCGCGCAAGCGAGAACCTATCATCGACCGGCCCGTCGTCGCGCCACTTGGATTCATCCCAAGCGGGAAAGTAGGTATCGCCATCGACATTGGGTTGATCGACGTGCGTGATCAACATCTCGTCGACGACATCCTGTTCGAGCGCTTGCTGATAGATTTGTGCGCCACCAATGATGAAGGCGCGCGGTTCGTTCCGGCGGCGACAACAATCGATGGCCGATCGCAAGTCGTTGAATACGTCGACGCAGGTTTGATCGTCGCTGCGGCGCGCGTCCGCATCGTCGGCGGCAAACAGCACTTCCAACGCCGGATCGTCCGGCGGCGGCTTTGACGGAATTGCCGGTTGATAATCGGCCTGACGCGTGATGATCAGGTTACGTCGCCGTGGCAACGGTCGCCCCATCGATTCATACGTCTTGCGCCCCATGATGACAGCCGTACCCGCTGTCTGCCGCTTGAAAAATTTCAGGTCTTCCGGCAAATGCCACGGCAGTTGGCCACCCTTGCCGATGACGCGGTTCTGATTCATGGCGGTGATGATGAGAAGATTCATTACGCAAATCAAAACACGAGCACGTATTAAACGGCAACCTTAAACCGAATCGGCTCATGACACTGATAATTCTGCAATTCGAAGTCTTCAAAGCGCAGTTCGTCAAAAGGCTTCTTGGCAATCTTCAGCGTCGGTAACGGTAGCGGTTCGCGCTTGAGTTGTTCGCGCAGACCGGCGACGTGGTCGTAAGCTTCCATCTTTGAGCCAGCCTGCGCCGCATAAACGTGGGCATCAACAATGGTATGTGCAAACTTGCCCGGCAGCAAATCGCACTCTTGCGCGATCATCATCGTCAAACATGCATACGCTGCCATGTTGAACGGGATGCCGAGCGCGATATCGCCCGAGCGCTGCGTCAGGTGACAATTCAAGCGGCCATTCGATACGTGGAAGGCATAACTGTAATGGCACGGTGGCAATCGGCTCGTCGTCGCGTTGCCCGGTTCCCATGCCGTTACCACCAAGCGACGACTCGTCGGTTCGCGTTTGATGGTATCGATCACATACTGAATCTGATCGACTTCGCGCACGCGCCACTCGCCATTCTCATCGCGCTGGGCGCTGGGGAAATGCCGCCAGTAGTAACCGTAGGCGGTTTCGAGGTTGCCGTCTTCATCGGCCCAGTCGTCCCAAATCTTGGTGTATTGCCGCAGGTTGCGAATGTGATTTTCGCCGGAGAGATACCAAAGCAGTTCGCGCAAGACGGCGTCAAAATTCACGCGCTTGGTCGTGAGCAATGGAAAGCCGTCGGCCAAATCGACGGAATAGAAACAACCGAACAAACTGATGGTATCGACGCCGGTCCGGCTGGGCTTGTGCTCGCCCTCTTCCAACACGCGACGCACCAGATCGTGATAGACTTGCATGGGCTCCTCCGTGAGTCTTTCGATTATCAAATATTACTCGCGAGCTGGGGCGGGTTCAAATTGTGAAATCCGATGCAAATCGGTATTATTCGATGAGTCGGGCATTTATTTCAACAAGAGTAAGGGTAAGGCAATGAAATTTGAGCTTAAGCTAAAGAGTGTTCCAATTGGGATCGCGGCAAAGACTTCGCGACCTGGGGAATCGAACCACGTAATCACACGGGACGTAACTACGTCGAGGGATGGTACACTGCTATTTGATCGACTCGAAGACTTTCCAAACTACTTACTAGATCAGATAAGACTTCAACATCAGAAGATTGTACAGGCTCAGTTCATTGGAAATCTCGTTGCAATCTTCGATCGACTTGGAAATGCGACGGTACAAATAAATGATATAGATATCTCTTATATAGCTACGACCAATGAAGAAGTTAAGGCGGGAAATATCGTTTTTCGACATCAGATAAAGGATATCAGAGAAGTGAAATTGCATGGTGCCGAGATTAAGAACAATGAAGGATTTCTTGTCGTTTTTTCCTTCAATTGGCGTAAAGCCCTGTGCTTCGATTTCACACCGATTGCGCCCGGCGAAACTAAAGAGCGGAATTACGATCTGGGAAAGTACTTTGCGGGAGTCTTTAATCAACTAGTTTTCGATGAGTATTTTAAAATATCTGAGGATATTTGGACGAAGCTTCTCAAGCGAAGTTGGTTCCCGTTTCGACATTTAGGAGAGGAATTATTGAAGGAGCTTATCTTGTATACACGGGAAGATTGGCCATTAACCGACCTACTTCCTAAGTTAATCGAGAAAACAAAGTACGAAACATGCAGATTGCGAGATCGATTAAATCACTTTGAGCATATATCTGCCGATCAGAGGTCGTCACTTATTGCGGCGATTAACCAGTATCAAAACGACGACGCGCTATCGTCCCTACATATTCTTGTACCTAGACTCGAAGGTGTGATGCGTGATATTCACCGACATTTTGGTGACGACTCAAGGATAACGCAGAACAATTTGGCGAGAATCGCGACAGGTCGAGACGAAGAATCTCGACTTAGGGAGAGTCCGTTACTACCAAAACGATTTAATCAATACCTCTCTGAGGTATTTTTTGCCAATTTCGATCCCGATGATCACCAAATCTCTGTCTCTCGAAATAGTATTGCTCACGGAGTAGCAACAGTCGAGAAATGCAATATGGAGAGCGCATCAATCGGTATGCAGATCTTACTTCAGCTTGTCTCGTATTTTGAATAGGGTGAGAACAACCGGAGTAGTCAATGCCCACCCACATCCCCCAACCCACTCGCGTCGAAGCCGCCGGCTCGCCGCCTAAGCTCATCGACGAGTACATCGGTTGCGTCAACAGTAAAGACAGCGCCGTCAGCATCGCCCACATGCGCAGCCCCGCCGGTTGGGCTGAACCCGGTCAAACGCCCGAGTTCGACGAATACACCTTCGTGCTCAAAGGCATGCTGCGCGTGGAACACAAAGCCGGTGCCGCCATCGACGTGCGCGCCGGCCAGGCCGTTATTACGCGCGCAGGCGAATGGATTCGCTACAGCACGCCGGAAGATGGCGGTGCCGAATACATCGCCGTGTGCCTGCCGGCGTTCAGCATGGAATCGGTGCATCGGGACGAATAGGCGCAAAGACAAATCGCACGCGACTCATCGTTTAGTACGCCGGTCAACGCACGATTGAATGGAATAATGATGCGGTCGAAGATCGTGGTGCTTCATCGAGCTTGGACTCCGCCGAGAAGCCACGCACGGCCACAAGCCGTGGCTCTGATGATTCGATTATGCCCCAACGCCGAAAATCGACTCGAGCAGCGGCAGCAAAATGGCATTAAACGAGTTCAGCAGCACGCTGAAAATAAAATCGATCAGACCGTTCGCCAAGGATTCGAGAATGTCGCCGAGCGTTTCCACAGTTGCAAATCTCCGTCGCTGGGTTGCCGGGCCCCATGATTGCGAGACGGTCCCGGTTCGGTGCCTGTTATTTATCGTAGATTAGCGGCTTAGAAGTTTCGCGTCTAATCATGCGGGATTGATGGCCGAGCCGCAGATGACTGATCAGACGGGATACCCGTTTAAGTCGGATGAACTTAGCTTCGCCGCGGATTCTCCAACCTTTCCTGCGGAAAGGATGGGGCACCTGACATTCGACGCGCTGGACTCAGCACCGTACGTCAGGATTGCACGCGCAAAACTCGCCGAATCTGCGGTTTTTCGTAGGCCCCTAACCGATACGGCGTTACAATCCGCCGCCAGCAGCGATCTGGCACACGACCGCTACCGATGGCATCACGCCAACTTGCCCCGCTGTCGCGTTGATGAAAGTATGGAAAGCGCGAACGCTCGCAGACTCGGGCGTATCGCCAACAAAGGACTTACCCGCCCGCTCCAAAGGTTCTTCTCATGCGTATAGCATTGGTTAACCCGATTACCCGTCGCACCCAAGGCTACCACACAGTGGGTAGCTATATTCCGCAACTTGGCCTGCAAGTGCTGGCCGGTCTCGTGCCCAAGGGGCATGAAGTCGACATCATCGACGAATGCTTCGGCACCCACGAAACCGAAAAACTGCTCGCTAAGAAACAATACGATCTCGTCGGGCTCACCGCCTATACCAGCGGTTCGACACGCGCCTATGAGATCGCCGACTACTGCCGTCGCAACAACATTCGCACCATCATGGGTGGGCCGCATGCCTCGGCCTGCCCCGATGAAGCCGGGCAATACGTGGATTCGATTGCCATCGGAGAGTGCGACGAGATTTGGCCCGGTATCGTCGAAGATGCTGCCGCCGGTAAGCTGCAAGCACGCTATTCCGGTTCGCTCAGTGATCTCGAAGCAACCGGCTTGGGCCGCGCCAAGCAAGGCATGGAACCGCTTAACGGTAAGTACAGCGTCTCAGCAATTCAAACCTCGCGCGGCTGCCCGGTGGGTTGCGAGTATTGCTCGGTAACAAAATTCAACGGCGCGCCGATTCGACGGCGCCGGATCGAAGACATCGTAGACGAATGGAACCGTACGCCGAAGAAATTTATTTTCGTCGTGGACGATAACTTCTTTGGTGTCGGCGAAGCGCATGCCGAGTGGGCCAAAGAGTTGCTGCGTGCCATCATCAAGCACGGTAAGAAGCGCCTTTGGTTTAGCCAAACGACGCTCAATATGGGCGGCGATAAGGAAGGCATGGACTTGGCTTACAAAGCTGGCTGTCGTGGCATGCTCGTCGGGTTTGAGTCGTTCAACTCTGAAACGCTCAAGCAGTATCACAAAGGCATCAATCGCAAGAATCTCGACGACTATCAGAAGCTCGTCACCGGCTTTCATAAGTCGGGTATTTCCGTATTCGGCGGCTTTATCATCGGTTCGGATGAAGACACCGCCGATGCCGTTGCCGATACCGCCGTCGCTTCCGTCAAGCTCGGCATCGACATGGTGCAGATCACCAACCTCACGCCGTTGCCCGGCACCAAAATGTACGACCGCTTCAAACAAACGGGCAAGCTCTTCGCGGAGAAGTATCCGTCCGACTGGGAGCGCTACACGTTCACCGAAACCGTCTATACACCGGCGAAGATGACGCCGCGCGATCTCGATGAAGCCATTTACGAATTACGCTACGCCGCCGCCAAGCAACCGTGGGTGATTGCCCGCGCGTTTCGAACGTTCTGGCGCACCAAGTCGCTCAGCACGGCAGGCTTTGTTTTCGGTATGAACCACGGCTGGAAGCGCATGGCCAAAATTCAGGCCCCCCACGATGCCGAGCGCTTCGGCTTTGCACCGCGCAAAACCGAGCGCTACGCCAAGGTGCGCAGCGCCTTCAAAATGCATCTCAATTCGACCTGGAGCCCAGAAGAGGATGGCACGCCACCCGGCGATCCGCCGAAGCACGATCTGGTGGAAAGCGATATGGCGTTGCCGGTCTTGGGCGGGTAAGCGGCAGCGTTGCTGCAATGGGTTGACGCGGCCTTGGCAAAATTCGTTTAAAGCGCGTATTGGTACAACGAAATTAGCCCCCGGCCATTGGCCGAGGGCTAAGTGTCATGGTCGATTCCGCTTGTCACGCCCTGCTTTTCATGCGCTCTATATGCAACCCTGATTTAATTGCAGCGATCTGTAATCCCTAGCTTATTCAACCTCGTTTACAAATGCTCTGCGAATTCCGCAATTTCTAACCAGCGGCTACGAACCTTTCGTAAACCGTTCGGCCAAATCTTCGCGGCCCGTTGCCTTATAGAGGTCAATCACGCGCTGCTTGGCTTCCTTTACGAGCTTGTGATCGCCGCCAAATCGATCGCGTAGATCGGCGTGGCTATCGAGCAGCAAACCTTCGGCCTCTTCAAACTTGCCAAGATTGGTCAAACACTGCCCGAGGCGACCGCGAACATCGGCCAGCTTCCAGCGTGGTGAAGACGCGTCCTCCGATTGAATCGCAATCTCTTCGCGCCAGAGCTTTTCGGCATCGGCCAAACGCCCTTGTGCGAACCGTACGCGACCGAGGAAGTGCATCGAAGCGACGGTTCGCGCATCCTGTTCGCCAAGACTCTTGCGGCGGCCATCAAGGGCACGCTGGAACATGTCACCCGCATCATCGAAATTTTCCTGCAGGAAGTAAATCATGCCCAGGTTATGCACCGCCGTCAGCGTCTTGGCGTGTTCGGTACCGAACAGCGCTTCCGACGCCGTTACCAACTGGCGCGCATAGGGCTCAGCCTCTACGACATTACGCTGAGCAAACAATCCTGCCGTAACGCGATTGAGCGCTTCGACCGTGACCTCATGCCGCTCACCGAGTTCGTCGCGGGCCTTCTGCAACGCCGACTTCGCCAAGACGGTGGCCTTCTCATCGGCGTTCATGTTTTGATATGCGCGGGCAATGTTTAGAAACACTGCTGACTGTAGTGACGCATCGCCGTCGAAATAGCCCGCCGCCAAACTGGCCGCTTCGTCGAGCAACAAGAGCGAGGCCGTTTGCCCGACAATTTCGCCGGCTATTTTCGACCGAAACAGATCGGGAAAGAAGCCCGCAATCGTCTGAGCGCGTTCGGCATCGCGCTCGGCGCGCTCGGCGTCGGCAGTTGCGACGTTGGCCTTTTCACGCCATGTACCCAATTGGGCCAGAGCGGTCTGCGCCTTCTGGTCGCTGGCTTTTTGTGCCGCTTGGGCGGCCGACATCTTCTCTTGCGCGATTTGCAACTCCACCCGCGCAGTATCGCGCTGCATTTTCTGGTTCGCGCTCGTTGCTTCGAGCGATTGAATCTGCGTCAGCAGTTTGTTGCGCTCAGACGCCCGTGTAGTGCGATGAATGTGTAAGCCAAACAACACCATCGCCAACGCTAACGCGGCGACGGAGATGCTGCGCGACTTATAACGCGCCGCTAGTTTGCGAAACTCGTAGAAAGCGCCGAGGGGTCGCGCGCTAATCGGTCGCTGCTCGAAGTAGTTGTCAAGATCGATCAGCGTATCCGCAATATTCTGATAGCGCTCCGCCGGATCTTTGGCCAACATCTTCAGCAAGATTGCTTCCAAATCACCGCGCAGACCATTGTTGACACTGCTAGGTTTGGCAGGCATCTCGCGATTGATTACATCCGCATACTCACGCGGATTGGCCGACTTTACGTGATACGGCAAACGCTGCGTCAGCAATTCATACGCAATCACGCCCATCGAATAAAGGTCGGTGCGAACGTCAACGTCGTGACGGCGACCGGATATTTGTTCGGGCGCTTTGTACGCCAGAAACTCGCCAAACTGGCGCTTCTTGATCAGGTCTTCGCTCACACCGATGTCGACTTCGGTGACTGCCGCCACCGCAAAGCCGACGATGCGCGGATTGCACTTGCCATCGATTAGAATGTTGCTGGGGCGTAAGTCGCGATGCAGCAGGCAGCGCTGATGCGCGTACTGCAACGCGTCGCAGATACGGCCAAACAACCGGAGCCGATCCATGGTCGAGAGCTTATGAATGCTCACGTATTCATCGAGCGTTACGCCTTTGACAAAATCGCTAATAAAGTAGCAATGCCCTTCGTCAGTCGTTCCCGCTTCGATCAGTTCGGCAATGCCCGGATGGCGCAAGTGCACAGCGCGCTCGATCTCGACGCGAGCGCGATTGATCGTTTCACTGTTGGTGTGCTGCGTTGCGTAGATCACCTTGATCGACACGCGCCGCTTGGTGCGTTTGTGTTCCGCCTTATAGACAACGCTCGTAGGCGTTTCGCTGATCGTGCGCAACACGCGGTAGTTCTGCACCACTCGCTCGATCTTGGTTTGCTCGTCGACCGCTTCCGGTTCGGCGGCTTTGGGCGCGGCTTCTTTCTGACGCTGCTTGGTAGCGACTGCCGCTTCGTCTTTTGCCGAAACATCGCCGCTCTCGTCGAAACCGGAGGACTCGACGTGGTCCAGCTGATCGTCTGCGAAGTTGGGTTCTTGATCGCGCTCGGGCTTCATTGTTTATCTCCAACGCTGACGGTCGTGTCGTCGTAGTTGTTTTCAACCAACGTCATTTGCCATGGGTTATGCGTCGCGCCGTCACTAGCCAATACCGATTCATTCGACGTTTCAACTTCCGGCTCGGGGGCTGCTACCGGCTGCGCGGTGGCAACTTCCGGTTTTGATCCTTCGAGCTTTTGCAGAAAGAACAGTTCCTCGTCGGTCGGTTCCTGAATGTCCGCACCCGGCACCGGCGGTACCATTTGCGGATCCATCGGCGAGACCAACTCGGGCGTTACCAGAATGACGAGTTCGGTGCGCGACCGTTGATAGTCGACGCTGCTAAACAACGTGCCCAACACCGGTAGATCGCCGAGGCCGGGAATCTTCGAAGAGACGGCTCGAATCGAGTCATCGAGCAAACCGGCAATAGCGAATGTTTGACCGTTGCCGCATTCGATGGTTGTTTCCACGCGCCGCGTTTCAAAGCTGAAGGTCGGTATGCCCTGCAGCTGTCCGGCAGGTACGGCGTCGCTGACTTCCGACATCACGTGCAAGCGCATCACCTGTCCACCCAATACCGTCGGCGTGAATGACAGGCGAATACCGAACTCGCGATATTCGATGGTGATTGCACCGGCAACCGCACCGCCCTGTGTAACGGGAATTGGCACTTCGCCCCCCGCAAGGAATGTGGCTGTCTGGCCGCTAATGGCAACCAGGTTCGGCTCTGCCAAGGTGCGGCCAAGGCTGTTTTCGCGCAGGGCATTGAGGAACCACTGCAATTCCGCCCGCGGAAAACCGAGCGTAAAGTTTGCATTCGGCCCCAAGGCTGTTGGGTTTACCGCATAGGTCAACTGCCCCGTTGTTACATCGGCCAAACCGTTGCTACCGAAGACGGTCGGGTTGATCTGATTAACGTTATTAGCAAAGAAGAAGTCGCGCGACAGATCAGAACCGCCAAAGCCCCAGTTCACGCCCAGTTGTCGACTAGCGTCGCGATTCACTTCCGCGACGACCACGCGAATCATCGTCTGCTGCACACCGGCAACGGAAAGATGATTGATAATGTCGCCACCCTGATAGGCGCGGGCGAGTTGTTCGATCTTGGTAACATCTTGCGCATCCGACACGCGCCCCATTAAGACCAGTTGACCGCGGATGGTATCGATGCGCACATCGGATGTGGGTGCAGTCGCGAGAATGATCTTGTGGAGCGTCGCCGTGTTCGGCTCGACGTTGATTTGATGCACACTGATATCGCGACCGGTCCGCAACCGTAGTTGCGTCTCGCCAATGGCCTTACCGACCAGCAGCAAGCGCGCTGGCGTTGCCACGATTAAATCGGCGATGCCGGAATCTATAACCTCTGCGGCGTCGATGGGTCGATCAAGTTCGAGCGTTACTGACGTACCGGCTACCACTTCAATGAGATCACCGGGCCACGACGTCTTGGTCGTCGGCGGCACCACGTTTTGCGGCGGCGCCGTGACTGCAACGGTGTCGGACGCCTCGTCCTCTACCGCATCAGTCACTTCTTCTTCGACCGGGGTTTCGACCGTCGGACTCACATTGCCACTGCGAATGGCATTGCGAATGACCTCCGGCTCCGGTTGCCGTTCGTCGTTGCCGTCAGCGACCGGGTCGAGGGTGAAGTCCTCAAAATCGTCGCGATGGCGAAAGCCGCCACGGCGTTCGTCGGCATTGACGGTCGCCACCGATGTGGGGGCGTTGGCCCGCACCATCACGTTATACGACTTGGCACCTTCGTTAACGGGTGTTTCGCTTTGCAGCCCGACGGTAACCGCCAGGCTCATCATGATCGTAGTAAGACTCATTTGCTGGGCCTCTCGTCCTGGGTGCCGCATGTTTCGGCACGGCGCGAGTCGAATCGACATGACAGCGCCCGCGCGCTGGTCGAATTCGGTTCTCGGACACGCGATATATCGGAGGCGCTTTACCGGTCCATAAGTTAGGCCCGGAAAAATAGCGGGCGCGATCATCGCAACCGGCCCGGCTTATCGGACAACCCGTGTTTCAGTCGGCAAGTCCTGCCGATCGCCACATGAAGCCAAAGCCGATACCCCCGCCGTTCGATATTTCGACAGAGTTCTGTGTGATCGATTCACGCGGAGTTCTTCCACAAGCGGAGGTTGCCGGCACGATGAAAAAGAAACTTTGCCTACACAATATTGATGAGCAGGCAGCGCATGGGTTGGAGCGATTTGATCTCTCCGCGCAGACCGCGACCCGCGAAGACCTACGCACCGCGCTCGGTGCGAGCCATTTCGATGCGCTCGTGATCGACCTCGATGAACGCGACGCTGTTAATGCAGTGGTCGAGGCGCTTGAGCTGAAACCCAATCTCGCCGTCATCGGCGTCATCGGCACCAACGACGTCAACAAGGCAATCGCGGCGCAGCGCGCCGGCTGCAGCCAACTTGCTACCAAGCCTTTGGAACCCGGCGACCTGAAGACGGCCCTATCCGCAGCCTTGGATGGTGGCGATGCGAGCGGCAAGCAAGGATCGAAGACCGTCGCGTTGATCGGTTCAACGGGCGGCGCGGGCACGACGACTGTGGCGTGTTATTTGGCGATGGCGTTGGCCGAGCGCGCCGAAACGGTCGGCCTGTTGGATATGGATTTTGAATTCGGGGGCGTGGCCAAGGCTTGGGACTTGAACCCGAAGTACACGATCGAAGACCTGCTGCAATTCGAGCAGATCGAGCGACAATCGTTGGAAGATGTAATGATCGAATTGCCGTCGGGCGTCTTTGTGCTACCGCGTCCGCGCAATATCAAAGACACGCATAAGATCGACGCCGATTCGCTACAAGCCGTTATCGACGCGCTAAAGGCGATGTTTCCCTACGTCGTGCTCGATCTACCGCGGCGTCTCGATCAACTCACCGGCCACGCGATCGAAAATTGCGACAAGTTATTGATCGTCACCCAGCAGACCGTCAACGGTGTCTTCAACGCCGCGCGATTGGGCGAAGGATTGATCGACTACGGTATCGAAGAAGATCGTATCGAGTTCGTTCTCAATCGATACAACAAACGTGTTCATCAGGTTACGGTGAATGAACTCACCAAGCGGGTAAGAAAAGCGCCGCTCGCACTGATTCCCAATCACTACAAGTCGATCGGGCAAGCCAGCGACTTGGGCGAACCCGTCACCGATAGCAATCCGGTACGGAAGGCCATTAGCGAACTTGCGGATGCCATGTTCGGCCAGCGTGCCAAATCGACATCGAGCGGATGGATGTCGAGCTTGGGATTGAAGTAGCTCGCGGCAAACCAGCCGCAGCTGATTAAGGCGGCACGACATTTGACGAATCCGAATGAGAAAAGCCCCGCCGTTCTTTACGAACGGCAGGGCTTTATTTCTATCAACTCAATCGCGTTCAGGCGCGATCACATGTCGGTCAACGGCGGCGTCGTAGCACGAACGCACCGGCTAACAAGATCAAACCACTGGCCGGTTCCGGAATCGGAATGGTGCTTACATCGATATCGAGTGACTTGGTCTGAATGAAGCTGGACGTCATATCTTCGCTTGCGGTAAGCATTTGATGATCTATGGTCAACATGAGCCGCGAAATCGCAGTCGAACTCAAATCGAGTACCAAGCTTCCGTTGATCTCCACAAACCCATCCGTCGGCACTTCATAGGGAACATCCGGAACGTATGTAAGCGAATCCGAAATCAACGGATTCACACCCGGCGTAAGGTCTTCGACGAACACTTGCGTTTCGATGGCCGAAAAAGTTGCGTTGGTTCCGGTGCCCAGCAGCGTGGTGTCGGCCGTCACGTCTATTACCAACTCACTGATAGTCAGGCCCGGTGCCGCTTCGACAATCATGGTTAGCAAGCCGCTGGTAAAATCCGACGCACCGTCGCTTGCGAACGAGGTAAACGTCAACGGCGAAAAGAACAGCGAGTCCGGCAGTAGGATCGGCGAGCCATAGAGCGGCGTGCCGTCGGTCATCGAATCTTCAGTGACACTCAGAAAACTGCCTTGGCCCGGCGCACCGACGAAGTCGCCATAATTAATCGGCATTGCCTGCGCCGCCGTCCCAAACGAAGCCGCTACCAACAACGCGGTAAGCCATGCGCGCACATTAATCATCATGCGTGTTCCTTATCGATTTTAACGAAGTAATATCTTCGCAGCCCAAGACGGCGCGAACGAATCCCCCCGATTCGCTAACCGATTGTAGGCCGGAGGAGTAATCCGAAATCAATGCTCCGCCGGATTATTTAGACAGATTTAGAATTTCGGACCACAGTATTTTCGGGCCGTGGGTCTCAGGCCGCGATTCAATTTCGGTCTTGTACATAGGGCCTATGGATTGCAGACCGTTCAGCAAGCCATTGTCATCGTACACCCGAGGCTCACGGCTAAACCGGTCGGCGAGGAGTGATAATAGTAGATAGCACGCTAACCTGTGCCGCCGAGAAAGCGCCTTAATCAATCCCGGATCGGCGCGAATCGAACCTCGTCCGATTCACTGAATCATTCGCTTTTACCCGAGAGCATTAATTGGCAGGCTATCAGTAATTGAAGGTGTAAAAATAAACAGTGCCGCCATCGATGCGATAGCGGCACTGCGTAAGTCTTAAGTTTGCGAGAATCGAAGTCTTAGCGGCGGCGGCGGACGATGCCGACGGCAGCCACAGCCAACAACATCGCAGTTGTCGGCTCAGGAATCGGAATGTCTTCTACTTCGATTTCAACCGTCTTCTTCTGAATGAACGAGGACGTGCCTTCTTCCGAAGTCGTCTGCAGGTTGTTGTTCAGATTCAGAATCACGGCACGAATGCCGAGACCAGACAGGTCGATTTCGGTTACTGCTTCGAACTCGCCGAAGTCACCATCCACGGGAAGGAAGTATGGTGCATCGGGCGTGACAGCCAACGGTGACGTTAGCGTGTCACCAACACCGGGGTCGATATCTGTCGCGACGGCAAGACCATTGATCGTTGCCGAAGTCGCATCGGTGCCGGTGCCCAGCATCGTGAAATCACCGGTCTCGGTGATACGAATAACCTCTAAAAACGAAGCTTCGCCAGCCTCGATCCGAACACTCAACGTACCCGACGTGACATCTGCGTCGCCATCATTCGCGAATGACGTAAACGTTAACGGATTGAACAGCAGGCGGTTGTCGACCACGAGCGGCGCGCCGTACAACGGTACCGGGTCGGTCGCGGAACCTTCCCGAACGTTCAAGAACGCCACGTCGGTGCCAAAAAAGTCACCATAGCTAACAGAGTCGGCACGCAACGACGACGATGCGCAAAGCACCGTCAACGCCAGTACCAAGATAAGTTTATGATTCTGAATATGCATTCTTTCCATCGCTTCTTTTTTAAGGGTCTGCGACGCCCCCGCGACGCAGGTTGAGCGCAGCTTTTCCTGCACACCTCGTAAATGATAACCGAGATCGACGCGAAAAATCAATCAACAGGTCGCATGCCTCATTCGTTTTCATTTCCGAGCTTTCTCGGCCGAAATTCGCTACCCAGAGCGTCCCGAGTGACAATTATTGGTCCTTCAGCCCGTGATCGGCCACCTACGCGCAACAGAATCCGATAACTCGATCTAAGGCCGCCTTCAGCGAATCGAACGCGGCATTTTCAAACCAAACGGTCTGCCCAAGTCGGTCGGGAATCGCAAAGCGAACGCCACTTACCACCTTCTTATCCAGCTTCATTTTCTCAACGACAGCCCCCGAAGCATCCGCAAGATCATATTTGACAGACGGTTGCAGCCGACGAAGCAACGACTCGACCCGATTTCGGTCGGCCTCCGGGAACCCCAAGTGGCGAACCGCCAACTCCAGCTCCGCCACCGTCCCCAACGTAACCGCCTCCCCATGCAGAAGGCCGATTCCCGGCAACGTCTCAAACGCGTGGCCAAATGTGTGCCCAAAGTTCAGCGCCGCCCGCCGGGGCGGACCGGTCAAAACTTCGCGCTCATCGTCCGCCACGACCGCCGCCTTAATCTCGCAATTCCTTGCTATCAATGACGTTACCACACCCTTCTCCAACGCAAGCACGTCATCCAAATACGCCTCATGCCAATCCAAGAACTCAGGATCTCGAATGACCGCATGCTTGATTGACTCGGCGAGGGCCGCGCGAAAATGCCGAGCGTCGAGGGTTTGCATGCAATCGACGTCGCAAATGACGGCCCGAGGCTGATGAAAGGCACCGATCAGGTTCTTGCCGGCATCATGGTTGATCGCCGTTTTGCCTCCGACGGCGGCATCGATGGCGGCTTCCAGACTCGTCGGGCACTGCACCACGGGCACGCCGCGCATCCAGGTCGCCGCCACAAAGCCCGCCAAATCACCGACCACCCCGCCACCCAAGGCGACCACCGGATGCGTCCGGGTGTGGCGTCGCTGGGCCAGCCCGTCATACAGCCGCTGGGCCATTTCCCACGACTTGCTTGCTTCGCCGGGAGGGATCGTCAACGTTTTGCACCCGATGCCAGCCGCTTCGAGCGCGTCCACTACACGTCGCGCGTACAAGCGCGAGACATTCTGATCGGTAATTACGGTCACGCGCTCCGGAGCGAGCAGCGCTTTGAGCCGTGCGCCGAATTCGTCTAATAGACCGCACCCGATGCAAATCTCGTAACGATCTTCGCCCAATTCGACGGGCACAATTTTCATGTCATTCATCGCAATGACTTTCCATCTGTATTCGTCCGGCCAAGCTGGGTTGGCGTCGGTTGTGAAATCGAATCAAAGTCTCTATTCTGGCAATTCGATCCTACCCATGTTCTACACGCGCTATTAGTCGAAACGACGCGGTGATCGCACATGTCCAGCTATCAACTGACGCATCTTAAACAACTCGAAGCGGAAAGCATCCACATCATCCGCGAAGTGGCCGCCAGCTTCGATAATCCGGTGATGCTCTATAGCGTCGGCAAAGACTCGGCCGTGATGCTGCAGTTGGCGCTGAAGGCATTTTATCCCGGCAAACCGCCCTTCCCGCTGTTGCATGTGGACACGACCTGGAAGTTTCGCGAGATGATTCAGTATCGCGAAGAATATGCCCGCAAGGAACTAGGGTTGGAGGTATTGGTCCACACTAATCAGGAAGGCGTCGAACAGAATGTCAACCCGTTTTCGCACGGCAGCAAGGTGCATACCGACATCATGAAAACGCAGGCGTTGCTGCAAGCGCTCACCAAATACGGTTTCGACGCCGCTTTTGGTGGTGCCCGCCGCGACGAAGAAAAATCGCGCGCGAAGGAACGCGTCTATTCCTTCCGCGATCGCAATCACCGTTGGGACCCGAAGAATCAACGACCCGAACTTTGGAACCTCTATAACGGCCGCGTACACAAAGGCGAGAGCATCCGTGTCTTTCCGTTATCAAATTGGACGGAATTAGACGTTTGGCAATATATCCATCTCGAGCAAATTCCGATTCCCGGGCTGTACTTCGCTGCCGAGCGACCGATCGTGCATCGCGAAGGCACGATGATCATGGTCGACGATGACCGTATGCAGTTGGAACCTGGCGAAGAGCCAGAAAAGAAGATGGTGCGCTTTCGCACGCTCGGTTGTTACCCGTTAACCGGAGCGGTCGAGTCAAAGGCAACCACGCTGCCCGAGATTATTCAAGAGATGCTCTTGGCGACTACATCGGAACGACAGGGCCGCATTATCGACTTCGATCAATCGGGTTCGATGGAAGAGAAAAAGCGCGAGGGGTATTTCTAAGCCATGTCACACGCCTCCGACCTGATCGCGACGGATATCGACGCCTATTTGGCGCAACACGAACGCAAAGAGTTGTTGCGCTTTCTGACTTGCGGCAGCGTCGATGATGGCAAGAGCACGCTCATCGGTCGCTTGCTCTACGACTCGAAAATGATCTACGAAGATCAGCTCGCCGCCGTGCGCAAAGACTCGGTACGGCACGGCACAACAGGCACCGATTTCGACCCAGCGCTATTAACCGACGGCTTAAAGGCCGAGCGCGAGCAAGGCATTACCATCGACGTTGCCTATCGTTACTTTTCCACGGCCAAGCGCAAGTTCATCATCGCCGATACGCCCGGCCACGAACAATACACGCGCAACATGGTCACGGGCGCGTCGACCTGCGACCTAGCCATCATCCTGATCGACGCCCGCCACGGTATCGTCACGCAAACGCGGCGGCACAGCTTTATCGCATCGCTGCTGGGCATACGTCATGTCGTCGTTGCGATTAACAAGATGGATTTGGTCGATTACGCCGAAGCCGTCTTCGACAAGATTAAGGGCGATTACGCCGAGCTATCCAAGAAGCTCGAAACCACCGACGTGCGTTACATCCCCATGTCAGCGCTCAACGGCGACAACGTCGTGGACCCCAGCGAGAATATGCCGTGGTATCGCGGCGCGACGATGATGCATACGCTGGAAAACGTGCATATTGCTTCTGACCGTAACCTGATCGACTTTCGCTATCCGGTGCAATACGTCAATCGGCCGAATTTAGACTTTCGTGGATATACCGGCACCGTGGCGAGCGGCGTGGTGCGCCCGGGCGACGAGATCATGGTATTGCCGTCGCGCGCCCGTAGCCGCGTGGCCCGCATCGTGACGTATGAAGGCGAAAAAGAAGAAGCGTTTGCGCCGCAGGCCGTCACGCTCACACTAACCGACGAAATCGATGCCAGCCGCGGCGATATGATCGTCAATCCGAACAACGTGCCGCGCGTGGCCGATCAGTTTGACGCCATGGTGGTATGGATGACCAGCGCACCATTGCAGGCCGACCGACCCTTCATCATCAAACATACTTCGCGCGAAGTGAACGCCGTCGTGAGTGCCATTCGTTATCGCATCGATATCAACTCATTGCACCGCAACGCCGCCGAGAAGCTCGAACTCAACGAGATCGGTCGGTGCGAATTGAAGCTCAATCAACCGATCACGTTTGACCCGTATAAACGCAATCGCGCGACCGGCGGTTTTATCATCATCGATCGCGTCACCAACGTGACCGTCGGCGCTGGCATGATTCTGGATACTACGACCGACGCCGATCGCGCCGACCATTGGGATACCGAAGTCGCCAGCGACAAGCTGCACGCGACACCCAGCACCATTACGGCAGCCGAACGCGCCGAACGACTCGATCAATTGCCGGCAACGCTGCTACTGACGGGTTTAACCGGCGCGGGAAAGACGACGCTGGCCCGTGCGCTCGAGCGACGCTTATTCGATATGGGTAAGCAGTCGCTGGTGTTGGATGGTCAAACGCTGCGGCTCGGCATCAGTCGTGATTTGGGCTTTAGCCGCGAAGCGCGCTCGGAGAACCTGCGCCGCGGTGCCGAGATTGCCAAGCTCTTAAATGACGCAGGGGCTATCGCCATTTGTGCATTTGTCGCGCCGTCGGAAGCGGCGCGCGTGAAAGCGCGCGACGTGGTCGGTGGCGATCGTTTTCATGTCGTGCATCTGAGCGCGCCGTTGGAAATATGCCGCGACCGCGACACGGACGGCATCTACAGCGCCGTTGACGAAGGCGAATTGGCAAACATCCCCGGCGTATCGTTCGACTACGAACCCCCCGCCGCGCCGGACTTGGTGTTACCGACGGATCAGTGGCCAGTCGAGCGATGTGTCGAACGCGTGATGGAGTATTTGGCGGAGCGTGGGGTGGTGACGGCGTAGTACGACAGTGCCTTGTCGGGCGAGATTTGGTAATGACGGAGATACGTTACGACGAATTCTTGAGTAGCCTCGGGCCCAATGTGCAATCCGTCGGCTACTTAAATCGTGGTGATACTTTTCCAACGGGCGCCACATCGACCGCTGCATACGATGCATTGAAGGCAATCGTTGATTGTGATGTGAATCCGATCGGTGTCGCATCTTCCGGAATGCATCAATGCGATATTTGCCAATTTGATGGTCCGTTTGGAAAAAGCAATGATGTTTGGATTCCACACGGTTCGATCATGTTTGTCTGTCCCAGCTTAATAACCCACTACATTGCAGCCCATCGATTCTTGCCGCCTTCGGATTTTCTCGATGCCGTCCTTACTTGCCCGGATATGCAATCGATGGCATACAAGAAGGCGTTTTTTTCAGCGGGCGGAAGCGAGATTCGTAAGCAGTTTGCGTCGCGGATGTAAGCGTTCGATTAGATTGCCAAAAAACGAAACATATCAAACGATCAATATCAAACACAAGATTGAGGCGTTAGACGTGTAACTGTACGTGTTTTCATCCCGCATTTGTCGATCAACAAAAATTGATGGCGCGATTCCAAAATGTGCGATTCCAAGTCTCCATCGATAAGGCCCGGAGGGCCACGGGAAAATAGCCACGGACGAAGTGGCGCAGCCGCGCCGTCCGTGGGAACGTCCCTCCCCCCTTGGTTGGCATCGCGGCAGCGATGCAGGGAAATCTCCGTCGCCCCTCCGGGGCTTAACAATTTTGTTGAAGCCACCAACCCCGGATGGCGCTCCGCTCGGTGGCGCGAGCTGCGCTTCATCCGGGGCTATTTTCAGTCGGCCCCTACCGGGGCGAAGCAAGCCTCACCCTTCCTCGAATGAAAACTCCCGCATTCGAACGGTCACCCCGCTCCCCGTTCTTGACCACGTTCCTCGCCGCCCGCTTCTCGGGTCAATCACTTCTGAGATAACTTTCACCGCCCGCCACCGCGTCATGCCAGACTGGCAGACGGCAGTCATTTCACAACCTCGCGACATCACCTATGACGACCCTAAACCCATTATTTACATATATTTAAATACACCACCGTTAAGCCAACACCCCTTTGGCACCCCTCTTGTATTAAAGACCGTCGTGCGGGCTGATCGCCGCGCGTCGCCTTTGGGTGACCCGCCGCCGTCAGCCCTCGATTGAACCCAAAACAACCAACAGCCAGGAGCCAATCATGGGCAAAATCATCGGAATCGACCTCGGCACGACCAACTCCGTCGTTGCCGTTATGGAAGGTGGCGACCCCAAGGTCCTCACCAACAGCATGGGCGCACGCACCACGCCCTCGGTCGTCGGCTTCACCGAAAAAGGCGAACGCCTTGTCGGTCAGGTCGCGCGACACCAGCAAGTCACCAACCCGAAGAACACCGTGTATAGCGTGAAGCGCTTCATGGGTCGCCGCCATAAGGAAGTGGCCGACGAAGAGAAGAACGTGCCGTACGAAGTGACGGGCGGTGCCGACGAACTCGTGAAGATCAAAATTCGCGATAAAGAATACACGCCGCCGGAAATCTCCGCGATGATTTTGCAGGATCTGAAGAAGACTGCGGAAGATTACCTCGGCGAAAAAGTCGACGCCGCCGTTATCACGGTGCCGGCGTACTTCAACGACTCGCAAAAGAAAGCCACCAAAGAAGCGGGCATCATCGCCGGTTTCGACGTGAAGCGCGTGCTGCCCGAGCCGACCGCCGCGGCGCTCGCTTACGGCATGGACCAAAAGAAAGGCGGCAAGATCGCCGTCTTTGACTTGGGTGGTGGTACGTTTGATATCAGCATTCTCGACGTTGGCGATGGCGTTTTCGAAACGCTCTCCATCAAGGGCGATACGCATCTCGGTGGTGACGATTTCGATGAAGAACTGATCGACTATGTCGCCGAAGAATTCCGCAAGGAAAACGGCATCGATCTGCGCAAAGACGCGATGGCTCACCAGCGCCTGAAAGAAGCCTGCGAAAAGGCCAAGTGCGAACTGTCGAGCAGCATGGAAACGACGGTCAGCCTGCCGTTTATCACGGCGGACGCCAGCGGCCCCAAGCACCTCAACATGACGATCACGCGCACCAAGTTCGAGCAACTCACGGAAAATCTCGTGCAACGTTGTCGCGGACCGGTCTTGGCTGCCCTCGAAGACGCCAAGCTGACGCCCGGCGATATCGACGAGTGTCTACTTGTCGGTGGTTCCACGCGCATCCCCGCCGTGCAAACCTTGTGCAAGGAAATCTTCGGCAAAGAACCGAACAAGACTGTCAATCCGGATGAAGCCGTGGGCGTGGGCGCCGCGTTGCAAGCGGGCATCATCGGCGGTGACGTCAAAGATATTCTCGTGCTCGACGTCACGCCGCTCTCGCTGGGCGTTGAAACCCAAGGCGGCGTTTGCACGGTCATGATTCCGCGCAACACGACCATTCCGACCAGCAAGACGGAAACCTATTCGACGGCGGCCGACAATCAGCCCGAAGTCACGATCGTCGTGCTGCAAGGCGAACGACCGATGGCGGCGGATAACCGTACGCTCGGCACGTTTAACCTACAGGGCATTCCGCCCGCCCCGCGCGGTGTGCCGCAGATCGAAGTGACGTTCGACATCGACGCCAACGGTATCCTGAGCGTATCCGCCAAAGACAAGGGCACGGGCAAGGAACACAACATCAAGATCGAAGGTTCCAGCGGTTTGACCGAGGAAGAAGTCGAGCGCATGCGCAAAGACGCCGAGTCGCACGCCGCCGAAGACGAAAAGCGGCGCGAGATGGTCGACGTTAAGAACCAAGCCGATCAGACGGTTTATCAAACCGAGAAAACGCTCAAAGAACACGGCGAAAAGGTGCCGGCCGACGAGCGCAGCAAAGTCGAAAACGCCCTGAGCAATTTGAAAGATGTGATGAAGGGCGACGATGCGGATTCGATCAAGAAAGCGATCGAAAACGTGGCCACGGCCAGCCAAACGCTCGGCAAAATCATCTACGAAGAAGCCGCCAAACAAGCCGGCGGCCCCGACGCGGCGGCAGCAGCAGCAGCAGCCGGTGCCGGCCCGGGCGAACCGGTGACCAGCCCACCGGATGATTCGGCGAAGAAGGATGATGATGTGATTGATGCTGAGTTTGAGGTGAAGGAGTAATTGAGAGATTGAGATTAACACCCCCGGCCATGGATGGTCGGGGGTTTTTGTTTAAGGAAGAAAACATGGATGCAATTGCTTGGAACGATTCCTCCGAATGTCGTGAATTATCAAATATCTGTGGTCAGTTCCTGACGGGCCTTCTCCTAGTCGTCGAAAGACCCGAAGCGAAAGCACCCGAGCACCTTTTATATTCAGGATTTCTAGTTGAGTACAAGAAGTTATTCCTCTGGGTATCCGCTGGTCACGTTATTCGTGAGATCGATCAGATCCAAAAATCGTCAAATATCAAATTTTTGAAAAGACACTTCTTAGATCAAGGCGATTTCTCGCAATCACTCGAGAGTGTTCCCGTCGAACTCGATGATTTGAGAAGATTCTGGATTTATAAAGACGGGATCGACATTGGAGCCCTTGTGCTGACAGAATACTATGTAAATATTTTCGCAAGTACCCCCAACAATGCCTTTATAACGAAAGAATGTTGGGAATCAAATGGAAGCCTGACGGAAAAGAACTTATATCTTGTTGGTTTTCCGAAAGAGAAAGAGCAACTAACAACCAGCCGTCAACCCGGAAACAAAAGAATGTATTCACTTCGTGCGGAAACTCGTGTAATTCCGTGCTCGCCCGTAACCGAAAGAATTGATGGAACAGTCTCAGACTTTTGGGATAAAGATGCTTGCATTTACGCCCGATTAGTTCCAACTGCAGACGGGCACATCGACGATCACGTAAACGATATAAAATTCATGAGCGGCGGTGCAATATTTTCACTAGAGCATCTAGATAACGGAGATTCGTTGTTCTCGCTGCGAGGCATTCAGGGTAGTTGGCTCGCCAATAATCGTATAATTCGTGGTACTCGAATTGAAGTACTTCAAGCGTTATTGGATGGACTCATCGAAAGAACCTCTGAATGAAAGATAACGTAAATGGCGGCAGGTGGCCGTGTTGAAACAAAGCAAAACCACACCCGTGCCACTGTTCTGTGAACAGTGCCCGCCAGCGATGATCGATCACCCTACGATGAATGAACGCCGACGGTGATTATTCTGACGACTGAATCAGTCCATTTCTTCAATATATACTTCCGCTGCGTACTGTTCGTAGAACAGTGCCCACCAACAATGATCGATCATCCTGCGATGACTGAGTCCCGTGGATCTTCATCCTGACGACCGAATCACATACTTACTTCAATCACCACTCCGGCTTCGCACTGTTCATAGAACAGTGGCACACCGTGTCATCAGAATATTGAGCGTCAGGCCGCTGGGGGCCACTGGACGGCTTGGCCGCCAGTGCAGCGAACGCTGAGGCAATTTGATTTCTTGAAGGACGATCTCGACCGTATCGAATTACTCCGCTTGGTATTATTCAACGATTATTCATCTAACTCGTTCGGCTTCTAATTCTAAGAATAAAACTGTTGATACGGCCTGCCCGTCTCAATAGTGATGGCCATTTCTCTGCGCCCGACGCACTGGCTGCAAGCGGGCCAGTGGCACCCAGACGCGAGCTGACGTTACAAATCTACGCGCGACGACCACCCGTTCTCTCCGCCCCATCATGCTCCCCTTGAAGGGGGAGCATGGCACCCCGTTTACCATTCCTGATGCTGTGACAAGTATGCGGCTTTCTGAAACTCCCGCCCTTAAAGATGGTAAAATATTACCAGGGGAGGTTTCCATGCAGCCCAAACGCAAGCGCAGACTAAAGATCTTTGGGATCGTCGCAGGGTCGCTATTGGCGTTGATCTTGTACGTCGCCTATTCCCTCGGTTTGATCGTCGCCCTTTGGGATTCGCCCGCTTACGGTAATCAATCGCCGATTGTTTCGATTGAGATCGAGACGATCAACTGGCGCTTACCCAAGGAAACCCGCTCGACCTTCGTTACCACATCAGATGCGGCGGTAATCGATAAAATCGTCAACACGATGAACAGCGGCGGTCGGGTTAGCAATTGTCGCTGCCTATGGTCGGGCTTTGTGCGGCTAACGACGAAGAGCGGAAAGTTGATCGAGGTGCAATTGGTGCCGGGCCATGAAGACGGTAATTACGACATTCGAGAAGGCCGCCGGCGCTATCGTATCGATCGGCATGCGCTGGCCAGCGCGCTGGAAGGTGCCGGCGCGACGCTGCCTGACTTCAAATGATCGCGACGCGTGGCTCAGTTGAAACCAAATGAATCGCCCTGTGCCAGCGTTCTGTTAACGGTTCCCGTCTGTGATGATCGATCATCCTGCGATGACTAAAACCTGTTGGCGATTATTCTGACGATCAAACCAGCCCAATACTTCAACGGCTACTCGCGGTTCGCACTGTTCATCGAACCGCGGCACACGTCCTGATTAATCATCCCCGGGTTGCCCTTGTCGCTAATCCCACGTGGGGCTGGAAATCGTTCGCGGCGCTGAATTGGAAGTGCGCGCGAGCCGTCAGATCAAATTCGCGACCCCAGGTCGGGGCACCAACCCAGGGCCCCTAATTCGCGCCATAAGCCAAAAGCGGCTATGATGAAGCGCGCCACTGCTATTGACCGATCGTCGCCGAACCGTCGAACGAACGAAGCTCGACGGGGGTATCAATGGTCAACGGGAAGGTCTCTTCGCTACCCACCTGCGAGCTGGATCCTGCCTTGATCATCACGAAACCGCCGGGCTGCGAGAACATGACGCCTTCCCGAACCGTGTTAAGCGGAAACACGAAATCTCCGATTTCGAGGCAAGACGGCGGCACGCAGGTGCGCCATTCGACCCAGAGCATACCGTTGGGTCCGCCGGTAAAGCACGATTGGTTGGCGCGATAGGTTGAAACAACGCCGGCATTGCAAGACCCGAATTCGACATTACCGCTGTTTTCGCAACCGTTGATGGTGCTGCACATCATCAAACAGGGTGTGGTGCCAAAACAAGTGGATGCGGGATCGCTGTTGCAATGGCGCGCATCCCAAAGGTGGCCGAGTTCGTGCCCGGCAATTTGCGCGTGCGTCACGGTCGAGTTCCAGAACTCGGTGAATGCAAAGGCCTGGCTGCGATCGCAAACGACGCCAAGTTCGAACACGCGTCCGACCAAGGTGCACTCATCATCCGGATCGCTGGTCGAACAGGTGTCTTTGTTGGTGAACAGCAACACCGCATCATAAGGCAGATCGGTTTGATTCGTGGTCCACTCGTCAACCTGCTGTTGATTGAGCGTGGACCCGATGTTGGAGCTATACGGATCGGGTTCGGCCGTGCGGACGATGGCCGCTGTTAAAACATGCGTCAGGTCGGCGGCACTTTCATACGCGGGGTTGACGTTGGCAAGGATGAGCCCCATGGCGTCGAGCGTGCCGTCAACTGTCCCAAAGATACTGAAATACTCGACGTCGGCCTCGATGGCTAACTCGACGGCCGCCGATGTCGCACCGCGTGCGCCGCTACCACCGCCGTCGCGCGCGTCGAGGTGGTCTTCCGTGATCCGCGCCGGTCGCGGTGCCGCGGGTGGTACCTGAATTCTCGGTGTCGGTTCGTCGCATGTCATCAATGGTTGGTTGTCAGTTTGCACCTCAAACAACGCATGCAGATGCGTGTCATCGAGGGGCACAAGCTCCAGGGTTGGCCGGCCCGGAACCCGAACCATGCCATGAAAGCCATCCGGCAGAATGCCGCCAGTAATCAGGCTACCTGCATAGCCGGGAATCTTTCCGCGATAGGTGTTCGCCGTCGGCGGCGCGATGGTCTCGAATTCTCCATCGGCACCGTAGACTTTGATGACGGCTCCCGGTGCCCATATCTCCACCCGTTCGAGGACGATCATTATCTTCTCGCCGTCAATGGGCAACGCCATCTCAAAGGAGAAAGGTCGCTCGTACGGCACCACAAAATCGACCGTATCGAATTCCGTCACTCGTGCCGACAACGCTTCATAGGTTTCGGCGTTCGCGGTTGTCGCGTTCAAGATGATGCACGTTGCGCAAAAGGCGCTTCGGATCGTGGGGCGGATTTTTCGGTATTTGTCACGCATGTCATGTTCCTTGCGTATATCAGTTGCGCTATTCGCGCATTACTGAAGGCTAACCAGTACCAACACCAAGCCACGACCTGATTCGAGTGACGACATGGCTTTACCGAGAATCGCACCGGCGGCGCGACTGTGATCGGTCACGCGCATGGCATGCCCCGGCGTGTCCGACGTCGTCAACAAATCGCCCGCGCGCACGGCGCCCGCGGCGTCGGCATCGACCCAGCAATATACGCGGCCCGTCAGTGCGACCGGGTGTTCGCCATCGGCGACGGTACCTTTTTGGCCCATCATCAGTCCGGGTTTAACGCCGCCGGCACCGCTGATGATGCCCGCGACCGTGCGGTCGTACGATTGGGTGGATAGGCGCAACTTACCGACGCGTTCGGGGTCGATGGCGACGACCATCCCCGGTTGCAGCACTCGATCCGTGATCACATCGAACGGTTCGGCCAGGTCGCTGCCGCCGTTGATCTTGATAACGTCGGTGAACATGAACCCGTCACCGTCCGGTTCAACATACATGCCGGCTCTTACCGTTCCGGTCGAATCGAACACGCCCATCCATCCGTGATCGGGGCTGCCAGCAAGATTGGTTAACCAGGTATTGACGTTGCCGTTGGGCCCGAAGGTTTGGATGTCGCCGCAATCCACGGGATTAACGTAGGCACGTACGCGCTCGCCGCCGGAAGGTTCATAGATCCTCAGTTGTCCACCGTTGCCGGTGGCCTGCACATTAACGCGATTTACGCCCGCTGCATCGGTAAGGAGCAATCGCCCCCCGTTGGCCACGACGTCGACCGTGGCCATGTCGTTGCCGGCAGTGTCGTAGATTTGAATTTCGCCACCGTCGCCGACGGCCCGGGTTCGCACGCGATCGACACCCGCCGAATCTTTGAGGCTCAATTGGCCGCCGGCGCCGTTATCTACCAACGATGCGTAGATCGTCTCGGCGCTGCGCGCACCGCGGAGGAAATGCGTCGCCGGTGCGTCGGTCAATGCCTCAATCCACAGTCGCGTCGGCTGCCCGCCGTTGGCGTCACGCGTCGTGAATTCCAAACCGTTGCCGCCCATCTGCCCTTGGGTAATGCCGACTGGCACGCCCCCGTTGGCGATGGACAGCGGTGTCTCAGGGTTGGACGTACCAATCCCAACGAATCCGGAAGTGGCAATCTTCATACGCACTTGCGGATCGGCATCACCTGTAGACTTCGTAAAAAACCGCAGGTCGCCCGAGTCGGCATCATCGTCGTTATGAGATCGAATGGCAGCGCCGACATAATCGACCTGCGTGGAGTTATCGTCGTAGTTACTGAATTCAACGACGGCATACGGGTTGATTCCGCCTGTACGCGCACCATTCAGCGTTAGCGCAGCCAGTTGATTAATCGTCAGCGATCCACGGTCTACGCGTACGTCGCCTTGGCTGATCGTCAGCTTCTCAGTCGGAGCGGTGGTACCGATGCCAACGTTTCCATCGTTGTCGACAAAAACCACATTGGCCGGACTATCGTCTGCCGCGTTTAGCGAATGACCGTCGACGCCGGTGACGGAATCGGCTCTTAGTGCGTACGGCGCGGCGGTAATCGGTTGTCGCGGGGTGAGGAACACGTACGGATCGGTATCCGGAGCCGTACCAGACCGCACGCCGATCAGTAACCATCGCGCATCACCATTGAACTGTTCGGCCCCAAAGTCGAGTTCGACGGAAAAGACACCGTCAGCGACGGGTACGTCTTCAATAAACTGAAGCGCAATCGCATTGCCATCGGTCTCGGCGTCGGTCAAGAAGATCTCAAGATCGATGGTCCCGTTGACGGGTTCACCACCGTCGGTGATGCGACCTTGATAAATCCAGTTAGTGCCAAGCGGTTCGGCAAAGGTTGGCGGCTGATATGCGAATAGCACTGTCAAAGCCAATACGAGCGTTAGCGTTAATCGATGGGTTCGCACTACTGTGTTCGATGGGTTAAATGTGTTCATCGTGCGCCTCCCGACGCAAAGGGTGAAGTGTAGCGCCTCACCGGTCATCGGCAGGGCGCTCGCCGCAAGGAAGGTCGCGACGTTGTACGTTTGCATGTCATTCAGTTACCAATGTTGACACGGCATCGCTTGCGGCTTTACGGACAGCCGCTGCCGGTCACCAAGTTGTTTACGAGCGCCGGGATATCATCGAGGCCGATGCCGTTCATGCCATCGACGTCGGCACACGAACAAGCGCCACCGCTGATGATGCACAAAACGAATTGCTGAATGTCGGCACCATCGCGCGCGCCATCGCTGTTCATATCGCCCAGACAATTGCAATCGACGGTCACCGGCGTCCAGAAACCACCGACCAGCGTGAAGCTGCCGCCGGTCATGCCTTGTGCGGGACCGGCATCGGGTTGGCCGATGGTGCCCTCGAGATCGAACGCGCCGCCGGCGCTGTAGCCGCCGCCCGCGTCGATGGTGTATGACGTGATTTCAAACTGAGCGAGCAGCAACGTCGGCGCTGCGATCAATAAAAGTGCGGTCAGCCATGCTCGTTTGTGAGAGTTTCGATTCATTGGATGTCTCCTTTCGACATCGTGTGCGATCGCATTAGCGAATAATGACGGTTGTGTTGGGGTAGGCACGCCACGTCAGGTTGCGGTTTAGCGTGATACCGTTGGTAGGTGTGTAGTCTTCACCGCTACCTTGTACGTAAACGCAAGCGCCGGAAGGCGAGTTGTTGGCGGTACCGGTCACCACGAGGAAACCGAGAATGACCGCGTCTGACAGCTTGCCAAATGGCGAAGTCGTGACCGTAGACATATAGACGCTCCTGCTTTCAGGACTATTTCGCGCGGAGATGAGAGCTACGCGTTAACCAGATCACGCTAAATCCGATTAAGGGGGGCCACCAGCCGAAGATTTTTTATGTGTTACCCAAAGGGCTAAGAAATGCCGCTCTACTAACGGGTGAGCCCGGATGCGAGATCGGTACCGGTTGCGTGTGCCCTCCTCATCGTCCGGCAAGAAGTTGAAAGCGCGTCAGAAATTGCGCGATCGCTCGAGATTTGATGAGACCTTGAGCCATCGCGGTCAGCCGGCATTCTCGCAAACAAGCTTGAACTGATTGCCCCACCCCAACTAATATGATGTTTCAACAGCGCTACCGATTTGCAATTAAATCGACTGTTCGGAGCCTCGCAATGAACCCCAACGAAGCAAAGCTCATCGAACTATTGCAGAGTGATGCAACGGACGAAGATATCGCACGGTCTGCCATCGTCGCTGGCTTGGGTTTACTTGAGTTTAGCCGTCTCCTGCGACAGCACCGATCGGCAACGCTAGCAGAGGCTAAGGAAGCGTGGGTGATTGCTAGCGGACACCCGACTGTCACGCGTTACCTCGAAGATGTTCGCAGCGCCTTGGAATCGTATTTTGATGAAAATCCAGATTAGACCACTTCACGATTGACTGCGTCTCCGGATGATTTGTCAGCATCCACCGGCTATTAGCCGGTGCCACAGCGCATCCATCGCTCTCAAACGTGAACCGCTCTAGCATTTGACTTGATTGCCGAGTAGCGGCATTTCGACTCACGATGTTTGAGGATTTAGATCAGATAATCCGGCGGAACTGCAGATTACCTGCCGCCCCCATATCGTTGACTGCGTTAGTGGTCGCCGCGCAAATCGGAATATGGAATACAAGAAAATTGAACTCCGGAATGAGGCGTAGATTCTCAGACCGATACCGCAGTCTAAATCATGACACAAATGAAACCACGGATTGAGCGACGCGCGAAGATAGAAATGCCCCGCTAAAGGTCTTAGCCGATTTAGAGCGGCCATACCCACAGCTCCGCCTTGTTGCGTCTACCAATACCTTCGCACAACTTCTTTTTACAAGATTGGCGTATGACGTAACTACCCATTCGGGTTTTCAATCCGCCCGATGAACAGAATCGTCCCACTCACACGATCGCGAATCATAAATACGAATGGTCGATCGGCGCGAAACTCGGGAATAAAGGGAACCATTTCGCGTTCCGGCGCGGCCGCACCAGTAAACCTGATCACGGCAGTGGCCGCTGCTGCTTCGGTACCTTCTTCATTCACATCCAACCAGGCCTTGTGAACCACTTGCCCGATGAACAACTGTTTGCGTGGATCGCTACTGGTGGACATACCACTGAAGTCGGCACCGTCGGGTAGCGCCGGGTTAACAAAGGCGCGCGCGATCCCAAGCTGCTTCAGCGCCGGCTTGAGTTCGTAGTTTGACTCGAGCCTAAAACGTGGAACGGCCACGTGCACTTCGCGCTCGGTGAGCCGGGCAAGCCATGCGTCTGCGCCTTGTTCGCCCAGAAGACCCTCAATCGCGGCGAGACCATCCGCACTGCGCGGCGCGATCAGCGTCATAGCGAGCTCGTCGCCTTTATACAGCAATTCAATCATCGTGAAACCGCCGGCCGCCGGATAGGTCTGAATATCGTGATCGCCGGAGGCCGGTACTTCGGCGGGGGTATCAAAAAAAGAACCGTCGGCATTGAACGCGGCATAAACAACATCGTCGCGGTAACGGTCGTTCATCATTCTGACCGAAATCGAATTGCCATCGGCCAGGGTAAAATCGGCATCAGTGGTGCGGTCTTTATCAAAGGGATCGGCCCATTGCCCGAGGAAGTAAATCGCGTTGGTTATGATCAACCCCGTGTCGGGCGTGACCGTGCCCTTCGCCAGCAGGTTCTTAATTCGCGCTGCAGTCTGATCTTCGACCCATTGGTTGATTTGCTGGCGACACTGTTCCGGTTGTTCTGCAAAGTTCATCGGCGTCGTGCCGCCGGTTTCGTAATACGTGTTTATTTCATCGCGATAAGAATCCAACAATGGGAATTGTTTGGCGACCCACAATGCGTTGGCGCTGGTTAACTCGAAGCGGTCCACCTGCGTTCGCAGGCTATTGAGCTTGTCGGCGATCTCATGGGCGCGGTTCTGGGCGTCATCCGCAGCGTCATATTCTCTCTGTTTGACGTGCTGCCGAGCCTGTTCGTTGGCCTTCTCGAGTTGCGCTTCGAGTTTTTTGATCTGGCTGCGCAGAGCTGTGTCGGCACTGCCTGCCGCGGCATCCATCCGCGTGCGCAGCGCCATAAAGCCGGCGTGAACGGTCGTAACGCGCCGTGCACTGCCACTATTATTTGGGTAAGCCAGTGCGTTTACGAGTTCGGCCTCGGTGTCGCCCCGCGCGCCCTCCGTTGCCATCGCCATGGCCGCCGAGATCGAATAAGGCGAGATGAAGACGTTTTTTCCGGGGGCAGATTTCGCGAGTTGCTTAAAGAGTCGCACTCCGAACGTATTGACGGCGTGCGTCGCTGGATTCTTCTCGTTCACACTTTTTGCCGAAGGTGCGCTATCACTCGATGAAGACATATTACTACGATCCTCAGAACCCGATGCATTCGCGCACCATCCCAATCCGACCGATACTGCGATTGCCCAAGCAAGCATACGCGTAAACGCCTCTCTCATCATCAGTTCAATCCTTTTCAATCGTGGTTCGAAGAATCGTTGCGCCGTGGCTCCTGAAGCGACTATTAGCAATAGAACGATCTCGAACGGGAAATGGTTCCACGTCAGAACATGAAAAATTGTCGGTCCAGAATGATTGCAAGGAGGGGCGGATATCACGAACGCTCCCTACCCTGCTGCCGTTCTGCTAAAATGCGGCTTATGGAAGTCAACGCTCAACAACCACCCGCCGCGCGCGATACCTGTGCGCTTTGCGGTCGCACCGATATCCGCACGACGCGTCATCATCTGGTACCGCGCATGCGCCATCGGCAGAAGCGTACGCAGCGCGCCTTCACACGCGAACAACGGCAAGAAACGGTCGCCCTCTGCGTCCCGTGTCATGGCCACATTCATGCCGTGTTGACCGAGAAACAACTGGCGGACGAATACCACACACTGGAAGCGTTACGCCGCCACGACGAAATACGTCGCTTTGCGGAATGGATTGCATCGAAGCCTGCGGGGCTGCGCGTACGAACGCGACGGAAACGGTAGCGAACTGTTGGGGCATCTGCGTTTTCGCATGCTTTTACAAGGAAAGGATTTGGAGGCCTGTTATGACCTGGACCAGAGCGATTAAGTTGACGCTGGCATGCTTATGCATCGTTAGCGGTGTTGCTTGCAGTAAAAGGCCAGGCACATCCAATCAACCAAGACCAATCCCGCCGGATCACTCACTGACGGTTGACGCTTATCTGGATAAAGGGATGCCCGCGATTGATCGAAGTTGGACAGGCCAAGAATTGGCAGCCGCAGGAAGGATCATCAAGAAAATCGCGAATGACAGCGGTAAAAAGCTCCCCCGCTATAACAGCAGTCAATCAGGTGATGTGTTTGCACGCATGACATCGAAATCAAACTTCAAATTCTATGAAAACTCGTGGTCGCCGGTGGAGTTGCGTTTCGCCGATGGGCTCGCCGGCTCTCAGGGTGCGGCCGAGATTCTAAAGTTGTACATCGCCGCGAACACGAAAAACGAAGTAGGTGCGATGGAGCTTATCGAGTTACTCGGCTTATCCTTACGGTATTCGAAGGTAGCCATCAAATTGACAAATGAGTTTATTCCTTCCCTTGATAAGACAGCATCCGATTATTCAGTTCGTATGGATGGCTTGGCTCAGATGAAGCGGGGATTGGCAACGCAGGTGTCTGGCTGCCTCCTTTCACTGACTGAAAGACACATCTATCGACCTGTTGAAATGAAGCGCTTGATCGTTCACATGCAGGATACGCTCCCCGACATCATCCCCAATTTGACTCAGCAAAGCCAAACAGAGTTCATCAATAAATTGAAGGCTTTTGACAGTGACCCGAGTATGAATGACCTCGATCCGGAATTGCATGAATTGGTGATGAAAGTCGTGCCTTAGATTCTTTAAAATTTTGGGATGCCTACCGAATCAACTTCGAATTACCCCTGTCCATCCTGCGGCTTCCTCGTTTTCGAGTGTGAGCCCGGTAGCTACGAGATATGCCCCATCTGCGATTGGGAAGACGACGCCGTACAGTTGCGTTATCCACTCGCAGGCGGCGCGAACGCGCCGTTGGTGGAATATCAGAGAAGCGCGCTTGCAACACTTTCGCCCGTACGTTTACGCGAGCTTGCAGGTGAAGGGTTTGTTCGGTGTCTCGCATGGCGACCGTTGACCGCCGACGATCTTAAGCGAGCACCCAACGGGCCGACCGATGGTCGATCGTACTTCGATACATTGAGTGACGACATACCAGCCTATTATTGGGAAGTACAACGGTGATACGAAGTCGTTGTCGGCATTCCAGTTGCATATGGTCGCACATAATCGCGTCAACAACCGGACCAACGACCCGCCCGATTGCACCGCCGTTCAAAACAAAGCGCCTAACGCGATTCTGAATTAATTTTCCAGTAACAACGATACCAAGCCACCGACATCGGCACCGTCGATGACGGTATCGCCGTTAATGTCGGCAGCGATAGCGTCGCACCCGCTGTGGTTTTGTTCGTAAGCCGGGCGATCGAGCAGGGCCGCGACAAATGCTTCGGCGTCTTCTATCGATAATACACCGTCGCAGTTCATATCGCCGTAGGCCACGGTCGCCGTTCGATCGATGCGCCATACGCCCAACCCGTTAGTACCGGCAAAGAGATTGCCATTGGCCGCATCGATGGACAGCACGCGAATCGATGACAGCGCGTTGCCGACGGGTTGCCAAAACGCGCCGTCATTCGTGGTCCACACACCCGTTAACGGCGAGTCACCAGCATCAAGCGCGACGAACACAGCTCGCCCCAGCGATGCGATGTCGCGCACGATACCCAACGGTAAGTTGCCGGTCGCGTTTTGCCATGTGTTACCGTTGTCAATCGACTTGGCGACCATAGCCGTACCGCCAAATTCCAACCCTGCATAAATTTCACTGCCTGCAAGCGTCAATGCAGTCGCCACTGCCGGTATGCCATCGACCGTCGGAAACCCGTTGTTCGACAATTGCCAGGCGCCGCCGTTCACACTGCGCGCCATCCCATTGAAAAACAGGCCGGCGACAATCACATTTTTCTGACTCGCCATCGAGATGATCGGGTCGAAGCGCAACTCGCCGAATGGTGTTGTCGGTAGCGGAGGCAAACCCGCATTGAACGGCTGCCAACTGGCACCACCATCGAACGAACGCAGCGCACCGCCGCCGATCGTGCTAAAGCCGGGGTTGCCGTTGAACAACTGTTCGAGACCGCGCCCGGTGCCCGCAGCGATAAAATTCTCGGTCGCGGCGAACGCTTCGATTTCGTGAAACTGCAATCCGGCGGTGCCGTTGTAACTGGGCACGCCGGTGTTGGCGCTTTGCCACGACTTACCGCCATCGGTCGAACGAAAGATGCCTTCAGATAGCGTGCCTGCCAACGCTGTATCACCGGGCAACTGCGCCAAGCTCAGTACTTTCGCACTTGCGAAGATGTTGTCGAGCAATCGTGCGCTTTCCCAGGGCTCATCGCCCTTCAATCGACCGACGATGCCGCTGTTTAACACGCTGGCAAGCAGCGGGCTGCCCGTCTTACCCGCGACCTTTGTCACCGACGTTAGCCCGTAGCCGCTATGTGCCGCACTCCAGTTAGAAAGTGTGATCTTGCTACCTTTGTAAAGGCCGAAGAATCCGCCGAGCAAAACTTCATCGCCGCTGGTCGCGATACCACGAGTCGCAGACAAACTACCTCCCAACACGCCGACGTCACCGGGCGTCCAGTTGATGCCGTCTTCACTGCGATAGACGGAAGGGTTGGCGGCAAGGATGAGACTGTTTTCGTTGGCCCGCAGGATTGGCGGTTGGGCCGAGTTGGCGATTCCGGTCAGGCCGTTGGTTTGCACGTATGACCAGGTTGCGCCGTTATCGTCGCTACGGCGCACCGAGGTTTCGCTAAACATAAACAGCGCGCCGTCGAAGGCGATGATATCGTTTCCAACGAAGAAGGTGGCATCAACAGGCGTATCCCAAGTCTGACCGCCATCGAAGGAACGATATATCTGCGTTAAGAAATTGACTTGCGGGTCGAATCCTTGTACCAGCACCAATTGGCCATCGACAAACAAGCGATTGAAAACGGGTACTGGTGTCGGTAGCAATTGCCAATTTTGCCCGAGGTCGGTTGTTTTCCAGAGCGAACCGGGCTCCAGAAACCCATCGGGTGAAACATTCTGGGTAATGGCATAGAGGGCATCGTTATCGACATCATTATGTAAAGCGGAAACAACTTGGCCGGAGAACGGCGCGGTGATTTCAAACCAAGTGCCGCCCTGATCGTTCGATCCGGCAATGCGCCGGCTCGCAGTACCTACGAGCGCCAATTCGTTACTACCTGCGATGGCGGTAACCTCAGCGAAATCCGCGGACGTCAAACTCAACGACCACGACCCCGCAAAATCGGTAGAGCGATAGAGGCCAAAGGTCGAGCCAGCAAGAATCGCGTCGCCCACTTGTTCGAAAATGCGAACATCCGAACCATCCGGACCGTTAGTCGGCATCCAATCTTGCGCGAGCGTGCGATTCGATACAGCGGTAACAACAAGAAGAAGTACGATAACGATCGGTGCGCGTAATAACATCGTGGAGCCCTTCGTTTTGCGCAACAGACCCGGTCACGATTGAGTGCGACGGTTGTGTTGACGCGCCGACCCGAAATCGGCGTACGTCACAAATCATGCCCAGACGCAATCAACGGGAGTTGGGTCCAGCAAGTTTTAATTTGCGAAGCGTTTTCCAGTTGCCAAACGGATGTCGCAGTTTTTTCAGAATCTTGCACATTTTTCTCTTTTTTCTGCGTTTTGCCTGACTTGCGCTCCCGTCCACAACTGATTTCTCTATTCGAGCCGCCCGCGAGCACCGCTTCAGGCCCAAAATGTTGATCGCATTCCGTTGCAATTCGCGATTGCCGTACGCCAGCCGATCGATGCTAAAATTATCGTCATGCCAAGCACCTGTGTCATCGCAATTCGCCCTACCGAGGTCTTGCCGGACGCAAGCCGAACGCCCACGGCTGCCAGCGCCGCTTCCGATCTTCGCGCCAGGATAGATGCCCACCAAGCACTCTCTGATGCAGCGGAAATATTGCGGCGCGGCGGGCTGGTCGCCTTTCCGACCGAGACGGTCTATGGCTTGGGTGCTGACGCTCTCGACGCCGAAGCGGTCGAGCGCATCTATACCGCAAAAGGCAGACCGCCGACCAACCCCGTGATCGTGCATGTGCCGGATACCTCTATGGCGCGCACGCTTACCGCTTCGTGGCCTGCTAATGCCGAAGCGCTCGCGCAAACGTTTTGGCCGGGGCCGTTGACGTTGGTTTTACCGAAGGCCGATGCGGTTCCCGATATCGTCACGGCCGGTCGCGCGACCGTCGCGCTGCGGGTGCCGGCGCATCCGATCGCGCTGGCGTTGTTGCGGGTTGCCGCGCTGCCCGTCGCGGCGCCCAGCGCGAACATCTCGACCAACCTCTCCCCCACAACCGCTGAACACGTGATGCGCGGGCTCGATGGCCGGATCGATCTCGTGATCGACGGCGGACCGACAACGGGCGGTATCGAATCGACAGTGGTAGATTTGACCGGCACGCAACCGACGGTGTTGCGGCCGGGGCTTATCGGTGCCGACGCGCTATCGCGTGCGCTAGGCGCCCCCGTTGCACAACCGAGCGTCACCACTGCAGTAAACAAAGCCGCTAGCGCACCGGGCCAACACCAACGACATTATTCCCCGCGCACGCCGTTGACGTTGGCGGAGGATGACGGGTCTTCGACTGTGCAGGCGTTCGCGCAAGAAGGCATGCGCGTGGCGTGGATCAGATTTGCAGACGCGGCTGACCGAAACAAACAAGCGACTGATCCGATTTCGTCAACGGATAACGCAAGTTTGGCCACGGTCGAGACACACAATTCAATTCAACCAAACGGTAACGTTTTGATTCGGTGGTTACCGCTCGACCCAACGGCTTGTGCAGCCGCGCTGTATGCACTGTTACACGATCTAGACGACCTTGGCTTGGGACGGATTGTGATGGCACAGCCACCGATAGGTGATGACTGGCGCGCGATCAGCGATCGCCTACAGCGCGCGGCGGCGACGTGAGCATTCCTCACCCTTACTACTCTGGGCATGAAGTATGTATCGCGGCAAAAGCGGCAAATTTGCTCGAAGTCGCGACCTGTTCGCCCCGAATCTCGACCATAAGCATCAATCTCGCATTATCAACTAGATTTTGACAGCGAGCAGCAACCCACTGCCCTTTGACATATGTGATTCTCGAGACTTCGAATTTAAGGGGCTCAACGGTCTAATTTGTCTCTAATGCCCAGGATGCTCAAGACCAGTGAAAAGCCACTTGTCTTGGGTAATCCTTGGGTCATCATCACATTGCAGAATCTGTAACGTAGCCAAAAAATTTTGTGCATTTGAGAAATCAAGGATCGCCGGTTTCTTTTTTCCAGCGATGTAGATGCGGATACTGCCCCGCTCATGCTTCGGGTTCCATGCCGCACTAAAGTTCGTTATTTTTTTAGATTCAGGCATAGCAACCAACCTTTCTTAATTCAGACCCCATTTTCGGCAGAAAAAACAGCATTATCACCTTATTATTACAGTATATTTTGTCAACGCATTCATAATACTAAAAATACTCTCGATAGCGTCTAGACGGTTCAAGAAAGCTGTGACCAAATATCATTCACAAATTCCCCCGCAAAGAACAGCACAAAGGCCGCTAAGGCCGAGACGACCATAAAACCAAATACGAGCAGCAGAACCAAGCACGATGCCTTCTCCGCATTTGGTCGATGCATCCACGCAAACAGGCCCGTCGCGATAAAGATCAACACGCCCGTGCCGATGCGCGAAACCTGCAGAATAGTCGTTTCCGAGCCAATGCCTACGACGATTGATGTCACGCCCAATATGCCCAAGAGGGCGAATACCAAAATGCGCGAAAGCGGCCCGTCACCGATACCAATATCGAATAGGTCAAAATCCATTAGCGAATACTCACGCTGTAATCCACGGCCACCGCGCCTTGTGATCGCGCGTTTACTTCACGAACGATCTACAACCGCCTCATCCTACTTGGACGGTAAAGTCCATGTCACATTTCGATCTTCATCAAACATCTGGATACGAGAATCGGTCGCCTTATGCCATGATAACTGCATACGCGTACCGCCCTGCTTGTCGCGAAGTCCGATGTAAGGGCCGCCAAACTGCTCGCTTAACCGTAACTGTGTGTTTCCCGACGAGTTCTTTAGGATGAATTGTGAACTCTCCTCCGATGCCGACGTGCCCGCTCGAAACAACCCGCAGGAAATTCGTTCGCGCCCCGCTTCGTCGAAGATATCGATGGTGCCACCTGGCGAGATCGTCAGTCGGCGTTGCCCCTTAAAGTCAACAACCTCCAGGCTGCGACAGCGAATGCGCTCCAATTTCGCCGTGCCGCCCGCCTTCGATTGCTCACCATCGCTGGCCCAAACTTGAGAACGATTTGTCTGCGCCATGGGATTGAATGAAAGAAAGGCAATCACGCCCGTCAAGCATAAACACAGCCACCCGATCCGCCGACTACGCCGCTGCAGCGCGTCGATTTGTTTCTGCATGGATGTCAAAGCCATGTTGATATCAGCGTCGAGCCGATCAGTCATCGCATTACCTCCAGTTCCCGTAGGTGAGTACCAAGCGTCAAATTTTTCTTTTCGTCGGCGAAAGTGACGTATGCTAAAGCACCCGTGAAGTGGGTCACGCCACTCCGATGAGACGGCCATGCTACCGCTTCGCATTTTACAGTTGCAGGTACAATCGCTTCAAACATCGCTGCCGCGAACAAGAATTAGCACATGATCCGTCGCGTGCCGAGCACGCTGGCGTTTACGTTCCTCGGCATCACCGGGCAGAATCGCTTCGTCGATGCCGATGTGCCCGCTTGTACGCAGCAGGTCGAATACACCGTTCAAGGCCAACGCGGCAAACGCGCGGTGACGCTGAGCCAACTTTTGCTAGTCACGATCGGCCAGGGGGATGTGATCAGGTAGAAAGGGGGATGGATACGGGCCGTTTTGCTGGCGGCCCTGTGAATCTACGAGTCAAGAAACGGTTAGGATACGCCCTGTCGGCCAGGTCGACCGACAGGGAAAATCGAATGGGCTTGCTGTCTACTCTGTCGCGCCATTGTCCATCGGCTCGCTATCTGTACCTGTAGCGGTACCATCACCCCCACCACCGTCCTCCGGTGAACCAAAGAGCCCGAGCAGATTTTGAATGCCTTCGATGCGCTTCTGCAATCGCTCGATGCGACCGGGCTGAGCGTCCTCCGCGGCCCGACGCGCGGCGTAGGCCTTGGCAAACTCAGCAGCGGCGTCACCGACGCGTGTGAACAGTTGTGGATCGACGGCTGTGTTTTCCCACTCGTATTTCTTGATTGCTCCGAGATCCTGATAGTACTCGACGAGTACCCGCGATTGCACGCTGGTGAAAACATCCTTTACGGCACTGATCCCGCCCCATTGCGCGACGAGTACATCGGTGCCGACGATTGGGCCGGTAAATCCGTTGGATTTCATATTGATGGTGGCTGATGCCGTCGCCGGTACGCGATAAAAGAAGCTCGTACTGCGTTTTGCGAGTTGTTTTCCTTTGTAGTCAGACGGTGCTAGAAAACACCCGTTCGCCGACTTGCTGAAGTCTTGAAGGAACTGGTCGCGCACAATGTCCGCATATTGCGGTTTCGGTATACAAGCAAGCTCGATACCGATCTCTTTACTATTCACATTGAAGCCGGTACGAAACTCTGGGTGAACGGAGAATTTGGGATCTTTGTTCTTTGGATTCTTGTTTTCTAGAACGAAAATGCCATGCTGTTCCGAGAAGGAGAATAGTTGCTTAGTGATTTGTCGCAGGACCTTCTTGTGCGCAACATCCGAGTTCTTTGACGGCGCTGTTTTTGCGTCCTTCGGGAAAGTTTTTTGACTGTCGGGCGATAGGGCGTAGGTGCCGGTCCAAGCGAGCGCTTCGGTCGTGAAGAACACCTTCTGGATCGCTAATAGCGCCTCGTCGATCTCCGCTAACTGTTTATCGAAGATAAGCGGATTCACGCTGGCTTGCTTTTCGGTAAGAAGTTTGGCGCGAGCTACGCGGAGCTTATCAAAAGCTTCCTTGTATTGCAGCGGAAGGCCATATTTTGCATGAAAGTTCCCAATAAGATCTTTCAGTTCAGTCACCTCTTTCCTAATAGACTCGCAAGGGTCTGAGGAGGTGAACTCAAGTGCAGGGCCCTCGCTTTCAGTTGCTGCCGGCGCAGCAGGGATCGTACCTCCGTACAGCGCAGACGCCACCTGAAGCCCAGTGCGAATCACTTCAGCGGCGTATTCGGGGACGCGACTGCGCGCAGAAGACTCGGTGCTACTGATGAGGCCTGCATTGGATAGGGCGAGCATTAACTTGCGGTCTTCATCCCAGCTACCTTTCACTTTAACGATAAACGCATGGTCAGGATCGGGAATGGCCGACGTCGAAATAAAAGGGGAGCCCATGGCGAATCGACTAATCGGCTTCAGTTGCAAATTCTCTAGTCTCTTTTCGGGTAATTGTTTCCAGAGACTTTTCGCCGTTGCGAGCTTTCCGCTGAACGATTTGATTTGCTCTTTAGTTGATTTTTTTTCGGCGTCCCCTGAGTCACACAGTGCATCGATAACGACTGCTTCAGAAGAGAGTTCGCTCAGAAGCCTGCTGAGTTGAGCGGCAGTTTGATGGTCTGCTGCAATCGAATCTTTAGACTCACTCGTCGATATCAGGACCCAGTCCTCCAGCGTGGCGGGCGGCAACTCAAACCCCACGACTGTCGCATATGCTGCCAGCGGCCCGGGCTTGTACGTAACCTTCGTGAATGGAAACGAAAATCGCACGACCGTCTTTGGCAAGCTGTAGTAGATCCCATCGCGCGCGCTGTTCGGCACGACGAAGTCTTGACCATAGAGCTTCACCGGATGGACGGTGTGCCGTACACAATTCGATTGAATCATCACTAGGATGACTAACGCGATACACTTAATGACTGTACGGCGCACATTCCACACGCGATAAGTAGGGACCGTTTGATGTTTCATTGAATCGTTCCTTTGATTCGAGCAATTCTCTGAGTGAGAAATAAAGACGCGAAGCCCGGTCGAATAATATGTCATTGACCTCGAAGCTTAGGCTTCATGAACTAGTTATGACGTTACAGTGAGTAACTGCTAATTGATGACCGAAGAGGCGGCACGGACAGCACCTATCGCAACGCCGTAATTGAAACCGCTGAAGCTCGTACATCCTCCGTTGGTATGAACGCCAACGACATTGCCATTCGGACCGAGGATCGGCGAGCCGGAAGAACCGCCAAGCGTGTCGAGGCTGTCATATGCGATCTGGCCCCCAACGTTTCTCAGCATCGGCCCCGCTTCGATTTTCTTCGGACGGCCAGCGGGGTGCTGAATCATGCAGAGCATCGCGTTAGGTGTCGTAAGGTCGCTTGGTGCGATATTAAGCGTACCGAATAATTCGCCAGGGAGTTTTTGGTCATTATTTTCACCAAGCCGCACGATGGCGAAATCAAGATTACCGAGTCGGTAATCAATGAGTTCGACCACGGGAAAAGCAGTAGCTGTACGGAGTTGGCCAGTTTGGCCATCGATTTGGTACCCAAAGTTAACCTTCATTAATGATGCAATTTCGGCTGGCTCAATGGTTTGTCCGTTGCGCTGCGGACGTCGCCAACCGCCGCCGAAACGATCAAAGCAATGACCGGCCGTAACGAACAGGTCATCTGCAAAGAGGCCCCCGCTACCCCATCGTACGTTGGATACATTTCCAGCAGATTCGCCCGGACCGGAAAATCGAGACGATAAATCTGCAAGCCACTGCAATTGCCCGATCGGCCGTTCATGATCGTCGACGAACCGGCGCGGGACGCCGAGACTGCCATCGTAGCGTTCGACATCTTGAGTGTCGTCTGTATTGCCACAAATTGACTCAATCGCGAGTCGTTCGACCTCGGCGTCTAACAGTTCCAATTCATAAGCTAACGCTTCGCGACGGCTGAGCGTATCTTCTAGCAAAGCTGACGACGATCGAAAAGATTCAAGGCCCACAGATGCCGACATCTCGGCGCGGGGCGGACGCGGAAGTGCGACTGGCTTTGGTTGCATCGAAGATCCTCCAGTTTTTGTGCTAGGTGAACTCGAAATTATCGCATATCACGATAATTACAAAACGAAATAATAACCCAATTGGTTCACCATAATTAGATTTTGAAGATTACCGAGCGCAACCTTATCAAAAACAATCATTTAGGGTGTGGGGACGGGACTGGCACTTCGCCAATATAGCCTTCGGAAACTGATCGCCGCTTCAGACCGATGCAGCAGAGTGATCAAGGCGTCTGTGTAGTGGTCAGGACTTAAAATACGGATTCGTTGGATTTTCTTTCCATGTCATATATTTTTATTATAATATTAGGAATTTTTATTATACGGTAGAGGATGTTGATATTCATGGATACCGATTACCAATATCGCACCCTATCTTGTGAATGTGGAGAGCCATTTCCAAAAGGGATGTAGTGCTGCGGTTCCAACGGGCGCTGAACAATGCCCTCACCCCTTCACCACCGGCAACGGCACACTCCCATCTTCCCTCGGCAGCGGATCGGGCGGGGCGATCGTCACGCCGCCGCGGGTGAGTTGGGCTTCGCCCGCTTCCACCCGGCGGGCGAATTCCAGGCTTTCTTCGTACAGCGCATCGAGCATGTCCTTCTCTGCCACGGTGCGTTTTTGTTCGCCTTGCACGTAAATGATGCCCTTGCCCTTGCCGGCGAAGACGGCGACGTCGGCGCCTTCGGCTTCGCCCGGTCCGTTCACGACGCAGCCCATCACGGCGACTTTGACGGGCGTCTTAATTGTGCGCAATTTCTCGCGCACATCTTTCACCAGCGTCATTAGGTCGACTTCGATACGACCGCACGTGGGGCAGGCGATTAGCTCGGGCTCAACGCGTGGGCGCAGACCCAAACAATTCAACATCTCCTTCGCGTCTTCGACTTCGAGGACCGGATCGCTGGCGTAGCTGATACGGACCGTATCGCCGATGCCGTTGGCCAAGAGCGTGCCGAGCGTGACGACGCTGCGAATGCAGCCGGTCTCTTTAGGCCCGGCATGCGTTACGCCGAGGTGCAACGGATAGTCGTACTTCGCGCTAATGGCGGTGTAAGCCTTAAGGCAAATACGCGGGTCGATGCTCTTAGCGCTGATGACCACATCACCGAAATCATTTTCGTCGAAGATGCGCAGATAGTCTTCGAGTTTATCGAGCATGATACCGACAAGATGATCTTCGTAATCGGTTTCGAGCTTGGCCTTCTCTTCGGCGCGCTTGCTTTTGTCTTTGCGTTCGACGATGCCGCCTTCGTTGACGCCGACGCGAATCGGAATGTTGCGTTCCTTGCAGGCGGCGATGACGCGGTCAACGTGCTGGCGATCCTGAATGTTGCCGGGGTTGAGGCGAATCTTGTGCACGCCGGCTTCGATGGCTTCCATCGCGCGTTGAAAATGAAAATGCACATCGGCCACGATGGGCACACTCACCTGCGGCAAGATGCTCTTCAGCGCGACGGTATCGCGCGGGTCGGGCACGGCGACGCGCACGATGTCGGCGCCTGCATGGGTGAGTTCGTGTATCTGCTTGACGGTGGCGTCGATGTCGTAGGTGTAGGTGCTCGTCATCGACTGGATGGTGACCGGGGCGTCACCACCGACCGGCACGGGGCCGACGTGAACTTGACGGGTTTTGCGGCGGGGTTGCATGGGGCTCAGTGGTCCGTTCTTGATGGTTTATTTACGCCACATTGGTGCTGTTGTTCGCGCGGCGAATACTTCTGATTTCCTGTTGCCTATTGCATTGTAGTCGGCCTGCGTGATGTCGAAAGACGCCAATACTGAGCCGCGGCCTGCGGACACAGGACTAAAATTTAAATTAAGCAATTGTTCGGAGGAAGCCACCGGCGATAAACATCCCCCGCCTCGCGCGGCGCTACCGGATGAGGCACCCGGCGTAGCTTAAATTTTTCAGGTCGTTATTTTCATCCAGTTGATTCGCGTACAATCGTGCCGAGCGTCATCCTGTCGTTATTAAGCCGGTTGAAAATCAGCGCGGAGAAGGATTTTGAAACGCGAGGTCTACCAACATCCGGAAGGTGTGGGAAGCTGGGCACCCATTGTCGTACTGATTGGCGCGGTTGGTGCGGTTTTTCTGGCGCTTGGCTATACCGTCGTCGCGATTCATAGTTGGATGTGCTTCGCGCCGTTCTTATTTTTATTGCTCGTCAATCTATGGATTGGCAAAATCATCTATTTTGCGAAATGTCGCAGTAGTCGGTTGGGGGCATTGATTGGCGCTATCGTGACGGCTGCCTTTCTTTATGCCGCATGGGCGTTTATGTGCGACGCGACGTTGCAAGCTGCAGATATTAAGAGGACGCAATCCCACTCGACGATCGACGCATTCTCACCACTTTTGATTTGGGAGACAGCAAATTCGGTATTGAAGAGCGGATGGGCATTTCGATGGCCTAATGCGGCAAATGGCTGGTGGTTGATTGCGTTATGGTTGCTCGAAGTCGTCGTGTTCTTGTGGGTAGGCATCAGGTGGGGACGGACCTGCTCGACTATTCGTCCCTTTTGTATACGTTCGAATGGTTGGATGAAAAAGATCTCCGGCTTTGGGTTGTACAAATGGCCGCGTGATGAGGCGTTGGTCAACGATTTGCTCGCAGGGAATGTTGCGCGTGTACTCGAATTGAAACAATTCTCCGACGACGAAGTGGAATCAGAGTATAGCGAGGAAATTAAAGTTGATGTTTGGGTCTGTCCGCGTCCTGAAAATGGCGGCGTCTTCGAGGCAACGGCATACGGGTATTTTGATGGTGAACCACCGCAGGAATGGGATGAGAATTTCACAGCAAAGCCATTCACGGGTGAATGCCAAAAGGTCTGGATAAGCGTTGCTGAAGTTGAATTGCTTAGAGAATTCTTTGGAAAGACGAAACGAAAACGAAGCGCCGAGATCCCCTTGGCTAAACCCATAAATGATCAATCTACAAATGATGGGTTCGATTCGTCTCTGCGATGATTGTCCAAATATTTGCACGTCCCCCACCCCTCGCTGCGCTAAGGGGCGGGGCACCCGATGGCGTCTTTCGTTCTTGGCTGCGACAAGGGACCGGCACTTGACAGACACCGGTTGCAAACCGGCACCACAGCGCGGAGGCTTCGCCTTTTGCTGCTCCAAAAACAAAACAAGGGCCGCCCACAGTGGGCGACCCTTAGAGGAGGAGTTTGAGCGGCGCGCTCGGCACCGCTCGCATTGGGTGGCTTGTTGATCTACGGCAGCGGGCAGCCGCCGGTGACGATCGCTTCGACAAAGGCTTGCATATCGAGGCCATCGACGAAACTGTCGTCATTGATATCGTTGTTACTGAAGCTGCAAGCGCCGCCGGTGGCCGCTTGCCAGGCCGCTTCACCTTCCAGCGCGGCGATAACCCAGCTATCGATGTCGTTGAGATCGACAACGCCATCGCAATTGGCGTCGCCGCACAAATCGCCTTGCGGATCGGTCACGCTGTAATCGCTGGGGCCGTGTAACCGACCGTTGGATAGATCATCGAGATCGATGTGCGTGCTGCCCGCGCTGGTGGCGATGAAGTCGCCAATGCCCGTCCATAAGCCCGCCGCGACGGCTTGGGTTGTGCGCGTTTCGGCGAGGCCCGCCCCCATTCCATTGATGTTCCATTGCAAATGGTCGGCAATTAGGTCGCTGTTGAGGAACGAGACGTTGCCGCCGAGAGCCGGGAAATATAGCTGTATGCCGTAAGCATCCTGATCGAGCGGCACCGCAAACGCACCAAGTTGCAATCGGTTTATGTTATCCATACCGGGCGGCGCGTCGTTATTAAAGTGAATCGTAAACGACGAGTTCGATTCGATCACGACGCCGTTGAGACCCGTCGGCGTCGTGTATTGCCGTTGTTGATCGAAATCGTGCGAGCAGAAGCGCCAGCCACTCAGATTGATGTGGTACGGCCCGAAATTAAAAAGTTCGAGCGTTTCGGCGTCGAAGTCAATTGATCGAATCTGCACATCGCGATAGTCGGGATTGGTAACGGCGTAATCAGCCGGACCATGCAAGCGACCATTGGAAACGTCGGTGAGATCGATGCGAGCGCTGTCGTTATTGGTTGCGATGAAATCGCCGTTGGCCGTCCAAAGACCGGTCGCCACGGCTTGGGCCGTGCGCGCTTCGGCTGTGCCGACCGTGGCACCCAGCACATTCCATTGCACATGGTCGGCGATCAGGCTGTTATCGTTAAACGAAACGAAGCCGCTGGTACCGGGGAAATACATTTGAATGCCATACGCATCCTGATCGAGCGGTTGGGCAAATCCGACGAGCTGACTGCGATTGATGTTGTCGACGCCGGGCGGCGCATCATTATTAAAGTAGATCGTGATTGAGGTACCCGCTTCAATCAGCACGCCGTTGAGGCCGGTGGAGGATGAATAAACGCGCTGTTGATCGAGATCGTGCGAACAGAAGCGCCAACCGCTCAGGTCGATGTCGGTGATGCCGAAGTTGTGCAGTTCCAGCGTACTGGCGTTGAAGTCGATGCTGCGGATTTGAACATCACGATTATCGGCGGCGGCATCGTTCGAAGATACAAGAGATAAGATACCTGCGCAGACGACGCTGAGACTGAATCGAGTTAGACCGTTGATTTCCCGAGAATTCATTTGAGGTAACGACGTACAGACTTCGGATCGCATTTTCCACTCCTACGTTTTGATGAACCAGATGGCTTCAGAATTTTGATTCGCACTCTGAAACCACGCTGTCGGGTTGTATTCCCTTTGATATAGGCTTGATGTCGCGCCACCTTGCGGCGTATTGCATCAATCTGAAGAAATTCCGAGTCCGACACTGGGCCGCATACAGTTTCAATTCGATGAAATTTTTGCAATATGCAGGCCCTGAGGACGACATAGGTAGCTAGTGGTGTTAGCTTGAGCAGACGGTTATGACCAACAACCGGGAAGCCAATCTGAAGTATTCTTCGTCGGAGACGCTCAGCGCGGACGCTTTCGTTGCGCGCCTGGAATCCGTTCAGCGCCTGCTCTGGCTGGTGGCCGCCGGCGTTTTGGGAAATCGCGCCGACGCCGATGATGTCGTACAGGAGGCGACGATCATCGGCCTGCAAAAGCGGTCCGAGTTTGACCCCGAGAGCAACTTCAAAGCTTGGATGGTGCAAATCGTGCGCAACGTCGCCCTGAATCACGGTCGTAAAGTTCAACGCCGGCACGCGAACGAACAGGTTTCGCCGGTCGTTGACAATGCGCTCGATGCAACGTCGACAGCGGACGTATCGCCGGTCGATGAGCGCGGCGGTGTGATGCCGCATCAGGAAGCGTTCGACGATCGCGTGTTGGGTGCGCTGCGCACGCTGGGAGAAACGGCACGGGCGTGTTTGTTACTCAAAACGGTGGAAGGCTTGGCGTATGCAGAGATTGCCGACGTCTTGGGAGTTCCCGAAGGCACGGCGATGAGTCATGTGCATCGATCGCGCAGAGAGATGCGGCGACAATTAAGCGGTGTGGCAGTTGGGGGCGGCGCGTGATAAACGGCCGATCGACTGATGACCAGTAACGAAGAAAAATTTGAACAGTGGCTCAACGCGTATCTTGATGATGCACTCACAGCTGAGCAACGCGCGAAGTTTGAAGCGTTGATCGCAAAAGACCCGGTCGCGCGGCGTCAGTTAGAATTGCAGCAAGCCGTCGACGCGTCGCTGCAGCGCAGTTTCGATCCCCCGGCAGTGCAACCGGCGAATGCCGACGATCTAGATAAGCAAGTCCAGTCGCGTACTGACGCCGGCGCGGTCATTCGCAAGAACTCTGCGTCAAGTGCGGCCCGAGTAGCTGTTTGGCAACGCTATGCCATTGCAGCACTGCTTGCGCTGGTCGCGGGTGGCGGTGCGTGGTGGTGGGTGTCGCAAACCCCTGGGGGGGGCGGCACCGACCCGACGTACCAGTACCCGACGCTGCTGGCGTTTTACGACGCCTCTGCCAAGAACGATTTCAAAGAAGATTGGGTTTGTGCCAACCCGTCCGAGTTTGCGGCAACATTCAAGACCCGCGTCGGCTACGGGCTCAAGCAACCTGATGTGCCGGCAAACGTGCAGTTATTGGGTCTGAAGTACGGCAAAACCATCACCGGCCTGACGGTGCACCTGATGGCAAAGGTCGACGGCGAAGGCGTGATTGTGTTTGTCGATAAGAAGTCGCGCGACCCGAAGCCTGAGATGAAACAAGGCGATCTCAACGTGTTCCGTCGCGAATTGGATCATCTCATCGTTTACGAAATGACGCCCCATGACGAAGCATCGATTTTGCCACTATTGGAAGAACGCGAAGTAAGCGCTGAAGAAGTCGAACAATTCTATCGACGCTGATCACGTACCTATTGGTAGCTTGATAAGTTCAAGTAATTTCTGCTTTTCAATCGGCTTGGTAGCGTAGGCATCGCACCCTGCTTCGAGGCAACGGTTGCTATCCCCTGTCATCGCGTGGGCTGTGAGTGCGATAATTTTACCGGTGTACCCGGCGCTGCGAAGTTCGGATGTCGCGGTGTATCCATCCATAATCGGCATTTGCATGTCCATCAAGATTGCATCGAATGGTTGATCATTCTCTTTCGCACGCAATCCACATTCGAGCCCGAGTTTTCCGTTCTCTGCAATCTCCACCTCGGCGCCTGCTTGACGAAGTAAAAAGGCTATCAATCTCTGATTATCGAGGCCATCTTCGACAAGTAAGACGCGCATTCCTTCCAGATCGATCTTTTTCTTTTCTTTTTGATGCTCTGCCTGTTGCGTGGTCGCCACGACTTCGGACGGTGTCGTTACCATCGGAATGCCGTCGAGATTGCCGGGATCGATCGTCAATCGAAATTGGGTGCCTTCACCAGGGGCCGAACGTACGACAATAAGGTCGCCCCCCATTGCCTGGGCCAATCGACGACTGATCACGAGACCGAGGCCGGTGCCCCCGAACTTTCGCGTGGTCGAATTATCGGCTTGAGTGAACGGTCGGAACAGTTGCCTAACTTGAGATTCCGTCAATCCGATACCCGTATCGATCACGTCAAACTCCAGCAGTGCCTCATCGGTATGATCGTGCAAATTCACGTTCAACGTGACGCTGCCGGATTCGGTAAACTTGATTGCATTGCCCAGCACATTGAGCAACGCCTGCTTAAGGCGTGTGGCGTCGGATTGAATGGCTTTCGGAACTGGGCTGGAGAAGGTCACGTTCAAATCAAGATTTGATGACTTCGCCTTTACTTGCATGAGTGACTTTACTTCGGCGATCAGCCTAATCGGATCGATCGACTTGAGTTCAAGCTCTAGCTTACCGGCCTCCACCTTCGAAATATCCAGAATATCGTTGATCAGCGACAGCAAGTGCTTACCGTTACGGACTATTGTGGCCGCCGCGTTTTTCGCATCCACGACCGATTCGGCTTCGGTCAAGACATCTGCAAAGCCAAGAATGGCTGTTAGCGGCGTTCGAATTTCATGGCTCATATTGGCCAGAAAATCGCTTTTTGCGCGATTGGCTTTCTCGGCATCCAGCTTCGCTTGCCGCAGACGTTCGTCGATACTCAGGCGTTCCAGCTCACCGGCGGCGCGTGTACCAAAAACGCGCAGGAGAGATTCAAAATCGGTGCTTTCACTGAGCGGTTCACGATCCACAATCGCCAAAACGCCGATCGGGTCACCATTGCGATCGTAAAGCCGCAAGCCCGCGTAACCTTCTGCACTTATCTGTCGAAGTTCGATATCGTTGGGGTACTTTTGACTGACCCGGTCGCGATGAATACAGAACTCCGACACAATCACATCTTCACAAGGGCTACCCTTGAGCGGATATTCGAAGCCAATCAAATCGAGCGATTCGGAGTGCGCGCCAAGAATTCGAGCAAACGCGACGCCGTCGCGTTGAAAATCGCGCGCGACAAACGCTATCGGAACGTCAAGGACATCGGCGATTGCGCGCGCAAGATTCGATAACGCCTGTTCGCCGGACTCACAGATCGGCAGGTTAAACGCGGCTTTGAGCGCCGCATCGAGCTGCTTACCTGCGTCGATATCGATATGTACGCCGATCATTCGATGCGGGTGACCTTCAGGCGTTCGCTCCACCACCTTGCCGATGCTTCGAATCCACATATAGCTGCCGTCATTGCGGCGATAGCGAAATTCCGTGTCGTAGCGATGCGCGTCATCGAAATGAGCTCGGCGCGTTTCCGCTAGGTGGTCTGCAAGATCGTCCGGATGGAGGCGGCTACGAAAATATTCGAGCGGTATGCGACCATTGACCGGCTTCTCGCCAGCCATCGTATGGAAGTTTTCGTTTGAAATGAACGTTCCATCCACCACGTTCCAATCCCAAAGCCCGGCATTGGCGGCGCGATGCGCCACTTCCAATCGGTCGGAGATCTCCTTCAACTCTTGAATATTGATATGAACGCCGACGATTTTGCGAGCGGTGCCATCCGGATTGCGATCGACGACCTCACCAATATCGCGAATCCACATCCACTTTCCATCTTTGGTTTTTAACCTATGGTCGTTCTGATAAAGCGGCGTCTTACCGTCGATGTGGTTCTGCAAATCCGCACGGGCTCTGGGGTAATCGTCGGGATGACAGAGCGCCTGCCATGTTTCAAATCGTATTTTGTAATCGCCCAGCGTGTAGCCAAGCATCTCCGCGATCATGTCGCTGTTATACAGTTTGTTCTCGACGATATCCCATTCCCAAATCCCGATCTTTGCGGCCTTAAAGGCTTGGCTTAAGCGGGCTTTTGCTGCTTGCCCTTCGCTCGCATTCTGACAAATACCGATCAGGTGGGATCCGCCTTCGCCCTCGGATGCCGTCATGCCCGCACATCGAACCCGTATGTAGTCTCCATGGAATTTGGTGGCATCAAGTTCGATTTCGAATTGTTGGCCCGCAACAATGCATTGTCTCAAGTTCTCTCTTTCGATTTCGTCAAACCGTGATAACCATCCCTCAAATGTAAGCTCATGGTCGGCGGGGATTCCGAAGAACTCGCGCAACTCGGCACCACACGAGAAGCGACCTGTAGTCTTTTCGAATCGCCAAGTACCGACCCGCGTCAACTTACATAGCGCTGCAGTCGAAGAACCATCGAACTTATTGGAGTAGCTCGAATCGTTTGCTCGAACCTGTGAATCAATGATAAAAAACGCATGCGCAACAAGTTGATCATTCAAATGAGATGGCGTGACAATAACTTGAACGGTTATGGGGTCATTCGACTTATTGTCAATCCGCAGAACTCCGACCCACGACGCGCCACCTTCGATGACATCCCAAATAGTAGGCCACGCCGCACTCGCACCATCAGCCTGCAAAAAACTGAAGTCTGAACCGACCTTTGCTTGACCGCGCTGAAGGCCGGCGGCACTCAGAAACTTGTCGTTAGCATCAAGGACAGCGCCGCCCCGGTCGAGCGTAAGTGTTGCCAAATGCTCATCAATATTATGTCGGAACGCCTCGAACTCGTTGAGCGCGGATTTGGCATCGCGCGCGGCCGACTCGGCGCGTTCGATTGCACGGTGTAATAATCGCTCGGTCTCGTCGTCGTGAACTTTGCTCGTCGTCGACGACACCGCTGTACCACCGTTAGCCTCCAACGATCGAACCAACTTCCGAAGTTGGGCATTTTCATCACGCAGTTGTCGCAGTTCATGTTCGTTCGACAATGGAAACCCCGCCGCAATATCCGTATCGCTTACGATTCGTCACTACTTCGATGAATTTTGCACCATAGCGAGAATCGTGCAAGGAAACTGACGGGCTCCGATGCAGAACCGACTAATCGTGGAGGCACAACACCATTAAACGTGAATCGCGCTACGGTCACTTGCACCGAGGGAGTTGCAAGTTTATTCACGCCCGCCTGCATAAAGCGCTTTGAGGCCGGGTTACTTAGAGTTACTTCCCGTCGGTCAATCGGGCTTCCAACATCTGACCGGCCAACTTCGGATCGGCCTTACCTTGCGAAAGCTTCATCACCTGCCCACGCAAAAAGCCGAGAGCAGCCTTGGCCTTCTTCGGGTTGCCGGTGGCGTCGTCAAAAGCTTGCTGATTGGCGGCAATGGCCGCATCGACCCAGGCGGCGAGCTGGTTCTCATCGCGCTCCTGCACCAAGCCAAGTTCGGTTGCGATCGCAGCTAAATCGACGCTGCCTGCAGCGCTACTCGGTTCGGAAGTGTTGAGATGCTTGCAATGATGCTCGGCTACACCGGTCGCTGCGCTAGCACTGATGGTGCCATCGGCGACCAACTGTGCCAATTGCGTGACAGCCGCGTCGTTGACGCCTGTTTGCGCGATGGTCTGATGGGCCGCCGAAGCAATCTGATTCCATACGCCCACGAACTGCTTAGTGAGAATTTTGGTGTCGGCACCGGCAGCGATGGCGGCTTCGTACAGATCGGTCGTGGCGCTGTCGGCCATGATGATTTCGCAGTCTTTTTCGGTAATACCGAACGATTCGATAAAGCGCGCCTGACGCGTCAACGGTAATTCGCCCACCCGCTCGTGAAACGCACTCAATTCGTTGTCGTCAAGTCTTGCAGGGACCAAATCCGGCTCGGCAAAGTAACGATAGTCGTGCGATTCTTCCTTACCCCGCTGAAACTCGGTGACTTCGAGTTGATCGTTCCAGCCGAAGTTTTGCTTACCGCGTTTGTCCAAGGTGTAATCGCGATCGTCTTGCCATGCGTCCACTTGGCGCCGAATTTCGTATTCGATTGACGAACGCACCGACCGAAAGCTGTTGAGATTTTTTATCTCGCTGATCGGTGTTCGATATTCGGTGCCGTCATCGTCGGTGATCGATACGTTCACATTGGGCTCAAAACGCATTTGCCCCTTTTGCATGTCTGCATCGGAAATACCAAGGAAGCGCACCAAGCGCTGCAACTCCACGCAGAATGTGTATGCCTCATCCGCATTGGCGATATCCGGCTCAGTCACGATTTCCAACAGCGGCGTGCCGGCACGGTTCAGGTCTACACGCGTATGATTTAAGCCTTCGTGCAGATTCTTACCGGCGTCTTCTTCCAAGTGCGCCCGAATAATACCGATGCGTCGCGAACCACTATCCCCCGCCGGAATAGTAAAACCACCCTTCGCAGCGACCGGTAGATCGTATTGGCTCGTCTGAAAATTCTTCGGCATGTCGGGGTAGTAGTAGCTCTTGCGATCCCATTTGGTCACGCCGGCAATTTCGCAGTCGAGCGCTAACCCACCTAACACGGCGAACTCAAACGCCTGCCGATTCATCACGGGCAGTGCGCCCGGCAAGCCCAAACAGACCGGGCAAACGTGCGTATTGGGCGCAGCAGCAAACTCCAGCCGACAGCCGCAGAACAGCTTGGTGCGGGTGGCGAGCTGCACGTGAATTTCGAGGCCGATGATGGGGCGAATGGTCATAGCGATATACAGTTTATCAATTCTGGCCGGGTCGCGTTTGAGTTTCAATCTTACGCCGCAGCCAATTCAGCGCCGCCTTGGCCGTTCGGTCTCGAATCTGCTTGCGACTCAAATTATCACCGAAGCGAAACTCCTTCACTTTCGTTTCACCATCGGGTGACGCGAGTGCAACAAACACCAAGCCAACGGGCTTCTCCTTCGTGCCCCCGCCGGGGCCGGCGATACCTGTCACACCAATGGCATAGTCCGTGCCCGATCGTTCCCTACAATTCGCCGCCATTTGCAATGCCACCGTTTCACTGACGGCACCCTGTTCGTGAATGTCATCCTCCGAGACACCGAGCAACGAAATCTTCGCCTCGTTAGCGTACGTCACAAAGCCCTGCTTGAGATACGCGCTGCTGCCGGGTATGTCGGTTAACCGCTTGGCAATCAATCCGCCGGTGCAAGACTCGGCAGTCGCCACGGTTTGCTTCGCTTCAATCAGTCGTTTACCGACGGCGGTCGCAAGCGTGTCATCACCCTCTCCATAAACAACTTGACCGAGACGCTCGCGAATCTCTTGAATCTCATCGCTCATGAGCGCTTCAGCTTCGACACGCGTTTGACCGCTTGCCAGTATGCGAATCGAAATGATCAAGTCGGCGGCACTCGTGCCGATGGTAGGGTTGCGATCGCGCCGCATCAGGTCGGCCAGTTTTTCCCCCACCTCCGATTCGCTCATGCCGAAAGTTCGCATGATCGACCGCAGGATGACACCCTCCCCCGCCGTTTCCTGCAGCATCGGAACGACGTAGGTATCGAACATCCATGTCATCTCGGTCGGCACACCCGGCATGCAATAGATACGACTATCGTTATGCCGCGCGAACATGCCAGGCGCAGTGCCGCGCTCATTCGCCAAGACCTCGGCACCTTGCGGAATCATGGCTTGTTGTCGATTGCCCTCGTGCATAGGGCGCTTGCGCAGGCGAAAGTATGCTTCGATGCGGCGGTAGCTTTCTTCGTGAAAGTCGAGTTCGACCCCCATCGATTGCGCCAAGCCCAAGCGCGTGAGATCATCGGGAGTAGGCCCAAGCCCGCCGGTTATAAGCACCAAGTTTGCTCGCTGGGATGCCGTTGCGATGACGTGGTGAATGGCAGCCAACTCATCCGCGACGGTATGTTGACGGGTGCACGTCACGCCGAACTCGGCCAAGCGCGCCGCCAACCACGGCGCGTTTGTATCGACGGTTTGGCCGGTGGTGAGTTCGTTGCCGATGCTGATGATCTCGGCGATCACGGTTGTAACCCATTGAATGCCGCGCGTGCCGGCCCGATGTAGGTCTTGCGCCAATCGCTACCCAGGCGCGCTGCCAGCGGGTCGGCATGGGCCTTTACTACCGCGTCCTGATAGTGACGATCGGCACTGCGATGCAAACTATGCAAAGTCGTCGCTTGTAGCGCGAATACCAAGGCACACAGCGCCGCCACCCGCGCCATGCGTTCCGCCGGCACGCGTGCCGCGGCGAGCGCGCCGAGAAAAAACAACCCGATCACGATAGCAGCGGCAAACCAATTATCCATCACCGCCAGCGACCGTAACGACCCCGCCAACGACTGAACCGGTGCACCGAGTAGCAGCCCGCCTGCCACGAACATTACCAAAGCAACGCTGCCCCAGCGCAGGCGCTCATTCAATGCAGACCCCATCGCGTTATCGATGATAGCGCGAATGATCGTAAGCGCTCCACCGATGGCACCAAACGCCAAGAGCGCCGCCACCATCCAGTCGCGGCTGAGATACGGGTGCTCACCTGCTTGAAACAAATCCGCCCCCCGCCAAACCAGCGCCAACGGAATGATCAGAATGATCAGCGCGTATAACCCAACGCGAGCGCCCAATGGATAGGTGCTATCCTTGGCCGGTCGATGCGGCTGCACAGGTAACACGAAAACTGTCAAAGACAGGATCGCCACCAATGCCGAACCGATGAACAACGCCGACGCAGCCGTGAATCGTGCAAAGGAATCAAACGCGTCGGCATACTCCGTCGGCGCGAGCGTTTCGTAATTGGAAAACGGCGCGACACGACTATCGGTGAAAGGAATCTTACGATCCGTCGTATGATCGTCGATGAGTTGCTGCACCGGCTTTGCAATCGCTTCATGATCGCCGAACAGGCTGGTCAAACCGCGTGCGGCCACCAATTGTAAACACGAATCGCGATCCACTTCGATGATGCCAAAGCATATCTCGCCCAACCACTGCCGCAGCTGAAACGCCTCCGCGCTATGCCCGGCAGTATCGAGTTCGGCGGCCAAGTCGCCCCAATGATTGATTGCAAACGGAATACACGCGTAGAGCGCCCGATGCGTTTGCAGGAATGTGTCGTAATACAGCGCGTTCCCCGCAATCAACACGTTTGCCCGTCGTTCTGAGAAACCGTCAAATGCCTTAATGAACACATCATTAAATTCATCGCCATAAGTTGCCACGGCATCGACTGCGGGCGGCTGCGAGATGACACGCTTGAGATAATTGAAGCGCTCGATTGGGGTCGTGAAGGTGTCGTCACCCAATGGCGACTCGTAGGCCAACGCCACCAAAGCGCGCGTCAGCAGATTCTTACCATCGTACTCAGCTTCGACCGATAGCTGCTTCAGGCGATCTTCCGGCAGCGGTCCTTCGAAGCTATCGATCACGGCTTCGGCCGCGCGGATGCGCGACGCAAACTCTTGTGCGAGCGGATGGTTGGTACTCCCTTGGCGATAGCGTTGGATCACACCATCGTCAGTGAGTCCGCCGGGAATATCCTTATTGAACTCGGAAGCATCTATGCCACGCAGAGCGTGCATAAAACCATCCGGCTTCAAGGCAGATTTGGCGGTGATACCGGCGACGATCCCCGCTGCCATCAGGATCAGCAGCGTGATAACCCAATATTTCGCCAACGCCGAAACGTCAGCAACGGTCTCACCAGACTTTGCCGGGGGCGGTTTGCGGTCGGTTTGGCTGCGTCGTGCGGCGCGCTTGCTCATGCGGATAATGTTCCGGCGGTGTGTAATGGAATGGTGACAGCGCCGCTCGGCGGCACAACTGCACGATACGTTGAATCAGGACATCCTGATTGTCAATCGTCTGATGGTACACACCATCGTCATCGACGGCCGTCCCCCATTTCTGACCCGTGATCTCATCACGCGTCCAGAACCCATCGTACCAATAAAACGGATGATCGTGCTGCGCATCCGAGCCGCGCGTAGTGGACGCATTCGACCCCCATCGAGTGGAATTGGGGCTGCTTTGCTGATAGTTGCGGACCTTGAGCGCGTTGTGGCCGACGGGCGTGCTCATCGGGCGTTCGTGCGGGTCCCAGTGACCGGCCTGCTTCAGGGAGTGTGGCCAATCTTTGTTGAAAACGTCCACCAGAAAAACGGCGTCGATATGTTTGAGCTTGTGCTCCTGAGCGTAGTGTCGCACCACCTGCGTGGCGAGAAAGCCGCCGTGACCGTGGCCGACGAGAATGACTTCTTCGTCACAGTCACTATCGATATCGCGGACGATATCGAGCCATTTGGTATAAGGCACGACGCGGGCATTAACTTCTTGCTGCTGCAATTCGTAGCGCATCTGCGAGAGACCGCCGGACGCATCGTCGTCGGTACCTTCGATCAAATAGACGCGCGGGCCGGTGAATTGCCAGTCCATCGCCTTCGGACCGCAGCCAACGCTGACCAGTGCCATTAGTGTCATCATCGAAACGGCGAACAACGGCTTCTGAGTTCGAATTGAGATCGGCATAGTGGCCCCTCCGGTCATCGTTGGAATCTCTAGGTCGAAGGGCCGTCGCGCACCGAGACGGGACAGTCCTCTCGCTATGCAACGAGCGAAACGACCCGGCAATTGAGCAAAATGTGCCGGTAAGGGGTTATGGGGACGGTTCGATAACGGCGGGTGCTGATAAAAACGAAACGCGCCGCCGCGAACCGAATCAGAGCAATACGATCGAGAATGAATCAGTTGCGCATCCGATCAGAGCCGCGCCCGTCAGGAAGCGGTCACGCCAAAAGCGATCGGGATGCTTCGGCATGAAAAGAAAGCAAAAGGTATGGCGGGAGCCATTCGTTTCAATCCATGCTATCCGAGAAAATTTGTCGTCGACGAAAGGGCTACCTGCACCGCTTCCTCACGGGCGCGGCTCAGTTGCATGCCTCGCCGTCACGCCCTTACGCCACTGCCGATTGCGTATCCGGATGGTCTTCGAACCGCACGCTCACGCGCTTCGACACGCCCGCTTCTTGCATGGTTACGCCGTACATCACATCCGCCATGCTCATCGTTGGCTTGCTGTGCGTAATCACGATGAATTGCGATAACTCAACAAATTCCTTCACGACATTGTTAAAGCGCAGGTTATTCGCTTCGTCGAGTGCGGCATCGACCTCATCCAACAGCACAAACGGTGACGGTCGGCTGCGGAACACCGCCATCAGCAGCGCGATCGCCGTCATCGTCTTCTCACCACCGGATAGCTGCGAGATGTTGCGCGGCTCCTTACCGGGCGGTCGGGCCATGATATCGACGCCGCATTCGAGTACGTCGTTCGGATCTTGCAACACCAACTCAGCCTTACCACCACCGAAGAGCTTCTTAAAGAGAGCGGTAAAGTGTTTCGATACGCTGGCGAAGGTTTCCTTGAAGCGTTCTTCCGATTCCTTATTGAGCTTGTCGATCAGCGTGGCAAGCTGCTTTTCGCTTTCACGCAGGTCGGCTAGCTGTTCGCTCAGGAATTTTTGACGCTCTTCCAATTCCTCCTGTTCGCGAATCGCATCGAGGTTTACGTTACCCAGACGATCAATCTTTTGCCGTAGGTCATTGATCTGAGCTTCGACGGCGGGCCAATCCTCTTCTTCGTCGGGCTCGTAACCTTCGTATTGCTCGGACAGATCGACGTGCAACTCATCGGCCACGCGTGAGACCAGATCTTCCAGCCGGACCTTGGCTTCTTGCAGCTTGATGCGGCGTTCGTTGAGCTCGGCCTCGACTTTTTCGAGCTCGCTGCGCAGGCGACGGGCGTCTTTGACAAATTGATCGACGGCATCGCGAATCGAATCGCGCTCTTGCCGCAGCGCCATGCCGCGATGTTGTAACTCGCTCGATGTTTGCTTGAGTGCTTCTAACTCTTGCGTCGTCTGTTCGATTTGCTTCTGCGATTGCTCGATGCGCTCGCGTGCTTCGGTTACGTCATGCTCGGCCTTGCTGCGATCGGCCTCCAGTTGCACGCGATTGGCCCTAAGGCTGCGGCTACGATCGGCATTGGCGGCGCGCTGCTGAGCCAGTTCACCGGCCTGCACGCGCAGCGCCGTCAACCGTTCACCAATCTCGCGCCGTTGCGTCGTCAGCGTTTCGATCTCGTTTTGTACCACACCGACCTGCTGTTCCCCTTCGAGATGGCGCTGATCGATGATCTTTAGCGTGCCGGTGCGATCTTCGCGCTCGGCGGCGATTTCTTTTAAACGATTGTCAAGCGTTTCAATCTCCGAGCGTACCAACGGCCCCTCTTGTTCGAGGTTCTCGATATTGGTGTTCAGCGTTTGCAGCGCCGCCTGCGTCTCGACGCGCTCGGTGTTCAAATCGTAGACTGCGGATCGCAGCGACTGTTGCTCTTCTTCGAGCCCGGATACTTCCGATTCGCTGCGTTCCATCTGTTCGGTCAGCGTGGCCACGCGCGTTTTGACTTCTTCGATTTCGCGCGCCAATTCGCGCAGCTCGCTGCGGCGACTGATGATGCCGGTATCGCTGCTCAGCGACCCCACGCTGACGCGACCATCCGATTCAATCACCACACCAGACATCGTCACGAAACGCGCCTGCGGGTCGAGCGTCGACATCTGCATGCCCGCCTCGACCGACTCGACGACGTAGGTGCGGCCCAACATATAATTGGCAAGCGCTTCGCAGCCTTCCGGCACCTTCACCCAATCGCGCAGCCGCGCGACAAAGCCGGACTGTTGCGACAAATCGGGACCGGCAATCGGCACCGGCACGGCATCGAGCGCGAACGCGCGTACGCGGCTTGTCAGCTCACCCAGCGCTTCGCGATCGGCCAAAAACCGCGCCCGCTCGGTCGTAATCAAAAACGTTTCATAAGGACCAAGCACCGACTCGACCAATCCCGCGTGCGCGACATCCGTCTCAAAGATTTCTCCGACAGCGCCGAGAATGTAGTTAAACGTCGTCCCGCTCTCATCGGCTTCGCGCCGTTCCAGAATCTCACGCGCCCCTGCCAACAACCCCTCGTGCTTACGGTCCATCTCTTCCAGCAAATTGCGGCGCGATTCGAGACCGCTGCGGTATTCCTTGGCGGCGGATAGTTGATCGAGCAGGTTGGCACGTTGTCGCGCGACTTCCGCGATGCGGGCACGCGTTTCTTCGAGGCGCGCGTTCTTGTCTTCGATGCGTTGATTGAGTTGTTCGAGCCGTGCCGACGTTTCTTCGCGCTTTCCGCGCGCCGTGCCGAGTTCGCGGTCGATCTCTTCCGAGCGCACCGCGAGCTTATTCTTCTGATCGCCGATCGATTGCGACTGTACGTCGAAGCTGTTCAGTTCGTTCTGTAACTGGCTCTGTCGCCGCACCAACTCGATGATGGTTTCCTTCAACTCTTCCAGCGCGGCAGTCTTTTCGTTGAGTTGATGCGCCGTAGCCGTGTCATCGGCTTGTACGCGCTGTTGATCGGCATGCACGGTTTCGATTTGCTGCTCGATCTCAGCCGTTTGTTGTTCGACGGCGGCCAGTTGCTCATCGAGCGCCTTCATCTGATCGTCGAAACCGGCCAAGCGATCTTGCGAGCGACTGAGCAGATTCTCCTGATCGACGATGCGCCGTTCGAAGGCGGCGATGCGCTCTTCGGCGCCCGTCACTTGCGATTGCGCCGTTAACAGGCTGCCTTCGTTGGCCTGGATTTCTTTTTCAAGTTCGACGTTGCGCACGTTTGCGTCGGAGGTCTTGGCTTCATTGTTCGATAGCTCGGTGCGAATGCGCGTGGCTTCGTCGGCATGCTCGCCCGCTTGTTTATCGAGATCGTCGCGCAACAACACCAGTCGGTGATACTCGGACAGCGCAAAGCGGCTGCGCAGTTCGCGCAGTTGCTGGGTGTACGCTTCGTAGTTGCGCGCCTTGCCTGCTTGCAACTTCACGCTGCGCAGGCGTTTCTCGACTTCTTCGACGATATCCTGCACGCGCAGTAAATTCTGATTGACGCGCTCGAGCCGGCGCGTGGCTTCTTTCTTGCGCACCTTATATTTGTTGATGCCCGCCGCTTCTTCGAGGATGCCGCGCCGTTCCAGCGGGTTGGCTTCCAACATCGCCGACACCCGGTTCTGCTCGATCACGCTGTACGCATCGACGCCGATCCCGGTATCGAGAAACAGCTCGCGCACATCCTTCAATCGCACTGGCTTACGGTTGAGCAAATACTCGCTCTCGCCCGAACGGTAGAGCCGTCGGCTCACGACCACTTCGGTTTGATCGACCGGCAGCAAGCCATCGCTGTTATCGAAGGTGAGATCGACCTGAGCCAGGCCGGAGGATTTGCGACCACCGGAGCCGTTGAAGATGACATCCTGCATCTGCTTGCCGCGCAGGCTCTTGGCGGATTGCTCGCCGAGAACCCACTTGATGGCGTCGACGACATTACTTTTGCCGCAGCCGTTGGGGCCGACGATGCAGGTGATGCCCCGGTCAAAGGCAAATTCGGTCTTGTCGGCGAAGCTCTTGAAGCCGGTCGCCGCGAGTTTCTTGAGGATCATAAGCGTCTGCAAGCCTCCATGCCGCAGAAGGTTACGTACGCGACCTCCTGTCACGCACGGCCCCGAATCACTGGGGATTAGCCAAGGCCCGGATTGCCCGGAAACCCTCCATCATAGAGATCGGCAAAGATTGCCGCCAGCGTAGAGGCAGAAGAAATTCACAGGGATGGGATGAGGGGGTGGCAGGGGGGATTTTTGGGGGAGAGGTAGGGATTGGGAGAGACGCGTCGGGTGTTTCGAGCGCGTTCGCGGGGCAGAAATACGAGCTGCTGGAAGAGCGCGAGAGATGGTTGCGCTTGGCATGCTTGCCCTTCAAGGCAAGCATGGAATTTGTGTGTAGACGCGTTACTATCGCGTGAAACTGACGAGCATTGTCCCGCGCCCGCATGTTCCTCTTGAAGAAGGAGCATGCCACCCACCCCAGGTTTCATAGAGAACCTGAGGTGGGTATCTGCCCCTCCAACTTAATCCGTTTGGCGTTCATCAGTCGGGTTGGGCGAGAATTCAACCTGAAACGTGAAAGATGCCCAAAGACTTTCCCAGTCGGCATCGACATCTTCGGGCGCTCCCAACATGTGAATGGTCGTGAGCATCCAAACGCCCGCGTCATCGATTGGGAACTCAACGCGCCCGCGTTCGTCCGTCCTCGCCTTCATCATCGAGTCGGCGGCATTCTTTTTGATTGCGACCACTTGAGCGTTTGCAAGTGGCTTCCCTTCGTAAGTTACTTGCGCAACAAATGGCTGCTTCTTCTTGACGGCAGATGGATCGCTGATGAGCAGGATCTCAAGTGGCAAGCCAACTGCCTTGTCGTGATTGCGATGCGCTTTTTCACCCACGCCGATCAGAGACTTGGCGCAGCGGGAATATACTTCATTGCCAGGCAGCGATGATTCGCCCCGCGCCTTGCGTAGTGAAATAATATGCTCCAAACCCTCATGCTTAAGGTAGTTCTCAAATTTTCTTGCTTCTAATGTGATTGAACTTCGTTTGCTCCGAAACGAAACTACATACGAATCTTCCTCTTTTAACCGAGTCAGACTGAGATGGCTTCCCGATTGGCCGCGCACCGGTGTTTCGCTCTTCGATCCATGCACGGTGAAGTGATCGATTTTTTTTTCGTCGCGAGGAAGCGACTCCCCCTTAAATCGTTCACCCACGAACGATCTAATCCTCACAAGGTCGCCCGCTCGGTATTGATAGGCGTCGGGCTCGATCCAGTATTCATGACCATACGAAGCCGACTGGAAACAAATTACGAGAAGGAAAATAACTGACTGAATGGAACGCATTGTGGAACTCCTGAAATGAGTTAGTGATCAGCGTCTAAGAACTAATTAAGTAAGCGGCGGCTGCCGGAATCGAGTTGCCGTCAGCCGCCGAGACGTTCAATGTCATAGTGTATAAGCGACGGACCACTCAAATTAAGGGTCTTTGCTGTTGTTCGATCCCGAATGGGGCGTTCCGCCGTAGGGGAAAACGTTGTTATAGGGAATGTCATTTTCTGACACGTTATCACCAACAAGCGTAATGGCATCGAATGTGGGACCGCTGGCAAGTGCTGTCAATGCAATATCGATCACGTCGTCCCCAAAACGTCGACCATTCGGGAAGCCGCTCGAGATGCCGCTGGTATTGTCATCCCCAAGGAATCCGAGGCGGCTGAATCCGGCTTGCCCGGACAGTCGAACGGGGTCCGTTGTGGTCGCAACGCGCAATACGTCCGGGATAAAGATGTTGACGAGATCTTCGCGCTGCGAGTTTTGGAAATTGGTGCCGAACAACAGATTGATGAGGTCGGCAAGTTCCGGATTTTCGGCGTAAGTGGCAAAATTCTGCGAATCTCCCGTTGGCGAAGTCTTGTTGAATTTGTCCTTATCCGCGAGCGAAACGAAAGCCTCGTTGAACAAAGGATTTCCCATCCGATTTACTTGCACGAAGGGGCCCGCGTCGATGCGTTTCCCATTGCTCTTCAGGATTCGTAACGCCCGGCGACTTACTGATGCGTAGACACCGACGCCTGTTTGTTCGCCGAAGAACACGCTATTGAACATTGACGTCGGCAGATCTTCCACAGGAATCTGAATACCAAACGACAACACATTGAAGCCCTTGAATCCGTTTACCCCGCCGCCGTCTTGACCGAGTCCGTCCCCCAAATCGCCGTTGTTGTCGAGGATGCGTGCGTTGAGCAGATCGAATATGCCGGGAATGTCAGCAAAGAAACCGTCATCCCGCGGACCGGCAAACACAACTTCGCCCGACGCGAGCGGCTGAATCGCTTGCTGCGTATATGCGTCGAGGCCCGCGAAATTCGCCGCCCCCGAGACGGTCCGTCCATCTGCATCGTTGTAAAGTGGCGTTACGTTTCCGCCAACGTTTGGAATGCTGGTCAGCAAACCACTACCGATCGTTGAGAATCGACGCCCATCTTTTCTGCGAACACGATAAGTCTGCGTGAAATTCTGCTGGGCGTCGTCAAGATTCATGATGGGACCTGCCGCGGTACCCAGACCGAACGACAAAATCGTATCTTGATTCTTCAATCCGCGATCCACATCGGAAAAAAAGAAGTCATAACGCATAAGCGTCTCTGCGGTTGTTGGATTGGTAATGTGAATGCTGTAGCGGGCGTCATCTGCGAACCGGTCGTAATGCGGTCCGTCGCCAGGTTCCGAAAAGGGTCGTACCTGCACGACGACGTTGAGAACCTTCTGCTGCGGATCGTCATAACGCGTGCCGACAAAAGCGTACACATCGGTGATATTGGCCTGTGGGTCCTGCTTAATCAGTGGTGCGTCACTGTGGCTCGCTGCCATCAAGTTGGTATTAGAACCGGCCATCAGGCCGACTCCTACCAGATGTGTAATGATTTTAATTCGGTTCATGGTTCATTTCCTTTCACGATACGTTCGTATTCGTTGAGTAGTTGGGGGCTGTCAATCACGCGATTGATAGCAACAGCCGATGCGCCGCGACACGCTGCCCCAAAGTACGTCAACGAAGAGATACTGGATTAAAAAAATTCTTAAAAAAACCAATCGTTTAGATTGGCAGCAGTTAGGGGTGATTAGAGTTTTTTTATTTTGTGAATCCAATCTGCAAGATTCGTCGTAATCGAGTCGTCACGTAACCCTGTAACCCGGCAACGAGCCGAGAAAGGTCTTAACTGATGAATACTTCTAAATTTCATTCCGCCGGAATGAGGACGACGACTCCATCATTGACATTCGCAGCGGCGATAGCAGCGATAGTGCTGGTAAGTGGCTGCCAGTTTTTTCCGATCGCACCACTTCCGGTTGATGAACCGTCGGCGAATCTTTGTGTCGACCACGAGGTGGTTGACATCGTACTCGACAATACGACAACCAATGATGCAGACCATGCCGCTCGGATGTTGTCGAGGACAGGTCCGTTCGGCTGTGTCTCCGAGCGCGACCTTGTTGACTTCTTGGATGCCGTAGAAGTCGTTGACGCGGACGTGAAACAACTCGCCCTAAGTCGAAATTCGGACAAGAAAATATCAAAGCAAAAATAGTGACGATTGAAGTCAAATCAGATAAAGGGCGTTTAAGTGAAACGTTTACGAAAATCGAATACAAAAGGGGCGTTTAGCCTAATCGAGTTACTGGTTGTCATCGCAATAATCGGAGTACTGGTGGGAGTGTTGCTCCCAGCCTTGTCGCGAGCGCGCGATTTTGGTCGCCAAGTTGCATGTTTATCGAATCAGCGTCAGATCGGCGTTGCGATTCGCATGTATCTGGACGATCATCGCGGCGAGTTTTTCCATCACCACGAAGGTTGGGTATTAGATGATGGTTCCCAAGTTAATTCCCTGCCTATGAGCCTAGCCGAAGTCGGGGGCGGAGGAGTCGGGCACAGTGAAGCGGAAAAACCTTGGGTAATTTTCATCCAGCCCTATTTGCAAAGTCGGGACGCAGGCTTCTGTGCAGCCGATCCTACGCCTCGCTCAAGCGCGGTGGCAACAACGTTGACCGAATACAACGGAGCGATCACCGACGTAAACCAGACGTTACCGCCCGGCTCGGAGCTTGCGATAGCGGAGCGCGATCATCTTACGACGCAAAGTTTCTTACTAAACTCCATTCTCTCACACAAATCGGCACGGTATGCGTTAGAGGGAGCGCTTGACGGGTTTCTCAACGATTCCCGCGGCGCGGGACTGCAACCAGCGTCGCTTGCGATTCTCGCCGAGAGGAACTCGGAAGCGATGAACGCGGTAGACAACAACGCGTTTGGAAGTGTGGGACAAGATGATTTCGATGCGTGGGTGGGCGAGGCCCCTTTGGTTCGCTGGGGCTCAGAGGCAATTGGATATGAGGATGAAGGTTGGATTCGATACAATAGGCATTCTCCCGCATCGAATTTCGTGTATCTCGACGGCCATGCGGAAACACGAAGTTGGTCTGCGGCCCGATCTGAGTTATTTCCGGACCGTAGGGTACGCCAGCCCTTGCTCAACCCACCACTGTGAACCCAAGGCGATAGATACTGAAAACACGACAGGCGGCCCCACGATTGTGGGTCCGCCTGTTTATTTTCGCTTATCCGGAATAACGACGCCGTAAAGATTGTCAATTCAATTCATGTTCGTCCAAGCCTGCTGTTACCAGCATCAGGCACCCCGTCTTCGAGAATAAGCGGCCATGATGTGAGCCGGCCGGTGCTCGCATGAAATCTCCGGGCATCAGAACCAATTCGTCTGAACGCAAGTCGCCTTCGATAATGAAGCATTCCTCATCATCGTCGTGAGGATGTTCAGGGATTTCGCAACCGGGCTGCATTCGAACTAGGAACTTCTTAGTTCTGTTTTCGCGATCGACGAAAAGCATGCGCATGGTGACGCCGGGTACTCCGAAATCTTCCCAATGAGATGCATCATCACGTTGGACAAAATAATCATTCGTAAATTTATTCGAATATTCTTCCCCAATTGCCTGCATGACCTTCGCTCGAATCGCAGGTGACGGTTCGATTGGTTTAGACGCGTCGACAATCGCCTTCAAAACGGGCGAAAGGAATTTGGCAGCATCGGCATTTTCGCCGTTCGCAATCGACCTTTCAAACTCGACGCGAGCATCCTCACTCAATTCTCCGGTCAGGTATCTGATCGCAAAATCGCTAGAACTAATTGAATTAGGCTCATTTGGCATCAAATCATCCCTCACAACCGACCAGTGAACGTCTGATATCACGAATGCCAGTTCGAATACGTGACTTGACGGTTCCGAGTGCAATATTCGTTCTGTCGGCGATCTCGCTATGAGATAGTCCGTCATAGAACGATAAATGGATTAGTTCTCTTTGTTCCGGCGGCAAGGCACTTAGGACCAGGTTGGCCTGCGCCGCAGCCTCGGCCTTCTCGGCCTGATCGGCAGCCGTCTCTGACCATTCAGAACTGCTGACGGTTTGGGGACGGTCAGCTTCACGTGCCAAGCGCCTTCGGCGATCAAGCGCTCGCGACCTTGCGATCAAAATTAACCATGCGATTGGGTCGCCTCTTTGCGAATCGAATTGATCTTTTTTTCTCCAGGTTTCCGTAAACACGTCCTGCAATACATCTTCCGCCCCGCCATTCGGACCTACAATTCTAGTGATTAATCCGAGGATGCCGGGCGAATGGCGATCAAAAAAAATACCGAAAGCATGGTGATCACCCTGCTGAATAGCATGCATCAACTCATGATCGGGATCGTTGGGATTTTTGTTCTCGATCATTCTCGCGAGGACCCCAGACACCAAGGAGGAACGCCATTACTCGGTGATAAATATATACCTGGTCGTGAATCAAGGGAATATTATTGGTACGATTTAATTGTGTTTTTTATTTTTGCGCTGCAGCATAGTAATGCGAGGGGCGTCCTAGGTCAGCTCTCCGATGTGGAGTTGCGAATCACTTGACGTGATACCTTGGAAACCGTTGTGACCGGCCATGTCAATATTAATACTTCAAATTGGCGCTCTAATTCCGGGCTCCATTCGCCTGCTTCGCTCGACCAGCAGCGCGCGTTGCCGCGATCCGCAAATAAGCGCATCGCTCGAAATTGACTCGCCCCCAGCTTCGTCACACCCACGGCATCACAGGCCTAACCTCTCTTCGCCGGTTACAATGTGGCCCCTACTAAACAGGAGCCCGTTATGCCAAAGCCGCATCAATTCGATCACGCATCATTCATCGTAACGCCCGGTCGCAGCATCGATCTCGATACCATCTCGACCGAGGCCGATGATGAATTCAAAAAATCCGAAGCCAAGCGGGCGCTGGCGCAGGATATTGATGCGCTCTCCGATGCGCAACGCTTGCTCTGGGCCGATGGCAGTCGGGCGGTGCTGATCATTCTGCAAGCGCTCGATGCGGCGGGCAAAGACGGCACTATTCGTCATGTGATGTCGGGCGTGAACCCGCAAGGCGTGAGCGTGCACGGATTCAAGGCACCCAACGATGAGGAAGTGCTGCATCATTTTCTCTGGCGACCGACGCGCTTCTTGCCGCCCAAGGGTGAGATCGCGCTGTTTAACCGCTCGTATTATGAAGAAGTGCTGATCGTGCGCGTGCATCCCGAATTTCTCGAACGTCAGCGCCTACCCGAGGAACCGAACGGCGATGCGTTATGGCAAGCGCGCTTTACCGCTATCAATGCGTTTGAAGACGAGTTGGTGCGCAGCGGCACGATGGTGTTGAAGTTTTATCTGCATCTATCCAAAGACGAACAGAAACGCCGCTTTCTCGATCGCATCGACGAGCCGGATAAAAACTGGAAGTTCAACGAAGCCGATGTGCGCGAACGCGGTTATTGGAACGATTACCGTCGAGCTTATCACGATGTGTTTCGACATACCTCGACAGAGGCCGCACCGTGGTATGTGATTCCGGCTGATGATAAGTGGTACGCCCGCGCGGTCGTCGCCGACATCATTGCGGCGCGGATCGAGTCGCTCGATCTGCAACCGCCGTCGGTAAGCGAAGCGCGACGGGCGGAGTTGTTGCGGGCGCGGGAGGGTTTGATGAAGGAAGGGTCATAAGCTTGCTGTTTGAGTTCTGCGCGTATTTGGGGTGCCATGCTTGCCCTGCAAGGCAAGCATGCGACACGGGGGTGACGCTCAGAATCTGCGCAACTCACCAAAGTTTATTCACGCCCCGGCATGCTCCCCTTGCAGGGGGAGCATGGCACCCTCGTCGATATTTATCACCTTGATTCATTGAACATCACTTCAATCACCTTTATTCAGCAATCATCCTATCAATCCCGTTCGCCCGACAAACACCTCCCCCCCCATTCCAGCCCACGAAAACCCCCAAAAACCACGCCGCTTGACATATAAGCATATGCTTATATATAATCAGCCTCATGATTGCCGCACCTGACTTGCCGGTCTTCCGAGCGATCGCCGACCCCACGCGGCGGGCCATTCTCGATTTGCTGATGGCCGGCGAACGGGCTGTGAACGACCTGTTGGCGTCGTTCAAGATGTCGCAGCCCGCGATTTCGCAGCATTTGAAGGTCTTGCGCGACGCCGGGCTCGTGGCCGAGCGCCGCGCGGGACGACAGCGGCTATATCGCCTAGAACCGGCCCCGTTGAAGGCCGTGCACGACTGGACCGCGCACTACGAACGCTATTGGACGCAGAAGTTCACCGATCTGGGCGATTATCTCGACCAACTACCCGACGATGTTGTCGAACCAAAACAAAAAACCGCGACGGAAACGAAACCAACGCAAAAACGAAAACGCACGACCACCAAACGTACGGGCGCATCTAAAACAAAGCAGTCCGCAGGCATTTCGCGCACAAACAAGCGCAAGCCGCGCCGTAAATCCAAGTAAACAGATAGGCCGCGCATCGACGCGCTCAATGGAAGGCAACCGCCATGGGATCGATCGATATCAAAGTGGAATACCCGCATTCACCGCGCAAAGTGTGGTACGCCTTAACCCAGTCGGACGCAATCGCCGCCTGGTTAATGGAGAATGACTTCGAGCCGCAGGTTGGGCACGAGTTCACGCTACGGACCGATCCGCAGCCCGGCTTTGATGGCATCGTGCATTGCAAAGTATTGGAGTTGGTCGAAGAACAACGCCTGTCGTTTTCCTGGCGCGGCGGACCGATCGATACCGTCGCGACGTTTGAGTTAACACCGACGGCCAATGGCACAGAGCTGCATTTTACGCAGACGGGCTTCGCCGGTTTCAAATCGAACCTGACGCGGCTGATTCTCAAGAGCGGCTCGAAGAAAATCTACCACGAGTTGTTGCCGGCGGTCTTGGAACGCATGGATGACAATGGCAATTTCGCCGCCGCCCCAGTGGATCAGGAATGTGCTGAAGGCGGCTTCTGGCAAGTGTTGGTTAAGATCTTTGCGCCGATTCTCGGCAAGAAACCCGAAAGGAAATGATCATGGCACGTTACGTTATCACAGCGATTCTCGCAGGATTGCTCATGTTTTTTTGGTCGGCCGTTTCGTGGATGGCGCTGCCATTGCATAACGCTGCCTTTAGCAACTTCCCAACGTCATCAACCGACGACGACTTGCCGCGCGACCAATCATCGATCGCGCAACTCAACTTGCCGCATACCGGCGTGTATCACTATCCGGGCTTTCCACATCACGAGGATGGCAGCCCGCCAACAAAAACGGAAATGGATCGCGCGTTCCAACGCATGAAGGCCGGCCCGGTGATATCACTGATGATCTACCACGAGACTGGTCGCGATCCATTTCCACCGATGAATTTTATTCTGGGATTGGCGGCGTGTATCGTAGCCGCGGGCGTTGCCACATGGATGACATGGCTGGCCGCGCCGCGCTTACCGAAATTCGGCCAGCGCGTGCTGTTTGTTACGGCGTTGGGCGTGTTTGTATTCTTCGCGTTCTACGCACAATCATGGTTGTGGTGGGGATATCCGATGACGTTCGCCGTCGCGGATACGATCGACATTCTCGTGGCACCACTGTTGGCGGGAATCGTGATCGCGGGAATGGTCAAGCCACAGCCCACGATTTTCGCGGACCACTAAGCTCAGACGCGAATCCATGCCCTTGCCTGGGTGGCCATCTGGTCGCCGCATGTCGCAGATGACGGAAGATATTGCATGGCAAAAGAATATTTTTTTACCGTGCGAGTTCAAAAAGATTATTCGAAACCTGCAATAGGCGCACCGGCATCGCCACATAGGTCTCTCGTCAACTGCAATCCCCAATCGTTACAAGACGAGGAGACCGAACGATGAAAACCTTGCTGCTAATCGCCATATTGCCGGTTACCGTCGCCGCTCAGTGTACGAGCCTCGCCGTCGATCGACAGATTGAAGGCCTGATCGAGGAACAAAACCGCCGCCTTGGTGAGCAAGACGAAGACGCAACGCCCGAAATACCAGAACTTGTCGTTCCCACTGCCGCCGATGTCATCATCGCATGCCCGTCCGTCGAAGGTGAAGACGTGTTCGCACTGTTGGAATCACTGGCACGTCAACGGACCGAGGGCGTCAGCGCCCAAGTCGCGAAAGCGAATCTCTTGCTGCTCGAATTCGATTGCGACAACGGCAACGACAGGCAATGTATCGCATGCGTGGATACGTTGATCGCCTTTGCATTTCCCGGGCAAGGCGTACCTGCACAACCCGCCCCTATCACCGAACGCCCCGCTGCGCCCGACGAACTGCCGCTCGATATTGCCGTGGCCTGCCTGGCCGCGAATCAGGAACAAGTGCCCGCCTTACTGGCCGGTATCTTCGACGCCCGCGATGATGGTGTAAGTCGAGATGCGACGCTGCAGTTTCTCAGCATCTCTTGTGGAGCCAATGCCGGTTGCCAGCGCTGCGTCGCGGAAATGGTCGATGTAGTGTTTGGCAATCCCGATCTGGATCGTGAAGCATTGCTGCCCACGGAGGAAAGCGCGTCTTCGAAAAAATCTTGACGATAACGCGAGTGCTAATACTAAGTGGACAGGCAAAAAGAATCATTGACTGTGGCACAGGCGTCTCGCCTGCTTTCACCGCCGAGACGGCGATGCCACAACGATACATTTTGCAGGAGGACTTAGCGCTGATTGACCTTCATACGACAACTGCGCGACGGTCAATCATCGTCGATTTTACAAACCTTGGGACCAACACACGGGACGACAGGCCGATGCTTCGACCTGTCGTCCCGTTGTTTTCTTTACATCAATTAGACGACCGCCGTCTCCGCCGACGCAAACCCAACAGCATCAGCGGCGTCATGGTCATCATCATCATGCCCATCGGTGCACACGGGTTTTCCTGAACGACCGGTGCTGGCGAGCAGGCGTCGCCCATGCCGTCGCCGTCTCCATCGGCCTGATCGCCGTTGGGCGTGTTGGGGCAATTGTCAAAACATTCGAGCCAGCCATCATTGTCGGAATCGACATCACTGGTGCCGCAACCGCAGATGTCGGGCGCTATCTTGCCGGCATCATTGGGGCACTGGTCGAAACAATCGGGAACGTTGTCGCCATCGCTGTCGTCGTCAGCATTGCCGCAGCCACAGGCACCCGGGCTGGTTTTTTGGGGATCATTTGGGCAGTCGTCGAGCGTGTCACAAACGCCGTCACCGTCGGCATCGGCGTTACCACAACCGCAGATGTCAGGCGCTACCTTATTGACATCATTCGGACAGCCATCAAAACAATCGGGCACGGTATCACCATCGCTGTCGTCGTCAGCATTGCCGCAACCGCAGGCACCCGGGCTGGTCTTGTCAGGATCGTCCGGGCAGTCATCGAGCGCATCGCACAGACCATCGCCGTCGGCGTCGGCGGCATCATCGGCACCCGGGCAAGCATCAGCGACATCGCCCACGCCGTCACCATCACCATCGGCTTGGTTGGGATTATCGTCTTGCGGAGCGTTATCGCAGGCATCGCCGAATTCGTCGCCGTCATTATTTTCCTGATCAGCGTTGGGTGTGTTGGGACAGTTATCGTCTTCGTTGGTCACGCCGTCGGCGTCGGCATCGCATGCGACCGTCGGCAAGCCGCATTCCACTCCATCATCGCTGATGGACAAATCAAAGTTACCCGTTTCGGTGGCGATACCTGAAACAAGGATCATATACGTCGCCCCCGGCTCGGAGCACCAGCTTATCGTCGAGCCGAGATTGAAGGGAATGTCCGTCACCACACACTCCGGCACCGTTCTACCCACCTGAGCGTCATTACCTCCGACGCAAATCATCGCGTTGCAACTGCAGAAGACATGTAGCTTCGTGTCGTAATCGGTGATCGCGCCGCCATCACATGTCGTGGCAGTCATCGTGTTACCCGTGCCGATCACCGTGTACCAGATGCCGGGGGCTGTAATCGACGTACCGCAGGTCGGCAGCATCGCAAAATCCGTATCGACCGTTGCCATCGACGTATTGCCCATCGTATTAGACGGCACCGCGAGCGGACCGATGGCCGCCGAACATTCGTCATTTTCGGGTTGCGCGAACACAGCGGTCGAGCTAGCAAACACCGTCAACAACATCAAGCCGTTACCACTTGTCAAACTTGTGCGATGTTGATGCGTGTTCTTCACACGTCGACGCCGTCGGCGTTGAACAAACATTAACAGGCTCACGGCCAACATCGGCATAATCATGGCTTGCGGCGCGCACGGATTCGCTTGGCCCACTGGCGGCGACGAACAAGCGTCGCCCATACCGTCGCCGTCCTCATCGGCCTGATCGGCATTGGGTTCGTTAGGGCAATTATCGACGCAATCGAGTCGACCGTCGTTATCCGAATCGACATCGGCGTTACCGCAACCGCAGATGCCCGGCGCTATTTTGTTGGCATCATTCGGGCATTGATCGAAACAATCGGGAACGTTATCGCCATCGCTGTCGTTGTCGGCATTGCCGCAGCCGCAGGCGCCCGGGCTGGTTTTGTTGGGATCATCCGGACAATCGTCGAGCGTATCGCACAGGCCATCACCGTCGTCATCGGCATCGCCACAACCGCAGACGCCGGGCGCTATCTTGTTGACATCATTCGGACAGCTATCAAAACAATCGGGCACGTTATCACCATCGCTATCATCGTCGGCATTGCCGCAACCGCAGGCGCCGGGACGGGTCTTGTTCGGATCATTAGGGCAATCATCGAGGTCGTCGCATTCGCCATCACCATCGGCATCACCCACTGCGTCATCACCGAAGCATGCGTCACAGCCATCGGGCACCGCGTCGCCATCGGTATCGACCGCGTCGTCGGAACCCGGGCAGATGTCATCTTCGTCGGCCACTCCGTCACCATCACTATCCGTCTTGAGAATTAGGCACCACTGTATCAACGTTCCCGTGTCGAATCCTGCGTTGTCGGAGACATTGAGCGTCCAAGTACCGCCGCTACTTTCGCCGTTAAAGATGGTAAGTGCTTCGGCGGGCATAAAAATGCCGAATTGTGTAGGCGTACTCAGTTCACATACCTCTTCGACGGACATGTCGGCTTCATCATCGAGAATAACTTCAACGTTATCCTGATCGCAACCAGTGCCCGGGGGGCTACGCGGACGATCGTATATAACGGCGCTTGTCATACTTTCTTCGTGCGTGAGCGTGATGATGAGATCGCCGATCCAAGTATGATCTATGCGGAGATACACATCTACGTCGACCAGAGCCACATCACCGGCAACCACAATCGTGTCGTCAATTCCCATCGGGTCGTTATCCGGAATGGCAAGAGTTGGCGAACTGCATAAATCCGACGCCGGGCAGATCACCGTGTCGCACGTGGTGCCGCCCCCCCGCGCCGTTCCGCCCGCATTTGCACAATCAGCAACCATAAGTTCTTCACACATGCCGTCAGGGAAGCAGCAGGCTTCTTGCGCGCGTGCCACACCGGGCGCAGTGCAAAGCGCAACCAACAAGGCAAACACCGAATTGACGATACATGCCCCGACGGGTGTTTTGCTATTTATCAAGCGCTTCATTCATTCTCCTAGTGAACCAATGAAAAAAGCTTGCGACTTATTTGTTTTGGGGGTCTAACACACGTAAGTAGGATTCAATAGCAGCGTCCTTCCCTGCCCGATCCAAGTGATTACGTGCTATGCGAAACGCAAGCCCTCGATTTTACCACCCACCGAGCCCGATCTGAAATTACACAGAAAAAAAAAGTCTTCTCGCGGTGCTCCACGCAGTCTTTTATGCGACCCTGTCGAAACAATTCCGCCCCCATAAATCTGTACGGGACAATCCGATGAAGGCCATCTAGACGCTCTTGATCGAAAACCGGACTGCAACCGTGCCGCTTCGCTGTTATCATGCTAGGCGTAGAAAATCCATGCGAACAATACCGCCCACATGTTCCCAACGGAGTCTGCCATGCCTGCCAGATCGACCGACCCCACCACAGCCCTTCAAGCTGCCGCCGCCAAGCTGCCAAATGTGACCGTGGGAACCGCGTGCAACCAGAACTCATATAAGGTCAACAATAAATCGTTCCTGTTTGTCGGGCCCCAAGGGGGGCGCTTCAAAGCGATGTTCAAGCTGGACACCTCATTGGCTCAAGCAAGCACACTGGCAAAGTCTCAACCCGATGCCTTCGAGGTGGGTAAGCTCAACTGGGTCACCGCGCGGTTTACCGTCGACGAACCCCTGCCAAAGTCCATCTGGTCGAAATGGTTGAAGGAAAGTTACGAGCTTACCTGCGGCGGCGCAAAGAAAGGCCCCAAGAAGAAGTCCTCCAAAAAGACAGCAACTCGATCTAAGACCGGGAAAAAGAAAACTACACGAACCATTCGCAAGGCGAAGTAGCATATGTGACCAAGTCGTGATACGCGCAGTCAGACATCCAAAGCGCAACGCTCTTTACCATTATTGATCAGCGAGGCTTAGCGAACGCCGTGTGACCATATTGTTCGATAAATCGCCGCTTCGGCATGAGAATGGGGCTAGCGCAAAAGAACTCCCAACCCATTCAAGATTGTGGTGTCGAAGCCTCTATCAACAAGGCCGAATCCGATAGATTGGTGCGCAATTCGATAGACTGCTGGTTCGAACAAACTCTTGTCGCATCCAACCGGAGAATACGATGAATCAAGCCCACTTCCGCCGAATCATTCGATTATTGCTAGCCTTGCCATTGTTCTTAACGCGTCCGGTGCTCAGCGAAGAACCGACCACGCAGCCCGCGGCTGCCAACGCAGGCGACCCGGCACCCGATTTTGCCGTCTATCCCGTTGATGCAGACAATGATGCCGCCCCGTTAACGCTTAAGGATTTTGCGGGTAAGCCGCTTATTCTGGAATTTTGGGCCACTTGGTGCGGGCCCTGTCGGCCGGCATCGAAGCACCTTGCACAGTTGTACAATGAAATTGGTGGCGATCGAATCGCGATCGTCTCGGTCTCGACGGAACTGAAGGGCAAGGTGCGCGCGTATCTGCGCGATCACCCAGTGCCGTTTATGGCAACACTCTCCAAAGATAAGAATATCTTCAAAGACTATTGCATCAGCGGTATTCCCCATGCCGCCCTGATCGATAAAGCGGGTAAGCTCGTTTGGTGTGGTAATCCGATTGCATTTACCAATGAGAACCTGACTGCACTTGTCGATGGAGAACCCTTCAAGGCTGCTTACCAATCAAACTGTCTTCAGAAACATCATCGGGATGCCAAAAAGAAAGAAAAGGTTGCCGCGAAGAAAGCGAAGGAACACCTCCAAATTTTCCTAGCTGAAATTGAAGTCTTTAAAACGGATATTCCCGATAAGCCAATGTGGGGACCCACCGCCACGATTCAAGGATCGATTAGCGCACCCGAGTACGTCAAGCTGCAATGGCGTGCAACCCAACCGGCAGCAGTCTTAACCCATCTGCTCGATGTACGACCGGCGCGCGTCGACTATTTAAACAAAATGGCGGAAGAATATTATGAGGTGATGGTGCGCGTTGCGCGCGATGATGCGGTCGTCAACATGGCGGCCGCCGCGCCCTTAATTTGCAATTGCTTCGATCTGGAGACGACCTGGATTGAACGGTCCGTCGCAGTCGAAATCCTCACGGTTGTCGATGAAGATAAGCTGGCGTCGTTCGAAGGATATCAAAGCCCGGCGAATGACTTGGCGAACTTGAGCAAACGCCTTGAGTATTGCTTTGACGCTCACTTCGTTCTCGATGACGGCCAACCAAGCGGACTATACGAAATAAAATTTGATTTCAAATGCAAAGAAAAACCCTGGGCCGAGGTGAAGCCGATGTTACTGGAAAAGTATGGGATTTCGTCGCGCACGGAACAGCGAACGCTGCGTTTTCTGCAAATTACTAACTTAAAACCCAATGAGAAAGCAACGGACGGCGCTGCTAGCAAAGCGCTATAGCGCCCAATACAATAAAACCGATTTCCATCGAGCTGATGGGCTCCGCCTCCCCTGTTTTAACGAGGACACCTTTATCGATGTCCACACCCGAGCGCCAACCCGCCGGCTTTTGCCCGCATTGCTTTTACCCCATCGACGCGGGGCTTTGCCCGGAATGTGGTGAGCTTGTCGAGCAAACCAAATTACTCGATTCGCCGCGCTACTTCCGGCATCGACTATTGCGCAGTCTCAAATACCTGCTCATCGTCGCGCTCGTCGGTGGCGTCGGCTACGGCGTATATCACGAGATTCAGCCGGATCGCTGGGTGCGGTATGTGTCGTCGGAATATTTGATTGAGTTAGAGGCTGGTAATGCGGGGGACCATGTTCGATTCGAGTTGGATCGGAGGTATGTTAAGGGAATATTGGCGGGCAAACCGCTAACAACACTATTGCAACAACGGATTGAGCCTCGCAAATTGAGAATTCAAAGCCCATGGCCCGCAGATACGGATGCCCGAGTTCAATATTGGTTTGTTGGATGCCCATTTGAATCGATTAAATTCTATGAATTTGAACCCTCTTTCGGCCAAGTAAAGCAAGAGGCTTTTTATATTAACGATCGACAAGTACTAACTGAAGAAAGACGCCTTGAATTAGTTGAAGAAATTCTGCCAGAGCTAAATGTGCTTGAAGTTGGACAGCACAATATTAAGCACCTACAACTTATAGATGTATATAGGTTTCCATACGCAAATCAAAGCCCATGGGTACCTCCGACGAGAGCATTATTACAGTCCGGCTTGATAGCCAGCGTAATGATTAGATCAACATTTACCTACGAAAAAACGGACAAGCCACTCGAAGCGTTAATTCCAGGTCGCTTCGATGAACACCGCCGCGACGAAATCATATCGAATCCCGTATTTCTAGAATTATACGATATGGACTACGGTCAGATCCCCGCTTCGATAACTCGCCTCAAACTCGCGGGCGAGTTGCGCATCGAACCGCTCGCACCCAATCCAATCGACCCCACGCCTTTGATCGTGCTAATACCGCACGACGCCTGCGAAGCGCTCGCTATGATTGGTAATCGAGGACTCGACATGAAGCACGTTAAAGTTACATTCACACCCGATGCCGGGCTCGCATTTGATTTCAACTTCGAGGACTATTTCGATGGTATCATCCGCTGGGAAGAAGCGGATATGCTGAATGGGCTGGGCCTGCCAGACAGCGTGGAGCCGAACGATTAGCGCGGCTCAGAATGGTGCCTGCTTGGCATGCGCTCAAGTGGACCTCACAGCAGCGCCACATCCTGAATCGACCTGCCCAACATCCGTCGCACGGGCACGTGAAACTTCGGATGTTGTGGCTTGTTCTTATCCCAGACGATCATCGTGTCGCGCCCATCATTTACGCCCACCACCAAGTCGCCCTTGGCAAAGCCCCAGCGCAGATCGTGCAGTGCGCGGTACTGCCCGTGATAGGCATCACCGATCACCATCAAATCCAGAAACTGCCGACCATCCCCGACCAACACACGCGGCACGCCGCCGCCGCTGAGATACTTCACCGAGCGCACCGTGCGATGGTCGCGCTCGCGCAAAACTTCATAATCACCCATGGCGGCAGCCACCCAACGCAAAATCATTCCAGTCTTCAGGCCCGCAATCACGTAGCCATCGGAGACGCACAAACTCGCAATCTCCGTCGGCGCTTCGGTCGCGCCTTGCGATAAATCGTCGCCCGGTTGCCACGCCACCACTAGGTTATCGATCGCCACCCACAGTCGCCCCATGCCATCGGACTGTACATCGCGCACCGCATGGCTGCCCTCGGTCAGATCGGTCAGACAACCGATCGCGCGCTTGGGGTTATCGTTGGACCATTTCATCAAGCCCAACTCGGAATGCGATGCATAAATGTCCGTACCGATCATCGCGGTTGCGTTAAAGCCGCCCTTCACATCTTTTTTGCCCTTGGCAATGCACGTGGTGAGATGATCGCCACTGTCTGCATCTATCACGTGTACGCCGTTTCGCGCCCCGACCAACACCAAGCGGCGCGGGCCGTCTTCGATCACCCGCACCGAGCGCAACGGCCCCGTCGCATCGTCGGTTAGCCGCTGCTTTCGATAATTCTCATGTGGGTTATCCGTGCCGAACCATAATAGCGACGTGCCCGAAACCACCAGCATCTTATCGACGGGCTGCATGCCCTTCTCACCGGCAAGCAGACCTTCGTAAAGTGTACCGCGTTGTTCGGCATCGAAAGCGCGCACCAACTCGCCCACATCGACTGCCCCGCCGCCTTCGGACATTTGCTTGACGCGTTCCATCATGTTGCCGATGGAATCGAGCTGCGCTTCGCGCGCGGCCTGTGCTTCCTTCTTGCGGCGCTGCTCTTCGGCCTGCCGCTCTTCGCGAATCTCGCGCGCCCGCGCTTCGGCTTGCGAACTTTCGTAATGCGACGACTTGAGCGTGAGTCGCGGGTTCGGCCCCAGCGCCAAGCCCGACTCGAAGCCGATACGCTTAAACGTCTCGGCCAACACATCGTCAAACTCATCCCAACAGGCGGGCCGCACCAAGTCTTCCGCAGTTCGTTCGCTGATGAAGTTGCTCAACGCGATCTGCACCGCCTCTTGGCAATGACTACGCAACTCGTTTTTGCGAAACGCCGTCGCGTTGCTCAGCAGCGAACCACGCAGCGCTTGCAACTCGATACGGTCGCCAATCGGGCTGACCGTCAGCGCCGTGGCGCCGTCGAACTTGTATTTGTCTTTGGAAGGAAAGCCGGCGAAGTTGTATTGCAGGGCAAACTCGGCCAGCCGCGCGAAGACGATCTCGGATGTGCCGTCGGCATGGATCGGTTCACCACCGGGCACAACATCGCAGTGCCCGCTGTCTTTCGTGATCAGCGCGACCGAATCCTTAGGCAGCATCACATGCCGCGTCATGAAGGAGAAGACCTCGTCCGGGCGGATGATGCAGGCGACCAGACTGGGATCGCGCGACAAATTCTCGATAGTTGGCTGTTCGCTCATAACACTCAGGACGGGCCCGTCGGCAGGTAGGGGTTGCGTCAGACTGCGGCCCCGCCAAGGGGGAGCCGCTCACCAGTTCACATAGTTTAACGGAAGCGGACCGTCGAATCTGCGGGGAGTTTAGCGCAATTTGGGACGTCGGGGCGAAATCGGAGCCGCGCCGGTGAGAATCGGAGCCGCGCCCGTAAGGAAGCCGTCACGCATAAAAGCGCTCGGGAAGTTGAGAGACAACCATCCCGCGCAAAACTTGCGAGACGCCTAAGCCGTGATTTTCAAGAAGAGGAACGATGATACACCAGGCTTTCAAGGATCTTTTCGCAATCTGGTCAGACCGCAGCGTATCACGCTGACCGCTTCCTTACGGGCGCGGCTCTGATGTCATGCTTTACCGTCGCTCAAGAATGCGCGTTTCATCTGCTGACGGCATCTCATATAGCGTGTTACGCCACCAGATGCGTCGTCGAAACATCGACTTGAAAAACAGATGCGAATGCAACGAGCCGCCGAAGCTCAGCGTACCGCCGATATCCCAGGCGGCGTCGCGCCAGGACCAATTCGGCGCAGACAACAATCGGCGTAATGCCAGTTGGCGAAACACCGCCTCACCTGCCGCCGCCACCATTAGCATCGCCCACAGCGCAGCCGCTGTCACGGACACCACTTGCGTTCCGAACCAACCGAACAGATAAGCCAAGGATAAGACGGCCACCGCCGTGCCGCCGAAGGTGAGGTTCATCACCAGCAAGAACCCGCGCCGCCAGGTTGGCGGAGCGCAGATGCGCGTGATGATCATTTGACGCGTAGCGAACTCGAGAAAGCCACGGAGCGTGGTTCGATCGGTACTGGCCACCAGCGCTTGCGGTACGAAACGAATGCGCCGACCGGCCGTGCGCAGGCAACGCGTCAACACCAAATCATCGGATAGCGCCCGCCGCCACGCGTCGTGAATGCCCAACGAATCAAAATCGGCCCGGCGCAATGCCGTCGAACCGCCCCATGCAAAGTTGCGCCGTTCGTCGGCCAGCGTCGTGAGCGTAGCTGCGTTCCAAGCGGTACGCATGCCGGCGGCCAAGCCACCGATGGCGGTGTACCAACGATATCCCGTGGTCGCCCCCACATCGGGATCATCTAACGGTGCCACCAAATGCGCCAACCAATCATCGCCCGGCACCGCGTCGGAATCGACGAAAACCAAGGTGTCGATGTCGTCATCTAAGGCGTCCACAGCGGCGAGCAAATTATGAATCTTCTGCCCACAGTCGGTGGCAATACCGGCAATGACGAACGAACAGTTCAACTTGCGCCAGTCGCGCGTCCATTCTTGCAGCGTTTGATACGCCGGGTCGGTCTCCGATTCGAGCGTAAAGACAATCCGTGCCGGGCGCACCGTTTGTTGCTCGAAGGCATCGATAGTGTTGCGCAGTTTCTCGTCCACACCCTTGCAGGGCATGATGACAGCGATGCTACGCCGGGCAGCGCGGTTACGCGCATCCGCCGTCGATTGTTGCAGCGCCGCCTGCACGTAACGATAAAACCGAATACCCCCGCCGCACGCGTTGAGCGCCAACAGCGCGGCCCAAGCGCCCCATAGTAAACACGCGCCATAAATTACATCGACGATGGTCATGGGAATGCGATCAAGTCGGCGCCTGCAATTAGCCGTCGCGCGTGGCTTTGCTGGCCAAGTCGCGCACCGAGCCCGCCGGTCCGATGGCCACCAACACATCGTCAGCATTCACCACGCGGTCAGGTGGCGGGTTGACGACACTGGTACCGTCGGCTTCGTGAATGGCCACGATCATGGTGTTGGCCCGCGCCCGCAGATCGAGTTCACGTAAGCTTCTACCCGCCAACGGGGAACCCGACGGCACCAAAATCTCCTCCATCTCCCATTCCGTGGCATCCATCGTAATGTCTACCAACTTAGCCACCGCCGGTCGGGCCAGCAGATTCACGATGCGCGAGGCGCCGATCGATTGCGGACAGATCACCCGACTAGCACCCGCACGTACCAATTTGCGCTCGGTATCGATATCTTCGCAGCGCGCAATGATGGGCAGATCCTCCCGCATACCGTGCGCTGTCAGCGTCGTGAACACGTTGTCCGCATCGCTGCGTAACGCCGAGACCAACGCAGCCGCCTGATGAATGCCGGCTTCTTCGAGCGCGTCTTCGTCGCTGGCGTTGCCCAACACATAGTTAATGCCGCGCTCGGCGGCCAGCCGCGTACGGTCGGCGTCGTGTTCGATTACGACGACCGTCTTACCCTTCGCCACCAGATCGACGGCGATGTGTTCGCCCATGCGACCGAAACCGCAGATGATGAAATGGTCCTTTAGCTTGGCGATTTTGTCTTTCAACTTTTGCCGTCCTAACACGCTGCGAAATTCACCGCCGACGATCATAGCCTGCAGCGACGCGAAGGCTAACGAGACGCTCGATACCCCAAACAGAATAATCAGAATGGTCCACATCTTTGCCACGGGGCTCAGATCCCATTCCATCCGGAACCCGACAGTGGACACGGTAATAACCGTCATAAAGAGTGCGTCACGAAAAGTGATATTGCCGTCTTCGAGGTAATAGTAGCCGGCGGCACCAATCAGATTGACGCCGAGTAGAACAATCAGAGCCGTGAATAGACGATTCCGCGCACGCATGTCGGTCGAAGTGTATCGCAAGCGGGCGATCCGGGGGAGTTGTTGGCGACCGACGGGCTTATACGCGCATGAAGACCGCGCGATTCGAATGTCCGTTATAAAATCGACCCGCCTTTATCCCGCTGCCAGCGGCAAATATCTTCCGCTACAATGCCAATATATGCTTGAAGTCGCAATCAATCGAACGAAAGACGAGGTGGACGACGCCATCACCCAATTTGTCGCACGGCGGTCGTATCGATTGTCGCGACCTTGGTATCTGGAAGATGTGCGCGTCGAGGCACCACAGTTAAACAAGGACAATGCGGACAAACCCAAGGGATTCTGGTCGTCACTGGTGGAAGAGGTTACGCCATACGTTGATGTGGAAGTTAAGAAGAAGTGGCGCGGCACGAAGGTGGTTATCAAGCCCAGCGCCCATCAGAACAGCCCGCTGATCGGATACGACTTGCAGGCGTTCTTACACGACGAGCGCGTGTACGAAAACATCTGCCCGCCCGTCTGCCCGCGTTGTGCCAATGGCGTGCCCAACCCCGGCTCGCATTTCTGCGGCCGCTGCGGGCATCGGCTCGCGGGCAATGGTGGATCGATGGATCGCGCGACTGAGCGCAGCGACGTACTACAACCCGGCGGCATGATGTACGAAGACGCACCGCTGCTTACGCCGGACGGTTTGGAGACCCCGATGGTGACGGAAGAAGATGTGTTGCAACCACCGCCGCTGGTTGAGATGGATGAAGCGCTGGACACCGACGCCGAACCGGTGGCAGTGGAGCGCGATGTCGAGAATGTTGCAAGAGACGAAGATGAACCCAATGTGGTGATCGAAGAAGCAGAAGAAGGAGTGGTCACGGAATCACCGGTTGCTATCGAGCGCGATGACGAGGAGTTGGCGGTCGAGCAAGATGCGAGCGAAGTTGAATCGGAACAGCTTGCAGAAGCTGACAACGTAGCGGCGTCAGAGATAGAGGCAGAATCGGATCACGCAGCAGACGAAAGCGTCGCGGTTGAATCGACGCCGATGCCCGAAGCTGAGGCGGAAGCGATTGAAGAAGGCGAGGAAGATGATGATAAAGACGCCGATTCACCACCGGAAATAGTGGAGGCTGGGAACGAAGACGATGCAGCAACCCACCAAGACGCGAACGACGATGAAGTGGATACTGACGAAGACGAAGATCCGCCGTACGAACGGCGGCTGTTAGCGGAGGATTAACGATGGCAACCAAAGCATTTAGACGGTCACGCACCAATCGCATGTTCGGCGGCGTGGTGGCCGGGCTTTCCGAATATTTGGGCATCGACCCCACGCTGGGGCGAATTCTATACGTGCTGATATCGATACTCTCAACGGGCTTTCCGGGCCTGCTGGTCTACGTTATCTGTTGGGTCGTGGTGCCCGAGGAGTAGGCTGCCGGATGCATCATTGGGCAGCAGATTTGGGAATGCGTTCTCAGCCGGTATGATGTTGTAGGTCGGGTCATCGACCCGACAGAACTGCGACGGTGTCAATCGTGCATACGCTGATCCTGTTTGCCGAAACCGGTTTCGCCGCATGACGCAAGCCGGGTCGCACGCGTCGTCGGGTCGATGACCCGACCTACGAATGGCGTTTTGGTGACGTCCGGCAAATTGTATGTTGACGCCGTCGATTGCGGCCACGGGTTGTGATCCTGGCAATTTTGCACTTTGAACTTCTCACTTTGCACTGGACCCACTATGAGCTTGTTTAAATCCGCTGAAGAACGCCGCATCGAACGCGACATCAAGATTCGTCAGGGCATTCGCCGCATCGAAAAATCGATCGCCGAACAGAACAAGTTCACCGACGAGTTCATTCGCAACGCCCGCCGCGCCAAAGAAATCGGCGACGAGTCGCAATATCAGTTCATCCGCAACTCGCTCAAGAAAACCGCGACTGTCAAGAAGATGCTGGAGCGGCAACTGCTGGCCGTGAAAAACGCGCTGATCATCAAGCGGCAGGCCGAGGCGTCCACTGACTTTGCCGACGCGATGGGCACGATGGCCAAAGAGATCAGCCGCATGTTCGGCGCGACCGATCTGGCCAAGACCCAGCTCGAATGGGAAAAGGCGATGGCCCAAAGCCAAAGCATGGAAGAGCGCACCTCGATGTTCCTCGAATCGATCGAAAGCGCCGCCGAGGGCGATGTGATGACGACACCGGCCGAAGTCATCACGGATCAGGAAATCGACGCGATGATCGAAGCGGAAAGCGAAGCCGAACACGCGAAGGATGTGGACGAACTGGACGCCCTGCGGGCCGAGTTGAATTCATTGAAGGATGATGCGCAGAAGGAAGGGAAGTAGGAGGGAGATAGGCCCCATTCGACGCGAATCAAACACGTTCGACAGAGCCGCGTCGTCCCCGACGCGACAGAGCAGTTTTGAGACAATTAAACCCCTTGAAATCGACTTATTTTTTTTATAAGCCCATTTGGTTCGTGCGGTACGGTATGGTAAATGAATGAAGCAAGCCTCGGCACATCATTCGGCTAAATCGCAAGGCGACGGTGAGTCATCCGTCCGCAGTTCACTAGCCTCAATTTATTTCGAGCATTTACCATCATGCCCGCAATGTCGGTATGACCTCGAAGGCCTATCCGATGGTCGCCCCTGCCCGGAATGCGGTTTACCGCTTGCGTCTGATGTGCTTTTCTTTGAACCCAACAAAACGAAGGCAAGGAAAATAGCGAATTGGTTGAACTACGGTGGTGCTCTCTTATTCACATTAGTGTTTGCATTCTTTGCTTGGAAAATCGGAGCGTTATTGTCTTCTCTTGGGGCGTCAAGTGGTCAAATGACGAAGACCATTCTGCCCGGACTCTTAACCCCGCTCATTTTTGTCTTGATTGCAATTATGAGTTGGTATCACACCCGGCAACCGCGTTTTGCGATCATTGGTCGCGAATTCATCCTCTGGCAATCCTGGGGTCGCGGGCGGCGAAAACTAAACTGGCTAGAGATTGCGGATGTCCGATTTTCTCCCGTTTCCAGTCAGATCGTTTTGATCGGCTCAAACCAAAGAGCACTAGCTGGCCTCACACCCATTATTCGCGAAGGTCAGACGCCAGAGAGTCTCTTAGCAGCATTTCAAGAATTGCGCAGTCGATGGCTGGCGAAAGTTAATGAACGGCTTGTGAAAGTAACACCGACTACGAGCGAGAATTCAAATAGCCAGAGCGAATTGCGGAAGGAGGGCAAACATCAAGCAAACGCGCCGATGACGTTTGAAGGGAGACGCTTAACCGTTGCACCATTGTCCTGGTGGGGCTTGATTGGTTCCACCTTTATGGGGTTTATCATCTACAACCTCTTCGTCGGCTTGGAGTTTGATCGAGCCAGTGCACTGTTCGCCGGCGTCAGTGGATTTCTACTTACCACAATCGTACTAGCAGTTGATTGCTACCGCCGTAAGCAATCGCGGCAACTGAAAATTCATGATCATGGAATCAGCTGGGAGCAGTTTGATGGGCAGATGATTGAAATCACCTGGCCACAGATTGACGCGATTATGATGGTGCCCGAGACAGACACCGTATGTCTGCGGCGTTTGGATGGCGAGCTTGTTCCGGTGCCGGTCGAATTTATTCCGTCTAGACAGGGCGGTGAGGCGTTTGGATCAAATCTTGCGGCGCGATTCGACCTAAGCCACAACATGCGAGAACAGGTCTTATGAACTACGCCTGCGAATGCTGCGGCTATTACACGCTCGCCGCGCCACCCCCCGGTACGGATCAGCAGTGCATGATCTGCGGTTGGATCGATAACAAGTCCTACTGGAATGATGACGATCTCGGCTTCGAGTACTACCTCGGTGAACTCCGATTTAGGCAAGAACAATTCCAACGGCACGGCGCTTGCGACGAGAAATACATCGGCAAAGTGCGTCCGATCTCGCTGAACGATCGCCGCGTGGCAGGCTTCATAACAATCAACCAGCAATGCAGAGAAGCCAGTCAGAAATTGCTAAGGCGCATCGAAGCGGCTTTTCGCGATGTGAAACGTGGTAATGGTTGCACGTTACACCAGGCACTCGCAATTGATGATCGTGAACTTTCAGGAACGATCGAGTCTGCCAAATTGAAAGACACCGACGAGAGTTGGCAGGAAATCCCTGATGAAAAAGTCGCACGCCTGGATGTCGCATTGGGATATCTTGATTTTGAAGGCTTTCGCTATTATCTGCCGGCATACCTGTCTTTCGCTCTGCGCTACTGTGTTGACAAGGGTCCGCCATCAAGAATTCCGGATGGATTCATTAATCGCTTGGGGGCACCGGAATCTGCGTACAGCAGCGAGTATTTCGATTTCTTGCTGGCGCTCGAACAAGAGCAGTTAAACGCCGTGCATGATTTTCTAGCGTATGCGGCATCCGATTTCGAACGAGACGGAATGGACGGTGCCGATGCCTACGCGAGTTTCGTGAAGCGTTTTGGGCGATGGGGTAATATTGAAGCCGAAAACGATAACTCGGTTTAGAATGAACGCCCGCCGGGTAAGGCCCCGGGTTCGAGAGATTACAGAACTATGCCACCATCCTACAACACCTTCGAACGCCTCAAAAACAAAGGCCTCGCTCATTACAAAAAGGGCGAGTATGCCTCGGCCAAGCCATTTTTGATGCAGGCTGCCGATGCGATCATCAAGATCGCCGCCGAGACCGAAAACGCCAAGCAGCGCGATCGGCGCAAGGCGATGGCGGCTGAGTTGATTGAGTTCGCCAAAAGCTGCGACCAACGGCAGGAAGACAAGCGCACCAACCGTCGCAGCGCGGCGAGCGAGGGCGACGACAACAAGACCGACGCGCGCGAGTGGATCGTGCGCGAAAAGCCGGATATCAGCTTCGACGACATTGCCGGTCTCGACGATGTGAAGCACGAAATCCGGCTCAAGATGATCTACCCATTTCGCCATCCGGAACTGGCTCAGCAATACGGCATCAGCGTCGGCGGCGGTTTGTTGCTATACGGCCCGCCCGGCACCGGCAAAACGATGATCGCCAAGGCGATTACCAACGAGATCAAAGCGACCATGTTCGTGATCTCGCCGGCGCAGATTCTGAGCAAATGGGTGGGCGAAGCCGAGCAGAACATCACCAAGCTTTTCAAAGCGGCTAAGCAGGAAGACAAGGCCGTCATCTTTATCGACGAAATCGAATCGCTGGTACCGCGCCGCAGCGGTAGCAGCAGCAGCGTGATGACCCGCGTCGTGCCGCAAATTTTGCAAGAAATCGAAGGCTTCGACCGTAAGGGTGATCGACCGTTGCTGTTTGTCGGCGCGACCAACGAGCCGTGGGCTTTGGATGCGGCGATGATGCGGCCCGGTCGTTTCGATTCGAAGATTTATGTGCCGTTGCCCGACGAACCCGCGCGGCACAAGCTCTTGGAAATCTATCTTGGTAAGCGACCATTGGCAGATGATCTGGACTTTGCCGAGATGGTCGGCCTGCTCAACGGTTACAGCGGGGCGGATATCAAAGCCATCGCAAGCAAGGCGGCGACGATTCCGTTTATGGATGCCGTCGGCGGCAGCGAACCACGCCCCGTCGGCCGCGCCGATGTGCTGACGAGTATCGACATGATCAAGCCGTCGGTCCGCGAGAAAGACTTGTTGCGCTACCGTGAATTTGCCGCAGCTACATAAGAGCGCCTGCAGCACCGCTGTTCCGATCAGAGCCGCGCCCGTCAGGAAGCGGTCCGCGTAAATCGTCGCGGGCCGATTACTTTGCGAGTGATCTTCAATAAATCAGCGATATTCCGTGCGATATTGTGATATGCCCGAGAGGATATTCTATTCACACGCCGAATCGTTATGCCGTAGCACCCCGAACGCTGGATGCGGCACCGCTTCCTGCCGGGCGCGGCTCTGATTGAGCGTCAGGCAACATTCCGCGCGATCTTTAAATCCGCAATCGGCAAATTTCTATTCTTACGTCGGATCGTTATGCTAAAGCACCCCGAGCGCTCCGGTCGTGACCGCTTCCTAACGGGCGCGGCTCTGATTTCGCATCACGCCAAAGTCCTTGACGCACCGAACAAGATCATCATTTCATCAACGGCGCCACCACATGCTGAATAAACGCCGGCGATGTGCTGCTCGTATGATTGCCCACATACCCACACCGCATCCATGCGGGTTGCCACGCTGTTTCGTGTACGCCGGGCGGGGATTGGGCCATCCCCACCTGCCCCGCCGCCGGTCGATGCCGTCGATCGCTGGTACCGAATACGGTCGTGCCGAAGCCCAGGTAAAACCAATCGGCGATGGATTTGAAACTGTAGAGCCCATTCGTGCAGCGCGCGCCGGCAATCGAATGGTCATGCCCCGGTGATATGGCGGACGCCAATAAGACGCATGTCGATATTCGCTGATCCTCCGGAAGCAACTCGGTCGCACGCACGGCGATCCAACAACCGCCGGATTGCGCGATCAGCGACACGCGACCATTGGGATGATCTTTCCGATACGCGATGATCGCGTCGGTAACGCGCCGGGCTTGCCGCTCGTGATGGGTCGGACTCATCAGATTAATGGCCGAGCGAATCAGGAACGGTCCGTCGTTCCAATCGATACGGCGAATCGCGGCGCGGACGCGCCCGCGAACCAAACCGTAGGCCATTTGCGAATTAAAGATACTCGGCCCTTCGATACCGCCGAGAATGATGATCAGGCCGTGCCGACGACGGCGCTCGGTATCGACCCGTTCAAAAAAGGAGGTATCGCGACAGGGATGGGCCAGCTTGGCGAGGATGCCGTAGGGCAAGTCGACCAAACCGCAGATAAAGGCAATGAGATGGGCGAGTGTATTGATGATCAAAATTGCCGGGCCGGAGCCGTGCCTAACGTTAGATTCCCTTAAAACAAAAGAAGCGGGCCAACACCCGCTTCTTCTTGTTCTATTCCGGAGAACGATTCGCGTTAAGCATCATGCGGCCACAGGCCGCGGCTCTGTCGCTTGCTGCGCCAGCGTAATACGCGTCATTCGAAGGGCCTACACGCGCGAAATGTAATCACCCGTGCGAGTATCGATCTTTATCATCTCGCCCGTCGAAATAAACGGCGGAACGCGCACTTTGTAACCCGTTTCGAGTACCACCTCTTTATTCTGATTGGTCGCCGTGGCACCCTTCACCACCGGCGGTGCCTCGGTCACTTCCAGTTCGACCGTATTCGGCAGTTCGACGCCGATGATGGCACCGTCCATCACCTTGCAGTTCACTTCTTCGCTACCCTTAAGGAACTTGTCCGCCTCAGGCATCAAATCGGCCATCACATGCAGTTGGTCGAAGCTTTCCATATCCATCATGATGTAATCCTGACCATCGCGGTACAGGAACTGATACATCTTGTCTTCGACAAAGGGCACTTCGATTTTGTCGTTCACGTTCAAGCGAAAGTCGACGACGTTGCCGTTTTTAAAGTGCTTGAGCTTAACCTTCATGTAACTGCCCTTATTGCCCTTGGCGACAATTTCGTTGTCGTGGACGATCCAGAGCTGATTTTCGTGCATGACGGCCTGGCCGCGCTTGATATTCACTGCCTTGATTGCGGACATATCGCTTCGATCCTTATCGAAAAAAGGTAGGCCACTCGGGCAGCGTCGCCACGGGGCTCGGTAGGAATTCGATCTATCGGGTGCCCCTGCCCCTCTGGGGCTGGAGGACTTATTGTCATTTCGCGCGTCGCACGCCCCTGCCCTTCCAGGGCTGGGGAACTTGCGTTATCTCGCGCGAGCCGGGTACCCCTACCCCTCTGGGGCTGGGGGACATCCACACGCCAACCACAGCCGGTTAACGTCATAACTCAACGCGAGTTAAGTATCCTGCCGCCCCTGCCAATCGTCAAGATTGCGGTGCAATCGAAGGTCCGCGTCGCCCATTACCCGTTCGCAATATCAGCCGCTATCATCGCAACTCATATCCGGAGGTTCGCCATGTCCGTATTCGCAGAAGTCGGCAAATTCGTCGGGGCCAAGGTCGCCGGCACGCTCATCACGATGGCCATGTTGGCCGGCGGCGTCTGGTGTTACTACAACTGGGACGATGTCAAAGCCTTCGGCGCCGTTATCAAGGCGGTACTGTTCTGGATTCTGCTAGTGGCCGCCCTGCCGTGGTCGAGTTTTTTATTTATGAAACCTCTGATGGGGTTTCAGTCAAATCTCAATTCCGAAAAAGCCGCCGCCGCCGTCAGCATCGGCCTCATCGGGCTCTATTGCCTCCTCGATATCTTCTTTGCCTTTCAACTGGGCGATTGGAGCGACAAGGGCGGCTTTTCGTGGTTCGTGCTGATTCTTGGGCTGGTCGCCGCCGGGGCCTATAATTTTGTGATATGCGAATCGCTGGCGCGCAACGCGGATAAGTAATCGGCGTTGGGTGCCATGCCGACGCGGCGCGTAAACGACGGTTCGTCGGGTGAAACATCACCTACCGATTAACGTCTATTTGAACCAGTGAATTGCCACGTCGGCATGCTCTCGGAGTAAATCGACAATCCGCGCAGACATGCCGACCTGGAGGGTCGGCATGGCGCCCGACGACGCTGGACAACATCAGCGATCGAAGCACACACGCGGCTCCGTGACTCGTTCCGATGCAATACGCCAATCGATTCGCAACTGTAGCGTGAACCAACGAAGGTGCCATACGTTTAATAAGCGGCGGGTAAACTAGTTACCCCACAAAGGCCGCCAGCCAGATACGAGGAAGCCATGAAGGGGCCAGCAGCGGGCGATCGCGTTAGCGAATACATTCTCGACAGCGTCGTGGGCGTGGGCAGCTTCGGCCAGGTCTGGAAGGCGCGCCACCATATTTGGGACAGCCAAGTCGTTGCCATCAAGGTCCCCAGCGACCCGCAATACGTGCGCAATTTACAGCGCGAAGGCTCGGCCATTCACGGTCTGCAACACCCCAACGTCGTGCGCGCCATCGGGCTCGACCCCTACGCTGATATTCCTTATCTCGTGATGGAGTTCGTCGATGGGTGCTCCTTGCGTGAGTTGATCGACGCCAACACCAACGGCCTGCCGATTCGCGCCGCGCAGAATATCTCCGTCGGCATCTTGCAAGCCCTTGAAACCGCCCACGCCAACCATGTGATCCATCGCGATATCAAACCCGCCAACATTCTTATCAGCGGTGCCGATGCCAAACCGCCCGAGATGATCACCATCGAAGATGTGAAGGTCGGCGACTTCGGTCTTGGTAAAGTCGGTGAGGTTACGACGCAAAGTATCATGCAATCGGGCAGCCTGATGAGCGAAGAAGGCAAGAGCATCGCCGGCACGCTGGCTTATATGTCGCCCGAACAGCGCGACGGTGCAGATATCGACGCCCGCAGCGATCTTTACTCCGTGGGTATCGTGTTGTTCGAAATGATCACCGGTGAACGCCCCAGCGGTGGTGATATACCCTCGCACATTCGCGACGGCTTGCCCAGTTGGGTCGATAAAGTCTACAGCCGTCTATATACCCGCCGCGATCGACGCTTGGCCAGCGCCGCCGATGCCTTGGCCGAAATCGCCAAAAGCAGCGTGCCGCCGCGCATCGCCACCCAATATGGCCGTGTTGGCCCCAGCCCGACGGCACAGCCGAGTCCGACCGTTGCCAAATCGGTGCCGCCGATTCCGAAGCCGGCTGTGCGACCTGAGCGTTGCCCCAAATGCCAAGCTGCCGTCGCCGATGACAACAACTTTTGCGTGATGTGCGGCGAACAAGTCGTGCAGAACCCGCGGCGGTGTTCCAATTGTCGGGGCTACCCGGCCCCCGATGATCGCTATTGTATCTTTTGCGGCACGCCCCTGCCGGAGGAGGCACGCTAAGCCATGTGCATCTTCGGTGGCGGCGATGGCTGGTTGCTGTTTATGGGCCTGCCGCTGTTATTTATTTTCTTGTCGGGCAAAGCCGATTGCACCGGGCAGGATGAGCCGGTGGATCGCGCAGCGGGAACTGCGTCGTCGCGACAGGCTTGGGTTTGCCCCAACGAACGTTGCCGCTGCCCCAACCCGCCAGGCGCGCGGTTTTGTAAGCGTTGTAGAGCGGAACGGTCTGCATGAGATGTCGCGATCACCCTACGAGCTCGGGTTATAAATTCCCGCGTTGATTGGAATCCCGGCCCACAATGCTCTGCCGCCCACCATAATCGCCGCTGCGTCCGAGAGCGAAGCGGATAATTCCCCGTTGTAGTACAATACCTATGCAGCGTCGGCGGGGATGCCGAAGCATCCCACGACGCAAAAAGTGCACCGCTTCCTGACGGGCGCGGCTCTGTTGATTGCCTGCACGTGGTGGGTCGATCAATTGGAACCCGTCTATTCTGCAAGCGGATCTTTGTCATCTTGGAATGTTGCCTACGGGCATTTGAGATACATTGTTGCCTATGTCCAAAGACGTGGCCCATGCCAAAGACATCGAAACCGCGTTTCTCGCCGGCGTGACCGGCAATCTGAAATCGGCGGGCGGTCGGCTGATTCCCGGCAAGGAATTCAAGATCGAAGATCGCGATCGCGCCGAACAAGTCCGCGCGGCGATGGCCGATCGGCGTATGTACGAGCGCGACCTGTTTCAGAGCTTTCCGCACGGTCGCAGCATCACGCTGCGCGGTTACGAATCAAGCTGGATCTTCTGGAAGCGCGTCCGCAGCGTCACGTCGGCCGGCGTGTTGGCACCGGTGCAAAATCTGCTCGACGATGGCAACACGGCCAAACCCGTGTCGCGCGGGCAATTGTTGGAATATTTGGATCATCTGACCAAAAAAGAAACGGGGCCGCAGTTGGTCGGCGTGTGTGCGCCGGCGGGCTTCGAGGCAGACGTTTGGGACAACCCGCCCGAGCGCTCGGGCATGAAGCTGGTGCTGGTCGAACCGCGCGGCGAGGGTGGTTGGCGCATCAAAGGCGGCGACCCGAGTTTGGAACGACCGTTCGTCAAGCTGTTTGACCCCGAAGATGTGACGGTGAAACTGGGGCGCGTGAAGCGCGAGATCGAAGCGCGCAGCGCCGATTTGTTAACCGGCAGCCTGACGGCGAGCCAAATGGCGCGCGAAATGGATTTACCCGTACCGCTGGTATCGAATGCGTTCGAACAAGTGGCTCGCGAAATCCCTGAACTGCATGTATCCCGCAAGGCCGGAGAGGCGACGCTGTTTCGCGGTGTGGCGGCAAATAGTTACGAGGAGGAACGACCCATGTCGTTCATCGATAAGATCAAGAACATGTTCGCCGGCGATGGCGACGAGACCAACAAGATCAACCTGCTGGCCGAGAAGCGGGCGGCATTGTCGTCGAAGTTGGATCGTCTTTTTGAAGACATCGGCAAGCTCGAGAAAAAAGAAGCCGCGCTGGTCGACGAAGGCAAAGCGTCTAACTCGAAAGTGGCCAAGCTACGATTGGCGGCACAAGTCGAGCGCCTGCGCAAAGATATCACGCGCTTCAACACCACGGCATCGATGTTGAACAAGCAGATCAACATCATCAGCACGCACATTCACAATCTGGAAATGGCCCAAACCGGCGAGATGGGCGCGTTGCCGGATAGTGACGAGTTGACCGAAGCCGCCGTAGGTGCCGAAGAAATGTTAGAGCGACTCAACGCCAGCGACGATTTGGTCAGTAGCCTCGAAGTAGGCATGGCCGAGTCGGCCATCAGCGATAGCCAAGCCGCGATTCTGGCGGAGTTCGAGGCAACGGACGAGCCTCCGGAAAAGGAGAAGGCCACCGGCGAGAAGCGTCGCGCTCCCGAGGTAGGTGAAATCGATCCGGGTGAAAAGAACTCGCGTGAAGCGGAGGCGGAATAGTAACGAAGCGTTCTGCGCAAGCAAAGACAGAGCCGCGGCCTGTGGCCGCATTTATCGAAGAGCAACGAAAGACAGGCATCATGGGTCTTTTTGACTGGCTAACCAACAAGAGCAAATCGCTGTCGGAGATGACGCGTTCCGAATTGCGCAAGCAGGAGCTGCTCTTGCAGCGCGAGCGCGATCAGATGATCAAACGCATCAGCCAGTTGGCCGAACAAAAGCAGAAAGTCTTCGAGAAAGGCAAAGCTGAGAAATCTCCCGAAGTGCGCCGTGTGCTCGCGCAAGAGTTCGATCTGAAGACCACCGAACAGTTGATGGCCTCGCGTCAACTCAATATCCGCAGCAAAGAGGCGCTGACCGTCACGCGTATGCGCATGTTGCGCGAAAACGCCGATCGAGCGGAGAAGCGCGGCAGCAAGCTGGGTATGATCAGCGAAAAAGACTTGGTCGCGCTCGAGAAAATGATCGAGAACGACAAGATCACCGCCGAGATGTATCAGGACCGGCTCGACGACATGCTCAACACCGGCCTGAGCGAGGGCGAAAGCGCCCTCACCCCCGGCACGCAGCAAGTGCTCGATATCTGGGAGCAGATGGATACCGGCCTCATCGACAACGAAGCGCAAGCCTTCGACGAAGCCGACCGCCGCGTGCGCGAACGGCATCAGGCGACGGATTAACAAACGTCGAGAAGTCAAAAAATCAAAAAGTCAAAACGTCGAAAAGCATAAACATCTAAATGCCAAAATCTTCATCCGATGCGCCGCGCAGTATGCGTAAGCTCGTCGCGTCTTTGTCGAAATACGCGATAGCCTCTATCTATAAACGCCCAAATCGCGCGCAACCGGCAGAGCTGCGGCCTGTGGCCGCATAAATCGGTACCAACCGCACCGCCGAACATCGGGAAATCTCAAATTTACAAAATCAAATACGTCGGGTGCCCCATCCTTTCTGGCAAGAAAGGGTGGGGAATAGGACGTCCTCAACGAGCGACTCTTGATTGCCCTCGTGTTCAAGACTGCCCCACCCTTCGTTACCGCGAAGGATGGGGCACCCAACGATCGAACAACAACTGTGAACCGGTCAGATCACCGCATGACACCATACAACTTCACCAGATCACCCATTCCCCAAATCACTCAATCGCAAGATTCAAATCGCTGGACAACGATCATTTTCGCCCCGACACTTCTTTTTGATGACCGCCAACACAAAAGACTGCCATTTCTCCGGGAATAATCATGCCGCATCGCATTGCTGTTTTGGGTTGTGGGCTCGTGGGCGCGACGATGGTGCGCGACCTTGCCGTCGATGAAGACTATGACGTTATCGCCGTCGACGCCGACGCCGCCCGCCTCGAACAAATCACGACCGCCCGCCGCATTCAACGCCGCGTGTCCGACCTTTCCGATCAAAACGAAATCCGGGCGCTTGCCGAAGATGCCGACGTCATTTGCGGCGCGCTGCCCAGCAAGCTCGGCTTTGAAGCGCTGCGCACCATCGCCGCAACGGGCACATCCTTCGCCGACATCTCCTTCATGATCGAAGACGCCCGCGCTGCCGACGACATCGCGAAAAAATCCGGCGCGACCATCGTCTACGACTGTGGCGTTGCGCCCGGCCTCGCCAACATGTGCATCGGTCACGCCGCCGCGCGCTTCGAGGTACTCGAAGACGTCGTCTACTACGTGGGCGGCCTACCCTACGAACGGCGCTGGCCTTACGAATACACCGCCCCTTTTGCCCCGTCGGATGTGATCGAAGAATACGTTCGCCCCGCCCGCATGATCGAAAACGGTACGGTCGTTACCAAACCCGCGCTTTCCGAGCCCGAATTGCTCGAGTTCGAACGCATCGGCACGCTGGAAGGCTTCAACACCGATGGTTTACGCTCGCTGCTTGATACCGTGCCGGCAAAGTGCATGCGCGAGAAAACCCTACGCTACCCCGGTCATTGCGAGCTAATGCGTGTGTTGCGCGCCACGGGTTTCTTCGACGATGCACCAATGCAACTGCGTAACCAAACCGTGCGCCCGCTGGACTTAACCTCAAAGTTACTTTTCGACCAATGGCGCTTGCGACCCGGCCAGCGCGACTTCACCGTGTTGCGCGTGGTGGCAACCGGTACGCGTCAAGGTCAACGATCAACCGCAACCTACGAGTTGTTTGACGAGGCCGACGCCGAAAGCGGCGAGCAAAGCATGGCCCGCACCACGGCCTACCCGTGTACGATCGTCGCGCGGCTCATCGCACAAGGGGCGTTCAAACAGCCGGGCGTGCACCCGCCGGAAACATTGGGGCGCGACGAGGCGATCTTTCAGACGATGCTTGCGCAACTCATGGAACGCGGCGTGCAACTCACCATGTCGGAAACAGGCGTACAGAATCAATAAAAGTAGTCGTTTACAGCCGATGAATCTTTCGCACGCGCCGTATTGGGACCACCCTTATCTGTAATACCACATCAGCGCACCATAAACTAGCATCACTCTCAATACTTGATTTTTCTATCACGACCACCGTACGCTCTTGTAAGATGTAGAAATAAGTCCGCCTTCGGGGGGCGACGATCCACTTGTCGCTGGGCGGATTTCCGAGTCGTCATTGAGTTTGTCGAACCGATGTGGCGCGTGAGTGTGCGCCTGCGGTTTGAATAGGAGATCGTCACTATGCGCTCACCCCGCACCCTGCTCGCGCTTACCCTCTTTTGTTGTTTAGCGATCATCACAGCCAACTCCTGGGCACTCGCCGTCTCGGTCGCCGTTGCACCGGCTACCGGCGTCACTTATCAACCGATCACCCTCGATCTCGATACCGACGTCGTCTTCTCCGAAACCGGCACGCCCAACCCGTTTTTAGATCGCCGTCTAAATATTACCTTTACCACCCCCGGCAACGATACCTTCGTCGTGCCCGGTTTCTTCGCGGGCGATGGCAGCGGTCCGACGAGTACGAGCAATAGCGGCGAGATCTTCCGCGTGCGCTTCACGCCCACCGAGGCCGGTATGTGGTCTTGGTCTGTCAGTTTTCGCGAGGGCAACGAAGTCGCAATCGACCTCGACCCTGCGGCAGGTACGCCCGGCCCCGGCGACGGTCTCAGCGGCAGCTTTATGGTCGATCCGCCAGACGCCAACGCCCCCGGCTTCTTCGCCAAAGGCCGCCTTCGCTATGTCGGTGGACACTACCTGCAATTTCTCAACGGTGATTACTACGTGAAGGGCGGTGTCGATTCGCCCGAGAACTGGCTCGGTTACGTCGGCTTCGATAACACCTTCGACGGCGGTGCCGGACCCAACACCGCCACCGGCCTGCACGAGTTTCCCACCCATGCCGCCGATTGGAACGTGGGCGATCCCGATTGGAATCGCACCGACCCGCCCGGCACCAACAACGGTCGCGCCATCATCGGCGCGCTGAACTACCTGCATTCGACCGGCGTCAACTCGATTTACTTCTTACCGATGAACATCGGCGGCGACGGTAAGGATTCGTGGCCCTACATCGGCCCCATCGACCCGAACGGCTCAACGTCAAACGACAACACGCGTTTCGATAACTCCAAGCTGGCGCAGTGGGATATCTTCTTCAATCACGCACAGTCGCTGGGATTATTGTTGCACTTTGTTCTTAACGAAGCCGAAACACCCAACAAGGAAGAGCTCGATGACGCCCAACTCGGCGTCGAGCGAAAAGTGTTTTACCGCGAGATGATCGCGCGCTTCGGCTATCACAACGCGATTCAGTTTAACATCAGCGAAGAGTACAACCTCAACCTAAACCTGGGCGTGCAACGCGTCGTCGACTTCGCCGCGTATATCTCCGCCGTCGATCCGTACGACATACCTGTGACCGTGCACAACGCCGGTGCCGGCGACAACGCATCGAACGGGCCGTGGTCGCCTTTCTATGGCGAGGCCGATTTCGATTTGACCAGCATTCAGGATGCGCGGCTGACCACCAATTGGGGCAACATCGTCGAAGACTATCGCGCCGAGTCGACAGCGGCGGGTCGCCCCCTCGCCGTGATGATCGACGAGCCCGGCTCCCCCACGCGCGATTTCAATGATGACTTCGACGCATTTCGCAAGCGCGTGATCTGGCCCATTCTTATGTCCGGCGGTGGTGGCGAGTGGTTCATCAACAATCGCGATCAGTCGCTAGAAGACTTTCGTGAGTTTGACAAAATTTGGGTTGAAACAGGTTATACCGTGAGTTTCTTCGAAGAGAACCTGCCATTTAACGACATGCAACCGAATGACGGCCTCATCACTGACGCGAGCGACTGCTTCGAGGGCGTCGATGTGTTTGCGCAAACCGGTCAAGTCTATGCACTTTACTACGGTTGCGCCGACAATCCCGGCACGCTCGATTTGTCCAACGCCGTCGGTGAATTTGAATTGCGTTGGTACAATCCGCGCAGTGGTGCGTTCGAAGGCACCGTCACCGTGCTAAATGGTGGCAGCGCCGTCGCGTTACCCGGTCCGCCCAATACGGCCAACGAAGACTGGGCGGCGCTGATCACGCTGATCGACTGTAACGATAATGACGTCGCCGACATGCTCGATATCACGAATTTGACCAGCAGCGATTGCAACGCCAACGCGATTCCCGACGAATGCGAACCCGACGGTGACGGTGACGGCCTCATCGACGATTGCGACGACTGTCCCAATCGCGCGACGGGTGATGTGAATAACGACGCTGTTGTAAACGCGCAAGATGCCGACAGCTTTGCGAGCGTATTGGTCGATCCAATCGCCGCCGATGCCGACACGCAATGCGCGGCGGACATCAACGCCGACGGCGCACTCGATGGCCGCGATGTGGCGGCGTTGGTGGGGTTGTTGCTTGGGAATTGACGCAACGCTTTCAGTGTTGAGAAGACAAAACACAACAACACGTGGGGGAACAGCTAATGCGGCAACACGGCGCTAATGGTCGAAACGCCGGGTGCCCCATCCTTTCTGATAAGAAAGGTTGGGGAATCACCAGATCATTAAGACACGTAGAATTATCGTTTGTTTCCAAAGGAGTCGATACCCCACCCTTCGCTGTCGCGAAGGATGGGGCACCCATTCATAACGGACTTACGAGTACGCATACAAAATGAAAAAGCCGAGCCCTGCTAAGGGCTCGGCTTCCTATTCAATCACTTTAACTCAGTCAAAATCACCTACGACCGTTGCTCCGGTTGCGGCATGATGCCCGCCAACAACGCGTGGTAGCGGTTCTTCCAACACGACCAGTCGGTGCCGTCGTGGCATTCGCGCGTTTGCACGTCGAAGCCCTTGCTTTTGAGCAACTCGGCAAACTGAGCGTTGGATTGGCCCATGTCCCAGTTTTCGTGCGGATTGCGGAAGTCGTACTTGCCCCATTCAAAGCAGAACGCCATCGGCGTTTTCTTGGCATCCGGAAGCGCCTGTTTGATGCCGGATTCCATCGACCCAAACATATACATCGAGCGACAACCCACGCGACCGATGACCTCGGGGGCGCGGAAGGCGCAGACCAAAGCGGCGAAGCCGTCGAAGCCGTGACCGATCGAGGCGCGCGCTTCGCGTTGCGCGATGGTGCGATAGTTGGCATCGATGAACGGCACGATGTCTTCGGCAACGATCTTCGGATAGGGTGATTCGGGTTGGAAGACATTGGCCTGCATGCCGATCAACACGATGATCGAAGGCTGTACATTCGGCGCGGCAACCACACCGTCCAGCACATCTTCGATATTGCCCAGCATCTGCGCCGTCGAACCGCCGTGCACGTAGGCAACCGGGTAGCGCTTGCCATCGTCTTTCTCGTAACCGGCAGGGGTATAGACCTTCACTTCAAACTCGGTGCCGGCGGCTACCTTGCTCTTGATTTCTTTGGTTTCGAGTTTGCCCTCGGGGAACTCGGCCTTGTCATCGAGATAGCGCGGTGCCTCCCAAGCAGGCATGGCAAACCACGACATATCGAGCGGTGCGCCGCGGCCCATCGTCATTTCCATATCCTTGCCGACGACATAGCTCTTGCATGCGCGCTCGTTACGCGGATCGGGAATCTCGTTGTAATCCTTGATGAACACGTAGTTCAAGCGTGCATCGGGTTCGACAGTGGCTGAGTAGTAATAGAGATTGGTATCCGGCACGCGAATCATCGGGCGTTCCTGACGGGCACCCCACAAGTCACCTGCAACGGCGATATCCTTCGCTTCGCCGTAGTAAACAAAGTGCACCTTGTCTTTGCCTTCGATAATCGGGAACTGCTTTTGTTGTTCGAGGTATGCGTTGATGGCGGCGTCTTTTTCTTCGGCCTGCTTCACGCGCTGGATGAACGCGGCAAAGTCATCACCCTTCACTGCACCGGCCTGAGCAATCTGTACCTCGCGCACGTCGGTCGTCGTAATATCCACGCGGACGAGCTTCTCTAAACTTCGAATGAAAATGCTGTTACCGACAAACGCCGGATGGGCCCACGATAAATCTTCACCTTCCAAGAGCGGCAGCGCGGCACGTTCTTCGTAACCTGCAGGCGTCGCCTTGGCGATATGCAGCGTGCCCTTCTTGGTGATGATGACCAAATGACCATCGGCGGCGATCAGAAAACCATCGCCGGGTTGCCGCGAACGCCATGCAGGCTCACCCGTCTTGGTATCCACACAGACGAGGATGCGCGTACTGTAGGCATAAACGTGACCATCGTGATAGACCGGCACGTTGTAGCTGTTGCGAATGATGTTGTCTTCCCAAACGGGCTTCCATTCGTCGCCTTCGCGTTTGAACACGCCCGCGGCGCCCGCCTTGTGCGATAAGAACATCGTGTCTTTATCTTCGCACATTGTGGGCACCATGCTGCCCGCGCCGGTCGGGCCGCCGCCGCCATGCGCAAACTGCCACGCCATCTCACCCGTCTTGGGATCGATGGCCATCACGTTCGCATCACCCGGTACCAGCACCAAAGGCTTGCCATCAAAGACGCGTGTGACCATCGGCGATTGGTAGTTCACCGTATCAGTGCCAACGGTCCATTTCTTCTTGCCGGTCAGCGGATCGACGCCGATGACTGCCTGATTCTCGACGGGCGTGGGTCGCGGGCCTTCACCCTGCTTCACCGCGCCGAGCTGCAGGATGATCGTCCCTTCGCAACCGATGGGCGAGGTGCTGCAGCCGTAGTGCGGCTTGGGCACGGCGTACTCCTCAATGATGTTGACCGCCCAAACTTCTTTGCCCATTTCGAGATCGACAGCCACGAACTTGCCGCGCGGGGCGAGCATGTAAACGTGGCCCTTATAGATCAGCGGCGTTGTGATCGGGCCGGTGTGCGCGCCGTCGGTACCGAGATAGGTCGTATCGAGCACATAGCGCCACTTCTCTGCGCCAGTCGCCTGATCGAACGCGGCCAGCACGTCATTGGTGCCGTCGGAAAACGCCGTCACCACCACGCCGTTGGCGACCGCTACCCCCGAGTAACCGCTGCCGGTTGGTATCGACCAGACCTGCTTGAGGCCGATGTCTTTGCCCGTGGAAAGCAGCGTCGAGCCGTGCCAGTGACCATCGCCGTTTTCACCGCGAAAACCGGGCCAGGCCCGTGAGACTTCTTCGGCCGTTGCCAGCGGCGCGACTGTCAAAACCGCGATGAGGGTGGCCAACAGTGCCTGGGGCCAACGCCCGGCGGAAATAAATCGATGAGCATGCATAGAGTGGGTCCTTTCGAGAAAAATCTGCTTGTAATGTGCGATTGTTGATACCGAAACGGCATCTTATCTGTTCAACGGGATCGGTGGCGGTTGCTAGCGGTGATGGCTGAAAAAATCACGGAGCCAGGGACAGAAACATCATCCCAAGCGGCTGAAAACGGCCTTTTGGGCATCCGAGCTCCGTCCGCCCATCGCCCCAGATGGCCCGCAACGCTCGAAAATTCACGATGTTTATTTTCTGGACGCCCCGCCAATCGCCGATTATATTTTCAGCCTGATTCGAGATTTTAGATCTTCCCGCAGAAGCGAGGCCGAGAGCGTTTTTGACCTTCCGTCTTCCGATTGCATCGATCCAAAGTTCGAGTTTTCGCAGCCTTTACTCGACGGGCTGCCCGCATGTGTGTTTTGTTCAGTCGAGTTGTGCGACGGTCTTCCTTTTCCTTGGGCAACATACCTACAACAAGTGAATGACCGCCATCTGTTTGAACGAGCCGAGCGTGCGCGCCGGACTCGTGGAGTTAGTAAGAATGGGTACGCGACTTTACGTTGGCAATCTGAGTTATCACGTTTCTGATTCCGAGCTGGAGCAAGTCTTCGGCGAATTTGGAAGCGTCCAGAGCGCGAAAATCATCATCGACCGCGACACCGGTCGCAGCAAGGGTTTTGCCTTTGTTGAAATGGGTAGCGATGACGAAGCTCAGGCCGCCATGGATAATCTGAACGGCAAAGACCTGCAGGGCCGTGACCTGAAGGTCAACGAAGCCCGACCAATGGCACCCCGCTCGGGTGGCGGCGGTGGCGGTGGCTTCCGCGGTGGTCGTGGTGGCGGCGGCGGTCGCGATCGCGGCGGCTGGTAAGTCAACGGCAATATGCCATTTCCATCGAGCGGTGTATTAGTGGCTCGATGAGACAAGATAACGACGACGCGTGATCGAACCTTTTTCGGTCACGCGTCGTTTTTTTGCAGCAGCGATCCCAAAACATCTCCCGATGCCAAAATATCTCCCGATCCCGGTAGGGATCAATGGAAAATAGCCCAACCTTTCAAGGTTGGGGTGTCATGGGCTGACAAATCTTTCGTCCTGGAAGGACGATGGGAAACCACGCAGGCTTTCTTCTACCCCTCCTGGATGAAGTCGTTACCAGTGCAGCAACCCCCTCGTCGAAACGCTAGGCTACTATCTGGTCATCCCAGCCGGGATAAAGAGAGAATTCTGGATCAACTAAATCGCAAACAAGCCATCAATCCGCCCAAAATTTGTACGATTTAGCTTCACGAACCGCCGCCCTGCGGTTATATTCCTATCAGTAAACGACTTAGCGGCAAAAAGCGATGCTAGCAGCGGTGATTCACCGACCGCAGATTCGCCCAGCCGCTTTTGCCGCGCGAAGCGCGGCAAGGTCGCGTAAACTACTCATAACCGTGGCGGTAACGGATGATCGCCGCGTTGGGTGCCCGATCTGTCGCCAACACCGGCTCGGGCAAAACCTCGAATGTGCGTGTCGCTATGGCCCCGTTAACAGGCTAGCGGCACACCGGATCTCTGAAGCTTTATGGAACTACCCAAACGACCCGGCAACGACGTTTATCTTCCGCCCGATGCGTTTCCGCAGACGGTCGCGGCACTCAAGCAGATGCCCGATGTGCAGGAGTTGCGTATCGGCATTGTGTACGCGTTCGACTTCCGCACGCGCATGCTGCCCTATTGGTATGCCGACAAGCGCATGGCCCCCTGCTCGGTGCGGCTACTGGCCGACTGTTTGCACGAAGCCGGCTTCAAACACGTGCGCGTCGTGCTGCAACAATGGACGCCCAACTTCAAACCGTCGCAGGCCAAACTCGATGGCAAGCCGCTCGATATTCTGATGGTCTCGGCGATGCAAATTCACGCCGAAGCCGCATACGATCTGATTCGCGAAACGCACAGCGCCGGCGAGAAACGACCGTTGATCATCGCCGGTGGCCCGAAGGCTATTTACGAACCGTCGGATTATTTTGAGCTAGGACCGCAGCGCGGTGTCGGCGCCGATTGCGTGGTACACGGCGAAGCATTTGTGATGCTCGACCTGATGAAGCGCTTAATCGAAGCGCGACAAAACGGCGAGCATGTACTCAAAACATACAACCGCATGCGCAGCTCGGGCGATCTCAATCGCATGCCGGGTCTGGCGTATCTTGCAGGTGATGCCAACCGCGAAGAACCCGTCGCGATCAACACCGGCATTCAGCGCTTGCTGCAAAACCTCGATCAATATCCTATGCCCGATGCGGGTTATCGCCTGCTAGAACCGCCCCACCGTGGCGCAACGCTCAAGCCCAAACCGCTCGATGCCAAGCAGATCAAGCGCAAGAGCATGATCGCATCGATGATCGCCACGCACGGTTGCAAATTCAACTGTTCGTATTGCCCGATTCCGGCGGTCAATCAGCGTACCTGGCGCTACAAAAGCCCGCAGCGCATGGCCGAAGAAATTCGCCACCTGCACGAAGAATTCGGGCTGACGCTGTTCTTCGGCACTGATGATAACTTCTTCAACAGCCGCGAAACCGTGATCGAGTTGATGACGGCGATTTCGGAAACGCGCTTAACCAACGGCAAGAAACTCGGCGATGAGATCCGCTTCTTCACCGAAGCGACCGAGTTCGATGTGCATAAGAATCTCGACATCCTACCGCTCTGCCGTAAGGGCGGCATGCGCGGGATTTGGTTCGGTCTCGAAGACCTGACAGCCAAGCTCGTGAACAAAGGTCAGACCGTCGGCAAGACGGAGATGATCTTCGAAGAACTGATCAAGCTCGGTATTCAGCCGATGGCGATGATGATCCACAGTGATGGTCAACCGTTGCGCTCGAAAGATGGCAGCATGTCGGGCGTGCTCGATCAGGCGGAGTACTTGTACAAGGCAGGTGCCGTATCGTATCAGTGCACCTATTTGGGCCCGGCCGTCGGTACGCGCAGCTTTGAAGAATCGCTCGAAGGCGGCACCATGTTCCGCCGTGTCGGCGGCGTAGATGTGCCGCAGGCGTTTCTCGATGGCAACCATGTCGTCGCATCCGCCGAAAAAGAACCGTGGACGCGGCAGATGAACTTGGTGCGCGCCTACTGGAGCTTTTACAACCCCGTCAACCTGATGAAAACGATATGGGGCTTACGCAAGAAGGGCTCTATCGCACCCAAGCGCGTGTTGTATCAACTCGTCGGCATCATCGGCTTGTTCTATACCTTGCCGCGGCACTGGGCGTGGGCGCGCAAGCTCAAGAAGGGGCCGATCGAGAAACTCACCGGCGCACTGCCCTCGCGCATCCCGATGATCTACGCCGAGAACGGCGAGATCGTTACGTGGGCGATCGATCACCCATCGCACCCGGAATTCTCGCGGCCCATTGATTTGATCGGCGTGGGTTTTGAGGAGCAGCGCAATGAATCGGATGTGGCGCTGCCGGTGGTGGGGTGAGAAAAAATTAGAATTCTGAATTTGGAATTGAGAAAGTAGCCTACCTAAGAAAGCCGCATGTCGATGATGTGCGGCTTTTTCTATGTATCCAATCCGGCATCTCGACCCAAGAGACTTTCAGTCCTTTGATCAACCGATGAGTTGGTCGTCGGGTAGTGCCGGCGCCATCGTTTGGGAGGTCGTTGCGATCACGACGGATTCGATCAGTTCGTCACGCGCCGCTCCGTATGCGGAAAGCGGCAATAACAACGGCCCGCCGGACTTGGGCTTAATCGAGACAAACTCTTCCATCAGATTCACGCGCACCGTAGCATCCCGCACATCGATCGTTCGCCTCTCTAACGCGTTGCGACGAAAAACCGGAAACGTCACAAACTCCAGCCGCCCCGGCGCAATCCGCAACGCGCTCGACCGTAGCACGCGAATCGTACTGTAAACACCGAAGCAAAAGTAAACCGAAAACAGAAACACGATCGCGATCTTACCGATCAACATGAGATCGGGCCGCCATGTTTGAATCAACATTAACAGAAAAGCGGGCGGAGCAATTAGGTTGTGTAACACAAACCGCGACTTGGTGTACCGAAATTTTTGCGGCTGATCGACATTCAGATGAACGGTCGCATTGAAAACGCGCGGATCGAAAAAACTGCCGTCGAGGGCAGCCCCCTGAAACATCGGCTCCGTCGCACCGATGATTTTCAACTGCGACTTCTTTTGCGGCCCTAATGACGCAACGAACGACCTCGAGTGCTGACGCTTCAGCGAAACATACCAATCGTGGAACAAGCTCCAGAGTAGGCTGAGCGCGACGACTACAAAGATACCACTAAAGAAAAAGGACCCACCACCAGCCACCACAAAACGATGAATGATAAAGAAGGGGTAATACAGAATCAGCAAACTGCCAGCGAAGTGTACCCACAGATCGCGGCGGTCTGCCGCGAACATTTCAGGCATGTCGTCTTTCGGTATGTCTACATATTCGATATGCGGCATTAGTTAGACAACTTGCCTCACTTAATCCTGCTGCCAGTCGACTATTCTTCTATTCACTCAAGATTCAACCGACTTCACTCAACGCCCTATCAATCTCTTCAAAAATATACTCCGCATACCGCTCCGCCAACTCATCGCTCACCACCGGTCGCGTGTACGTTAATGAAAAGTTTAGCACACCGTCGAACCAGCAAAACACCGGGTTCCAGGCCGGTGGTGTCGGCAATGGCCCCGCCCCCCAAAGGTTGGTAACCTGCGCGCCGCAGATGTTGCGTATCGGATAACGAATCTCACCGTAATACGAGTAGCCGGACGAGAGCGCCTCTAACCCCAACGGCAGCCGCATCAGCATCTGATAAAACCACCAGCGCGACCAGTCCGCCGCCCAGAACATGGCCCATTGTTTGAGATGCACATCGCGCTTGCGATACGACTCCAATTGTTCGCTCAAAGACGCCGCCAAAGCCACGCGGTCGTCGATCAACTCGCGCTCACCGTAGAGCGTCGGCGATACGATATAGTTGCCCTGCAATGGGCGCGTATGTCGTTTCGGATCATCGGCACCGATGAAAGACAAGTTCTGCGGCATGGTGATCAGATAGGCGTCGGTCTCGACCTTGCGCTCGGCAAACACGCGGCGCAGCGCACGCAATATACACACGGCAAAGAAGCGGCCATATAGCGCCGGCCCGGCGGGTGTTAGCTTTCGCGCTTTCTCTTTGATTGCTTCGCCCGCAGCGCGATCCCAACTGCGATGGATGCAGCGGTAATCCTCAAACGGCGGATGCTCGTGATCGAACAGCGTTCGAATAGTCTTGTTCACCGATTGCCGCTGCGCCGAAAAGCTAGCCAGCAATAACTGAAGCCGCTTAAAGAATCCCTGCCCCGCTAATGGGTCATTTAGCTGTTTGTCTTGATGTAAGCCGTCGAACGGCGCGCCGCTCGGCGTGGGTTTGGCGGCATCCATCCGCGCCAACATCCACATGGCCCCTTCGGCATCCATCAGCATATGCGGCCACCGAATGACGAGACGTGTTTTATCATCCGGCAGATCGTAATGCTCGAAACGCATCTGCGGCCCGTGCTGCAAATCCCACTCGGCGAGATAGCGCTGTTGGAACAATTCATCGGCAACCTGCAACGCGTCAACGCGTTCATGCAAGTCATCATATTGATATGCCGCCCGCGCTTGCCCTTCGATCATGGCTGCGTCATTGGGTGCCTTCCAGACGGGTCGCCCCCACATCAACGACATACCCAACCGCGCCGCGAGAACCGGATGCTGCTGATACACGCTAAGTATGGCGGCTTGCAAATCGTCGGGGGCGATGTGACCGTCCAAATCCATCGACATCAGCGCGATATTGCCGCCTTGCCGCTTGCGTCGCATCATCAGATCGTGCGAGTAGAAGAAGTAGTCGGCCGGGTTAAACGAGATGGATGACGTGCGTGCCATGAATGGGAAGAACGAGGGCGCTATGTGCCGCAAATGCTTTACTTACAAACCTTTACCGCAGTATCAGCCCGCCATGGGCCATTGACAAGCGTTTCGTTGCCGCGACTCTGGTCGGCGGATAGATTACCCCGATATATACACCAATGGCGCGGGAGGCGGCAATTTGACCGCAATCATTCTTTGGTCCGTAGGCGGGCTGTATTCATGTATCGTGTTGGCGTGGCTGGCAGGCACCAGCTGGGTGCGGAAATTCCGCGCCGATGAAACCATGCGTATCGAGCCCGAACCGGGTGCGATCCCCGATGGCAACTATCCGTCGCTCATGGTATACGTTGCCGCCCACAACGAGGCCGAGCGCATCGAAGCCTGCATCGAGCGCCTTCTCAGCCAAAATTACCCCAACCTGAACATCACGATCGTGAACGATCGCAGCGACGACGACACATCGGCAGTGGTACGTCGCATGATGCACGATAACGGTCGCATTCAACTCGTCGAAGTCGATCAGTTGCCCGATGGCTGGATCGGTAAAACGCACGCGCTATCCGTCGCGACCCAGAAGCCTAACGCCGATTATTTGCTTTTCGTCGATTGCGATTGCCAGTTGGTGCCCGGTGCCGTGCAGGCCATCATGCACAAGGTCACGCGCGAAGGTCTCGAATTCGTTTCGCTATGGCCCATGCTCGACTTGGCCAGCCCTTCGGAAAAACTCATCACGCCGCCGGTTAGTTGGTTACTCGGGCTTTATACACTCCTCGGCACCAAGGGTGCGGCCGACGGTTCGCAAGTCGTACTCGGCAACGGCCAATTTATGTTGTTCTCGCGCTCTGCTTACGAGCAAGTCGGCGGTCATGCATCGGTACAAGCCGAATTGGCCGAAGACATCATTCTGGCGCGCAAGGTCGAACAACTCGGCGTGAAGCGCTGGGTAGGCTGGGGCAAGGGCATCTATCTGAGCCAACGCGACAACAACCTGCGCACCACGAGCAATGCCACCACGCGCGTCGTAATCGGCAGCTTGGTTCATCCGCTGCGCGTGTTTCACTCATCGCACGTGATCCTCGGCGGCGTCGGTACTTCGATGTTCTTGGGCTTGCCTGCCGCCATCGTTATGTGGATATGGCCCGAGTTCCCGCAGCTCAAGCTGATCGCCATTGGTGCCGTGGTGCACCTGCTCGCCATGCGCTATTGCATTCGCCGCTTGTTTAAAATGACGTTCCTCAAAGTACCGTCCGTCTTGGCGTTTGCGCTGGGTGGTATTGTGACAGGACTGGTGATCTTGCGAGCTTCTTGGATTATCACTGGTCGCGGCACGGTGCGTTGGGGCAAGACGCATTATCGCGTGCGCGGTTCGCGCATTGTGGCAGCGGTGCCGGCACCGGTTCGGTAAACGCGAACGACTCGACCGCCTGTTGAGTAAAAGAGTCCCCCAGTCCCAGACGGGCAGGGGCACCCGAGCGCGGAATCCGAAACTCGCACCACCACATTCGAGACGACGAATGCTTCATCGAAACCGGCCTTAAATCAGAGCCGCGCCCGTCAGGAAGCGGTCACCGTCAAGATAAGCGCGTGACGCAAGGCGTAGAAAACCGCCGACAAAGACGCGCTTACTCACTGCAGTAAATCGCGCGGCCACGTATAGACATCATCCAAAGAGATACCCCCATTCAATATCAATCGCAATGCTGTCGCGTAGCCATCTTCATCTAACTCAGCAATCTCGATCGTGAAATCGCGCAGCTCGAAACGATGCCCGACCGTGGGCTTAAATGCGCTCCCCAACGTCAACCGATGCGCCGGGGAATCAAACAATTCCGGCGCAGCGCCGCGAATCAACCACACCCGATCGTTCTCTTGGTGAATCGTCGCCTTGGCACCAGTTAGCGTCAGAAACGCCACGCGCACATCGCTCGCGCCGCTTACCCACTGTAAACGATCACCTGCACAGAGCGTTTCAAATGGGTCGTCTGCTTCTTTGATCAGTAATAGACTGTTCGATAACTCCGCAGTCGAAATATCTGCCACACGTTCGCGCATCGCGGCCCGCGCGGCATACTCGGTTTGATTCATCACCACGATGGTAGCGAGCGCAACAATGATACTGACGATGCCGTTGACGTTGAGTAGCCAATGCTGACCCAACAACGCCAGCTTGCTGGACGTCCGCGTCAGCAAAATATGCGATAGCACGCACGCCCAGCCTACCGTAGCGACGGAGAGCGCGCGCGATTCAGGAAAAGCCAATAGCGCCGGCGTCATCATGACAACCGACCAAAGCAAGAAAAACCGCACGGGCCCTTGTCGCAAGCTTGGCCGCAGCGAGAGCAGAACGATCAACGACAGTACGCCACCCGCTGCCGCGACCGCCCAACCAACTGCCGCCGGTGCCGTACCCAGCAATACCACGGGCACACCGGTCGTCCACACGGCCCCGTACAACAAGCCCGTTTGCACAATTTTTAATAACTGACCAGAAGCATCACCGCCAGACGCCGTGCCGATGTTGCCACCACGCGTGGATGCATAGAACGCTAGGTAGGCCGCACCGAGAACGACGATCGACGCGACATACGTCAACGTCGCCTTCGAAGTTGAACTTGCAGCGCTGCCACGATTGATTACTCGATTCGAAAGATCAAAAAGAACGATGACTCCGGCGAACGCTACGCCGCTCTCTTTGGCAAGCAAAGCGATTGAAAAACCGAGCACGCCCAAGAGCATCCAACCCAACCTCATTCGTTGGCGCATCTGAAAATACGCCATTGCCGCCAACGCCAACCCGATGATGACGAACAGGTCGCTGCGGTTTGACAGAAACGTCGCCGGTTGGGTTAAACACTGCGATATTCCCAAGAAAAACGTCGCTACCCCGGCTTGTACCGGATCGTCAACCACCGCCAAATACAGCCGTCGTACAAACAGTAGCGCCACCGCAAACAGCAGCAAGCTCTCCACACGCGGCCCAAGCGGGTTACGCCCAAACAGACGCACATCCAAATAGAACGACCATTCCGCCAACGGTCGAAAGAAGTCCATTCGCTTGCCAGCCGGCGACCACCACGGATAGGTACCGCGACTGCGCATGACCAGCCAATCTTCGGCTGTGGGCGCGAAGCGGAATAAACCCAGTTCCTCACGCTCGCCCGCGGCGTATCTTTCGCAGTTGAGCACCAGATTCAGGTCGTCAAACACATATGGACCGGTGATCGACCAACCGTAGAGCAGCACGGGAACGCCCAACCACAAAAGCGGCGAGCGGCCAAAGCGGCGCAGTAGATTAAATGGCAAGTTGGGATCAATCACGAGACGAATTATTAGGGGAGCGGGATGGGATGGGAAGGTGAGGCACGACAGATATCGAACGTTTTTGGAATAGCGACCTCCCGTTGATGTTTCAATAGACATAATGCGCCACGAGCGACGTGTGAATCGTGATCGAATGTAAACTCAAAATGACAAATTCCCAGTACCTCAAGTCATATTTTCATTCCCCAAACTCAAATCCAAAATCTGAAATCTCAGATTTGAAATTTGACATCTGAGATTGGATCCTTGGTTCCTTGTCTTCTTTGTTCCAAGTTCGCAATTCGAAGCATCATATTTTTTTTGCCGAGCAATACGAGCGGCAAACAGATATTCACCGGGCTTCGATTCGAGTCGCCCACGCATACAGCTGCGGACCAATGCCGTGAACAATGTGCGTCGGTACAAACCATCATCTTGACACCCTCGTCTCGGCGATGAAGGCAGGCGACACGCCTGTGCCACAGTTGATGATTCTATTTGACTGTCCACCGAGAGTAGTTCACGTTTAAAAGAGAGCGAAGCGCTATAGCAGCGGCAAATAGCCGGTGGATACTGATAAATGATCTAGAAACGCCGTTACTCGTGAAGTTACCTAAGTAACCAACCCTATCCGGGCTTCCGAAACATCACCGATACATCAGACTTGTAACTCATCCGGTATCCAAACACGGCATAGTACCACCAGCGTGGCGACGAAAGCATGCGACCGAGCTGAATCGGCTCAAACAATGCATCGAACGAGCCGCCAATTAACTGTTGATAGACTTTGGCGGCACGTGTGTTTAAACCGAACCACGGTCGATCGTGGTACGAGCGCTCATAATCGCGCGTCGGTTTCCAGCCTCTGGCATCTCCCAATTTCTTCAAAACTTCTGGCGTGGGAATATGTAAGTGATAGGGCGCATGCAATTCGTTGGGAAACGTGGATTGCTGCTGAAGATTAATATTTTCCGCGTTTGGTGTGCCGATCAAAATATGACCACCCGGCGCCAGATGTTCGTCGAGTTGTGCCAGCAAATCGGCGGGGGACTCGACATGCTCGAGTACATCTTGCAACAAGATGAAATTGAAAGGCCCGCGCTCGAGCGTCTTCTCATCATTAAATTCATCGACGCTACTGTATGGATCGTAACCGTAAGCATGAGAATAACCGCGCTCACGCAGGTATTGGCAGAACAAGCCGTTGGCGCAACCGTAGTCGAGCAGTTTTGACGAATGCGTCATACCGTGCTGAAAAAAACGGCGCGCCAAATTGCGGTAAAAGATGCGAAACACGCGGTCCAACTTTGCCTGTGCGAACGGATAACGGCTGTAGTAATGATCCAGATCAACAACATCTAGACAGTGAATCGATCGACATTTATCGCAGCGCCATAATCGAAAGCTTCGCCCCCGAAAGGCGCGTACATGGCAATCCACCAACGCCGACTCGTGACGATCCGGATCAAAGCGGACATGGCAAATATTACAGACATCGCGCTGCTGAGTGCTGTCGATAGCGGCGGGCTCGCTTTCGGCAGAAGAAGCTACTGTCTCTTGATGGGAAATGGTCGTTTCCATCTTATCTACTGATTCAATATCACGTGAGCCGACAGCGTGCAGTGACGTTTACTGCTTCGCGACGCAACGAAAACCGATTCTCAAGAACGCGCATCATCAGTAAGGCACACTTCTCAAGCCGTTTGACTTCATTTGAATAAGCGGCGGAGCACATTCGCCCCTGGTTCAGCGCGCCGTCTGTCACGTCAGCAAAAAGACGGAAACGCACATTGGCAAGCTGCTACTCCGGCTTGCGGGCGATCAACGCCTGTACGCCCGTCTTATTGCACAACCACGCCCAAAACTGCCAAGGAAAATCAAAACCGCCCGTCCAAATCGCCAAGGCCAGAAAGAACGGCACATGCTTGTAAGGCGCCTTAAACACCTTCGAGGCTTCCGTCACATCACTCACCATGAGGCCGCGCTTTTCGCAATAACGCACCGCAATACTCGCCGACGTTTCAAATGGCGTGTACACCGCGACGTGCCGTAACGGTTCAAAACCGGCCGCCTTCACCACCTTCTGCAACGATGGCTTGGTGAAATGATGCAAATGCACCGGCACCATGGTAGCGAACCAAAAGCGCCCAAATAGCTTGCGAAACGGTGAACCATAATCCGGCACTTCGACGACCAAGCGCCCACCCGGCTTTAACACACGCAGCGCCGCTTCCAACGTAGCCTTTGGTTGATAAACGTGTTCCAACGTTTCATAGACCGTAACCAGATCGAAATGATTCTCGGGCAAATCGGCATCGAGTAGATCGCCCGACATGATCGTCGCACGGTCCTTTATCATCGCGTTCTCGGTTACTGCCGGATCGAAGTCCAATAGCGTAGCCTCCACGCCGCGTCGATCCATGTAATACTCGAGCTGCGCGCCGAAACCGCCACCGACATCTAACACCTTTGCGTCTTGTTGCAGCCGCCCTGTCTTTTCGAGCACCTTCAATCGCATCCACTTCACGTATTTGTGGTACGGGGCTGTGCGTAGCTCTTCGTGTTGTTCGGCCAGCGTCTTATGCGAATACCAATCGGCGTAATAGCGCGGCATCGAAGCCGGTACCGGCCGAGGCGTCGTGATGATCAGATCGCAGTGCGTGCAGCGCACCAAACTAAACTCACCCGGCGCGCGCCAACCCATGTCGTGCGTTGTAAGAAGATGTTCGGTCGGCGCGCGACCACAGAGTTCGCAGGTAGCGTCTTCAAACGTCAACGCGTTGTCGCCGACAGCGTCATCGGATCGCGCGTCTGTTCCCGACTGAGCGGCCGTTACCGCATCGGGGATATCAGTCTCGGTCTGAGAAACTGTAGTTGGATTGGTTGTTGTTGTGCTGGATGCTGTCACGATTTCGATAGCTTTCTTTCTGTCTTACCTTCTCGGCCGTTAGAGCCGGTGACCAGATTCGCTCAGGCCGCCTTGCCGACTTGCACCGCAACCTCTTAAGACTGATAAACAGCCGCTACACGCGCCCGCCTCACTTCCAGGCCTCGCCAATGTGCAACCGCAACTCGGGAGCTGGGAAACTCGGCATACCGCAGGCGGAGCAACATGAATGGCCCGGTCGTTCCGCGTCCGTGCGACCTCAAAAACTCGGGGAGAGAGCAAATTTGTGCCCGCCGTTGTATATCCGCATCGCCTGCGCAGATTGCATGCTAATTCCCCCTCCCACCCGCGGCAAAACCATTTTCCGGCCCCAAACGCCACCGATTAATTGACAGAACGCCGTCTCCGGGCTGTAATCATAGACCACCCTCGGGGCGTAGCTCAGCCTGGTCAGAGCGTCTGCATGGGGTGTAGAAGGTCGCTTGTTCGAATCAAGTCGCCCCGATTTCATAAACCTATATTTTACAAATATTTAAGCCCCACCTTGGCGGCTCGACGCCGATCCATATACTCCCGTGCGCTAACGAAACGCCAACGTTTCGCCAACAGAACGCCAACGCTTTTTCAGGCAGATATTGGGGTTTTCAGATCACTTTGGGATATGGAATTCAATGAACGATGGCATCACTAAGACTTCGATCCAACGGTAACTACTCCCTCGATTTTCGATGGAAAGGCAAGTCGGAAATCCGGGCACTTGGAATCAGCGACAAGAAAAAAGCCGAGGACATAAAAGCCCAAGCCGAAGAACAACTTCAGCGTATCAAATACGGCGAATCGCCCGTCGCATCTCGCCTACTTGCCAAAGGCTATTCGATTGTTGACGTGCTGTTCGGCTCGGAAGAAATCACCGCAGAACTTGGTCCAACCGACAAAGATAACCCTCTGACCGTCGCCGAGCTATTCGACCAATACTTGGCAGTCATCAAATCACGATCCGGCTACAGCCAGATGGTCAATACGGAATCTTGGTCGAAAAAGGTTCGTGGCATCTTCCGAGATGAGAGACGCATCGCAACTTTGACGTTGGACGATATCGTGGTCTACAAAAAGCGTCGCAGCGGAAAAGACGGGGTCGGGGATACCAGTATCAACCGCGAGCTGGGGACGCTTCGATCCGCCATAAAATGGGCGGTGAAAGCGAAGTTGCTGGAAGCTGACCCCATCGTGGACTGGCCCAGCTTAAAGACCAAGCGACAAAAGAGGTTCGAATGGAAGTCTGACATTGACGAGATGATCGAGTCTCACGAGTTCGCAAACGAATCGGAACGGAAGGCATTTATGGATGACCTATCTATCCGGATGGTCCTAACCAAGGATGACTTGAAAAACCTCGTCAATCTCGCCCGCAAACACGCGCCCCACCTCGTCCTACCATTGAAAATCGTCTGCTCAACCGGAATTCGTCGCAAAGAACTCGTCGTGCTTCAAAAGCAAGATTTTGATCCACATCAGGGCACAATCATTGTCGGATCGAAAAAGCAATCAAAGAAGATCGATACGACTTACCGCACGATTGTCTTGCCCGACGCCATCGCGAAAGAGATTGAAACCCATCAAGCATCGCTGCCGAGAAATGAGCGCATGTTGTTCCCGATCTTCGGTGATATCGATGCCGGATATAGCAATCGATGGATCGAATGCCAGCTCGATCAGGATGGACATCCTATGATGGATGCAGGCGGTAAGAAAATTCCAAAATTGGATAGACGCGGAAAACCGATACCATCCAAAAGAAAAATGCCGAATGATGTTCGACGTGTCGAGAAAGCCGGGCGATTGCTCAGCAAGCTGATCAAAGGTACAGAGTTCGAGCTAATGAAAGGCTGGCGCTGCCTACGTCACTCCTTCATCTCGATATGTGTGGCGAAGGGACTAACGTGGGAGCAGGTTTAGGGCTGGGTCGGGCATGTGTCACCCGAGACAACCCAGCTATATACGCACTTCAATCTGACGGATAGTAAGAAGCGGATGCAGTCGTTAGGGATCAAGTTTGACGACTGATTTCTCGAACTGACGACTCGTAGTGTTGCTTTCCTTTTTCGCTCACGCTTATCAAGAGATATCAAGAAATTCAGCCCACTACACTCGTTCGGGCGTACCGACCCGTTTGTGATATAATTTCGCCTTTTCTTGCGCTCGGCAATACCATTACGGGCATCGAATAGGTCTAAAAACTTCTGAGAGATGTCCACGGATGGGCCGGAGATCAAAGTCGGCAAAATGCATCGGCGACACGAGGAAGACCAGTCATACCGCCGTTTTGTTCAGACAGACGGTAAGGGCCTAAAGCTCCCTAGTCTCTCTCCCGCCGCTGGGTTGGAAGAGTACATGCTTCACCTTGCCGGAATTGAGTGGAGTCTCGATAGCCCTATCCTGATTCAGGGTGAAGAAGACCTTGAATCGAAACGGGTTTGGCGCGACAAGCTCGAACCGTTCGAACACCAGATTCGCAATTTGATTACATTTTGTCGTCGCGCTCCCGTTGCACTCATAGCAGACGATGTCGGTTTAGGTAAGACCATCTCTGCGGGTCTTATCCTTAGCGAACTTATGGCCCGACGAAAGGTATCGCGAGCACTTGTTGTTTGCCCGAAATTAATTGTGCCACAGTGGGCCGAAGAGCTTAAGACAAAATTCGATATCATCGCTTACGGAGAGAGCGGGCAAGCTCTTGTCAACTTGATGGTAAGCAAAGTTCCTGTTGTCGTTACTACTTACCAGTCCGCGAGTCGCTATTTTGATCAAATCAGAAATGCGAACTTCGATATGCTCATCCTAGATGAAGCTCACAAGTTGCGCAATTTACATGGTACGAGCCAAGCCCCGAAATTTGCATTGACTATTCAAGATGCTTTGCGTGACCGCGTTTTTAAGTATGTCTTAATGTTGACTGCTACGCCTATCCAGAATCGCCTTTGGGACCTTTATTCACTGGTCGATCTACTTGCAACAGCAAAAGGTCACGAGAATCCCTTTGGGGACAACGGTGAGTTTGCCGCACGTTACCTAGTTGGAGGTCGCAAATCGGCTACACGACTCTACCCGGGGCGACAAAAAGAGTTCAGAGATCATCTATCAAACTACATGGTACGAACTCGAAGGGGAGATGCGAATTTGGTGTTCCCCGAACGTCAAGTTCAAATGTGGAGAGCCCCAGCTTCTGATGTCGAATCGCAGCTAAGTAGCCTAATTTCAGAGTTGTTTCAAGAAGAAGACATGAACGGCCTTGCCCAGTCTTCGATAGCTGTAGCGCTCATGAGTAGCCCGCAAGCTCTTTGCAAACAATTGCGCAATATGGCGAATAATAGCACAATTTCGGATGAATACGCCGATTCAGCTCGCGATTACGCCGGTACCAATCCGCGAACTGGGAAGCTTGAAGCACTAGAAGAGGTAATCAGGCAACTTCGAAAAAATCGGCCAGAAGACTGGCGGCTCGTGGTATTCACGACTCGTAAAGAGACCCAACAGGCCATCGGTTCATACTTGGACACGATGGGAATCAACTATGGGTTCATAAAGGGTGGAGCTGCTCGCCAGAATGCAAAAGTCGTAAAGGAATTCTGGAGCGAGACACCCGAAGTAAATGTAATCGTCTCGACCGATGCAGGCGCTGAAGGTGTCAACTTGCAAGTTTGTAATGTACTAGTGAATTATGACTTACCTTGGAATCCGATGATCGTTGAGCAGAGAATCGGTCGTATTCAAAGACTCGCCGCCAAGTTTGCTCATGTAACAGTTCTAAACCTTGTATTGGCTGGCTCTGTGGAAGAGCGGGTAGTCGGTCGCCTAAGTGAGAAAATTCAAGCTGTCTCACAGTCGATTGGTGATATTGAAAGCGTGCTGGAATCTGCCGGTGGCGGGCTCGATAAGGATGATGGCGTTGAGAAGATCATTCGGGAACTCGTCGTTGCGTCGTTGATGGGGCAGGACGTTGAGCAATCCATGCGCAAGGCCGCCGAGAGCATTGAACGCGGCAAACAGATATTTGAAGAAGAAAAGGAAACTGTAAACGACACAATCGGTGACTTGAACTCTATGCATCGTTCAGGTCCTAAGATGCCAGCTATCGCACCGTTCGAGCCAGAGTTTCCTTTCGATGAATTTGTGCGGCGAGCATTGAACGCGGAAGATTGCGAGCTTGATGAAAGTGACCCGCCGGTCATCCTTGTAAGTCGCCCGGGCTATCCGTCCGAGCAAATCGTCTTTGATGAAGATGATATTGAAAACGCTGCCGATGATCATACACGCTTCTTTTCCAGACACGGGCCAAAGATATATCGCCCCGGCAAGCCTGCGTTCGAACGCTTAGCGCAATCGTGGTCCGATCAGCATCAGGCTTTGACATTTCGCGCTCCCGATGCAACTGAGGAAGATATCGCGAATTGCGTCGTCGAGTGGTTAGCAGATGACCCGATTATTGAATTCAAAGAGCTACTAAGTGTTAGGCGCAGCTCGGTTATGCAAGGTGAACTAATTTGTCGGGCACATGCGGCAGTCGCCCATGACAAGCTAGAACGTCTTGTTGAGGTGCAATTCGGTCCCGAGGATCATGGTGAAATCGAACCCGATGAGACTTTCGAGCTTGTTGCCGAGGATGTAAATGCATCTGACCTTACCGACTCCATCCGGGACGATATAGCCGATGCCCTCGCCGAGGATGAGGACTTGGTGAAGTTTTGTAGTTTCTACGAAGAGAGACTTGCTGAGGAACTCGAATCGGTCGGTACAGATATCCAGCAGCGATTTCATGTTACCGAACAATATACACCTAGAATGGTTGGGGAATCTGTTGCCGCCAAGGCGATTCAATATGAACAGGTCGAATTGCTTGCCGCGGTAGATATTGAAGGACACTCATACGAGCTGAATCTCATTTGCATCCCCGCCCTTGAAATTGTTCAATCGCCTGAAGAGCTAAAGTGGTGTTGACCTTCCCCCTCGGTTAATACCATGTTCTATGTTAATCCAGCACCGCTCGGAACACACGCCGTTGGCGGGCGGAGCGTAGTGAGCGGAGCGAACGAAGCGCAGCCTGCTAACGGCGGCGCGACTTGAATCGCCTGCGGGGCCGGTGGTCGATAGCCCAGTGAACTGTGCGGGCGCACCGTGTTGTAGTGAATCCGCCAACGTTCGATCAGCACCTTGGCCTCCCGCAGCGTGTAGAAAATCTCACCGTCCAACAGTTCATCACTGAGCTTACCGTTGAAGCTTTCCACGTAGCCGTTCTCCCAAGGACTTCCCGGTTCAATGAACAAGGTCTTCACGCCCACCCGCTGCAACCAGTGACGAACCACCTTGGCTGTAAATTCCGGGCCATTGTCGCTGCGAATGTGATCCGGAACGCCACGCGTCGCGAACAACCACGACAATCGTTCCAGCACATCATCCGATCTCAAACGCCGAGCCACGTCGATCGCCAGGCACTCCCGTGTGTGTTCATCTACCAAAGTCAACATCCGGAACGAACGACCATCATGGGTTCGACCGCTTACAAAGTCGTACGCCCAGACATGATCCTTGCGTTCCGGTCGCAACCGAATGCACGATCCCGTCGTTGAGCCATAAACGCCCCCGTTTTCGTTGCTTCTGCGGCACCTTGAGACCTTCCCTGCGCCAGATGCGTTCAACCCGCTTGTGATTCACCTGCCATCCCTCTTCCTGCAGGATCGATGTGATCCTTGGCGTTCCGTAGCGCCCATACAGGGCAGCCAATTCGATGATCCGCTGCGTCAGCGGTGCTTCATCGTTACGTACCAGCGGTAGATACCGCTGTGTCGCGCGTGATTGCCGCAGCACCTTGCAAGCCCGCCGTTCGGAAACACCCAGGTGGTCGATGACATGATCGACTGCCAGGCGTTTGCGCTGCGGGCTCAGAAGTTTGGGTTAGCGGCCTCGCGGAGAATCGCCTTATCGAGTTCGGCATCGGCCAGCAACCGCTTCAGCCGCGCGTTTTCACGCTCCAGTTCCTTGAGCTTCTTTGCCTGATCGGCCTTGAGCCCGCCGTACTCTTTGCGCCAGCGATAGTAGGTCTGTTCCGTCACGCCGATTTGCTTGCACGCCACCGCAACGGTCCGTCCCTGGGCGATCGCCACGTCGGCTTCGCGCAGCTTGTTGACGATCTCTTCTGCCTTGAAACGCTTTCGGCTCATCTGAATTCCTCCTGAATGACGGCCTGAATACTAACTCAAGCCTTGGTCTTGCTTCAGGGGGAAAGGTCAATCGAGGTCGATCCACAACGACTGGCATCGGGTACTTGGTGCCACCAGACAGATACATGCATCGGCGAGGGTGACATCGCCGCTGCTTACAGTAGCGATCTCATCGGGATGCAGGGGCGCATTCGTAAACCATTTAAACTCAACGGTCAGCTATACACCAACACGGGTAGTCTCATCGGTCCCGGTCTTCACCAAGTGCAAGCCTATCGGTTGGTAACGCCGGCGTTGTTCGATGGCACGCCGGTGACCTTTGAAAAACGCTTTAGCACCATGGAAAAGGGGGATGCGGCGCGGAGTGATCCCAAGGGCGCATTGCATGGCCTGCCGGTGACGTATCGCGACAAGCAATTCGTGCTTTGTGGGCCGCCATTGATCCTGACACCCGCACCGACCCCATCGAATAGGCCATCCACCCATCGGCGCGAACACATTGCAAAGCCGACGCCAACTAATGCGGATACGTCGCCACGCACGGAAACACCAACTACGCAGCGCGTAAAGCCTACCTGGCCCAAGGTCGAACAGGGATTACTGTTTGATCTATAGAGAGTTACGCGAATGGAGTGTTGTTACCACCTGCATTTAAGAGAATTTGATTGGCCAAGCTAGCAATACATCACGACCGATTGAAGAAACGACTGCTGACGTGCCCAGAAAAACCATCAATCACAATTTGTATTTTAAAATCCAAGAAATTTTCTACGTAAATAATTTTTGTTAAGTGATTTTGAGCGCGCAACTTACAAAGCGCATTTAGCATTGCGCTAGAAGAATTTTTTCTTAGATTACGAACGCGACACTTGAGTATGGCGTATAGTCTTGATGTTGGGGGATGTATTGATCAGTACACGTGCTGATCGACTACATACCCAGTGGGGGCCGGAGTACAACTCCGCGTGACAATGGAATAGATAGCGATTGATTCACCGGGCAGTTGCTTCGTTATTGAAGAAGCGCCGGTCAAGGCTATCGAATAGAAACAAACTGCGACGTCTCGGCGTCGTCGTTTAGTTCGATTCCTGAAGGTGGGAAATGACGGTCAAAGTGGCCGGGTGTTTTCCGATGGCGCAGAGTGTACGCCGATACCAGAAAGCCAGGTTAGATCAAGATACAAGGAGTGCAGATCGCATGTTGAATCGCCCACACAAGAACTTGCTTAGTGTTGTCGCAGTCGCTTCCGCCTTGATTGGCAGCGCTGTCGCGTTTGCGGGATTTCCATATGAGCCGTTTGGCGACAATTGGCCATGTGGCGAAAGTAACGGGACGATGAACGGTGGCGGGTGTGGTCACGGCCAAACACTGCCTGCCCGCGCCAGCAGTGATCCAGTTTATTTACACAATGGTGAGTTCTATTTGGATGTCACCGATTTGGAGATCCCGGGGCGTGGGATCGACTTCAAGTTTACCCGTAAATACCGCAGTCTCTTAGGCTTTAACTCAGTCATGGGCGATCGTTGGGATCATAGTTACAACCTCTTCCTTGAGGAAGTTCCCGGCCCGATGCCGACGGATCCTATTAACTACCGATTTTTCAGCGGCACCGGACGCGATGAAGATATCTTCACTGATTCAGGAGCCACCGGAACGTACGCGAAAGACGAGTTTCTGCGTACACTGGTCGAGAATGGAGATGGCACTTTCACCATGACCACGCGGGATTTGACGAAGTTCAACTTCGCTTCATTCGACCCCATGGAGAATAATCCCGGAATGATCACGTCGATCGTGGACCGCAATGGCAACACGATGACGTTCAGCTACTACACAAGTGGTACCCATAAAGGCAAGCTCGAGACCATTACGGACACTCTTGGTCGCGATATTGACTTTGCGTATGGAACGACCGACGGTTATCTCAAATCAGTGACAGACTTTGCTGGCCGAGTCGTGACTTTTACTCACTACACCACAAGTGACCCGAATGGATCCATCGGAGATCTCGCCACCGTTACCTCGCCTGCGGTGACTGGCACACCAAATGGCAATGACTTTCCTTCCGGTAAGACTGTCACGTACACTTATGATACCAATTCCCGTCTCAAGACGATCACGGATGCCAAAGGTCAGCAATACCTGGAGAATTTCTATTCATCCAACAAAGTTGTAGAACAGATCTATGGCGGAAATCACTTTAACTTTTGGTACACGACAACGGCGTTGACGCCGACGCCACCGTTGCCGGCTTCGGTGGCCTCTTCGGTAACGCAACGCACGATCATCAATAATCGCCGTGGTCATGTGAAAGAATTGTTCTACAACAGCAGCAATCAGCTAGTCGCCACCCGCGAGTTTACTGGTACCGCACCGGATGCCACCATTCAAACCACCGACACGGCCAACCGCCCGACAGGTAAGCTCCGATCCACCGATCCTGACTTCTACGAAACACTGTATTTCTGGAATGTTGATAGTTGGCTAACCAAGAAAATCATGCCGAATGGCAATCAGATAGAATTTGAATACGAGTTGGACCTCAACCCCAGCGCTACACGACTTGAACGCGGTAATCTGCGCGAGAAGACGCGCACGGCGGGTACGCATACGCCGCAGGGGGACCAAACGAAGATCACAGAGAAGTATGAGTACAACACCAGCTTCGGCGGGTGTTGTGGTGCCGATTTTGTGACCAAGTACACGGATGGCCGTGGCAATGAAACAGTCTATACCTACGATCCGACGACCGGCGACCTTCTAACGGAGACAGACCTCACCACCGGCATCGTACATACTTGGACCTACAATAGCTTCGGTCAGGTATTGACCCACACGCTTCCGTCCAACGGAACTACCCAACGAGTGGATTCCTACAGTTATTATGCTTCAGGTCCTGAGAATGGCTATCTTCATAAGCAGGTAGAAGATAACGGTAATTTGAAACTGACCACTACTATTGGATATGATGCAGTCGGCAATATCACTTCTCTTATTGATCCAAAGGGAAATGATACACAATATACTAGAAATAGCTTAAATGAAGTGGTCAGGTTGATAAGTCGTGACGTCGACGGGACCGGAACAAGATATGAAGTCGACTTTTTCTACGATGCGAACGGTAATCTAGAGAAGAAAGAGATCGAGAATGTCGACGAAAACGGGACGTTGGCTTCGAATACTCATTTTACGACGACATACCTATTTGACGTGCTGAATAATTCTATTCAAAAAATTGAAGAGGTAAATCCTACTAAAAATGTTGTCACCAAATACGAATACGATGAAAACGATAACGTCAGCAAGATTGAGTTTGGGGAGAGTACTAACGGGAATCAGGCTAATAATACGATCAACTTTGTATTCGATGAACGGGATTTGTTATCAGAGAAAATCTACGCAAAGAACAGCGTCGATGAAACCGGCGAACAGTACGTTTATGACGGCAACCACAATCTAATCAAGCGGCTTGAAGGACCGTCAAGTGGATTTCAGTACACAACCAACTACGTCTATGACGGTTATAATCGCCTATATACGGTGACCGATGCCAATCTTAATGAAACGTCATTCAACTACGACGCCAACAGCAATGTTGAGATTGAGACTGTCAATGGAGAATTGCAGGACAACCCCACGACGGCGACAAATATACAGTTGTTTCGAAAAGAGAATTCCTATGATGCCTTAAATCGACTCACACGAGTTGACATGGATCACTTCGTCGTCGCATCGGGTGCGATTATCGGTGATGGCTTAGCAACGACCATCATCGAATACAACGATAATTCGCAGCTATGGCGAATTGAAGACGATCGCGGGCACGATGTCGATTTCCGGTATGACACAGCTAACCGCCTGAAAAATATGCGCGATATCTTGAGTAACGATATCAATTACACCTATGATGCCAACTCCAATATTCTGGCTGTACTGGAAACCGAGCAACACGACCCATCCACCGGTCTTTCAGCGGAGACGTTCACGACCGATTTTACCTATGACGGATTGGATCGCCGTTTGACGACGGTCGATAACCTTGGGAACGTCGTCACGAGCGCATATGACTCACGTAGCAACTTGGTAAAGCAGATTAATGCGCGGGGGAACGTTACTCGGAATACCTTCGATGGCCTTAATCGTCTAACGCGAACCGAACGCGACTTGACCAACACGGGCACCGGCGGTGGAACGGTAACTAGTACCGTGGTCGTACAACAGGAATGGGATGATACCAGTCGGCTCGTCGCGAGCATCGATGACAACGGCAACGAAGAACGATATACGTACGATTCTCTTAATCGGCGCATCGAGATAGAGCGAGCAGATTGTTCAAAGTGGGAATTTGAGTATGACGACTTTCATGATCCGATCATCGTCGAAGATCCTAATGGTACCATCGTTTACAACTTTCACGATTTTATTCATCGTGTACGGGATCGATCCGTACTACTGCTAGGGGCAGGGGTATCAGGAAGCACGCTCAGCGATGGTTTCACGTACGACGGGTTTGGACGTCTGGTCGCTGCATCCAACTACACCACCATCAACGTCGATTGGACCTACGATTCGCTATCGAATCCGCTTACTGAGACCCTCAATGGTGAAACCACCACTGCCGAATACGACGCAATCGGCAACATGACTAAGTGTATCTATCCCAGTGGCCGCACCATCGAAACCGCATATGACGAATTGAATCGCAAGCAGACCATCGACGATACGACCGGCGGAATAACGCTGACGATTGCGGATTATCTTTATGTCGGCCCCAGTCGCGTTCATAAACGCACTATGGGCAACAATACCGAGATGCAATTCACCTATGACGGCATAACAGGCGTACCGAATCCAACGGGTGATTTCGGTGTGAAACAAATAATCAAGACGCGGCATGTCGCGACGGCGGGACATGCGACACCGGGTGCCATTCTAGACAGTCGTGACTATTTGTGGGATGAAAACTACAACAAGCTCAAGCGCACAAATGAGATTGCCGGTGTCGGTATCACCAATGACCACACCTATGTCTATGACTCGCTTGATCGTCTTGGCTCAGTCGATGTCAAGAATAGCGGGTCAGGTACGACCGTGCGATCTACAGAATATCCACATGATGGTGTGCACAACCGACTTGCCGTTGTTAGTAGCGTCGGAAGTTCGCCCGCTGATGGTGCCTACACGCTGGGAGGGATGGGCACTGATCCGTGCTTGGCCCCCAATGGTTACTTCGTCAACGAGTACGATTCGACACCAGCTGGCACGCGCATCCACGATGCGAACGGTAATGTGATTGGTATTGGCGGTGACACGATGCTCTATGATTACCGTAATCGTATGGTCGAGTACTTCGATTCATCGACGGGCCTTACCCACGAGTATGTGTATGACCCGCTAAACCGGCGAATTGAAAAGTTTATTGATAGAGTTGGAACAATTGATACGGAGCAATTCTTTTTCTTTGCCCCATTAACGTGGCAGGAAATTGAAGAGCACCAGCAGCTATTCGGGCCGGGTACGCGGACCGTCAAGACCACCTACGTATATGGCAATGAAATCGACGAGATTCTGCTTTGCAGTATTGGCCTTGCTTTTAAGATCAATCGGTTCTACCTCAGCGACGATATGGGTAATGTCGTTGCGATGACCGATGATCTTGGTAACATCCTAGAACACTATGCCTATGACGATTACGGCGCGCCGAGTTTCTTTGACGCTGCAGGTGCGCCTATGGGGGGATCGGCGAACGGTGGGCAACACCTCTTCAATGGGCGTCGCTTCGATCCGGAGACCGGACTCTACTACTACCGTACGCGTTACATGAAGCCAGAGGATGGGCGCTTCTTGACGGTGGACACCATTGGCGTATGGGGTGATTCTCACAACTTGGGCAATGGGTACACCTATGTCGGGAACAATCCGTGGACTTGGCTTGATCCATTCGGTCAACATGTAAGGCACAAAGGAAGTGGGAATACCGTTTATTGGGTGCCCGATGGGAAAGGGGGCTACAAACCAGCAGGGTCGCTTCAACCGCCGTTTCGCGGCCCTATCGTTGTTGAAGAAAGGGAACATGCGAGTGGTGCAAAAGGATATGTAAAGCCAGTGTACATTAAGGGAAATGACGGTAAGACAATGACACCAGTAGATGTTTTGGTTGTCGGGCATAAAGGCCTCAAGGCTGATTGTCACGGACATACTTTCATCGATGGTGAACACTGGATATCAGACCCGGATGTCGAGGACTATTTGAAGGGGGATGGCTATAAGGAGGTGAAGGGTGGAGAAGTTGAAGTTGGTGATATCATTGTCTACTACGACGAGGATGGTAATGTTGTACACTCGGGTATTATTATCGAGGTAGACGAGAACGGGCAGCCAACGAAGATATCACATATGCCAGGTATAGCAAAGTGGCCTTCATTCTGTCCGCCTGACGAGGGATGGTCGGGTAAGGGAACATCGACAAAGTACTATCGTAGACCCAAAAAGGATGTGCTTGTTGACACACCAGATCCAGACCGTGATCGGGACCAAACATACAAATTCCCACCTGAACAGCCAACGGGGGGAAATGACGTGGCTCCAAATGAACCGTCTTTGCCGGGTAACTTATACTAAATAAAATCGGTAATAGATTACAATCTTGGACGAGAAGGGGTTGTTACTCGCTCTGGGTATCAATCCCTCTCTGTTTTCAAGGTTGTTTAGTAGTCCACCGAGGCTGAGTTATTACCATCGTTTTGCTCAATATTAGCCGATATTGATCGAAAGGTGGTTTATTGCATGCATCGGTTTCTTTGGTGACAATTGGGTTCCAAGAATCGGAATTGGGTCGCCATGTAGCTCGATCAATTCCACAAACGAAGGACTTGAGTTCACTCTAATGCAGGGTTTATCATTTAGTCAGATTTTTCTTGTGGAATCATGGCTGCGGCTCGAATGCTGATCGGGTTCTACTTTGCCCTCTGAATACACTTGAGGAGTGTGTCTTTATTTTCTGGGCAGCTGTATGAGGCTAGATTGTTGATGATTGCCATGAAAATACTCAGACGGCAACTAAGGCGGATCGTTGTTATTCTCATTCTTTGGACAGGTCCTATTTTTTTATTAATCCTCACCTATGGCATTACGACTACATTCGGCCCATTTACAAGCAATATTGCGCCAAGTGAGATGTGGGGTCGTTTTGAAGAGAAGGAAGTTGATGGTGTCACGCTTGGTGCGGAGGACGGTGATCTTTTTTTTGTCATTCAAGAGGGAGTTTTTCGGAAAGCAACAGTTCTGAATACAAGTGACGATTATTGGTTGTTCGAACATGTCAGAAGTAGTCAGAATGCAACGACTGAATCTCAAGGATGGCGATTAGCCTCTTGGAGTGCCAATGTGCTTGGGCTTAGTGCTGTTTTCGGTGCATTTTTGAGCGTACATTTAACCTGGATACTGACATTGGCATACCGGCGGTTCCACGGTGGCCGCTGTATAACGTGTGGATACAATCTCCAGAAAACAGAGAGTAAACGCTGTAGCGAGTGTGGTGATTTCATTATTGTACAATTGTCTGAACGATAACTACCGCATTCAGTATCACATTGACATTCGCTAGGTTCTGAGAACCCGAATATTTTGGAGCTAAGTTTGTAAAGTCGTCACGGATTGTAATTTTTATCCCATGCCCATGATATTGTATCCCATAACGGCGTTTATGGGATACTGATTAATGAAGCAGTAAAGCGATAAAGGGTGCGATATCTAGGGCGTTGATGACTCCATCATCATTAAGATCACACTCAAGGAATATTCCACAGGTTCCGGCAAAACAAGGTGTTCCATCTCCGCCATATTGGCCACCAGCTGCATCGCAATTAACTTCAGACGAGACAATGCATGTCGCCAGATCAGGGCCAACGCAACATGCACCTGTCAGCGGAGTCGCTGCGGACGATTGCAAGAGTGGACAGAACTGGAAGATTTGATTGCCACCATCGTCGAAGAAAGGCCCCACAAGCTGATTAGGTGAGTTGCGGCAGTACGTCGCGTTCGATATCGACACGTTACTATTTGGCGAGATTGAGATTGCGCCTCCGTCAATGCCAGCCTCGTTACCTTCAAATCGACATTCGGAAACCGCACCCAATGTCAAATTGACTGCATGAATTGCTCCTCCAACACCGAAAGCAGAGTTTAGCGAGAAAACACAATCCGTGATTGACGTAGGTGTCGACGAAAGGCCATTCATTGAGATTGCTCCGCCCCCGCCCATGGTTGGTGGTCCAGCATTGATGAGTGTTTCGTTACCAACGAATCGACAATTAGATATAGATTGGGTGCCCATGGCTCCCGAGGCGACTAAAATCGCGCCGCCGGCATTCTGCCCTGTATTCGCAAGGAACTCTGAAGCTGATACAGACACATCCGCTCCGTCACCCGCGACAAATGCGCCTCCAGACGGTCCTGTGTTGAGGATAAATCTACAACCGTCGACTAGAGTGGTAGCTCGAAAAGCCACCACAGCTGAACCGGTGTTTTTGGCGAACAGAGAATTGATGATACAGAGATTAGAAGTTCGTTCTTCAGCATGAATGGCGCCACCGCTACTTGCGTCATTGTCGAGGAATTCACATTCGATGATAGTGGCATCGCCATCGCAGATGAATATGCCGCCTCCATCTCGACAAGTCGAATTGCCCTGGAAGACGCAATTTGAAAATGTGGCATCTCCTGTGATTGCGAGTACGCCGCCTCCATCGGTATCAAGTGCAACGTTGTTGAGAATGAAACAATTTGCGACCGTGGGGCTAGTGCCTTCGATAAACAAACCGCCTCCTCCGGTGGTACTCCTGCCGTTGCGAATGGTAAGTCCGGTTATTTGCGTATTAGGTCCTTCGTTATCTGCGATCGTGATGACGGAACCCGCTGCATTGCCGTCAATTACCGTGGAACCAATGATAAATGGATCATTCGGGTCAGTACTCTGAATCGTTAATTCTTTACCTTGTAAATCGATGTTCTCGAAATAGATACCTGGAGAGAGGACTATTTGATCACCATCGAATGCGGAGCTGATCGCGGACTGAATTGTTGGCTGATCGGCCGGCACATCAATAATGGTGGCGATAAGCAGATGTGACTGGATCAGTCCAATTAATGCTACCGCGAGAGTGATCCGGAATCGACACATAGGATTCTCCAGTTGATGCTGTATGAAAAGGTTTAATATTAATGCGAAGTCGTACGGGGTAAATTAATATTTGGTAAAAAAGGAACTAATTACAGGATTTTGGTGAATTATCTCGATAGTGAGTGTTTTTTGAGCTTGGATTACTGGCTCTATTCGAGGGTTTCTTTTTATCTATGTCGGCTTAGCCCGCACCGAAATCCGCTCCACCACATTCTGACTCACTTCGTGCTGCCGCTGATCGTACAGCTGCGTTGTGCGAGGATCCTTGTGCCCTAGAAAATTCTGCACGACGTCCAGGGCCACTTCCTGTTTCAGCAGGTCGGTGGCGGCCGTCGATCGGAACGTGTGTGTGGTGAACTTCGAGGGAAGGCCAGCATCAGCAAAACGGCGTTTCGCCATGTAGTAGAGGTCTTTGCCGGTCATCGATTTTCGGGTGAGCGTCTTGGTGCGCTTGACGGCCGTGCGGAAGAGGGGGGCATCCTCCGGTTCATTAATGAGGCCGGCGGCCTTGATGTAGCTATCGAGAAATTCCCGCAGATCGGACCGGACAGGAATGTCGAAGACGTCGCCGCCTTTTTCCTCAAACCGCAGGAACCACCGGGTGCCATCTGTGAAGTAATCGCCCATCTTTAGATTGGCCGCCGCCGAGGCCCGGCGGGCCGTCCAGATCAGGACGCCGATCGCGGCTCGATCGCGATACGTTACTGGATCGGTTGGCTCGATCGCCCACAACACCGACTCTGCCTGCTTGGGCGTCAGGGCGGGGGTTTTTCCCTTGCGCACCGCGTGTTTGGGACCCTTCACCGAGGCGGCTGGATTGAGCACGATCACATGGCGCGTAACTAGGTGGTCGAACAACTGTCGAATGGCTGTGAGGTGCAGCAACTTCATGGGCTTGGAAGCCTTTTTGGGATTTCCCTCATGGTCTGTACGGCTGCTAGTTAGTCTTTGGATGTATGACTTGATGTGGCTCGGCAAGATTTGGTGTAGGTCGAGGTCTGCGGTTTCGCAATGGGCGAGGAAGCGATCGACCGCCCGGCGATAGTTCTTGAGCGTGTGCTCGTTATCGATGCCGGCGAGGAAGTCCTCGAAGTACGCGAAGCGGGCGGCATCGCCTTGGGCCGCAATCACCGGTGGGGCGTCGGTGCGGGCCAGGGGGTTGGAGTTGGGTTTGATGATTTCGTGTTTCATAACGGTGTCGGCCTCCTTGCCTGCTTCGTTGGTTATTTCACGCGGATGATCCAGACGACGGTCGTGAACACCGGGCGAACTGCCTGGTACGGCACCTCCATTTCGGAAGGTTCTCTTGTAATAGGATTTTCGCTACCGCCGGCTCGCGTCGAATAATCGACGATTGCTTGAAAATTAAGATCCCCGTCACCGTCGCGAACGTATGTGCTACCACGCACTCCGTGCGGCGTTTCTGTGAGCGGATTTGCAACACTCGACGCCACTCCCTGAATTCCTGAATCAGAATTGCCTCGTAGGAACCGACCGAAATGATTTTTGGGAGCTTTGTTGTTTAGATCAGGGACTCGCTCGGCGCCGGTATTCCGAAGAGGGCTATCGAGTGGAAGTTGATCTCCGTTGCACTCCATCCATCCCTCCGGCAGTACCAGTTTTGTCCCCGGCGCGCTTCCGTCTGGCGCAGCTGCTGGATTCTTATGCCACGCGATGATTGAACCAACCGGTGGCCTCACAGTATGCTCATTCATTCCAAATAAATATATGTGCCGCACGCTGACGAATGCGAATGCGATGAGGCCAGCAAGTAGGCCAATTTTCAACCATGTTCTTCCTGTAAATTTCGGCGCGAAAGCCGCACGCTCACCAGCGTCCAACAACGTGTAGGTCCTGTCTTGGTTATCTCTGACGTAACCAATGTCCTTTGACGCTAGTCGTTCCAGAGAACCGGACAAGTTTGCTCCAAAGGCCTGGTTGCCGACCATGACTTCGGATTCACCCACATTGGCTGCTGCACGTCGATTACCACCAGTTGCCATGGTTCGGAGCAAACGAGCTTCGTCCCACGATAGTTCCGCTCGCGATTCTCGATCGGCGATTTTCTTCGATTCCTTGGCTATTTCGGCGGTTGTGTTCATTGCTTCTATTCCAAGTTTTTCTGACCGATCCACGAGCCGCCCTTCGACTCCCCCATCGATCCTTTTAGTAGGAAATAACATCCTTTATTTCCTATTACTTGTCAATCGGCAGGGGGGCTGGTTTTACGTTAATCCGATCCGTATTCATCCGCTTAGGTGGATTTTACATCTACGAGCATGCCCCGTCGTATTAACTAGTGATAGGGATGGTGATTCTGAGTAGAATCGTGGGTTCGCTAGAAAGTCAAATTAAATAATTCATGCAACGAGAGGATGGTTATGCACCAGCCAACGCAAATCTTGTTTAAGAGAGGCGAGTTCATCGCTGTTACTGCCATTGGCTCAATGGCAATGCTATTGATAAGGGCGTTTTATCCAGATTTTCAGCTGGCAGCCTTAGGCTTGCTATTCAGCATACTCGGTGGATTGGTGATCTCGTTTCTCGGTCATAACGCGGAACGCCAGATTCAGACGGAGAGACTCCTTGATAAGCTCCAAATCCCAATGAGACTGGCAACAGATGCAGAGCTCTATAGCCAGTATGCAAGCTATGCAGCTTCATTCAATCGCATTGCTTCGGATTCTCATTCCTCATTGCGAAGGTTGACCCTCATGTTTCTCTCTGTTCAGAACCAGCGTTTAGATCAGATTTCGCGTGGAATTGTGGAATTCGGATCGACAGAGGCATGGCGAGCAACTTATGAAGATTTGCTCAATCCAGAAAATGTAAAAATATACAGGTCAGTATCAGTTGTGAATACACCATCGTACTGGCAAGATGCCGGCGGAAAGAGGAGCACGCAAAAGAACATTGAGGATGCTGGTCGAGGGATGAAGATTGAACGGATCGTCGTTTTGCATGACGATTTGTGGCCAGGGACAGACGGATTTAGTAACAGCAATTTGGATTCGTGGCTACGTCGACAAAAAGACGCTGGAATTTCAATTTTTCTTATTCAGAGTTCAGTTCTTACTGATGAATCGCTACGTGTTGATTTTGGGATATACGGGGACGTCGCGATTGGAATTCAAGAGATTGGTGTCGACGGAAGAACCCAGAAATTTTCATTTGACTTTAGGGAGTCGACTAAGAACATCAAGGATGGGCATTGGAGACAGTTGATGGTGCATTCTATTGCTCTCGATGAAATTTACGCGAGATCGTCAGATGACCCGAACAACTGATTATATCAGTTATTTTTTGCATACATGAATTGGCGTTGTTTAACCAATCCTGGGGCAGTCGTCAATCCGTCACCGCCCCGCCCTCTTCGCCTCCAATCGCGATAATATATTTTATCAATAGTAAATAGGGGGCCGAAATTGAGCAGATATCGGAGTATGTCCTAGACTTGGCTGACCACGGGAACGCAGACAGGATTAAGTCCTTTGATTGACGCGAGAAGAAAGTGACGCTTAATGACTCGTAGAGGTTTTTTCTCTATTCAACTTTGACTGCTTTCTTGATCATTTTCTTTATCTTCTTAATGACCTTGATAATTTTGGCGATGTGCGCTTGAGTGCGCGCTCTATCGTCATTCAAGGCCTCGCATAGCGTTGGTATCGCTACCGGCCCGATTTCCACCAAGGCCTTGGCGGCGTTCCTCTGGACGTTTTTGTTATCGTCCATAAGCGCCTCGATGAGCGGTAGCACAGCTTCCTTGGCGTCCGGCCCAACATATCCCAGCGCTTCGGCGGCGTTCCATCTGACACGTTCTCCATCGTCCTTTAGGGCCTCAATGAGAGCAGGCACGGCGTCCAGCCCGATTTTTCCTAGAGCCTCGGTGATCGTCCAACGATAGTTGCACTTACCCTCGTCGCTAAACGCTTCGATTAGACTAGGCACGGCATCCCTAGCATCCGGCCCGATTTGCCCCAGAGCCCAGCCGGCGCTCCAACGAACACGTTCGTCCCCGTTTCTATTATTAAGTGCGTCGATCAGAGTAACCACCGCGTCCTTAGCGCCTGGACCGATTTTCCCGAGAGCCCTCACGGCGCTAAAACGAACTCGCTCGTCCTCGTTTCTATTATTAAGTGCCTCCATGAGAGTAACCACCGCGTCCTTAGCACCTGGCCCGATTTGCTCCAGAGCCTCAACGGTGTACCAACGGACGGTTGCATTGTCGCCCTTAAGCGTCTCGATAAGAGTGGGTACAGCTTCGGCCCCAATATGCTTCAAAGCCTCAACGGCGTTCCAGCGGACCACTGTATTCTCGTCCCTAAATGCCTCGATGAGAGCGGGCACGGCGTCCTTAGCTCCCGGTCCGATCTGTCCTATGGCCCAGGCGGCCCTCTTGCGGACTTCTGAGTCGTCGTCCTCAAGCGCTTTGATGAGAGCGGGCACGACAGTCGTGGCGTCAGGTCCAATTTGCCCCAGAGTATTCAAGGCAGTAATTCGGTCCTCTGGTTCCGGTAGATTCAAAGTGTTGATGTATTGTAGGATTCGCTGATTGAGTTGGGATTTGCGAAGGACCTCCGGGTTCAGGCCGGTCCTTCTATCGATCTGTTCCAAAACGAAATTGGGGACAATCCAACCTTCATTCTTATCCATCACAACGCAACAGTCTCGAATCGCGAGCAGAAATCCCCTTATGGCTTCCGGTGCTCCCGATTGGGCATCCGCCTGAGACAAGAATTGACGCCACGCTTGATCGCTATCCCGGTGAAGCCCGACCACATGAAGCGCTGCCAGATACTCTGCAAGTGGATCTAACTCAAATAGAATTTTGTCGTCGGAAACACCGGCAATACGGATAACACGGAGGCGCGATTCGAGGTGTTTAAGAACCTCATTAGCATTCGTCGTGTCGCTAAAGGAATTCAATATGTCTTCCCGTAGGGCAGTCCCGGGGCGGTAAGTCCCTCGAAGGCATTCCCACGCAGCAATCTTGGCAACTTTCTGAACCTCAGGGTTGTCTGGTTCATCTTGACTTCGGATGCGGTTTAGTATCTTGAGATACTGGAGCATGAGATCGAGAATATTATCTGGCTGGGTGCTGTCCTCACCACCCTCTTCGACGGAAACCATTTGATCGGCATAGAGCTTAGCTAGCAGAACTGTGATGTCTCGTTCTGCAACCAATCGCGAGAGCTTGCGGCACATATCAAAAAACTCTTCGTCGTCGAACAGTTCCCGTTTTCCGATCTGCGTCAGGTAAGAATCCAAGAATGACGAAAGCCTGTTGCCATCGACACGGCGAGGATTGATCGTGGTTTTTCTTACCCCGTCGAATGTTTCGTCCATCCGGGATGTAACGACTAATGCATTCGGCAGAAACTCTGGGTCGCTGGGACGCACAGCCTGCCGGGTGGCCTCGCTCATTTCGGAAAGGTGGTCAACGATGACCATTACCCGTTGTTTCCTGAGAAGCTGTCTTAACAGATCTGGGGAGAGTTTTACGGCTCCGCCAAGGAGATCCATGAGTTGGCCGCGAATCGCGTTTTCAAACATATGCTTGGAACTATCACCGGTTAGTTCGTACTCAATTAACGTCGGTAACATGCGGTGCTTACAAAGGCGATTCGCCGTATCGTCGTCCATTGCCCAGTGGGCAAGTTGGCAGGCGAGGCTGGTCTTGCCGGCACCACCCTCACCGAGGATAAGTACTCGCCAGCAATTGCGCTGGCAGATCTTACGAAGGTCAGTAGACTGGATTATCTGAGGAATTTTGCCGTCGAGCACGACTGGAATGGGAACATGCGTGCGACGATCGGCAACAGTTTTTTTCCGTTTGAAGTTCCTTCTCACCGTGTCGATGTGCTTATCAACCCAAGCATCTAGTACGCGGCGATGGTAATGGAAGAGGCCAACAAGCAGAAGAAGTTTTATCGGGGCCGAGCCCTCAAGTGCCCCGTACTTGATTCTCATGTCTTCGTTGAATAACGTGTCTAGTCTTTCATTGATAATGAGCAGTGTTCTAGGCGCGCAACAAAGTAGTAAAAGCCAGGTAATTAGCAGCCCGAGTTCAACAATCGCTATCACTGATATCCAAGGATATCTCTGGATAAAGCGAAAGAGCTTCCTGTGCCAGCGGTTGCGAGCAAGTTCCTCTTTAGCTTTGATGAGTTCCTTTTGGGTTGTGAGATATTCAAAAGCATGCCGTACTGGCTCGATTGTATCTTTCTTGAGGCCCAAAACTCGCATTGCACGCAGGGCATTCTCTAGATCAGATAGATACTCTATCTTCCTTCGCTTCTCGAAGCCCTTCAGCGATTTTCCCTAGGGCCTCGGCGACAATTCGACGGACACCTTTGACTTCATCCTCGTTCTTGAGCGCCTCGACGAGAGGAGGCACGGCATTCTTGGCATCCGGTCCGATTTGCCCTAGTGTCCGAGCAGCGTTTCCACGAACATCTTCATCCATGTCGTTAAGTGCCTCGATAAGGCCAGGTACGGCGGGCCGCCCGATTTTTCCCAGGGCCGTGGCGGATGCCTTACGGACAGTTCTTTCCTTATCCCTGAGCGCCTCGACGAGAGCGGGCACGGCGTCCTTGGCATCTAGCCCGATTTTTCCCAAGGCCTCGGCGGACATCTTACGGACATTTTTTTCCTTATCTTTGAGCGCCTCGACGAGAGCGGGCACGGCGTCCTTGGCATCCGGCCCGACTTTTCCCAAGACCTCGGCGGATGTCCAACGAACACGCTTGACTTCATCCCCGTTCTTGAGCACGTTGATGAGAGCGGGCACGGCATCCTTCGCGTCCGGCCCGATTTGCCCCAAGGCCTCGGCGGATGTCCAACGAACACGCTTGACTTCATCCCCGTTCTTGAGCACGTTGATGAGAGCGGGCACGGCATCCTTGGCACCCGGCCCGATTTTCCCCAAGACCCAAGCGGCCTGCATACGGACATTTGGGTTTTCTTCCTTAAGCGCCTCGATGAGAGCGGGCATAGCATCCAGCCTGAATCTCACGAGCGCAACCGCGGCAGCCCTGACTACGCGTGTGTTCTCATCTTTAAGCGCCTCGATGAGAGCAGGTATGACATCCTTGGCATCTGCAGCGATTTGTCCCAATGCCTTAGCGACAATACTTCGGACCCGTTCGACTTCATCCTCGTTCTTGAGTGCTTTGATGAGAGCGGGCACGGCATTCTTGGCATCCGGTCCGATATGCCCTAGCGCCTTAGTGGCCTGCATGCGGACATTTGCGCTCTCGTCCTTAAGCACCTCGATGAGAGCGGGCACGGCGTCCTTGGCCCCCGGCCCGATTTGTCCCAATGCCTCGGCGGATGTCAAACGAATGCGTTCGTCCGTGTCCTCAAGCGCCTTGACAAGCGCGAGCACTGCGTCCGGCCCGATCTTCCCAAGGGCCTTAGCGGCATGCATAGTGACATTTGCGTTCTCGTCGTTAAGCGCCTCGATGAGTGCAGGCACGGCATCCTTCGCGTCCGGTCCTATTCGCCCGATCGCCTCGGCGGCCCTCCAGCGTACAACTAGACCGTTGTTCGTTTTTTCAAACGCATCAATGAGAGCAGGCACGGCATCCTTCGCGTCCGGCCCAATTCTCCCCAAGGCCCAAGCGGCACTTATGCGGACATTTTCGTTTTCGTCTTTAAGCACCTCGATGAGAGCGGCCACTGCGTACTTGGCGTCCTGTCCGATTCGCCCAAGGGCCTCGGCAGCGCGCATGCGATCACCTGCATTCATGCTCTCTAGTTGCTTTGTGAGATCTTCAACGGCTCGTGGCCCCAACGACTGTGCCCAAGCTATGCTGCCCAGGAGTGAATAGACCACAATCAATTTGCAGTGATTTCTTTGGTGACTAATCATTGGTACACTTCCCATCCTTGTTAGTTTGAAATTACTCTTGAGGTCTCTCACTCAGAGCGAGGCAACTCGTTTCTTTGCATGAGGGACGGACTCAGCTGTCGGCGACGATAATGCTGATTCGTAGAGTTTCAGAACCTCTTGCTAGCGCAGTATCTCAACTACTGACTGTTTCCGTTCGCGCACGGACAGCAGTACCTCCGGCTCATCTCGGCATTAATCCATCGAACGTGGAAAGTCGACTTAGAAATATGACTAGCCGTGTTTAAAGCGCAGGCAAAGGGAAGACTCATTGAATTTCACCACCCATGGTATTGTACTTTTGTCTTTGGTATTCGTAAATATAGATTTCTTCATACCTCCGCTAGGCCCACAGTCGTGCCCGAGTTGTGACTGTCAATCACCGTTCACTAATAAGAGTGCCGTGGCATGCTGTTATCAAGTTATTTACGTGGCTGTTTAATTAACTTTGCCGAATCCAATCCGCTGCCTTCTGCCCCTCGCGAGCAGCCTTTATCACGATCTTCTTATCCGCGCGCAATACCGAGCGCCAGCCATCGATGTAGGCAGCGGATTGTTCGATCGTGGGCGAACTGATGCCGGCGACGGCCGCGAGGAACGCCGCCCCCATCTCAGCCACCAATTCTTCCTTGGAATAGTCGGGTGAACCGAACGGTCGCAGGGCACGACCTAAGCCGCGATCGAGGCGTTTCCTATGACCGGTCGAATGCACGAGCTCATGAAACAATGTCGCATAGTGACTCTCCGCATTCTCAAAACGGCCCGGTTCAGGAATGCGTACACCGTCGGTCGAAGGCAGATAGAACGCCCTCCCCCCACCGTGTTCGATTGTGGGGCCGTCGCGATAGCCGCACACCACGGCCTCAGCCTTTTCGATCGGCGTGAACTCTTCGGTGATCGGGGGCGGCGCATCCCGGTACCGGTACCTTCTCGCACTGTTCGACGTTGAACACATTGAAATGCCGAAGCACCGGAACGACTTTTTTGTCGTCGATCTGGCCGTCTTCGATTTCGTGTTGCTTCCAGAAGATCACGTTGGTGGACTTTTCGCCCTTACGCACGTGACCGCCTTTCTCGCGGGCCTGTTTGTAGGTGAGCCAGTAGGACGATTCATACCCCTTGATCCAGGTCGTGATCGCCAGCAAAAAGACGTTCACTCCCCGATAGGCCTTGTTCGATATCAGGTTCTTCGGCAATCCGTTTCCACCGCCACAGGTGATAGGCGTGCGCTAGGGTACGGTGCCTCTATCGAGCCATTCTAATATCTGGTCGGTGACCGACTGATAGATATCCTTCAACCTTCTGCCTTGCTGTGGTCATGCCGCTAATTTGCGGCGTTTAACATCAAAGCAGATGTGATGGCAGATTCGGAATGCGATCGTCAACCGATTTTGTTCGCGAAATGGACTTCATGCAGTCGTATTCAGCAGGTTTGAACATGAGAAGAGCCAAGACGTGGGGTCATTCTGAAATCGGATTCTGCGGCTGATAGGAATAGCGTCGCAAGCCTATCAACACCATGCCGACGTGAATGGCATGTACCGACAAGAAGCCCAGATAAGCCGCGCTGCCCTGCCACGGCGCGTCGAGTGCAACAGCAAACATCCAGCCACACCCCAGCAGCAACGTCATGACCAGGATCACCACGGCGTGGATGGTTTCGCGTCCGGTACGACCGCCGATTTCCTTTCCTTTGCTGGGATGACGCGACTGAAACGCCATCAATTGATCACCGTGTATGGCGTTTACGGCCAATTCGATCTGTTCGATGCGCCGCAGTGCATCCTCGAATGACCGGGCATGATTGATGGTGGTGCGCAGGAACCACAACAGCGCCAAGGGAAGTCCGAAGAAGATCACCGGCATGGCCGGTAGCGGCATTGACCCAACTGCAGCGAGTGTCGCCGTTAGCGTCGCCCCCGCGATTGGGACGCGCCGATCGAGTGAGGTCATCCGGAAGATCACGAGCCCGTACAGCGCCCGGTATTCCTCGTAGAGGCTACCGAGGCGACGTTGAATGTCAGCGTCTGAATGGGGTGGTTCTTCGGTATCGAGAGAGGCGTTTTCCATCGGCGGCCGTCATTGCAGTTGTCCGACTCGATACCTAGCACATCACGCGTGCGACTGACAAGCGCCCACTCTATTTGCCAGTTTCAAGATCGAAATCGCACTTCCTGAGTCCCCGCACAATCAACATTGACAATGCGTGCCATGGCTTCTGTTGACTAGTCATGTCAAATCGACCAGTCGTCAGAAATCAACTTCCTTTTGCGATACAGCTTCAAATCCAGACCTGCGAAAATTAACGAGTGCCAAATATTTAGTTCTAGAATTTTGAGATAAGGGCATGTCTTAAACGCCATGGGTTGATTTGACGAAAATCTAGTTGAGACTGATTCTCAACAACGCCCATCAGGTTGTTTATTGGAAACAGCTAATATTGTTGACAGTATGTTCTGGATTAAGTACTTTTTGTTAGCTACAATCTTGTTGGACTTTGAGCGAAGGATGATCTCACATGCCGCAGGCAAATGATAAAAATGACGATGTGCCTTCATCAGATAGGCCCAAAAGCCGTTTCAGAGACATTAACGGACTTAAACAGATTGTAAATTTCTGGCCTCCGGACCCCTACGACAACATAGTCAAGGAGACTATCGATTCGCCGAGGGCTAGTGAACTTGAGGATTCTCCAGAACTTAACGGTGGGATGTCCGGGTAGCCTGAGCATTGCTAATAGCCACCCCGGTTTAATGGCGCAATCGGAGTTTCACATTCTGAATATTCGGGGTCTTCGATGTATTGAATTTGGGATCCTGTTCTGATAAAAAGTTGGTCCTCCAATCTAATGCTTATGAATGTGGAACTAGATCTTAAATAGGGAGGAATTGTCGCATCGACTAGTATTTCGCCAATTAACGCGCTTCTTCCATCCTCTTGTCGTTCCTTTTCGCAAATATCACAGACATAAAGGTACTTTGGTAAATTTAATTTCAGATATGCTTCTCTAAATGGCCTGTTTAAATTACGACCGTTGCTCTTGAATAATTGGGCGCGAAAACGATTGGTCTGTTGGAGATAAATTCTCTTGCGGCTATTTTCCTTTAAGTAACGAATGTCTTCTCCTGTAATATCTTCTCCGCTTTCGATCAGCTTTCGGGAGAGCCAACTTAGTACATCGCTAACGATCTTCCGTGCGTCAGAATACGTGAGGTCAACATGATTTGTGACACATGGAAAAATACCAATCTTATAGCAATCAGCTAGAACTACCTCATCCTTGCGGGATTCACCACTTTTACGTGGCCATACTCTTAATGATGTATACGGACCCCGCTGATCGTCATGACAATATAACCGTGACACGTAGTCTGAGTTCCGATCGCCAGCAACTGATTCAGCAATTTCCGGCGCGATCTCTTCTTGCATATCATGACCAATTATGTTGACCATGTGCCCTCGGCCCTGTTTATTTGTTGGCGACCAATAACCAACTAGCACCGGGATATTTGATTGCACATAAGCATAAATTCTGTCAACAATATCGCGAATAGCGATATTGCGAAGTTGTGTTCCTGACTTCAATTGATACTTTACACTTTGAAAATCCCACGCACGAAAGTGGTCTGAACAACCGATCTCCTTAAGGACCAACCGAACTTGTTGCGGTTCAAGCCCTTTATTTGAACCAAGTGCGGAGTACTTCGTGGCAATTTCAATCAACTCGGTCGAATATACGCGTCGAGTATGATACCGCCGGTGGAGGTCATAGAGTGCGCTCCAAAGTGCTGCTCCTGCACAAGCATGGTTAAATTGGTCTTGCTGCATAAACGGAGTGCCTCGGACTACCAACTTGGATCCGAGGAAGTTCGAAAAGTAATCAGATGCAACATGAATAAATGGCCCATTCTTCTTTGAAGATGGAGGCATATGCCGAATCACCGTTCTCCCGACACAATGATTTCCAGTTGGTCGGATTACAATAAACCCGAGATAATATTCTGGTAGGCTTTCGGTTGTGCTTAGTCTAAAAATATCGTCTTCGAGGGTCTCTTGAGAGAGTTTTGCGTCCTTATGAAAGAAATGCAGCCGGACACAGCTCCGCCCTGAGTCGACATGTGAACTACGGATAGTCTTTGTGTATTCGCATAAAAAGTCATCATCAAGACAAGGATAACCGACTGCCAAACTACCAACACCCAAATTCGAAAGTTGCTCGGTGATTGTCCGCAATGGGCGACTACTAAACTGTGGTGTGCCACCAAAGTCCTTTGGAAAACAGTCGCCCTTTATCCCCTGCCAGATTTTTTCCCACGCCGCTGCAGTATCAACGCCTTCAAGCGAAAGCAGCTTTATGCTCGAGTATGTTCCGTTCATTTCTCCCGCTCCTTCCTTGACCTAGTAGCGCCAGATTAGGTAAATTACACCAAAGTTAATAATAATTCAATTATCGCATGTTATTACAAATTATTAGACGCACATATTTTCTTAGTCACCTTGAACTTAAAATTGTGAGTATTAATAATGGAGCCGTACGCGCGTTGCCATCAGCGTACGACTCAACAATGTACGAACGTACGTCTTAGTAGTTGCTATCATTAAACGGATAATCTTCTGATTCTAGCGTTCCGTACTGGCTCGATAAGCAGAAAAATACTTCGAGACGCCGTTATTTGATGTGAGAATTACGGGATGCGTGTAAATCGCAGCCGTCACACTCTACTTGCCAAGTTTGGCGTCGAATTTCCTGACAAACCCCAAAAACGAAATCCCCAATGCTCGGCAATAGTCGCGCAGTTCGACCATATCTAAGCGACGCTGTCCGGTTTCGATTCTGCTGATCTCACCTTGGGTCATATCCAATAATTGCGCCAACTCGACCTGAGTGACGCCCTTTGACTTGCGCGCTTCGCGTAGCAGGACGAGCATGCAATCGTATTCGTGGCTGTGCAGAGATTTCGCCATCACCCTTCCCGATCAAGGAAAGGCGTCACTGTGCGCTTGACTCTCAGATATGCGCAATTAACATATTTAGTATTGGCGCGTTTGGAGTTGTCTATGACACAAGCCATCGAAATTCCCTCCATCCCCCTAGAACGAACCGAAAATTCGCAGCCGACCGGTATAGAGGCCCTGACGACGCTTTTGGGCCAAGCCGCCGCATACATCGAGAATCTGCGCGATCGATCGCCTGAGGACGGCAACGCGCTCCTCGGCCGCGTGCGCGGGACCGGACCGGGCGTATCCTTTGGAGCCTATGTGGAAGCGCTGAAGCGTGAATTCGCGGTGGAAATGATTTCCCCGTTCGAGGGGAGTGACAGCGTCGCTGGCGGCGTGTTGTTGCCACAGGACGCCGGTCTTGCTGGTAGGGATGATGGGTTCCTATTCCTGCGGTTCGACGCGAGTTGCCGTGACCTGCCGATGCACACGCACGATCACTCCGAACGGCTGATCTACGTGGTCGAGGGTCGTGGTTTCTTTCATGTTCAAGACGGTGGACCCGAAGACTCCATCCGGCACGTTCCGGTGCGCAGCCGTGACGTTCTGATGTTTCGACATGGCACCCTGCATACGTTCAGCACCCAAACCGAACAATTGCACCTGTTGTCCTATCACGCGCCGTTTATCGCGTTGGACGATCCGCGCCAATATTCGCTGCCCGACAACGTTGTGTACCCCGCCGAAACGGCCTGCGAAAAGGATTCTCGCGTCTCTTGCGACGCCGCTTGGATGCGGTTGGCGTAACCGCAGAAAGGCGCGGCAATGGCGAGATGACCTAGCGGCGCATCACCGGTGGCTTCTTCCAGTAACAGTTGTCGTTGGCGCGACCGAGCATCAGCAGTGCCCAAAACAGCGGCGTATTCATCGACCGTAATCCCTTCAATTGGTGGACCGGACCGTCGAAACCTCCAGACGAAGGTGCGCCGTATTAATGCCGCAGCAGGTATTCGGGCGCGATCCGGCCCGCAGGCCGAATGTCTGGCAGGTTTCGACACCTGGCCGGGCGTTACGCCCGGCACTTTCAACCTCGCATAGATTTTCGGGAAATGGAATGCAGAATTTCCGCATTGGGTATAATCCCCAGCATGAACAACGACCTCGAGCCCATTCTCGATCGATTTGTCGGCGAGTTGCAGGCCTGGCTGGATGCCCCCTCGGAAACCTCAGCCCAACTCGCGTCAATGAAACGCCAAATCGAAGCACTCAAAGACGAGATCGGCGCTGAGCCGCTTAACGCGGCGGTCAAGGCCTTGGAAGACGGCGACCGGAATATCTTGGTGCAACGTCAATCGCAGGCAGCGGAAGCGATTGCCGCCCGCCTCAAACCACTCGGTATTCGGCTGAGGTCTGACCATGCGCCGTCGAAAAAACGTCAGCGGAAGTCTCCTAGTACCGGACGCGCGCCAACAACACCCACCAAAACGACTTTGTCCGCTGCCGAGCCTACCGCCCTTCAACCTGCCCAGGCAGATGCGGTCGATACGACTGGCTAAACTACCCTCCGTTAATCTGCGCTATTTCGATGAGATGGGCCCATTACCCACCACCAACGCCGGGACTAGCCCGGTGTTGTTTGGACGGGTTTCGGGTCAAGCCAGTTCAAACCTCTCCTTGTCATTTGCTGTGCTTGAAAAAAGAACACCGACCCTAGCACCGGGGGACCGCGGTCAAGCCCAATAGCCGTATCCCCCTGCGGGGGGGAACCCTCGGCGATTGGGCTGGACCACTCACCGCCCTACCGCAAGGCGGATGGCGGGCGGTGTCCCCTGACCGGTGCTAACAGGCTCGGCATGTTCAAACAAGCAAATGAAAGGAGACGAACATGTCTAACGAAACCCCCACCAACCAGCCGGCCGCCACCCTGCGAGATGGCGGGATCAAGGCCACCATCTGGCGCAACGCGAGCAAGAACGGCGACTTCTTCAGCGTTCAATTCGCCCGCACCTACATGGATGATGGCGGTCAATATCACGACACGGACAGCTTTCGCAACGGTGAAGTGTTGCGACTGGCCCGATTGGCCCAGCAGGCCTACGACGTGATCGCTGACCTGCGACAGCAGGATACCGCCTAAGGCCGACCGCCCCGGTCGAGTACCCACTCGGCAGGGGCGGCTTCACCCGCAGCACCGACGGAGATTGACATGACCACGCAACGACAACCTTCTAATCCAATTCTCGAACTAGAAAGTGACACCGTGCAGCTACAAGTAGCGACCGCATCCGATCAAGCCAGGATCGAACAGGTCGACATCATCATCGACGGTTGACCTTCCCCCTCGGTTAATACCATGTTCTATGTTAATCCAGCACCGCTCGGAACACACGCCGTTGGCGGGCGGAGCGTAGTGAGCGGAGCGAACGAAGCGCAGCCTGCTAACGGCGGCGCGACTTGAATCGCCTGCGGGGCCGGTGGTCGATAGCCCAGTGAACTGTGCGGGCGCACCGTGTTGTAGTGAATCCGCCAACGTTCGATCAGCACCTTGGCCTCCCGCAGCGTGTAGAAAATCTCACCGTCCAACAGTTCATCACTGAGCTTACCGTTGAAGCTTTCCACGTAGCCGTTCTCCCAAGGACTTCCCGGTTCAATGAACAAGGTCTTCACGCCCACCCGCTGCAACCAGTGACGAACCACCTTGGCTGTAAATTCCGGGCCATTGTCGCTGCGAATGTGATCCGGAACGCCACGCGTCGCGAACAACCACGACAATCGTTCCAGCACATCATCCGATCTCAAACGCCGAGCCACGTCGATCGCCAGGCACTCCCGTGTGTGTTCATCTACCAAAGTCAACATCCGGAACGAACGACCATCATGGGTTCGACCGCTTACAAAGTCGTACGCCCAGACATGATCCTTGCGTTCCGGTCGCAACCGAATGCACGATCCCGTCGTTGAGCCATAAACGCCCCCGTTTTCGTTGCTTCTGCGGCACCTTGAGACCTTCCCTGCGCCAGATGCGTTCAACCCGCTTGTGATTCACCTGCCATCCCTCTTCCTGCAGGATCGATGTGATCCTTGGCGTTCCGTAGCGCCCATACAGGGCAGCCAATTCGATGATCCGCTGCGTCAGCGGTGCTTCATCGTTACGTACCAGCGGTAGATACCGCTGTGTCGCGCGTGATTGCCGCAGCACCTTGCAAGCCCGCCGTTCGGAAACACCCAGGTGGTCGATGACATGATCGACTGCCAGGCGTTTGCGCTGCGGGCTCAGAAGTTTGGGTTAGCGGCCTCGCGGAGAATCGCCTTATCGAGTTCGGCATCGGCCAGCAACCGCTTCAGCCGCGCGTTTTCACGCTCCAGTTCCTTGAGCTTCTTTGCCTGATCGGCCTTGAGCCCGCCGTACTCTTTGCGCCAGCGATAGTAGGTCTGTTCCGTCACGCCGATTTGCTTGCACGCCACCGCAACGGTCCGTCCCTGGGCGATCGCCACGTCGGCTTCGCGCAGCTTGTTGACGATCTCTTCTGCCTTGAAACGCTTTCGGCTCATCTGAATTCCTCCTGAATGACGGCCTGAATACTAACTCAAGCCTTGGTCTTGCTTCAGGGGGAAAGGTCAACGCCACCTCGTATTTCATGCCAAAACATGAGTTTGGATTAGGCCCCTTTAGCGACTGGTACATAATTTGGGGGTAGGTCACCATCGGGAAATCTCTCGATTGCCCGGCAAACAACTCTCAAATATTCAGAATCATCACAATCCCCGATATGCTCAATGAGCTTTTCAAAGTCTATTTCATAGAACACGTTGGAAGATTTCGGCAGTCAGTCGAATTCAATGCCGACAGTTGCCGCGAACACAACATCAATTAGTCTCTGATCGTCTGGCTAAAAGAATAGCGCCGCATCTGCGCGCGGTTCGAAGTGACAGCCAAAAACTTCGGCGGCGTGATTCGAATGGCATTCATCGAATGATCCTTGAAATCACTGACAACTTGATCTTTTTCAGACCCGGATTGGTTGAAGCGGGTCGGCTTGCCGATGGTTCATGTCTTCCCGTACCCTATTAGATGTTGACCGCGAGAATTAACCCTGCTTCTTCGGAACCTTTCTCATGTGGAATTCTCATTTAACGTTCTTCGCTCTTGCTACAGTCGTCGTCATCGCCACTGGTGGTTGCAGCCAAACGACTACTAAGAAAAACTGTTCACACTGCGATACTGCTAAAACCTGCGAGGCAGCGCCAGCAACGGATGCGCAACCGCAACGCGATATCACGCGTCGTCGCTACCCCGTCGATGGCCGTGGCTTTACGCCGGTCACCAAATATCTCGCCAGCGCCGAACCCGTTAACGACGACGCCGACAACGCGCTCAACCCTTACGTGCTGCGCGTGATCGAAGCGTACCCGACCGACGGCTCCTATCCTTATCATTGCAAGCCGCTCGAATACGACATCTACAACGGCGTAACGGAAGACATCTGGTATCAGGGACGCGTCGTGGCCAAGGCCTACCCCGACGGTTCGCGCTGTAGCTATTGTTGCGGGCTAACGTTTGAAATCTTCTGCCGCGCCATGAAGTTGCGCAATCGTGCCAAAGGCTTACAGCCTGATGCATTCAACGGCATGTGTTTCGATGATCTTTTTAACTTACTGCAACTATGGTACGTCGAAGGCAAGGGCGACAGCCCCCAGCGTGGTATCGTCGCGTATGGCCTCGGTCACAAAATCGATAACTGGGAAGACGCCCGCGCCGGCGACTTCTGCGATTACAGCCGCAACAACAAAACCGGCCATTCGGTCATCTTTATCGATTGGACGCGCGACGACGCCGGCAAGATCACCGGCCTGAAGTATTTCTCATCCAACAGCGGCGGCGTCGGCCCGCAAACGGAATACTTCGAAGACACGGGCGGCAACCTGATGCGCAATTGGGTGCGCTTGGCGCGCGTGGGTAGTATCGAAAACTACAAGCCGTTCAATCGATTGGATATTCCGCAGCGGCAGGCATACGCGCCCACGCAGCCGGTGGGGCGCTAGTATTGCGTCATTCGTCCGCCCACAGGGCGGGGCTCTGACGGTGCGCGCAACCCCTCGTTTTTCCTTGTGCGCCAACCCATGATTTTTGAGTTGGCACACCCTTAACGATTTGCCGGCGCGTTATAAACACGTCTCTATCTTCTTCGCCCACCCTTCGCGCATAATACGGCTCTTGAACCTCCAAGGAGCCAAGCTATGAGCGACCGCGTCTTCATCGGTACCCGCAAGGGCCTGTTCATTCTCGAACGCAGCGGCAAATGGAATGGCGGCGGCTGGCACATTGCTCGCACCGCCTTCCTCGGCGACCCGGTCACGATGGTGTTGCATGACCCGCACGACGGCACACTCTATGCCGCGCTGCATCATGGCCACTTCGGTGACAAACTCCATCGCAGCGACGATGGCGGCGCGAACTGGGAAGAGATCGCCGTACCCGAATACCCGTCTTTGCCTGAAGGCGAACAGATCGAGAAGCATCCATTCAGCGGCAAAGAAATTCCGTGGAAGCTCGACATGATCTGGGAGTTGCAAACCGGCGGTGCCGACGAGCCCGGCACGCTCTGGTGCGGCACGCTGCCCGGTGGTCTCTTTCGTTCCGACGATCGCGGCAACAGTTGGAAAATGATGGACGACCTGTGGTTTCGCGACGAACGCAAGCAATGGTTCGGCGGCGGTTTCGATGCGGCCGGCATTCACTCGGTCATCGTCGATCCGCGTAACAGTAAGCACATTACCGTCGGCATTTCGTGTGGCGGCGCGTGGCAATCGGAAGATGGCGGCGCGACGTGGAAGATTCGCTCGAAAGGTATGTTCGCCGCCTACATGCCACCCGAACAGGCTTACGACGAGAATTCGCAAGACCCGCACATCGTCGTCGCTTGCCCCGCCAGTCCCGATCATCTTTGGACGCAACACCACAACGGTATCTTTCGCACCGTCGATGGCGGTGCCAACTGGACGCACATCGATCGCGCCGCCGTCAGCGATTTCGGCTTTGCCTGCGCCGTACACCCGCGCGAGCCGGACACGGCCTGGTTTGTGCCCGCGATCAAAGATGAAAAACGCATCCCCGTCGACGGCAAACTCGTCGTCACCCGCACCCGCGACGGCGGCCACAGCTTCGACGAACTGCGCGACGGCCTACCGCAAGAACACGCGTACGACATCGTCTTTCGCCACGCACTGGCCATCGACGAGACGGGCGACACGCTGCTGTTCGGCACGACCACGGGCAGCGTGTTCGCGACGCAGAATCAGGGGGATAGTTGGGCATGCGTGAGCAATCATCTGCCGCCGGTGTATGTGGTGAGGTTTGGGTGAGTGAGATAATTCTCTAGCGTATAGCGCATCCAAATGGCATTTAACGACTGGAACAAACTACTGATTGCGACCAACGAGAAACGACATGCATCAACCGAGGTGTTCGTATCGCCCCAGGGTCTTTCGAGTTGATGACAAGCGATTTGCTTATGGCATCATCGTCAGCCGCGCCACAAACCCAGGAATATCGCGACCGTTCAATGCACCGTCGCCGTTCATGTCCCAGACGCACGCTGGCCCACCAACGAATAGCGCGGTTACAAATGTATCGATGTCGGCGTTTTCAAGCTCCCACGAATCGGGAATCAGATTGTCGTCGCAATCGGTTTGACAGCCGTCAAAAATACCGTTCGCGTCAACATCCCGATTGATGGAAAAGACCGAGACGAGATCATTGTCAGTCTCGAAAAATGTATGATTAGGATCTGCTGTATGGGGGCTGGAGCGTTGGTCCCAGCAACAAAGAGGGCATCATTACTCATCGCCATTTCACTGCCCCAGCGTATCTCGGCTGCAGAAGCCGGAGCGTCGATCAGCTGATTCAGATGCCAATTGCCATCTTCCTTCGTGTAGCAATAAAGCTTCCCGCCTACTCCGCCAATTCCGGTCGCCGCCACAAAGATACGGTCGTCCCGATGCATCATGGCAGCGCCAAAGTTGTTTGGAATCAGTCCAAGTGGACCAGATAGCTCGGCTTCAAAAAATACATCGTTACCGACAACACGCGATACTTCAACGACACCGCATTGTTCGTTATTGAAATTATTGCAGTTGAGAAACAGCTGTGGAATCAGGGCGATTTCACCATCGAAATACAACCGCCTTTGATTACCACCAAAAGTAAAGCGTCGCTCCCCGATGCCTGCAAAATTCACCCAGTACGGCACATCAGGTTGGTTCGATTCTACTGACCGAAACAACTCTATTCCTGAAAGACAGATCGCCCCGGCGCGATCATCGTAGATGTGGTAGCGGCAATTCGTAGTAGTAGCTGGCAATCTCTCGCCAGTACTTACTGCCGTCCAGGTAGCACCGTGTTTCTCGTAAATTACCGGTGAAGCCGGATCAAACGTCGTCACGATAACTCGCCCATCTTCGAGCTGAAAGTAGAACCAATTCAGCAAGCCGGTTGAAAGCTCGATGACCTGCGTCTGAATCCAACTCACGCCGTTGAATTCGAATACAACAATAGCACCACCGGTATCTGATAGCGCCCGAACCATCAAGGTATCGCCATCGAGATCAACAAGTCTGCCAAAATTGCCATTGTCGTATCCAACACTTGGATTCAAGACGGCTTCTTCCACCCAACGCGCCTCGTTTTTTCGATAAACAAATACTTTTCCCACTACCTCTGATTCCAAATCTGTTGCCGGGGCCCCTACTGCGACGACATCACCATCGGCTGCGAGGCTGGCACCGTACGATAGGCCCGCGAAATCTCCGCTTGGGCGCAATTCATCACTTTGTACCAGCGTAAGACGACGCTCACACCAATCCGGCACACCGTCAGCGTTGCAATCATCCCACGTTTGACCATCTCCGTCGGGATCGTTCGAATCAACATCACAATCGTCTGGAATCTGATTGTCGTTGCAATCTTGATCACAATGATCCGGCACGCCGTTGGCATTGCAATCGGCACTCACCACACCATCACCATCGGGATCAGCGGCATTCACATCACACGCATCGAGAATGCCGTTGGCGTTGCAATCATTGAGAGACAACTGCGCGCTATCCGGTATGCCATTGCTATCGCAGTCCATCTGACAGGAATCCGGAACGCCGTCTCCATCCGCATCTGTCGCACCGGCATCGATCGCGCACCGGTCCAAGATGCCATCGCCATCACAATCATTATCGACGGTGGCGATCATTGCGATCCCATTCGGTAAATATGGTTGAAAGGCCCACCAGTTACCCGACCTGCGGCCAACGCCCTGCGGTCCATTGAGATCCGGCAACAAGACGGTATCCGTTTCAGAACCGTCAAAATTGATCTCATAGACATTTGAGTTACTGCCCGCGCGAAGACTGTCACCGAATTTCTCAAACCAATTCAGGCCAAATGAGGATAAAGATGTAACAAACTGCCAGTCGCCATCAATGATTTGTCCCACCACCGTATCCCCTGTGCCGACCACAACATAGTCATCCCAAAATGCCACCGCCCTTGAAGCAAGATCGGTCGACGGGAAACTATTGGAAAACACAATGAACCTACCTTCAGGCCCCCATTCACCGTCGCTCCAGCGGTAGACGACGCCAAAGACGGCCGGGGAATACCATGGATCTTCGCTTGGATAAATCTCAAAATATTGTGCACGCGCCGTTCGAATGTTACTAAACGATTACCGGAAACACCAAACATATGCCTGCCGGGGGCGGCTTCGGCGTAGTCTTCGGTACTGCCGTTGTAGATAATTTGTTCCAACTCCCATCCGTTTTCGCCCTCCCGATAGATCATTAGGCGGCCATTAAATAGTTGAAAGCGTGAAGCAGCAGCCTGAACGAACAATCGGCCACCTTCCAACGCGATTGTCTGGCCGAATTCTACGTCAACAAACGGGCTCTCCAACACATGCTGCAAAACCCATACCCCGTCTACCAACCCATAGGTATACACCATCGCGAGAACATCATTGCTATTGCGAATCAACCGACCGGGCATGGTCACGACGAGTCGATTACCTCGAATAACAACCTGTTCCCCAAACCCGCTGTAGAACGGTCGATTGTCGGGGGAATTAATCTGCTGTTGTTGCGACCATCCGGTTGAAGCGTCGTACCGATAGATCAAGACGCGACCGAACCCTTGATCGCCCGGTATCTCATACCCCGGATCACCAACGGCAACATAGCGGCCATCGATATCGACATTACCATAATTGAAATCGTCCCCCGAAAAGGTCGATCCCGAAATCTCGACAAAACTTGCAATCGTTTCGTTTTGACAAACATCGAGTACACCGTCCCCGTCACAATCGTTACCCGCCAACTCGTTCTGATCGAGAATTCCGTTGTTGTCGCAGTCGGTATCGCCTGCCGTCGCCGTTGGTACGGATAACGCGATGAGCAGAAACCACCCGAGAATAGTGAAGGATGTGATGCGCTGATTTCTCATTTCTCACCTGATTGCGACAATTGCGTGATCTAGAAGGACGATTTGAGTATGGGAACAAGACTCCCTCAATGAGTTATTGTAAAAAATACAAGGTGATTTTTCAATAATTTGCGAACGCCTGCCTCACACATGCAACTCCACCACATTCCCATCCGTCAGCACATGCCCGCCCGTCACTTGCTGCCCGTCGTGCACCGTGCCACCCCAGATACGGGCGTGTTTGAGGTTGTCGGCCATCTCATTATGAATCGTGCGGGCCATGTCTTCGACGGTGCCGCCGACGGGTAGGATGATCGGGTCTTTCTTTTCGACGGGCTTGCCGGGTTTCTTGGCATACACGCGAATCACGTTTAACAAGTTGAATAACTCGTGCATCATTGCGGGCAGACCGTCGCCCGTCGTTGCTGATATTGGCAACATCTTTAACTCCGTCTCGGCCAGTTCTTTAAACGTTTCGTAGTTCTCCATGGCATCGGGTGCGTCGGATTTATTCGCGACAACCAAAACGCGTTTGGGCAGCGCCGCCGCCGCGCCGTCATCCTCTTCACGGCCTAACACGCCTAAGTCATCGTCGTCAGCGCCGCCGTCGTCATCATCTTCCTCATAAGATAACTCTGCCGTGCTGACGGGCGACATCTTATGATCGACGAGCAACTGAACACATTGCTGAAACTGATCGATCAACTCGATCGCCACCAGATCGACGACCAGCAAAATCGCATCGGCCTTGCGCAGCGCGTTGATCATGCCAGGTTGCGGATGACCATCCATCACCGGCGGTGCGTCGACCAACTGAATCGGCACATCTTCGTGCAGCGCCATGCCAGGCACGGCGGCGTGCGTGCTAAACGGAAACTCGGCGATTTCTACTTTCGCTTTCGATAGCGCGCCGACGATCGAACTCTTACCCACGTTGGGCGCGCCGAGCAGCAACACCTGCCCCGCCCCCTGCCGCGGCACGTTGAGCGGATCGTGCTGTTGACCGGCCCCGGTCTTGGCGGCCTTGCCCATCTCGTCGCGCGCTTTCTTGATGCGCTCCTTGATCAGCTGCTGCAACTTCTCACTGGCTTTGTGTTTGGGCACCAGCCGCAACATCTCATTGAGCGCGTCGATCTTTTCGGCAGGTGAAGATGCGCAGCGGTAGCGCTCTTCGGCTTTTTGATACATGGGGCTGGCATTGATGGCCATGTTGATAGGGCTCCGGTAGTTGATAATCGAAGCCTGAATGATAACGGGCAGGCGGGAGACGTCACGGCGCAGCTTTCGAAGACCATTTTCCGGGACGGATCTTGAGGCCTTTGCTCTATTATGCTTTCGTCAACCTATGTCACCGTCGATACGTCAGGGGCTACCGTCCGTCTCCGGGTAACTAACCAGCGCCAACTTGCCCAGCAATCAAGGCCATACGCTGCTCTGACTCCCGTCGGCGTTGTGCGGGCGTGGAAGAGATTGATAGCAGCGCTGCATGCGCCTGTTCGATAAGAACACGGGCCTCATTTCGATCACCACCGCGCCACAAACATTCACCCAGCACGCTGCGGGTATTGTGCAGCAACCAGTTATCTGGGTTGAGCACCCCTTCCCTGACCGCCAATACTTCGCGTAACAATACTTCGGCCTCGTCATACTTCTCGAGCTTCAGCGCGCAAACGCCGAGCAGCATCTTACTACCCGATAGTGCATATTCATCTTCAGGTTGTAAGGCCCGTCGCAACTCAAGCGATTTTTTAGCGCTTTGATAACCAATCTCAAACGCCTTGAGTTGCATACAGCAATGGGCGTGCCGATCCAAAAAGCTTGCAACCTTTAGCGTGTTTGCCTGAGGTGATTGGTCGCAACCGGATAATACCTGCTCGATGACGTGCTTCGCCTCATCGTATTGTGCTTGCCGCAGCAATTCATTGGTTAAGCAGTCGCCATAGTGTATGACCTGAGCCAAATTCCGGATCGTGTCGAGCTGGGCGTGAAACGTGGCCCGAAAATCTTCAATAGCATCGGCATGTCGCCCCTGCGCGCGCATCAAATGGCCACGGCGATGTCGCAGTCCCTGATATCCGGCATGATCTTCGATCGCAATATCACGGAACGCCGCCAGCCCCTCCTCAATCAGGGCCGCCTCTTCCTGATGGCGCTCCTGTTCGTGCAACAAACTAATCAAATGCGCCATCGAATTCGCAGTTTCGAAATGCGTCGGCCCGAGTGCCGCACGAAAACCCTGAATACCCTGCCGCAACAGTGACTCGCTTTTCTCAACATCACCGACAGAACGGTATGAAGCCCCCAGGTTTATAATTGCTGTTAAGACTTGTCTGTCCAAGTCACCGTATAACTGTCGCAATGCGTCAAGTCGTTGTTGTGCCAGAGGGATTGCATCCTCGAATGCTCCCAGCGATTCCTTAATCTCCACCCCATGACGCAGCGACTCAACCACATCGCGATGGGTAGCGGGCAAACGCGCCTGCTGATCGGCCAAAGTCGATGTGATCAGCGCGTCCGCCTCTGATAACCGACCGACATGCGCCAGTTCAAACGCGAAGTAACTTCGAACGGCGTTCGTCATGCGATGATCGGAGCCCAGCCGCGACGCGTAATCTTCCAACAAGGCCGGGTATAGTTCGACAGCGAGTGCATGCTGACCGTCCAAACAGTTTCTAATGGCCAAATTGAATCGTGAGAGCAGCGTATCAGGATGTGTCGCTCCCAGAGTATCGACCTGAGTTGCCAAAGCATCGTTCAATAACTCAAGCGCTTCCGCGCGACGATCGGTGGCGTCGTATAGCGATGCCAAATTCTGTTGCGCCGATAGCGTCAATTCGTCATCGGCCCCCAAACTAGCCATCGATTCAGTATATACGCGCTCCGACCACTCGCCCGCCGCGCGGTACTTCTTTTGAATACGTAACAGCGTCGCCAGTTCATACTCTGCGATGAGCTTTTGCCGCACGGGAATGTCATCCGCCTCGCCATACGCGATTAGCACATCATTCAACATTTGCGCGGCAATCTCATATTGCCCGGCTCCGCGACGATTTGCGGCAAGTCGCACCTTGGCGTGTAACGTATCTTGACCCTGCCCCGTCTCCATTTGGTATAGCTCGACGGCACGACGCAAGTGCTCGGCACCCTTTTCAAACCAACCCATGCCGCTATACGCGTCACCGATGGTTCGCCGCACTTCCGCCTCGACCAACGGCTGATCTTTGAACCGATCGGACAACTCATCATCGCGGCGGTCGAGTATCTCCCCCACGGTCGCATCTGGCCCGAGCCGTGTCGGTGATGCTTCGCTAAGAATTCCGGCCAGATATCGGGTAACCGCCCGCGCACTGCGCTCGGCCTGCTGCGCATCATCACGCGCATCGCTTGCTCTCAAAAATCCGAGCGTCGATGCCGTCGCACCTCCTACCAGCGCCACGACCAAGGCGATCGAGATTATTGCTGCTGCTCTGTTTCGTCGCACCAGTTTCCGCACGCGGTCGCCCACACTCGGCGGGCGCGCCGCGATCGACCGAACATCAAGGTAGCGCTGTAGGTCGTCCGCCAGCGCCGCCGCTGTCGAATAGCGCCGATCGGGATCCTTCTCTAAACACTTCATCACGATCCAATCGAGATCGCCTCGAAGATTGCGAAAAAGTGTTGACGAATCGGTACGCCGATAGTGGGCCGAAGCATCTGATGGAGCGGCGCCTACCGATACGTCCTTCGTTTTGTCTTGCTGTGTTAGCGCGGCAGCGACGCGTGTCGACGGACGCTCAGGATCGACAGTCTGAATAACGCGAATCATCTCGCCCACACCGGCACTCATAAGCGCCTTCGAATCGAACGGCGTCGTACCGGTCAAAAGCTCGTACAACAACACACCCAATGAATAAATGTCGGAGCGCGTATCGATCTTCTCCGTCGCAGCCGCCGCCTGCTCCGGACTCATATAAACGGGTGTTCCCAGGATTTGCTGTTGCGTTGTTAACGATAATTCTGAACGGTCGGGCTCCAGCGCCTTGGCCACGCCGAAATCGATCACCTTAGGAATCACATCTTCATCGCGCGTCGGTACGAGTACATTGGAAGGCTTGATATCGCGGTGAACAATCCCTTTCTGATGGGCATGTTGTACACCCGCACAAACACCGAGAAATAACGCCAAGCGATCTCGCAGCGTCAATCGTCGATCGTCACAGTACTTCACGATCGAACATCCATCGACGTATTCCATCACCAAATAAGGACGACCCGCCGCAGTCTCTCCGGCGTCGAATACGGCAGCAATATTCGGATGATCCATACGCGCGAGGACTTGTCGTTCAGCCTCGAAGCGCTTGATAACTGACTGCGACAGAACGCCGGAACGAATTACCTTTAGCGCGACGTGTCGTTGAAGTGGTTCCAACTGCTCTGCAAGATAGACGGTGCCGAAGCCGCCCGCACCGATTCGCGCGCAAACTTGATACCGATCGACGACCGGGAACTCATCAGGAGTTGGCGCCCCGGCGTCACGTGCGCCCGCTGTGTTATCGCTTTGCATCTCGTCAGAAAGAAAGCCATCCGCGGCTTCGTATGATTCGAGTAGATCTTCGACTTCTGAGCGCAGGCCCGCATCACCGCCGCATGCGTCATCGAGGAATTGCACGCGCTTATCGCCATCGAGTTCAAGGGCTCGATCGAAGATGGTTTTTAGCTGTTCCCAATTCACGAGCGGCACCGATCGGCAATAAGTGACAATCAACAGTTCTTACGATTTTTCAACCTACCGCGACACTGGATCAGCGACCACAGTTACGACTTTTCGGTTGCCGACAACGCTCTAAACAACCAAGCCCGCGCCAGCGCCCACTCCCGCTTGACCGTCCGCTCTGATATCTCCATGGCGTTGGCCGTGTCTTCTACTGTCAACCCCGTGAAGAATCGCAACTTCACGATTCGCGCCATGCGCTCATCTTGCTTTTCGAGTAACACCAACGCCTCATCGAGCGCCAGGATCTCATCCGACTGTTCATCCATAACGATTTCGGCGAGATCCAAAGCCAAACGTTTGTTCGCACCGCCGCGTTTCTGCCTACCGCGTTTGCGCGCGCTGTCAACAAGTATCCGCCGCATCGATTCAGCGGCTGCTGCAAAGAAGTGCGCCTTTCCCGACCAGCGGATTTCTTCGTTGCCAATCAACTTCATATAGGCTTCGTGCACCAGCGCCGTCGCCTGTAACGAGTGACCGGGACGCTCGAAAACCATCTGCCGTTGCGCGATACTGTGTAGTTCGCGATACACAACCGGAAGCAAGCGATCGACCGCTTCCCGATCTCCGGATTCGATCGCCGACAAAATTTGTGTCACATCCGACATCGAACAGAATTGTACCACGATTGGCGGTTCGACCGGAGGAAAAGCCATCTGGCCGACATCAGCCTCAAGCGCTGACGCCGACCAGCCCCAGTCAATCCGAACATCGCAGATGGCGATCCTATTCAACCCAGTAGTTCACGACTTCAAACTGCGGTCGCGTTGCATCGCCGTAGTTATAGATGTAGGTGAACAGTCCGTAACTAAACCGATTACTCGCGAAATCTCCCGGTGCGATATCGCCCACCGAACCGCGATAGATCGTCGAGGTGCTTGTCCCCCAGCTTAGCCCGGCGTCCACGCTGCCTCCAACACTACCACCAACCGTCGCACCCGGTACCGTCGTCTCGGCAGATAGCTCATAGTCGATCTCTGCCCCCGCGCGATAGTCGGTGCTTTCAGTGAATGCGATCTCAATGCTGCTCTCGCCACCGTTGGTCGCACCCACAGCCACGCTTCTGCTCGACTTGAGGCCACGACCCAACAGACGTTCGGCGATCGGCCCTAACGCATTACCTGCCGCATCCACCAACTCGCCCAACGGGCCCAATCTTGCCAAACCGCCCGTCTCGATCAACACATCGGCTTCGGCCTCGGTTGGATACGAAGACGCGTCTCCCGGTATGTGATCGAAGACGTTGGCTTCCACCTTGAACGCATCGCTCGGCGTATTCGCGTTATAGAAGGTTCGTTCGACTTGCAACGTGACCGGCGTGCGCGGCAGATTCACCACGATCTCTTCGCCGATCATATCCGGATCGGGATGTGACAAGATCGAATAGGTGTACTGATCGATCGGCAGCGTCGTGAACACCACCGTGTCCTCCATCGGCCCCGTCGTGTATTCGATGGTCTGCTCCAGTTCGTAAGCGCGGCTTGCCGAAAACGAGGCGGTCGCGGTAACCGTCTTCCTCACTTCCGCGCCGAACCCAAACGCCTCAACCTTGCCGCCCACAAACGTACTGGCTCGCACCGACACGGTTCCATCCACACCGGCCCGTTGCGTTTCCGCGCCGCCATACGTCGTACGACACGCATCGATATTTTGATTGATGGCCGCCTGACACGGCGCTGCCGCCAGCGCCGCAATGATGACCGGCTCGGTAAAGACGAGTCTATATTCGGCATCCGAATAACGCAGCGCCATACCGTCGGAGTCGATGTTGCAGGTAACCATCAACGGAAACACGCGATCCTGACCGTTGTAATATTGTGTCGGAATCGTTTGCACCTGCTTCCAGTCCCAGGTGTTTTCGTCCGGCCCAACGAGGCCCCACACTTCGATCTCATCGCGCCATTGAAAGAACAACATTAAATCATCGCGACCATCGCCCGTAACATCGCCAACTGCGACGGCGCTGGTCGCGCGACTGATCAAACCACCATCACCCGGCTTGTCATCACGCAAGAATGAATGATGCGGCAACATCAACTCGTTGTCTTCCATTCCCGCGACCGTCCACGGCGCTGCTTGCGTCCAGTCTTCGAACACCCTGCGACCGGAATGCACTTCCGCGATCCCATCGCCATCAACATCCATCGTGTTGACGTGCAAAAACCGGGCGCGAATCATATGCGAATTTGAGTTACACCCCGTACCCGAGGCAACGTAGGTATCCCTTAAATACCGCGCGCCGATCGGCGTCAACGCCATCTCTCCACTATCGGCATCGTCGAGTGCTACGTGGATATGGCCATACGAATCGCAACCGCTGCTGCGAAACTCGGTCAAACCAGCGAAGACAATCTCGTCCTTCCCATCGGCATCGATGTCGCCAAGATCAACATCCGCCACCAAGGCCGCATACAACTGACTGTCGCGCCCAGCTACCGGTCCGGCATCTAGCACGCGCAATTCGGCATTGGCATCATCGAAGATCGTGTAATTCGATTGGCTGGCGTCGCCCTCGTATTCATTCAGCACCGCCACAAGTTCGTTACCGTTATCGCGATCGATGTTGCCCAACGCCAACTCAACCGAAAAGCTCGATGTATCCGAAAAAGGAAGCACCGTCTGCTGCAACTCCTCATTCAGTGCTAGTTGGCCGTTATCGTTGATCAAAAAGTGAATTACGACCGATGCATCCGCCGCGACCGCCAGTACTGCATCGGCGTCGCCGTCGCCATCGACATCGCCACATTCCACGGTGATTGCCACATGACCCGAGTAGTCACCGATGGCAATCGTCGGCACGACCGTCTCCTTATTGCCATTCACCACATCGACAAACACCCGTCGCGCTCCGGCCGCTGCGCTATCCACGACGTAGGCAATAAAGACTTCGTCGCGACCGTCGCCGTCGAAATCACCGGCAGCAGCACTGCGCGATGTTTGACCACCGTATCCGTTAAAGCTGGGGTGGCCGCTGAGCTCATCCGAATCCCATGGCTGATCCTCCGCAAAAGGATCGATCTTCAATTCGAGTTCTGCCGTTGCATCATCCGTCAGCTCTAGCAGCGATGATTTATTCGCCAACACTTCCTCATCGCCGGTCGGATCGGTCAGGCGAAGCTGCATACCGACGATGAAAAGTTCCTGCGTGGCCCCGAACGTCTGACTGGCACCTAACGGGCTGAAGTCGTCAGGCAGGGCATCACCGGTATCGTCCAACCGGAGGGATGTCGTCGTATCCACGCCTAAATCGGATAGCGACTGCGCGACCGGCGTTGCCATTTCGCCGGGAAGATCGCCGCCGGGTACCGTCACGCCCGATTCGCATCCGATCCCAAAAAGGAGTGCAATCAGCATCATTGCGCCTGCTGCTCGATTGAACCTGTCAGGGGTACTGTTTTTGTTAAAAAATGCCATCGAATAACCTCATATTGCTGTTGCTGCCGACCCATTTCGGCTGCGGAATACGAGGCGTCAATTCAAGGAAATGCGGGCCAAAAATAGGAGGAGTTTTTTTATGTCGCCTGTTATGAGCCAAAAGAGGGCCTGAAATTGCCACGATCCGACACTCAAACCGGCGTCAGGCCTGCCACCTTCCCCCACCGTGGTGGCTTCTGAGATTGGCAGCCGACCCTTACGTGATTTCGAGCCCAAAATCGAATCACCGAACGCAAGATGCTATTCCCAAACCGCTCACATGCAGGGGAGGGTTGCACTCGGCGCTTGGGAAACAATGCTCACTTCAATTCCAACTGCCGTTCGATTCTGGAAAGGACCTTTTCAACGGCCTGGCGCTTATTCGGGCTAAGAGCCCGCGCCTTCAAAATCGCTCGATGCGCGGCATCCAGATCCTGATGGCCAGACAACGAGTCGCCAAGATGCAGCGTCGCAAGCGTGTAGTGAGGGCGCCAGGCGTCTGGTTGAGCAAGCACGTATGCCTCAGCGGCAGACATTGCAGATCGAAAATATTCCAGACTGCGCTCCATCTCTCCGCAATTCGCCGACAGCTGTCCTCCCCATACTAAACAATCAACTTGATTAAAATATCGTGTCGACGTCGGGCCGACGACATCACCAAGAACCCGACAAGCTTCTGCTATATCTTTCATCGCTGCATCACAATCACCCAACTGCGTCTTCCAACGGGCAAGTGTGACCAGCGAGTGCTGTAATCCGAGCACCACAACGTCGTACGAATCGGCCTTATCTAGTTGCGCCCGCCTTAGCTCAACAGACTCAGCCTGCAAAGCGATCGCGGCCTCAATTTCCACGGCGCGGCCCTTGGCGTCTGCCGCGCTGTTTAGCGCCGAAATAAGTTCATACCGAACCCAACGGTTGTTGGGATCGTTCTCCAAGAGCGCTTCAGCTCTTTTGCGTCGCGTCATTGCAACCCTGAAAAGGCTGTCAGTATCATTCTTGACTTGATACAGATTGCATAACACCGCCTCAAAACCCAAGACCGCATGATGGCGTTTCGGATCATCGCGATCGGCATCTAGAAAGGCGATCGCCTTGTCGTATCCTTCCGTCGCCCAGGTTAATGCCTCGGCATAGCGATCCCGATCGCCTGTATCTCGGTGCTGCACCAAAACAAGTTTGGCGATACGTGAATAGCTCCAAAGTAAATCGTCGTAGGCACCAACGTGTTCCGGGTCGATCTCAAGGCATCTTTGCTGGGTGTCCAATGCTTCAAGATAAATCGCCTCCGCACGATCAAGTTGGTCCAAGAAGCGGTAGACGTCGCCATTCAATATCTGGCATTTCGCGAATCGTCGCAGCGAATCAATATCACCGATCTCGTCGGCCAATGCCGCCCGAATGGGAAGCGCCTGTTGTCTAAGCGCAAGTGATTTTTCCGCGCGCGACGCCTCCAACTCGATCGACGACAACGACTCGAGGATTTCGGCATACGATTTTCGCAGCCCCTGATGTTGCGGTAATTCACCCAGTAACGATTCGACCCGCTTACGAAGATTCTCAAGGGTCGTCAAACGAACCTCACTCGTACCTGCAACGCGTTGCAGCTTGACAATCTCGTCGACCAACTCGATCGATAGGGCAACCTGCTGATGCAGACGTTGCCGCGATTGATAATACCCGTAGAGCGTACCAACAGAGCCGCCAATGAATAAGAGCAAAATCAACGTCACACTGGCGACAAGCCCGCGACGGCGGCGGGCAAATTTCTTCACGACGTACCATGTCGTTCGTTGCCGCGCCTTGATCGGCTTGTCACTCAAATATCGCTGCAGGTCGTCTCTAAATTCAGCAACCGATGCGTAACGGCGATCTTTTGATTTCTCCAGCGCTTTGGCAAAGATCGCGTCTAGATCGGCGTCTAATGCGCGTTCTCCAGTGCGCAGTCGTCTCGGCTCTTCCTCGCGAATTCGATGTAACGCGGTTGCGATCGTGTCATGACGCACGTCGATCGGCAACTCGCCGGTGAGCATCTCAAAACCGACTGCAGCGATTGAATATGTATCCGTACTCGTATCGATCTCAGCGGAGTTGCCATTGAGTTGCTCCGGACTGCTGTACGCCAACGTACCGATGATCTGGCCCGGTTGGGTGATGAGCGTTTGCGTTGTATCGCTCTTCAATAACCGCGACACGCCGAAATCCAGCACGCGAGGCTGCGCCTGACCGTCCCGCTGCTCGATCAGAATATTGGCCGGCTTGAGATCGCGATGTATCACGCCACGCCGATGCGCGTACTCCACGATACGGCATATCTCGACCAGTAGCCGTATTCTCTCTGCCACATCGGGCCTTCGTTCTGTTACGAAACGTCCAAGCGGCACACCGTCAATTAGCTCCATCGCAATATAGGGTTGCTCAACACCATTGATCTGTACGATAGAGGCGTCATAAATCCGTGCAATACCCGGATGATCGAGCCGCCCGTGGCTTTCGACTTCGTTAAGAAAACGCTGACGAATATTGGAGCCCGCCAACCCCAGGTGGACCAGCTTAACGGCGACGTGCCGGTGCGGTGAGTCCTGACGGGCCCTGAAGACAACGCCCATTCCCCCGCGTCCGATCTCATCTTCGATCTTGTAGCGACCGATCGTCGCGGGTACTTGATGCGTTTCTTCAATAAGATCGTTAATGTCAAAACGAATTCGTTCAATCACGTCGCCATGATTGCGATCGGCGCGCAGCAGACGGCGCACGTCATCGGAAAGCATCAGATCACTACCGCAAAGCGCATCGATAGCCGCTTCCCATTCGGTTGAGGGCTTTTCAACAACCGCTTCAAAGATCTGTATTGCTCTCTCGTCAATCTTGCTTTTCATCGTAGTCTTGCAGCAATACGGCGAGCGCCGCTCTTGTACCGCGCCATAGTCGTTGCACCGACGAATGACTTAGCCCTAATGCGTCGGCCGTTTCCTGTTCGGTTAAGCCGGCAAAGAAACGCATCTCGACAACTTTCGCGCGGTTCTCATTGGACTGCGCCAACTTGTTCAGCGCCTCATCCAGATCGATGACGTCGACCTTCGGATGATCGTCAAGGAGAATCTCGGTGGTAAGGCAGATTCGGTTCGCGCGGCCTCCTCGTTTTTCAGCCTGACGCTTACGGGCGTGGTCGACCAATACGCGACGAATCGTATTCGCCATGGCTGCAATAAACGCGCCGCGCGACGATTGCTTACCCGTCAAGTTGCGGTGTAGCCTCAGATAGGCTTCGTTAACCAGCGCTGTCGGCGTGAGCGTATGATCGTTGCGCTCATGACGAAGATAAGATGAGGCGATCGCGCGCAGCGCAGCCAACTGCTCCACCATTCGCGTATCAAACGTAACATCTGTACTTGTCGATTCTGGATTTGTGTCCCACGCGTGATGAGCGGCTAGCTCCTCTCCGGAGCTAGCACCTACAGGCGACGGACTTTCCCCCCAGTTATTCAGATGCATGCTACGACGCCCATGTCTCGGAAAAACACACTCAAATGAGTATTGTCCCGGACATCGACAGCAACAGTCAATCACCCAGCCCCGCATGCTGCCGATCGGGCTGCAGCCGAATCAATATACGCCTGTTTGGGTGTATAACGTCGGTATTTGAGTCACAAAGCCCGTACCAACTGCCAACCGATTTACCATGGCAATCCTCGTTCACTTTGGACTTCTGGCAATGCAGAAACATAACCAGTGGCGATCCTTAAGTTAATGAACCCGATTTTGCGTCCCTACGCCATGTCAGCCAGCACGTCGACTTAAGACAGCCCGCTAAGAGGGGCGTCGTCAGCCCACCCAAATGGGCGTATTAATTCGCACATGCCTTTTGATGAACCCTTCAAGGCACCAGCACGCGACGGTAACCCTCTTGCGGGAAGAAACTTACGACTATCGCGTCGACCTAAAGTCCGATAGCTCTAGCAAGCGTCGAAAATTTAGATGACGTCTATCTCTGCCCGATTGCGCATTTCTTAATAGCCGTGCCGCGATACGGAGAAATACCCGTTCGGCTCATAACTAGCTAAGACGTCAGATACATTTTTTGATCGGACTGCACCGTGGTGAAACTCACGCCAACCCGCAAACACAAGATTTGTATCGTCGACGCCGACATCGAGTCTCGCCAAAGATTGGTGAAGACGTTTGCGGCGGATCCACGCTTTGAGGTTTTTGGATACGGAGCTAGCGAAAGCTTTCTTACAGACATCAAATTTCTCTCCCCAGATGGCATCATTCTGGATCTGGAGATGCCGCGTATCGATGATCAAGCCCAAGGGTGCCAACTCATGCAAACCCAAAGCGACATACCGACGATCGTTCTGACGACATGTAAAACAACTGAACCCGACCTAAACGGGGCAGCCATGAATGTCCGCGATATTTTTGCAAAACCTTGTAAGCCGGAGTTACTCGTGGAAACGGCACTGCGCTATTGCAAAAATGATTCCGCGTTTGCATCTTCAAATAAGATCTCAACTGAAATATCTTACGAGATTCAGAACTGGGCGTTCATTGCGCGGTTTTTCGGCCTCAGCAAACGTCAACGAGAAATCGCCCAGCGCATTTGTCAATCCATGTCGGCCGAAAGCATCGCAAACGATCTCAATATATCATCCAATACGGTTCGCATGCACATTAAAGTGTTATATGAAAAGCTAAGTGTGAAGGATCGCGTCGGGGTCGCGATGCGCTGCGTTGGTGCCGATACGCTGGTCGGAACCAGCCGTTAACATCATATCAAGCCATTAGGGCTGTTCACGATTGAGAGCGCTGTTTGCACTGTGGCACCGGCTAATAGCCGGTGCAAGCCGGCGAATCAGCGACCGTCGCAGATTTACGAGTTTGGCCTAATATCAAGTATTATTGGTGTCAACGTAAAAGAACAGCATGCGCAATACACGCGTCAACTCAATCGCCCCGACCTAAAGCCATTCATCAATCCCTAACCATCGTTACTGAATAAAGAGCAACTCGACCAGACCATCGATATCAAACGCATCGACCGTACCATTATTATCAAAGTCACCAAGACGAATGTCGCATGACCGCCGTGCGTCAGTATATCCCGCAGGATCTAGCATCGCCTGAACGAACGGCGCAATGTCCAAGCCGTTAATCACGCAGTCGCAATTCATATCTCCCATCTGCAGATAGGTTGCGCCCAATGTCGCTGTCACCTGAAACGTGTCCAGCCCAGCTTCGACTGTACTCTGCGGAAAATCGTCGTTGACCGTAAATCGCACTTGCATCGTGGGCGTCAGCACGACATTAGCAGCAAGCAACTCATCGTGATCGATCTGATGATAGCGCCAATTGAGTCCGCCATTCTGATCGTGCGTGGCAATCGTCACCCAAGGGCCGGCAGCGCCGTTTGAGCTAATCTCGACGAGCATCTTGTCGACGGCCCCATTCGTGTTATCGAGGCGTAGGAAGTACTCATAGCTCATCGTGATGATGCCTTGCGACATATCCAACAGCGGCGACATCAAGACAACCGAACCATTATCGACGTCAGAATTCCCCGTCGTATTCTGCGTAAGCCAGCACTGGCCGCCGTAATCTGCATCAAATCTCGGGTCAAACGCCCAGCCATCGTCATCAACGGGAAACCCGCGCTCCCACTGGCCTGCCGTGGCGCCGTCAACACTACTGGTCCAACCTCGGTCACGCTCGAAGTTGTCGTAAAGCATCGTGATAGATTCGCACTCATCGGGACGATTATCGCCGTTGCAATCGCGACTAACGCCACTATCAATGTCGCAACTATCCGGCACACCATTGCCGTTACAGTCCAACGCCGCGCCGTTCGGCCAGATATCGAGTCGATCGGGCGTGCCGTTTCCGTCACAGTCGATATCGCATTCATCCGGAAAAGCATTGTCGTTGACATCACTACTGGAACCCGACGATATATCGCACGAGTCAATCAGTTGATTGAAATTGCAATCAATATCCCATCCGGGAAAGAAATCGAATCCGGACGGAGCCGTAAGCCCGGTGTCATTCCCTGTCACATAGGAACGAATAAAGTTGCCGCTCAACGCATCGAACACGTATATGCGAGTAGCGTTCACATGCAAATGATCGATATCGCCACTGCCCCCGAAGCCATCATGGTCACCATGATCATGGCCGCCTTCCTCTGGAGCGCCGTTTTCGAAGTGCCGGCTAATGTAAACCTGACCGTCCGGGCCGATGCGTACACCCCATGGGCCGGCCGTCGTTACGGCAACATCCGTTCCAGCATTGTTGAACTTGCGAATTAAATTGCCCGTTGCGCCGTCATACTCCAATACCGATCGCGTCGCAAAACTTGCGACGAGAAGATTTCCATCAGGCTTAAATGCCATGCCGCGCGGCTCGGTCAGGCCGCCGCTGTCGGCGTCGGCCACCAAAATCCTGATGAACGCGCCAGTCGAACCATCAAACTCTAATACCTGTCCGTGCGTATGACCGCTCGTGACAAACAGGTTGCCGTTAAGGCCAAACTCAAGACCGAACGGAGCCTCCAAGCCACCCGCGCCGGCAGCGACAAAACTTCCGACAAACGCGCCGCTTACAACGTCGTATTCCAGCACCGCGTCCGTACCGCTGCTCGAGACAAAGACATTGCCGTTAGCGCCAAGCGTGATGCCTGTCGGATGCGTTAAGCCTCCTAGGCTGGCAGGTACAAAATCTCCGATCGTCGATCCCGCTCGATCGAACTCAACCACACGATGATCTGCACCGCTTGTCACCAACACACGACCGTCCGGCGTGATGAGCACGTCGTTTGGTTCGCTTACTTGCAATTCGTCAGTCGTTAGCGTCACTACGCCGGTGCCGGCATGAAAGGCCCGCACGCCTCCCCAATACCCAGCAAGCCAGGCACTGTGTGCGTTGTTGAGTTCGGTCAAGTCGCTGACGCCGTCATTGTCGCAGTCCTGACACGAATCCAAAATCGTGTCGCGATCAATATCGAGCGTCATATCAGCAAGAATCTCGATGTAATCCGCCCTACCGCTAACATCGCAGTCTGCCTGACATTCGTCCGGCACGTTATCGAAGTCTTCGTCGCGGCTGGACCCTGATGCTAGGTCAACATCGTCGGGTATCGAGTTGGCATTACAGTCAGGCTCGCATTCGTCCGGAACGCCATTCAGGTTGACATCAGAACTATTCGCAAGCGCAATGTCCGTCGGATCGAGAATCTGATTTCCATTGCAGTCTTCGCAAATATCGAGAATGCCGTTCCCGTTGACATCGATCGCGCCCGCCATCAATTCTACGTCATCGGCGATGCCGTTGCCGTCGCAATCGATCGAAAGACACTGAACGCTACTTAGATATGTTTCGACGATTGTCTGAATATCACTATGGAAACGTAGATCGGCAACAGCATTACCACCGCTGACCGTCTGGCTGCAATAACTCATGATCGTGCCGCGCCGAGCGGGCGTATCCAAGTTGAAACAGTCATCCAATTGAAGTGAGTGGGTATGCGGCGCATCGACGTTGTGTCCCAACTCATGCGCTGCCACCAGAATATCGTAATGAAAGACGCTCGGTGCCTGCGGATCGGGTTGCACACCCAACGCGTAGCCCGTCACCCCGTACCCACTGCCGCCGCACAATGCCCCGAGATATGCCACCCCGCCATACGGAAAATCGCGCCGACCGGAAAAGAACTGCGCGACATCCCGCGGCACCGCTTGCATATTATTGTTCCAGTAAGATCGAAACGTCGAAAGCGGATCGGGCTGGTTAAACAAATCATCCCAATGATCCCAGACGCGGACGTACGTCAAATCGACCCTAGCGTTGAAATCACGTTCGTAGATTGCACTCACTTCGGAGAAGACGGCCGCGACATAACTCGCCGTTGTGACCGTATCGCCGAACAACTGAAACAACTCATGATCGGTTTCTACAGCCAGTTCGATCACGCGCGGGCCGGGCATTGCCATCGCGCCACGCGGGCCGCCGGGTAATACGTCGCGCGCCGAATCGGTACTGCCTTCTGATTGTGGGCTTACGCTGGCGACGTCACGATTCAGTTGACGCTGCGCCGCCACGTTAATTGAATCTGCGACGCCGCACAGAGGCGTTTCGGGACGTCGCGCCCCGCGAAAAGGAACTCGTTCGACGGCAAATTGTCCGTCCGGCATAAGCGATCCATCGCCGGCTCGACTGGAAACGAGATACCGTGCCGCCGCCGCCCCACCAATATCGATAACGCCGCCACCGCCGGTTTCAGATAGCGTTAGAAACACGAATGAATCGGCTCGCCCAGTGACCCGGCCTTGCAATACGAGGGCATTAGTAACTGCGTTGGAAATCGGCTCGTCAGCGGCCCCCTTCCGGCCAACGACGAATTGCGTGGCCGAAGCGGAAAGCGCTTTCCGCGCGACATCAATATTCACCGATAAACTCGCATCCAACCTCAAACCCGAGATCACGGCGCGCGATCCGGCGTCGAGCTGGTCACTTAGTCGCGTTCGATCCAGTTCGATGACACGTTGAGACGAGACGTCGCTATCAATCAGTTCGTGCCCCGCCCACGCGGTGGAACTCAGTATTGAGCAACTTGCCATGCTCATCATTACAGCAACATAAATGTCTCGACCATTCATTGTTGTTTATCCTTAATATGTCGCACGCCATCGTTAGAGCAATTTGGCTAATCACATTTTGAATTTGGTAATGGCGGTACGACGGTCGCTGGAAACCCTCACTCCGGTTCCGTCTCGCAACCATTTTACACGATCATCGAGTTCAAACCGAACAAGCTCGTTAATTAAAGATAGAGACGGGGAAGATCGGAAATTCTGGGCAGAAATATGGGTCACCCGCTCACAAGGCGGTCAACATTCGGCAACTTATCAATTCGACTCCGGTGCCGGTTTCTGAGAGTCTATAAAACCCCCAAAATCCGCGAGCCTCCGCGGGTTTCTTCAACCGAAATTGTGATCAACAACGGCCCTGCCACCGCGAACGCGCCGACTTTATCGATATTCACCGCAGAGCCCCCCCCAACATTCATTGGCAAAGGGCAAGCACGGTAGCCATCAACTGCGACGGCGACCAGACGAAGGGTGCCTGAAATTCCCTTCTCGTTGATGAATGCAGGCGGGTCTTGAAATCAGGATTCGATTTCATTCACAAACAAGATGAGACGAAGCAACGGCGTTTCAAGTAGGTAATCGCCACACCCCCGGGTTTCAAGCATCACGACTGTTGATTATCGAGAGATCGAATCATCTCTTATGTGGTTCGCGCCTTTGCCGCACCCAATCAAATACATAGCCAATGGCTTGCGTAACCAAAAGGAACACTGATCAAAGACAACTGAGAATTCGACCATGCTAACAAGAGTTTCGCCAAGACGGCATCTACATTCGCAAGCGCGCCGTCGGATCGTGTCGCGCTCGACTTCTCAACCAATCACCGCTCGCTGAATGTCACAGTGCGCTTTACATACAATTTAAGCGTAAAAACAAAAACGCCGAGAGCGAAACTCTCGGCTGTGGGCGTTAACCTGCGGGTCGCGCAGTCTCGCAACGACCGTTGAACTAGTGAGAACAAAACCGTAATCGGAATCGCTCGATCAGGCATGTTAGACGTGTGATGATTCTGCCCTACGAGCTCCAAATCTACCTGCAGGATTACATCGACGCGGCCGGCATCGCCAACCAGCCTAAGGACTGGCCTTTGTTTAGAAGTGCCGCCGGCAAAAGCAAGCGCCTGACCGACTACCAGGTACCCGATCCATCGACCAAGACCAAGGCCATCGGCACGCTAAACGGCAACGATGTATTGCGGTTGGTCAAACGCCGACTGAAAGATGCCGGTTTGCCGCCGGAGACCTTCACACCCCACTCGTTTCGTGCGGCCACCGCGACCAGCTTACGAAAGAAAGATGTTCCCCGTGATCGCGTGCAGTACCTACTCGGCCATGCCGATGCCCGTACCACGGCGCTTTACGATCACAGTGAAGATGAAGATGCTCACGAGATTGTGGATCAAATCACGCTGTAGGAAATCACTCGGCCGACCGCCCCACTGTCTGTCATAAACGCCGTTATGGGATACATTCTTAATGCGAAAGTCGAATGAAATTTTTCGGCCCGGCGCTTCGATCATCTCCGCCTTCACCAGCCGGTTCTCACCATCCCACTCGTAATTGAAGCGACCGTCACTGAGTAAGTTGCCGTCGTCATCATACGTCGGCACGATCTCGCAGAGGACTGCCTTATCATTCAGGTTGGCTCGCAAGCTAATCTTCAATTGTACATTGTGATTCGACTAATGCATCTCTTAAAATCTCGACAGGTGTATTCCCATCGTAGCGATACAGTACGATATCCGCCTTTAGATCCAACTCCTCTATCGGTCCATTGATATCGTCTACTCGGGTGACTGCGTGAGCGCGATATAATTTCTTATGCCGATTCCGTCGATCAAAATCAACCCCCATGACTTGGCGAACTTCGCGCCCGCCGCGGTAAAGTCTCACATCGAACAAAAGCTCTAAATCGGACTCCTGACAGTAGAATACGATTGGTTGAGGAATTCGGATTTGAACACTCACTGATATGCTATTCGTATCCTGCCCGGCATCGTTTCGCCAGCACGCCAACTCTGAATCAAACCCTTCGGAAATCAGGCGAGACCATACCTTATTAAACTCACTATCTACTCGATGTATACCTTGACTTGCCAAATACCGTGCCACTACTCGCATATCATCTAGCTTGTCTTGCCCTGAGATTTTTACATCCTCTTCGAATCTCTCGATATTCTCATAATAATCGCTGAGTACAAATTGAATGTTCGCTTCTGACAGCTCGATTACGCCAGACGATGAATTCCCCCAAAAACTGGAAGTATCGAGAGCAATAATCACAACACCGATTACAAACACAAGAACGGTCAGGAACACCCACATAATCGGTTGTTTTCGTAGCACAGACACTCCAAATCTGGTCGAGCCATCATCTGCGATGAACTACCAACTTCCACCACAGATGACGGCTTCAAAACGCAAACTCATCTTATTACTAGCTGGATAACTAGTCTGCTGGCGTCTTCAATTAGTCGGTTTCACCGACGCAACAACATTCGTAAAGAAATCCTCCGACTGCCAACCGCTGAGATGACCCAGTAGATTCAAACTCGGCACCGGCAGTCACAATCTTGCCCCCGACCCCGATCTTTACCTTTGGCCCTTTCTTAATACCTCCTTGTCCTGTAATTGTAAACAATTTTTGTGTGCATTGTGGGTTATCTGATGGCGTTGCCTCTTCAGTCACCAATACCGATGCAAAGCTACCTCCTGACAGCCACGCCTCCAACTCCTTCGTTGGATTTCCTTTAGAACGGGCCAAGATAGTCCCACTTGGACACGACAAATTAACTTTTATTGCCGCAGCAGCCGTTGTGGACGGTGTCGGATAATTCGCGGTCCCCGTGAGTTGTTGTCCTGCATACTTGGAAAAGCTATACCAAGTCGTCTCTATCCACGCGTCGAACGAAGTTTCCCATGCAATTGCGCCCCCCTCGACGTAGTAGCGACCATTCCAACCATACCATGCATAAGTATCAAACGGGCCAACCTTAACACCTACAATACCACCCTGAGCATTGCTTTCAATTAAGCGAAGCTGATAGATCTTCTTCAGGCCGAGTGCATCGACACTAGCCACCGGGTCATTCTTGACAAAGCAGTAAATGTTCTCGCCGCCCGATTCTTCAATTGGATCACGATTAATAAACCGCCCCCACTCCGCGTGATACCAGCGATAGCCATAGTAGAAGAGTTCCGTTACCGCGTCCTGCGGCTTGGTGCTGAAACGGTAGCGGTTGGCGTCAGCCTCGGCACCGGTCGCGATCAGCACATTGCCGTACGGGTCGTAGTCGTAACGCGCTAACTCGGTGCCATCGTAGGCCATCGTACTCTGGTTCTGCGCCGAATCCGTCAGCGCCATCACATTGCCGTTGCCGTCGTACGCATACACGTACTGAACATCATCGCTCGACGTCGCACTGGTCTTCAAATCTTCACACGCCAGCAAGCCACCGACACCACCAGCCCCCTGCAAGCTGCCCGAGACATCAAGGCCCCAGGTGCACTGCTTGCGGACGGCATTGCTGTCTGCGCCATCAAGTTCCAGCACCACGTTCCAACCGTCGTACACGTAGCGCGTGTCGCTCTCGGTATCCCACACGGGAACACCGCCCACGAAGAATTGATTCTTTTCGACAAACGCCCGCACGCGCCGGCCCATGTAGTCGTAGGTATAATTCACCCGCAGCTTGGGCGGGAAGACCCAGATCTGATTCACCTGATACGGATCGGGCGCTTCGATCATCGTCGCCCGCGTCAGCCGATTCTCACCATCCCATTCGAAATCGAACCGACCATCGCTGAGCAAGTTGCCATCGTCATCATAAGTCGGCACCACTTCGCAACGGTCCGGCGTGTTGTTCAAGTTGGTATCACCCAGGTCGAGTGCACACAGGGACTATTGAGCATGTCTTGCCGATCCCAAATTCTGGCTTATCTATGGGTAAATCTAATTACATGTGACGCAGTTGATTCAGACATGTCGATCCTATGGATCGACATGCCACCCGCCAAGCGCCCGTGCCGCTATCTTTTTCGAAGAGATTGGCCGCACGGGGAGGCTAGAGCCACCGCAACAATTACGGTGTTTATGTTTTTATTGAAACGGTGGGCTGGAAATCACATTCAGGACATCGGGTACTGACGCGCAAATCGTAAGCGCAAATAGGACACAAACCGTTTCTCAGACGACGATGATAACGACGCAATAGGAACGCATAGCGTAGCGTCAAAATTAGAAAACCCAATACGAAGTACCAAACTGGAATTGAAAGATAATAGTCTTTTCCGACGACGGTAGCAGTACTCAGTGTTTCAATATCATCTACGATGAAGAGTGGAGAGTTACTTGTACCAAGCCACAACCAGATGGACTGATCGGCTAGCCGCTGCAAAACGAAGCCTTGCCTCGCGTGATACGAATAATCGAGTTTGCTCTTCTCATAATCAGCGTAAGAGAGAGAAATATTCCCCGTTCCCCAGGCAATCATAAAATGGTGCCCAAAGTAGCCCGCGCAGTAGCACTGAGAATGAGCGCAGACGGCAATCAACATAATGATCGCCGTCGCGCTCAAGGCCAACTTGTTTAAGTACCTTCTTCTCATCCTCTTCTATAGTAGGACCACTCATTGGGAGCAGTATCATTTTCTGGAATAAAGGGCGGCGGAGGCGGCGGAGGCGGCGGTACGAAAACCGGACCACCATTTGGATACGGATTTCCCGGCGGGCCGGGCGGATCAACGAGTATCGGATCCGCAGGCTGGAATGCGGGACGTCTATCTCCAGGCATCGGGGGCAACGGATTTCCAGTGGTAACTGGTGGGAACAATCCGGGCGGACCAGTTACGTCGATTGGCACTATGGGAACTGGGAAGGCCCGATTCTCTCTTTGTCGCTCCCTCAGATTCATATTTGCCGAGACGACGCGACCACACCAATCAACAACAATTGAATAAGAGACGGTTTGACGAACATCAAGTACATTCTGGCCTTGGACCGGCGGCCCGACGATATAGTATTCACCTGTTAACTCGCCACCCGCACATGGGATGTCGCCTAAGTTCGTTCTAATCGAAAAAGCGCGAGTTGCGGGATCGAAAGTCAATGGTGTCCCGTATACCGTCGGATCATCAGAACCCGTAAAGGCGCGACCGTCCCCTTGACCGGACCGCCGTGTTGATAACGCGGCTCGGTAATGCAACGTCACCTGAACATCGTTTGGACAAGTACAGTCATAATCTTGTGTGCCCCCATCCCCCACCGCGGGAGGTTCGCCGAGTGTGCACTGGTCATTGTCTATTTCAAGAAAAAGCTGAATTCTTGCCGTCTCTCCTTGTGGTTCTCGAACCATCGCACCGTTCCCATTCGGTCGCGGAAACGTGTCGTCGTTCCCTCGCGAATACGTGTGAGTAATGACCACTTTGAGACCCAAGAAATCTACCCCACCTATAACACCGTTTCCAAGGAATGAGTTTACATTCGTGCCGCCACTCTCCCCAATCGGATCCCTCGACACCCACCGACCCCAATCCGCGTGGTACCAGCGATAGCCGTAGTAGAACAACTCCGTCACCGCATCCTGCGGCTTGGTGCTGAAGCGATAGCGATTGGCATCAGCCTCGGCACCCGAGGCCGACAAGACATTGCCGTACGGGTCGTAGTCGTAACGCGCTAACTCGGTGCCATCGTAGACAAACTTGCTGGGGTTCTGCGCCGAATCCGTCAATGCCATCACATTGCCGTTGCCGTCGTAGGCATACACATACTGCACGTCGTCGGCTGACGTCGCGCTAGTCTTCAAGTCTTCGCACGCCAGCAACCCACCGACACCGCCGGCACCCTGCAAGCTGCCCGATACATCCAGACCCCACGTATACTTTTTCACGATCGCGTTGCTGTCTTCACCATCCAACTCAACCACCACATTCCAACCGTCGTACACGTAACGCGTGTCGCTCTCGGTCTCCCAAACCGGAACACCGCCCATGAACAACTCGTTCTTTTCAACGAATGTGCGCACCAGCCGACCCATATAGTCGTAGCTGTAGCTCACCCGCAGCTTGGGCGGATAAACCCAGAACGGTCCCGCCTGATACGGATCGGGCGCTTCGATCATCTCCGCCTTCACCAGCCGGTTCTCACCATCCCATTCGTAGTTGAAACGACCGTCCGTGAGCAAGTTGCCATCGTCGTCATACGTCGGCACGATCTCGCATGGATCGGGGATCGCGTTCCGGTTGTGATGCGCTGAGGTCGAGAGCGCACAGGTTCTGTAAGCAGGTCTTGTCTATCGCAGGTATTAGCAGAATTATTGAGGATCTAAATTCACTTGACTTGCAGAGTTCAGACATGTCGATCTTATGGATCGACATGTCACCCGCCGAATGGACTTTCGGCGGGTGAAGTGCTAATCGCCCAACCTCTGCTCAGCCTCATTCTCGTCATCGCGGTTCCCATTTTCGTTCCAATGTAAAGTGAGCGATACACCCCACCAATGGTGACTGAGTGTTGTTCCGGAGCACCCCACCATTGAATCATCTACGTTAACGCTGACGATAGTCTTGGACTGATATCGAAGTCCCGCAATTGGCTCGGCAAGATCAACGGGCAAAGGAGGACCAACGCGAGCCGATGCGCCGATGCCTTGTACCCGAGTCCCAAGGGGAAGAATTCCGGTCCAAATATCGTCAACATCATGAATAGCATTTCGAAAATTGATCTTACATGGGACCCGACCGGCATTGACTGAAACGAGCTTTAGGTTGCGTAAGAGGATTCCGACTAGTACTAGTGTCAAAATCAAGAATCCCCATAACATCAACCGCTTCCGGTTCTCCACAAACCAAAATCGAGTTGTTACACTTCGCGCATAATCAAGCTCGGCTGGCTCATGGTTCGCTTCTGGAATCTTCGCGGCCATAATAGTATTCACAACCCACGGCACTCCTACTTCTTATTACGTTCGCAGGTTTTGTAACAAATGACACCTGCGGATTTTCCAGTATACCCAGATTTAATTAGCGTCCCTCTACAGCCGTTGGGAAAACAATAATGACACTTACAATTTGGAGACACCCAGTCAGGCGCAGTGTTGTTTGGGTTATTAAACTGGGTTTTCCAAACCTGCTTCCAATACACCTCGCGTCGCTCTGCAAGAAGAAAGATCTTGTATTCGACATCAACATTAGCCGGGAATGGCCCATACGGAAATCTTAGAACTGTCGTGAGCGTTGTTCCCTCGGTGACGGATGTACTGGTGCCGCCACCACCAATCCCCAAATTGACAGTTATCTCTTTTGTTCGATTAATCATCTCGGATTTACTTACACTAAATTCAAGTACGTTTGCCGGATATTCCTTCGATAAACAACACGGCACATCCGTTGACGCTACTTCCTCCCAGGAATACACATTTCGATAGTAGTCCCGCCTAGACACCCAGTGCCAATATTCCCGGCCCCTAACCCACTCTGAGCTCGACGCAGGAGAAACGCTTGGACCATCAAATGCTACCTTCCACTCCCCTTTACATAGCTTTGCGGCGGTTTCAGAATCTGTGGACTGCCCTGAACCGCCAGAGCCAGCACCGCCACCTGCCGGTGTTGATGTCGGAGTGGGTTGGTTGGCGACAACAGGAACCGAAACAGATTCCATGCCAAGTATGTCTACTAGACCTGTTGGACTCCCGAGCGCAAACTGATAAATATTTGTACCACCGTCCTCTTCAATCGGATCCCTCGAAATCCACCGTCCCCAATCCGCGTGATACCACCGATAGCCGTAGTAGAACAACTCCGTCACCGCATCCTGCGGCTTGGTGCTGAAACGATAGCGATTGGCATCGGCTTCCGCACCGGTCGCGGTCAGCACATTGCCGAACGGGTCGTAGTCGTAACGCGCTAACTCGGTGCCATCGTAGACAAACGTGCTGGGGTTCTGCGCCGAATCCGTCAATGCCATCACATTGCCGTTGCCGTCGTACGCATACACATACTGCACATCATCATTGGGGTCGGTCACATCCTTCAAGTCTTCGCACGCCAGCAACCCGCCGACACCGCCGGCACCTTGCAAGCTGCCCGATACATCCAAGCCCCACGTGTACTTCTTCACGATCGCGTTGCTGTCTTCGCCATCCAACTCCAGCACCACATTCCAACCGTCGTACACGTAACGCGTGTCGCTCTCGGTCTCCCAAACCGGAACACCGCCCATGAACAACTCGTTTTTTTCAACGAATGTGCGCACCCGCCGACCCATATAGTCGTAGCTGTAACTCACCCGCAGCTTGGGCGGATAAACCCAGAACGGTCCCGCCTGATACGGATCGGGCGCTTCGATCATCTCCGCCTTCACCAGCCGGTTCTCACCATCCCA